>ENA-UOUJ01000011-UOUJ01000011.1-activated-sludge-metagenome-genome-assembly--contig:-NODE-11-length-234919-cov-36.638885_pt1 | contig 234919 bp, 203 predicted proteins | sample MGYA00249839_ERZ747224 | MGnify/ENA primary metagenome ERZ747224 (study PRJEB28782, sample SAMN03220277) | activated sludge metagenome | biome: wastewater; feature: sewage sludge; material... | reverse complement strand
TGTGTGTGCTGCAGCGAGAAAAGAACTATAGCACGAGGATTTTCCGCTTTGCAAGAGTTTCATGGGATTTTTCTTGGCATTTAAGAAGCAGAAACCCTTCAAAAACACTTAGACCATTGATAACAATAAGGAATAACTATAAAAATAATTTTTAGCTTATTTCGACTTTTTGCCTTCAGGCAGGAGGCTTCAAGCTTCTTCAGAGCAAAACACGAACAGAAAGCTATTTTCCTCACGGAAATTCGTTAAATCATCTCCCCCATTCTCTGACAACTCCTCCCTCTATCCTCTTCTATATAGATAGAAGAAAAACTCCCTCCAAAGAACAGTCGCCAGTCGATGGGTTGGTTGGTTGGTTGGTTGCTGGATGGATAGATGGCGGACAAAAGAACGGCCACACGAACACTGCATCGGCCCTGTGCCTTCAACCAACAGTGTCTATATAGAGATAGATAACGAGTTGAATGGCCTCCAAGATCGAGCATTATGCAGGGCTGCTAGCCACCCGGTCCCGGGGCCTCGAGTGGCGACCTACATAAAGCAACTGGAACCATAAACGCCTCCAAGCAGTCCCCCAAACAAAGACAAGCGAAGCATTCATCCTCCCTAAACTCTCTATATAGTCATAAAGGCATAGCAGCCTCACCGACTTGGCCCTACACTAGCCCGGAACAGATATTCCTGAGCGAAATTACTATGCATGAAGACATCCTGATTAACGTCACTCCGTTTGAAACCCGTGTTGCCCTGGTCGAGCAAGGTGCTGTCCAGGAAATTCATATCGAGCGCAGCATCCAACGCGGTTATGTGGGGAACGTCTATCTGGGAAAGGTGGCACGGGTTTTGCCCGGCATGCAAAGTGCCTTCATTGATATTGGCCTGGAACGCGCGGCGTTTATCCATGTCGCGGACTTACGCCAGAATCGCACCGAGCGTAATCAGGGTAGTCCCACCACGCCGATTGAAAAGCTCTTGTACGAAGGTCAGTCTCTATTAGTACAAGTCATCAAGGATCCTTTGGGTACCAAGGGTGCTCGTGTATCAACACAAATCAGTATTGCGGGCCGCATGTTGGTGTATCTGCCTTTTGATCCTCATATTGGCGTATCGCAACGGATTGGTTCGGATGCAGACCGGATCGAGCTGCGCGAGCGTGTCAGTCGTCTTATGCCCAAGGATGAGAAAGGCGGTTTCATCGTACGGACTCAGGCCGAATGCGCGACGGATGAAGAGATCAGTGCAGACCAGCAGTATCTGCGTACTTTGTGGACACGTATTCAGGAACGTATCCGCGAGCAAGGCGCCCCCTCTGTGCTTTATACGGACTTGAGCCTGGCGCAACGTGTTTTACGCGATATGGTGACGCCCAACACCCAATCCATCATCGTGGACTCACGCACCGTCGTGCAGGAGATGAAGGAGTGGGCACAGATTTACACGCCCTCGGTGCTTGAGCGCATCAGTCACCACAAAGGCAGTCGCGCTCTGTTTGATACAGCCCATGTGGATGAAGAAATCAATCGCGCCCTGTCGCGTCGGGTAGATTTGAAGTCCGGCGGCTATTTGATTATCGATCAGACCGAAGCACTCACTACGGTGGATGTGAATACCGGCGGTTTCGTCGGTGGTCGCAACTTTGACGACACGATCTTCAAAACAAACCTGGAAGCAGCGATTGCCCTGGCCCGCCAGCTGCGTCTGCGCAATCTGGGTGGCATCATCATCCTGGACTTTATTGATATGGACGACCCTGCTCACCGGGAGTCTGTCTTGCAGGAGCTGCAAAAAGCGCTGGCCAAAGACCGCACTCGCGTGACGATCAATGGCTTTAGTCAATTAGGCCTGGTGGAAATGACGCGCAAACGTACGCGTGACTCTTTGGCGCACCAACTATGCGAGCCCTGCCCCACCTGCCAATCGCGAGGTTCCGTCCGTACGGCCCGCACCGTCTGCTATGAAATCTTGCGCGAAGTCCTGCGCGAAGCCAAACAATTCAATCCCAAGGAATTTCGTATTTTGGCGGCCCAGGAGGTCGTGGACCTGTTTCTGGAAGAAGAAAGCCAGCACTTGGCCGTGGCGGGCGACTTTATTGGCAAGCCCATTTCCCTGGAGGTAGATCCACACTACTCCCAGGAACAGTACGACATTATTTTGCTGTAATTGGTCAGCATTGGGGTTGGCTGGGTAGCCAATCCCCTGCATTAGCTCTTGTACGGCAAGGTCTGCGGCCTGCTCGGACACGCTCCTACACACGCAAAGCTCAGACACAGATACAAGCAAACCAGCAAACATCTTCTGGCACGCGGCAACTAGCAGCAGAAAAACACGCCCCGGCTTATTCGCTGATCTGATGGCGGATGATATGAAAGCCCTCTGACTCCTGAGGTGCCACAAAGTAAGAGCTGAACAAATCAAACTGCGCTTCGGTCGTCTCAAAGGGATGCTCACCACTGGCATTACGGGCATGCAAACGTGCCTTGCACAGTTTGTCAGCCACATCCAGATAATGCAGTTCATGAGCCACAGCCGATTTTTCAATCAGCTCCCGCGCCCAAGCGCGTGTTGCCAGGGTATTGGACGGAAAATCCAGCACTACAGACACTCCGGCCCGCAACAAAGCAGCAATATGCGGTGCCATGGCCGCCCGCAACTGCGCTGAACAGCGCGCGTAATCTTCCAAAGACGCAATTTGACCGGGGTATACGTTAGCCAGCCAAACGTCTTCGCTGATTAGTACGGTCTTGGGCTGCTCGGACAGCTTTTTAGCAAGGGTGGATTTACCCGCCGCAATCTTGCCGCAAATCAGATAAAGCATCGCTGCTGTCGAGGCTGTCTGTCTGACTGGGGGTGTAGAGGCAAGATCCATAATCATCTCTGTTCATTGAGAGGGACTGAAAACAATAAACCCGCCTGAAAAAGCGGGTCACGAGCAGGACAGACTTGTCCTGCGATCAGGGCGCCTCATGTGCTGAGCGAGTTGCCCAGCACAAAGCTTGGACACTTACAGCGGCGCAACCGGTACAAAATCATCCTCGGGCAGCACTTCTTTTGGTGCATCGTCCGGGTTGCACACACCTGGAGCACGAATTGAAGTGAAGATCTCCTGAATCTCTCGCTTCACATCAGCGCGGTAAGCGTAAACCTTTGCGTCTACCCAACCCTTTTGCATCATGGTCAGATCGATCAGGATACTTTTATCCCAGCCCGCCCCCGGTTCCAGTTCGTAGCGCAAAGTGCCGTAGCTGGCCTGACGCTCATCCATTTTGAAAACCGCTGCTTTGCCACACTCGGCCTGATGCTTGAACAAGGCACGCTGAATACCCACAAAGTCCGTATTGATGCGGCGCTCCGTCTTGAAATAGCTGGGACGACGCAAATCCTGTTCTCGCAGTTCCGCACCCTGCTTGGCACACCCTGCCAACACAGCCAGCCCGGCCAGCGCAAGAATGATTTTCTTCATGATGTTCCTTATCGTGCAGCCCCAGGCTGCTTATTCGTTGAACTGAAACTGCATTTGGTAGAAACCGGCGTACACACCGTTGCGGGCCAGCAATTCGTCGTGACGGCCCTGCTCAATAATCCGCCCTTCGTCCAGCACCAGGATTTGATCCGCATTTTGTACGGTAGACAGACGATGCGCAATCACCAAGGTACTGCGGCCCTTCATCAAGGTCTCCAGCGACATCTGAACCTGACGCTCGGACTCATTATCCAGAGCCGAGGTGGCCTCATCCAGAATCAGAATGGGAGCATTTTTAATCAAGGCACGGGCGATGGCCAGACGCTGACGCTGGCCACCAGACAGGGAATTGGCATTCTCGCCCACCATCGTATCCAGACCTTGTGGCAAGCCTTCCACGAACTCGCGCAGATTGGCTGCCTCCAGCGCTTCCCAGATACGCTCCGGCGTAACATCGGCTCCCGCACCATAGGCCACGTTTTGACCAATCGTCGCCTCAAACAGCACCACATCCTGGCTAACCAAAGAAATCTGGCTACGCAAGCTACGCAAGGTCAGCTCTTCCGAGGGAATGCCGTCTACCCGCACTTGCCCACTGCTAGGAATCAAGAAACGCGGCAACATATTGGCCAGTGTGGTCTTGCCACTACCGGAACGACCAACCAGGGCAATAGTCTGGCCGGGCTGCACCGCAAAACTGACCTCGGACAAGGTATCGCGATGCGCGTTGGGGAAACGATGTGACACCGAGTCGAACTCGATATGCCCATGCACAGGCTGCGTGAACTCTCGAGTCCCGGTATCGGGCTCAGGGTCCTGGTCAACCAGCTTGAAGACACTTTCTGCCGCCACCAGCATGCGCTGCATCGTGCCGGTGATATTGGTCAAACGCTTGATAGGATCAAAAATCTGTCCCAGGGCAGCCATGAAAGCGGCAAAGCTACCGATAGTCAGCGTGCCGGTATTGGCCTGGTAAAGAGCGACAAAAATCACTCCGGCCACGGCAATCGACACAAACAGCTGTGTAATAGGCGACAGAGCGGCATCCGCAGAAGCTGCACGCATGGCGAAGCGGCGCAGGCGCGCATTCACATACATGAAACGGGTGTTTTCACGCTCGTAGCCATCAAACAGCTTGATGACACGTTGGGCATCAATAGCTTCACTGACCACACGAGTCAGCTCGGCATTCATGTTCACGGTATCGCGGTTAATGCGGCGCAGGCGACGCGACACCAGTTTGGCCACAAAGACCGAGGCGGGCATGACCAGAAACACGATCACGGTCAATTGCCAGGACATGTAAAGCAGAACGCCCAACAAGGCGATCACGGTCAAGGTTTCACGCACTACGACGGTGACCACCTCGGTGGCCACGCCAGTCATGGTGCCGGCATCAATCGTGAAGCGGTTCAGCAAACGGCCAGTATCCCCTTGCTTGAACTCCGAATCGGACAATCCCAGCAAGCGGGAGAACATGTCACCACGTAAAGTCAGCAACATTTTGTTGGCGATCCAGGCAAACAAATAAGAACTGCCGTAGCTGGTCACGCCGCGCACAAACATCAGCCCGATCACCGCCAGCGGGATGGACCACATATAGTCCGGATTGGCACCCGTAAAGCCATCATCCAGCAAAGGCTTCATGATCACCGCCAGCACTGGCTGGGTAGCTGAGGAGATGCTGACCAGGATCAGCGCCAGCACCGCCACCTTCCAATAAGGCAGCAAACGGCTATAAATGCGCTTCCAGAGATCGGATTTGACAGGATCGTGCCCAGCAGGCTTGATTTTGGTTTCTATGGCGTTGGACAACGAGGACACCCTATATACTATCTAATTGTGTTTATTCTAACGCTCATTGCCTGAGTCGAGCGCCTCCGCACTTGTTGGTTCTGCCTAGTTGTCCTGTTCATGTCTGATCCCTCTGCCCTTTATTTACGATTGCCTAATTGGCTAGGCGATGTATGCATGAGCCTGCCGTGTTTACAGGCTCTGCTGGATACCGGTTTGCCCGTCGTGGTTTGCGCCCGTCCCTGGGCCCGCGAACTGCTGTCGGCTTACCCCTTGCATGGCTTCATCCCCATGAGCAGCCACTGGCACCAGGATGCCAAGGCCATACGCCGTTATCGTCGCCAGCACGGCCATCGCCAAGCGTATGGCCTGCTGCTGCCCGATTCGCTGAGCAGTGCCCTCAGCTTCAAACTGGCAGGTCTGCCAGCCTGCGGTTACCGGGACGATGGCCGTAGCCTTTTATTACGATGGCCGTTAAATAAGCCGCAAAAGCAGTTGCATGCGGTGCAATCCTGGTTCTATATTGTTCAGCAGGCTTTGGCGCTGTGGAAATTGAACCCGGCGCCTGAACAAGCCCCAGCCACCCTGGATTTGACGCTCAGCCCCCTGCAACGGCAAGAAGGCGACAACAGTCTACGCCAAGCCGCCCTGCGCCCCGGTGACTATATTCTGATCGCCCCTACCGCAACGGGACTGCACAAAGGCCGCGTCAAAGTCTGGCCGTATTTCGACCAACTGACCCGCCATCTGCAAGCCCAAGGCAAAACCGTCATTATGTGCCCCCCGCCGAACGAGCATGAGGCTGCCCTGCAAAATGCGCCCAGCGCACGTTGCCTGCCGCCCCTGCCTTTAGGAGCGTTTGCGCGGCTTTGCCAACAGGCGCAGTGGGTTATTTGCAATGACTCTGGCGTCTCCCATGTCGCGGCAGCCATCAAGGCCCAGCAGCTGACCTTATGTGGCGTCACCAACCCTGAAGACACCGGTCCCTGGTCGCCACGGGCGATTTGCCTGGGGCGCGATGGCCAATGGCCAACGCTGGACGAGGTGGCGCAAGTGCTGGAGTCAGAGCGGGAGCACCCATGAATGTATCGAGCATCCTGACCAGCCTGGTCATTCCGCTGAATTTGTTTGCCGCCCTACTACTTGTGGCGGTGCTGCTCTTTATCTTGCGCCTGCGCAAAACCGCCGCCGCTCTGGCCTTGGCCGGACTGCTCTGGACCGGCGCCTGGTCCCTGCCTGCCACCAGTCTGTATGCGGGCGGTTATCTGGAAAAAATGTATCCCTATCAGCCGGCTGAGCAGGTAACGCAAGCCGATGCCATTGTGGTTCTGGGCGGCCACACCGCTCAAAACCGCAGCAATTGGTTCTTGCCCCAAACAGCACAGAAAACATCGGCGCGGGTAGAACGAGCGGCCGATCTGTATAAAGCGGGCCGTGCACCTTACATTGTCTTGTCCGGAGCCGCGCTGGACGGCGGCATCAGTGAAGCCAAGGTCATGGCCAACACCCTGACTAATCTGGATGTGCCCGCCTCGGCCACACTGATGGAAAACGAAAGCCTGACCACCCAGCAAAATGGTGCATACACCGCCCAGCTACTGCAAGAAAAGCAGGCCAAGAAAGTCTTGTTGGTAACCTCTGCCCTGCACATGCCACGCGCCATGGCAATTTTCCGCAAGCAAGGGGTCGATGTCATTGCGGCTGGTGCCGCTCCACAGCTAACGGTTCCGAACAGCCCCGAGTTTTCCATGTGGAAACCCAATCTGATGGCCCTGCAATCCAGCCGCTCCATCATCAAGGAATATGTCGGGATTCTGGTGTACTGGTCCCGAGGCTGGGCATGATTTGCCGTTCTGAATGTGGGGCCTGCTGTATCGCCCCCTCTATCTCCAGTCCTATCCCCGGCATGCCCCACGGCAAGCCTGCGGGTGTGCCTTGCATTCAGCTGGACGAACAGCTACGTTGTCGGATTTTTGGCCAACCCGAACGCCCTGCCTGTTGCTCGGGCTTGCAAGCCTCGCCGGAAATGTGTGGAGAAAAGCGGGAAGATGCCTTGATCTGGCTAACGGAGCTGGAAACACTCACGGCTCCGTCCCTCAACAACTAGGCATAAAAAAAAGCGTTCTGAAATACACTCAGAACGCTTTTTGCTACAGGCTTGGCCTGCATCTGACTTTATAGCGCCCGCGCCTTCAAATAGGCCTGATAAGTATCCACCGAAAAACGCTGCGCATCAAAACGATTCTCTGCGCGCTGCCTGGCACGCTTGCCCACGGTATGCAAGCAGTACTTCTGACATAACATGTCTCGAACATGCGCCTCAATGGCTGCCACGTCTCCACAAGGCACCACCCAACCCTCATGCAAATGCTCGATGCTTTCCGGTAAACCACCCGCATCGGAGATCAAGACGGGCAGCCCCAAAGCCAAGGATTCGTAGCACGCGTACGAGGCCGACTCTTTATATGAAAGCACAAACCCCACATCACAGGCGGCCAGGATCGAGCGCACATCCTTAACCAAGCCGGGGAAAACCAATTGCTCGGCACAGCCCAAAGCCTGCACTTGCTCCCGAACAGCCTCCACAGGCGGATCACCTGCTACCACAATCCGAACGCGCTGCTTGAGTTCCGGCTCCAGACGGGACACTGCTTCAACCAGCAGCAGCCAACCTTTTTCCAGATCCGTGCCACCCACTGAGCCCAGCACCAAACTGTTCTCTGCCAAATCAGCGCCGAAAAGTGCTTGGCGTGCAACCTGCTTTTCCCGCGCGGAAACCGGGGAATAATGTTCCAAGTCCAGACCGTGATAAATCCGCTCAACGTTGCAACGCCGATAATCAGAATTGGCGAGTTGGCGGGCAACATAATCGCTGACAGCAATGCAAAGATCAGTCCCAAAGCGCGCCCGCAAACGGTTACCCATGCTGTGTAGACGCTTGGTATTGTGTTTGGTCCAGATAATAACGGGAGGATTCGACAAGGTTTTGCAGGCGATCATGACATGACGATGATCGGTACTGCCATTGCAATGCACGATATCGAAGGCTTCGCGCTGCAAAAAACGGCGCAGGTTCCAGATTTCCGACAAGGCCGTCCCGATACGGGCGGTATACAGGCCTGGCAACACTCTTACACCGGGTATCTGCGACGCTTCCCGATACAGTCGGCCCGTTGCCGGTGCCGCCAGAGTGAATTCACACTGATGGGCCAAACCGCGCAACAAACCCAGAATATAGGTGACATGGCCACCGCCATTACCATGGTGAATATCAGTGATCAGGACCTTCAAAACTCGCTCCGTCAGCGGCTGTGAATGACAGACAAATACTCAGATCGAGCATCTACAGGCCACAAAGTGTATCCGCTATTGCGTAAGCTGAACAATGACTGAACAGCAGTTTTGACGATTTAATCTCGGTAAAAGAGAAAACCTGGCTGCACCTGCCTTTAATCTTGGCGGCGAAGCAACACTTTTTGATACAGGTCCTGATAGCGAGTCGCGACGGCAGGCCAGCTGAATTGAACCAATAACTCACGCGAGTTCTCGATCAGATTCCTGGCCATGGCCGGGTCCTTGCTGATTTTCTCAATCGCCCGAGCCAGTTCCTGAGCATCCTCCGGATGGCTGAGCAGCAATGCGTGATAGCCGCCCTGCACATATTGGGCAAAGCCGCACCACGGAGCCGGGCTCAGGACAACCGGCAAGCCATAGGACATGGCTTCCAGCGGTGCCATGCCAAAGCTGTCATTCAGGGTGGGATGCACGTAAATATCGGCAGCGCGATAAAAAGGTTCGACGTTGGAGGTTTCACCCTGCAGGATGACGCGATCCTGCATATTCAGAGTCTGAAGCTGCTGGCGTATCTGGTCACGCAAACCCGGCTTTCCGCCCACCACCAGCAATCGATAATGAGAAGGCAGTTTCGCCAAGGCTTCCAGCACCGTATTCAAGCCTTTACGCAGCGGATTACGAGCCACCAACAGGCAGACAACCTGATCGTTCGCAAAACCCAAAGACTCGCGAACCTGGGTGCGCTCCTGGCCTTGGGCATCGGCTTGCGGCAAGGCCACACCGGGAGCAATGACGGGATAGTCGTGCACGCTGCCATAGGCTTGCTGCAATTGTTCGGCAATCAGGCCCGAAACGGCGACTACGGCATGAGGACCAGGGCGCAAACGGCGTTTTTCCAGGCCCAGATACCCCCAGACCCTCGGGCTGAAGTAAGAGCCCAGTTTTTTCAACAAAGGCAAAGGCCGCACGCGCCAGTTAAACCGCACGGGGGTGACATGCACTACTTCCACGTCCCCGCACCAGCCGTTCATGTGCGAGTGCACAATATCAAAACCTTGCGCCGTGGCCTTGGCGGCCTGACGGGCAAACAGAATGCCGCGTATCCAGCCCGGCCAATGCGACCAATGTCGAATAGGCACATAGGCCAGCTTCAAATCACAGCGACTGTCATATTCGCGCGCAAACACGGTGATTTCGTGTTTTTCGGCCAACTCGCGCATCAGCTCCACCCCATACGCTTCAGCGCCGCCAAAGCGGTTACCGAAACGGTCGACCACAAAAGCGATGCGCAGGCGCTCGGGAATCGCAGCGGGAGTGTCGCGGGTTTGATCTGAGCTCATGAGCGGGAAACCGTACGACGCTTGTCTTCCAGGCGTGTCACGCACTTTTGCACGAAGCGCAAAATATTGGTGGAACGCGAGACCGTCACACGGGGCAAGTCAAATAAATCATCGTCTGAACGGGCCAGACCGCGATTGGTCGTGGTGGCATTCAGATAACCAGCCTGACGCACCTGCTCACGAATAGCCTGATTCTGATCGCCATAGGGATAGCAAAACGCGCTGACTTCCACTTGCAGCACGTCTTGCAGCTCCGCCTTGGATTGCGCGATCTGGTAATGGGCAATTTCCGAGGACACATCGGTCAGATGCACATGGTCCAGCGTATGCGAACCGGCTTCATGACCGGCGTTCACCCAGGCGCGCAGTTCTGGCAAGGACATCAGACCGGAATGCGGCACTCCTTTGGGTTGGTCCCAGAAGTTCGAGCCGTCCAGATGCCGCGCCACAATGTAATTGGTCGCCGTAAAGCCCAATTCATCCAGCACCGGCATGGCGTTCTGAAAGACGTTACGGTAGCCATCATCAAAGCTGATTCCCACAACCTTGCCCTGCTTTTCACCCCGCAGGTACGGCATCAGTTGCGCCATGGATAAACCACGGTAACCCAAGCGCTTGAGCCAAGTCATCTGGCGCCGAAAATCAGTAGGATGCACGGTCAAACCACGGTAAGGCGAGCCCTTGGGAGCAGGCACCCCGACCTGGTGGTACATAAGAATCGGAATCATAGGCGGCATTATAAGGGGCTAATCAGACTTCTGACGGGTGTAATACCACAGCTTACTATATCGAAACAGGCTGCCAGAAGCGGCCATACACGCCAGAATGAAGCCTTGCGGGCCATCCAGGAAACCCCGTCGAACAATATAGTGACGCACAAAGGTCCAGCTGGCATGGCCAGCAATGCCCGGCAGGCTGGTGGTCTTGCCCTTGGCCTGCATTTGACGGGCCGCATCCGAGGAATAACGGTTGATCTTGTCGATAAAGACTTCAAGGCTGGCGTAGGGGTAATGCAGAAAATGTCCATCCAAGACCAGGACTGGATGCTCGGTCTGCACGCTTTCATGGACTTTGGCGTCGTTAAAACGGGCTGTACCACGCTTGAACAGTCGTAATACCCGGTCTGGCCACCAACCGCTATGGCGCATCCAGCGGCCAGCGAACTCTGACAGGCGGGCAATCCGGTAAGCCGTACCACGCGGCTGAGTCATTTCCTGCTGAATCAGTTGTGCAAGCTCGGGCGTAACACGCTCGTCCGCGTCAATGGACAGCACCCACTCTCCCGTGGCCTGATCCAGTGCCCGATTCTTCTGCGGCCCAAAACCGGGCCAATCCGGGGTGACCGTCACGTTCGCCCCCATGGAACGGGCGATTTCCACCGTCTCATCCGTACTGCCCGAGTCCACCACAATAATCTCGTCCGCAAAGGCAACGGATTCCAGGCAGGCACGAATATGCGCCTGCTCGTTTTTCGTAATCAGGATAACGGACAGGCGCTTGCCAGAACTCGACGCGGCGCTTTGCCCTACTTCTGTCGTTGACGACGACGCCATGCTTTCCACCTGTTGAAAATCGGACCGATCACGGGATGTACCGCAACATTCAGCCTGCGTCCTACCGATACGCCCGTCGTGTCACGCACGGCGAAACGATAAATGTGCAAAGGATCGCTACCAGGCTGGTTGGAGCCGAAGGCGCGCGTTGTATACAGATAGCGGAAACCGGCTTGCTGGGCGACCTGCACATAATCGGGATCAAAATAGCCTTGCGGCCAACACAGCTGGTCAGAGACCATACCCATATTGGCCTTCAAGGTCTGACGGGATTGCTCCAGTTCCCAACGCATCTTGTCGTTCTTTTGATCGCGCTGTTCGCTCAGGTCCCAGCGAGTATGGGTATGAGTATGACTGTGGAACTCGAACACACCATCAGCCTGCATGGCGTGGATTTCACTCCAGCGCAAAATCACCTCGTCGCTGCGACCTTGCTCGATACGCGCTTCACATTCGCGATGATCCGGGCATTCGGGCACGTCCTGGCCCTGGCCCAGATAAGGGCGCACAGGCCCCTCATTGATCCAGCTTGTCACCAGGAAAATCACGGCATTGAAGCCATATTTTTTCAACAAGGGATAAGCGTAGACCCAGTTATCCAGGTAGCCATCATCAAAGGTAATCAGTACCGATTTGGGCGGTACGCCCTGCCCTTGCAAATGGCCTACAAATTGCTCGGTTGTCAGGCTGGTCCAGCCGTTTTTCTTCAACCATTGCAAATGCTGCTCGAAATGCTCGGGACTGGCATTGATCATGCCCCCTTCCGGGGTGACATGGTGGTACATCATGACGGGCACGGTGCTTGCCACTTTCATCCCTGAAGCTCCTTTAACCAAGCATAATAAGCGCCTTCCAGCCGGTCGCCCATGGCAACCGGGGTAAAGCGCTCGTCGCCACGACAAAACAGGCGCCCTGCGGCTCCCATTTCCTGACGCAACTCCGTGCTCCGGATCATTTTTTCCAAGGCGGCACGCCACTGCTCCGGGTCGTGCAAATCCGCCAGCAAACCGCTGCGGCCTTCTTGCATCATCTCCGGGACCCCGCCAACGCGACTGCCCAGCACAGGAATGCCAGCGCTTCCAGCCTCTACAAAAACAGTGCCCGACGCTTCCATATGGGTCGCCAAGGCAAAAATATCCAGATTGGGCAGAATCGAGGGCACATCTGCACGAGCGCCCAGCATATGAATCCGCCCTTGCAGCCCCAGCTCCGCGATCAAGGCCTGCAACTGTTCATAGCCCGGAGAGCCGCCCCCCACCAGCACCAAGTGCAATTGAGGGTAGCGATCAAATAAAGGCTGCATGGCGGCGATCAGTTCATGATGGCCTTTTTCGCGCCGCAATACGGCAACGCAACCTACCAGCAAGGTATCAGACGCCAAACCCAACTGGGCACGCAAATCCAGGAGGGGCGCTGAATCAATCACGCCGGGATCGACACAGGGATAGACCACCCGAACATGCCCAGGTTTCACGCCCCGCTCGATCAGGTGATCGCGCACATAATCGCTGGGCGTAATCACCCGTTTGGGCACGATGGTGTAAGACATCAAGGAGCCCACTTTCTTGGCCAGATGGCGCGTACGCACAATCAAGGGAGTTCCCGCCAGGCGCCCGGCCACACCGGCCAGCATGGTGTCACGGCGGCTATGGCTGTTCAGCACATCAAACTGACCTTGGCGCAAGACCCGACGCAACTGGCGCACACCGCGCATGTAATTGGCCGGGCCATCCATCAACAGGGTATGAACCACAAAACCCTCGTCGCGCAGGCGCTCGGTCAACTGGGCGTGGGGTTGGCAGGCGGCCTCCACCTGATGCCCCCTTTCGCGCAAGATGCGCATGGCTCGCAGGATGTAGTTTTCCTGACCACCAAAGCTGGTGGCAGCTTCCGAGTGCAGAATGCGCAAGGGCCTCATCGGTAGCTGATCTCCACCTCGCGCGTGGCGTCCCAGCCTTCCAGCTGCTCCAGCAAGGAATCCGCCAGACGAACACGCCACTGCGGGCCCAACTGCACCACGCACTCATAATCGGGACGCAGCAGTTGTACCTCGACCGGCACCCCGCCCTGCTCCTGGGCACGGTGTGGTGCCAACAAGGTTTGCAGACGCTGTGCGTCGGCATTATTGTTCAGGCCGATGCTCAGGCAACTGGCACGGGCTTCACGGGCCAACTGCAAGTCAAAAATAGCATCAGCATTGATACGCAAGCCGCCGGTGTAATCGTCGTTGCTGACCTTGCCCTGGATGATGATCAACTGGTCTTCTTTCAGACGCTGGCGATGCTCTTCAAACAGCTCATTGAAGATGGCCACTTCCAGCTGCGCCGAGCCGTCATCCAGCATGGCGTAAAGCATCTTGCCGCGACGTGTCATGCGTACACGCACCGCTGACAGCACACCGGCAAACCACTGCGGACTGCGCGACGCTTCCAAACGTGCCAACGGTGTCGGTGCAAAACGGCGGACCTCATCACGCCAGGCGTCAAACAAATGGCCGCTGAAGTAAAAGCCCAGTGCCGTCTTTTCCTGACGCAAGCGATCTTGCAGGCTCCAGGGAGCCACTTTCGCAACCTCGCCTTCCACAATATCGTTGGAGTCGTCATCAAACAGCGAAGACTGGTTGGCGCTACGTTCGGCCTGTTCGGCAGCTTCAGTAGCGGCACCGATACTGGCCAGCAAAGCGGCGCGGTTTTCATCAATCGTGTCAAAAGCGCCGGCACGCACCAAGGCTTCAATGGTGCGCTTGTTCACCTGATGGCGGTCTACACGACGGCAGAAATCAAACAGGCTGGTGAAAGGACCGCCTTGCTTGCGAGCATCCACAATCGCTTCAACCGCAGCCTGACCGGTACCCTTCACGGCGCCCAGACCGTAGCGCATGGTGCGTGGCGGCAAGCCTTTTTCCGTATAGCTGTCCTGCACAGGCTCAAAGCGATAGTTGGACGCATTGATATCTGGCGGCAAGACTTCCACGCCGTTGGCCAGCGCGTCTTTCCAGAAAATCTGGACCTTGTCGGTATCGTCCATATCGGACAACAAAGTCGCGGCCAGGAACTCGGCCGGATGGTGGGCTTTGAGCCAGGCTGTCTGATAGGCGATGAGAGCATAAGCAGCAGAGTGACTCTTGTTAAAGCCATAGCCCGCAAACTTTTCCATCAGGTCAAACAGCTTGACCGCCAATTCAGGGTCGTGGCCTTTCTTGACCGCCCCTTCCTCAAACAGAACCCGGTGCTTGGCCATCTCCTCGGGCTTTTTCTTGCCCATGGCACGGCGCAGCAAGTCGGCACCACCCAGCGAGTAGCCACCGATAATCTGCGAGATCAGCATCACCTGTTCCTGGTAGACGATGACTCCGTAGGTGCTGCTCAAGGTGCTTTCCAGATCCGGGTGGAAGTAATCGACCTCGGCTCGACCGTGTTTACGGTTCACGAAGTCCACCACCATGCCCGACTCCAGCGGCCCCGGACGATACAGGGCCAGCATGGCGATAATGTCTTCAAAGGTGGAAGGCCGCAGACTGCGCAGCAGCTCCTTCATCCCACGCGATTCCAGCTGGAACACCGCTGTCGTATTACCTTCACACAACAGCTTGTAGGAGGCGTCGTCATCCAATGGCAAGGCCATGATGTCGAACTCGCGCTTGTCCGCATTGAACTGGCGTACATAGCGCACGGCCCAGTCCAGAATCGTCAGGTTACGCAGCCCCAGAAAGTCGAACTTGACCAGGCCGGCAGCCTCCACGTCGTCCTTGTCGTATTGCGACACGGCGTTGGCGTCCGGGCCAGACTGGGCATACAGCGGGCAAAAATCGATCAATTTGCCGGGTGCAATCAAGACCCCCCCGGCGTGCATGCCCACACTACGGGTCAGGCCTTCCAAGGGACGGGCCAGATCGATCAGGGCTTTGACTTCCTCGTCGTTCTCGTAACGCTCGCGGAAGGCAGGCTCATCGGCCAGCGCACGTTCCAGCGTCCAGGGATCGGCGGGGTTGAAAGGAATCAGTTTGGACAAGCCATCGCACAGGCTGTAAGGCAATTCCAGCACACGGCCTACGTCGCGCACCACGGCTTTTGCGCCCAGAGTACCGAATGTGGCGATCTGGCTGACGGCCTGACGGCCATATTTCTGTTTAACGTAATCAATAACGCGTTCGCGGTTGTCCTGACAAAAGTCCACGTCAAAGTCAGGCATGGATACCCGCTCGGGATTCAGGAAACGTTCGAACAGCAAGTCATAGCGCAAGGGATCCAGATCAGTAATCCCCATGCTGTAAGCCACCAGGGAACCCGCCCCCGAACCCCGGCCCGGCCCTACGGGCACGCCATTGTGCTTGCCCCAGTTAATGAAGTCCGCCACGATCAGGAAGTAGCCGGGAAAGCCCATGGAAATAATGGTGTTGCACTCCCACATCAAACGCTCTTCGTAAGTGGGGCGTTGCTTCTCGCGCTCCTCGGGGTCGGCATACAGCTGCTTCAAGCGGATTTCCAGACCGTCTTTGGCCTGTTGAATCAGGAAGTCGCCCAGCGACATGCCATCAGGCGTGGGAAAATCGGGCAGATAGGGTTTGCCCAGTTCCAGCTCCAGGTTGCAACGCTTGGCAATTTCCAGCGTGTTTTCCAGCGCAGCAGGAACGTCCGCAAAGCGCTGCTGCATTTCGTCCGAGCTTAGAAAATATTGCTCTTGCGTAAAACGCTTCACACGCTTGGGGTTGGCCAGCTGTTCGCCTTCGGCAATACATACCCGCACCTCATGCGCGCGGAAATCGTCGGGTGCAATAAATTGAATCGGGTGCGTCGCTACCACGGGCAGGTCCAGCTCCGCGGCCAAGCGCATGGCAGCTTGTACATACAGTTCGTCGCCGTCCGCACCGCTGCGTTGCAACTCAATATAGAAAGCGCCCGGGAACAGACTGTCCCAGTGGCGGGCGCAATCACGGGCCAATTCCAGATTGCCATCGGCCAGGGCCTGGCCTACATCGCCCATACGTCCACCGGACAGGGCAATCAGGCCACTGCACTCTTTCAGCCAGGCGCGCTGCACTTCTGCTCGCCCCTTGTACTGGTTGCCCAGCCAGGCACGGGTCAGAATGTCACACAGGCTCAAGTAACCGGCCTCGTTTTGCACCAGCAATAGCAAGCGCGACGGTTTTTCGCGGTCTTCCTCGTTTTGCAGCCAGATATCACAGCCCATGATGGCTTTCAGCCCGGCTTTACGCGCCGAGGTATAGAACTTGATCTGTCCAAACAAGTTGCACAAGTCCGTCAAAGCCAGTGCAGGCTGCCCATAGGCCTGCGCTTTCTTGATCATTTCGGGAATACGGGCGATGCCGTCCACCACGGAGAACTCCGAGTGGGATCGCAAATGGACAAAGGAAGGGGTGGTTTCGCTCATGATGGAATTGTACTGAAGCCAATAGACATTGGTGACCCTGAAGCGATGCTCAAGGTGAATAAGGGCAGGCAATATGTTTCGATTGGTTCACATCTCACTGAACAACAAACGCACAATCACCCGCCCCCTGCCGACCAATACCAAAATAACAAACAATCTAGCGCTGCAAGGCAGCCCAGGCTTTTTCCAGCCGCTTGACCGAGACAGGCATGGGGGTGCGCAGTTCCTGGGCAAACAAGGACACACGCAGTTCCTCCAGCATCCAGCGGAAATCCCGCAAACCGCTATCAGTCGCACCTTTCAGCGCGGCCACGGCACGCTGGTACTTGGTCAGCAAAACCGACATATCCTGCATCAGGCGTTGATCGCGAGCCGGGTCGGCACGCAGCTTGTCCACCCGTGTTTGTACCGCTTTCAAGTAACGCGGCATATGCGCCAACTGCGCGTATTCATTGCTTTCCAGAAACAAGGTGGGCATCAAGGCGTTCAATTGCTGCTGTATGTCTTTCAAAGCCTCGGGGTGGGCCTTGATTTGCGCCAGTTTCTTCTGGGCGGCACTCCATTCAGTCAGAATCTGCCCGGCCAGACGCGCCACTTCCTGGGCCACCAGACCCAGACGGCTGCGGCCCTCCTGCACGCGAGCCTCGAACTCGGCCTGGTTCTTGGGCCAGGGCTCCATCATGCAGGACTGCTCCAGAGCCACATCAATAATCTGGTCACGCAATTGTTCCTGCGTCCCCAGATTGATGTACAGCATGCTGATACGAGTCAGGTCCGTAATGTTCTTTTCCAGAAAGCGCACCTGCTCGCGCAGGGCCAAACGGAACAAGCGGCGCAAACCCTGACGGTGCTGACGCTGGGCCTGGGCCGGGTCATCGAACACATCCAGATCGCAATGGGTTTTCTTGTCGATCAAGGCCGGATAGCCAATAAAGCTGCGCCCCTTGCGTTTGATTTCCATCAGCTCGGGCAGTTCACCAAAGCTCCAGCTGGTCAGTTGCTCGTGATCCAGCACTTGCGCTACCTGTTCGTCGCTGGCGGCCATTTGCTGGAAGGAGGCCTGGGCCTGACGGCCATGCTCGGCCTTGAGCTGATCCAGATTGCGACCGCCCGACAACATGCGGCCATGCTCGTCAATGACCCGGAAGTTCATGAACAAGTGCGTCGCCAGCGTCTCGGGCTTGAAGTCACTGCGCTGCGGCCTTTGCTTGAGCTGAGTCCACATATCCTGCGAAATGGCGTCAAGCAGGCTCATGCCCGGATCGGCTGCTTTTTCAAACCAGCGTTGGTGAAAAGCGGCAGCATAATCGGGCAGCGGCACACAATGGCGGCGGATGCGTTGCGGCAAGGATTTCAGCAAAGCCAGCACTTTTTCTTTCAGCATGCCGGGCACCAGCCACTCGCAACGCGCAGCGTCGATCTGGTTCAAGGCGAACAAGGGAACGCTCAAGGTCACCCCATCGCGCACCGAGCCCGGCTCGAAGTGATAATCCAGCGCCATCTTCACGCCCTGCCATTCAACGGAGCGCGGAAAGACCTCGGTGGTGATGCCGGCTGCGTCGTGCTGCATCAATTCGTCGCGGTTCAGCTCCAGGCCCTTGGCCTCTTCTTTGGACAAGCCCTTGAACCACTTTTCCAATGTGGCGGTCTGGTACACGTCCTTGGGAATGCGCTGATCGTAAAACGCGTAAATCAGTTCTTCGTCCACCAGAATATCGGGACGGCGGGATTGGTGCTCCAAACGCTCTACCGCCTGTATCTGCTGACGGTTATGACGCAGGAAAGGCAGGTTGGAGTCGATCTCGCCTGGCACCAGAGCCTGGCGCAAGAACAACTCGCGTGCCTGCACCGGATCAATGCGGCCAAAGTGAATGCGACGGCCACTGTAAATCAGCAAGCCATACAAGGTAGCGCGCTCATTGGCCACTACCTGCCCGGCTTTCTTCTCCCAGCGCGGATCGCCCCAGGTTTTGCGCAGCAAATGGGCACCGACTTTCTCAATCCACTGCGGCTCGATACGCGCCACACAGCGGGCAAAGAGTCGCGTGGTTTCCATCAGCTCGCCCGCAAGTATCCAACGGCCTGCTTTCTTGACCAGCTTGGAGCCGGGGTGAATCACAAAGCGCAATTCACGCGTGCCTTGGTAGACACCCGTTTCTTCACTCTTGTAGCCAATATTGCCGATCAAGCCCGTCAACAAGGCCAGATGCACCTGCTCATACGTAGCTGCCGAGGGGTTGGCGACCCAGCGCTGCTCCTGTACCAGACTGCGTAATTGGGTATGAACATCTCGCCATTCACGAATACGCAAAGGGGACAGCAAAGCCTGTTTGACGCTATTGGCAAACTTGCGCTGCGAGCTTTGTTCCTGCGACAGCTCTTCCAACCAGTTCCACAGCTTCACATAGGACAGGAACTCGGACTTGTCGTCGTTGAAACGGGCATGGGCCTGATTGGCCGCTTCACGCTCATGGACAGGACGATCACGCGGATCTTGCACGGACATGGCCGAGGCCACGATCAGCATTTCCGTCAAACAATGATGTTCATGACCGGCCAGAATCATGCGGGCCACACGCGGGTCCACAGGCAGTTTGGCCAGGGAACGGCCTACCTTGGTCAGGCGCTGCTGTTCATCCAGCGCACCCAGCTCTTGCAGAATTTGATACCCATCGGCAATCGCACGGCCAGTGGGCGGCTCCACAAAGGGGAAGGTTTCCACATCGTCCAGATGCAAGGCCTTCATGCGCAGAATCACCGAGGCCAGCGAGGAACGCAGAATCTCGGGATCCGTAAAGGGGGGGCGGCTCTTGAAATCCTGCTCGTCATACAGACGAATACAGATACCGGGGCCAATACGACCGCAACGCCCTGCCCGCTGGCTGGCCGAGGCCTGACTGATCGCTTCAATACGCAGTTGCTCGACCTTGTTGCGCCAGGAATAGCGCTTGATACGCGCCAGACCACTATCGACCACAAAGCGAATGCCAGGCACGGTCAGCGAGGTTTCTGCCACATTGGTCGCCAGCACCACACGGCGCGCATTGCCTTTGGGTCGGAAAATACGTTCCTGATCCGCCTGCGACAGACGCGCAAACAAGGGCAGGATCACGGTATTGATGGGCTTTTCTTTTTCCAGCGCCTCGGTGGCTTCGCGGATTTCGCGCTCACCTGGCAGGAAGACCAGAATGTCGCCCGTACCATGCCGGGCACATTCCTGCACCGCATCCACAATGCCTTGCATCAGATCCCGCTCTTCCTCGGAGGTGGAACGGCGTTCTTCGGCATCGACCAAAGACGGATCCAGAATCGGGCGGTACACAATATCGACGGGATACAGACGGCCCGACACTTCAATGACAGGCGCCTTCTTGCCCTTGTGGGCAAAGTGCTGCGCGAAACGTTCGGCATCAATTGTGGCCGAGGTAATAATCAGCTTCAGGTCCGGACGACGTGGCAGCAACTGCTTTAAAAAGCCCAGCAGGAAGTCAATATTCAGACTGCGTTCATGGGCCTCGTCAATAATGATGGTGTCATAGCGGCTTAACAGGGGATCGCGCTGGGACTCGGCCAGCAAGATCCCGTCTGTCATCAATTTGATGGCCGAGCGCGGTCCGGTCTTGTCGTTAAAGCGGATTTGGTACCCTACCCAGTCACCAATCTCCGATTGCAGCTCCTGGGCAATACGCTTGGCGACCGACGTGGCGGCCAGACGGCGCGGCTGAGTATGACCAATAATCTTGCCCTGCAGGCCACGGCCCAGCTCCAGACAGATTTTGGGTAATTGGGTGGTTTTGCCCGAGCCGGTTTCACCACACACAATGACCACCTGATGGTCTTTGATCGCCTGCGCAATTTCGGCCCGTCGGGCGCTGACTGGCAGGTCATCAGGGTACGAAATTGTTGGTAAAGAGTGTGGGTTTTCAGTCAATTCGTCGGACTCGTGCATGAAAGGTAGTTTCTGGTACAGACATCATTATAATTTTGGCTTGAAACCATTTGGACGCAAAGATCCCCCGCAATGAACACAGACATCCCCGACTCGTACAACGCCATCGAACCACCTGATGAATCCCAGGCACAATTTGTGCGATGGTTCAGGGAAGTGGCGCCTTATGTGCACGATTTTCGTGGCAAGACGTTCGTGGTGGCCTTTGGGGGCGAGCTCATCAACGATGGACTGCTCTACACCCTGATCCCGGATTTGTCGCTGCTGTCAGCACTGGGCATCAAGCTGGTGCTGGTGCATGGCTCCCGCCCCCAGGTCAATGAGCAACTGCGCCTGAAAGGCGAAACCACGCAATTCGGTCGCGGTACCGAGCCAACCAGTGCGGTCGCTCTGGAATGCGCCAAAGAAGCCGCTGGTGAAATTCGCCTGGATATTGAAGCCGCATTCAGCCAGGGTTTGCCCAACACCCCCATGTCCCATGCCCAGATTCGCATCATTTCGGGCAACTTTGTGACCGCGCGTCCGGTGGGCGTGATTGATGGCCTGGACTTCAAGCATTCTGGGGCGGTACGCAAGCTGGACGTGGACGCCATGCGGCTAATCATGAGCCAAGGAGCGCTTATTCTACTCTCCCCATTGGGTTTTTCTCCAACTGGCGAGGCCTTTACCCTGGACATGGAAGATCTGGCCACCAGCACGGCCATCGCCCTGCGCGCTGAAAAGCTGATTTTCCTGACCCCGGAGCATATCGGGCACTCCAATAATCTGGATATCGATTCGGAACTGGCCCGTGCCGATGCCGACTCCCTGCTGGCCTCGGGCAAGCTGGACGAGGACTGCTCCACCTTCCTGCGCTACGCCTCGCAAGCCGTCAAACGCGGTATTGCCCGTGCGCACCTGGTGCCCTACAAGCAGGACGGCAGCATTTTGCTGGAGATCTTCACCCACGATGGGGTGGGCACCATGGTGGTGGAAGACACACTGGACGATTTGCGCCCGGCCAATCTGGACGATGTGGGTGCAATCGTGCAACTGATCGAACCCCTTGAAATTGACGGCACCCTGGTCCCCCGTGGCCGTTCGGTCATCGAGCGCGAGGTGGAGCAGTTCACGGTTCTGGAGCACGACGGCATTATTTACGGCTGTGTGGCATTAATTCCGTACGAAGAAGAAAGCATGGCCGAAATGGCCTGTCTCATCGTGCACCCGGAATGGCAAGGCTCGGGCGAAGGTGAAATTCTCTTGCGCCATACCGAAGCCAAGGCCCGTGCGGCCGGCTTCAAGCGTCTTTTTGTGCTGACCACCCGCACGTCTCACTGGTTTATCAAGCGTGGCTTTGTACAAGGTGGCGTGTCCGATCTGCCCAAGGGCAAGCAGTCGCATTACAACCGTTCGCGCAACAGCATGGTCTTTATTAAAAAGCTGTAAGCCGGTTTGACCCTCCTGCGCCCCTAAGTACAATACGCCCATCCAAGCATTTGATTGAAAAGGAACACATATGGCACGCATGATTCACTGTGTGAAGCTGAAACAGGAAGCCGAGGGCCTGGAGTTTCCCCCCTACCCCGGCGAGCTGGGCACCAAGATCTGGCACTCGATTTCCAAACAGGCCTGGGCCAACTGGATGGACGTGCAAACCCGTCTGGTGAACGAGAACCGCCTGAACCTGGCCGACGCCCGTGCCCGCACGTATTTGAAAGAACAGATGGAGCAATATCTGTTTGAAGACAAGGACGTGGAAGCCGACGGTTTTACCGCCCCTTCCGCTTAAGTCCCGATTCAGGACACGCACCCAAACCCCGGAGCATTACCATCGTGCTCCGGGGTTTCTTTATTTCTGCCCCCGACTCCCCCGCCTTTCCCCGCATTCCTATCAAATAGCCCCGCCTTCAACACGCAGCCAAAACGTAATTAAATGAAACACTGCGCGACAAGTTAGTTTCAGACTGGTCAAAAATCAAAAGAAATGGGATTTTTCTACAGTTACCTGAAGCCCTAAGGCACAAAATCACAGCTGGCCTTGATGCGCATACAGTGCCCAAGCCACACCGGCCCATCACGTGTCCATGTCTGAGCAGCCTTGCGCCGAGCCCTGCACAGCACCGCCGCTTACTGCTTTACCCACAGGAAAAGAAGTTCATGTGCCGCCTAGACCTACCCGAGATTGACCAGTACTCCACTCACTTGCGCCTGTGGCTGGTCAACCTGAGCTATTTGGAGGCTTTGTATGGGCCGCAGTTTCATGCTTTTGTGCTGGATACCGTGCAGCAAAGGCTGCTGGACTGTGGGCTGACTGCCAATGAAATCTTTATCCGGGGAGATTTTGTCCTGATTGCCTTGAAGCAGTTGGGCAAGCAACACCGCTTTCAGCGTACCCATCCCAATGCCCTGGCCCAATTGCTGGGTGCGGCACTGGAGTGTGACCCCATCACCCAGGATGAGCACCGCATCTACCTGCACACCCAGATGGCTTACCACTACGATAGCCGTCAGTACGACACGAATCAGCTCCACCCTCCCGCTCCCAACCCCTGCTCTCATAATCACCCAGCCACGCTGGCCGCCTGGCACAAAGTTTGGGCCAAGACGTACCGGGACGATATGAGTCTGGCAGTTCGCATGCTGGATGATTTACAGAATGGGCTGCTGGCCCTGGCCTTTCAGCCCATCTATCACCTGGGTGAAAAACACAAGAACAAGGACTTTTATGAAGAAGCCTTGATTCGTCACTGCGGCACGGCGGATTACTCTTTACCCGAGGCCATCGCCGCTCTGGAGCGATTAGGTCTGGTATCCCGGCTGGATCGCAGTGTCTTGGGCAGTGTGGTGGAGCTGCTCAGTACAAAACCTGGTCTTTGTCTGGGAGTGAATATCTCCGCAGGCTCCCTGCAGGACGATTTGTGGTGGCAGGATCTGTTCAGCTATCTGGACAGTCGCCCGGATGTGGCCCAGCGCCTGATTCTGGAGGTGACGGAAACCGGCACCATCGCCCACAAGCCCACGGCGCTGCGCCTGATTGCCCAACTGCAAAACCTGGGGGTACGGATTGCTCTGGACGACACGGGATCGGGCAATAGCACCCTCGCCTTTCTGGTGCAGACCCATGCCGACATTATCAAAATTGACCGCTCGATCTTGCTGCGGGCACGCAGCCCCGGTCAGCCAGCCCATTTGCTGCGCAATCTGGTCAATGTCTGCGCCGATTACAGCCCCTACGTGATCATCGAAGGTGTCGAGGACGAGGCTGATCTGGAGTTTGTGCGCCAGTCCGGTGCGCACGGCGTGCAGGGCTATCTGCTGGCCTTGCCAACGCTGACCCCGCCCTGGTGGAACTCAGCAGTATTGATTACGGTGCAGGATGCGGTACTGCTACGTACCCAGTTCTATCCTGACCAAGCCCCCCAAGGCTACGGCTTTAGTTTTTGAAAAGCAAACAAGCCTTGCATGGTGTCATGCAAGGCTTGCAGCAAGAAGGCCCGGGTCGGAATCAGGCTTTGTCTTCGGATTCCGGTTCTGGCAAGGGTTCACCACGTGCAGTACGCTCGGTGTTTTTCACACCGGTGTGACGCACGTCGTCACCACGCACCATGTAGATCACGCGTTCAGCCATGTTCTTGGCGTGGTCGCCAATACGCTCCAGCGCACGGGCGATAAAGATCAGATCAATGGAGTGCGAAATCGTGCGTGGATCTTCAATCATGTAAGTGATGATGTGACGCAGCGAACCCTTCCACTCACGATCCACTTCCTTGTCGCTACGCACAATCTGTGCTGCGTGTACGGCATCCTGGCGCGCAAAGGCGTCCAGCACATCGTTGATCATGCCAGCGACTGAGGAGCTCATGTGACGCAGTTCCACCACGGGCTCGTAGCCAGCGGTACCTTCGTGCAGACGGCGAGCCATCTTGGCGATGCGCTCGGCCTCGTCCCCGCAGCGTTCCATATCGGTCAGCATTTTGGAGATGGACAGCAACATGCGCAAGTCAATGGCGGTGGGTTGATTACGGGCGATCAGGTTGGTGATGCGCTCGTCAATTTCCACTTCCAGGCGGTTGATTTCTTTTTCACGCTCGCGAACCTGGTCAACCAGCGACATATCCCCGGTTTGCAGGGCTTCGGTCGCACTGCGAACCATAGATTCAACAATACCGCCCATCTGCAAGAACAGCGAACGGGTGGCCTCCAGATCGGAGTGAAACTGCTTATTGGTATGTTCGTTCATAGTGGCCTTCTGTAACAGCAAAATGGCTCGCGCCAGCGCTTAATCCGTGCATAGATTAAGCACCGATTATGACAGAGACATTAAAATTCAGAAACCGTCGCCAGGCAGGGTACGCACACCCTGTTGACCGGCAATCAAGGCCACGCTGGCTGGGGTAATCGCGAACAGGCCACAGCACACCACACCGGGCATATTGTTGATCTGGGCTTCCAGAGCAGCCGGGTCTGCAATCGACAAACCGGACACGTCCAGAATCAGGCCACCGTTATCGGTGACAAAGCCCGTACGCTCGACGGGATTACCGCCCAAGGCACGCAATTGACGAGCCACGGCATTCTTGGCCATGGGGATGACTTCCACCGGCAAGGGGAACGCCCCCAGGCGATCCACCAGTTTGGAATCGTCCACAATGCACAGGAACTTGTCCGAGACCGAAGCCACGATTTTCTCGCGGGTCAAAGCGCCACCGCCGCCCTTGGTCATGTTCAACGCCGCATCGATTTCGTCGGCACCATCCACATACCAGTCCATACGTTCGATGGTGTTCAAGTCTTGCACTGCAATACCCAGACTTTGCAGGCGAGCGGTCGAGCGCTCCGAGCTGGAAGCAGCAGCCTTGAAGGCATGTTTGTGCGCCGCCAGAGCATCAATAAACAAATCAACCGTGGAACCCGTACCCACACCCAGAATGGAATCCGGGGTCAGGAAAGGAAGGACGTAATCAACCGCGGCCTGAGCCACCTGTTGTTTGAGTTCGGTCTGTGTGTACATGGCAGATATAAAAATGGGGGGGCTTGGCCCCCCTTGGTTTATTTAAGAAAACGAGCGGCAAATTTGCCTTCGTTGAAACCCACACTGACCTCGCCCTCGGGCGTAATCAGCAAGGGGCGGCGCACCAGCGCCGGAAATTCAGCAATCAAGGCCAGCCATTGGGCATCGTCCTGCGGCTCTTTACGTTCCGCAGGCAAATTACGCCAGGTCATGGAGGCGCGGTTAACCAGCTTGGGCCAGCCACCCAGCTCCTGCGCCCATTGTTGCAAGCGGGCCGCTTCCAAGGGATGTTCGCGGTAATCCACAAAGTTCAATGGCAGACCGTTTTGCTCAAACCAGGCAATCGCCTTTTGGCAGGTGCTGCAATTTTTCAAACCATACATCGTGAACACGGCAATACTCCTTATCAATCAGGCGCGACGCTCGCGGCGTACCTGCAAGCGGCTGGCGACTACAACAAAAATACCAATCACCAAAATCAGCAGGGTTGCCAACGCATTGATCTCGGGCTTGAGACCCAAGCGTACGCGCGAAAACACTTCCACCGGTAACGTGGTAAAGCCAGGACCGGACAGGAAGGAGGCAATCACCACATCGTCCAGCGACAAGGTAAAGGCCAGCAACCAGGCCGCCATCAAGGCAGGCACGATCGAAGGCAGGACCACCTGGAAAAACGCCCTCAAGGGGGTGGCACCCAAATCAAGCGCCGCTTCTTCCTGAGAGCGATCCAGCTCACGCATACGCGATTGCAGAATCACGGTCGCGTACGCGGTGCACAGCACCACGTGACCAATCCAGATAGTGAAGATACCGTTCTGTTCCGGCCAGCCAAACAGGGAGTTCAGCTCCACAAACATCAGCAGCAGGGAAATACCCAGCACCACTTCCGGGATGACCAGCGGTGCACTGACCAGACCGATATACAGAGCAAAGCCCTTGAAGCGTCCCATACGGGCCAGCACATAGGCGGCCCAGGTGCCCAGAATGGTGGCCATGGTCGCGGTCAGCACGGCTATCAGGAAAGACAGCTTGGCAGCACTGAGCAGCGCTTTATCCTGAAACAGGGATTCGTACCAGCGGAAGGAAAAACCCGACCAGGACGTCATGATGGCCGATTCATTAAATGAAAAGACGATCAGGAACAGGATAGGAATGTACAGAAAACCAAAGCCCAGCGTCAGGACGATGGCACGCAGCCAGGGATTAGGCTTGGTCATGAGCGGCCTCCCCGTTGCGCTTCCATCTGTCGCATCTGGCTGTACTGGAAGAAAATCAAGGGAATGATCAAGAGCAGGACCATCACGCAAGTGACGGCAGCAGCCATCGGCCAGTCCGCATTATTGAAGAACTCGGTCCACATGACACGGCCCATCATCAAGGTGTCAGCCCCACCCAGCATTTCCGGAATCACGTACTCGCCTACGGCCGGAATAAACACCAGCATGGCACCGGCAATCACGCCGGACATGGACATGGGCAAGGTGATATTCCAGAACGCCGACCAGGGACGTGCGCCCAGATCGTAAGCCGCTTCCAGCAAGCGCATATCCAGCTTTACCAGATTCGCATACAAAGGGAGGATGAAAAATGGCAGATAGGCATAGATCAAACCGATATAGACGGCCAGATCGGTGCGGTAGATTTCCAGCGGCGCATCAATAATGCCTATCCACAGCAAGACCTGATTGAGCAGGCCATCGCCACGCAAGATGCCTACCCAGGCGTAGACACGCAGCAGCATGGAGGTCCAGAAAGGCAGAATCACCGCCAGCAACAACAGACTACGCACGGCGGGTGAAGAGCGCGCAATGTAGTAAGCCACCGGGTAGCCGATCAGGATACAAAAGATCGTGGTGACGGCAGCCATCTTCAAGGAGCTGACGTAGGTGGCCAAATACAGATTGTCGCTGAACAGCAGGATATAGCCGCGCAGGTTCAGTACAAAGGAAATGCTTTCCTCGGCAAACTGGGCCAAGGGCGTATACGGCGGCACCCCGAAATCAAGATCGGCAAAACTGATCTTGAGCACGAGCAAAAATGGCACCAGCAGAAACAGGATCATCCACAGGAATGTGGGTGCGACCACCAGCGTGCGACTGGTGGGCAGCAGTTTGCGCCAGGACAGGTTCTTCATGTGCTCAGTACCGTTGCGCTGTCGTCGGACCAGGACACGTAGACCTCTTCGTCCACGCCGGGAGCATCTGGCTGGGCCAAGGTGCCGCTAGGCATTTGCGCCTCGATCAACATGCCGGCGTCCAGACGAATCTGGTAGCGGGTGTAGCTACCCATCCAGGACACATGAGTCACGATGCCGTGGCCCCAGTTGGTGTCCTCGGAAGGCAACTCACGACTCACCTTGATCTGCTCGGGACGAATGGACACATACACGTCCATGCCCAGCGGTTCGCTGATCCCGTGGCTGACATACAAGGGGCGGTTTAACTCCTCGCACTCGATATGAACGTGGTCCGGTTCGTCCACCGTCACTACGCCGGTGAACAAATTGGTGGAACCGATAAAGCCCGCCACAAAGCGCGAGTTCGGGAAGGAGTACACATCGTAAGGCGTACCGGACTGGATGATCTGCCCATCGGACATTACCGCCAGTCGGCTGGCCATGGTCATGGCCTCTTCCTGGTCGTGAGTCACCATAATGCAGGTCACTCCCACACGCTCCAGAATCTTGACCAGCTCAATCTGGGTTTTCTGACGAATCTGCTTGTCCAATGCGGACATGGGTTCGTCCAGCAAGAGCAGCTTGGGACGCTTGACCAGGCTACGCGCCAAAGCGACACGCTGTTGCTGCCCGCCTGACAACTGATTGGGTTTGCGGCGTGAAAAACCCGCCATCTGCACCAGATCCAGGGCTTCAAATACGCGTTCGTGGATTTCGTTGCGGGGCACGCCTTCCTGCTTCAAGCCAAAAGCCACATTGGCCTCAACCGACATGTGCGGAAACAGCGCGTAGGACTGGAACATCATATTGACCGGCCGCCGGTAAGGCGGCAGGTCGGTAATATCCTCGTTGTCCAGATAAATCCGACCGGAAGTCGGCTCCTCGAAACCTGCCAGCATACGCAGCAAGGTGGATTTGCCACTGCCTGAACTACCCAGCAGCGCAAAAATTTCGTGACGGGCGACGTCCAGACTTACAGACTGGACGGCCACCGTATCGCCAAAAATCTTGACGACTTCGTCCACACGCACGAAAGCATCCTCGCCATCCATCCAGGGCGAGGTTCCGGTACGGATATCTTGCATGATGCCTTAACGTCCAGACTTGAGTTCAGCCCACAGGCGCGTTTGCAGACGCTGCACCTTCAGTGGCTGTGGTTTGATGACGAACAAAGTCTTGGAGACTTCGGGCGAAGGGTAAATCATGGGGTTGTCAGCTACTTCCTTGACCACGAACTCGCGCGCATCTTTATTGGCGTTCGGGTAGAACATGGTGTTGGTAATGGCGGCATGGACTTCCGGCGTTTCAATGTAGTTGATGAAGGCGTGGGCCTCTTTCACATTGCTCGCGCTCTTGGGGATGGCCATGGTGTCAAACCAGACCGGAGCCCCGCCTTGCGGAATGTAGTAGTCGATGGCGTACGGCTTTTTAGCCTGGCGCGCACGATCAGCGGAGATCATCACGTCGCCGGAGAAACCGTAGACCATGCACAGATCGCCCGCAGCCAGCTCGTCGATATAGCCCGAGGAGCTGAACTGACGTACGTAAGGACGGATTTGCTTGAGCAAGTCCAGGGCTTCGCGGTAATCGGCTTCATTGCTGCTGTTGGGGTCTTTGCCAATGTAGTGCAGCACGGCCGGGAACACCTGGGCGGCTTCGTCCAGAATGGAAATGCCACAGCCTTTCAGCTTCTCGGCATTTTCAGGCTTGAACAGCATGTCCCAGTTGCCCAGGTCCACCTGCTCGCCCATGATCTCTTTGACTTTGGTAACGTTGTAGCCCAGGCCATTGGTGCCGTAGCCCCAGGGAATCAGGTATTCATTGCCGGGGTCCACATCGGAGAGCAGCGCCATGATGTCCGGATCCAGATGGGACCAGTTGGGAATCTGACTTTTATCCAGCTTCTGGAACAAACCGCCTTCGATCTGACGCGCTGCGTAATGCGTGGAGGGAACCACCACGTCGTACCCCGACTTGCCCGTCAACAACTTGGCTTGCAAAGTGTCGTTATTGTCGTAAACGTCATAACGCACGGTAATGCCCGTGGCTTTCTGAAAGCCGGACAAGGTGTCGGGGGCCGTATATTCAGCCCAGTTATAGACGTTAACAACCTGATTTTGTGCCTGTGCAACAGGCATGATGGCAGCAGCGGCCAGCAGGCCGGCGAGTACCTGTGGTGTGTTCATCCCAAAAGACATCACGAGTCCCCTTCCTATCGAAAGCGAAAAACCCAAAAGGCGAGATGATAAAGCTTTTTTAAAGCCCGTAGTCGTAATTAACGCTGCGTTTGGTGACGGTAAGCAGAAAACATCTGCTGCCACCACTGATCGCCACGCGGCCCACACACTTTGAGCAAAGATCGTCTCAGGCGTTGCACATTACCCAGCGCCTGGGCGGGGCTGACGGGCCCCTGTCGTGCACGGTCAAAATCGATCAGCCAGACTTTGTCATTCGCATCCAGCAAAATATTGTAGGCGTTAAGGTCAGCGTGCCAAACCTCGAATTGGTGCATGCGGACAATCTCGTGTGCCACCGCTTCGGGGGAGGCACGGTCCAGGCACAGAGTCAAAGGCTGCACATTGGGCACCCGCTGGCTTATCAGAGCCGCATGGTACCAAAAACCTTGCTGCCACCATGCGCCCGCCAGCACTTTGGGGACGGCCAAGCCCTTGTTGTGCAAATAAGACATCACCTGAAATTCTCGCCAGCTGCGAGTCCGGGATGCCCCTTGCCACAAGTAGGAAGACTCATTGAAGCGAGCCACCAGACCACCACGGCGGTAGTGACGCAGCACCGCCTGACCAAAGGGCCCGTTCACAAACCAGGCGGCCTGACGACCACCCTGTCCCACCTTGCTGGCCTGGTCGCCATACGAGGTGGCCTCGAACCAGCGCTGCAAGGCCTCAGGCTCCAGATCCAGCTGATTGGCCAGCTCCGGTGCCAACAAGGCACCGCCGCCGGGCAAAGAATAGACAGTTTCGGATTGGGTGCTCACAGCAGCTCCTCAGGCACGAACCAGCAACAGGGCCATGATCAATACCAGCATGCAGGCAAAAATAAACTTCAGGCGATTCTCAGGCAGACGGTAGGCCAGACGCACACCAAACGGCACCAGCAGCAGGCTGCCTATCGCCATCGGTATGCCGACCTGCCAGGTAGCCTGACCATGAAACGCGTACGTCGCCAAGGCGACCAACGTGCCGGGAATAATCATGGACAGGGCCAAGCCTTGCGCACCGGTCTGGCTATAACCCATACGGCTGGTCAGGAACGGCACCACCAGCACCGCACCGCCCACACCAAACACGCCTCCGGCCAAGCCCGCCATCATGCCTACCGCGATATACCACAGCTGGCCAAACGACTCCGGGTCCGGACGCGGCTTGTCACTGCGACGACGCCGCCGGGAAAAACCCAGACTCTGGTCGAAATAATACAGGGCAATGGCCATCACAAATACCGAGTAAATGCGACGCAGCAAGATCGCATCCATGCCCAGAGCCAGACGTGCGCCCAGCCAGGTAAAGATGATGGAGGAGATCGCCCCCAATGCTGCCCGACGAAAATCAATGTGGTTGCGACGATGGTACTGGCGCACGGTCAGCAGCACCGCAGGCACCACCATGATCAGGGCCGTACCTTGAGCGGTTTGCTGGTCCATACCCAGAATCAGGCCCAGCAATGGAATAGCCAGCAAGCCGCCACCGATCCCCAGGACCCCGCCGGTATAGCCAATAAGCGCGCCTCCCAGCAAGCAGGCCAGGATCAATTCAATACTTATCATGGCGGTTACAGATTACGCAGACGGTCGACAGCGTCTTCCACCCGGTCTACCGCCCAGATTTCCAGGCCTTCGATCGCCTGACGCGGGGCGTTGCTCTTGGGAATCAAGGCAATGCTGAAGCCCAACTTGGCCGCTTCGCGCAAACGCTCCTGCCCACGCGGGGCCGGACGAATTTCACCGGCCAGGCCGATTTCCCCAAACACGACCAGGCCACGTGGCAAGGGGCGGTTATTCAGGGAGGACAAAATAGCCAGCAACACCGCCAAGTCAGCGGCTGGCTCGGTAATCTTGACGCCCCCTACAGCGTTCACGAACACGTCCTGATCGTAAGTGACCACGCCAGCATGACGATGCATCACCGCCAGCAGCATGGCCAGACGGGAGCTTTCCAGCCCCACAGACAGGCGACGCGGATTGGGTACATGGGCCGAGTCCACCAAAGCCTGAATTTCCACCAGCAAAGGCCGTGTGCCTTCCTGGGTGGCCATGACGCAGGAACCGGCTACTGACTGGGAATGCTGGGACAAGAACAGGGCCGAAGGATTGCTGACTCCTTTCAAGCCTTTTTCCGTCATGGCAAACACGCCCAATTCATTTACCGCGCCAAAGCGGTTCTTGAATGCGCGCACCATACGGAAGGAGGAATGGGTGTCCCCCTCGAAATACAGCACCGTATCCACAATGTGCTCCAGCACACGCGGACCGGCCAAGGTCCCGTCTTTGGTGACGTGACCGATAAAAATCATGGAGGTACCGCTTTGCTTGGCCAGACGGGTGAGCTGGGCCGCACATTCACGCACCTGCGATACCGAGCCTGGGGCCGCACTGAGCTGATCGGAATACAGGGTTTGAATCGAGTCGATCACCACCACGCTAGGCTGGTGCGACTGCAAGGCCTGGCTGATGGATTCCAGACGAATTTCAGCCAGCAGATCCACACCTTCGGTAGGCACGCCCAAACGGCGAGCACGCAAGGCGACCTGCTCGGCGGACTCCTCGCCCGTCACATACAGAACTTTGGTTTGCTGGGCCAAGGCTGCCATGGCCTGCAGCAGCAGCGTGGATTTACCGACACCGGGATCGCCCCCGATCAGGATCACGCCGCCTTCCACCAGGCCACCGCCCAGGACACGATCGAACTCGCCTATGCCTGTGGGCACACGCGGCAGTTCCCGTGCCTGCACATCGGAAAGACTTTGGACCGGGCTGGAGCCAGCCAGGGAAGCAAAACGATGCGCACTGGCCGCAGCCGGTGTCTCTACCGTTTCCTGCAAGCTGTTCCAAGCCCCGCAGGCCGGGCATTTGCCCGCCCACTTGGGTGTATCTGCCCCGCACTCCGTGCAAACAAATACAACTTTGGCCTTGCGGGCCGCACGAGTACTGGTGGCCATAGAAATTCCTTAACGTCCGGCCAAGCTGCCACCGCCATCCACGCCCAGATTCTGGCCGGTGATATAAGCAGCTTCATCGCTTAGCAAGAAGGTAACCGCAGCAGCCACTTCGGCCGCCTGCCCAAAACGTCCCAAAGGAATGGAGGACAGGCTGCGCTGTTCGGCTTCGCTGCCGACGGGATGATTGGCACGGAACAATTCGGTTTCGATCGGACCAGGAGAGACCGCATTGACGGTAATGCCGTAAGGAGCCAATTCCAAGGCCCAGGTGCGGGTACAACCCAGCAAGGCACTTTTGGCCGCGGCATAGCTGGTGCGATCGGAACCGCCGTGCACAACACGACTGCAAATATTGACGATGCGGCCTTCCTTGCGCGCTTTCATCGAAGGGATGAAAGCCTGGGCCACTTGCACCGCCACACGTACATTCAGGTCAAACACCTGATAAAGATTGCCCAGGTCCACCTGACCAATCGGTTCGGGCGCGACCATACCTACGTTGTTCACAACCGCATCAACGGGATATTTTTCGCGGATAACGCGCAGCATTTCCTCGGTTTCGCCTGCATTGCTCAAATCGCAGGAGTACAGATATCCGGGGAAATCAATGCTTTCGGTGTGGCGGGCCAGACCCACAACGTGGGCCCCGGCATCAGCCAGCCTTTGGCTGATTGCCCAGCCGATTCCTTTGGTAGCGCCGGTAACGAGTACACATTTATTTTTCATGGCTATGCCTTGTTGGTGTTAATCCTGGATGACGCGCGGCACGCGTGGGGCGACCGCGCAAATCAATTCGTAGCCCAGGGTTCCGGCTGCCGCAGCAACCTCATCCACACTGGGCCCGCCTTGACCGAACAACACCGCCTGACTGCCTACACCGGCGGCGGGCACCGGGGTCAGGTCGACTGCCAGCATGTCCATGGACACACGACCGAGCAAACGAGTGCGCACACCGTTCACGGTAATCGGGGTGCCGGTTCCCGCGTGACGCGGGTAACCATCGGCATAGCCACAAGCCACCACGCCAATACGCATGGCCTGCTCGGCAATGTACGTATGGCCGTAGCCAATGCCCTCGCCCTGCTTGACGCCGCGCACGCTGATCAGCTCTGCGGCCAAAGTCATACCAGGCTGCAGGCCGAAGTCCTCGGCGCTGATGTCCGCAAAAGGAGAGCTGCCGTACAGACAAATACCGGGGCGTACCCAGTGATCCGGACCGGAGGGCATGTATGCACCCAGGTCAGGGCTTAGTGTTGCCGCTGAATTACACACACTGACCGGGCCCGGCAAGCCGTCGGTGATCCGGTTAAAGCAGCGAATCTGCTCCAGCGTGGCGTCGATATTGTCGTCAGCGCGCGCAAAGTGCGTCATGCGCCCCACGGTTCCCAGCTTGCCCGCTTTTTGCAGACGCTGAGCGCGCTCGAAGGCGGCGGGGTAATCGTCCACGCTGAAACCCAGACGGTTCATGCCGCTATTGAGCTTGACCATGGCATTCAAGGCCACCCCGCCCTTCCACTGCTCCAGCATCTTGAGCTGCTCGTGGCAATGAATGACAGTGGTCAGGCCAAACTCGGCCAGCACATCCAGATCTTCAGGCTGGAAAAAACCTTCCAGCAACATGATGGGGCCGGTCCAACCGGCAGCCCGACAACGTATGGCTTCTTTCAGGTCCAGCATCGCCATGCCTTCGGCGGCACTGAATGCCCGCACCGCATTTTCGATGTCATGACCGTAAGCATTGGCCTTCATGACGGCCCAGATATGGGGCCGTTTTACGCCGGATGGAGCCGTGGCGTTATTCAGGCTCTGAATAACCATATCGAGATTGTGACGCAGTGACGCAATATGAATGGTGGCCGAGATAGGACGTGGCATGGTTCTCCCCGAAGCAATACGAAAGTCTAAACCAGCCCTAGTGGAAACGAAAGCCGTATACTGGCGGACTATGTCTATCGAGCACTATGAAAACTTCCCTGTCGCCTCTGTGCTGCTACCTCGTCGGCTACGCCGACCGGTCACCGATATTTATCGTTTTGCCCGCAGCGCCGACGACATTGCTGATGAAGGCGATTTAAGCGCTGCCGAGCGCCTGGAACTGCTGGCGCAGTTCGAAGCCGGAATAGAACAACTGCAATATCACCAGCCCGTCCTGGCCGATACCCCGCACAGTGAAATTTTTGTCCCTCTGGCCAGCAGCATCAGCAACTTCCAGTTGCCTCTCAAGCCTTTTCTGGACCTGCTGTCTGCGTTTCGCCAGGATGTCACCACCCATCGCTATAGCGATATGGCCCAGGTGCTGGATTACTGTACCCGCTCGGCCAACCCGGTCGGCCGTTTGATGCTGCATCTGTATCAAGCCCACAGCCCGGAGCTGATCGAGATGGCCGACTCCACCTGTACCGGGCTGCAACTGGTTAATTTCTGGCAGGACGTGGCACTGGACTGGCACAAGAACCGTGTCTATATCCCGCAAGACCTGCTGGCCCAATATGATCTGGATGATGATTACATCCAGGCCCGTACCCAGCTGCTGCGTCAGCCCGAGGCCGATGCCCGCTGGCAGGAAATGATGCAGTTGCTGGTTACCGATGCCCGTCAACGCCTGCAAGCCGGGCTGCTGCTGTCCAGCTATCTGTCCGGGCGCATCAGCCTGGAACTGAAAATGATGGTATTGGGCGGCCTGCGTATTCTGGAACGCCTGGAAGCGGTAAAGTTTGATGTCTTCAGCCATCGTCCCACCCTGTCCCGCCTGGACTGGCTACGCCTGATTACCCGCGGCTTGAGCCGTACCCCTTACCGACCCTGAACGTCCATGAGCCCAGACGAGTATTGTCAGAACAAGGCAGCCCAGAGCGGCTCCAGTTTTTACTACGCCTTTTTGTTTCTGCCGCCTGAACGCCGCCGTGCCATCACGGCGCTGTACGCGTTTTGCCGCGAGGTGGACGACGTGGTGGACGAGGTTCACGAGGAATCGGTTGCCCGCATGAAGCTGGTCTGGTGGCGCACGCAAGTGGCCGATCTGTACGAAGGCCGTGCCCATCACCCGGTCATGCAGGCCCTGGCACCGCATATAAAGGCGTTCGATCTGCCTCAGGACGAGCTGCTGGCCGTGATTGACGGCATGGAAATGGATCTGGACCAGGTTCGCTACCAAAGCTGGAGCGAGCTGGAACGCTACTGTTGGCACGCCGCCAGCGTGGTGGGACTGCTGTCGGCGCGTATTTTTGGCCAAACCCAGGAACAGACCAGCGACTATGCCCAAAAACTGGGCCTGGCTTTTCAGCTGACCAATATTATCCGTGATGTAGGCGATGACGCTCGTCGTGGCCGCATCTACCTGCCCCAGGAAGATCTGGACAAGTTTGGTGTGTCACCTCACGAGATCCTGGATCAACAGCATTCGGAGCGCTTCGAGGCCCTGATGGCCTTTCAAACCGAACGCGCCCAGGACTTGTACCGCCAGGCCATGCGCGCCCTGCCCGCTGTGGACCGCCGGGCACAACGCCCAGGCCTGTTGATGGCCGCCATCTACCATGCCCTGCTGGTAGAAATTGCCAATGATCGTTGGCATGTGCTGGAACAGCGCATTTCGCTGACACCCATTCGCAAATTCTGGTTGGCCTGGAAAACCTGGGTATCGGGCGGCCGCAGCTTGCAACGTAAACTGGGCCGATGAAAGTCGCGGTTATCGGGGCGGGCTGGGCGGGCTGTGCTGCCGCCTGGCGGCTGAAGACGCAAGGCCATCAGGTCAGTGTCTTTGAAGCCTCGCGCCATATAGGCGGGCGTGCCCGCCGCATCCACAGCCCCAATCTGGGGCGTGATACCGATAATGGCCAGCACATCATGCTGGGCGCCTACTCCGTCATTCTGGGTTTGATGGGGGAAATCGGACTGGACGAAGCATCCCGTCTGGAACGCAAGGATCTGGACGTGATCTCGGCCGATGGGCGCTTTCGCCTGCGCAATCGCCCCTTGCCTGCCCCCTTCCATTTATTGACTGGCCTGCTAGGCGCCCAGGGCCTGAGCTGGTCGCAGAAAATCAAGCTGGCACGTTTTTGCCGCTGGCTGATGAAACAGCAATGGCGCACCCCGGATGGTCTGACGGTTTTGCAGCTCCTGGAGCAGCATCAGCAAGACAGCCAGGTCATCCGTTTGTTCTGGCAGCCGCTCTGCGTGGCGGCCATGAACACGCCCATTGAGCAAGCCTGCGCCCAACTCTTTGCCCATGTCTTGCGCGACAGCCTGGGCGGTCCCCGGCAAGCCAGCCAAACCTTGATTCCCTTGATGGATTTAAGCCAGCTCTGGTGCGAGCCCGCCCTGCGTGACATTCAGCTACAGCTGGGCCACAGAGTACAAAGACTGGAACTGACAGAGTCAGGTGTACAAATTGACGGCCTGCAGTTTGATGCAGCCATTGTGGCCTGCCCTCCCGTCCAGGCTGCGCGCCTGCTGCATAGCCTACCCAGCAGCCCGGCCAGCGAACAACTGCTGGCCGATCTGGAAGCCTTCAGCTACATCCCTATTGCCACCCTGTATCTGGAATTGGAACAGGCCTGGAATCTGCCCCATTCCATGTTGATGCTGGACGATAAAAGCGGCAGTGGTGGCCAATGGCTGTTTGATCACAGCGCCCTGAAACCGGGCAGCGGTGAAACGCTGGTGGGGATCGTCATCAGCGATGCTGTGCGCCTGCAAGCGCTGGACCGCGAGCAAGCCATTGCCGCGATCATCGAGCAGGTACGCAGCCAGACCCGGCACCTGAAAGCCATGCCTGCCATACGGGCCAGCGAGCTGATTATCGAAAAACGGGCTACGTTTGCGGCTGTGCCCGGTCTGCGTCGCCCTTCGGTAGCGACACCTTGGCCAGCTATTCGTCTGGCAGGCGACTGGACCGATACCGGCTACCCCGGTGTGCTGGAAGGCGCTGTGCGCAGCGGTCTGAAAGCCGCGCATCTGTAAGGGCCACGACTGAGCACTACTGCGCCGACGGTGTCAGCAAAGTTTGCGCAGGCTTATGAGCGGCCAGAAACTCCGATTGAAACAGGCACATGCGCACCACATCCCGATATTGGCCGTTAATGAAGAACTCGTGCTTGAGCTCGCCTTCCACCTGAAAACCAAACTTCTGATAAATGTGAATGGCCTTGTGGTTTTCCTTGTCCACAATCAGCACGATCTTGTACAGGTTCAGCACTCCAAAGCCGTACTCGATAGCCAGCTTGGTCGCCCGCGAGGCAATGCCCTTGCCCTGGAACTCCGGCGCAATAATGATCTGGAACTCTGCCCGGCGGTGTACATAATCAATTTCCACCAGTTCCACCACGCCGGACGGCTGCCCTTCCCACTCCACAACGAAACGACGTTCACGCTGATCGTGAATATGCTCATCGTACAGAGCCGCCAGCTCGCCATAGGTTTCGTAAGGTTCTTCGAACCAGTAGCGCATCACGCTGGCGTTATTGTCCAGCAAATGCACAAAGCGCAAATCTTCGCGCTCCAGCGGGCGTAATTTAACGTGAGTCGTTTTACTCATGATTTTTCTATCCTTTCTCTATGTTCGATAGACGAGCCGCCTATCTGCCTATACCAAAGGCCATAGACATCATGCCCGCATATCGTGTGTTTTTGATGAAGGCCTGATAGAAAAAGTTCAGTTGGCTGCAAAACCGCAGCCCGACCAGTCTTGCGGTAAAACCGGCCAAAAACGCAAAAACCCCGATTTCTGCTTTCCTGCATAGCAAACTGAACATCAGTCAGGCCAGCAGGAATATCAAAATCGGGGTTTGAAACTACTACCTGGCCGCTATGGCTGCGCCAGCCCGGAGCTAGCGCAGGTAGCGGGCATCAGGTTGGGGCGTGTTCCTCGATGTAGCGACGTACTTGAGCTACATCCGAATCCATCACCACCACCTTCTGTGGCAAGTCTGCCAGACCGGTCAGGTGCGCAGGCACCGGAGCGGGCTGACCAATCGCTTCTTCGATTGTCTCGGAGAACTTGGCAGGCAGCGCGGTTTCCAGCACCAGCATGGGGATGCCTTCTTCGCGGAAGTTCTGAGCCACCTTGACGGCGTCTGCCGTGTGCGGGTCGATCAGAGTCTGGTACTGCTTGTTCACCTGAGCAATGGTGTTCAGACGATCCTGGTGCGAGCTGGCACCAGCCACAAAGCCGAACTCTTCCTGGAAGCGTGGCAGATGCTCGCTCAGGTCGAATTGGCCTTCTTTGGCTAGCTGCTCCCACAATGCCTTGACCTTGCTACCATCACGGCCCAGCAGATCAAACACAAAGCGCTCGAAGTTGGAGGCACGGGAAATGTCCATGGATGGGCTGGACGTGGCGTAAGTTTGCTCGGAACCACGGGGACGATAAATACCGGTGCGGAAGAACTCTTCCAGCACGTTGTTTTCGTTGGTGGCCAGAACCAGCTTGGCGATAGGCAGCCCCATCTGACGAGCAATGTGGCCCGACAGAATATTGCCGAAGTTACCCGAAGGAACAGCAAACGAGACCTTTTGACCGGCCTGGTTCGTGCTGCGCAGCCAGCCCCAGAAGTAGTACACCACCTGAGCGGAAATACGTGCCCAGTTAATGGAGTTCACGGCGCCCAGATGCCATTTGGACTTGAACTCCAGATCACCAGCCAATGCCTTGACGATGTCCTGGCAATCATCGAACACACCTTTCACCGACAGGTTGTGGATGTTTTCGTCTTGCAAGGAGTACATCTGAGCGCGTTGGAAAGCACTCATGCGACCGTAAGGCGAGAGCATGAACACGCTGACGCCACGCTTGCCGCGCAAGGCGTATTCAGCCGCCGAACCCGTGTCGCCAGACGTGGCACCCACAATGTTCAAGGTGCTGTTGCGCTGTGTCAGCACGTATTCGAAAACCTGGCCCAGGAACTGCATGGCCATGTCTTTAAAAGCCAGGGTTGGGCCTTGGGACAAGCCCAGCAAGGAGAAACCGGGTTCCAGTTCCTTGACCGGTACCACCTGCTCGCTGTCGAACACTCCAGGGGCGTAAGCACGTGCCGTCAAGGCGGACAGTTCATCAGCCGGAATATCGGTGACAAACAGGCCCAGCACTTTGGCGGCCAGTTCGGGGTAGCTCAGGGCGCGCCAGGACTCCAGCGTTTCTGCACTGACTTGAGGGTAGCTCTCTGGCATGGCCAAACCGCCATCCGGAGCCAGGCCTTCCAGCAAGATGTCCGAAAATGGCTGGGCCTTCATGCCGCCACGAGTAGAGATGTAATTCATTACAGGTTCTCCACGCGCAGACGGGTCACGGCAGACTGAACAAAAGGCAGATTCTGAATCTGGCTGATCGCACCATTGATGGCACCTTCACGCGCTTCATGCGTCAGGAAGATGATGTCAGCCTGTTCACCGGCTGGCTCCTGGAACATGGAACCGATCGAGATCGAGGCTTGCGCCAGAATGCGAGCCACATCAGCCAGAACACCAGGACGGTCATCCACACGCAAACGCAGGTAGTACGAGGACACCACTTCATCCATAGGCAGGATGGGCGTATCGGACATGGCGTTGTGCTGGAAGGCCAGGTAAGGCACGCGATGTTCCGGTTCTGCCGTTTGCAGACGGGTCACATCCACCAGGTCCGCCACCACCGCCGAGGCGGTGGGCAAGGCGCCGGCACCGGCACCGTAGTAAACGGTTTGGCCAACGGCATCGCCATGCACCAGCACCGCGTTCATGGCACCTTGGACATTGGCCAGCATGCTTTGCAGTGGAACCAGTGTGGGGTGTACGCGCAGTTCGATACCTTCCTCACGGGCGCGGGTAATACCCAGCAGCTTGATGTTGTAGCCCAGGCGTTGTGCGTGTTGCAGGTCTTCCAGTGCCAGGCTGGTAATGCCTTCCACGTGAGCCTTGCTAAATTGCACGGGGATACCAAAGGCCAGGGAGGCCAGCAGGCTCAGCTTGTGCGCAGCATCCACACCTTCAATGTCGAAAGTAGGATCGGCTTCGGCGTAACCCAGACGCTGGGCATCGGCCAGGGCTTCAGCAAAGCTGACACCACGGTTACGCATTTCGGACAGGATGTAGTTGGTGGTGCCGTTGATAATGCCGGCCAGCCACTGAATACGATTGGCCGTCAGGCCTTCGCGAATTGCCTTGATGATAGGAATACCACCGGCCACAGCGGCTTCGAAGGCCACCATGACGCTACGCTCGTGAGCAGCGGCAAAAATCTTGTTGCCATGCTTGGCCAGCAGCGCCTTGTTGGCGGTGACCACGTGCTTGCCCTGGGCAATGGCTTCCATGACCCACTCGCGTGCCAGGGTGTCGCCACCCACCAGCTCGACCACAATATCGATCTCGGGGTTGCGCACCACATCCATGCCGTCTGTGGTCAGGGTGACCTCGTCCCCCACCAGCGCGCGTGCCTTTTCCAGGTCACGCACAGCAATAGCGACCACCTCAATACGGCGACCGGCGCGGCGAGCGATTTCATCTGCATTGCGTTTCAATACGTTCCAGGTGCCGCTGCCAACCACACCCAAACCCAGCAAACCTACTTTGATAGGACTCATTGAACAAATCCGTCCTTACGGAACATTTCTTTGATGCCGCGTACCGCCTGACGGGTACGTTGCTCGTTTTCGATCAGCGCAAAGCGCACATAGTTGTCGCCATACTCACCAAAGCCGATGCCGGGGGATACGGCTACTTTGGCATCGCTCAGTAAGCGCTTGGCAAACTCCAGCGAACCGATGTCCTTGTAGAACTCGGGAATCTTGGCCCAGATATACATTGATGCCTTGGGGACATCGACCATCCAGCCTGCTTCATGCAGGCCCTTGGCCAATACGTCGCGACGGCGGCGGTACTGCTCCACCACCTCGCTGACACAATCTTGTGGTCCTTCCAGCGCCGCAATGGCGGCCACCTGAATCGGTGTGAAGGTACCGTAGTCGTGATAGCTCTTGATACGTGCCAGGGCATTGACCAAGGACTCGTTCCCCACCATGAAGCCAATACGCCAGCCGGCCATATTGTAGCTTTTGCTCATGGTAAAAAACTCGACTGCGACATCGCGCGCACCTTCCACCTGCATGATGGAGGGGGCCACGTAGCCGTCAAAGGTAATGTCGGCATAGGCCAGATCGTGTACCACCAGAATATTGTGCTCGCGTGCCAGCGCCACAATACGCTCAAAAAAGGACAGTTCCACACACTGGGCCGTCGGATTGCTGGGAAAACCCAGAATCATCATTTTGGGCTTGGGAATGGACTCCCGCACGGCTTTTTCGATTTCCTCGAAAAAGTCCACGCCGGGGACCATGGGCACCGAACGGATATTCGCGCCGGCAATGACGGCACCATATATATGAATCGGGTAGCTGGGGTTGGGCACCAGAACGGTGTCGCCCTTGTCCAGGGTTGCCAGCATCAAGTGGGCCAGACCTTCTTTGGAACCGATGGTAACGATCGCTTCACTATCAGGATCCAATTGCACATTGTAGCGGCGCTCGTACCAATTGGTCACGGCTCGGCGCAGACGCGGAATGCCTTTGGAGACAGAATAACCATGAGTGTCCGGGCGGGTGGCCGCCTCGACCAGCTTTTCCACGATGTGCGCCGGTGTCGCGCCGTCCGGGTTCCCCATGGACATGTCGATAATGTCCTCGCCACGACGGCGGGCGGCCATTTTCAGCTCGCCTGTAATGTTGAACACGTAAGGCGGCAAACGCTCGATGCGCGGAAAGCGAATCATGACATTCCTTGAGAAGAAAACAGCGAAGACCCAAACCAAAAGGTGCGAAGTAAATCAAAGAGTTTAATCCATGATTGACTTACTGAGAATCACTGCAAACAGATCAGGTGCCGCATCGTCCCTGACTCTTTGCGCTATCATCGACCCTGTAACGGGAGAGACTCATCGTGCAACTGCAACGCGAACACAATCCAGCCATGAATGCCATCACCGCTTACGGTGAGGACTATGTGGCAATCAACTTTCAAAACCACGATCATTCCATCTTCTTTAGCCCTGAAGGTCCTGTGCAGGACCTGGCCATTCAAAGCGCAACCGAGCTGACAGCCCCGTTGCTGCGCCGGATTGCCGGACTGGAATCGGTCAAGCAAGACCCCATGGCCTTTCTGGACGACGCCCCACCGGCGCGCCCTGACAACGCCCCCGAATTGATCTTGATTGGGACTGGCCAGCGCCAACACTTTCTGCACCCGGCTGTCACGCAGGAAATGCTGCAGTGGGGCATAGGTGTGGAAATCATGGATACCCAGGCCGCCGCCAGAACTTACAATATCCTCATGTCCGAAGGCCGCAAAGTTGTCGCCGCCTTACTCATACAGGAAAAAGCATGACAGCCCTACAAATTGGTGCCCCCATCCCCGACTTTTCCGTGCCCTCCACCCAGGGCGAGTTCAGCGCCGCTGACCTGAAAGGAAAAATGACAGTGTTGTACTTTTACCCCAAAGACAACACGCCGGGCTGCACCACCGAGTCCCAGAATTTCCGCGATGCCCTGCCCGAATTTCAGGCTGCAGGCGCACAAATCATTGGCGTTTCGCGCGACTCGCTCAGTTCGCACGAACGTTTTATCGACAAGCAAGCCCTGACTTTCCCTTTGCTTGCCGACACCGAAGAGCGCTTGTGCGAACTGTTTGGGGTCATGAAAATGAAAAACATGTACGGTAAACAGGTACGTGGCATCGAGCGCAGCACCTTTTTGATCGACGCCCAAGGTGTGTTGATTCAAGAATGGCGTGGCATCAAAGTGCCCGGCCACGTCCAAGCTGTATTACAGGCTGTTCAGCAAGCCGCCTGAAACCTTACCGTGCCGACTTGCAGGTCGGCACACAACCAGGAGTACGTGTTATATGCCGCTACCAACGTTGCCCACCAAGCTGGGAACCCTGCTTAGCGAAAAAGATGACAGTGTCATCCTTGCCGATCCACCCGTACCACTAGACGAACCCGACACTCCCCCCGCCAGCCCCAAAGCCGCCACCAGCAAAGCGGCTGCTACGCCACGCTCCAAAAAGCCTGCGCCCGTCAAAACGGCGCCCGCGGCCCCCGCAGCAGCGCCTGCGCCCGCCAGTGTGGCCAAAGCAGCTCCCAGCAAAAGCGCTGCCGCCAGCCCTGCCCAGCCCCCCAAGCCTGTCGCCGGCGCAGCCAGCAAACGCACCCGTCTGGCCCCCACCCAGCGCAAATTGTTTGTGCTGGATACCAACGTCTTGCTGCACGACTCCAATTCGCTGTTCAAGTTTGAAGAGCACGACATCTTCCTGCCCATGATGGTGCTGGAAGAACTGGATCACCAGAAAAAGGGCCTGTCTGAAGTGGCTCGCAATGCGCGTCAGGTCAGCCGCTCCCTGGAAGGTCTGGTGGGCGATCATGGTCTGGACAAGCCCATCAATCTGGATGGCATCGGCAATACCGAAGCGCGTGGCGCCGTCACCTTCCAGACCAGCGCTCTGGATACCACCCTGCCTATCCAGCTGCCGCTGGGCAAGGCGGACAACGCCATTTTGGCCGTGGTCAATGCCCTGACCCAGAGCATGCCCAAACGCGAAGTGGTGCTGGTGTCCAAAGACATCAATATGCGTCTGAAGGCCAAGGCACTGGGCCTGCTGGCCGAAGACTACCGCCACGATCACGTTCTGGATGACTCCGACCTGCTGTATGACGGTGTCATGCCCTTGCCGGACAATTTCTGGACCAAGCACGGCAAGAACATGGAGTCCTGGCAACAGGGTGGCACCACCTTCTACCGCATCAGCGGGCCGCTGTGCAGCCAGTTCATGGTCAACCAGTTCGTATTTACCGAAGGCGACGATCCCTTGTACGCCCAGGTACGCGAAACCGCTGGCAATACCGCCGTACTGGCCACCTTGCGCGACTACAGTCACGGCAAGAACAACGTCTGGGGCATTACGGCTCGCAACCGCGAACAGAACTTTGCCCTGAATCTGTTGATGAACCCGGATTTTGATTTCGTCTCCCTGCTGGGCCATGCCGGTACGGGTAAAACGCTGCTGGCCCTGGCCAGTGCGTTGACCCAAACCCTGGAGACCAAGCGCTACAACGAGATCATCATCACCCGTGCCACCGTGCCTGTCGGAGATGACATTGGCTTCCTGCCCGGTACCGAGGAAGAAAAAATGCAGCCCTGGATGGGTGCGCTGGAAGACAACCTGGAAGTCCTGCACCTGGGCACCGGCAAGTCCTCCAGCAACCTGAACAACCCACAAGGCACCGAGGCTCCGCGCAACTCCACCATGGAACTGGTGCGCTCCAAGATCAAGGTCAAATCCCTGAGCTTCATGCGCGGTCGTACCTTCATGAACAAGTTCCTGATCATCGACGAGGCGCAGAACCTGACGCCCAAGCAGATGAAAACACTGGTGACGCGCGCCGGTCCAGGAACTAAAATTGTCTGCTTGGGCAATATTGCCCAGATCGACACGCCCTACCTGACCGAGGGCAGTTCGGGGCTGACCTACGTAGTAGACCGATTCAAAGGCTGGCCGCATGCAGGCCACATTACCTTGCAACGTGGTGAGCGCTCCCGTCTGGCCGACTACGCCAGCGACGCACTCTAAACCGAATCGCTACTCACTCAAACCGGGTCCAGGACCCGGTTTTTTTTTACCGCCAGGCTGCATCAAGGCCAACAAGCACAGCAAAGACGCAGCGTGGGGGATTTTTATTGACTGTTATGAAACGTACTGCACAGCCCATCGGGCTTACCATGGGCGATGCCGCTGGCATAGGCCCGGAAATTATTGCCCGCCTGATTGTTGAAGGCCTGCCCCACCCCGCCGTAGTCTATGGCGATGCGGGTGCGCTGCGCCGTGCCCTGACACTGATTGGCGCCGACCAGGACTGGCACGTCGAGGAGGTGGAGCAGCCTGTTTGCACACCCAAGGGGCTCATTGCCGTCCTGAATCGCTGGCAAGCCCTGCCCGACGATCTGCCCTATGGCGAAGTTAACGCTCAGGCCGGACGCGGCGCCTACGAATACCTGTGCCACGCTATTGATGATGCCCAAGCCGGTCTGATCCGTGCCATCGTCACCGCCCCACTGAACAAGCTGGCCATGCAAAAAGGCGGTATCGATGCCCCTGGCCACACCGAGATTCTGGCCGAGCGCAGCCACACCGAGCACTACGCCATGATGCTGGCTAACGAACACTTGCGCTCCATTCTGGTCACCATTCACGAACCGCTGGCCCGTGTCCCCTCCCTGATTACTAAAGAACGCGTCTTGCAAACCATCCGGCTGGCACAGTTGGCCTGCACCCAGGCCGGGATCGCCAAGCCCCGTGTGGCGGTGGCAGGCTTGAACCCCCATGCCGGTGAGAGTGGCAAATTCGGCTCTGAGGATATTGAGCAGATCACACCGGCCATTGAACAAGCCTGCGCCGAAGGCATCCAGGCCAGCGGCCCCTGGCCCGGCGACACGATCTTCATGCGGGCTCGCCAAGGGGAGTTCGATATTGTGGTGGCCCAGTACCATGACCAAGGGCTGATTCCCATCAAGCTGCTGGGTCTGGACGAAGGCGTGAACGTGACAGTGGGCCTGCCCTTTATCCGCACCAGTGTCGACCACGGCACCGCGTACGACATTGCCGGACAGGGCAAGGCTGATGCCTCCTCCCTGGGCTATGCCTACCGTATGGCTCTTTCCATGAGCGCGCATCAAGCATGATCAAGCGCTTACCGATTGACCCGTTTTTGCTGAAGCTGTTTGCCACGGTTGCACTTGCCAGTCTGCTGCCTGCCCAAGGTTGGGGCGTGCCTCTGTTCCAACACATCACGCAGATCGCGATTGCCCTGCTGTTCTTTCTGCATGGTGCCCGCCTGTCTCGTGAGGCTATCTGGGGCGGCCTGTCCCACTGGCGTTTGCACCTGTTGATTCTGTCCGTCACCTTTGTGCTCTTCCCTATTCTGGGCAGCGGCGTGGCGGCTGTGCTGCGTCCCTGGCTAACCGACAATCTGTACCTGGGAATACTGTTTCTGGCTTGCCTGCCCAGCACCGTGCAGTCTGCCGTGGCGCTGACCGCAATGGCCAGAGGGAATGTGCCGGTGTCGATTTGCAGCGCCTCGGCCTCCACCTTGCTGGGCGTGTTCATCACTCCCTTGCTGGTCGGCATCATGCTGGCGGGTGCCACCAGCGCCCAGGCCACCGTGTCGCTGGAGGCGGTGGGCAAGATCATGCTGCAGCTATTTTTCCCCTTTGTCTTCGGGCATATGCTGCGTCCCGTGATCGGGGCCTGGGTCATGAAGCGTCAGCAACTACTGAAAGTCGTGGATCAAGGCTCGATTCTGCTGGTGGTGTATACGGCTTTTTCAGGCGCGGTGGTGGGCGGTCTGTGGTCCTCCACCCCATTGAGTGCCTTGGGACTGATTGTGCTGTCCAACGCCGTTCTGCTGACCTTGGCGCAAGTGCTGGCCTGGAACCTGGGGCGCTGGCTGGGCTTTTCTTTTGAGGACCGTGTCAGCCTGCTGATGTGTGGTTCCAATAAAAGCCTGAGCAGCGGCATCCCGATTGCCAATGTCATTTTCCCCAGTGCCATGGTCGGGCCTATCATCTTGCCGATCATGTTGTTTCACCAGTGGCAGCTACTGGTATGTGCATGGCTGGCGAAAAGACTGGCGGCCCGGAGTGAAAACTAAGAGAACGACGAACCTCCTCGCCTGACTACCCATACACGCTGAACGATGAATAAAAAAGAGGCATACCAAGGTATGCCTCTTTTTTGTCCTGACATCTGGCAAACGGCCTCACAAGCCCGCGCACTGAAGCAGCCACTGTACTTTTTAATTGGGCATGTAATCCAGAAAGCGCGTGCTGGCTCCGGCGAAGGTCAAGCGAACCGAACCAATAGGACCGTTACGCTGTTTACCAATAATAATTTCAGCCGTGCCTTTATCGGGCGAGTCCGGGTTGTAGACCTCGTCACGGTAAATAAACAAGATCAAGTCAGCATCCTGCTCAATAGCGCCGGATTCGCGCAAGTCACTCATCACTGGGCGCTTGTTGGGCCGTTGCTCCAGGCTTCGGTTCAACTGCGACAAAGCAATCAAGGGACAATTCAATTCTTTGGCCAGACCTTTCAAGGAACGACTGATTTCAGAAATTTCCGTTGCCCGGTTCTCGCCACCGCTTGAGGACATCAGTTGCAAGTAGTCGATGATGATCAAGCCCAGTTGGCCACACTGTCGTGCCAGACGTCGAGCCCGTGCACGCACTTCCATGGACGACAGGCCGGGCGTTTCATCAATGTAAATCTGGGCCTCCTGCACCTGCTGCACGGCATGTGTCAGACGTGGCCAATCGTCGGCTGTCAGCTTGCCGGTACGCATACGGTGCTGGTCCAGCAAACCGACCGAACCGACCATACGCATGGCCAACTGTACCGCGCCCATTTCCATGGAGAACACGGCAACGGGCAAACCCTGGGCAATCGCAACGTGCTCGCCAATATTCATGGAGAACGAAGTTTTACCCATGGAAGGACGACCCGCCACAATCACCAGGTCGCCTGGCTGCAAGCCTGACGTCATCTTGTCCAGGTCAATAAAGCCAGTTGGCACCCCGGTTACTTCCGAGTCGCCTTCGCGGTGATACAGCTCGTCAATACGTTCCACCACCTGGCTTAGCAGGGGCTGGATTTCCAGAAAGCCTTGCGAGCCACGCGCCCCTTCCTGGGCAATCTGAAACACACGGGTTTCCGCCTCGTCCAGAATCTGCCGGGCCTCCTTGCCCTGCGGATTGAAGGCGGCCGAGGAAATATCATCAGCCACGGTGACCAGCTTGCGCAGAGTGGAACGCTCGCGCACGATTTCGGCGTAGCGACGAATGTTAGCAGCCGATGGCGTGTTGTGAGCCAGCGCATTCAAATAGGCCAGCCCACCCACCTCTTCCTGCTTGCCTGCAACCGACAGGGACTCAAAGACCGTGACGACGTCAGCAGGACGGGCCAGACCAATCAAGCGGGTAATGTGTTGCCAGATCAGCTTGTGATCAAACCGATAAAAATCCTCGTCGGTGACAATATCGGCCACCCGGTCAAACGCGGCATTATCGAGCAACAAGCCACCGAGCACCGACTGCTCCGCCTCAATGGAATGAGGCGGGACCCTGAGGTAATCCAGCGTTGAATCGGATTTGGCTGACTTGCTTTCCATGCATATACCTTCAAATCAAGGAAAAAAATCGACGCCGCAGCCAACAGAATGTGTTGTGCGGGCTTGAACAGTATGTGTATCTGGGGTCAGAACAGTCAGGCTCAACAGCGTGCTGGGCTGACAGGACCGAATGCGGCAATACAGTCACGCCGCAGGCGTGCTGGCTCTCTTCAAACAGAATGAAGAGAAAACAAAAAAGCCGGCTTGCACCGGCTTTTTTGAGCTTGGCAGATACACTCCATGAAAGAATGTACCATGCGTCAACGCGCTAGTCTTAGGCTACGTCGCCTTGAACCACAACGTTGATTTCAGCGATCACGTCAGGGTGCAGAACAACCTGAACGGGGTACTCGCCAATGGCTTTCAGGTGACCGTCTGGCAGACGAACCTGAGTCTTGACCAGGTCGGCAAAGCCGGCATTTTGCAATGCATTGGCGATGTCCATGGTGGTCACGGAACCAAACAAACGACCGTCCACACCGGCTTTTTGAACCAGGGTGAAAGCTTGGCCGTTCAGCTTTTCGTTCTGAGCCTGAGCAGCGGCCAGCTTTTCAGCTTGCAGCTTTTCCAGTTCGGCACGGCGTGCTTCGAACTCTTGCAGAGCGGCAGCCGTAGCACGGCGAGCAACTTTGCGTGGCAGCAGGAAATTACGGGCGTAACCATCACGTACGCGCACAACGTCACCCAGATTACCCAGGTTGGCGACTTTTTCGAGCAAAATAACTTGCATGACTAAGGTTCCTCTGGATTATTTGTGGTTGTCGGTGTACGGCAACAGCGCCAGGAAACGAGCGCGCTTGACAGCGGTGTCCAGCTGACGCTGGTAGTGAGCTTTGGTGCCCGTCAAACGTGCAGGGATGATCTTGCCATTTTCCTGGATGAAATCACGCAGGGTGTCCAGATCTTTGTAATCAATTTCTTCAACGCCAGCGACGGTGAAGCGGCAGAATTTGCGACGCTTGAACAGTGGGTTCTGTTGTGCAAATTTGCGTTTTTTGTCTTTGCCTCTACGGAAAGCCATTTTGTGCCTCGTTAGTAACCGGGCTATACCCGGAAGAATTCAGTGTGAAGCGAGGTGTTGAACACTTCGCGACGATCGAGCCAGACCAGTCAAACCGTAACAGAGCCTTGTCCCGGAAAGTGACGCTGATATTGCTGTACATGCAGCACCAGACGCGTCGAACCTTTACGGGCTGGGGCAATAAAACCTTGTAGCTGCAAACGGGCTCCCAAAGGAGTGTCTGCCAGACCCAGTGCATTATTTCCCAAAGCCACTACCTGCATCGTCAAAGCGATTTGCCGGGAGTGACCGGCTTCCATTACGGAAGATTCGTGTTCCAGGACCAATTCCAGAGCTGGGACACCAGCCGGCGTATAACGCAAGGGCTTGATGTCGACAAGCTGACCGGCAAGAGAGAACTGGTTCACGTAGTCGGAGCTATTACTCTTCAGCTTGAGCTTCGGCTTCAGCGGCTGCAGGAGCGCTGGCTTCAGTACTTGCTTTACGTGCTTCTTCGCGTTCGACGGACTTCATCATGACCGAAGCGCCTTCAGGGGCTTTCTTCGTGCCAGCGATGAGGTAACGCAAGATAGCGTCGTTGTAGCGGAAGGAATGCTCCAGCTCGTCCAGGGTGGACTGACCGCATTCGATGTTCAGGCACACGTAGTGAGCCTTGACCAGTTTCTGGATTGGGTAAGCCAGTTGACGGCGGCCCCAGTCTTCCAGACGATGAATAGCACCGCCTTCGGAAGTAACAATCGCCGAATAGCGCTCGATCATGGCGGGCACTTGCTCGCTTTGATCGGGATGCACAATGAACACTACTTCGTAGTGACGCATGGAACAACTCCTTGTGGATATCGCCTACTACCCGCTGTAAAACCAGTCAGGCACCAAGCGCGACAGCCCGCCCATTCAATCCGGGTCGAGCAAGAAACCATAGATACTAGCACCAAGAAAGGCTGACTGACAAGCCAAAAGCCTTAGCCCTGCACGCTTGCGTAGGCAGAGTGATTATGAATCGACTCAAAATTCTCGGCTTCGATGCTATAACGCAACACTCCGGGCAAGCTGCGCACGCTGACGGCTACATCACGCACCAGATCTTCGACGAATTTGGGATTGTCGTACGCGTATTCGGTAACGTACTTTTCGTCAGTGCGCTTGAGCAAGCCCCACAGCTGACAGGACGCCTGCTCTTCAACCGATTTGATCAGCGTAGGCAAGTCCAGCGTAGCCGGATCCGCAAACACGGCCTGCACGGTAACGTGCGAGCGCTGATTATGCGCACCGTACTCCGAAATGGCCTTGGAGCACGGGCACAGGCTGGTAACCGGAACCAGTACGGACAACTCAAATTCGGGCTGGGCATCCACACCGACACGTGCTGTCCAGCTGACGGTGTAATCCATCAGGCTGGCCACACCGGATACGGGCGCCACTTTTTCCAGGAAAACGGGGAAGGTGGCTGTCATGTCGCCACGTCCGGCATTGAGCAAAGGCAACATGGCCTGGGCCATCTGCACAAAACCGGCGGGCGTCATGGCTTGACGGCGGTACTCTTCCAGCAAAGCGACAAAGCGCGACATATGGGTGCCTTTTTCTTCGGGCGGCAAGGCCACCGTCAACTCCCATTGCGCCACGGTGGGCACGGCCTGCCCCTGCAGGTCCAGCATCATCGGATGCCGCACCCCGCGCACACCCACGCGCTGAATCGCAACACGGCGTGTATCCGTGCTGCTTTGCACATCTGGCATGGCCAAAGGCGATTCCGACACTGTATTCATATCCATCAGGTTCAGCTACGACAGAGCCGCAACCGTAAATAAAAACAATAATGAATTATTATCTTACGCTTATCGCACACGAGGTTCGATAACCTTAATAAGAACGCGCATATTGGGGTATTTAAACCCTAAACTGTGCAGAAATTGCCTCACGCCTCAAGCAAACTTGAGAAACGTGCACGAATGGAGCGCTCGATGCCGGCGGCATCCAGACCCAGATCCTGAGCAATTTTCTTCTGATCGCCGTGGTCGATGAATTCGTCGGGGTAGCCCAGTTGCAATACCGGCATCACCAGCGCTTCACGACTGACAAACTCCAGCACCGCACTGCCTGCGCCCCCCATCAAACAGCCCTCTTCCACGGTAACAAATGCCTGATGGCCTTGTGCCAGCTCTTGCAGCAAGGCTTCGTCCATAGGTTTTACAAAACGCATGTCTACCACGGTGGCATCCAGAACCTCGGCTGCTTTCAGCGCCTCGTGCAACACGGGACCAAAAGCCAGAATGGCCAGATTCTTGCCCTGACGGCGCAGATTGGCCTTGCCCAGCGGCACGGTATGGAGCTCCTGATCCACTTCAGCACCGATACCCGCTCCGCGCGGATAGCGCACCGAGCTGGGCCCTGGGTGCTGATAGCAACAGGTCAGCAACAAGCGGGTTTCGTTTTCGTCCGACGGCGTGGCCACCACCATGTTCGGAATGCAGCGCAGAAAGGCGATGTCGTAATTACCGGCATGCGTTGCCCCGTCTGCGCCCACAATACCGGCGCGATCCAGCGCAAAAGTGACATCCAGATTCTGCAGGGCTACATCATGAATCAGTTGATCGTAGCCGCGCTGCAAAAAGGTAGAGTAAATCGCCACAACCGGCTTCTGCCCTTCACAGGCCAAGCCACCGGCAAAGGTCACGGCGTGCTGTTCGGCAATGCCCACATCAAAATAACGACGGGGGAATTGTTGCTCGAACTCCACCATGCCACTGCCTTCACGCATGGCGGGAGTAATACCGTACAGACGTTGATCCTGCCTGGCCATATCGCACAACCACTGACCGAAAATCTGTGTAAAGGTAGGGCGCGGCTTGGTCGTAGGCGTGACCAAACCCACAGAAGGATCGAATTTGCCTGGACCGTGGTAGAGCACCGGATCGGCTTCAGCCAGCTTGTAGCCCTGCCCTTTACGGGTCACCACATGCAGGAACTGCAAACCACCCAGATCACGCAGATTGCTCAAGGTAGAGACCAGCGCATCCAGATCGTGACCATCAATCGGGCCCACGTAGTTAAAACCCAGCTCTTCAAACAGCGTGGCCGGAGACAGAATCCCCTTGGCGTGGCCTTCAAACTTGCGCGCCAGTTCCAGCACAGGCGGGACATGCTGCAAGACAGTACGGCCTACATTCTTGGCAGCGGCGTAGAACCGGCCCGACATCAGGCGAGCCAGATAATGATTCAAGGCGCCCACCGGCGGCGAGATCGACATGTCGTTGTCGTTCAACACCACCAGCACATTTACATCGGGCGTTACACCAGCATTGTTCAGGGCTTCAAACGCCATACCGGCCGTCATCGCGCCATCACCGATCACGGCAATGTGCTGACGCTCGATCCCGGCATTGCGCGAGGCCACGGCCATCCCCAGTACCGCGGAAATCGAGGTTGAGGAATGCGCCGTACCAAAGTCGTCGTACTCGGACTCGGAGCGCTTGGGAAAACCGGAGATGCCATCTTGCTGACGCAAACCACTCATCTGATCGCGGCGGCCTGTCAGAATCTTGTGCGGATAGGACTGGTGACCCACATCCCACACGATACGGTCGTGGGGAGTCTCGAACACATAGTGCAAGGCAGTGGTCAATTCAACCGTGCCCAGATTGGACGACAAATGCCCACCGGTTTTGGATACGGATTGCAGAACAAACTCGCGCAGTTGTCGTGCCAGCTCGGGAAGATCACGTTGATCAAGCTGGCGCAAGTCGGCGGGAGACTGGATCTGCTCTAGGGAAACGGTTGTCATACTAAAGACGTCTATCCGGGCAAATAAGTGAAACGACTGTCTAAAAACAATCGCCAATCGGCTATTGTAAAACGCTTCGCGGCCTGTGCCAAAGTAGCACAGGCCCGCGTCGCTTAATGATTGCGACCCACGATGTAATCAGCCAGTTGTGTCAGACGTGCCGCAGCAGGTCCCAAAGGACGCAAGGCCAACTGGGCCTGCTCATTCAGAGCACCGAGCAACTCGCGCGATCCGTCCATACCCAGGATGGAGACATAGGTGGGCTTGTTATCGGCGGCGTCTTTGCCAGCCGTCTTGCCCAGCGTGGCGGTATCAGCCGTCACATCCAGAATATCGTCCACGACCTGGAAGGCCAGACCCACAGCCTGGGCGTACTCTTCCAAACCATTACGCACGGTAGAGGAAGCACCCGCCACAATACCACCCAGCAAAACGCTGGCTTGCAACATGGCGCCGGTTTTCATGCTGTGCATCTCTTGCAACTGATCACGGTCCAGGGCAATGCCCACGCTGGCGCAATCAATAGCCTGACCACCGGCCATACCGGCACTGCCGGCGGCCTGCGCCAACTGGGTAATGGCTTGCACAATCAGCGCAGGGGCAATCGGCATTTGTGCCAATAACTCAAAGGCCAAGGGTTGCAAGGCATCGCCAGCCAGCATGGCGCAAGCTTCATCAAACTGAACATGAGTGGTTGGGCGACCACGACGCAATTTGTCGTCATCCATGCACGGCAAATCGTCGTGAACCAGCGAGTAGGCGTGGATCAATTCCACCGCCGCCGCTGCCAACTCCAATGCTTTCAATTGGGCTGCGGCCATGGGCTTGCCTTGCAAGGCAGCCTCACCGGCGGCATACACCAAGGCAGCGCGCACGCGCTTGCCACCACCCAGCACGGAGTAGCGCATGGCTTCGTGCAAACGAGCAGGTTCCTGGCTGACAGGGGGCAGCAATTGTTCCAGTACGGTCTCAGTCTGCTCAACCCGCGCCTGCAGCCAATCAGAAAAACTGGTAGAACTCATCTTAACTATCTCCAACAGCTTCATCCCCGGACAAGGGGCGCAGCAGATTGCCTTGCAATACGCTGACTTGTTCTTGTGCAAGGTCCAGCTTGCGCTGACACAATTGGGCTAATTCCACGCCCTGCTCGTAAGCTTGCAAAGCCTGCTCCAGCGGCAATGCCCCGCTTTCCATGCGAGCGACCAGCGCTTCCAGTTGTGCCAGAGCGGACTCGAAATCCTGCTGGGCTGGCGCCTGGGCGCTTTGATTATCATCGCGAGATTTAACCATAACTATTCCTGATCAATGAGGGCCGTCAGGACTGGCTGAGACCCAATTGGAAGTGGCATTGTACGGGAGGCGGCGGCTTGCTGCCCTTCCCAAGGAGTACTTTCTACTTTGGGACCGCTCCACAGCAAAAAAGCCGCTCCGGAGCGGCTTTCTCAGCACCAGAAACTCAGGGCGTTGAACTAGCTGCGCGCAACAGGTCGGCTGGCGTCACTCACCCATTCACTCCAGGAGCCGGGATAAATGCTGGAGCCAGACAGACCGGCCAACTCCATGGCAAAAAGATTGTGACAAGCTGTAATACCGGAACCACACTGGTGCACAACCATCTCTGCCGAAATCGCTCCCAGCAAGTCCTGAAACTCCTGGCGCAGCTGATCGGCCGGTTTGAAACGCCCCTGTTCACCCAGATTATTCAGGTGCGACCGATTAAGCGCATCGGGGATATGACCTGCGACCGGGTCCATCGGTTCCACGTCACCGCGATATCGCTCGGCAGCACGTGCGTCCAATACGGTAAAGATAGGTTTGGACAGGTTTTTCAGTACCTGCTCGGTCTGCACAGTAGGCATGGCAGCCTGCTCAGGCACACTCAATTTAGCAGCTGCTGGTACAGGCCTGGCCGGGCCGCATTCTTCGGCTCCGCCCAACTGCTGCCAGGCCTGCCAGCCCCCATCCAGAATGGCGACTTGAGGATGCCCCAACCAGCGCAGCATCCACCACATATGGCTGGCGAATAAAGAACCTTGGGCGTCGTAGACCACGACCTGCATACCATCACGCAAGCCGTTTTTCTGCAAAAGCTGCGCCAGCTCCTGACGGCTGGGTAAAGGATGACGGCCATTCAGACCCGTCTTGGGTGCCGCCAGATCCAGCTCGTGATCCAGAAACACGGCACCCGGAATATGCCCCTGTTCGTAAGCGCGTCGTCCTGCCTGGTGGTCGGCCAAATCATGGCGTACATCCAGAATCAGCCACTCCGAATTATTCAGATTGGCCTGGACTTGCTCTGCGCTAATCAGAAATTCAAACACGTTCTGCCTCCTTGACGGGAGCCTGCTCCGCTGTCGCGGCCTGACCTCGCAAGATACGATCCTCGCTGTAGGTACGCCAGGCCGACAACAGACCAGACCCAATAATCAATGCCATACCTGCCCAGGCTAACCAGTCAGGCACATCCCCCCAGAAAGCAATGCCAATCAGGGCGGCGAAAATAATGGTGGTGTATTGCAAGGCTGCGGTCAACAAGGCCGAGCCCAAGCCAAAAGCACGCGTCATGGTCAATTGCCCGAACAAACCGGACAGGCCCACGCCCAGCAAGGCCAGCCACGCGCGCCAGCTCAGCTCGCGCCAGCCCTCCCACAAAAGTCCAACCAGGCTGGAACAGACGACAAAACAGGAGAACAGCAGCACGGTGCGCCATTCCGGCTCGCCAGAGCGCCCCAGGGCACGTACCTGCATCATGGCCACCGCGCTCAAGGCGCCGGCACACAGGCCCAGCATGGCGGCCCACCATTGGTCTGGCGTAATGCTGGGGCGCAGGACACCGATCACGCCCATGAAGCCCAGCAACACGGCAATCAGACGCACAGGGTCACGCTGGGTGCCACCCCAGGCAAGCATCCAGAAAGCAATAAACAAGGGAGCGGTGTAGTTCAGGCTGACCGCGGTGGACAAGGGCAGATTAGCCAGAGCCAGAAAGCCCAGCCACATGGAACTGACCCCGGAGACATTACGCCGGACATGCAGTTTCCAGCTTTGAGGAGCCAGCCTCAAACCACGGCTTTTAGCCCAGAACACCAGCAGAAGAACCGAGGGCACACCCCGGAACAAAACAATTTGCGCCATCGACGCCCCGGCATCGGCGGACACTTTGACACAGGCCCCCATAATGGCAAACATGGCGCAGGCTACCAGCATCCATAATGACTGCATGTGATCAAACCAGATTCAGTAATAAGGGAAAGCCACTACTATACTCCCCACCTTGTAAAAGTGGACCGGTAACCCCATATCCAGACCACTTACGCAACAGCAAGAACCTCGGCGCAAGAAACTATCTTGCCCGGAAGCTGACTAAAAGCTGAATATTTTATTTTCACGCCTGGAATCAAGGCTAAAATTCGCGCAGATCGTGTTCTCACGATCACGATTTTTTCTGTTACACCGGAATCCGCATTCATGAAACGAATTGTCCTTTTCTTAATCACCAACCTGGCCGTCATGCTGGTGCTCAGCGCCTCCATGAATATTTTGGGTGTGGGACGTTACCTGAACGCGCAAGGTCTGGACCTGACTCAATTGCTGATTTTCTCGGCTTTGGTCGGTTTTACCGGCGCCATTATCTCCTTGCTGATGAGCAAATGGATGGCCAAGCAAAGCGTGAACGCCCGTGTCATTGACCCGAACGCCCCCGCCAATGCCGAAGAGGCCTGGCTGGTCGATACCGTGCACCAACTGGCCGACCGTGCCGGTATTGGCCGCCCCGAAGTGGCCATTTACGAAGGCGAGCCCAATGCCTTTGCCACCGGCGCTTTCAAGAATGATGCTCTGGTCGCCGTGTCCACGGGCTTGCTGCGAGGCATGACCGAAGAAGAAGTCATGGCGGTGCTCGGCCACGAAGTTGCCCACATTGCCAATGGCGACATGGTCACCCTGACCTTGATCCAAGGCGTGGTGAACACCTTTGTGATCTTTCTGGCCCGTCTGGCCGGCTACTTTGTTGACCGCGTGCTACTGCGCAATGATCGCGACGTGGGCATGGGTTACTACGCCTCGGTCTTTGTGTTTGAGCTGATTTTTGGCGTGCTGGCCTCCATCATCGTGGCCTGGTTCTCGCGTCAGCGTGAGTACCGTGCTGATGCCGGTTCCGCTCAGTTGCTGGGTTCGCGTCAGCCCATGATTCACGCGCTGGCCCGTCTGGGCGGCATGGCTCCTGGCGAACTGCCCAAGAACTTTGAAGCCTCCGGTATTTCGGGTGGTCGTTCGATCAGTGCGATCTTCGCCTCCCACCCTCCTATCGCTGCACGTATTCAGGCTTTGCAAAGCGCTCAATCAGTCTAAGATCCCAGGCGGCCTGAACGGCACAGCCAAATAAAATGCCCCAAAAGCCCACAGGCTTTTGGGGCGTTTTTTATACATTGGCGCAAACTTAGCGTATCGGCTGCCGGACAAAGGGCCACACACAGATCCAAACCTAATCAGCAAAGTGATATTCCAAAATATCGTCACCGAACTCATCACGCTGGCCGCTTTCGGTCCAGCCTAAATGACGATAGAAACCATAGGAGCGCACCTGAGGATCACTATTACAAGCCAGGAACAGGCGCGTAAAACCACGCCCCTGCAAGTCCTGCATCATCTGTGTCAGCAAACGACGGCCCAGACCCAGGCTTTCATAGTCGGGCAACAGCGCCAGCACCATGATCTCGCCGCTCTCGCTATCACCGAAGCAATAGCCAGCCATCTGCTCATCGACCAGGGCCACATAGCCGGGGCAACTACCATCCTCAATACCTGCGGCCCAGCTTTCGGCGGTAACTCCCAAGGCGGCCAGATCCTCTTCAGAAAAAGCATTTTCACGAGTCAGTCCCCGGATACGCAGGCATTCGCGGGCGTCATCAGGCACTGCAGCGCGCAAGACTATCTTGCTCATTCACTACTCCAATATAAAAAGGGCAATGACGGCAAATCATCACGTCATCGACCATACAAAAGACTTAAGGGGTGTCAGTGTTGAGTTGGCTCAACCACTGGGCAATGTCGCCCACGACCTGGGGCATGGCCGAGCTGCCATCGGCCTGCGTCATGACGTGGTCCAGATCGGAATAGCTGCGCCACACCACATGCGGGTTATCCACCAGTGCCACCATCTGGGCAGCGACTTGCGGCGAGACCGAGGTATCGCGCCCGGACTGAATCACCAGAGTGGGGATAGCAATCCGTCGCAGCACCTCGGCCTGATCCAGATTCAGCATCTGCTGCCACCAATCGCGTCCATGTCCGCTCATCCGAGTATCCAGGCCGGCCCTGGCCTGCCTCAAAAATTCGCCCAAGCCATCAAGCATGGCTTGCTTGTCGGCAGCCGGCATCTCTTGGATCGAGGCGCTATAGAGCACATCATCCTGGAACCAGCGCCCGCCGCCATTAAAACTGATGGCCGCATCCAGATGCGAAGTCTGGGCCGCCAGCAAATGAACAATCACCGCTCCCTCGCTGCCACCCAAGGCAAAAAGCTTGTCATAGCGGGTCTGACTTTGCAGCTGTTTTAAAACCGCATCCAGATCAGCCACACGCTGTTGGGGCTGGTCGCGCTGAATATAGTCTGTCGGGCAGTCGCTACGCTCGGGATCGTCGCTATCAGGCAGCGCGGCCGTCAGCGCATATTTTTCCACCGCCAGCACCTGGGCTTGTGGACGAGCCTTGGCCAGGGCTTCCCAAACAACTTTCTTGTGCGCCACGCTATTGCAATCCGAGCCTTGCACAATCAGAAGCAGCTCATGCACACCTTCTTGAGGGGCGATGGCAGGCTGGACGTAATAATGAATGGTGCTGCCATCTGCACGCGCCAATTCATGTGGCTGCGCTTGAGCATAAGCCTGGCTGCCCACGACCCCAGAGATAGCAAGGCCCGCCAGGCGGGCCAGAGAAATTGAATAATCCATGCCGCACTGTGGCACAGAATGATGAAGATTTGATGGAGAAAAATGGCGGACTCGCCGCCATGAAAAGGGACCAGCCAGCAAAGAGCTGACCTGACCGGGGGAGACATCAAGCCATCACACCCTTTGCTGGCTGGTGTCCCGCCGCCGGTCGCCATTTGCCCAAAAAGACGACCGGACTGGCAAGACTCAAGGCTTCATGGGATTGGTCTTTTCTGGATTGATTTGATAGCGCTGCAAAGCATCGCTGACCAGCGAGCGTGGCAACGAACCTTCGTCGGCCAAGGCCTTCAAGGCCGAGACCACGATAAAGTGCCGGTCCACTTCAAATCCGTGGCAACCACAATCGGGCCTGCATGCCCTTCCAGGCAAGACTGCACATAAGGGATACGCGGCTCGCTTTCCGGGTGCAAGGTGTTCCAGCGCTCCGTATCCAGGCCATCACGACGCAGTTGGTTCAGGCTGGGCGCATTCCACACATCGCTGGCCACACCAAAGTCCTCTTGCAGCAACTGTGCGGCAGCCAGCACCTCCATCAAGATAGAGCCACTGCCCATCAACTGCACACGCGGGGCCTTGGCTTTTTGCTGCGGTCCCGCCTGCAAGAGATACAGCCCTTTGATAATGCCCTGCTCCACCCCTTCCGGCATCTCGGGATGCGGGTAGTTTTCATTGAGCACGGTAATGTAATAGAACACGTCCTCCTGATCCTGATACATGCGACGAACACCATCCTGCATGATCACGGCCAGCTCATAGGAGAAGGTGGGGTCAAAAGAGCGGAATCGTGGGCACACCGTGATTGCTGTAGGCCGTGCCTGCTGCAATCCAGGAGGAGATCGCCCCGGACTCATTCAGGCCTTCCTGCAAGATCTGCCCGTCCTTGGCTTCTTTATAATAGCTCAGTTGGCCGGCATCCTGCGGCGTGTACAACTGCCCTAAATAAAAGTGGATACCAATCTGGCGGAACAGACCTTCCATCCCGAAGGTGCGCGACTCATCCGGCACGATGGGCACAATCAATTTGCCCAGCACCGGGTCTTTCAACAAGGTGCTCAAAATACGCACAAAGGCCATGGTCGTGGACAGACCACGCTCGCCCGTACCCTTCAACTGTGCGGCAAAACTGTCCAGTGCGGGAACAGCCAAGGCCGGAACGGAAGTTCTGCGCGATGGCACAAACCCGCCCAGAGCAGCACGACGTTGCTGCAAGTAAACCGCTTCCGGGCTGCCTGGCTCGGGGCGCAGATAAGGCAAGGCTTCCAGTTGCTCGTCCGAAACAGGTAGCTGGAAGCGATCCCGGAAAGCACGCACGGCATCCGCGCTCATTTGCTTGAGCTGGTGATTGATGTTCTGGCCTTCACCGGCCTCGCCCATACCAAAACCCTTCACGGTTTTCACCAGAATTGCGGTCGGCCCGCCATGGCTGTTACGTGCGGCTTGGGCATAAGCGGCGTAGACCTTGTCAGGATCGTGACCACCACGGGCCAGGGCCCAGATGTCGTCGTCCGACAAATCCGCTACCAGTTCCAGCCACTCAGTCGTCTCTTGCGGGTCCTCATCTGCGATCTGCAAAGCGTGATTCATAACAATCTCCAGGTGGATAGGCCGGATCCGCCACGCGACGTCCTCACGGCCTGAACAAGACGCAGGGCAGGACAGACCCTCACCCATACGATTGCAATTGCAACTAAAAAATAAATTCCTGGGGGAAAGAACGATGAGTCGCTCCGACACGGATCTGTGGTTTTCCTTTGTGCGCGCGCACCGCAGCATCCTGAAAGAAATCGAACGCAGACTGGCTGCCGAAAAGTTGCCACCCTATGCCTGGTACGACGTGCTGTGGGGACTGGAAAGCGGGCCGGAGGGAACCCGTCGCATGCATGAACTGGCCGATCGACTGGTCATAGAACGCTATAACCTGACGCGACTGATCGACCGGCTGGAAGCCCAAGGGCTGGTCCAGCGCAGTCGTTCCTCGGAAGATGGTCGGGCCGCCTTTGCCAGCATCACGGATGAAGGCCGGGCCTTGCGCAAACAGATGTGGCAGATCTACCAAAGCGCTGTGCAGGAACTGTTTCTGTCGGCCTTCTCCGATCAGGAACAAACGCAGTTTGCACACGGGCTGGATCAGGCTGCCCGACAAGCGCGGCAACCCTCCAACACCTAGATGTGTCTAACTGATACCTGAGGCTCACGCTTGTAAGATGCGCTGGGCTATTATTTAGCAATGAAAGAAATCTTCGCACTTCTCGATTTCGGGGGTTATATCGCCTTGCTCCTGTGGGGTATCCACATGGTGCAAAGCGGTGTGCAACGCGCCTTTGGTGCTGAGCTGGGCGTCTGGATGGGCCATGCCCTGGGCCGCCCCCGCCGCGCCTTTTTTGCGGGTGCGGCCATTACCGCCGCCATTCAAAGCAGTACCGCCACCGGACTGATGATTACCAGCTTTGCCGCCACTGGCATGGTTGCCCTGGTTCCAGCCCTGGCCGCCATGTTGGGCGCCAATGTGGGCACGACGCTGATCGTGCAACTGCTGTCCTTCAAAATGACCGCGCTGGCCCCGGCCCTGATTCTTCTGGGCGTCTGGCTGTTCCGCTCGCAGGAGCCTGGACGCCGTCGTGACCTGGGTCGCGTCTTTATTGGTCTGGGCCTCTTGCTGCTGTCCCTGCATGAACTGGTGGGCTTGTTCTCCCCCATTCAGGACGCCCCCCTGCTGCAAACCATTCTGGAAGCGCTGGCAGGCAGTCCCATGACGGGCATGCTGCTGGCCGCTCTGCTGACCTGGGCCGCACACTCCAGTGTGGCCATTGTGGTGCTGATCATCTCGCTGGCCAGTCACCAGCATATGGACCCGCAGCTGACCTACGCGCTGGTGCTGGGTGCCAACGTGGGTACCGCCATCAACCCGATTCTGGAAGGGGCTGGCGGCTCCAAGGACCCAGCCAACAAACGTCTGCCCGTCGGCAACTTGGGCACACGTGTGTTTGGTTGTCTGGTCGGCATGATTTTGCTGCCCTGGATTCCGGATTTGATGAGCTGGTTCACCAATGATCCAGCTCGTGCTGTGGCCAACTTCCATACCTTCTTCAACCTGGCCGTGGCAGCCTTGTTCCTGCCTTTACTCAAACCCTATTCGCGTCTGCTGAGCCGTTATCTGCCCCGCCGCACCGACCCGGATGATCCCGGCCTGCCCTTGTATCTGGACCAGTCCGCCCAGGAAGTGCCTGCCGTGGCCTTGGGCAATGCAGCGCGTGAGGCGTTGCGTCTGTCCGATATGCTGCAGGAAATCCTGGATACGGCCCGTCAGAACATGCTGAACAATAGCGCCCAAAGCATTAACCATGCGCGCTATATCAGCAATGCCGTCAACCGTCTGGAGCCGCTGATCACCACCTATCTGGCCAGTATGGACCAGGAAAACCTCAGCAAGAAGGATACCCGTCGTCTGAACGATATTCTGACGTTCTCCACCAATATCTCGCACGCCGCCACGATCAGCGTCAATGGCTTGCTCAGCCACACGGCCAAGCTGCGTAAACAAGGCTGGATACTGCAATCGGAAGAACAGGCCGAAATCGGCAAAGTCATGGACAGGCTGATTCGCAACCAGCGTCAGGCAGCAGCCCTGTTTGTGGCCGAAGATGTAAAAACCGCCCGCTTCCTGGCCTTTGAAAAAGACTTCTTCCGCGAACTGGAAGTGGCGGCGGGAGACCGTCATATTCGCAAGATCAAGGCCGGTCAGCTGGACTCCGCCGAGCAGGGCTCCTTGTACCTGGAGATTTTGCGCGACGTGCGTACCATCAACTCCTATCTGGTCAGCGCCGCCGCCTATCCAATTCTGGCCAAGCACGACGAGTTGCTGCCCAACCGAGTGCGCTCCAACGAGGAATAAACAGACTGCAGCCAGGCGGTGAAAACAAGCCGCTCTGCTACTTAAAAAAAAGGCGACCATCAGGTCGCCTTTTCCTTTAGCTTGCCAGGAAGCCTTAGTGAGCCTGTTCCCAGTTATCACCCACGCCGACTTCAGCCACCAGCGGCACATCCAGCTTGGCTACATTGCACATCAGGCCCGGCAGGTTTTCACGCAGAACATCCAGCTCGTCTTCGGGTACATCGAATACCAGCTCGTCATGTACCTGCATCACCATCTGCGTGCGCAGCCCTTTTTCTTCCAGCCAGCGCTGCACAGCCACCATGGCCATCTTGATCAGGTCGGCCGACGTGCCCTGCATTGGCGCGTTAATGGCGGCACGCTCTGCACCGGCCATGCGTGGCCCTTTCGCGCCCTTCAGTTCAGGTAGCCACAGACGGCGACCAAACACGGTTTCCACATAACCCTGCTCATGCGCCTGCGCCTTGATGCGCGTCATGTAGCTGGCCACGCCAGGATAGCGGGCGAAGTAGCGATCAATATAGGCACGGGCTGCATCACGAGTAATGCCCAGATTGCTGGCCAGACCAAATTCGCCCATGCCGTAGATCAGACCAAAGTTGATCGCCTTGGCCGCACGACGCTGGTCCGAGCTGACGTCCTTGGCATCCACACCGAAGATCTCGGCAGCGGTTGCCGTGTGCACGTCCCCACCCTGCTCAAACACCTGCTGCAGATTCTCGTCGCCCGATACATGGGCCATGACGCGCAATTCGATCTGGGAATAGTCAGCCGACACCACTTTGCCCAGTTCAGACACGAAAGCGGCGCGAACACGGCGGCCTTCTGCGGTACGCACAGGAATGTTCTGCAAGTTGGGATCGGAGGAAGCCAGACGTCCGGTAATGACGGCAGCCTGTGCATAACGGGTATGCACACGGCCACTGTCCGGGTTCACCATTTTGGGCAATTTGTCCGTATAGGTGGACTTGAGCTTGGCCAGGCCACGATATTCCAGTAGTACCTGCGGCAAGGGGTAATCCTGAGCCAAACGGGTCAGCACATCCTCATCGGTAGAGGGGGCACCGCTGGCGGTTTTACGAACCACCGGAATACCCAGCTTGCCGAACAGAATCTCGCCCACTTGCTTGGGGGAGTTCATATTGAAAGGTTGGTCGGCCAGTTCGTAAGCCTTGTTTTCCAGTTCCAGCATTTTCTGGCCCAGCTCGTGGCTTTGGCGCGCCAGAGTAGGCACATCAATCTTGACGCCATTGCGCTCCACAATGGTCAGCACGTCTGACGCCTGCACTTCCAGCAAATAGATACGCTCCAGCCCCTCTTCCCTGGCTACTTGAGGGCGCAGGCACTGATGCAGACGCAAGGTGTAATCCGCGTCTTCACAAGCGTATTGCGAGGCCACAGGAATATCCACCTCGTCAAAGCTGATCTGCTTGGCACCCTTGCCGCAAATATCCTCGTAAGAGGCGCCTTTCAGACCCAACCATTGCAAGGCCAGCTCTTCCATGCTGACACGCTTGTGCGATTGCAGAACATAAGCCTGCAACATGGTGTCCTCGCGAATACCGCGCAGGCTGACTTTTTCATTCAGCAGGACATGGGTATCGTATTTGGCGTTATGCAGAACCTTGGCCGCCTCTGCGCTTTCCAACCAGGGGCGCAGCGTTTCCAAGACATAGTCTTTATCCAGCTGTTCTACATCCAGCGAGCCACGATGAGCCACCGGCACATAAAAAGCCTGCCCCGCCTTGACCGACACCGACAGGCCCACCAGACGCGCTATCAAGGGGTCCAGGGAGGTGGTTTCAGTATCCAAGGCCACCAGCTCGGCTTTTTCCAGCAGGCTTAGCAGGGTCTGTAGTTGTTCTTTCGTCGTGACGGTCTGGTAATCCAGCTCGGCAGGCGCAGCAGGTGTTTCAGCCTCGACACGGGCATCCTGGGCGGGAACGCGTTTGGGATCATCCGTCAATTCACGCAACCAGCTGCGGAAACCGAAGGTCTCGTAGATATCCTGCAACACGGCGTTGTCGCGGGGCTCTGGCTCCAGCGCCTCGAAATCCCCCGTAAACCCAGGCACTTCGCAATCAAGTTTGACGGTGACCAGTTTGCGCGTCATTTCAAAGTTGGAACTGAAGTCGCGCAGATTCTGGCCGGCCACCCCCTTGATTTTGTCGGCATGCTGCAACAATTCATCCAGACTGCCATATTCGCCCAACCACTTGGCAGCCGTCTTGGGCCCCACCTTGGGAACGCCGGGAATATTGTCCGAGGTGTCGCCAATCAGCATCAAATAATCGATAATCTGATCTGGGCGTACCCCATACTTGCTGGTAACGCCTTCTACATCCAGCTTTTCGTTACTCATGGTGTTGACCAGCTGCACATGCTCATTGACCAGTTGGGCCAGGTCCTTGTCCCCGGTAGACACCACGGTCTCGATGCCATTTTCTGCCGCCAGACGGGAAAGCGTGCCGATGATATCGTCGGCCTCTACGCCAGGCTGACAAATCAGATGCCAGCCCATGGCGCGTACCGCTTTATGAATAGGCTCTATTTGCACCGCCATATCTTCGGGCATGGAGGGCCGGTTAGCCTTGTATTGATCGTACAGATCGTCCCGGAATGTGCGGCCTTTGGCATCAAATACGCATACCATATAGTCCGCTTGATAATCCTGTAGCAGACGGCGCAGCATATTGATGACCCCGTACAAGGCGCCTGTGGGCTGGCCTTGCGCGTTTCGCAGATCGGGCATCGCATGGTACGCTCGGTACAGATAGCTGGAACCATCAACGAGCAACAAGGTTTTTTTCATGTCTAACAATAAAATCGTCCGTTTACCGGCCTCTGAGCAGATTCCTACCATCATGAAGGAGCTGCAAACTGCGGTCGATACATTAAAAGAAATGGGTGCTGGCGTTAGTGTTTTCGGCAGCGCACGCATCAAACCCGGTCATCCTTACTACGAACTGGCCCAGGAACTGGGCCGTCGTCTGGCCGAAGCGGGCGTCACCCTGATTGCTGGCGGTGGCCCTGGCCTGATGGAAGCCGCCAATAAAGGCGCGTACGAAGCAGGCGGGCAAAGTATTGGCCTGAATATACGCTTGCCTCACGAAACCACCAACAACCCTTACCAGACACAAAGTCTGCAGTTCGAGTACTTCTACTCGCGCAAGGCCACCTTTTTCATGCACAGCTGGGCCTACATTGCCCTGCCTGGCGGTTTCGGTACCCTGGACGAGCTGTTTGAAGTCATGACCCTGGTTCAAACAGGCAAAGTCCCACCCGCACCCATTGTACTGATCGGCACTTCCTTTTGGTCCGGCCTGATCGAATGGATTGGTGACCAATTGATGGAGATGGGTCTGATTGGTCCGAAAGACCTGAATTTGCTGGTCCTGACCGACGATCTGGACGAGGTCATGGGCTACATCAACCAGTGCTGCGTACTGCCTAGGGCGGAACCCGCATTGCCCCAGTAAGGCGTACGGGTTAAATTTGCAGTCTTTCTTCGGCCCTCCATCAGCAGGGCCGAATTTGTATTGAATGCCACAAGCTAGTCGATATTTGCCGGAGTCCTCCACATGAACAAAATGCTTGCCCGCCTCCTGATGGTGGCTTTTTGCAGTGCCTTGGTGCCCGCTGCTGCCCATGCAGCCGGGCCGTCCGAAATCCGTTTTGCCACTGAAGCGGGTTATCCCCCCTTCGAGTTTCTGGACCCCAGTGGCGAGCTGCAAGGCTTTGACATCGACATCGGCAACGAAATCTGTAAGCGCCTGCAAGCCAAGTGCGTGTGGATCGATCAGTCCTTTGACAGCTTGATCCCCGGCCTGCAAGCCCGCAAATTCGATCTGGCCAACTCCACCATGACCGCCACCGAGGCACGCGCCAAGGTGATCGACTTTAGCGAGCCCATGTATATCGTGCCGGTTCGCCTGGCCGCCCGCAAAGGCAGCGGTCTGGAGCCCACCGCCGAATCCCTGAAAGGCAAGCGTGTCGGTGTGCAGCAAGGCACCACCATGGAAACCTATGCGCGCCAGAACTGGGCCAACAACGGTGTCACCATCGTGGCTTACCCCAGCTACACCGACGCCTTCAATGACCTGGCCGGTGGCCGCGTGGACGCCACCTTCCAGGAAGCCCAGAACGCCGTTGAAGGCTTTTTGACCAAGCCTGCCGGTGCCGACTTTGAGCTGACTGGCAGCACCGTGGACGACAGCCCTATCCTGAACGAACCTATCGCCATGGGTATTCGCAAGGGCAACAAGAAACTCAAGAAAACTGTTGATGAAGTTCTGCGTGAAATGAAGGCCGATGGCACCATGCAGACCTTTGCCGACAAATACTTCCAAAAAGAAAACATTCGCATCGCGCCCTGACCTGGATACCTGAACCATGTTGCTTTACGGTTATGGGCCGCAGTTGCTGGTCGGCACCTGGGAAACCATCAAACTGGCCGTGCTCTCGCTGCTGGTTTCCCTGGTGCTGGGTCTGGTCGCTGCCCTGATGAAACTGTCCCGCACCTCGCTGCTGCGATGGGTGGGCGGTTTGTACACCACCTTGATCCGGGGCGTCCCGGATCTGGTGCTTTTGATGTTGTTCTTTTTCAGCTTGCAAATCTGGTTGAACGAACTGACTGACTGGCTGGAATGGGACATGATCGAGATCGATCCCTTCGGAGCCGGTGTGGTCACGCTGGGCTTTATTTATGGTGCTTACTTTGCCGAAACCTTCCGCGGCGCCCTGATGGCCATCCCCAAGGGCCAGATGGAAGCGGGCAAAGCCTGTGGCTGGAGCGCCTGGCAAGTTCTGCATCGCATCCAGATTCCTCAGATGATGCGCTACGCCCTGCCCGGACTGGGCAATAACTGGCAAATCCTGCTCAAATCCACCGCGCTGGTGTCCCTGATCGGCCTGAGCGATGTGGTCAAGATTGCGCAAAATGCCGGTAACGCAACCTTCAACTCCTTCCTCTTTGTGGGCATCACTGCCCTGATCTATCTGGGCCTGACCGCCGTCAGCAATATTGGACTGGGCTACCTGGAGCGACGCTACAACATTGGCGTGAAAGGAGCACAGTTCTAATGGATGTTCTGAACGAATTCTGGCGCGCCTATCTGTACCAAAGCAATGGTCAGCTCTCGGGTCTGGCCATGACACTTTGGCTGCTGGTGATCTCGGTTGCCATCGGCTTTTTCCTGTCGATTTTCATGGCCATTGGCCGTGTCTCGGGCAAGGCCTGGCTATCGCGCCCTATTGGTGCCTTCACCTACTTTTTCCGTGGCACTCCCTTGTACGTGCAGATCCTTTTGATCTACACCGCCATGTACAAGCTGGCCATCGTCAAATCCGTGCCTGCATTGGAAGCCTTCTTCATGAGCGGCTTCAATTGCATGATTCTGGCACTGACCTTGAACACTGTTGGCTACACCACCGAGATTTTTGCCGGAGCCATCCGCTCCATGCCTCCCGGTGAAGTCGAGTCGGCCCGTGCGTATGGCATGTCCGGCTGGACCTTGTACCGCCGCGTGATTCTGCCGCAAGCCCTGCGCCGTGTGCTGCCTGCTTACAGCAATGAAGTGGTGCTGATGCTGCATGCCACCTCGCTGGCCTTTACAGCCACCGTCCCGGATCTGCTCAAGATTGCTCGTGACGCCAATGCGGCCACCTATCAAACCTTCACCTCCTACGGGATTGCTGCACTGATTTACCTGTGCGTGTCCTTCATTCTGGTGGGCATTTTCCGTATCGTGGAAAAGCGCCAAATGGCATTTTTGAATCACTGAACGCTGAGGTGCTGAGGTGCTGAACAAGAAAAAAGGGCCGCTTTCACAAGCCGCCCTTTTTTCTTTAGCGATACAGCTACCGTATCAATCCCCCATATGGTCCAGGTTCTGATAACGCATCTGACGCCCCATCACACCGGCCATCATCAGAAAGAACGTCAGGCCACGTCGCACTTCCGGCTCCTTAGCCAGGCGTATAAGCCCCATCAGGGTCGGGGTGGTCTCCGTAGCTCTCACCTGGTCCGCAGCCATACGTGCGGCGTTTCCAACCGACCAGGCAGCCCCTACACCCTCCTCAAAGCCCTTCATGAGCTTTTCAAGCATATAGTCGTCGCTCATATCGACCAGATCGGCCAGCAGGGACACCGCATCCACCACCCGATTCAAACGACCACCGGCCAGCAAAGGTTCGATCTTGCCGATCAGTTCATCCAGGCCCTTGATGCCCGGATCCTCTCCAAGCAGGCTTTCCAGGGCGGAAGGGGACTTCTGAGCAGCGCCCGCATCACCGGGATTCAAGGATTTATCCGATACCGAATTCATCTGTCTCTCCTGAATTAGACCAAGCCACGGGCCACGGCCCAGTAAATACCCCGGTTAAAACCCTTGCGCAGCAGTCCACCCAGTTTGGTGGGCGGCGTAGGATGCACATCCTCCTTGTAGTCGTACCAGAGGGGCATACCGCCCTCCAGACCCATTTGGGCTACCGCCACCACCCGGCCATCGTATTCGTCGCTGGTGCGCCCAAATCGCAACTCTGAGGCCAGGTTGTTGACCACTACGGGCGATTGGTTATGGCAGGAGCCACCCGCTTTACTGATAGGCAGGTCCACCGTGTCACCCAACACGTATACATTGTCCAGCCCCAGCACCTTCATGGTTTGGTGATCGGTGGGGACCCAGCCCTCGTTGTCGGCGGCTTGAGAAATCCCCGAGTCACGTACAGCAGGCACCGCCGTAATGGGAGGAGTCGCCATCAGGAGGTCGAACGGCTCTTCTGCGCCTTCTTCGGAATAGGCAATCTTGCGTTCAGGGTCTACACGGCTCAGGGTGAAACCGCGTTGATGCTTGATGTCACGATCCTCAAAAATGGGCGGCAAGACCTGACAAACCTCGTTCTGCATGAACAGACAATTACGCAAAAGCTGGGAGGTCGTGGGATAGGTATAAGCAATCTCCACCTTGTCGCGTACACCACGACGACGCAGGTACTCGTCCAGCATCAAGGTTGTTTCTACCGGTGCAATACCGCACTGGTGAGGGACGTTATGGGTTTTGGGGAAGGTGACCGTTACCAGTACGCGGCCTTTTTCCAACTTGCTCAGGCGGTCAGCCAGTTGACGCGCAGGAGCATGCTGATAGAAGTGATCACCGCCCTCTTTCAAACCTTCAATTTTTTCCGGAGAGGGCACGCAGCCCGTAGACAGCACCAGGTAGTCGTAATCAATCTTCTTGCCACTGGTGCAATGCAGGCGGCTGGCCTTGAAGTCAAAACCACTGACTTCCTCTAGCTGAAAATCAATTTCGGGGCGCAAAAGTGAAATTTGCGGACGTCGCAACTCGTCCCTGAAAAAAGCATCAAACGCCACGTACATAAAAGCGGGCTTGTAATAATGCCAGGGAGAGTTGGACAGCATGGTAATGCGGACTTTACCAGAGCGAATTTCCGGGTATAGCTTGGTCACTAAATGATTGGCGGTCATCGTACCGCCAATACCACCACCTACAATCACAATATGCTGCACCATCAGTATTCTCCTTAATGGGGGAAACTGCGCACCGGCTCTTGCAATGAAAAAATCTTTTCAAAAACAAGAAGATGCCCAGCTACAACTGAGACTTTGCAAAGCGAGCTTGGTAATGTGTCCAGCCAGTTTGTATCAGGCAGGTATTAAGCAGAAATTAAAGCAACTCATCAGACTCAATAAGCCACTTAATCAATTTTATTTATCCCACACCCTTTCTTGAATTTAAAAATCAAGCTGGGGTGCTTATGCATACACCCCAGCTTTTTAATACCGCGTTCTAAATCCGGCTGACGCCAACCATAGTAAGACAAAAAAAACGCCTGCATCAAGCAGGCGTTTTCTCGTATCGCTAAACCCGAAAAATTAACTTTCGCGTTGGCTGCGACGGCGCTCGTGTTCTTTCAGGTAACGCTTGCGCAGGCGAATGGACTTGGGAGTCACTTCAACCAGCTCGTCGTCATCCAGGAAGTCCACGGCGTATTCAAGAGTCAGACGAATAGGTGGAACCAGATCAATGTGCTCGTCCTTGCCGGAAGCACGCACGTTGGTCAGTTTCTTTTCCTTGATGGGGTTAACCACCAGGTCGTTGTCGCGGCTGTGAATACCGATGATCATGCCTTCGTACAGAGCATCACCCGGGGACACAAACATGCGACCACGATCCTGCAGCTTCCACAAGGCGTAGGCCACGGCATCACCGTCGTCCTGGCTGATCAGCACGCCGTTACGACGCTCGCCAACCGTGCCTTCGCGCATGGGGCGGAACTCGTCAAAGGTGTGGCTCATCAAGCCGGTACCGCGTGTCAGCGTCATGAACTCGCCCTGGAAACCGATCAGGCCACGGGCGGGAATACGGTACTCCAGACGTGTACGACCACGGCCATCAGCAACCATATCCTGCAAGTCACCACGACGACGACCCAGTTCTTCCATCACGCCGCCTTGGTGGCCGTCTTCGACGTCCACGGTCAGCTGCTCGTAGGGCTCCATCTTGACGCCGTTCTCTTCACGAATCAGCACGCGTGGACGCGACACGGCCATTTCATAGCCTTCACGACGCATGTTTTCGATCAGAATGGTCAAGTGCAACTCACCGCGACCGCACACTTCAAATACGGTGTCGTCGTCGGTTTCGTTAACACGCAAAGCCACGTTGGACTTCAATTCACGGTCCAGACGGTCACGCAACTGACGGCTGGTCACGAACTTGCCTTCACGACCGGCCAGAGGCGAGGTGTTCACCATGAAGTTCATGGTCAGCGTAGGCTCGTCAATGCGCAGCAAAGGCAGAGCTTCCTGGTGAGCAGGATCGGTCACCGTGCAACCAATGCCCAGCTCTTCAATACCGTTGATCAGCACGATGTCGCCGGCTTCAGCTTCATCTACCGATACACGCTCCAGGCCCTTGAACTTCAGAACCTGATTGATACGGCCTTTGATGACTTCGCCATCAGGACCAAATTTCACGACCACGTCCTGGGCAGCGCGCACGCGGCCACGGTTCACACGGCCTACACCGATCTTGCCCACGTAAGAGCTGTAGTCCAGCGAACAGATCTGCAACTGCAACGGTGCGTTGACGTCGTCCTCACGCTGGGGCACATGCTCCAGGATAGCGTCGAACAAAGGACGCATATCGCCTTCACGCACGTCTTCGGTCAAACCGGCGTAGCCCGACAGACCCGATGCGTAAATGATGGGAAAATCCAGCTGTTCGTCGGTCGCGCCCAGTTTGTCGAACAAGTCGAACGTGGCGTTGATCGCGAAGTCAGGACGGGCGCCGGGACGGTCAACCTTGTTGACCACCACAATCGGACGCAGGCCCAGTTCCAGAGCTTTGCGAGTCACAAAACGGGTTTGAGGCATGGGGCCTTCAACCGCATCCACCAGCAACAACACGCCGTCAACCATGGACAGCACGCGTTCGACCTCACCACCGAAGTCAGCGTGACCGGGGGTGTCGATAATGTTGATGTGGGTGCCTTCGTATTCAACGGCACAGTTCTTCGCCAGAATGGTAATACCGCGTTCTTTCTCGATATCGCCCGAGTCCATGACACGTTCGGAGATATGTTCGTTGTCACGGAACGTACCTGCCTGTCTCAACAATTGATCGACCAGGGTGGTCTTCCCGTGGTCAACGTGGGCAATAATGGCCACATTGCGCAATGCGCGTCTCATAACTCATCCTTCTGATTGAAGTTTTTTGGGCAAAATCTCGGTAGGCAAGCTCTCGATGGCCAGCAAGGCCGACATCGGGTCTTCCATCGCCTGCAACCCGTCCAGGGTGTAGGCGTCGTCGATATGAAAAGGTCCTAATTCTGTCCGGCGCAAGGCCGTCAGATGGGCAAAACACCCCAGAGCACGTCCAATGTCTTGCGCCAGGGTCCGGATATAGGTTCCCTTGCTGCAACGTACAAACAAACGCGCCGATTGCGGCGTAAAGTCTTGCACCTGCAAATCGTGAATCACGAGATGTCGTGCTTCACGTTCCAGCTCTATACCCTGACGGGCATATTCATACAGGGGCTTGCCATCGCGCTTGAGCGCGGAATACATGGGCGGCACCTGGGTAATGGGTCCTCGGAAAGCAGGTAGAACTGCCTCCAGCGCCTCGAGGGTGACACCGGCAAAATCTGCCGGAGCCTGGGACACCACATTGCCGGTCAAGTCACCTGAATCGGTTTCCTGCCCAAACTGCAAGGTAGCTTCATAGGCTTTGTCTGCTTCCAGCATCGTGGCGGAAATCTTGGTAGCCCGGCCAAAACAGCAAACCAGCAGGCCCGTTGCAAACGGGTCCAGGGTTCCAGTATGGCCAGCTTTGCGGGCATCCAGAGTGCGGCGGGCACGCTGCAAAGCGTGGTTGCTGGACATTCCGTCGGACTTGTCCAGTAGCAGCACACCATCAATCAACTGCCCGCGTTTTCGCGTAGCCATCGTGTGTCAATCCGTGAAGAAACAACAGCCGCGTCAGGGCTGTTCGTCTGGCTCGTCCGATTTGGAAGCAGAGCCAGTCAATTCGCTATCGGCCTGGTTGGCGCTGTCGATGAGCTTGGAGAGCTCCATGCCGCGTTCCAACTGTCGGTCGTGATGAAAATGCAGAGTAGGAACCGTGTGGATGTGCAGCAGCTTGAACAACAGCGAGTGCAACCAACCGGCCTTCTCGGTCAAAGCCGCCTGAGCGACTTCAGGCTCGGCGCCCAGCACCGAGTAATACACTTTGGCGTGTGCGTAGTCTGGAGACAGCTCCACGCCGGTCAAGGTAATCAGACCAGCGCGGGTCATGTCGATCTCGCGCTGGATCAGGACCGCCAGATCCTTCTGGATCTGGTCGGCCAGGCGCAGGTTGCGCCCCGGGTTTGGTTTGGACTTGTGTCGTGCCATAAATTACAGTGTCCGGGCGATCTCTTTGATCTCGAAGATCTCAAGCTGGTCGCCCACTTGGATGTCGTTGTTGCCACGCAGCGTGATACCGCAATCGAAGCCGGAACGCACTTCCTTGACGTCGTCCTTGAAGCGGCGCAGGGAATCCAGGTAGCCACTCCAGTGCACGACGTTGTTGCGCAGCAAGCGAACTTGCGAATCGCGACGGACCACGCCTTCGGTAACCATACAACCGGCGATATTACCAATACGCGACACGTTGTAGACTTCGCGGATTTCAACCATACCGATGACTTCTTCGCGCTGCTCGGGAGCCAGCATGCCGGACAGGGCTGCTTTGACCTCGTCAACCGCATCGTAAATGATGTTGTAGTAACGCAGATCAATGCCGTTGGCTTCAGCCAGTTTCTTGGCGCTTTGCTCGGCACGGACGTTAAAGCCGATCACTACCGCGTTGGATGCAATCGCCAGGTTGACGTCGCTCTCGGAGATGCCACCCACGGCGGCGTGTACAACCACCACACGCACTTCGTCGGTAGACAGCTTGACCAGCGACTGTACCAGCGCTTCTTGCGAGCCCTGAACGTCGGTCTTGATGATGAGCGACAGGGTTTGCATGCCTTCGCCCAGATTGTCGAACATGGACTCCAGCTTGGCGGCCTGTTGACGCGACAGTTTCACATCACGGAACTTGCCTTGACGGAACAGTGCGATCTCACGAGCTTTACGTTCGTCAGCCATCACAACCAGTTCATCACCCGCAGCGGGCACTTCAGTCAGACCCTGGATTTCTACAGGAATCGACGGACCAGCCGAATTCAGCGACTTGCCGGTTTCGTTCAGCATGGCGCGAACGCGACCGAAGGAGGCACCGACCAGCACGCTGTCACCACGGTTCAAGGTACCGCTTTGAACCAGGATGGTGGCCACAGGACCGCGACCCTTGTCCAGACGGGCTTCAATAACCGTACCCTTGGCAGGTGCGTCAACCGGAGCCTTCAACTCCAGCATTTCGGCCTGCAACAGCACGTTTTCCAGCAATTCGTCGATGCCCTGGCCGGTTTTGGCCGACACAGGAATAAAGGGCACATCGCCACCGTATTCTTCAGGCACCACTTCTTCGGCTACCAGTTCCTGCTTGACGCGTTCCGGGTTGGCTTCAGGTTTATCAATCTTGTTGATCGCCACCACCAGCGGCACGCCAGCGGCGCGAGCGTGGTGAATGGCTTCACGAGTCTGGGGCATCACACCGTCATCGGAGGCCACCACCAGAATCACCACGTCAGTGGCTTTGGTACCGCGAGCACGCATGGCCGTAAAGGCTTCGTGACCGGGAGTGTCCAGGAACGTAGCCGTGCCACGTTCTGTCTTGACGTTGTACGCACCGATGTGCTGGGTAATACCACCGGCCTCGCCCGAGGCGATCTTGGCGCGACGGATGTAGTCCAGCAGCGAAGTCTTACCGTGGTCAACGTGACCCATGACAGTTACCACTGGAGCACGGGGCTTCAGTTCGGCGTCGTTCTGAGCATCGGTATCGACCAGGAAGGCTTCAGGATCGTCCAGCTTGGCAGCAATCGCCTTGTGACCCAGTTCTTCGACCAGAATCATGGCTGTTTCCTGATCCAGAACCTGGTTGATGGTAACCATCTGACCCAGCTTCATCAGGTGCTTGATCACTTCGGCAGCCTTGACGGCCATCCGGTGAGCCAGATCGCTGACCGAAATGGTTTCCGGCACGTGCACTTCACGGGCAATGAATTCTGCCACTTGTGGTTCACGGCGCTCGGCCTGAGCGTTGCGGCCACCACGACCACCCTTGCCACGACCTGCCTTGGCATTGGCTTTCCAGCCTTCACGACCACCACCGGCACCGGCGGAAGCCACATCAGCCTTGGAAGGCTGCTTCTTGCGGCTGGCATCGCTGGTCCAGCCAGGGGTGCTGTCAGTCTTGACGGGTTTGCCCGGGGCCTTCTCGGTCTTGGAGCCTTTGGCGTCTTTCTTCTGAGCGCCCTTGGCACCTGCCTTGCTATCAGCCTCTGGCTCGGGAGCACGCAAGACCTTACGAGGACGGTTCAACATATCGCGCAACGCAGCGGCTTCGGCCTCTGCGGCCTTACGGGCGCGATCACGATCCTGGTCTTGCTCCACATCGGCGGCAACAGGAGGAATCACCGGGCCACGCACTGCACGGCGCTGACCAGTAGCAGCCATATCCCGAGGTTTTCCAGTCGAAGTGGGCGTTTTAGTCCCTTGAGGGTGCTGATTTTTATTCACAGAGTTAGCTTGACGGGCGTCGTTTACAGATTTAGTAGGTTCCACGGGCTTTTCTTGGGCCGTAGGAGAGGGAGCCGATTCGGCCTTTTCCTGAACAGGCGCTGCCGCGGCTTCGGATGGCTCCGTTGCAGCAGGTGCTTGTTCCTGAGGCTGAGGCTCGGGTTTCTTTGTATCTTCCTGAGCAGCCTCAACGGGCTGTGCAGGAGCAGCAGGTTCGGGCGCAGGCTCGGCAACAGGAGTCGGCTCGGGAGCAGCGACCACTTCGGGCTCAGGCTCTGGCTTGGGCTCAGGCTTGGGCTCGACAGGGGCTTGCTCTTTCACAGGAGCTTCAGGAGTTGCTGCCACAGGATCTACGGGCTTGCTGACAGGCGCGGCAGGCGCCTGTTCAACAGCCGGTTTTTCCTGACTGGCCGCCTGGGCCTGAGCAGCTTGCTCCTTTGCATTTTCCTGTGCCAATGCCGCATTGGCTTCTGCCACCAGCTCGGAGGGATCACGCTTTACAAACACGCGTTTTTTGCGTGTTTCCACCTGAATCGTGCGGGAGCGACCCGATCCGTCATCCTGACGGATCTCCGATGTTTGACGGCGAGTCAGGGTGATCTTGTTGCCTTCCTGACTGCCGTGCGAGCGGCGCAACGATTCAAGCAGCTTCGCCTTATCCGAATCAGTGATGGCGTCATCAACTGATTTGAGCTCAATACCTGCGCTACGCAACTGCTCCAGCAGAACATTCGCAGGCATTTTCAGTTCTTGAGCGAACTGGGCGACAGTGTTACTCGACATTCGACTCTCTCTTGCTTTACTACAACTATTCTTAATGAATACAACGCGCGGGACCTAGCTAGACATATCAGGCCTCGTCGTCAAACCAGTGGGCACGGGCACGCATGATCAGTTCGCTGGCCGCATCTTGCGCCAGGCCGGTCATCTCGGACAGTTCGTCCGTTGCCAGTTCCGCCAGTTCATCCAGCGTTGTAATCTCGTTTTCGGCCAGTACGGCGATCAGCTCGGGCGTCATGCCCTCGACTCCTGCCAGCTCCTTGACCGCGGTCTGTACCAATTCTTCCTTGGCGATGGCCTCGCTCAGCAGCGCATTGCGGGCGCGGGCACGCAGCTCGTTGACGGTTTCTTCGTCAAAGGCTTCGATGTCCTGCAATTCCTGCAGAGGCACATAAGCGATTTCTTCCAGACCGGTAAACCCTTCGTCGATCAGAATATCGGCCACGGCTTCGTCCACATCCAGACGGGACATGAAGGTAGCGCGCAATTCTTCGCGCTCTTCGTCCTGACGGTTGCGGCTTTCTTCCGGTGTCATGATGTTGATCTGCCAGCCCGTCAATTCCGATGCCAGACGCACGTTCTGACCACGCGAACCAATCGCCTTGGGCAGGTTTTCTTCGTCTACCACCACATCCATGGCGTGCTTGTCTTCGTCCACCAGAATGGATTCGACGTGTGCCGGTGCCAGAGCACCGATCACGAATTCGGCCGGATCATCGGCCCACAACACGATATCGACCTGCTCGCCGCCCAGTTCGTTACGCACCGCAGTAACGCGCGAACCTCGCATGCCCACACAAGTACCGATAGGATCGATACGCTTGTCGTAAGCAATAACAGCGATCTTGGCGCGCACACCCGCATCACGGGCAGCGGCCTTGATTTCCAGCAGGCCCTGTTCGATCTCGGGTACTTCGTTCTCGAACAGTTCTTTAATGAATTCAGGTGCTGTACGCGACAAGATGACCTGCTGGCCACGTGCTGCGTAGTCCACCTTCTGTACCCAGGCGCGGACACGGTCGCCCACGCGGATATTTTCCTTGGGGATCATTTCCGAACGAGGCAAACGTGCTTCGATCTTGCCCATTTCGATAATGGCATCGCCCTTGTCCATGCGCTTGACCGTACCGGAAACGATGGTCTCACCACGCTCCAGGAAGTCGTTGAGCACTTGCTCGCGCTCGGCATCACGGATTTTTTGCAGGATGGCCTGCTTGGCAGCCTGGGCACCGATACGGCCAAACTCGATAGGCTCGAGTGGCTCTTCGATGTAATCGTCCACTTGCAGCTCGGGATCGATCTCCTGGGCGTCCGACAGCATCTCCTGCTTGTCGGGCTCTTGCAGACCGGCCTCGTCGGGCACGACCAGCCAGCGCCGGAAGCCTTCGTGGGCGCCGGTTTCCCTGTCGATTTCCACACGGATATCGACATCTTCCTTGAAGCGCTTTTTCATGGCCGAGGCCAAGGCGCTCTCGAGCGCGCTGAACACGACATCACGCGCTACGGATTTTTCACGCGCCAGCGCATCGACCAGCAATAGAATTTCGCGACTCATCGCTTCTTACCCTTGAAATCAAGAACGGGATCCAATTTGGCACGATCCACCTGGTCATAGGTGAATTCGACCTGCGTCAGCTTGCCCGATGCTTCGTCCAGTTCCAGCCTAAAAACGGTATCCAGCGGAACACTAGCCGGTAGCGCCCCTTCAGGAGCGTGGAGCGTACCCACAAACACTTTCCGATTGTCGAGCGCCTCGTGCAGGCGCACCTGCACCCGACTGCCCGCAAAGCGCACGTAATCGCCAATACGCAACAAGGGGCGATCTATCCCCGGCGAGGCCACTTCCATGCGCTTGTAATCCACGTTTTCCACTTCGAAAACGCGTGATAATTGTTTAGACACCCATTCACAGTGTTCGATACGCACCCCTTCCGGGTGATCGATGACGATGCGTAACAAGCCTAGCGGCGCACGCTCCACGTCCACCAGTTCGTACTCGGTACCCGCCAGGGTCTCTTGTGCCAAAGCTAGAATGTCTGCCATAAAATCCAAAAAAAATGGGCTGTACGCCAGCCCATGGTCACCATGCACGCTTGAGAATCAAGCGGGCCCTGGTCTTGCGCATTGCCAACGTCAAATCGGGATAGTTGCAGGCGCAACCGAACCGGATGATCTACGCGGTCTTTGCCTTGAAAGACCGCCCTATTCGCTGGCGCGCAGCATCAAAAAAGACCCAGCCGACACAAACGTCTCTGAGCCAAGTTTTATATTCTACCAGAAAACCGGAAAATACGTGCATTCACACGGCCTTACAGGCCCAAACCGCAGGGTTCGGGCCACAAACTCAAAGTCCGTGCGTCCTGGCTTTACCGGCGCCCGCGTCCCAAGTGGGATTCATGGGCTGCCGAGCTGGCTGGTTGCCAGTCATCATCACGACGGCTGACACGGCGCACCACCGTTGTTTTCTTCACAGGGGCCCTGGGCGTTTGCCCGGCACCGGCACGATCGGAGGTGCCGCGACGAGCCGACGGCGCACGTCCTTCCTGTGCCCCGCGAGCGTGACCACCACGGGCCTGCTCACCGCGCGCCTGATCGCCACGCACTGGACGGCGGCCATTGTGCACACGCGCACCTTCCTGCGAACGCCCCTCGCGACCGCGACCTTCATGCGCGCGTCCTTCCGAAGAACGCCCTTCCGCCGAGCGACCGCGTTGCTGGCCACCACGTACACCCTGACCGCTACGTGGAGCACCACGCCCTTGACCACCGTGTTCACGACGACCACCATCAGGATGGCCATTGGCCAGACCACCGCTAATGAACAAGGCACCGCTGACGGATTCGTTTACACGCACATTATTTGAGGAGCGACCGCGACCTGCCACACGACCACCACGCCCCATGCGAGCACCACTCAGACCGTTGTGCTCCAGCGTACCGAAACCGGGAGGCAAAGCACTGTCGTGGGACAGAGGTTGACGTTCGCGACGCTGGTGGGCGCCTTCGTCATCCGATTCTTTCACCAGCCCCAGGCGCAGCATGAATGCCATCACCACATCAGCATCCAATTCTTCCCAACGGCCACGGCGCAGATTCTTAGGCAGACCCACATCCCCAAAACGGGTGCGAATCAGACGGCTGACCGTCACACCCATCGCTTCAAACATACGGCGCACTTCACGGTTACGGCCTTCATGAATAGTGACGCGATACCAACGGTTGCTGCCTTCGCCACCCAAAAATTCGATCATGCCGAACTTGGCCACACCGTCTTCCAACTGCACGCCATCGCGCATGGATTGCATTTGCTCTTCGCTCAGCTCACCCAGAACACGTACAGCATATTCACGCTCGGCACCGTAGCGCGGATGCATCATGCGGTTGGCAATATCACCCGATGTCGTGAAGATCAGCAAACCCTCGGTATTCAAATCCAGTCGACCGACCGACAACCACTTGCCCACTTTCAGGGAAGGCAGGCGACCAAACACGGTGGCACGGCCTTCGGGATCGTCGTGCGTGACAATTTCGCCAGCCGGCTTGTGATACAGAATCACGCGCGGAGGACGCTTGGTGTTGGCACGATTGATCAGTTGACCATTGATACGCACCTTGTCATCGGCACTGACACGCTGACCGATATGGGCAGGTTCGCCATTCACGGAGACACGACCTGCAACGATCAGTTCTTCCATATCGCGGCGCGAGCCGATACCGGCTTCAGCCAGCACCTTGTGCAATTTAGGCTGCACCAAGTCGCTGCCCATGTATTTACCCAGGCGCTGCGACAAACGACTTTGCTTGTCCAGATGGCTGAATGCGATGTCATCATCACCATCCAGAATCACAACCGGAGCGTCGTCAGCAGGGTTGGAGTAACGAACGGCCTGGGTGTTGCCTGGTCGCTTGTTGGCGCCACCGCGTGTATCTGGACGACGACCAGCAGCCGCAGGTTTGCGTCGATTGTTTTGTGGGCGAGCTGGGCGGGCCTTGGCCTCACCAGGAGCGGCCGCCTGGACCTCTTCATTCTGGCGGGGAGCCGACTCTTGCGTGGCATCGCCACGACGGCGGCGAAACGGCGTGCGCAGCTTGCGCCCCTGGCCCTTCGCGCGGGGATTCTTGGGGTCGGCCGCGCCAGAGGCGTCCGACATGGAGGCTGTGTTCGTCTCGTGCGAATCAGTCATTTTTAATCATTTACTCCAGAGTTTTTTATTTCGTCCGGTACCTGTATATCCGATAGGCCAGCCGCAGCCTGGGCCTCATCCACGGGGTCCGGTGTCGTATTCACTTCAGCTTGTTCGGTTTGTGGCAGCTCCGCTTCTGAAACTGCCTCAAGCAAATCGTCCTGACTGCCTGGCTCGGAATCCGGTTCGGACTCCAGCTCAAGCTGAGCAACAGAGGCCTGTAGCGGCTCCATGCTCACTTCCAAAGCAGCGTCTTGCTCTGCTTCTAGTTCTATTTCTTGCCCTGCTTCGGAACCAGTTTGCTGCCCTGCCACAGATGCAGACTCTTGCTCTGCACCCTGCTCTGCCGCTTGCTCCTGGCTCTGATCCTGATGATCCCCGCCCTGCTGTTGATCTTGCTGTTGATCCTGTTGCTGATCCCGTTCTTGATCCAATTCTTTGTTCTGCTCCTGATCAGCCGACGCAGCTGCTTGCCCGTTTGGCAAGGAAGCCAAGGCATCCAGGGAGTCCAGAGTTTCAACCGAAGGCAACTCATCCAAAGAGCGCAGACCCAGATCATTCAGAAACTGACGGGTCGTTCCCAGCAATGCCGGGCGTCCGGGCGCATCACGATAGCCCAGCACTTCAATCCAGCCCCGATCCTCCAGGGTACGCACAATTTGAGTCGATACGCTCACACCACGTATGTCCTCAATATCCCCACGGGTAACAGGTTGCCGCCAAGCAATAATCGCCAAGGTTTCCAGCACGGCCCGCGAATACTTGGGCGCGCGCTCCAGACTAAGACGGGACAAAAACACTTGCATGGCTGGGCGACTTTGAAAGCGCCAACCCGAGGCAACCTGAACCAATTCCAGGCCACGCTCTTTCCAATCCAATTGCAAGATAGCCAGATAACGGCGCAGATCATCCGCGCTCAGCGGCGGGGAGACAAACATTTTGCGCAACTCGGCGCTGTTCATGGGCTGCTGTGCACACAGCAAAGCCGTCTCCAGGACTCGGATTATTTCACTTTCAGTCACTGCTGGGAAGCCTCACTTTCTGGCGATACTTGCATAAAGCAAAAATTCCATGTTAGTATTTATCTTTTCCGGCGCGGGGTGGAGCAGCATGGTAGCTCGTCGGGCTCATAACCCGAAGGTCGTAGGTTCAAATCCTGCCCCCGCAACCATCACCCGGAACTGCTTAGCAGAATCAAACAAGCCAGCCAATTTGTGCTGGCTTTTTTGTTGCCCGCTGTTTTGATCTGCAATCTTGCGCGCGGCGCAGCCCACAGTCAGAACACGCAGGCCAGCCATCAGCGCTATGGCAACAACCCCAGCCCAAGCAAAGGCCACTACAGCAGCCGCAGCACGCATCCGAATCACCATCGTCGCCATCGTCGGGCCTTTTTGCATCGGGCCGGACGCGCACGCAAGCCCGCCGCCCTGGCTCAAACCAGAAACAGCCGCTTTAAAAGCAATTAAAAATGTTGTGTAAGCACACATGCTGATGATGAGTATGTCCGCAAGCCCTATCGGACTGGATTTGAATTGGCGCTCCTGATTGGCGGAACGCGAAAACAGCACAACAACGTTTGGGGCAATAACTGATCGGGGCGACAGGTCTACATTGTCAAATGCCAACATCAAGGCACCAACAGACCACCGCAGGGCTTATCGATTGCCTAAACCTGAAGCAAAGCCAGAAACAGAGAAATTCGTTTTGCCGGGACATCCCGCCTAGTAGGGGAGCCGACTGCTATCAAAGCCAGATGCCAGCCATCAAGAACTGGTCGCTATACAGGAAGCCGCTTGCGCGTTTGAACTTTTTGAAATGCCAGTCCGGCTGAACCTGTAAGCACAGTTCGTATTACACCATTGCGACCAGCAAGACGCAAGAAAATTGAGGATCGTTTTATCCAGCCTTTATGCCCCTTCCAGCGGCAATCGCCAAATATTGATGAAATAAACACGCCACACTATGTACATAATCAAAAACTATGTTATAGTTACTTTTCTGACGCGGGGTGGAGCAGCATGGTAGCTCGTCGGGCTCATAACCCGAAGGTCGTAGGTTCAAATCCTGCCCCCGCAACCAAATTCATTTATCGGCTTCTTGCAGATAAATTTAAAAAAACCGGATTTATTCCGGTTTTTTTTATGCCCGTTGTTTTTAAATAGTCCGGCTTCGTCAAAACAATAAACAAGGCGAACCCAAGACAAGCCCTCTTCCTGCAGTAACTCCCACCCCGCTAGTACGCCCCCATCTACTTCAAGCACGAAATTTTCTTGACGGCCGCAGTCTCACCGTGCGATAAACCTTCCCGTGCGGGTGATTAGCCAGCTTGAGCATGACCAGAACACAGAATAACAAGTCAGCTCCAGCCCCTCTAATCGTGCTTCAAAACCCGTCAATCAGCTTATCTGTGCGTGAACACAGTGGCATCCCGTGGGTGCCGCCAACGCTGCACGTGCACGATCCACAGCCAAGCTGAGTTTCAAGAAAGACGAAATCCCTTATGAAAGCCAGGTCGCCCCTTCTCCAGCTCTGGAGCAAGCGCATGCCTGCGTGATCCCGGGACCAGTCGTACTTTTTCCGCAGTCAATCAAAAACAACCGGAACTGGCTGGAGACAGCCGACTAAAGGATCAAGACATGAAACGAGTACCAGCGACCGTAGGTGCCACCCTGGCCTTGCTGATGGCCAGCACCAGCTCCTTTGCCGCCACCACCTATTTGACTTGCGAGTTTGCCGACCCCTCTGGCAAGCCCCAGGTCTTCAATTTCGCCCTGGATCAAGAGGCCGGCACCTTTGGGGTGTACGTTCCTGCTTCGGGCAGCGAAAGAATGGAACGAGGCACCTTTGCCGACAACAAAGCCAGCTTGAATGAAGGCGCGATTGCCTGGGAGATTGACCTGGCAAGCGGCACCATCATCCGTGATCGCCGCATGGTAGGCGAGAAAGATCAAGGCAGCTGCAGCGCCATTTCCGCCGAACGCAGCGGCTTCGAGCAGTAATCCCCTCTCCCCAAAAAGACATGCTTCTGCCCCCTTCCCAGGGGCAGCGCAGCTTATCTCTACAGCGCGAAAATGAAGAAACTTACAAGTATTGTGATCCTGGGCGCGATCGGCATTGCCATCGGCGCCTACGCCAGCGGCCAATTCAACACCTGGCTGCCACAGGAAATGAAGGTCGGCACCTCTGGCAGTTCCCTTCTGGGCAATGGTGAAGTGAGCCTGCAAAAGCAGGATATGCAACTGGCCGAGAAACTGCAGCCAGTAATTGCCTGCCTGAATGACGTCGCCAGCCCCTTGAGCCAGCATGCCCAGAAATACATCAAGGAATATCAGAACCTTGTCGCTACCCCCGGCTCCACCCGCATTGCCGCCAGCTTCAAGATCAAGGTGTACGAGCAGAACAACTCCATCTCGCGCGAATGCATCACCCAAATGCGCAATGCCATCGCCATGCCGCCAGCAGACGCTGGACTGGACAAGCCTGGTCAAGTGTTTGCTGACACGCTGGAAAAGCTGATTCCCGTCATGAATGAAGCGGATCTCTATTACAGTCGCAAGGACAATATTGACGACCAGATGAAGAAAGGCCGCGAGCTGGACGAGCAGATCATGCCTCTGTTCATCAGCTTCTTTGATGCGGAAGACACGCTCAGACAAACAGTCTCGGAGCGCAATCACAGTCTGCGGGAAAAACAGCTGGTAGCGATTGAAGAGGCTTACGGCACCGAGAACTTTGCTTGGCACACGCTGAATGTCTCTCTGGCCGCCCGCCGCGCCGTTGATGCCATCAGCACGTTGGCAGAGTCCGAGCAGCTCACTGGCCAGTCCATCGAGAAAATCGAGCAAGCGTATCAAGCCGCCTTCGACAAGGCTGATGCCTTTGCCAAAGCACATCCCGACACCAAAACGCAGCTGGGCAACGCGCCCAAGTGGTTTGCCCTGTCCAGCAACTTCAATACCTTCCTGGTGGGCTTGAAGGATCTGCGCCGAGCCCTGGCATCGGACGCAAAGCAAGCCAATGTGGAGTACCAGCTCTCCAAGCTGGAGAACGACTACAACAGCATGATCAGAAACTACAACATGCTACCCGACGCCTGACGAAACCAGGCTAATGGCTGCGTTTTCCGTAAGCAGGAGAGCGCAGCCTGCGCACTGGCAATGGCAGACCCCAAGCAAGATGGGGTTGGTCCGGTATTACAGGGCCTCCCGCCACCAGGGCCAAACGCTCATTAGCGCGCCGCGTCATCCTTGCGAAGATCGAAAAACCGCAAACCATCACGCAGACGATCACGCAGCCACACATAGACAGACGGGGCTTCTTGCCCTGTATTGAATCTGGCTTGCACCTTCATGCCAGACATCAATTTACGCACCTGATCCACAGACAAGCCAGACTCCAGACGTGCCGCTGGCCAAGGGGGATCCATTGTCATATTCAACGACAAGCGCCCCTGAGGCGCGGGTAGCTGAGCAATAAATGCCAGCAAGGCATCGCGGCTGTCCCGATCCGCCACCGAGTCAGGCATCAACTGCACGGAAGTGCGTGCGGCCAACAAGGCCTTCTCGATACCAGGGCGCGGGTCTTCGTACATGCTCATGTTCATCACCAACGCAGGCATGATCATGGACTGGATCAGATTCTGATTATCCAGGTACAGATTCAGACTTTTAAGCTCCGCCTGCTCAAGATCATCGGCACCCAAGGGGCGTCCTGCGGCCGACTCAATCCCGAATTGCGCCTGAGCACGAACCTCACGCAGGTACTGACTACGCAGTCGAACCTGCTCCAAATTCAATTGTGCCAAGGCCGAGTCCCACTTGTACTTGAAAGTAAAATCCATAGGCTTGGCTTGCAGGCGCATTACGTAGTCCTGCCCTGGCAAACGTCCCGTCAGAACATAGATCCCGCTTACTTGTAGATCCATGGAGTCTGGAATAACTTGCCGCTCGGACAAGGATGCCAAGCCCTCATCACGCAAGACCAGCTCATCAAAGGCCAGCAGCATTGACGAAAAACCGGCCGACCATTGCCCGTTCTGAACCAGACAACCCCCCTCCTGATCCTGAATCTGCAGCTCGTCGCCGGATTGCGGCTGTAAAGCGACATAATTACGCAAATACTCACAAGCAGGACCCGCTTGAGCCGAACCTGCCAGCACCATCCACGTACCCAGCGCCAAGGCAATTTTCTTCATGAATTCCTCTTATTGGGCAAGCGCTGGCAACAATACCAATCAAGCCTTCCCTTTGCATGAAACGCTGGCTAGTATACAAAGCCGTCAGGGTCTATGCCCTAGCCCTGTTTCAAGTTGAGCTTACCGACATACTCCCTGCCATGGTCAGCACTGAACCGATCCAATTCTCACTTTGCACACAACTGAGTCAGCTCGACGCAGCACACTGGGACGCGCTCTCTGGCCATCACCTGTTGCTCAGTCATGCTTTTCTGACGTCATTGGACAAAGCTGGCTGCGCCATTCCACAAACAGGCTGGTCACCACATTACCTCTTGATGCATCGTGGACAGACGCTGTGTGGTGCCGTGCCCCTGTATCTTAAGCACCATTCGCGCGGCGAGTATGTGTTTGATCAGGGCTGGGCTCAGGCTTATCAACGCCATGGGCTGGACTACTACCCCAAGCTGCTCAGTGCCGTCCCCTTCACGCCCGTCAGCGGCCCTCGCCTGCTGGCCCACACCCAGGAGGATCGCGTACTGCTGGCCAGGCAACTGATCCAGCTGACGCGAAGTAATCAGCTGTCCTCTGTGCATGTCCTGTTCCCGAATCCAGAGGACAGGCAAGCTCTGGAGCAGGCGGGCTTCATGATTCGCCACGATGTGCAGTTTCACTGGCAAAACCAGAACTACGCCAGCTACGAGGACTTCCTGGCTTCCCTGACCCAGCAAAAGCGCAAAAAAATGCGACAGGACAGCCGCAAGGTTTACGAGCAGGGGCTGTCCTTTGAGCACAAACAGGGCCAGGAGATTAGCGAGCAGAACCTGGACTACTTTTACCAGTGCTATGCCAATACCTATCAGGAGCGCGGACAACGCCCCTATCTGAATCGGGATTTCTTTGCGCGCCTGCACGAACATCTACCCGACTCTCTGGTACTGATTCTGGCGCAGCAAGATGGGCAAGATGTAGCCTGCGCCCTGTCGCTGCGGGACGGGCATACACTTTATGGACGTTACTGGGGCTGTACTCGATACGTGCCAGGCCTGCATTTCGAGACCTGCTACAACCAGGCAATTCAGTTCTGCATTGCGCAGCAACTGCGTTTCTTTGAAGGCGGTGCTCAAGGGGAGCACAAGCTCTCGCGAGGTTTGCTGCCCACTCCCACCAGCTCGGCGCACTGGATTGCTGACCCCCGCTTTGCCCACGCCATTGAAGAGTTCCTGCATGAAGAAGCGGGCCATGTGGCCCGCTATCAGGAAGCATTAAGCAGCCATACCCCGTTTAAAACGCTGGCAGGCTAAAAATCAGTCTTTCTTGTCTTTGCCTGGTGGCGCAAAGGGAAAGACCGAGAACATTTGCCGGGTCTGATCCTGCATTTGGTCCTGCATTTGCACGAACAGATTCTTGCTCTGATCAATATAGCTGTTCATGACGGTTTGCATCACAGGCGCCTGTATGCTCATGAATTGCGCCCAGGCTTCCGGGCCGAATTGCCCGCCGTAGACGCCCTTGGACTGCTCGGTCATGCGCTCCTGGATTTCCATGAAGGCCTGAATGTTCTTTTCCAGATACGAACCCATCACCCCCTGCATGGCATTGCCATAAAAGCGGATGATCTGCATCAGCACTGGAGTGGAGAACATGGGGATACCCCCGCTTTCTTCCTCAAGAATGATCTGCAACAGAATACTGCGCGTCAGGTCCTCGCCGCTTTTGGCATCGACGACCGCGAACTCCTCTCCTGACAGGACCAGTTGCTTGACATCGACCATAGTGATGTAAGCGCTGGCCTGCGTGTCGTACAAGCGACGATTGGGGTATTTCTTGATGAGTCGAGGGGATCCCATGCTGGTGCTTACTTCCTAATCAATAAATCAAAAACACGCGCTATGCACTGCAACAAGCCTTAGCTCATGTGCAAGCCACCGTTCAGGGAGAAATCCGCACCCGTGGCAAAGCCGGAATCACCCGAGGCCAGCCAGGCCACCATGGAGCCAATTTCATCCGGTGTACCCAAACGGCCCACTGGAATGGTCGCCACGATTTTCTCCAGAACGTCGGGGCGAATCGCACGCACCATGTCCGTACCAATATAACCGGGGGAAATAGTATTGACCGTCACCCCCTTATTGGCAACCTCCTGAGCCAGAGCCATGGTAAAGCCGTGGATCCCGGCTTTAGCCGTGGAGTAGTTGGTCTGGCCAAACTGCCCTTTCTGCCCGTTTACTGAGCTGATATTGATGATGCGGCCCCATTGGCGCTCTACCATGCCATCAATGACTTGTTTGGTCACGTTGAAAAGGCTGTTCAGGTTGGTGTCAATCACCGCGCGCCAATCTTCCTGACTCATTTTACGGAAGGTGCCGTCGCGTGTAATCCCGGCATTATTGACCAGAACATCCACACGACCAAAATCGGCAAAGACTTTTTTAAAGGTTTCAACGGTCGAGTCCCAGTCTGCTACGTTGCCCACCGAAGCATGAAATGTGTAGCCCAGCTCGGCCTGCTCACCCAACCATTTCTGAAAATCGCGATTGGGGCCGCAGCCTGCAATAACGGTAAAACCGTCTTTGGCCAGACGCTGACAAATGACTGTCCCTATCCCTCCCATACCACCAGTGACGTAAGCTACTTTGCTGCTCATATACTTCTCCTGAAAGGGGTGACAAAGCTCGATCCCTGGGCCGGCCCGGACAATGAAAAAGCCTGGCGTCGGGATAATGGAAGCAGGCAGACCGCCCGGCTCCCGAAACCTGAAAAATTGAAAATTAACTGGCGCGCACTTTCACATAACTGCCGGGCGCATCCTCCAGCACGGGATAACGCGCATGGCCCAGACGACGTTTTGCGCGACGCCGCGAACCCGACAAAGGTGCAAGCCACGCAATCCAATCGGACCACCAGCTACCAGGTACGGACTGAGCCCGCTCCATATACTGCTGGGCATCCAGCGTGGCGACTGGCTCGCCATCTTGCAGCACCCAGTAATTACGGCGCTGCTTGGCAGGTGGATTGATCACGCCTGCGATATGGCCCGAAGCTCCCAGCACAAAACGATGCTGAGCCGCAGGCAGTGCCTGCAAGGACGCATAGGCCGACTGCCAGGGCACGATATGGTCTTCTTTGGAGCCATACAGGTACACGGGCAAATCCAGCTGGCTCAGATCGGCGCGGTGCGCCCCCACGGGAACACCACCTTTTTGAACCAGACGATTTTCCAGATAGGTATTGCGCAAATACCAGGTAAAGAAAGGACCGGGCAAATGGGTGCCGTCGGAGTTCCAGTACAGCAAGTCAAAGGCAGGTGGTTTTTTACCCTGCAAGTAGTTACTGTTCACATAGTTCCAAACCAGCTCGGCGGGGCGCAGGAAAGAAAAGGTACTGGCCAGCTCACGGGCATTGAGCAATCCGCCCTGCCCCAACTGCCACTCCCGAAACGCAACCTGTGCTTCGTCGATAAAGACATTCAGCATGCCCACATCGGTGAAATCCAACATGGTGGTCAGCAAGGTCATGGAAACGGCCGGGTCCTGACCTTTATCGCGTGCCAGAGCCAAAGCGCTGGCCAGCAAGGTGCCACCGATACAAAAGCCCAGCGTATTGATTTTTTCCTGGCCCGACAGCTCCTGGCTGACACGAATCGCTTCCAGCACGCCCTGCTCCAGATAATCCTGCCAACTCAGTGCATGGATATGGGCCGCGTCATTCGGCTGGGGATTGCGCCAGGACATCAGGTACACCGTCAGCCCCTGATCCAGAGCGTGGCGTACAAAGGAATTCTCCGGCTGCAGGTCCAGAATGTAGAACTTGTTGATGCAGGGCGGCACGATCAGCAAGGGCACGGCATGGACCATGCTGGTAGTAGGTGCGTATTGAATCAGTTGAAAAATATCGTTCTGGAATACCACGGCACCGGGGGTAGCACCCACGTTTTTCCCCAGTTGAAACTGGCTTTCATCCGTTTGTGTCAGACGGCCTTTTTGCCAGTCGTCCATAAAATTGGACATTCCTTCCAGCACCGACTGGCCGCCCGTATCCATCATGGTTTGCAGGGCCTGGGGGTTGAGCATCAAATAGTTGCTGGGCGACATGGCCTCAGCCCACTGCATCATGGAAAAGCTCAGGCGCTCACGCTGCGGGGCTTCCAGCTCCATCGAGTCCAGCATCTCGTTCATGGCCTGAACGCTAAGCTGCCAGATATGGGCATTGAACAAGGCGGTGGGATTGCTCTGCCAGGCGGCATCCGCAAACCGGCGATCCTGGGGAGGTGGCAAGGCACCGCGCTGGGCCTGGTCCCACAACTCCTGCCACTGTTGCATATAACGAGCTTGCAGTTCAGCACAGCGGGTGGCATCGATCGGTTTGCCAAAACCTTGAAAAGCTCTGTTGTTACTCGACATCTGCCACCTGTAAACGAATTGCAAATACGCTTAGAGCATGACGTTCGTAACAAAAGCAGTCAATTGGGGTAATTAATTAGGCTGGCACGCCAATAGACGGAATTAAAGATTCCATATCGTATTTAATACGATTAAAAAACCGTTAAAGCAGGTTCAAGCGAGCAATGGTGGCCTGTCGGCCGGTCAAGGGCGAGCGGCGGTAGGAATAAAACAATTCATTCTCTTGAAACGTACACAAGCCACTCAAATGCACGGTCATTGTTCCAGGGCTTAATTTTTCCAAACGGTGGCGGGCAATACCGGGCAAATCCGCCTGCCATTTTCCAGGACGCTTTCCCTGAATAAAAAAGGCGGCCAATTCCGGCTCATCCTGAACATAGGCATCAAAGACTTCCTGCCCGACTTCAAAGTGTTCTTGACTGATTGCCGGACCAATCCAGGCTTGCCAGGATTGCGCTTGGGGACAACGGGCGGCCATCGCCTGCCAGGTACGCTCCAGGACTCCGGCTTGCAGACCACGCCAACCGGCATGGGCCACACCCAAGACCTGAGATTGCTCGTCCCAGATCACCACCGGCAGGCAATCGGCGGTCAGAATGGCCAGGGTACGGTCCCGGCGTGTAGTGATGGCAGCATCAAACTGTCTGGGCACGGCAGGCAAAACATCCTGATCTGCATCCAGCACATCTGTGCCGTGTACCTGTGCCAGCCAGACTGGCTCCGAACCCAGGAAGTCCGCCAGCCGCTGGCGGTTAACCTGCACCCGCTCCGGATCGTCGCCGGTATTCAGACCCAGATTCAGGCTGTCACGCTCGTCCTGGCTGACGCCACCGGCCCGAGTCGTACAGAAATAAAGCAGCCCCGCTTGTTCGGGGCCGCTAACACCAGGAATCAGCTTTGAGTGTGCCATTCAATCGCCTCTGCAACAGACTGATAGTCAGACGGTGGCTCCGCCGAGAAGCGACGGCGCTCGCCCGTATCGGGATCATCAAACTCCAGCACATGGGCATGCAGCATTTGGCGCTGCGCCCCCGCGACAACGCGGCCACCATATAAGGTATCGGCCAGCAGAGGATGCTTGATTGAGCTCAGGTGGACACGAATCTGGTGGGTACGCCCTGTCTCCAGTCGGCAAGCCACCTCGGTCACCGCTTCCTCGCCTGCATAACCCTGACGCAACATTTGATAATGCGTTACAGCATGCTTGGGAGCGACGGACGGCCCAGTACTCATGCGCACTGGCACGCGCAAATCGCGTCCAATCGGCTCATCGACCGAGCCCTGGCCCGGCAAGACGCCATGGACCAACGCCAGATACTGGCGTCCCATGCTACGCTCTTGCAGTTGTCGGACAAAGTGAGTTTGTGCGACTTCCGTGCGGGCCACGACCAGCAAGCCAGAAGTGTCTTTGTCCAGCCGGTGTACAACACCGGCACGGGGTACCTGACGCAGATTGGGGAAGCGAAACAGCAAACCATTGAGCAAGGTGCCACGCCAGTTACCCGCACCAGGATGCGTGACCAGACCCACTGGCTTGTTAACCACCAGCCAAGAGTCGCTTTGAGCCACAATCTCGAAGGCCACGTCATCAGGTTCGAAGGCCATGTCTTCTGGGGCCTGCTGCTCCCAGACCAGCACGGTATCACCGGGGTAAACCGTATGCTTGACCTTGACGGCCTGGCCGTTGACGAGAACATGCCCACTCTCGACCCAGGACTGTAGACGGCTGCGCGAATGCTGTGGCAATAAACGCGCTAAGGTCTTGTCCAGACGATCGGGAGACGCAGTGATGGGAAGGATAAAACGCAGTGCGTCGGAAGAAACAACACTATCTTTTTCAGTATCTGTGTCAGGCATGGCGACAAATCATATAATTGAGCAGCAATGCTAACACCAAGGACGCTTTTGTGACTCGCCTGAACCTGAACTTGCCACGTATTCGTGGTACCAAGCTGGCCCAAGTAGCCGCATTAATGCTGGCTGCCACTTTGCTTGCTGGCTGCGGCACTACCAAAAAAGAAGTTGACCCCACCTCGGGTTGGACCGCCGAGCGCCTGTATAAAGACGCCCGTGAAGAAATGTCCGCCGGCAACTGGAAAGACGCGCGTACCCGCCTGGAAGCCGTCGAGTCCCGCTACCCCTTTGGCACTTACGCACAGCAATCGCTGATCGACCAGGCCTATATCAACTGGAAAGACGAAGAGCCTGCCAAAGCCCTGGCCGCTATCGACCGCTTCCAGAAGCAGTACCCCAGCCACCCCGGTACCGACTACATGCTGTACCTGAAAGGGCTGATCTCCTTTACGCCTCCTAGCGCTGCCCTGTCCAACATTACCCAACAGGACCCCAGCGAGCGTGACCCCAAAGGTCTGCGCGAATCCTACGAAGCCTTTAACGATCTGCTGCAACGCTACCCCAATAGCCGTTACGCACCGGATGCCGCCAAGCGCTTGACCTGGCTGGTCAGCACCATCGCCCAGAACGAAGTGCACGTAGCCGAGTACTACTACAAGCGTGGCGCTTACGTGGCTGCTGTGAACCGTGCGCAAACCGTGATTACGGACTTCAAGGGCGTGCCTATTGCTGAACGCGCGCTGTACTTGATGTACCTGTCCTACGACAAGATGGGTCAAACCGAGCTGCGTGACACCACCAAACGCGTGATGGATCAGAACTTCCCGGACTCCACCTACTTCAAGGACGGTCTGGATGCCAAGGTTAACTACTGGAACCCGATTAACTGGTTCTAAACCTTTAGGCAAAGCAGCACAAAACACAGGCTGCCTTTGTGAAGCGACAATAAAACGCCTCACAGAACGCAGTCAAAAAAAGGCCGAATCCCATACAGGATTCGGCCTTTTTAGTTCTCCGGCTTCAAGCTGATATTCCTTACCAGCCTGCTCTGCCCTGCTCATCAAAACAGTAACGACAAGCCAGGTAGCTCCTTAGCCTGCAGCCATCTAAACACACCCCGCCCCCACAGGCCCCAGAGCATCCTGAATATCACCCCACCTTCTTGGCATTGTCCTTTTGCACGCTATACATACGCTCTGCAAAAGCCTTGGCCTTGGCTGGGTCCAGGGGCTGGCCTCCCAGAATCTTCATAGTGTCGTCCAGATACACCATGCGGTCTTCCAGCTCTTCCTGCAGGCCAATCAGGTAATAGCCAATCTGACAAAAGTACGTCGTCCGGGCTCGGGTCTGGGCTTCAATCTCTTCCACACCCATGCGCTGAAAGAAATTGGCCAAGGCATTCATGCAGGCCTTGTCCGCCCGCTCGACGGCTTGACGCACTCGCTCGGAGCGCCTTGCCCAATCCCGCATGGCCATATCCAGGCCCGGCTCAAAACGGGACACGTCCAACCAGGTAGAGAACAGGGACAACATGCCATCTTGCAGATTGTCCACATTCTCCAGCGCCAACATGGTGGAGCGCATATTCTTTTGTTCCCAGAAACCGACCAGCCCATCCAGCAGATCGTCCCTGTCCTTGAAATGCCAATAAAAACTGCCTCGCGTGACGGCCATCACCTGCGCCAGACGAGTGATGCGCACCGCCTCCACGCCTTCCTGCATGAACAGGCGAATGGCCGCCTCCAGCCAATCCGCCCGCGTCAAATGCACATTGGGCTCGGTCAGTGCGCCGGCCTGGGCCACACGTTCAATCAATTCCTTATCGCTCATATCGCCTGCTTGTAGAGTCGCTTTAGTCGCCAAAGTATACCGGCGCTCCTCTTATAACAGGCCCAGCATTCGTGGAAACGCCAAGGAAACAGCGGGCACGAAGGTGGTGATCAATTGAATCGGAATAGCCACAAACACGATCATGGCGATGGCCGGGCCAAAGGAACGATGTACCGTCACCTTGCTGATACGGCAGGACATGTACAGCACAGGTGCCATCGGCGGGCTGTTGGAACCCACAATCACCGCACACGCCACAATCGCGGCAAACTGTATCGGATTGACATCGGCCACGCCCACCAAAGGCAGCAGCAAGGGAGCCACCACCACGGTCAAGGACACATCGTCAATAATCATGCCCACCAGAATCAGGAACACATTGACCATCAAGAGAATGCCGATGGGGCTATCCACCAGACCTGTCACAAAGGCGGTCAGGTCCTGAGGCACGCCTTGCGCAACCAAAATACGGCCGATCAGAAAGGAGAACAGCAAGATCAGGATAACGGTGCCCGTAGTCTCTGCCGTGCGAACGAAGCTGTCACGCAGCTTGCGCAGGGTCAGTTCACGATACACAAAGCAGCCGATGCCAATCACCAGCACAACCGCCACCGCCGCAGCTTCCGTGGGTGTGAATACGCCCCCGTAAATACCACCCAGAATCAAGGTGGGAATACACAAGGCGGGCACGGCATAAAGCAAAGTCTTGAGGGAAGAACGACGGGATTTTTCATCAACAGCTTGTGCTGGCAGTTCCTTGAACCAGCGTCCAGCCACCACATAATTGAACAGCGTCAGCCCGACCATCAACAGAATCCCTGGCCCGATCGTGGCTGCAAAACACGCCACTACCGACTGCTGCGTCACCACCGCGAACAGAATCATGGTGATGGACGGCGGAATCAGAATCCCTAGCAAAGAGGAAATCCCCAGCAAGGCCGCCGAGTACTGACGCGGATAACCGCGCTGCTCCATGGGATCGACCAGAATGGTGCCAATGGACGCCACCGCCGCCGAGGCCGTACCCGAAATCGCCCCGAACACCCCGGAAGCCAGCACCATGCTGGCCCCCATGCCACCACGACGATTCTTGACCAGCATCTCGGCAAAGCCCACCAAACGGTGTGCAATCCCGCCTGCCTGCATCAAGTACCCCGCCATGATGAACAAAGGCAAAGCCAGCAGAACCAGGGAGTTCAAGGAACGGAAACCTTGCAGCATCAAGGTGTTCAAGTTGACGTCATACACCAGCGTCAACATCAGCAGCGTGCCGGCAAAGGACCAGGCCACTGGCACCCCGACACCTAGCAGGAACAGGAGCAAGAGAACAGAAAATCCAGCATGCATAATCAATGGCCTCCATGGCGCAAGGCCATTAAAGACTGATAAACATCGCGCAAGGCATACATCAGGCTACCGGCGGCGTTCAGACCAATAGCGGCTTGCGGTACCCAGACAGGAATTCCCAGCTCGGCCATCGTGGTCGAGAACCGGGAACCCCACATGAACATGCGCAAGGTCCAATAGGCAAAAGCCACCACAATGATCAGCACCAGTACGGACACGATGAAACGATGGATAGCACGCGCCCGTGGGGTCTTCAAACGATGCGACAGGTAATCCACCACCAAATGCTGACGGGACTGGCTGGCGATCAAGGCCCCCGTCATGTACAGCCAGATCGCCGCCACCATCACAATGGTGTGCACACCGGCTGCCGGCCAATTCAGGTAATAACGTGCGGCCACCACATAGGCCAAACCTGCCGCCACCACAACGCTGGACGCAATGGCCAGCCATTCCAGAGCGATCAGGGTCGGCCCTCGCTTGATCAGAGGGTCCTCACTCACATTCATACTCCCTTGTTCCAAGGTGTTCACTTGAGAGCCGAGGCGTTTTTCTCGATATGGGCCATGATGCTGTCGCCCACTTCAGCGTGCATCGCAGGCCAGACCTTGGCACGCACATGGGTGCCCAAAGCAGCCAGTTGATCCTTGTCGAGCTCAAGGTAGGTTTTACCCAGCGCTTTCCACTTCTCCACAATGGCCGCGTCCGCTACCTGAGCCTTGGAAAACTGATCTTGCATGATGGTGATGGCCGAGGCCTGAATCACTTCCTGCTGCTCGGGCTTCAAGGCTTCCCAGGCTTCCAGGTTCATGGACAACACGCCGGTAATGAACTGCTGCTTGCTGCGCACGTAGTAATCCAGCGTGTCACGGAAATATTCGTAGTCGTAATAAATGACGTTGGCTGCATCGCCATCCACCACGCCGGTCTGAATTGACGTAAACACTTCGCCCCAGTCAATGGCTGCCGTCTGGTAACCCATGGCTTGCACGGACTGCTGCATCATGGAGATCGGGGGAACACGTACCTTGATGTTCCTGGCGTCTTCTACCGTCACCGCATGTTTGCCTTTGGTGGCGACGCCATTGAATCCTTCAGGCCAGGCACCGAAGAACTTCAAGCCGTTCTCTTTGTAGATACCGTCCAGCGTTTCATTCAACCAGCCACCGGGCTGGTACGCGGCCAAGGCTTCTTCCCAGGTGGTGAACATGTAGGGCGTGTAGATCACCGCAATGCGCTTGTCGTAGGAAGTCATGGGCCAGTTCAGCATCAACTGCACATCACCGGCTACGTGCTGGTCAAACACTTCTTCCTGACCACCCAACTGGTTTTGATAGAAAACGCGTGGCGACACCGCGCCTTGCGTACCCTCTTTGATCAGCGCAGCCCATTTCTCGATCGCATCACCGCTAGGCGAACCTTGCGCGCCCGAGTCCGTTGCAATGCGCATGGTCTGTGCGGACACGGTGGCCGCGCTCAGGCTGAACATCACCGTCAGCAAGGTCTTGCTCAAAAGCTTCATAACTCCTCCTGGGTATGTCTTTTAAATTTATTGTTCAAACGTCGGCTATCAGGCTTCCGCCCGGTGCCGCCATAACTCCCAGGCCAAACGGGCCCGGACACCCACATCCAGAAACGGACGTGGCGGCAAGGCATCGGGTTGCCCCAAAGCCTGCATATCGGCAATCAAGGGATTGTCCACACCGCAAGCCAGATCGGCGACCAACATGCCGGAAATCGTGCCCTTGGTCAGACCCACCCCGTTCTGGCACACCGCGGAATACACATGCGGTGCCACCTGCCCAAAGCCTGGGGAGCCATTACGGGACAAGCAGATAAAGCCGGTCCAGGTGTGCTCCATTTCCACGTTTTTCAGATTCGGGAAACGCTCGTCAAACAGGGTTTTGTGCTCAATGCGCACGCGGCGGCGGCTTTCATCATCACTGCGCAAATTGGGCGCGTAAGTCATGTGCTGGCGGATCAGAATGCGTTGGTCATTGGTTCGACGCATGGTGATGCCCACAAAGGCATTGGCGGGGGTCAATCCCCAACTGGGCAAACCACCCAGCTCGCGCTGCTCGCTTTCCGTCAGGCAGCGGGTCAGGCTGGCATGAGCGGCCATGGGCATCAGCTTGCCGCTGTAAAAACCGAACTGCTCGGCAAACACGTTCACAGCCAGAATCATCTTGCCGGCACGCACTTTGCCACCGGGTGTTTCCAGCGTGACGCCATCACCTTGCTGCACAGAAAGCACAGGCGTTTTTTCGTAGACGGTAACGTTGGGAGGCATGTTGTCGGCCAGACCACGCGACAGACCCGCCGGGTTCAGCAACACGGTACCGGGGGTATAAATGCCTGTGCGGAAATGCGTGAACCCCAACTTGTCCTGCAAGGCTTTGCCGTCCAGCCATTCGTACGGCTCTTGCAAGGAATCCAGAACCTGACGCGTCGGCTTCAGTGTTTTCTCTACGCCCTCTTGCGAGACCGCAGCGTGGAACTTACCGATGGGACTCCAGTCGCATTCAATGCCGTAACGCTCTACCTGTGTTTTCAGATATGCAATCGCCGTACGTGCCAGGCGCAGATGCGAACGCGCGGCATCCAGCTCGCCCATCGAGCTACCCACGTTGTGGGGGCTATCAATGGCAAAGCCGGAGTTTCGACCTTGAGCACCCTCGCCCACCTGATCCGCTTCCAGTACCACGATGCTGTCACCGGGGCGGTTCTCTGCCAGGCGACGGGCAGCGGCCAAACCGGCCAGGCCACCGCCGACAATCACCCAATCAGCCTGCACGTCTTTGGCCAAAGCGGGCTTGGGCGTGCGGGGAGCCAGGAGCCGACTCCACCCATTGGTCTTGTCGTTCTCCGGCAGACGCGTAATTTTCTTGATGCTCATGCCGCCGTCCGTGCGCTGGCCCAGTTGCTGGGATGCAAGCAGTAGTGGATCAGGGCAGACTCTGCTTCGTAGATTAAAGGCGTGCCTGCGGGCAACCACACACAATCACGTGGACCGGCTTCCAGAATGCCCTGCGGCGTGTGAATGCGCATGCTGCCCTCGATTACCGTCACGACCTCGTCATACAGCACGGTCCATTCGATGCGGGCCTGGTTCAAGCGCGCATACCCCGCCCCCAAAGGCGTCCCATCTTCCTCACCCACGATTTCCGCCAACTGCGCCATCTCCGGTTTTTCCTGTCTGGGCTGAAAGACCAAATCGTCAAAACGTATTACTCGCGGCAAAGTTTTTTCTGTTGTCATGTGAATCACCAAACACAAGTGGTTTTAGAACATACATAGTTGTATGTTGTGATGGTAATGAGCCGAATTTGACGCGTCAATGCGTGGAGAGATGGGGATTACCCTGCGTTCCAGGCGGGAGAGCTTTATATTTAAATAATTAAATTAGCCTTGTAACAGGATCTGAAAGCAGGGTTCTTGGTAGCGCTTTTGGCTGTTTTCTGCGGAACGCTTCTTCCAGCTTTTCACGCCCTTCTCCCATCAGCCAAGAACGCAGCGAGACAAGTTCAGGATTGATTTCTCGCATCAGACCGAGGTCCACCTGTTCTGCAAGAGGGCCATCCTCCAGACTAGACGCCATATGCCCCAAATCGGCGTTGGCAGCTAATACTTCATCAGGGAATCGGGCATAAGTGATAGAGCGACCTGCGGCTTCAGAAAAGGCGGCCTCCAGCTCCTGGCCGGTCACACGATCACTGGCGATCTTCAAGGCCATCCCGGCAAAACGTGCCCTGTCCGCAAACAGGGCGGCAACGATTTTCCCTATGTCTTGCACCGCAGTGAGTTGGATCGAATGATCACGGTGTATCAGAGAAACCAACCGCCCTTCCTCCAGGCCAAAGCCCGGCCGCACAAGCATCTCCATAAAGATCATGGGACGGATGATGGTTGCAGTCAGCGGCAGTTCGCGAATATGTGCCTCAATAAGAGGCTTGGCATCAAAGCGCGCAACACCTGTCAGTTTGTCCCCAGCGCTAGCCCCCGAGGAATAGATGAAATGCTCGACGCCATTTTTTGCCGCCAGATCAGCAAGACGTGTGCCATAACAAACCTCCTCTTCTGCTGATAGGTTCGCAGGCATCACGCTAAATACGCCATACACATCCTTCATGGCCGACGCGATAAGATTGGCATCGTCCAATGACCCTTGCACGAGTTCAGCGCCTGCTTCCCGCAGAGCGATTGAAGCCGATTTGGATGGAGATTGCACAAAAGCGCAGACAGGCCAGTGAGCCTCCAGAAGTGCTTTGGCCACCGATCCACCTTGCCGGCCTGTGGCTCCGAAAACCAGAATGGGACGATGTACTTTGTTCATGATTCAGCTCGAAAAAAAAGAGAATGTCGTATTCTTTCCTCGATATCTGAATTGCGGAAGACGGCACTTTTTTGAACCTCAGGCACAAAAATGAAACCCATAGATCCAGCAGAGTCGGATTCTCTCAAGGAGAAGCCCGACAGCGACTCATCCTTCCAGCCGATTCCCTTGAATGGAATCTGCACGCGACTCGGTGACAAGTGGACCGTGCAGGTCATCTGGCGCCTTGCCATCGCGGGTGATCGTAGACTGCGATTTTCCGAAATCAAGCGTGAGGTGGAAGGAATCACACAGCGCATGCTGACGCTGACACTCAGAAACCTGGAACGAGATGGCTTGATAGAACGCCATTACTTTCCCGAGGTACCTCCACGTGTGGAATATGAACTGACGGAGATGGGGAAAAACATGCTCGATGCGCTGAAAGGCATCAATGTGTGGGTCAGAGAGAACCTTCCGCGTATACAGGAATCACGTCAAACGTACGATGCCAAAAACCCTTGATATAGAGTTACTGAATCACAAGACCATGAATCATGAACAAGCAGAAACACGGGTACTAGAAGCCATTCCTGTACTGGCAAAGGATCAAAGTATTGAGGAGTGCATCGCTCAACTGCAAGCCAGCGGCCTGTCTGAAGTCCGTGCGACCAAGCTTTGCGTGATGATTCCCGAAGCCTTCGGGCTGGCACTGGCCTGGCGCCTGGGTGCAGCACTGCCTGATGAAGAGCAGATGTTTGATGTGCACAATCGCGCAGGCGAGACGGTTCAGGTCCCCATGCTGGGCCAGCATGTGTTTTCCGTCGCGCTGGCAATGGCGGTAGCGGTGCTCAAAAAAGGCTGGTTTACGCCTATCACTCGGGAAGCGTTTGAGGCAGTCAGCAATCGCAGTGCCGTCATGTCCGTTCTTCAGCAGATAGAGGGCAGTCTGGAAGGCGCTAGCACACCCAGCCTGTTCTTATGGGGCCTGGTGGCAGAGGACATCGTCGCAGACGAGTCCTTACCCTAGTTTTAATAGACGGAATACGCTCAAGCCTGCTCCGAGCTGTCGTTCAGTTCCACATCACTGACCTGAGCGCTCTGCCGCTTCGCTTTCTGCTCCCGCAGAAACGCCAAGGCACGGGCAGGATCACGAGTACGCGCAAAGGGGGGCAAACCACGCCACAGCAATTTGCCGTAGGGCTTCTCGACAATACGGGTGTCGCCCACCATCAGCACGCCCCAATCACGTTCGGTACGAATCAAACGCCCTGCCCCTTGCTTCAAGGCAATGGCGGCTTCGGGCAACTGATATTCCATGAAGGGATTACCGCCCCTGTCCTTGCACTCCTTGATACGCGCTTCCAGCACCGGATCATCCGGCGGAGCAAAGGGCAGCTTGTCGATAGCAACCAGCGTCAAGGCATCACCGGGCAGGTCAATCCCTTCCCAGAAGCTGGCGCTTCCCACCAAAACCGCATTACCACGGGCACGGAACTCGTCCAGCAGAACTTGCCGTGAACGCTCCCCCTGGCGCAGCACATTGCGTTCGATGTCTTCCCGATCAAATCGGTCCCGCAGCATATCTGCAATCCGCTCGACCGAGCGCAAGGTGGTACAGAGCACCAGCACACCACCCTGACCCGCCTTGATCAGCGGAATGAGCGCATCCACGAAGGCCTGATTGAAGTTGGGATGGCTAGGAAGCGGCAAGGTGCTGGGGACGTAGAACAACGCCTGGTTCGGATAGTCGAACGGCGAAGCCCAGGCTTCGGTGCGAGCATCAAACAAGCCCAACTGTCGCTTGAAGTGGTTGAAATCCCCATGCACCGACAAGGTGGCCGAGGTCAGCACCCAGGACTGCTCCTTGCCTCGGTAGCGCGAGAAAATCTTGGCGACCGACAAAGGGGCACTGTGCAGGCGCAGATAATGCTGCCCACTTTCTACCCAACGCACGAACTCGTCGGGCTGGTCTTCGTCTTTTTCACTTTCTGGCAAATAGGCGTGACGGCCTTGACGATCCGGCTGGCTCCATTGGAACAAGCGCGCACGTAACTCCAAGGCGCTTTTATGCGCCGCCGTCAGATCAGGATGGCGCTCAGCCACCATGGCCAGCATCTTGATGACCTTGTCGAAGGTCTCCAGCAAATTCTCCAGCGCCTCGTCAAAAAGCTCGGGCTCGGGCAAGGCCTGAAAAGTGGCACGGCCACCTTGGGCGGCCAGCGACGCGGTGCGCAAATGCAAATCCCGAGCAGCTTGCTCCAGCTTGCGCGCCACCTGACTCCAGTCCACGGTCTCGCGCGCCTGGGCCAGACCCGCCGCTTCTATCTGACGACACAAATCCGTCAATTGATACAAGGACACGCTACTACCCAGAAAACGGGTGGCCACGTCGGGCAGTTGGTGTGCCTCGTCAAACACCACCAGATCCACGCTAGGCAACAAATCCGTCACACCCTCTTCGCGCAAGGCCAGGTCCGCCATGAATAGAGCATGGTTCACCACTACTACATCCGCATCCTGGGCATGACGGCGCGCCTTCATCACAAAGCAGTCGCGCACAAAGGGGCAATCCTGTCCCAGGCAGTTATCGCGTGTGGAAGTGACTCGGTGCCAGATATCCGCGTCTTCCGGGACTTCGGCCAGCTCACCCTTGTCGCCGCTACGGCTGCGCTCCGTAAAAAGCTGGATGGCCCGCAGATAAGCAATTTCCGCACGGGACTTCAGGGCACGGTCATCCTGCCCCAATCGTTCCAAATGGTAATGACAAACGTAGTTGCTGCGCCCCTTGAGCAAGGCCACATCCACCGGCAAGGCCAGCGCCTTGCGCAGGTGGGGAATATCCCGACGGAACAATTGGTCCTGCAAGGTGCGCGTACCGGTCGAGACCAAGGCTTTGCCACCTTGCATGAACACAGGCACCAGATAGGCCCAGGTCTTGCCCGTTCCGGTACCAGCCTCGGCAATCAATACACCGGACTCGGCAACCGTCTCGCTGATGGCTTGGGCCAGCTCCAGCTGAGCCTGCCGCGGACGATAGTGCGAGACAGACTCTGCCAGAGGGCCTTGGGGAGAAAAGATATCGGAATAATCCTGCAACAACATGGGGCAAAACCGCTCAGGGAGAGGTGACGAATGACAGAACTGTCTACAATCACAGTGGAATACATACAAGATGATACCTGCCAATTCTGGGTCGCTGCCGGTCTTTATGGCAAAATGCGGCGCTTGCAGACCCTTTTACAACGATGGACCCATAACTGAAATGACTGTGGAAACCCTCGCCCAGCAACAGGATCACCAACAGATTCTGGCGCTACTGGCCTCTGAACTGAACATCCGCATCCAACAAGCCGCCTCTACGGTTGAGCTCTTGGACAACGGGGCCACGGTCCCTTTTATTGCCCGTTACCGCAAGGAAGCTACCGGCGGCCTGGACGATAATGTCCTGCGTGATCTGGAAGTGCGCCTGATCTATTTGCGCGATATGCAATCGCGTCGTCATGCCATTCTGGAATCGATCCGCCAGCAGGAAAAACTGACGCCCGAGCTGGAGCAAGCCATTTTGGCGGCTGACACCAAGCAGCGTCTGGAGGACTTGTACGCGCCGTACAAGCCCAAGCGCCGTACCCGTGCCCAGATTGCCCGCGAAGCCGGCCTGGAGCCGCTGGCGGACGCCATTCTGGCCCAGAAGGATGCAGACCCTGTGGCGCTGGCCGAAGGCTATCTGAATGCCGAAGCCAAGATCGACACGGCCAAAGCCGCCCTGGACGGTGCCCGCGACATTCTGGCCGAACGCTTTGCCGAGCAGGCCGATCTGCTGGAAGCCATGCGCGACTATCTGTGGAAGTCCGCTCACCTGTACTCCAAGGTTGCCGAAGGCAAGGAACAGGAAGGCGACAAGTTCCGCGACTGGTTCGACTTTAACGAAGCGCTGCGCCAACTACCTTCTCACCGTGTACTGGCTTTGTTGCGCGGTCGTCAGCAAGGTGCACTGGACCTGCGCCTGGGCCTGAACCCCGAGCAGGATGCGCTTCTGCCCCACCCTTGTGTACTGAAAGTCGCCGAGCTGACCGATATTGGCGCTGACTTTTCCGCCGACGCCAGCCCACGCGACCATTGGCTGGCCGAGGTTTGCCGCTGGACCTGGCGCGTCAAGTTGCTGACAGCATTCGAATCCGAACTGATTGGCCGTCTGCGCGAAGAAGCCGAGCAAGAATCCACCCGCGTGTTTGCCGCCAATCTGCGCGATTTGCTGCTGGCAGCCCCCGCTGGCAATAAAGCCGTTCTGGGCCTGGACCCAGGTATTCGTACCGGCGTAAAAGCCGCTGTGATCGATGCAACCGGCAAGGTGCTGGATACCGCCACCGTCTACCCCTTTGAACCCCGTCGTGACCGCGAAGGCGCCATTCGTACCCTGGCCGGCCTGGCGACTCGCTACCAAGTTGAACTGGTGGCGATTGGTAACGGCACAGCGTCACGCGAAACCGAGAAACTGGTTGCCGACCTGCAATCCGCTTTCCCGCAGTTGCCTTTGACCCGCGTGGTCGTGTCCGAGGCGGGCGCTTCGGTGTACTCCGCCTCTGAACTGGCCGCACAGGAATTCCCGGATATGGACGTCAGCCTGCGCGGTGCCGTCTCTATTGCCCGCCGCCTGCAAGACCCACTGGCCGAGCTGGTCAAGATCGACCCCAAATCCATTGGTGTGGGTCAGTACCAGCACGACGTGAACCAGCGCGAACTGGCTCGCAGCCTGGACGCCGTAGTTGAGGATTGTGTGAACGCCGTGGGTGTGGACGTCAACACCGCCTCTGCTCCCCTGCTGGCGCGCGTTTCCGGCCTGAACAACACGCTGGCCAAAAACATCGTCACCTGGCGTGACGAAAACGGTGCCTTCCAAAGCCGCAAGCAGTTGCGTGAAGTGCCGCGCTTTGGTGAAAAAGCCTTTGAACAGGCAGCGGGCTTTTTGCGTATTCCCGGTGCAGCCAACCCTCTGGATGCCTCGGCAGTTCACCCCGAAGCCTACCCGGTTGCCGCCCGCATTCTGGAGCGCCTGCAAACCGAAGCCAGCGATGTCATGGGTAAATCCGGCGCATTGAAAGGCTTGTCGCCTTCGGACTTCACGGATGAACGCTTTGGTTTGCCCACCGTGCGTGATATTTTTAATGAAATTGAAAAGCCCGGTCGCGACCCTCGCCCTGAATTCACCACCGCCAAGTTCCAGGAAGGCATCAACTCCCTGAACGATTTGACGCCCGGCATGATTCTGGAAGGCGTGGTCACCAATGTGGCCAACTTTGGTGCCTTTGTGGACGTGGGTGTGCACCAGGACGGTCTGGTGCATATCTCGGCCCTGTCCGAGACCTTTGTCAAAGATCCGCGTGATGTGGTTCGCGTTGGGCAGACCGTTAAGGTTAAAGTCCAGGAAGTGGATGTAGCTCGTAAGCGTATCGGCTTGACCATGCGCCTGAACGACGACAGCGGCCCTGTGCGTGGTTCCAGCAACACCAGCAACGCACCCCAGCGCCGTTCCGGAAACAATCGCCCCAACCGGCAAGCTGAACCGGCACCGACAGGTGCTATGGCAGCCGCCTTTAGCAAACTTCGGAGATAAGCCATGACTGAGACCGAGCGCCTTTCCCAACTGACGCGTCTGCTCAATCTGCTGACCGGATTTGATCAGAAGGAACAGGATATTGCAGCCATCAGCCAGTCCGTGCTGACAGCCAGCGCCAGCCCGACAGCGATGGGTGAGGCGTATGGCAAGCACGCCCAGAACTTGATGGAACACGATCCGGATGGCGCTCTGATCCTGGCCATCAGCTACGAGCTGGACGACTATCTGGCTCTGGCCGATACCGTGGACGAACTGTGGGAAGAGATTCTGGCTGCCTTTGAAAGCCAGGATCTGCCCGCCTTTCCCTACGACGACATGCCTTTTCAGGACGTGGACGGCTTTTTCCAATGGGCGAACGAGCAGTTGCAGGAGTTTCACCCCTCCTACTGCCTGCTGGAATTTGCCCAAAGCTATGACGAGGAGTTTCAGCTGATCGTGGTCAAACGCGAGAGCCTGGAGGAAATCCTGAGTCTGTGTGAAAAGTTGGATATTCCTGCCCAGCCAGCCGAATAAGGCCAGCAATCCCGGCCTAAACACACCAAGCCCTGCGTGAGCATTCATGCAGGGCTTGATGCTTTTGGCCCGCTTGAATGCCAAGCAGCTCAAAGCGCATTAGTCTAGTCCCGCCATCAACATCAGCAAGCGAGCCTCTTGTGCTCGCTTGGCTGCTTGGCCCAAACATGAACACCCACTTTGCCGGGACCGGCGCAAAGTCAGTTCCAGCGCGGCAAGGTCCAGAAGGAAAAACATGGAGCAAAAACACTGGTCGCAGGTCGAACTCCTGCACGAAACCGTATCCAACCCCAATATCCATGTGCGTGGCACGCACAGCTACTACAGCCATGCCTGGACCGGCAGTTTTGAAGAAAGCGTGGTGCGTTACCTGTACGGGGACGAGTACAGCCTCAAGGCATGGACCTCGCAATGGCCAGTGGACCAGCTCCACATCGGTGACTACGTCTGCATCGGTGCCGAGGCCGTCATCCTGATGGGTGGCAATCACACCCACCGCATGGACTGGTTCAGCCTGTATCCCTTCGTGGACAAGATTACGGAGGCCTACGTTGGCAAAGGTGACACCTACATCCATGACGGTGCCTGGATCGGTATGCGGGCCATGATCATGCCCGGCGTGGTCATTGGTGAAGGTGCCGTAATTGCCTCGGGTGCACTGGTCACCAAGAATGTGGCCCCGTATACGATTGTGGCAGGCAACCCAGCTGTGCCGGTGCGCAAGCGCTTTGAGGACGCAGCGATTGACCGGCTATTGGCCTTGAAGATTTACGACTGGTCGGAAGAGAAATTCACGGCGTTGCGAGATGTGATCTGCGCAGAAGATATTGCAGCATTGGAGCTGGCCAGCCAGGACTGGGATCAGAAGTCCAAAGCCCAAGGGCGACTGGCCTAGGCTCAAGTCCAGCTCTTAAGTCCGAATCCAGATTTCGGGCTCAGAATTCAGAGTTCACGTTCGAATCAGATCTGATTTGGCTTGGTTTGGCTTGGTTTGGCTTGGTTTGACCTGACCTGACCTGATTTCAAGAATGAATTCAAGGCCAAAGCCGATTACACGAGCAAGCTCAAGCCAAGCTCCAGCTTTGATCTTCTGCACACGTTCAATACAACGCAGAAAGAACAGCCCCAAAAGTGAGATAGGTCTCTCTTTTGGGGCTGCTCATTTTCAAGCAATCTTCAAGCTGAAGCGTTGCTGCTCAAAGAAGCTTGCTGCCTCCACTGCAGCATCAATCCTGAACAGCCGATCAATCCCGCAGTAGACAAACCACTTAGTCGCGCATCGAATCCAAAGCGGCTGCAACGGCATCACGCAGATCTGCCGATACTCGTGCCACTTCTTCACCGGCACAATGGATTTGCAACTCCTGACCTTCCTGCTTGGCAACTTCGGCAAAAGCCGCAGTCTGCAGTGCCTTGATCGCCACACCAGCCTGTTTTGGGTCTGCATAAGAGCGAGACAGAAACAGCTCTTGTCCAGCAGCATCTTGCAGGCGGAAACGGAAGGTGCCGTCTTCGTCGCGGAAGTTCACAAAACGAGCTTTACGAGCCTTGGCTTCAGTCTTGCTAACTGCCACGCTCAAGGGGTCACGCAGGCCCACGGCCGCCTTCAATTCATGGATGAAGGGAGTAGCGTAGGCACGAGCCTTGCGCGCGCCGACTTGCAGCAAATCCTCAATATCCTGGGGACGAGCCATCAAGGCTTCGTAGCGATCACGCATGGGCGCAATCATGGCTTCCAGCAACTGATGCAAGGCATCCTTGGCCTCGCCCCAGGCCATGCCGTCGATCAACTGCTGACGGAAGGCCTGGGTCTGCTCGGGTGTCGCAAATGCCTTGTACAAGGCCGTCAGGTGCGAATCATCGGGATCTTTAGACTCGCCGGGACCTTTGGAGTCCGTCACGATGCGGGCAATGGCTGCCTTCAATGCCTTGGCACCACCCTCGAACAGAGGAATCGTGTTGTCGTAGCTCTTGGACATCTTGCGGCCATCCAGACCAGGCAAGAGGGCCACGTCCTCTTCCACCTGCACTTCAGGCAATACAAACAGCTCCTTGCCACGGCCATACAGGTGGTTGAAGCTCTTGGCGATATCGCGTGCCATTTCCAGGTGCTGCACCTGATCCCGGCCCACGGGCACCTTGTGGGCATTGAACATCAGGATGTCGGCCGCCATCAGTACGGGGTAGCTGAACAGGCCCATGGTGACGCCATCATCAGGCTCTACGCCCGCCGCTTCATTCTTGTCGACAGAAGCCTTGTAAGCGTGTGCACGGTTCATCAAGCCCTTGCCGGTTACGCAACCCAGCATCCAGGACAGCTCCGGAATTTCCGGAATATCGGATTGACGGTAGAACGTTACTTTTTCCACATCCAGGCCGCAGGCCAGCCAGGTAGCAGCAATCGCACGGCGCGAAATGGCTACGCGCTCCGGATCGTCACATTTGATCAGGGCGTGGTAGTCCGCCATGAAGAAAAATGCGTCGACATCGGCTTGCTGGCTAGCACGGATAGCAGGGCGAATCGCCCCGGCATAATTACCCAAGTGTGGAATACCGGTCGTTGTAACGCCGGTCAGTACTCGTGTCGTCATGATAAAAAATACGCTTATAAAACTACGTGTCAGGGTTCAGGAGTCAGACGCGTGGCCAGTGGCCGCGCCCAGCATCCTACAAAATAACTGCCTGGCGCCGTTCTGACTCCAGGTACTCCCGCGATTGCATTTCCATCAAACGCGAGACAGTACGGTGGAACTCATTGGCCATAGGGCCATCCACATACAATTCTTCTTCAGGCACCGCTGCGGACATGATGAACTTCACCTTGTGATCGTAAAAAACGTCGACCAGCCAGGTGAAGCGTCGCGCCGCAGAGGCATCACGCGCCGTCATGCGAGGTACGTCAGACAAAATCACGGTCTGGAAGCGGTTCGCCAGTTCCAGATAGTCGTTTTGCGAACGTGGGCTGACGCACAGGGTCTCGAAATCAAACCAGACGGCTGAACCGGACAAGGCGACCGCTTTTACATCCCGGTTTTCAATACTGAGCACCGGCTCTTGAGGGGCCGTGTCCGACAAGGCGGTGAACATTGATTGCAGCTCTGCGGTGGTCTGCGGGCCCAATGGCGTCAAATAGGTTTTCACCTGCTCCAGAGCACGACGGCGATAATCCACGCCCGTATCCACGTTCATGATATCCATGTTCTTCTGGATCAGCGCAATCGCAGGCAAGATGCGGTCGCGGTGCAGGCCTTCCGGATACAAGGTGGAAGGCTCATAGTTGGAGGTCATCACAAAGGACGTACCGCGCTCGAACAGACCCAGCAGCAGCTTGTACAGAATCATGGCATCGGCCACATCCGAGACGTGGAACTCGTCAAAACAGATCAGGCGATAACGCTTGGCGATACGTTTGGCGACCTCATCCAAGGGATCGCTCATGCCTTTGACCTGATTCAGCTCTTTGTGCACGCCGCGCATGAACTCATGGAAGTGAATCCGAGTTTTGCGCTTGAGCGGCACCGTCAGGTAGAAGGCGTCCATCAGGAAGCTCTTGCCGCGCCCGACCCCACCCCACAGGTACACACCACGCGGCACCTCCGGGCGGGAGAACATACGACGCAAGGCGCTGGAGCGCATTTTGCGAAACTCTACCCACTCGTCGTAATAGCGTTGCAGCCGGTCTATAGCTTGCTCCTGTGCCTGGTCGGCACGGTAGCCTTTTTCCGCTAAAGCCTGATGGTAATACTCGCGAACATTCATATCACTGAAAATAAAAGAACCTGTCCAAGACAGGTAGTAGTCTGCCAGCATGCACTGCGATCCACAGCAGCACCGCTTTTGATGCAGGGTCTGAGCATACTGCGCGGTCAATTATCTCACGCATCGCAACCGCTACGGACTGCTGTGATCAGCCTTTCGTGACGAAAAAAAGGGCGAGCCTGTGCCCGCCCTTTTCCAACAACACCCTGAAAGTCTATCAGAAGTTCAGAGCGCGTTTGTCCACTGCCAAGGCCGCTTCTTTCAGGGCTTCGGACAGGGTTGGGTGAGCATGGCAAATACGGGCGATATCTTCCGACGCGCCACGGAATTCCATGATTGCAACAGCTTCAGCCACCAGCTCGGAAGCCACAGGGCCCACAAAGTGCACGCCCAGAACTTCGTCGGTCTTGGCATCCGCCAGAACCTTCACAAAGCCGGTCGTGTCACCCAGTGCGCGGGCACGGCCGTTAGCCAGGAAGGGGAAGCTGCCAGCGCGGTAAGCACGGCCTTCGGTCTTCAGTTGCTGCTCGGTCTTGCCAACCCAAGCGATTTCGGGCGAGGTGTAGATAACCCAAGGTACAGTGTCGAAGTTGACGTGGGGCTGCTGACCAGCCAGACGCTCGGCCACAGCCACACCTTCCTCTTCGGCTTTGTGAGCCAGCATAGGACCACGCACCACGTCACCCACCGCCCAGATACCTGGCAGGCTGGTGGCGCAATCGTCGTCCACAACCACGAAGCCGCGCTCGTCCAGTTTCAGACCGATGGTGTCTGCACCCAGACCGGCAGTGTTAGGCACACGGCCGATGGACACGATCAGCTTGTCGGCTTCCAGCTTGTGCTCGGCACCAGCGGCGTCCACGTAGTTGATGGTGACCTGTTTGGCAGACTTCTTGATTTCGCCAACTTTCACGCCCACATTGATCTTCAGACCTTGCTTGGTGAAAGCCTTCAGGGCTTCCTTGGCAACGTCGCGATCCACGGCGGAAAGGAACTCGGGAGCACCTTCCAGAATGGTCACTTCGGCACCCAGGCGACGCCACACGCTACCCAGTTCCAGACCAATCACACCGGCACCGATAACGGCCAGCTTCTTGGGAACCTTGGGCAGACGCAGTGCGCCGTCGTTGGACAGAATTTGCTCTTCGTCGAACTCGGCACCGGGCAAGGCACGAGCCGAGCTACCGGTAGCGATGATGACGTTCTTGGCAACCAGCTCTTCAGCGTTGGCACCGGCCACATTCACCGACCAGCCGCCGTCAACCTTGGCGCCAAAGGAAGCGGTGCCGTGGAAGAAAGTGACCTTGTTCTTTTTGAACAGGTACAGGATGCCGTCGTTGTTCTGCTTGACGACCACGTCTTTGCGACCGATCAGCTTGTCCAGATTCAGCGATACGCCCTTGACGTCCACACCGTGATCAGCCAGATGCAGATTGGCGTGCTCGAAGTGCTCGGACGATTGCAGCAAGGCCTTGGAAGGAATGCAACCAACGTTGGTGCAAGTACCGCCAGGAGCGGGTTTGCCTTCAGCGGTGGACCATGCGTCCACGCAAGCGACGCTCATACCCAGTTGAGCAGCACGGATGGCGGCGATGTAGCCACCAGGGCCTGCACCAATCACGACAACATCAAATTGCTTAGCCATAAAAAATCCCATAAATGTGAAAAGGCACGCTGGACCGCCCGGAAGTCGGGCGGGAAAGTATCAGGTGGCGAACGCCAACCCCCAGGGCCTTAAACAAAGTCGGCCAAGGCTTAGAAGCAAGCACTTGGCCGTAAACATACTAGACCGAAACTACCGCGTGCTTAGACGTTCAACAGCAGACGCTGTGGATCTTCCAAGGCTTCCTTCATGGCCACCAGACCCAGAACGGCTTCGCGGCCGTCGATGATACGGTGGTCGTAGGACATGGCCAGGTAGTTCATGGGGCGAATCACGATCTGACCGTTTTCCACAACAGCACGGTCCTTGGTGGCGTGAATGCCCAGGATGGCGGACTGAGGTGGGTTGATGATGGGGGTGGACAGCATGGAGCCGAACACGCCACCGTTGGAGATCGAGAAGGTACCGCCTGTCATTTCTTCCAGGGTCAGCTTGCCGTCGCGGGCACGAGCACCGAAGTCAGCGATTTGCTTTTCGATGTCAGCGATGGACATTTGATCAGCGTTACGCAGGATAGGCACCACCAGACCGCGTGGGCTACCAACGGCCACACCGATGTCAAAGTAACCGTGGTAGATGATGTCCTTGCCATCAACCGAGGCGTTCAGTACAGGGTATTTCTTCAGGGCGGCAACAGCAGCCTTGACGAAGAAGGACATGAAGCCCAGTTTCACGCCGTGCTCTTTCTCGAACTGATCTTTGTATTTCTTGCGCAGATCCAGCACAGCTTGCATGTTGACTTCGTTGAACGTGGTCAGCATGGCGTTTTCGGACTGCGACTGCAGCAGACGCTCGGCGATGCGAGCGCGCAGACGGCTCATGGGCACGCGCTGCTCTGGACGGCCGTCCAGGGACAGGGTTGGAGGGGCAACAGGAGCAGCAGCAGGTTTAGCAGCAGCGGCGTTGGCTTCCAGAGCGTCACCCTTGGTGATGCGACCACCACGGCCGGAACCTTCCACGGAGCTGGCTTCCACACCCTTTTCAGCCAGGATCTTGGCAGCAGCAGGCGAAGCAACCGAAGAGGCGGCGGAGCTGGCAGCAGGAGCGGCAGCGGCTGGGGCAGCAGCAGGAGCGGCTTCTTGTGCAGCGGCGGCAGGAGCGGCAGCGCTGGCCTTGCCTTCGGAGTCGATACGGGCCAGCACGTCGCCGGAAGTCACAGTGCTGCCGTTGGCCTTGACGATTTCGCTCAGCACGCCCGAGGCAGGAGCGGGAACTTCCAGCACAACCTTGTCGGTTTCGACTTCGATCAGGATTTCATCAGCCTGGACCATTTCGCCAGGTTGTTTTTTCCACTCCAGCAAAGTGGCTTCGGAGATGGATTCAGAGAGTTGGGGAACCAGAACGTCGGTAATTGCCATGATTATATTTTCCGTATTTAAAATTTAGGGTGCGTTATTTGGTCAGCATGAAGCCTTTGCGAGCGCCGAAAGCCTGCTCCAGCAGCGCCTTTTGTTGTTCCTGGTGTTTGGCCAGGTAACCAACGGCAGGCGAAGCGGACGCGGCACGGCCGGCGTAACCCAGCTTCTGACCTTCGGTCATGTTCTCGTAGATGTGATGCTGAATGTAGAACCATGCACCTTGGTTTTGAGGTTCGTCCTGAACCCAGATAACTTCCTTGGCGTTGCTGTACTTGGCCAGCTCTGCCTGGAAGGCCTTGTGGGCAAACGGATACAACTGCTCCACACGGATAATGGCAATATCGTTGCGCTCCAGCTCTTTACGGTGGTTCACCAGATCGTAGTAAACCTTGCCCGAGCAAGCCAGAACACGTTTGACAGCGGCTGCATCAATTGCCTGATCGGTCTCGCCGATCACGGGCATGAAGTGACCCTCAGCCAGATCGCTCAGTGGCGAGGTAGCGTCTTTATTACGCAGCAAGGACTTGGGCGTCATGATGACCAAAGGCTTGCGGAAAGGACGGATCATCTGACGACGCAGCACGTGGAAGATCTGGGCGCCGTTGGTGGGCTGAACAACCTGGATATTGTTGTCAGCGCACAGTTGCAAGAAGCGCTCGATACGGGCCGAGGAGTGCTCCGGACCCTGACCTTCGTAGCCGTGTGGCAGCATCAGAGTCAGACCGCAATGACGGCCCCACTTGGCTTCACCCGACGTAATGAACTGGTCGATCACAACCTGGGCACCGTTGGCGAAGTCGCCGAACTGAGCTTCCCAGATAGTCAAAATGTTGGGCTCTGCCGAAGCGTAACCGTATTCAAATGCCAGCACGGCTTCTTCGGACAGAACCGAGTCGATCACCGTGAAGTTGGCCTGGCCTTCGGAGACGTTCTGCAAAGGAATGTAGGTGCCGTCGTTCCAGCGCTCACGTTTTTGATCGTGCAGCACAGCGTGACGGTGGGTAAACGTACCACGGCCCGAGTCCTGGCCGGTAATACGGATGGCGTAGCCGTTGTTCACCAAGGTTGCAAAGGCCAAGTGCTCGCCCATGCCCCAGTCCACCTGAGCTTCGCCACGTGCCATGGCACGACGGTCGTTCAGCATGCGGTTGACCAGTGGGTGAACCGTAAAGCCTTCTGGCACGGTGGTCAGTTTTTCACCAATGCGTGTCAGTTCGGACATAGGCAAGGCGGTGTCAGCCTGGTCAGTCCATTTGGCGCCCAGGAAAGCAGACCAGTCGGTGGCGTATTTGTTCTTGTAGTCTGTCAGAACAGGTTCAACCGTGCGCTTGCCATCTTCCATCAGTTGACGGTAAGCCTTGACCAGATCTTCAGGTTCGTTCTCGGACAGAATGCCTTGAGCAACCAGCTTGTCGGCATACAGTTTGCGTGTACCGTTGTGCTGACCAATCTTCTTGTACATCAGCGGCTGGGTCATCGAAGGAGTGTCTTGCTCGTTGTGGCCCAGTTTGCGGAAGCAAACAATATCAACCACCACGTCGTGTTTGAACTCGCGGCGGAAGTCCAGAGCCAGCTGAGTCACGAACACCACGGCTTCAGGATCGTCGCCGTTCACGTGGAAGACGGGGGCTTCAATCATCTTGACCACGTCCGTGCAATACAGCGTGGAGCGTGTATCGCGAGGATCAGAGGTGGTGAAACCGATCTGGTTGTTAATAACGATGTGCAGCGTACCACCGGTACCGTAGCCACGGGTCTGGGCCAGGTTCAGTGTTTCCATGACCACACCCTGACCGGCAAAAGCCGCGTCACCATGAACCAGCACGGGCAGAACCTGGCTGCCGTCTTCGTCGCTACGACGATCCTGACGAGCACGGACCGACCCCTCGACCACTGGGTTAACAATTTCCAGGTGGGATGGGTTAAAGGCCAGAGACAGGTGAACCGGACCGCCACGAGTGGACAGGTCGCTGGAGAAACCGTTGTGGTACTTCACGTCGCCGTCGGTCAAGCCTTCAGCGTGACGGCCTTCAAACTCGGCAAACAGGTCACCGGGCATCTTGCCCATGATGTTGACCAGCATGTTCAGACGACCACGGTGAGCCATACCCACGATGATTTCCTGAACGCCGTTCTCGCCAGCGTGGTTGACCACTTCATCCATACAAGCGATGAAGCTCTCGCCACCTTCCAGGGAGAAGCGTTTCTGACCGACGTATTTGGTGTGCAGGAAGCGCTCCAGGCCTTCGGCCTCGGTCAGCTGCTGCAAGATGTTGCGTTTTTGCTCAACGTTGAAAGAACCTGTGCCATGCACCGACTCCAGGCGCTGCTGAATCCAGCGCTTGACGACCGGGTCGGAGATGTACATGAATTCTGCGCCCACCGAACGGGAGTACGTATCACGCAAGGCCTTGAGCATGTCGCGCAGCGTCATGGTGTCGGCTTTGGTGAAGTAAGTGTTGGTGGCGGAGTAGACCTGGTCCAGATCTGCTTCGGTCAAACCGTAGAAAGCAGGGTCCAGTTCAGGGATGCTGGGGCGTTCGGAGCGCTTCAGGGGATCCAGATCAGCAATGCGTGCACCCAGGGAGCGGTAAGCAGCAATCATGGACTGAATCGACACTTGCTTCATGGCAACTGTCAGGTCCGGTGCTTGGGCGCTGGTCAGGAAGGCATTGGCTTTGGCACGCTGAGCGAAGGACTCGACAATGGGAGCGTGAGCTTGATCGCGGGTGCTGTCGCGACCGTCAGTCGCAGGCTGGTGCTGCAGCTGGTCGAAGTACTCGCGCCATTGGTCGGCGACGGAGCCTGGATTGTCGAGGTAGGACTCGTAGAGTTCTTCGACGTAAGGAGCATTGCTCCCGAACAAATAAGAGTTACTGAGCAGTTCTTTTTGCGATGACATTATTACGCTTCACCTATCCGAGTGTTTCACTCGTGTTGAGATGCAGGAAAACCTTCCGCGACACGGACCTCGCCGGTTAGCGGATAGCAGGAGCAGAAGGCAACGTGGGACGCCTTATACAAGCCGTATTGATCTAGTATAACGCCGCACACAAAAGGCGCAATTAATGACATCTAAAATGCTTGGCGACTGCGTCATACCGTTGGCATTAACAAACACATCGATCTATCACGAGGGCGAATTCTTACAAAAGAAGCGCTCCAAATCATGATTGACGCCCCTTGGCTGCCCCACATGAAGGAAAAATTCCGATATGCTAATCGGGTGCAGCAAGTACGCGCTTCGCGGGCCCCTTTTCCACCAAACCGAGCCCAGCCTGCCCTTGGTCACCTTGAGGCAGGCAACAAGCGTTGCCATGACATATGCTGCCTATAACAAATCAGCACCTACCTGGCGACTGTATTTCTTATAAATTAGATTCACTTTTACACTAGAAAATCCTATCAGGAGCTTTACCAAAATGGATGCCAACGCCGATCTGGCCAAACTTGCGCTGGACTATCACGCGTATCCCACTCCCGGGAAAATCTCGGTGGTCCCTACCAAGACCCTAGCCAATCAAGATGACCTCTCGCTAGCCTACTCCCCCGGCGTCGCATCTGCTTGCATGGCCATCCACGCCGAAGGCGAAGAAGCCGCCGCCAAGTACACCTCGCGCGCCAACCTGGTTGCCGTGGTTACCAACGGTACCGCCGTGCTGGGTCTGGGCAATATCGGCCCCCTGGCCGCCAAGCCCGTCATGGAAGGCAAAGGCTGCCTGTTCAAGAAATTCGCCGGCATCGACGTGTTCGATATCGAATTGAACGAAACCGATCCGGACAAGCTGGTCGACATCATTGCCGCACTGGAACCCACCCTGGGTGGTGTGAACCTGGAAGACATCAAGGCCCCCGAATGCTTCTACATCGAGAAGAAGCTGCGCGAGCGCATGAGCATTCCCGTGTTCCACGATGACCAGCACGGTACCGCCATCATCTCGTCCTCCGCTGTTCTGAACGGCCTGAAAGTCGTCAACAAGAACATCGCCGACATCAAGCTGGTTTGCTCGGGCGCTGGCGCTGCTGCCATTGCTTGCCTGGACTTGCTGGTTGCCCTGGGCGTGAAGCTGAGCAACATTTTCGTGGCTGACTCGCGCGGCATCATCTGGAAAGGTCGCGACGAGAACATGGAGCCCAACAAGGCTCGCTACGCTCAGGAAACCGACGCCCGCACCCTGGCTGATGCCATGGTTGGCGCTGACGTGTTCCTGGGTTGTTCCGCTCCTGGCGTATTGTCCGCCGACATGGTCAAGACCATGGCCGACAAGCCCCTGATTCTGGCCCTGGCCAACCCCGAGCCTGAAATCCGTCCTGAAGTAGCCAAGGCTGCCCGCCCTGACTGCATCATCGCGACCGGCCGTTCGGACTACCCGAACCAGGTCAACAACGTGCTGTGCTTCCCCTTCATCTTCCGTGGTGCCCTGGACGTTGGCGCCAGCGTGATCAACGAAGAAATGAAGCTGGCTTGCGTGAAAGCCATTGCCGATCTGGCCCAGGTCGAGCAAAGCGACGATATGGCCACTGCTTACGGCGGCGAAGATCTGCGTTTTGGTCCTGAGTACATCATCCCCAAACCGTTCGACTCCCGCCTGATCGTTCAGATCGCACCTGCCGTGGCCCAGGCTGCGATGGACTCCGGCGTTGCCGCCCGTCCTATCGAAGACATGGACGCCTACCGTCAGAAGCTGATCGCCATGACCTACCACACCGGCCCGCTGATGCGTCCGTTGTACATGCAGGCCAAGGCTGCGCCCAAGCGCATCATTTACGCTGATGGCGAAGACGAGCGCGTATTGCGTGCCGTGCAAACCGTCGTGGACGAGAAGCTGGCCCAGCCTATTCTGGTGGGTCGCCCCAGCGTGATCGACATGCGTGTCAAGAAAGCTGGCCTGCGTCTGGAAGCGGGCAAGAACGTGCAAATCGTTGATCCTGAAGACGACGATCGCTTCACCGAGACCTGGACTGCCTACTACAAGCTCAAGGCACGTGAAGGCGTGACTCCAGACATCGCCAAAGCCATGATACGCAAGCACAACTCGCTGATCGGCGTGATGCTGCTGCAACGTGGTGATGCTGACGGCATGATCTGCGGTGTGGCCAGCAACTACGACAGCCAGCTGCACTATGTTGAGCAAGTCATTGGCCTGAAGAAAGAAGCCCAGACTTTCGCCGCCATGAACGTACTGATGCTGCCTACACAAACTCTGTTTGTGTGCGATACCCACGTCAACGAGAACCCCACTGCCGAACAGATCGCCGACATGACGATCCAGGCCGCCGAGGAAGTTCGTCGTTTTGGTGTGGTGCCTCGCGTGGCTCTCCTGTCGCACTCGAACTTTGGCAGCCGCCAGACCGAGTCGTCCCGCAAGATGGCCAAGGCTCGTCAGATCCTGGCTGAACGCGCTCCCGACCTGGAAGTGGACGGCGAAATGCACGCTGACTCCGCCCTGTCCGAGAAAATCCGCCTGAAAGCCTTCCCCGACAGCACGCTGCGCGGTTCGGCCAATCTGCTGATTACTCCTAACCTGGACGCCGGCAACATCACCTACAACATGCTGAAGATGACAGGCAGCAACGGTGTGGCCATGGGCCCCATCCTGCTGGGTGCGGCTCGCCCCATCCACATCCTGACCACCAGCGCTACGGTGCGTCGCATCATCAACATGACAGCCCTGGCTGTTGTGGATGCACAGCAAGAAGCCCAGCAAAACAGCTAATCCTGTTTAGCTGAATAAAAACCGGATGCAGCGTAAAGCGGCATCCGGTTTTTTTTTAATGATGACTTTGGCACCCAGTTTCGCTGAACAAAGCTGTCGCCTGATTCAACAGAGTATCGGTGCTCAGGATCCAGCTCATTTAGCCACAATGGATACAACACAGCCGCGTATCCTCTCTCAGGGTTGGCGGGTGCCCGGAATCTTGTGCAAGCTCGCTCCGTCAGCCGTGAAGTGTCCGAACCGGATGAGCAGACATCACACTCCAAGAGCGGCCTATTTCCGCACCCGCCCTGCCCGCACAGACAAAGGCCAGCTGATTCGGCGGTGATGGTCAGGATCACCCCACTGCTTGCGCAGCTCCACTTCCACTGCGCTCAAGGGACTGGCGCCCAGCGCTTTTTCAGCCGCTTTCACAGCCGACCAGGTTCTGATGTATCCCAGGAGCTGTGGCAAACTCCAATCCACCTCCATGGCCAAAGGCGGCAAGCTCAGCTCCTGAAAAGGAAAGGCCAGGCTGCGATACCCCTCCTCCACATGACGGCGCTCCGGTGGCCAGTAAGCGCCGACGGTTTCATAGTAGAAATGCTGCATGACGCTATCCACTGCACCCTCCACATGCAAGACGCCATAGGTGATCAAAGCCAGCAAGGCATCGGGGCGAGCGATACGCTGAACCTCGGCATAGAAAGGTTCCAGATCCAGCCAATGAGCCGCTTGCGCGACGGTGATCAAATCCACGCTGTTATCAGCCAGACCGCTGTTGTCAGCCAAAGCCGTGCGATAGCTCACACCCTCTTGCGGCTGCGCCTGAGCAATCTGATCGGCACTGCCGTCCGTGGCGATCACTTCCTTGAATCGCTTGGCCAGCAACACAGAAAGCTGCCCAGTCCCGCAGGCACAATCCAGCGCCCTATCCTGTGCGGGGCTCAGTTCGGCCAACACATCCGCCAGCTTTTGCGGATAGCTGGGGCGGTAACTGGCATAGTCGGCTGCAACTTGGGAAAAGTGATCTTTGAACTGGGGGTCTGCCATCGCTTCACCTTTGTCTCTTGATATCAAGCCATATAGTAGTTTGCTAAACGCGGAGCCTGGAAACCAGCGTAACAAAGAGACTATTTTCAAGCAGGCACATGAGGCATCCCTAGCCACTCGCTCACCGAGTGGCCGACTGACTGCCCCTGCTCAAACAGGCCGACGATGTTTGAACTTGCGATGACCCACACGTTGAGCATGATAGATCCCTGCATGTCCCGAGAACACATAGGCTGCTACACAAGCGATCGCCGCCCAAGGCCCCAGTTCGGTACCAAACAACTCCATCGCCATCAGTGTGCACGCAATCGGTACATTGGCTGCGCCGGCAAAGACGGCCACAAAGCCCAGGCCCGCCATCATGGAAAAAGGCATGTGCAGCAAGGGAGCCAAGGCATTACCCAGAGTCGCCCCGATGTAGAACAAGGGCGTGACCTCCCCTCCTTTAAAACCGGAGCCTAAAGACAGGACAGTAAACACCAGCTTGCCCAGAAAATCCCATGACTGCATAGGCTCGTGGAAAGCGCGCACTATTTCCGGAACACCCAGGCCAATGTACTGGTAGGCATCCAAAGCCCAGACAGCTATCGCCACCACCAGCCCGCCCCAGAAGGGGCGCATGGGTGCGTACTTGATGATCTTTTTCATCCAGGCGGAAAGCTGGTGAGTCAGCATGGCGAACAACATGCCGATCAGGCCGAACAGAACCCCGGCGATCAACACAGCCAGCATACTCCAGCCGCCTAATGGCACGACCTGCTCAACGACATAATGGGCATGCTGCACACCCCAGGCCAGGCCCACCTGGTCGGCAACAATCGCAGCGATCAGACAAGGGAACAAGGCGTTGTAGCGCATACGGCCTATCGCCAGCACTTCCATGCCAAACACGGCTCCGGCTAAAGGCGTGCCAAAGACAGATGAAAAGCCGGCACTCATACCTGCCATCAACAGAATGCGTCGATCGTCCCGGTCCAAGCGAAACACATGGGTTAGCTGGTCCGACAAGGCGGCACCCATTTGTACGGCGGTGCCCTCTCGGCCTACCGATGCACCGAACAAATGGGAAATCACGGTTCCACCAAGCACCAAAGGCGCCATGCGCAAAGGCACCACTTTCTTGGGATCGTGAATTTCCTCGATCAGCAGGTTATTACCTGCACTAACAGACTGCCCTACGCGTTCATACACCCAGCCTACGGCCAAGCCTGCCAGCGGCAGTAGCCAGATCAGCCAGGCATGGTGCATCCGCCAGGAGGTAGCCTGCTCGAGTGAAAAAAGGAAAAAAGCGGAAGCGCTGCCTGCCAGCACGGCAATCAGGCAAGCGAGCACAAACCATTTGCCGTAATAGGCCAGCAGGTTTAGCGAGAGTGAGGTTTTGAGTCTGTTCATGGGTCGTAAGCTCAATGGAATCGGGCTGACCACAAACAGAAGATGTAAACGCAGACGCCTACAGCCCCGACGGTGGTCAGGTCGCTGTAGACGTCATCAGCTGCTTCAGAACGAAACGGCGGTTAAAGGAGGAACGTCATCTCCAGGAAGAAATTGTACAACGACTCCTTTAAGCCGCAAATAAACAGAGCGAAATGTTCAAGCCATGGCCGGCGTCATCTGACGGCCTCGGGACAGGCTCAAGCCCCCTATGGTCAGTGCCAGGAAGACTGCGGCAGCTATCCACCAGCCCATGGCACCAGTAATCAAGGCCTGGCCGATCAGGCCTGCCTGAATGACGTAATACACCATGGGTATCAAGGTCTTGCGAACAATCTCGCCCTCACGTCCCAACATGCCGACAACCGCACCGGCAGCCACCACGTTATGGACGCAAATCATATTGCCAGCCGCTCCACCTACCGCCTGCAATGCAACCACAATAGCGGACTGGTCCACACTCAAGCCAATTTGCTGAGCGGTAGAGAACTGGAAGTACGAAAACATCATGTTGCTGACAGTATTGGAGCCCGCAATAAATGCCCCCAAACTACCCACCCAGGGTGAAACCGTAGGCCATGCCTGCCCAACCGCCGACGCGGCCCCTTGAGCCAGCACCAGCGGCATGCTGGCAATGGAACCATCAGCCGCTGCCGAGTTGATAAACACCTGCACCATAGGCACGGCCAACAACAAAGCAGGAGCTGCGCTGCCCATGGTACGCAGCGATGCTTTCACACCGACGACATACTGCTGACTGTTCATGCGAAAAATCGCAATGCAGGCCAGTGAGACCAGAATCAAGATGGCCCCGGGCGAGAACAGCAACTGAGCCGATGTAGAAATACCAGTACCCAAAATACCTTCCACCTTGATTGTGGCCGAAGGCCCCGTCAACCAGGCTTTTACGGCAGGAACAGTACGAGTAAAGATCAAAAGTGCAACCACCAGCACATACGGCGAGAAAGCCCGCAATACCGAAAAGCGTTGCTGCGATTCCGTGTTATCCATCGCCACTGTGCCCAGCCAGTGGGACGGCCATTGACTGCGATCCGGGAAATCAAAGGTTTTGCGAGGTGCAAACCAGCCCTTTCGAGCTGCGCTCACCACGATTACCAGTCCGACCATCGAACCCAGCATGGAGGGGAACTCAGGGCCCAGGGTAATGGCAATCAGGTAGTACGGAACGGTAAAGGCCAAACCGGCAAACAAAGCAAACTTCCATGCCCCCAGCCCCTCGGCAAAGGAGCGGCGTTCACCGAAAAAGCGAGTCAACAAACCGCAGAGCAACAGTGGAATCACAAAGCCGGTCATGGCATGAATCAAGGCGACGTTCTCGACGATCTGCTGCAAATACTCAAGCGGCTGCAAGGGCGAAATGGCAGCTGCAACATCAACCTTGTTATCAATACCTGAACGCACTCCAACCAGCATGGGCGTACCAACCGCCCCGAAAGACACAGGCGTGGACTGGATAACCAACACAGCCATCACCGCTGCCATGGCTGGAAAGCCCAGCGCCAGCAGCAAGGGAGCCCCAACAGCGGAAGGCGTACCGAAACCCGACGAGCCCTCGATCAGGGAGCCGAACAGCCAGGCAACAATAATGACCTGAATGCGACGATCCGGCGATACATCCATAAAGCCCTGGCGAATCGCACTTAATGCTCCGCCCACCTTGAGCGTATTCAAAAGCAGCACGGCACCAAATACAATGAACAGCAGGGTCAATGCGGTAACAATACCGTTGATCGTGGCTGCAGCAATAACTTCGGCCTGGCTCCCCCATACAAATAAAGCGAGAATCGCCGTAACCAGATACGCGGCCCCCATCGATAGTTTGGCTGATCGCCCCATCACCACCATCAATAGAAAAACAACCAATAATGGCGTCAGAGCCAACAAGGTGTATAAAAGACTCATCCCGGATTCTCCTTTGTGTGACTGCACGTATAGGAGGAAGAGGTTTTGTTGGTGAACAAATGCGGCTATGAGCCCGGCCCTGGGCAGCGCAACCACTTCCCGTTTTGTATTTTTGAGCATCATAGCGGTATTACCACCTTTGCATTACCAGCAGAAACCCTGACTATTTTGGCGCCTCAAGGCCTTAATACGATTAAAAAACCAAGAAAGTGGTAATACCAAATTTAAAGAAGCGTCCTATATGACTATGAATCCCAGCACTCGCCTATCGGACCTGGTTGCTGAAAAAATCCGGCAACTTATACAGGATGAACAGTTGCAACCCGGTGACCGAATCCCGTCCGAGCGTCAATTGGCTGAACGGCTGGATGTGTCGCGTGTACCGATACGGGAGGCCTTGCGCTCGCTAAGCTCTGAAGGCTTGCTGATTACCCGCCGTGGTGGGGGTACTTATGTTCAAGACAGCGAGTTGATCAACTGGCCAGCCCAGAGCATTGCGCCTCTGGAGGAGCTGATCAATGAAGACCCCTTGTATCGCTATGATGTTCTAGAGGCACGTCGGGCCTTGGAAGCCAGCACAGCCTGGCATGCGGCACAACGAGCAACAGATGCGGACAAAAAGCACATTGAACAGTGCTTCCAAGTGATGGTTCGGCATCAACAAAACCAGGATGCAGACCTGTCGGCACGTGCAGACGCCCAATTTCATCTGGCAATTGCCATGGCCTCTCATAATGTCGTGCTGGTGCAACTGATGAATGGCTTGTTCCAGTTAGTGTTCTCTACAGTGAAAGAGAACCGGCGCGCCATGTTCGAGTTCGACAATGCACGGGAAGTGGAAATTTTGACCGAGCAGCACGCGGGAGTTATGAAAGCTATTTTGGATGGTGATGCAGAACGGGCTCGCGAGCTGATCGGGCACCACCTGGATCATGTCCAGGCCAAAGTCCGATTTTCTGAAGAGAACAAAGCTCGTGAACAGCGGATTTTCCGCTTCAACAACCACCTGTCTCAGCCTTGAAGCCTAGCCTGTCAGACATTGGGGCTGCTGCATGTTGACGTGCATAGGGTGATGACAATGCCAGCGACAATGCCGGCGACTCTGGCGGTGCGGGCAGTGTTGGTGATCGCTGTGGCTGTGGCTGTAGCCATAGCAATAAAAAAATAACGGGCAAAAAAAAGTGCACCCAATGGTGCACTTGACCTTCCAGCTACTGCTTCATAACGCTACGGGCTACATGAACACCCGGGGCACGCCCCAGGGATCGCAGCCCGAAAGCATTAACGTTGAGCAGGTACGTCGCGCTGAGTTGGGCCCACGTACAGCTGACGTGGACGGCCGATCTTGTAATCTGGATCGGACAGCATTTCGTTCCACTGAGCAATCCAGCCTACGGTACGAGCCAGGGCGAAGATAGCGGTGAACAAGGACGTCGGGATGCCGATAGCGCGCTGAACGATACCCGAGTAGAAGTCTACGTTGGGGTACAGCTTGCGTTCGACGAAGTATGGATCTTCCAGAGCAATACGCTCCAGTTCCATGGCCAGCTTGAACAGAGGATCGTTCTCCAGGCCCAGGGCTTCCAGAACTTCCTTGCAGGTTTCTTGCATCAGCTTGGCGCGTGGGTCGTAGTTCTTGTAGACACGGTGACCAAAGCCCATCAGGCGCACGCCCGAGTTCTTGTCCTTGACCTTCTCCATGAACTCGCCAACCTTGTCGATGCCGCCGTTGGCTTGCAACTCTTCCAGCATGTTCAGGCAAGCTTCGTTTGCACCACCGTGGGCAGGGCCCCACAAGCAAGCAACACCCGCAGCGATCGCAGCGAAAGGATTGGTACCCGACGAACCGCACAGACGCACGGTGGAGGTGGAGGCGTTTTGTTCGTGATCTGCATGCAGGATGAAGATACGGTCCAGAGCGCGCTCAACCACTTCGTTGACCTTGTAGTCTTCGCAAGGGGTAGCGAACATCATGCGCAAGAAGTTGCCGGTGTAGGACAAATCATTCTTGGGATAGATGAAAGGCTGTCCCAAAGAATACTTGTACGCCATCGCAACCAGAGTAGGCAGCTTGGCGATCAAGCGGATAGCCGACACATGACGGTGATGAGGATTCGTGATGTCCGTGGAATCATGGTAGAACGCCGACAGGGCACCGACCAGGCCGGTCAGTATTGCCATGGGGTGAGCGTCCGGACGGAAGCCGCGCAGGAAGTGCTGCATCTGTTCCTGAACCATGGTGTGGTTCGTGACCAGGGAGTCAAATTCCTGCTTCTGATCTGCGTTGGGCAACTCGCCGTTCAGGATCAGGTAGCACACATCCATGAAATCGCACTTTTGTGCCAACTGGTCGATCGGGTAACCACGGTACATCAACTGGCCCTTGTCGCCGTCAATGTAGGTGATACCGGATTCGCAAGCCGCCGTTGCCATAAAGCCCGGGTCATAGGTAAACATACCTGTCTGACCGTAGAGCTTACGGATATCGATCACGTCCGGACCTACGGTGCCCTTGTGTACAGGGAACTCAACCGAAGGGCTACCGTCGGAGAAGGATAGCGTGGCTTTTTTATCTGACAATTCCATCACTTTTTTCCTCAATGGTTATAGCTTTCGCATAATGTCTACTAGTCGCTGAATGTCCGGTGTGGCGTACTGCCCTTCCGGCTCGGAGCGAGCCAGAAGGACATCCAGCAAAACTGTATCGTCCATTTCGAACAAGCGGGTCAGGGCCGAGACGTCCTGATCAGTCAGCTCGTTTTCGTATTGATCCAGAAAACGGGTGATCATCAAGTCGTTTTCAAGCAAGCCCCGGCGCGCACGCCAGCGCAGGCGCGCACGCTCCAATTCCGTCAATGTTCTCATCGGTACATACCCACCTTTTTAGATACTGCGACGCACCAGCATTTCTTTGATCTTGCCGATGGCATGCGACGGGTTCAGTCCTTTTGGACAGACGTCCGTGCAATTCATGATCGTGTGGCAGCGGAACAAGCGGTATGGATCTTCCAGATTGTCCAGACGCTCGCCCGTTGCTTCGTCACGCGAGTCGGCAATGAAACGATAGGCTTGCAACAAACCAGCAGGACCGACGAACTTGTCGGGGTTCCACCAGAACGATGGGCAAGAGGTCGAGCAGCAGGCGCACAGAATGCACTCGTACAGACCATCGAGCTCCTCACGGGCTTCGGGCGTTTGCAAACGCTCTTTCTCTGGAGGAGGAGCATCGTTGATCAGGAACGGCTTGACCGAATGGTACTGATCGAAGAAGTGGGTCATGTCCACGATCAGGTCACGGATAACCGGCAGACCTGGCAGTGGGCGCAGAACCACAGGCTCTTTCAAGTCGCGCATATTGGTGGTGCAGGCCAGTCCGTTCTTGCCATTGATGTTCATGGCATCGGAACCGCACACACCTTCACGGCAGGAGCGACGCAACGCCAGGCTGTCGTCCATGTCGTTTTTAATGCGCAGGATCGCATCGAGCAGCATCTTGTCGGTGGGCTCCAGCTCGACTTCGATCTTCTGCATGTAGGGACGCTCGTCCTTGTCAGGATCGTAGCGGTAGATTTCAAATTTGACCTTACGTTTTTGGCTCATGTCAGTATCCTGCTTAGAAAGTCCGGGCCTTGGGCGGAATCGTTTCGGCTGTCAGAGGCTTCATCTGGACAGGCTTGTACTCCAGACGGCTGCCTTCCGAGAACCACAAGGTGTGACGCAGCCAGTTTTCGTCGTCACGTTCTGGGTGGTCGTTCAGGGCATGAGCACCGCGACTTTCAGTACGATTGGCGGCCGACTTCGTCGTAGCGCGAGCCACTTCGATCATGTTGGCCACTTCCAGAGCTTCAATACGGGCGGTATTGAACACCTTGGACTTGTCTTTGAAGTAAATATCCTTGACTTCGGGAACCAGGGATTCGATCTGGTCGACACCTTTGTGCAACAGATCCAGGGTACGGAACACGCCGCAGTGAGCCTGCATGGCCACACGAATCTTGTTGCCCACGTCCTGTGCCTTTTCGCCCGATGTACGGGATTCCAGACGGTTGACGCGGTCCAGCGAGTACTCGATGGAGGACTCGTTGATTTCCTGGTGCGCGTGCGTTTTCTCGGGGTGCGAATCCACAATGTGGTTGCCGGCAGCGCGACCGAACACGATCAGGTCCAGCAGGGAGTTCGTACCCAGACGGTTGGCACCGTGCACGGAAGTAGCGGCACATTCACCGATGGCGTACAGACCGTTGACGATCTTGTTCTCGCCCGTTGGCGTTTGGGTCACAACCTGACCGTAGTAGTTCGTGGGGATACCGCCCATCTGGTAGTGGATGGTTGGAACCACAGGGATTGGGTCTTTGATCGGGTCCACGTTACCGAACTTGATCGCGATTTCGCGAATCGAAGGCAGACGTTTCTTGATGACGTCAGCGCCCAGGTGATCCAGTTTCAGAACCACGTAGCTACCGTCGCCACAACCGCGACCTTCCTTGATTTCCTGGTCCATGGAACGGGACACGAAGTCACGTGGGGCCAAGTCTTTCAGGGTGGGAGCGTAACGCTCCATGAAGCGCTCGCCGTCTTTATTGAGCAGGATACCGCCTTCACCGCGCACGCCTTCGGTAATCAGCACGCCAGCGCCGGCTACGCCAGTGGGGTGGAATTGCCAGAATTCCATGTCCTGCAAAGGCAGACCAGCACGAGCAGCCATACCCAAGCCGTCACCCGTGTTAATGAAGGCGTTGGTGGAAGCAGCCCAGATACGGCCAGCACCACCGGTAGCCAGCACCACGCGCTTGCCTTCCAGAACGTAGATTTCGCCGGTTTCCATTTCCAGAGCGGTTACGCCCAGAACGTCGCCCGCTTCGTTACGCAGCAGATCCAGCGCCATCCATTCCACGAAGAACTGGGTACGGGCAGCTACGTTACGCTGGTACAGGGTGTGCAACATGGCGTGGCCGGTACGGTCAGCAGCGGCACAGGCACGTTGAACAGGTTTTTCACCAAAGTTGGCAGTGTGACCACCAAATGGACGCTGGTAAATCGTACCGTCCTGGTTACGGTCAAACGGCATACCGAAGTGCTCAAGCTCGTACACAGCGTGTGGAGCTTCACGGCACATGAATTCAATGGCGTCCTGGTCGCCCAGCCAGTCCGAACCCTTGACGGTGTCGTACATGTGCCAGTACCAGTGATCCTCGCTCATGTTACCCAGGGAAGCACTGACGCCACCTTGAGCCGCCACGGTGTGGGAGCGGGTTGGGAACACCTTGCTGAGCACGGCCACGGACAAGCCAGCCTGAGCCAATTGCAGGGAACAACGCATACCGGCGCCACCGGCACCGACCACCACTACGTCAAACTGACGGCGGGGCAAAGATTTTGTGATGGAAGCCACGGTTTAGAGACTCCAGATAATTTTTGCAAAAAAGACGACACTGGCAACCAGCCACAGCAAGGTCAACACTTGCAGGAACAAGCGCAGACCAGCGGGCTTGACGTAGTCCATCCAGATGTCACGCACACCAATCCAGGCGTGCCAGGACAAAGACAGGAAGAACAAGGTTGCCAGCAACTGACCCAAAGGCAGGGAGCCGACCGTGAACGAGAACAGGCCGCGCCAGGTCTCGAAATTCAGTTCACTGCTAAACAGGATGCCGCCGATGATGACCAAGGTGTAGATGGCCATGATGACTGCGGTGACACGCTGTGCCAGAAAGTCCAAGGTACCGTAGTGGGCACCCACTACCAGGCGGTTTGCGCCAATGCGCTCACGATTTGCCATTACCACACCCCAAACAGTTTCAAACCAAACACAACGGTCAGCGCCAGGCTGACCCCGAACACCATACCGGCCGACTTCTTGGCGGACTCTTTGTCGTTACCCAGGTGCAGGTCCAGTGCCAGATAGCGGATGCCGGCACAGAAGTGGTGCAGGTAGCCCCAGATCAGGACCAGAAGGATCAGCTTACAGACAGGGTTGTCGACGTAGCTGCGCAAGGTCTCGAAGGACTCTGGAGAGCTGACGCTCAAAGAGAACAGTGGCAATAGAACGAGCGGCAGGCAAAGAAACAGCAATGCACCACTGACACGATGCAAAATCGACGATTTTGCAGCCAGGGGCAAGCGGTAGCTCAATATCTGCGGCACGCTGATATTGCGATACTGCGGACGCTGCTTGGGTGCGGTATCAGACATGATGGCCTCGAAGTAGATAAAAAAAAGTCATAAAATTTTTAACCTTGGTATTTTCACCTATTTGACACTACGGCGCAGTATCAAATACCGTATGCCGCCGAACTAGCTGAGCGTGTTTCGGTAATGGAAGCGCTCAGTCAGGTACAAGCCCCGGCGCAACTCCATCGGTCGATCACCATAGGTATAGGACACGCGTTCCACGTGCAGGAGCGGCGAACCGGCAGCGACCTGCAAGACCGAGGCGGCCTCTTCGGTGGCACTGACAGCACCAATCTTTTCATCTGCGCGCACCATGCTCACGCCGAATTTGCTCTCGAACCAGGCGTACATCGGGCCCTTGTTCTGCTCGACGGCCTCCAGGGTCAAACCCTTGAAGACGGAGCCAGGCAGCCAGATATCGTCATAAATGGTCGGGACCTGATCAAAGGACAAAACCCGGCGCAGGTTCACCACCATGTCGGAGGTGCGCAAATCCAGCAGCACGGCAACATCCGTAGGCGCTTTCATTCGACGCACATCCAGAATACGGCTCTGGGAAGCCACAGGCTTGCCATCATCCGGGGCCAGGCGCAGGAAACGAAAGCGCACACGAGCTTCGTGATGGGTGGCCACAAAGGTACCCTTGCCTTGACGACGGATCAGGAGGTTGTCGGCGGCCAGCTCATCAATGGCCTTGCGCACCGTGCCCTGGCTGACCTGAAAGCGGGCAGCCAGCTCCAGTTCACTGGGGATGGCTTCGCCGGGCTTCCACTCGCCACGATCCAGCCCCTGCAGCAACAAAGCCTTGATCTGTTGATACAGAGGGCTATAGGCCGCGCTAGGAGCGGATTTTTCGATTTCCTGGGTGCGTAGCGGCGGCACGTTATCAGACATGGGGCTCATAAAAAATGCGCGGCAGATACAGCTTGAAACGCGCATTTGTTCATAAAATAGACAGTGCACTAATTTTCGCATGACCGGCCCCGAATGTCTAACGCTCTTATGTCTTATATAAGATATAAGACGTTTGACGCCGCTATCGTTTTGGTCTAGTCTGCGCAGTGAAAAAAGAGGCTTTTCCTCTTGCGAAAAACCGTTTTCCACGCCAGCCGCCCGGTCTGCAAAAGATTTAAACTGTGTTTTTCGTCACCGTCTTCAAACCCAAAAACGGAGTCTTACTCTCATGTCCAAACCCGCAATGCGCGTCGCCGTTACCGGCGCTGCTGGCCAGATTGGCTACGCCCTGCTGTTTCGCATCGCTTCCGGCGAAATGCTGGGCAAAGACCAGCCTGTAATCCTGCAGCTGCTGGAACTCGCCGACGAGAAAGCCCAAAAGGCCCTGAAGGGCGTCATGATGGAACTGGACGACTGCGCCTTCCCGCTGCTGCAAGGCATGTCCGCCCACAGCGATCCTGAAACCGCCTTCAAAGATGCTGATATCGCCCTGCTGGTCGGTGCCCGTCCTCGTGGCCCAGGCATGGAGCGTAAAGATCTGCTGGCCTTCAACGCCCAGATCTTCACAGCACAAGGCCGTGCCCTGAACAAAGTGGCCAGCCGTGACGTGAAAGTGCTGGTGGTCGGCAACCCTGCCAACACCAACGCCTACATTGCCATGAAGTCCGCTCCTGATCTGCCAGCGAAGAACTTCACTGCCATGCTGCGCCTGGACCACAACCGCGCCCTGTCGCAGTTGGCCACCAAGTCCGGCAAGGCTGTTGCTGACATCGAGAACCTGATCGTTTGGGGCAACCACTCGCCCACCATGTACCCTGACACCCGTTTCGCTACCGTGAACGGCGAGAAGATCGACGCGATCATCAACGATCAGGCCTGGAACCGCGAAACCTTCATCCCCACCGTGGGCAAACGTGGCGCCGCCATCATCGAAGCCCGTGGCCTGTCCTCGGCTGCTTCGGCTGCCAACGCCGCCATCGACCACGTGCGCGACTGGGTGCTGGGTTCGAACGGCAAATGGGTCACCATGGGTGTTCCTTCGGACGGCTCCTACGGCATTCCTGAAGGCATCATCTACGGCGTGCCTGTGACCACCGAAAACGGTGAGTACAAGCGTGTTGAAGGGCTGGAAATCGACGCCTTCTCGCGTGAGCGCATGGACCACACCCTGAACGAGCTGCTGGAAGAGCGTGACGGTGTGAAAGACCTGCTGGGTTAATTGACCCGCTAGTCTGCAAAATCCCCGCCTGAACGGCGGGGATTTTTTTGCAGACCACAAAGAAGTGCCGGGCGCTGCATGCCAAAGGCCGAGTTGCAGATAGCGCAAGCCGCCATCCCTGCCTAAACACCCAAGACAGAGCGCTGATCAGACGCTACACCGCGTCTACGTTCGCCTCATCCTGCAAAGACTGTGCATAGACCACCATCCGCAAATGGCGGCTTTCATCAATAATGAGCGAAGTCTGCTCGAACTCGCGCAGTTGCCCATCCAGGACCAGACTACGCAGGCCACTACAGGGCAAATGCACATCATGTTGATCCCAGTACTGCTTGAACTCCGGTGAGACCCGCTTGAGCTCATTGACCAGCTCCTGCATATCCGTACCCTCTGTCGCACGTGCGAAATCCCGCCGAAAGCCGGACAACATTTCTGCTGCCTGCTGTTCCCAAGATGCAAAACGCGTATGCAGCACCGGATCCGTAAACATCTGCCAGAGCAAATTACGCTGTCCTGGCTGATGAGCGCCAAAGCCCAGCAATTCATCGGCCATGTCATTGAAGCCCAAGACATCCCAACGGAGATTCAGAACAAAAGCAGGATGGGGCAAATCGTGCATCAAGCGTCGCACCAGAGGAGGCAAGACACACCAGGTGATACCCGGCTCAGCTGGCAGCCGCTCGTGAGCCAGCAAAAACAGATGACGTCGCTCGGCCGCGTCCAGCTTCAAAACGCGAGCCAAATTATCCAGAAAGCTGGCTGAGACCCCGATGTCACGGCCTTGCTCCAGCCAGGTATACCAGGTCAACCCCACTCCGGCCAAAGCAGCAACCTCCTCGCGCCGCAATCCGGGAGTACGACGTCGGCCACCGCTAGGCAAGCCTACATCCTGAGGCAAAAGGCGTTCACGACAGGTGCGCAAAAAAGCGGACAAATCGGGCCGCGTTCGTTCCAGCGTTCTCACTAATCAAACCCCCATTACTTTCAGTAATAGCATAAACAGTTAAATTGTAATCGCTTAAAAAGAATTCAAGAATACAGATGTTTTCACCTCAGACAAGCATCATGAACTCGAATTCCTTCTGCTCTACCCCTTGCTCACACGCAGCAAACAACCCGCCCTGGCTCGGCCTTGCCGTCCTGCTTCTGGCCGGATTCGTCACAATTTTTGATTTATTCGTCGTCAATATCGCCATCCCCAGTATTCAAGACCAGCTGGGGGCCAGCTTTACCGAGATTGGCTTCATTGTGGCGGCTTATGAACTAGCCTTCGGCGTACTGCTGATTACAGGCGGCCGCTTGGGCGATCTATTCGGCAGGCGCCGACTTTTCATTATCGGCATGACCAGCTTCACCGTAGCCTCGGCTCTGTGCGGTGTTGCCCCCAATGCTCCACTGCTTATTGTGGCCCGAGTAGCACAAGGACTGGCAGCAGCCCTGCTCTTTCCCCAAGTTTATGCCTCCATCCGAGTCAATTTTGACGGAGACAACAGCCGCCGAGCGTTTGGGCTTTTAGGTATGACGCTGGGGCTGGCCGCCATCGCTGGGCAAATACTGGGGGGCTGGATGGTTCACGCCGATTTATTCCAGTTGGGCTGGCGCAGCATCTTTTTAATCAATATTCCAATCGGATTGCTGGCAGTTGCCGCCGCCCGCTACATCCCTGAAACCCGTGCTGACCAAAGCAGCAGCCTGGATGGTGCTGGCGTCATGTTGATCAGCCTGGCACTGAGCCTTTTGCTCATCCCTCTCATCCAAAGCGCCGAGCATGGGTGGCCCCCATCCAGCCTGGCCAGCCTTGCCGCCGCTGCTGCCTTCCTAGGGGTCTTCTATCTGCACCAAGAAAAACGGCGCTGCACAGGTCACGCTCCTTTAGTGGACATGCAGCTTCTAACCCAGCCGCGCTTTGCTTTAGGGACTCTATTGGTGTTGTTGGTGTACTCCACCGCCAGTTCTTTCTTTCTCTGCTTTGCCCTGTTGCTGCAAAGTGGCTTGGGCTTAAGCCCTCTGTATGCGGGCAGCATCTTTGCCCCTGCCAGTGTGGGTTTTGTGGCCGCATCCCTGAGTGCTCCCCGCCTCGTCGCCCGCTACGGCACCCGAGCCATTACCGTTGGTTCTTTCCTCTACGCCCTCTCTTTTGCCTGGCTGATTGCTCAAATTGCGTCAAGCGGTACAGAGTTGACTCCCACATACCTGATTCCCGCCCTGACTCTTCTGGGAGCGAGCCAAGGTCTAATCATGACGCCCTTGCTGAATCTGGTTCTAGGCTTCGTCGATGAAACGCAAGCAGGCATGGCCTCAGGTGTAATCTCCAGCACCCAACAAGTCGGCGCAGCCCTGGGGATTGCCGTGGTCGGCCTGCTCTTTAATAACGGGCGCACTTCAGGCAGCGCCACCTCAACCATTGCAGAACAATATATCTCTGCCTTTGCAACAGGCATGCTCTACAACATGGCTGCTGCTTTGCTGATCAGTCTGCTATTACTGGCGTTAAGCAGAACCAGCCAACACTAGAAACAAGCCTTAACCGGTGGAAGTCTGCTCATTGGCTTCATTTAAGCGGGCTGAATACAGCCATATACCATCAGCCTTTACGCAACTTCCGCCACAAGGTACTACGACTAATTCCCAACTGCTGTGCCGCCAAGGCACGGTTACCGCCACACTCTTCCAGTACTTTGGCCAGATGCTCTTGTTCATTGCGCTCCTGCTGATCACGCAAGGCTGGCAAGGCGGGCTCGCTCACCACGGCCCGCAACTCAGGCGCAATATCTTCCAGCACCACAGCCTGATCGCCTTGCACTGTGCCCAGGACCATCAAGCGTTCGATCAGGTTTTCCAGCTCGCGGATATTGCCGGGCCATATGTAGTGGCGGCCTAGTTCAAGCAACTCCGCCATCCACTGCGGGTTGAGCATGCTTGCACCACCCAGACGTTGGGCAACCTTGGCCAGTAAATGCTCCACCAACTCCGGCAAGTCCTGTGTGCGCAGACGCAAAGGCGGCAAACGCAGCACCAGAATGTTCAGTCGATAAAACAGATCCTGGCGGAACACGCCTTCTTTAACCTGCGCGGCCAGATCGCGGTGAGTAGCCGCAATCACGCGCACATCCACCGGCGTTGGCTCAATAGCCCCGATACGCAGCACTTCTTTTTCTTGCAGCACACGCAGCAAACGGGTTTGTAGCGGCAAGGGCATTTCGCCAATCTCGTCCAGAAACAGGGTGCCGGTGTGGGCCGCTTCCACCAGCCCCACCTTGCCACCTCGACTGGAGCCGGTAAATGCCCCCTCCACATACCCGAACAGCTCGCTTTCCAACAGGCTGTCCGGGAAAGCCGCGCAGTTCACGGCCACAAAGGGTTGCGCGCGTCTGGCGCTGGCGCTGTGAATGCCTTGAGCCAGCAATTCCTTGCCTGTGCCGCTTTCACCAATAATCAAGGTTGTGGCTGTACTTTGGGCGCAAGCCTGGGCTTGAGCACGCAGCTTGCGCATGGGCGAGCTTTGCCCCACCAGATCAGATAGCTCGTAACGGGCATGACGCGATGCGGCTTGCTGACTGCGGGATCGCAAACTACGGTCCAGTCGTTGAATCGCTGCCGGGTCCTGGCACAGCAACACAGCACCACTCAAACGCCCCTGCTCCAGAATCGGCATGCGGGTCACAATCGCGGTACGGCCACCTACTTGCTGCACCGTATCCAACTGCACTTCCAGACTGCGCAGCGTGCCAGCCAGATCCAGCTCGGGATACAAGGAACCCAAACGACGGCCAATCATGGCTTGAGCCGGTTGGCCCAACCAGGCTTCCATCGCCGGGTTGACGGTTTCAATCCGCTCGTCCCTGTCCACTGACACCACGCCGTCACGCAACTGCGCCAGAATCGTATTCAAGCGATCCCGGCGAGCAGCCTCAGCGCGAGCCACACGAGCCAGTTCGATAGCGGATTCCAGGGCCTGTCGCACCGCTCCTTGTGAATACAGCAGCACGCCTTCCATCTGATTCTCACGCGCCAGATCCACCACAAGACCGGGTGCCAGCACCCACTCCACGCCCAGCTCTTTCAAATCCTGGACACAGCTACGCGCATCAGCCTCGCTGCGATAGCTACGTAGCTCCACAGGCAGATCAAAACGCTGCACGAACTCCATCAGCTCCAGCGGCATTTCGCCATAGGTCACCACCGCTTTGCGCTCTGCCTGTGCCGAGGCCAGACTGCCCATAATGTCGAAGCCACCGGGATGGACCAACACCACTGGCAAGTCCAGATGTTCGCGCAAATAACTGCCGTTGGAACCGGCAGACACCAGCACGTCAATTTCGCCTGTTTGTCGCAAAACCTGCACGGCCTCCACGGCCTCGCCATAGGCTTTGTCCACAATCAGTATTTCGGCCTGGGCGCGAAACTGCGGCACCAGCTCCTCCAATAGAGAACGCAGTCCATGCAAGCCAAAAGCTACCAGACGCAGACGCGCAGGCGGGGAGGAAGGATAAGGCATATGGTTTCACCCGGGCTTCAATAATGCGACATTGTTTCAAATTACGTTTCAATATTGAAACACAAAACAGAAAAAGACAATATTCCTGGAAGGGAGCGACGACATCGCTCCACGCGAGAAATCCCCGCCTCCTCTGGGTTCAGGCTTTTCATCGCCCCCATATATGAACTTGGCACAGCATTTGCTTTAGTAGAAGCAACCCATCGCAGCACTACGCTGACGACATTTTTATATCTTGTGATCTGGAGCCCCAAATGAGCCAAAACCAACTGACATCGGCAGGCGCCCGTTTCCGCCAGGCCCTGCGTGAAGAACAGCCTTTGCAAATCATCGGCGCCATCAACGCCAACCACGCTTTGCTGGCCCAACGCGCCGGCTACCGCGCCATCTACTTGTCGGGTGGCGGTGTCGCGGCTGGCTCTTTGGGCTTGCCTGATCTGGGCATCAACACGCTGGACGACGTGCTGACCGACATTCGTCGCATTACCGATGTGTGCGATCTGCCTTTGATGGTGGACATTGATACCGGCTTTGGCGCTTCGGCCTTCAACATTGCTCGCACTATCAAAAGCCTGATCAAGTTCGGCGCTGCCGCTTGCCACATTGAAGACCAGGTCGGTGCCAAGCGTTGCGGTCACCGCCCCGGCAAAGAAATCGTCAGCACTGGCGAAATGGCCGACCGCGTGAAAGCCGCTGTTGACGCACGTACCGATCCAGAATTCTTCATCATGGCTCGTACAGACGCGATTGCCGTCGAAGGCGTGGACGCTGCTCTGGAACGTGCCCAGGCTTGCGCGGAAGCGGGTGCAGACGGCATTTTTGCTGAAGCCTGCTACGACCTGGACACCTACCGTCGCTTTACCGAAACCCTGAATGTGCCTGTGCTGGCCAACATTACCGAGTTCGGTCAGACCCCGCTATTCACTGTGGAAGAACTGGCGTCGGCCAATGTGGCCATGGTGCTCTACCCCCTGTCCGCTTTCCGCGCCATGAACAAGGCCGCCGAAACTGTCTACCAAGCGATCCGTCGTGACGGACATCAAAAAAATGTCATCGATTTGATGCAGACTCGTGAAGAACTGTACGATCGTATCGGCTACCATGCTTACGAGCAAAGCCTCGACAAGCTGTTCCAGAAAAACAAGAAGTCCTGAGCCACCACAGGCTCCCGCCCGGCCCCTTGACTGGGCCGTCGCGCGGGTAAAACCCCATTCAGCAGCCAGCCTCGTGCTGGCTGCCCAGCAACCAGGAGACCTTTATGAGCAGTACTGAGAACACCCCTAGCACTGGCTTCAAGCCCAAGAAATCTGTTGCCCTGTCTGGCGTTGTTGCAGGCAATACCGCCTTGTGCACGGTCGGTCGCAGTGGCAATGATCTGCACTACCGCGGCTACGATATCTTGGACCTGGCCCAGGCTTGCGAATTTGAAGAAGTGGCTCATTTGCTGATCCACGGCAAACTGCCCAACCGCGACGAACTGCGCGCGTATAAACAAAAGCTCAAGCGTCTGCGTGGCCTGCCTCTGGCCCTGCAAACCGCGCTGGAAACCCTACCTGCCCACAGCCACCCCATGGACGTGATGCGTACTGCCGTGTCGGTTCTGGGCTGCGTGCTGCCTGAAAAAGACGACCACAACCTGCCCGACGCACGCGACATCGCCGACCGTCTGATGGCTTGCCTGGGTTCGGCCCTGCTGTACTGGTACCACTACAGCCACAACGGCGAGATGATTGACGTACAGACCGACGACGACAGTATCGGCGCGCACTTCCTGCACCTGCTGCATGGTGAGAAGCCATCGGCCGAGTGGGAAAAAGCCATGCACGTCTCGCTGAACCTGTACGCCGAGCATGAGTTCAACGCCTCCACCTTTACCAGCCGCGTTATCGCCGGTACAGGTTCGGACTTCTATTCCGCGATTGCCGGTGCGATCGGTGCCCTGCGCGGCCCCAAGCACGGCGGTGCCAACGAAGTGGCTTTTGAAATCCAGAAGCGCTACGAGAACCCCGACCAGGCAGAAGAAGACATCCGCAAGCGCGTGGAAAACAAGGAAGTCATTATTGGCTTCGGTCACCCCGTCTACACCATCTCCGACCCACGCAACGAAGTGATCAAATCGGTGGCCAAAGAGCTGGCCGTGGCCGATGGCAACACTCGCATGTTCGACATTGCCGAGCGTCTGGAAAGCGTGATGTGGGAAGTGAAGAAAATGTTCCCCAATCTGGACTGGTTCTCGGCCGTGTCCTATCACACCATGGGTGTGCCTACTGCCATGTTCACGCCTTTGTTCGTGATCGCGCGTACGGCTGGCTGGGCGGCTCACATCATTGAGCAGCGCGTGGACAACAAGATTATTCGTCCTACCGCCAACTACATTGGCCCTGAAAACCAGAGCTTTGTGCCTCTGGACCAGCGCCCATAAGTCACAGATCCTGGGCTATTATTTGCCTGTGATCTAACCCACGGCCCCGCTGCATTGCGCACGCGGGGCCGTCTTGCTGGTGACTTCCATGCTCTCTGAATTTGTACGCTACGCCCTGCCGCTGGCCGGCACCTTGATGATTGCCTGTGCCTTGACCAGTCTGGTCTCCGGTGCGTATTTACTGCTTTTCAATCTGCGCCGCAGCAACCAGGTGTTGCGTCATCCCTATCTGGATCAGTACCCCTGGGAAAAACTCAGTTTTTCGCTGAAGGCAGGCGTACTGCTGGATTATTTTTTACGTCTGAATTTCCCCAAACGCCAAAGCTCGCTGTTTGGCAATGCCAATCGTCTGCTCAAGCACGTACAGCCCGACGACGTTCCCATGGGCGTCAAATGGCCCCTGATGGGACTGTGGGGCGGCTGCTTTCTGGGCATGATCGCCATGCTGGCTGTTTGGATTCTGATCGCCCTGCACTCCAACCCCACTTGAAGGAGCCTGCCATGACTACCGAGATCCACCACGACCCGCAAGCGCGTCTGTTTTACTGCGACATTGAAAACCGCCGCAGCGTGATCGAATACGAACTGGACGATGCTGTCATGAGCATCACCCACACCCGTGTGCCGCCCGAGCTGGAAGGCCGCGGCATTGCGGGGCAACTGACCCGCTTCGCATTGGAAACAGCAAAAAACCAACAGTGGAAAGTACGCCCTGTTTGCAGCTATGCCGTGGTCTATTTCCGCCGTCACCCTGAATACGCCGACTTGCTGGCCTGAGCCCGATAACAGTCAGCTTCTCGTAAGTCTTATATAAGATATAAGACCATTGCTTCGCTGCGCGCTTCAAATTACAATTGGGGCAACACGCGATTTATTGCATTTTCATATCAACCATTTACCGATAGGCACCCGCACTATGCTGGACTCTTACCGCGAACATGTTGCCGAGCGCGCTGCTCTGGGCATTCCTCCGCTGCCTTTGTCGGCTCAGCAGACCGCCGAGCTGATCGAGCTCATCAAGAACCCACCTGCCGGTGAGGAAGCATTTCTGGTCGACCTGCTGACGCACCGCGTCCCCGCCGGTGTGGACGATGCTGCCAAAGTGAAAGCCTCCTACCTGGCCGCCATCGCGCTGGGCACAGAAACCTGTGCTTTGATCAGCCGCGAGCGTGCCACTGAGCTGCTGGGAACCATGCTGGGTGGCTACAACATCAGCCCGCTGATCGATCTGCTGGATTCGCCTGAACTGGGTCAGATCGCCGCCAACGGCCTGAAAAACACCCTGTTGATGTTTGACTCTTTCCACGACGTTCAGGAAAAAGCCGAAAAAGGCAATGCCTTTGCAAAAGAAGTGCTGCAAAGCTGGGCCGACGGCGAGTGGTTCACCAGCCGTCCTGAAGTTCCAGAAAGCCTGACCGTGACCGTTTTCAAAGTCACCGGCGAGACCAACACGGACGATCTGTCCCCCGCCCCTGACGCCTGGAGCCGCCCGGACATTCCGCTGCACGCTCTGGCCATGCTGAAGAACCCGCGCCCAGGTATCGAACCTGAAGAGCCCGGCAAGAAAGGTCCTGTCAGCTTTATCGAATCCCTGAAAGAAAAGGGCCACCTGGTTGCCTACGTGGGCGACGTGGTCGGTACCGGTTCTTCGCGTAAATCGGCCACCAACTCCGTGTTGTGGTTCACCGGCGAAGACATTCCTTTCGTTCCCAACAAGCGCTTTGGTGGCGTGTGTCTGGGCAGCAAGATTGCTCCTATCTTCTACAACACCATGGAAGATGCCGGCGCTTTGCCTATCGAACTGGACGTTTCCAAAATGGAAATGGGCGACGTGGTGGAACTGCGTCCCTACGAAGGCAAGGCCTTCAAGAATGGCGAACTGATCTCCGAATTCCAGGTCAAGTCCGACGTCCTGTTTGACGAAGTGCGCGCCGGTGGCCGTATTCCCCTGATCATTGGCCGTGGCCTGACCACCCGTGCTCGCGAAGCACTGGGTCTGCCCCCAACCACCCTGTTCCGCCTGCCACAAAGCCCTGCCGATTCCGGTAAAGGCTTCTCCCTGGCCCAGAAGATGGTTGGCCGTGCTTGCGGTCTGCCTGAAGGCCAGGGCGTGCGTCCCGGTACCTACTGCGAACCACGCATGACCACCGTTGGCAGCCAGGACACCACCGGCCCAATGACTCGCGACGAACTGAAAGACCTGGCTTGCCTGGGCTTCTCGTCCGATCTGGTAATGCAGTCCTTCTGCCACACCGCCGCTTACCCCAAACCTGTTGACGTTAAGACTCACCACGAACTGCCTGCTTTCATCAGCACACGCGGTGGTGTTTCCCTGCGTCCAGGCGACGGTATCATCCACTCCTGGCTGAACCGCATGTTGTTGCCCGATACCGTGGGCACTGGCGGCGACTCGCACACCCGTTTCCCTATCGGCATCAGCTTCCCCGCTGGTTCCGGTCTGGTGGCCTTTGCCGCTGCTACCGGTGTGATGCCTCTGGACATGCCAGAATCCGTGCTGGTGCGCTTCAAGGGCGAAATGCAGCCCGGCGTCACCCTGCGTGACCTGGTTAACGCCATTCCTCTGTACGCCATCAAGCAAGGCTTGCTGACCGTCGAGAAAGCCGGCAAGAAGAACATCTTCTCCGGTCGCATTCTGGAAATCGAAGGTCTGCCCAACCTGAAGATCGAACAGGCTTTCGAGCTGTCCGACGCTTCGGCCGAGCGCTCCGCTGCTGCATGTACCGTGCGCCTGAGCAAAGAGCCCATCATCGAATACCTGAACAGCAACATCACGCTGCTCAAGTGGATGATTGCCAATGGCTACGAAGACGAGCGCACTATCTCCCGTCGTATCAAGGGCATGGAAGCCTGGCTGGCCAACCCGGAACTGCTGGAGCCCGATGCAGACGCTGAATACGCCGCTGTGATCGACATCGATCTGGCTGAAATCCACGAACCTATCGTGGCTTGCCCGAACGACCCGGACGACGTGAAGACGCTGTCCGACGTGTCCGGCACCGTGATCGACGAAGTGTTTATCGGTAGCTGCATGACCAACATCGGTCACTTCCGTGCCGCTTCCAAGCTGCTGGAAGGCAAGCGCGACATTCCAACCCGTCTGTGGGTCGCTCCTCCGACCAAGATGGACCAGCAACAGCTGAGCGAAGAAGGCCACTACGGCGTTCTGGGCGTAGCTGGTGCTCGTATGGAAATGCCCGGTTGCTCGCTGTGCATGGGTAACCAGGCACAGGTTCGCGAAGGCGCCACCGTCATGTCCACCAGCACCCGTAACTTCCCCAACCGTCTGGGCAAGAACACCAACGTGTTCCTGGGTTCGGCTGAACTGGCTGCCATCTGCTCGCGTCTGGGCCGCATCCCGACCCGCGAAGAGTACCTGGCCGACATGGGCGTTCTGCAAGCCAATAGCGAAGACATCTATCGCTACATGAACTTCGACCAGATCGAAGAGTTCAAGGAAATTGCTGACTCCGTAGGTCTGTAAGCCCTAGCGCTTGCAAAAAACGCCTTCGCCGCTTCATGCGGCGAAGGCGTTTTTCTTTGCCTGTTTGAAATGACTTCCCTCTCAAGAGGCCTGTAAAAAGCCTGTTCAGCACAGCCCACCCGTCGCTAAAGGTGCACTCACTCACGCTTATCTGCCCACGGGTATACCCCTATCATCATTGTGGTTACTCCTTATGTACGGCCAGTGTTCGAATCGCATATAAAGCTGAAAGCAAACTGAAAGAAAACTGAAATAACGCTGAAAAATCAGATTGCTGCAGTTTGCTCTCGAACGCTCACAGCCACTTCGGAGACACACCCAATGAGAAACAGGATCAAAAAAAGCACCGCGCCTCAAGCACAAACTGGCGCATCCCGGCGCAAGTTCCTGAGCGGTGCTGCAGCCGGCACCGCGGCTGCAGCAACGATGGGCTTTCCTGCCATCGCTCGCGCGCAGGGTCCCATCAACTTCCGCTTCCAAAGCACTTGGCCCACCGTCGACATCTTCCACGAATTCGCTCTTGATTTCGCCAAGAAGATCAACGACATGACCGGTGGAGATCTGAAAATCGAAGTTTTGCCCGCAGGGGCTGTTGTACCGGCCTTTGGCCTGCTGGATGCCGTCTCCAAGGGAACGCTGGACGGGGGCCACGGCGTGCTGGGTTACAACTACGGCAAGCAGAACGCCCTGGCCTTGTTTTCGTCAGGACCGGCCTTCGGCATGGACGCCAATATGGTCTTGGCATGGCACAAATATGGCGGCGGCAAGGAGTTGCTGGCCAAGCTGTACGATGCCATCGGTGGCAATGTCGTCTCCTTCCTGACCGGCCCGATGCCCACGCAACCGTTCGGCTGGTTCAAAAAACCTATCACCAAGACTGAAGATCTCAAGGGTCTGAAGTTCCGCACCAATGGCCTGGCTATCGACCTGTTCACTGAAATGGGCGCGGCCGTCAATGCTTTGCCGGGCGGTGAAATTGTTCCGGCACTGGACCGCGGCCTGCTCGATGGTGCGGAGTTCAACAACGCCGCCTCGGACCGCGCTCTGGGCTTTCCGGACGTGTCCAAGGTCTGCATGTTGCAAAGCTTTCACCAGGCTTCAGAAACCTTCGAGATCATGTTCAACAAGGACAAGTACAACGCCTTGCCGACACAGCTGAAGGCCATCGTCGACAACGCCGTGGAGGCCGCATCGGCCGACATGTCCTGGAAAGCAGTTGACCGTTACTCGCAGGACTACCAACGCCTGCAAAAGGAAGACGGCGTCAAATTCTACAAAACGCCCGACACCATTCTGCAGCAACAACTGGTCGTCTGGGACCAGATCGTCGCCAAGAAGGCCGAGACCAACCCCCTTTTCAAGGAAATCGACGCATCGCAACGAGCGTTCGCGGCACGCGCCATGGCGTGGGACATGGACACCAACAATAACCGCCGTATGGCCTACAACCACTACTTCGGTCGCAAGGCTCCCCAAGCCAAGAGCTGACCCCTAACGGCAATTGCACTGCGTCATCCCGTCCAGCCGGATGTGGATGACGTCTCCTTCCCCACTCCAGGCCGGCCGCGCCCCAAGCCGCAGCCGACACGCATCAGACCCTTTCCGCGCTAGCAAGGTGAACCTACCATGCAGAAAATTCTGGTCTTTATCGACCGGTTCAATACGTGGATAGGCCAGTTGTTCGGCTGGCTAGTCCTGGCATTGACCCTGTTCGTTTCCTTCGAGGTCTTCTCTCGATACGTACTCTCCAACCCGCACGCCTGGGCCTTTGACATGATGAACATGCTGTACGGTGGCCTGTTCATGATGGCCGGTGCCTACACGCTCTCCAAGAACGGCCATGTGCGCGGGGATGTGCTGTACGGCTTTTTTCCACCCCGTCTGCAGGCAGCCCTGGATCTGATCCTGTACATCCTGTTCTTCATCCCTGGTGTGGTCGCCATGTTCTGGGCCGGTTACTACTTCGCAGCCGAGTCCTGGGCCATCACGGAGCACTCCAATATCACGGCCAACGGACCGCCCATCTACCCGTTCAAGGCCATCATCCCGCTGGCCGGTTTCTGCCTTCTGCTGCAAAGCTTCGTGGAAATGGTGTATTGCGTACGCTGCCTGCGAGACGGGAAATGGCCTTCGCGCGACAAGGACGTTGAGGAAGTCGATGTCGACAAGCTCATGGATATGGTGGACGTCAAAAGCGATGACATTGAGAAACTGGATGCCTTTGTCACAGGCGACGGCAAGAAAGGGAGTCCAACATGAGAAAAGAAATCTGGTTCGGGCTCACCCTACTGATCGGCATCGTCCTGAGCATTGCCATCTTCATGCCAGCGCCAGCAGACATGAGCAACGGCCATTTGGGCCTGCTCATGCTGGCGCTGATTGTCGTCACCATCATGCTGGGCTTTCCCACCGCCTTCACCCTGATGGGGATGGGGGTGATCTTTACCTGGCTGGCCTATCGCGACATGGGCACGCAGCAAGCAATCCAGCAGACCCTGGACCTGATGGTTCTGCGCACCTACGCCGTCATGACCAACGACGTACTGATTGCGGTGCCTCTGTTCATCTTCATGGGTTACCTGGTTGAACGCGCCAACCTGATCCAGAGCCTGTTCCAGGGCATGCACCTGGCCATGGCACGAATTCCAGGTTCGCTGGCTGTAGCCACCATTGCCACCTGCGCCATCTTTGCCACGGCCACGGGCATTGTGGGGGCAGTGGTGACTCTGATGGGGCTACTGGCCATGCCCGCCATGCTGCGAGCGGGCTACAGCGTACAGCTAACGGCTGGCTCCATTACCGCAGGGGGCTGCCTGGGCATTTTGCTGCCCCCCTCCGTACTCCTGATCCTGTACGGCGCCGTCGCGGGTGTCTCGGTCGTGAAACTGTATGCCGGGGCCTTCTTCCCCGGCCTGATGCTGGCTGTCCTGTACGTGGTATACGTCATCATTCTGGCCAGGCTCAAGCCCAGTGTCGCGCCTCCGCTTTCCGCGGAAGACCGGATCGTGCCTCTGCCAGCCTTCGCACAAACCATCAAGGAGACCATTACAGACCGTGCTGTACCCGGCCTGATCAACGCCATGAAGGGGCCTCGCAACGTCGACGTGCCCATGAAGCTGCTGGTCAAGAATCTGGCCGTGGCCTTGCTGCCCGCTGTGATCTTCATCGCTGTCATGGGCTTTAGCTATCAGTCGATCACTGCACCTAAAGTAGCCGAGCACTACGAGCTGCAGGAAATGGGCGGCGGTTTCAATAACTTCGACAGTGACTACAGTGGCGGTGGGCTGGCAGAACCTCCGGGTGCTGGCGGTTTATCCGAACCTGAAGGCAGCGAGCCACTCGTGGCGCTGGGTGCCAGCGAACCGGGCGCAGAAGCTCCCGCAGCTGCAGCAGAGGCAGCCGAAGAAACAACTACGACAGAGCGCCAAGCCGCGCCAATGACATTCTGGATCTTTCTGATCGTGGGCAGTCTGGCCTTGTTGTGCTACTACGCCATGCTGAACTTCGCACGGCTGGAAATCTTCAAGATGCTGCTCAGCTCCTTCTTTCCGCTGACCATGCTGATCCTTGCCGTGCTGGGCAGTATTATCGCTGGCCTGTGCACTCCCACCGAGGCGGCGGCCTTGGGTGCCTTGGGCGGCATCCTGCTGGCCTTCGCCTATCGCCGCTTGAATTTCTCCATGGTGCGCGAATCGGTGTACCTCAGCGCCAAGACCAGTGCCATGGTCTGCTGGCTGTTCGTCGGTTCCAGTATTTTCTCGGCCGCCTTCGCCCTGCTGGGTGGTCAGGAACTGATCAATGGCTGGGTGCTGTCCATGGATCTGACACCCATCCAGTTCATGATCCTGGCGCAGATTGTTATTTTCCTGCTGGGTTGGCCGCTGGAATGGACAGAGATCATCATCATCTTCATGCCCATCTTCCTGCCACTGCTGGCGCACTATCAGATCGACCCCCTGTTCTTCGGCCTGCTCGTCGCCCTGAACCTGCAAACCGCATTCCTGTCACCACCGGTTGCCATGTCGGCTTTCTACCTGAAGGGCGTCTCGCCACCCCATGTCACCCTGAACCAGATTTTCCTGGGCATGATGCCCTTCATGGGTATCCAGATCCTGGCGATCATCATCCTGTATCTGTTCCCCGGCATCGGCCTGTGGCTACCTAGCGTGTTGTACTGATCGCAACCTGCCAACATCGGACCGGGCCCGACACCTCCCCCGCTATCACAGGGGAGGCGCCGGGTGCATGGAGGCGGCCCCTCGCGTACATGCCTGATAAGTCACAAATTATCGCCAGCCTCTATTTTGCAAGCACCAGAACTCTACCAGCCATCCCCTAGGGGCTACCCTCATTCACACACCCCGGTCGTGGCAAAGGGTAAACTAGCTTGTCCCTCTCTCGGTTTTGTATGTCCATGTCGCAACTCAATTCCAAACTGCTCGCCCAACAACCCAAAGAAATCCAGCGTCTGATCAATTACACCGACGCACTGGTACGTTCCGGCTCGCAGATCGAAGATCGCTATTGGCAAGGGCTGACCGCTCAATTGCTGGACAAGCTCTATAGCGGGCGCCGCAATACAGCGGTTGAACAGACACTGGAACTGCTGGGCAGCCAGCAACAAAACCAGCATTACGAAATCCTGATGGAACTGGCCGAGTCCCACGCCGAATGTCAGCAAATCGAGCATGACGGCGTGCTGTACGACGCCCTGCTGTTTTCGGCCCCGCTGACCGCCTGGACACGCTATCAACTGCCCCAGGGAGTACTGAAACCCCAGCAACACAAGGAACTGGAAGAGGCCTTGCGCGCCACGGTTCTGGCCGAAGGCACAATGTGCGCCCTGCTGCCCAATCTGGTCAATTACGACGAGATGCCGCAGACCTACCAGCAGGCTTACGCCTGGACGCGCAGCCTGACTGCGCAAGCTCTGGGCCGCAGCCAGGAGCCTGCTCCACTGAACAAACCCGAAGAAGCCAGCAGCCTGTTGGCCGACGCCCGCTTTCTGATTGGTGTGGTTATGGCTCCGGTCGGTCAGCCCCTGTTTCGCTGGCAACAATCCAGCGACAATCTGCAAGCCGACCACCTGCGCTGGGTAGAGCAATGGGTGGAGCGTTACTCCGCCATCGTCACGCCGTTGTTTACCGGCTGCCAGCTGCAGTTTCTGGCTCCCAACGCTTATTACGTCAATAACCGCGAGTCGGACCGCGAAATTCGCCCACTGGCCCTGAAGGCCGGTATCACCTGGCTGCAAACAGCCGTGAAGCTCTCGCCCGACCACTTGCGTGCGGTCATCGTTGCTTGCGGTGAAGAACAAGTCGAAGAATATCGCGTGGGCTTTAGCACCATTTCCTCGCCCACCGTGATTTATGGCTGTATCTGGCCTGTGTTGAGCCAGGAAGAGGCCGAGTCCTCTTTCCACAGCGACGACCATATCGACATCCCGGACGTGATTGCCGCCCTGCTCAGCACCCTGGGTCTGGTCCAGATTCAGCGCCTGCCCGGCCTGCACTCCACCGAGACCTGCGACGATTGCAACGCGCCCTTCTTCCCGGACATCAACGGCGAGATGCAGCACCCGGAACTGCCGGACGAAATCGATCTGGACCCCGTACAGCTGCACTAAATTGAACACCGCTACTGCTTCCCAACCTGTATCCATAGACCTGTTTTGCCGTGTTATCGACAATCTGGGGGATATAGGCGTGTGCTGGCGGCTGGCCCGTCAGTTAGCTGCCAAACCCGAGGTCGCCCAGCTACGCCTGTGGGTAGATGATCTGCACAGCTTCAGCCGTATCCAGTCCGAAATTCAAAGCGAACGGCAAAGCCAGCAACTGCAGGGCGTAGATATTGAGCATTGGCACGACGCGCGCCAAGAATACCCCGCAGCACATCCCTTCGTGATCGAGGCCTTTGCCTGCGAACCGCCCGAAGCCATGACACGGCAACTGACGGCAGATAGCCATGTGTGGATCAATCTGGATTACCTGAGCGCCGAACCCTGGGTACAGGGCTGCCACGGCCTGCCCTCCCCACAAGCCGGTAGTGCGAACAAATATTTTTTCTTTCCCGGCTTTGTCCCGCAAACAGGGGGGCTGCTGCGTGAAAGCGATCTGCTGGCCCGTCGCGATGCCTTTCAACAGGACGATGTCGCCTACCAGGCCATGCTGAGTCGTCTGGGCGTGGCGCAGGAGCACATTCAAGCTCTGCTCCAGGGCGAGATGCAGCAAATGTTCCTGTTCTGCTATCCCGATGCGCCCGTCCTGGCCCTGCCCGAAGTGCTATCTACACTAAAGCAGAAAACCCTGCTGCTGGTGCCCGAGTCTGTTGCCCAAGGTATCCCGGATCTGGAGCAAGGCCACTTGCAAGTTCAGCGCATCCCCGCCGTGAATCAGGCCGATTTTGATGCCCTGCTCTGGCGTAGCGCACTGAATATTGTGCGTGGCGAGGACTCCCTGGTACGCGCCATCTGGGCCGCTCAGCCCATGCTGTGGCAGCCTTACGTACAGAAAGAACAGGCCCATCTGGACAAGCTGCAAGCCTGGCTGGATACCGGCAATTTGCCCAAGCCGGTTCAAGCCCTGCATCTGGCCTGGAGCAGTGCCGATCAGGCCGGTGCCGCCACTGCCTTGAGCCGCTGCCTGGAACCCCAGGTGTTGCGTCTATGGCAACAAGAAGCCCGTGCTTATAGTGAAAAACTGGCTGAACAAGCCGATTTGGCCAGCAGTTTGCTGAGTTTTTACACCCAAGTCGCCCGAAAACGCTAAAATAACGGATTACCTCTTAAAAGCTCCCTGACACTGCGTTTGGCGGAGCCTGTCCCATTCGGAGTTTTTTTAATGAAAACCGCACAAGAACTGCGCGTTGGTAACGTCGCTATGGTTAATGGCGACCCTCTGGTCGTTCAGAAAACGGAATACAACAAATCCGGTCGCAACTCCGCCGTTGTCAAATTGAAGTTCAAGAACCTGCTGACCGGCTCGAACAGCGAAGCCGTGCACAAAGCTGACGAAAAATTTGAAGTGGTTCAGCTGGAAAAGCGCGAATGCACTTACTCCTACTTTGCTGACCCTATGTACGTCTTCATGGACGAAGAGTACAACCAGTACGAAATCGAAGCTGAAAGCATGGGCGACGCCCTGGATTACCTGGAAGAAAACATGTCCGTTGAGGCCGTTTTCTACGAAGGCCGTGCTATTTCGGTTGAACTGCCCACCATCATCGTGCGCGAAATCACCTACACCGAACCTGCCGTGAAAGGCGATACCTCCGGTAAAGTGCTGAAGCCTGCCAAGATCAACACGGGCACCGAAATCAGCGTGCCTTTGTTCTGCAATATCGGTGACAAGATCGAAATCGACACCCGCACTGGCGAATACCGCAGCCGCGTGATGTAAGAAAGACGTCGTGCCGCCCAGTGCGGTACGCGCAAAAAAGGGGCTGTTTTTACAGCCCCTTTTTCCTGCCTGCCATTTTACTAAAAATACTGTGCAACCGAGAAAGAGGCAGTATTAACTTAACACCAAAATACATATCTGCCCCTTGCTCTTAGCACAGCATTACCTCACCCCAAACGCCTCTTCAAAAATCCCCATAATCGTCTTCTTATCCGTCTGAATCGGATTAGTTGCACCGCACACATCCTTGAGCGCGTTATCGGCCAGAACCGGGAAATCTTCCCGCTTCACGCCCAGCTCTTCCAGCGACTTCGGAATCCCCACAATATCCGCCAGCTTTTTAATCGCTGCGATGACATCCAGGCCTTTCAGATCTGGATTGTTATCTGATAGCAGCTTGCCGATTTCATTCAGGCGCTCCCCTGCCACCTGCATATTGAAAGCCTGCACATGCGGCAGCAGCAGGGCATTACAGACACCGTGGGGCAGATCGTAGAAACCGCCTAGCTGGTGCGCCATGGCGTGGACATAGCCCAGTGACGCGTTATTGAATGCCATCCCTGCCAGAAACTGCGCATAGGCCATTTGTTCACGGGCTTTCTTGTTATGCGGCTCACGCACAGCAACGGGCAGGTATTTGGCGATCAGCTCTACCACTTTCACCGCACAGGCGTCGGTGATGGGGGTGGCGATTGTGGAAACGTAGGCTTCAACTGCGTGGGTCAGTGCATCCATGCCAGTAGCAGCAGTTAGCGATGCGGGCATGCCTTCCATCAGGTCGGAGTCGTTCACTGACAGGAACGGGGTGATGTGGCGGTCGATGATTGCCATTTTTACGTGGCGGGTTTCATCAGTAATGATGGTGAAGCGCGTCATTTCCGACGCGGTGCCTGCTGTGGTGTTGATAGCCAGCAGTGGCAGTTGCGGTTTGGCGGATTTATCTACGCCTTCGTAGTCAGCGATCTTGCCGCCGTTGCTGGCGACCAGGGCTACGCCTTTGGCACAGTCATGCGATGAACCGCCGCCCAAGGAAACAATCAGATCTGCGCCGTGTGCTTTCAAGGCGTCCAAGCCGGCATTCACGTTACCGACTGTAGGATTAGGCTGCACCTGATCAAAAATCGCGGTATTGATGCCTTGTGCAATCAGCTTGTCAGCCACCAGTTTCGCCATACCCAGCTTGGCCAAATCGGCATCAGTAATGATCAGAGCTTTTTTGAAGCCCATTTTCCCGACAATGGGCATGGCCTGATCCAGTGCGCCGGGGCCAAGAATATTGTGCGAGGGGATAAAGAATTCCGAGACTGTCATGGTGCGTATTCCTTATTAATGATCGAAGAAATTCCTTGCGGCCCTCTGGGATAAACACATAGCAAGCGCGCAAGGAGGGCATCCCCCCATATTGCATGGGGGGAGGTCTGACAACACTACGAATAGATCAAAGGATCAGAAGAAGCCCAGGGCGTTCGGGCTGTAGCTGACCAGCAAGCACTTGGTTTGCTGGTAGTTATTGAGGGCCATCTTATGGGTTTCGCGGCCGATACCGGATTGCTTGTAGCCACCGAAAGCGGCGTGAGCAGGATACAGGTGATAGCAGTTGGTCCAAACTCGGCCAGCTTCAACGCCACGGCCTACGCGGTAGGCACGCGAGCCGTCGCGGCTCCAGACTCCAGCACCCAGGCCAAACTCGGTGTCGTTGGCGATGGCAATGGCTTCTTCTTCGTCCTTGAAGGTGGTCACAGCGGCCACCGGTCCGAAGATTTCTTCCTGGAAGGTACGCATGCTGTTTTTACCCAGCAGCATGGTTGGGCTGATGTAGTAGCCATTATCCAGGCCTTCACCCAGACGATTGCGTTCGCCGCCAGTCAAGGCTTGTGCGCCCTCTTCTCGACCGATATTGATGTAGCCCAGGATGCGCTCCATCTGTTTCTCGGACACCTGCGCGCCCACCATTGTCCCGGCATTGAGCGGGTTGCCGGTCTGAATACGTTTGACTCGCTCCACGGCACGCTCGATAAAGCGCTCGTAGATGGATTCCTGAATCAGGATACGCGATGGGCATGTGCAAATCTCGCCCTGGTTCAGGGCAAACATGCTCAAACCTTCCAGGGCTTTGTCCAGGAAGGCATCATCAGCCTGCATCACGTCTTCAAAGAAGATGTTGGGGCTCTTGCCGCCCAGCTCTACCGTAGCGGGGATCAGGCGATCAGCTGCGGCGTGCAGGATTTCTCGGCCGACGGGGGTGGAGCCAGTGAAGGCGATTTTGGCGATGCGCTTGGAGTTGGCCAAGGCATGGCCTGCTTCTTTACCGTAGCCAGTGACGACGTTCAGTACGCCAGCGGGCAGCAGATCGCCGATGATTTCCATCAGCAGCAAAATGGAAGCGGGAGTTTGCTCGGCGGGTTTCAGGACGATGGGGCAACCGGCAGCCAGGGCGGGGGCCAGTTTCCAGGCGGCCATCAGCAGCGGGAAGTTCCAGGGGATGATCTGGCCGACGACGCCGATAGGCTCGTGGAAGTGGTAAGCAACCGTGGTGCTGTCCACATCCGAGATGCTGCCCTCTTGGGCGCGCAGGCAACCGGCAAAGTAGCGGAAATGGTCGACGGCCAAAGGCAAGTCAGCCGCGCGGGTTTCACGGATGGGTTTGCCATTGTCGATCGTTTCGGCAACCGCCAGACGTTCCAGGTTTTGTTCGATACGGTCAGCAATGCGCAACAGCACAGCGGAGCGCTCGGCAGGCGGGGTATTGGCCCACTGGTGGCGCACCTTGTGCGCGGCGTCCAGAGCCAGGTCAATGTCCGCTGCACCCGAGCGGGCTACCTGGCAAAAAACCTGCCCGGTGACGGGCGAGACGTTATCAAAATACTCGCCTTCGACCGGCGGCACCCAACGTCCACCAATGTAGTTGTCGTAACGGGATTTGAACGGGAATTCCAGATCCAGGCCCATGGATTTGAGATCGGACAGATTCATGATGTCTCCTTATTGATTTAGTTCGGTGTCACAAGGCGTGCACCGCAGGGAAAGGTTAGGGGTGCCTTTATCCTGTTTTAACTAAAGCAAATAACGTGCCAAACTACCTAGCGATTGTCCCGACTCGATCCTGAGCTCGCCCGCCTCCATAATGAAACGACCTCCAGTCGCAGGCTGCGACAGCTACTGTCGCAAAACGCGAGCACTGTCGCAGAATGCGACACCCCTCCCGGAGCACACTCATGACTTCTCTACACTCGTTTTGCCCGCAGACCAACGAAACCATGTGGCGTCAGTCCTGGGAACGCTGTCAGACGATGGAGTCGGAGTTAAGCGCGGAACCCAGAGACATGAGCCAAGGTGCGCTGCGACAGTTGCTGGAACAACAGCATCACCTGTTGCATCACTCCTCGGCGGCGGTACAGGATCTGGCGGCGCTGGTGCACCCGCATCGCAGTCTGGTTTTATTGTGCGACGCACAAGGCACGGTGTTGCAACAGGCGGGGGACCCGCACTTTCTGCAGCGGGCCGAACAGGTTGCCTTGCGTGCGGGTGTGAGTTGGGCGGAGAACCATCGCGGCACCAATGCTATTGGCACAGCTCTGGTCTGCGCACAGCCCATCAAGATTCACGGCAGCCAGCACTATTTGCCTGACAACCGGATTCTTAGCTGCCACGCCGCCCCCATTTACGACCCTTACGGCCAGATTATTGGAGTGCTGGATATCTCCGGGCCTTCAGAACTGGAACATCACTACGCGCTGGATTTGGCACAACTGTACGCCCGCCAGATCAGCCGCCAGATGCTGGAGTCACTGTGCACGCCATCGCGCCGTCTGCTGCATCTGCATACAGACCCCAGCCTGCTCAACAGTGCTTTTAGTGGGCGACTGATTCTGGAGGATGACACCATTGTGGCGGCCGATGAGTTGGCCGCCCGCATGTTGCGCCAGGACTGGCAGGAGCTACCCGGCCAGGACTTAAGTTCGGTACTGGAACAGGCGAAAAGCACGAGTCGACCTGTAACGCTCCACCTGAGCACAGCGGCTAAAACTCCGGCTCCAGCCCGCGCGGTACAGGCTCGGACCGAGACAGCAGAAGCAACACAACTACTGTCCCCTCAACAGGAAAAGGCGCTGGAACCGGCGTTGCGAGCCATGCAAATGGGCCTGTCCATCTTGCTCAGCGGCCCCAGCGGCTCGGGCAAAGAGCGTATGGCGCGTGAGCTGCATCGCCGTCACAAGTCGCAGTCCGGTCCTTTTGTGGCGATTAACTGCGCCGCCCTGCCCGAAACCCTGATCGAAGCCGAGTTGTTCGGGTATGAGGCCGGTGCGTTTACGGGTGCGCGCCGTCAGGGCTATGCAGGCAAATTGCGTCAGGCCCATGGCGGAGTGCTGTTTCTGGATGAAATTGGCGATATGCCAGTGGGTTTGCAAAGCCGTCTGCTACGGGTTCTGCAAGAGCGCGAGGTGCAGGCACTAGGTTCGGAACGCACACACAGGCTGGACTTCCAGCTGATCAGCGCCAGCCATCAACCGCTGGAAAAACTGGTGCGTGATGGCCGCTTCCGTGCCGACCTGTACTTCCGACTGCAAGACTATATCTGCACAGTCCCCAGCCTTAGGGAACGCAGCGATCTGGGCGACTATATTTCCAAAGAACTGGCTATTCTGGCACAAGGCCAGGCTGCTCCACAGCTACATCCCGAAGCCCTGCAAATACTGCAGGACTACGACTGGCCGGGCAATTACCGTCAGTTGCGATCGGTGCTGCTGCAAATCATTGTGCAAGATTCTCCGGGGCGGCTCTGGTTGGCCCAGGACCTGCCTGCCTTGCCGTGCTTGAATGCAGAACACCCGGTGCTGGCTCAAGAACCTGCCATCCCGGAGGTCCGGAGCATTACGGAAACCAGCTCCCTTGACTCCCCAAGGCCACAAACCCTGAAGGAACAGGAATACGCTGCCGTGCAGCAGGCTTTGAAACAGCATCAGGGAAATATTTCACAAGCGGCACGCGCCTTGGGACTGCATCGCAGTACCTTGCACCGCAGGCTGAAAGAGATGTCGCAGTTATTTACTGCAGGCGGTCATCATCCAGAAAGTCCGGAATCGGCATGGCAATAATGCCGTCGTCGGCCAGTTCCTGATACTCCTGCACCGTGGCCTGACCACGGATTGCGCGCGGCTCAATGTCGCCCTCGTGCATGCGCCGTGCTTCCTGGGCAAACTGGGTGCCCACATCGTCTGACTTGCGTATCACCGAACGCAGCTCTTGTAAAAGCTGACCTTGAATCGCCCGCATTTGCGCTTCGGTAGGCATGGTTGAAGGCAAGGGAGGCGGAACTGGAGCACTGGCAGGGGCGCCAAGGCTTTCCTGCGCACCTACATTGATACGTGGCGCTGAAAGTTTGCGTTTGACCTCGTGGCTGTCGCAGACGGGGCAACACAAAAGCCCACGACTGATCTGCTCATCGTAACTTTCGCGTGAGCTAAACCAACCCTCGAACACATGGCCGTGTTCGCATTCAAGATCAAAAACCTTCAGACTCATAATGTGTTTATCAATGGGCGGACAGACCGCCGTATTGTGACATAGAAGTGCCGGACCGATCAGGGCAAGTCCGGCATTTGGCGCGGCTTAACGGGGAACAGCGGCCAGCAGACGCTGCGTCAAATCTTCCTGCGGATGGAACAGAACGTGCTGTGCGCTGCCCTGCTCCACGATGCGTCCCTTGGCCATGATAGCAATTCGATCGGCCAGATACTCCACAACCCCGAAATTATGGGTAATGAATAAATAAGCCAGACCCAGTTCCATTTGTAACTCACGCATCAAATCCAGAATTTGCGCTTGTACGGACACGTCCAGGGCCGAGGTGGGTTCATCGCAAATCAGAACGGCGGGCTCTACCGCCAAGGCACGGGCAATAGCGATGCGCTGACGTTGCCCGCCGGAAAACTCATGTGCGTAACGATCCAGGGCATTCTTGGGTAGACCGACTTGGTCCACTAAAGTTTCAATTCGTTTGCGACGCGCCTTGGTGTCCAGCTCGGGACGCAGCGCGGTCAGGCCTTCCAGGAGAATGTCGCCCACCATCATGCGCGGATCCAGCGATCCATAGGGATCCTGAAAAATGATCTGCAAACGTGAGCGCAGTTGCCGCAAGGCCTTGCCTTTCACTTGCAAGACGTTCTGCCCCTGCATCTGCACCTGCCCGCTGATCTCAGCCTGATGATCCAGCAAGCGCATCAAAGTACGTGCGACCGTGCTTTTACCGCAGCCCGACTCGCCGACCAAAGCCAGGGTTTCGCCCTTGTGCAGTTGCAGGCTCAAGTCTTTGACCACGGGAATGACAGGCAGGCGTCGCCACCAGGAGCCAGCCTGCTTATAGGAAACAGACAAGCCCTGAATATCCAGCACCAGCTCTTTGCCGCTATTGCGCGGTGGGACTGCTTCAATGGGCGCAGGGGCACGGGACAAGGGACGCCCACGTTTCTCAAAAGTGGGAATGGCATTGAGCAATTCACGAGCATAAGGATGGCTAGGGCGCAAAAAGAACTGGCTTGCCAGCCCGGCTTCCACTATTTGTCCGTGCCGCATCAAGGCCACATAGTCGGCATACTGTTTGACCAGCAGCAAATCGTGCGTAATCAGCAAGATAGCCAGGCCCATCTCTTTCTGTATATCGGCCAACAACTGCAGAATCTGCGCCTGAACCGTTACATCCAGCGCAGTGGTTGGCTCGTCAGCCACCAGCAAATCAGGTTCCGCCGCCAAGGCAATGGCAATCATGATGCGTTGCTTCTGGCCGCCGGAGAACTGGAATGGAAAGTCGTCGTAACGCTGTGCGGCACCGGGGATGCCGACTCGCTCCAGCCATTTGATGGCCCTTGCCCTTTCCTGCCCCGCAGGAGCCACACCATGACGACGAATCACCTCGCTGATCTGCCGGCCAATGGACATGACCGGATTCAGACTGGTAGACGGCTCCTGAAAAATCACGCTGATGCGTTTACCGCGCACATCCTGCATTTGCTGTTCAGGCAAAGGTGGCAGTTCCAACCCGTCCAAGGCAATTTGACCGGACTGCATCCAGGCGGCTTCGGGCAAGAGGCGCAGGATCGCCATGGCCGTCATGCTTTTGCCGCAGCCGGACTCCCCCACCAAGGCAAAGGTTTCACCGCGCTGCACGGCCAAAGACAGATTACGCACCACACTTTGCACACCGGCATCGGACTGTACACGCAGTTCCAGACCCTCGATACTCAGCACGGCAGGCGTTGCAGCGGGCTTCACGGCGGAGACATTTTCAAGCTCGCTCATACCTTGGCTCCTCCTGGACGACGTACTCGCAAAACCTTGAAGCGACGAGTACGAGGGTCAAACGCCGTTTGCACCGCATCGGCAAAAATGTTCGCAGACAGTACCAAACCCAGCATCATCACAAAAGCCCCGGCCAGGCCCCACCAGATGATCGGGTCGCGGGACAGCTCGCTACGGGCGGCGTCAATCATGCGCCCAAAGGATGGCATGCTCGGGTCCACACCAATACCCAGATAAGACAACACAGCCTCGTACAGCACCAGGCCGGAGAACTCCAGAATCAGGGTGATCAGCACAATGTGCATGACGTTAGGCAGCAGGTGACGGAACATGATGCGCAGATGACCGACACCAAAGGCTTGGGCTGCCTGAACGTAGTCCAGCTCGCGCAGCTTCAACACCTCGGCCCGCAGCAGGCGGCACAGGCCCGCCCAGCCGGTTAACCCCAGAATCAGGCACAGCATGAACAAGCGCAGATCTGCGCGAGCGGCCACGGTGTCGAAGCTGTCGGGATGGGTGTCGATATAGACCTGCATCATCAACACGCAAGCGGCGATCAGCAGCACGCCAGGGATGGAAGTCAGCGTGGTGTAAATGTATTGAATGACATCATCCACCCAGCCCCGGAAGTATCCAGCGGCCAAGCCCAGAATGATGGCAGGTGGCAGCATGGCGAAGGTGGTCAAGGTGCCAATCACCAAAGCCGTGCGCACGCTTTTCAAGGCTTGCCAGATGATGTCGTTACCCGTGCGATCCGTGCCCAGCACGTAGTAATTCGCGCTAAGGCTCAGCACCAGGCATAGCAGTATCACCAGCACACAGGCGCTGAACCAGACCAGTCGCCAATTCACCAAGCCCTGCCCTTGCCACCAATAACGCCAGGCCGCGCCCCAACCCGGCTCCATGGATTGCTTGCGCCCCCAAAGCGTCAGCAGAACAGCCAGTAGCACACTGACCAGCCCCCCCCAGGCCAAACCTTTGGCGCCTAGCTGCAAAATATCGTGTCTATGCGCGGCAGGCGTATCCATACCCACCCCGGCATTGACCAGACGCGGAAAGTCCCGCACGGGCTTGCCATCTATCAGCATGCTTTCTTTGGTCAGTTGAAAGCGGGCCAAGGGAGCGGAATAGGTTTTTTCCACCTCGGCCAGCCCGGCTTTTTTCAGAATATCGTCCAACGCAGAACGGGCGACGGGGGCATAGCTGGCTGTGCTGGCTTCCTGCCCAGGGGCAGCCGGCAATAAAGGCCGGTAGTGGATGGAGTCCAGCAGACCAATCAGCAGGAAAAAGACCAGAAAAACAGCAGCACACATGGCCGAGGGCGTACGTGCCACACTGGCCCAGGCCGAGCGCAAGGCAGGCCGCTTGACGACGCGCCAGGTGTAGAGCGCCATGGCCAGAAACAGTGCCAGCACAAAGGTATCGGTCCAGAGAAAGACGAACTGTGGCATGGCGGGCTCAACTAAAACGAATGCGGGGGTCAACCAGGGTGTAGGAGATATCGGCCAGAATCAAACCGGCGATATAAAGCATTGATCCTAAAAACACCATGGCACGCACAATGGAGAAGTCCTGGGCATTGATGGCATCAATGGTGAAGCTGCCCAGACCCGGAATACCAAAAAAAGACTCCGAAATCAGGCTGCCCATGAACAGCAGGGGCAAAGCCGATACGGTGCCCGTCAGAATGGGCAAGAGCGCATTGGGCAAGACATGGCGGAACAAAACGGTAGATTCCGCCAGCCCCTTGGAGCGCGCCGTACGCACATAATCACGGCTGGCCTCTTCCAGGAACAGGCTGCGGTAAAAGCGGGATTCTGCGCCGATGCGCGACAAAATCCCCACCAGCACCGGCAAGACCAGAAAGCGCCAGTTATCCATCCCTTCCACCCAGCCCGAAAACGGCACCCAGCGCAGCACCCGTGCAAACAGCCATTGCCCGGCAATGATGTAGAACAGGCCCGAAATGGACATCAACACGACGCACAGCACAACGGCTGAAAAATCCAGTCGGGTTCCCCGAAAGAACACCATCAGCAAGGCAAAACTGATGCACACCCATAAGCCCAAAAAGAAGGTGGGCAAGGCCAGCGCCAAACTGGGCCCCATGCGTTGCTTGATCTGATAGGCAATATCCTGCCCCTGGTCGGACAAGCCAAAATCCAGGCGCAACAAAGGAACCGAGCGCTCGTAGAAAATCGTGTCGGTAAAGGTTTTGGAGCCTTCCGCTTGCGCGTTATAAAACAACGGCTTGTTATAACCGCGCTCTGCCTTCCAGTTTTCAATGGCCGTCTGGCTGACGCGCTGCCCACCAATGGACAAACGGGCCATATCGTCAGGCGTGTTCACGGCAAAGAACAGCACAAAGGTCAGCAGATTGACCCCTATCAGAATCAGCACGCCATACAGAATGCGCCGCAGCATATAGGAAAACATCAGTCTTTCTCCTTGCGCAGAGCCACATGGCGACGACGCGCCTGAGCCTGCGAGCGCACCACCCACACCAGAATCAAGGCCAGCAAGCCCAGCGGAATGGCGGGCCACCAGACGGGGCGGTTCCAGCGATCAATGCGCTCCACACGCTGTTCGGGGTCGATACGGTAATACTGGATGCTGTCGCGCACCATCATGGACGGCTTGGCATTGCGCACCCAGCTTTGGTAGGCTCCACCCGCATTGGGCACATAGCCAAACATCCAGGGGGCATCATGCTGGACCAGATGGATCATCTGCTGCACCACCGCCTGCTTGTCCGGGCCGTCGTTCAGAAAGCGCATTTGCTCGTACAGGCGATCAAACTCCGCGCTTTGGTAATTGGCGGCGTTCTCACCACCAAAATCCTTCTTGGCCTGGGGGCCATACAGCAAGGTGAAGAAGTTTTCGGCATCCGGGTAGTCGGCTACCCAGCCCCACAGAAATAGCTGTGCCGCGCCCCGCTTCATCTTGTCCTGAAAGCGGTTGTAATCGGTAGCGCGCACCTCCAGCTGCAAGCCTACCTGGGCCAGCTGACGGCGCATCCAGTCCACCGTGGCATCCGAGCCCATACCCATCATGGAGTCGTAATACAGAATCAGGGGCTTGCCGGTACGGCTGTCCCGTCCATCGGGATAGCCCGCCTGTCGCAGCAAATCACGCGCTTCGTCCAGACTGCGGCGTTTCACCACGCCATTGTCCTTGGTGTAGACATAAGGGTTGGCACCTTGGGGCAGCGGCTGATAGCCCGGCACGCCAGGCGGCAAAGGACTATGCGCGGCTTCCCCTTGGTCATTCATGAAAATGGAAACGTACTGCTCCCAGTCGAACACAATGCTGATGGCCAGGCGCAGCTTGCGGTTTTTCTCGAACTGCTCGGGCGTATCGCCCTGGCCGACCACCGGGTCGTGCCAGTTAAAGCCCATATAAAACAATTGCGCTTCAGGTGCCGTGCGCAATTGCAGGCCGCGCTCCTGATACAGATTGGCTTTGTCGACCGAGTCCTGCGCGGCCACTGTCATGGCGACACCGTACTCGCCCCGCTCCACCTGCGGAATGTCGTAATAGCCCTGCAGGAACTTGCCCATCAAGGGGACGCCCTCTTTTTCCAGAGAGAACACCACTTTGTCCAGAAAAGGCATGGGTTTGCCGCAATCTTCCAGTAAACCAGCAGCCTGGTCGCCGGGCTCGCCCACACAAGGGTATGGCTCCCCCCGGTAATTGGGGTTACGGCTCAGAACGTGACGACGATTGGTCAGGGATTCCGTCAGCATGAATGGGCCTGTACCCACGGGCCAGCTATCCAGTGTCAGATTGTGCTGCGCCATGCGCGGCTGGCTATAAAAGCGCTCGGCCTCCCAGGCCATGGGCGCGGTAAAGGTCATGGCCAGCCAGTACTTGAACTGTGGGTACTTGCCATTCACCTCGATGCGCAAGGTGTGTTTATCCAGCGCTCGCACACCCGGCAAGGTGTAGGGCCGCAAATCCAGCCATTGTGGACGCGGCTCCTGCTTGTCGATACGGGCCAGTTCTTCGCTGAACTCCTTGAAGCCCCGGATATGCTCGGCCATCACACCCAGCACAGGAGAGGCCAAGCGCGGGCTGGCCAAACGCTTGAAGGCGTAAACGTAATCGTGAGCCGTCAGCTCGCGTGAGCCGGTATGGGCGAAGTCGGTAATGCTGAAAGCATCGTTCAGGTCCGGCGCCCGCATGGGGTAATAGCGGTACTCGCCCTGTTCATCCAAGGCAAAGGCCGGATGCGGCTGAAAGCGAATGCCTTGCTTGATGGGAATATCGTAACGGCTGACTGCCACCTGTTCGCCCGGCACATCAGCAGGCAAACGATTACCCTGCTCATCAAGGTATACAGGCTCTACCAGCTCGGCCGCCGCCTTGGGAATCAGGCGGTAGGGACGGTCCAGATAGTGATAGCCGTACAGCGGCTCATAAATCGAATACGTAAACGGTGTCTCGTCACCGGAGTAGGACAAAGCCGGGTCCAGGTGATTGGGGGAGCGGGTCGTGAACGCGCTGTAGAGCGTGTTTTCTGCTGCGCTGCCTTCCTGATAAGGGCTGTTAACGGGTTTGGAGCAAGCTGCCAATCCGACGCACAACAAGGCCAGCCCCATCCGCCGCAAAGGGCTTAGCATTGCCCTTGCTGCCAGCAGTCATAACGCCATTTCCATGGCGGGACAGGACTGGGCTCTGACCAGATGCCTACACCGGCTTCCTTGGCTTCGCGCTCCAGCTGATCAATACGAGGGTCGCGCAGGAAGCGGCCGCGTTTTTCACGATTGGCCATGGCCATTCCAGCCCGTACCAGTTTCTGGTTGGCGGTTTCGCCATCGGCCAAAGGCACATCGCATACAGCGCGACCGTGGCGGTCGCGCTCATAGCAAGACAGGGTCAAATGTTTACCGGAAACCAAATCCGACAGGAAGCGCCGCGAGGCCACCGCAAAGGGCTGGCCGGGACGACGGCTGTCTTTGGTGGTTTCGGGAGCATCGATACTGGCCAGACGCACGCGCACCTGCCTGTTATTGCTGGGCAAAATCGTCAGCGTATCGCCGTCGGCCACCCGCACCACCCGCCCTGTCAGCTCGAAGTCTTGAGCCTGAACAGGCAAGGCCCAGACAGCCATCACAGCCGTCAAGCCAGCACAAACGGCTGTGCGCCGCGTCAAAGAAGAAAAGCCGGACAGGGAAAACACAGTCATGATGCGGACAACACTCCAGGCGGGTAGCAGAAACAAGGCTAACAAATTATAGATACTGCGCACCGCCTGTCCAGAGCAATGTCCCTAGTAGGCAGGCCTGCGTCAAGACGCCTGCAGGCGGGGCCAGATGCGATACAAATACCAGGAAGCCTGCTCCACACCTTCCAGCCCGAATACGGTAGCCGGACCTTGTTGCAGACGATGGGTCGCGAACAGATCCGCGACGGCATCGGGAGCCACCTGGCGCATCAGGCAGGCTTGGTACAGCAGGGCCAGTTTCTGCGTCCAGACACGGCCTCCCGCCTGGGAAACCGTGCTCAACAAATCCTGTGCAACCTGACCCAGTTCCGCATCATCTCCCGTACGGGCACGCAAGTCTGCCTGCAAGGCCTCCAGGACACCTTCCTGACTCAAGGCGCGCTGCACATCCAGGCACATCACATTGCCTGAACCTTCCCAAATAGAATTGACAGGAGCTTCGCGCAGCAAGCGTGGCATGGGGCCATCCTCGATATAACCGTTGCCGCCCCAGGTTTCCATGGCTTCGGCACACAGGGCGATGGCCCGGCGACATACCCAGAACTTGGCAGCCGGGGCCAGCACGCGTAGCACCGCCTGCGCCACGGGATCATCAGCCCGTTCCTGCAAGTCCACCAGGAACAGGGCCAGATGGGTGGCCGCTTCGCTTTCCAGGCTCATATCCAGCAATACCGCCTGCATCAAGGGCTGATCGATCAACTGTTTGCCAAAGCAGCGTCGGTGCTGACAGTAATGCAGGGACTGCACCAAAGCCTGCCGCATCAGGGCGGCACTGCCCAGCACGCAATCAATACGGGTACGGGCCGCCATTCCGGCCAGCAGAGCAATACCGCGACCGGTTTGGCCCACGCGCCAGGCCAGTGCACCATCAAAATCAATTTCGGCACTGGCGTTGGAGCGGTTGCCCAATTTGTCTTTCAGCCTGCGTATATACCGGCGATTCAAGCCATATTCGGTATAGCGCGGCATCAGGAAACAAGAAAACTGCTCGTGCTCACGCGCCAGTACCAGATGCCCGTCCGCCTGCGGCACGGAGAAAAACCATTTGTGCCCGTAAAGACGAAACGCCTGAGCCTGGGGATGCGCTTCAGTGGTGCAGCCGCGCAGATCAGAGCCGCCCTGCATTTCCGTCATGCCCATGCCCAGCAGCACGCTGCTTTTTTCTGTCATCAACTGATCAGAAGAATCATACTGATTGATGTCCAGCTTGGCCGCCCACTCCTGAAACGGATCAGCCTGCAATAAGGGCGCAGCGGCGCGCGTCATGGTCAAGGGACACAAGGTGCCCGCCTCAATCTGACCATGCATGTAAAAGCCCATGGCTCGTTGCAGGTGCCGGCCAGGTTCGGACTGATGGGGCCAGATATGCAGGCCCTGCTCCATGCCCAGGCTCATCAATTGATGCCAGGCGGGATGAAAATCCACCTGATCAACTCGTTGCCCTTGGGCAGACCAGCCTCGCCATTGCGGCGGCTGGCGATTAGCCAGGGCACCTTGCTCGCGCCAATGGGCAGAGCCCAGTTTCTGGCCGTAGTCCGCCAGCGCTTGCCGGGCCTCCTGGGAGGCCAGCTTGCTTTGCCAATGTTGTAAAGCCGGATCTTCGCCAAACAGATCGTCATTCATCAAATCCGGCACCTGATTCTGTAACTGCTGCTCCAGACCCATCTCGCCTCCTTGATTCCGGCCGTCCTGCCCCGTCTCTTAATCTAGAGCCATTTGGCCTTTTTGAATTTCCAGTACAAAAATCCGCACACGCTGCCCATCAGGCCCAAGGCCAGGGGGTAGCCCAGCGTCCATTCCAGCTCGGGCATGAATTTGAAGTTCATGCCGTAAATCCCCGCCACCGCGGTCGGCACGGCCAAAATGGCCGCCCAGGCCGCCAGCTTGCGGGTAGTGTCAGTCTGCTGCATCTGCCCTATCATCAAGCCACCTTCAAAGGCGAAGGCCAGGGCTTGCCGCAGGCTGTTAATAAATTCAGAAGTGCGGGCAATGCGGTCTGCCACTTCACCGAAATATGCCCGACTTTCCGCATCCACATACGCCAGCTCGATGCGCGACAAACGACGGCTTAGCTCCGCCAATGGCGTTACCGCGTTATACACGCGCAGCAAATCGCGCCGTAAACGATAAATACGCCGTACATCGTTTTCCTTGAAGCCCCGAATCAGAAATTGCTGTTCAATGGCCTCTACCGCCTTTTCGGTTTGTTCCAGGCAAGTCTGGTACTGGTCCACAATCAGATCCAGCAACTCCGAGGCGACAAAATCACTGCCCCGCTCCAGCAAGGCCGGTGTGCTTTCCAGACGGGCACGCAGCTCTAAATAGCTGCTGTTGGAGCCACGCCGCACCGTCAGCAACAAGCCGTGGGCAATCAGAATCTGCGTAGTACCAAAAAGTGGGCGCAGATCTTTCAGGCCCAAGGTTACCGCCACCACAATCAGGCAATTGCTGAACTCCAGCAATTTGGGACGGCGATGAGGGGCTATCAATTCTTCAACGGCATTGTCTGGCAGACCCAGTTGCCCCCCTACTTCGCGCAAGATCGCCTCGCTGGGGTCTTTCAAACCAATCCAGATAAAGCCGTCCTTCAAGGGATCGTGTACAGGCAGGTGATGAATATCCAAAGCCTGTGCTGGCTGGCCAGACTGATAGCGATACGCGGCCACCACAACGTCTTGTGCATCAGGGGCGACCGGAGCTATTTCTTGCATGCTGTCTCCTTGCAGACAAAGCCAATTTTTTTGTTCGATAATAGCACTGGCCTCCCTCCGCGCTGCGACCGCAGCGACTTGCAAGGAACGACATGAAATCACGATCCATTCTGTGCCTGGGCACACTGATTATGGCCTTGGGCGTAGGCCTGGGCGCGTTTGGTGCCCACGCCCTGCGCGCCATGGTTGACGCTTCGGCATTGGCAACCTGGCACACGGCCGTGCTGTATCAATTGCTGCATGGTCTGGGCTTGCTGCTGATTGCCGCGTTGGGCTCGCAATTGAATGCGACCTGGCAGTCGCGCAGCGCAATTCTGATGCTGGCTGGCGTACTGATTTTCAGCGGCAGCCTGTACATTCTGGTGCTTAGCGGCGTGAAATGGCTGGGCGCGATTACCCCTATTGGCGGAGTAGCCATGATTCTGGCCTGGCTCTTTCTGGCCATTGCCGCCCTGCGTGGCAAGGACGCCTGACCCCAGGCCTTTGCCTTCGTATAATGGGGCGCATATTCTGCCTACCAGGAGCGCCCCGTGTCTGATTCCGCCTTTTCCCTACGCGAATTTACCCGCCAACTGCCCAAGGCTGAACTGCACCTTCATATCGAAGGCACGCTGGAACCGGACTTGATCTTCAAGCTGGCCCAGCGCAATCACATTACGCTGCCCTATCCCGATCAGGCCAGCCTGCACGCCGCCTATCAGTTCACCGACTTGCAGTCCTTTCTGGACCTGTACTACGCCGGGGCGGGGGTTCTGATCACCGAGCAGGATTTCTTTGACATGACCTGGGCCTACTTTCTGCGCGCCCAGGCCGATGGCATTGTCCACACGGAAATCATGTTTGACCCGCAGACGCACACGGCACGCGGGATCGCCATGGAAACCGTGTTTGCCGGGATTGCCCGCGCCGCCCGCCAGGCCAGATCCGAGTTGGGGATCAGCAGCTATCTGATCTTGAGCTTCCTGCGCCACCTGAGCGAAGCCGAGGCGTTTGACACCCTGGAAGCCGCCTTGCCCTTGCGCAATCAGTATTCCGACCTGTGGATTGCAATTGGCCTGGACTCCTCGGAAAAGGGCAACCCGCCCGCCAAATTCGAGAAGGTTTATGCCCGTTGCCGAGAGCTGGGTTTCCGACTGGTCGCCCACGCGGGTGAGGAAGGCCCGGCCAGCTATGTACGCGATGCCCTTCAGCTTCTGAAAGTAGAACGTATCGACCATGGCGTGCGCAGCCAGGACGACCCGGCCCTGATGCAGTATTTGGCCGACCACGCCATTTCCTTGACAGTCTGTCCGCTGTCCAACATCAAGCTCAAGGTTTTTGATAGCCTGCACCAGCACAATCTGAAGCATTTGCTGGATCGCGGCCTGAATGTCTGCGTGAACTCGGACGACCCAGCCTATTTTGGCGGCTATCTGCTGGACAACTACCTGCAAACCGCCCAGGCCCTGAATCTGCGGGAGGCCGATTTACGCACTCTGGCAGCCAATAGCTTGCGCTCCTCCTTTTTACCCAAGGAGAAAAAGCAGGCCTGGTTGAACAAGCTGGAGCAGATTCCCGGAAATGACTGAATCCGCGCTGTACCTGCCACGTGCGTTCTTTGCCCGTGATCCGCGTTACGTTGCCCTGGAGTTGCTGGGCAAAACCCTGGTTTTGAATGACGAGCGCGGGGAGCGCTGCGCCACCATTGTAGAAACCGAAGCCTATCTGGGTCCCCAGGATCAGGCCGCCCACAGCCGACGCGGTATCACCGAGCGCACGCGACTGATGTTCGGCCCGGCAGGCTACGCCTATGTGTATTTGATCTACGGCCTGCACCACTGCATGAATATCGTCAGCGGTGTTGAAGGCGATGGTACGGCGGTCTTGCTGCGGGCGGCGCAATGGACGTCGCCCGAGGATGGCCCGTCCCTGTCAGGCCCCGGACGATTGTGCAAAGGGATGGGTATAGACAAAGCTTATAACGGTGCAGATGCCTGCGCCCCTGCCATGCATTGGCTGGACGCCCCCGCCCTGCCGCCGGAGCAAATTCTGATCAGCCCACGCATCGGCGTAGAGTACGCGGGCGCCTGGGCCAAGGCCCCCTTGCGCTACTCGATTGCCCAGCACCCCGAGGTGTCCGTCAAGCCGGGCAAAACCACCACAAAACGCAGTGTCAAAGGCCTTAAACGCCCCGCCTAGAACAGGTATTATTAATCCTTCAAGCTGAATGCTTCCCAGCTGCTTTTAAGGATTTCCCATGCGACTCTCCGTACTACTTAGCGTCCTTCCCGCCGTTTTGCTGGCTGCTTGCACGGCCACGGGCAATAGCGCGCAAACAAGCTCGACTTCTTCGTTCAGCGACTCTTCTGGTGGTCTGTGCAATGCGGACGCCTTGAATCCAGCCGGTCAAACCGCCAGCCAAAGCCAAGTTGAACGTCTGGTCAAACAGGCCGGTGCGGCAAAAGCCCGCGTCCTGGCTCCGGACCGCATGTACACCACGGACTACGACCCCACCCGTTTGAACATCCGCGTGGACGAACAAAACAAAATTACCTCCGTTTACTGCGGCTGATCCCTAATGACTCTTGAGCAAAGCCAACACTTGCTGGACACGCTATTTGCCCCTTGGGTGCAAGCCCTGAAATTGCGTGTAGAAAGCATGAATGAAGACGGCGTGGTTCTACGCCTGCCTTTTTCAGATCAATTGACGCACGTGGCCGGTGTGGTCTGCGGTCAGGTGTATATGGCGGCAGCCGATACCGCCATGGTGCTGGCCGTCAGTCAAAGTCTGGGGGAGTTTCGCCCCATGACTACAGTTTCACTGAACACCAGCTTTGTACGCCCGGTTAGCCAGGGGGATGTGCTGGTACACGCCCAAGTGCTGAAGCGTGGCAAAAGCATGGTCTTTGGCGACATCAAGCTGCTGGACGAGCAAGGTCGACTGGCCGCCCACGCCACCACCACCTACGCCCTGCTGCCAGGCTGATGCTCCTCGGGACGGCCACCCGCTTTGCAAGACAGACTCTGACACAAAACAATCCGTCCAGGGGTTTGGCAGAGCGGGCGTGGCACGACTATCATCGTCATAGCAGCTGCGCCCCGGCTTAGCCCTGTGGCCGCTGCCCCGTCCGATTCCTTGTTGATCGCTTTTCTGGAGAAGTTCAAATGGCAAAAGTCCTGGTTCTCTATTACTCCGCCTATGGCCACGTAGAAAAAATGGCCCAAGCGGTTGCCGAAGGTGCACAAAGCGCTGGCGCGACGGTGGACATCAAGCGTGTCCCCGAACTGGTCCCGGAAGCCGTGGCCCAGAAAGCGAATTTCAAGCTGGATCAAGCCGCCCCGGTCGCCACTATTGGCGACCTGGAAAACTACGACGCCATCATTGTCGGCACCGGCACCCGTTTCGGGCGCATCAGCTCGCAAATGGCCAGTTTTCTGGATCAGGCCGGTGGCCTGTGGGCGCGCGGCGCACTCAATGGCAAGGTAGGCGGCGCCTTTACCTCTACCGCCACCCAACACGGCGGACAGGAGCTGACGCTACTGTCCATTATTCATAACCTGATGCACTTTGGCATGATCGTGGTGGGCCTGCCCTACAGCTTTGCGGGCCAGACCCTGCTGAATGAAGTCACTGGCGGCAGCCCCTACGGCGCATCCACCATTGCCGGTGGCGACGGTTCACGTCAGCCCAGCCAGAACGAGCTGGACGGCGCCCGCTACCAGGGCCGTCATATCGCTGAAATTGCAATCAAGCTGAAAGGCTGAAACGGAGTACACAGATGGGCATGATGATAGATGGACAATGGCATAGCAAAGAGCCTGTCAGCAGCACCCAGTCCGATACATTTCAACGTGCCCAGTCTGCCTTCCGGGACTGGATTACCGCCGACGGCGGTCCCGGCCCGGACGGTCAGGCGGCGCAGCCTGCCCAGGCCAATCGCTATCACCTATATGTCTCGCTGGCCTGCCCCTGGGCGCATCGCACCTTGATCATGCGTGAATTAAAGGGGCTGCAAAAGCTGATTTCAGTGTCGGTGGTGAACCCCATCATGGGCGATCAGGGCTGGACCTTTGAACCGGCGGAGGGCGTGGTGCCGGACCTGGTCATGGATGCGCAGTTCCTGCATCAGCTCTATGCCAAGGCGGACCCGAAATTCACAGGGCGCATTACCGTGCCCGTACTGTGGGACAAGCAGCGCGGCACAATCATCAATAACGAGTCGGCCGAGATCATGCGTATTTTCAATAGCGCCTTTGATACTTTGGGCGCGCGCAGCCTGGATATGGCACCTGCCGAGCTGCTGGGCGAAATCGACCAGATCAATGCCCATGTGTATGACACCGTCAATAACGGGGTCTACAAAGCAGGTTTTGCCCGCTCACAAGCCGCCTACGACACAGCAGTTCATGCCCTGTTTGACAGCCTGGACGGGCTGGAGGCTCGCCTGAGCCAGCAGCGCTACCTGACTGGCACGCAACTGACCGAGGCCGACTGGCGCTTGTTCACTACCCTGATTCGCTTTGATCCGGTCTATGTTGGCCATTTCAAATGCAATCTGCGCCGTCTGATTGATTATCCGAATCTGTGGAACTACATGCTGGAGCTGTACCAAATGCCTGGCGTGGCCAGCACGGTCAGCCTGGATCACATCAAGACCCATTACTACAGCAGTCACCGCCATCTGAACCCGACGGGCATTGTGCCGGCTGGCCCTGTACTGGATCTGAACGGGCCCCACGGACGAGGTCATTTACCCGTCCAGCCAGGGCCCTTGCATATCGGGCTTCAGTAACCGGGGCGATCGAAAATATCGGGATTGAGCAAGATGGAGCGGTCTACCTGATTGATATCGGTACGACCGCAAAACGCCATGGACACGTCCAGCTCATTCGCCATCAGTTTCAGCAAACGGGCCACACCGGCCTGCCCCGCCGCACCCAAGGCATACAGGAAAGCACGGCCAATCATGGCACCTTGAGCGCCCAAGGCGCGGGCACGCAACACATCCTGACCGCTGCGAATACCACCATCGACCAGCACTTCGATCTTGTCACCTACCGCCTTGCTGATCGCAGGCAGGCAGGAAATTGAGGATGGCGCGCCATCCAGCTGACGGCCACCGTGATTGGACACGATCAAGGCATCAGCCCCGCTATCCACGGCATAACGTGCATCGTCCGCATCCATAATGCCTTTCACAATCAGCTTGCCGCCCCAGGCATTCTTGATCCACTCGATATCTTTCCAGTTCAGGCTCGGGTCGAACTGCTCGGCCGTCCAGGTCGACAAGGAGCGCAGATCCGACACTCCCTTGGCGTGGCCGACGATATTGCCAAAACTGCGACGATGCGTGCGCAGCATATTGCGGCACCAGTACGGCTTGGTCGCCAGATTCAGCAAATTAGGAATAGTCAGGCGTGGAGGCGTGGTCAAGCCATTCTTGATGTCCTTGTGACGCTGGCCCAAGACCTGCAAGTCAAGAGTCAACACCAGGGCCGAGCAGTTGGCCGCTTTGGCACGCGCAATCAGGTTTTCAATAAAGCTGCGATCACGCATCACATAAAGCTGAAACCAGAACGGGGCACGGGTAGCCTGGGCCACGTCCTCCAGCGAGCACACACTCATGGTGGACAGGGTGAAAGGAATACCAAAATCCCGTGCGGCCAAAGCCGCCAGCATTTCACCATCGGCGTGCTGCATGCCGGTCAGGCCGGTAGGGGCAATAGCCACGGGCATGGCAACATCCTGGCCCAGAAGCTTGGTCTTCAGACTGCGATGGTCAATGTCCACGGCCACACGCTGTTTGAATTTCAGTTTGTGAAAATCCTGCTCGTTCGCATGATACGTGCCCTGCGTCCAGGAGCCGGAGTCGGCGTAGTCATAAAACATCTTGGGCACGCGGCGTTTGGCCGCCAGGCGGAAATCTTCAGTGCAGGTAATTTTCGACAGATCCATTACATTGGGCTCCAAAACAATGGCGTAATAATGCGACTTTGTGCCCTGCGGGGCAAGTCATCCGGGGCAGACTGTTCGAAGTTTCTGTCTGGCGCGCCTAAAGGACCACCAAGACGAGCCCCCAAGACCAAAAATAAAGAGATTCACTGTTGTCCCGCTGCACGCCTTGCCATCTCTGGCTTTACAGCCTGCCAGCCGACCCCGAAAAACATAAAAAAAGACGATTTCAGTAAAATTTGTTGATATTTTGGTGACAAGTAAAAATAGCCGTGCTATATTTCTACTTCTTTAGCGGCTGTAGCTCAGTTGGATAGAGTACTTGGCTACGAACCAAGGGGTCGTGGGTTCGAATCCTGCCAGCCGCGCCATATTCAGTAAAAAAGCCATTTCTTCGGAAATGGCTTTTTTGCTTTCTACTCGGATATCAGACGGCACCACTACACTGCCGAGCGTCGCTCAAACCTGCACCCACAATAGCAATAAGCAATACGAGCAGGCTTGAACGAAGAAATAGAACGAGCAATAGCGGTTATGGCTTTATATAGTTAGGAACTCTATTGCTATGAGCCTTATCGCCTTTCAGACAACTCAATACCCGCACCGTCACCAAAGCCATCGTGCACCCATGCTGTCACGGGGACGGCATAGCTCCACCCACCCGCTTTCCACCAGCACTCTGCAAACCACGCTTGGATAGTATTGGCGGCAATACTCAAGCCATCAAACTCGTCATCCAGGAAATAGTCTTCGTGGAAGGCGTCCATCTTGCCCAAACCCAGAGAAAGCTCCATGGCCCTACCGGGGAAAATGGAAGGGTCGTTGCTGTCTACTTTATTATTGTCACCACGGTAGTAAATCCATGCCGACGGAGTTTCCAGGCCGTCTTCACCAAAGAAGATTTGCACCTCGGCATCCGCGACACTATCTGGCACAGGCAAGGCAAACAAGGTACGCAGTTCAGCAATAAAATGCTTTGAGGCGCGCTCCAAACACCGTTTATAACGCTGCTGAAACTGTGCCGGACTCAAGCCGAATGGAACCATGCCTGTAACTCCTGATGCAGCTAAACTGCTGCTAATTAACTGGTGACAGCCGCATCATCACGTTCGATTCTGACGCAACCGCACAAAGAGTAATGGCTCCACTCCCCAAGCAGCAAGTCACTCTTGCATCGGCAAGGTCATCCATACCCTGGCTTAAAAACACTACAAAGTGCCGGGTTAAATCCGCAGCCCCCTGCCCCGCACACCCCTCCAAATCCTTATTTTCCCGTGTTTTCAGAAAAATTTCGCACTTATTTCAAGAAAAATGCTTTCTAGGCTTGTCATGCTGATAAATAGTCTGCTATAGTTTCACTTCTTTAGCGGCTGTAGCTCAGTTGGATAGAGTACTTGGCTACGAACCAAGGGGTCGTGAGTTCGAATCTTGCCAGCCGCGCCATATTCAAGTTGGTTTCTTCACGGAAATCAGCGACCAGAGTTAGAACTCGTGGGGTCAAACCCAATGGATGAGACTCTGAAAAGATCAGCCCTGATGACATCGTCATCAGGGCTTTTTCTTTGCCTGCTGCTTTTACCCTGCATACCGCCGCTTACCTGCAAACAGATCAAAACTCCACGACTGCAGACCGGGCACAATGTCTGTTGCACTTTCCCGCCCCTACGGCCTCAACCGTAAAGGGACAAGCGGTGTAAAGTAGCGACTTCCGCCCAGACAGAGCCTGCCTGCTCTTGTTAGACCACAGTGTCTGCGCGGACCTCCTCTTAATCGACAGGATTGACCATGTTTGAGCGCACAAAACTTCTTTTGCCTTTAGCGGCCCTCCTTCTGGCCAGCGCCAATAGCTACGCCCAGGATAGCGGCCCTGCCATTCAGCTGGCGCAAATGGGCGGAGCCATGCACGCTGCCGCCGAAGTTTGCGGTGACTACAGCCAGACCCAGCTTGATGAGATGAAAAAACAGCAGAAATCCTCTATTCAAAGCATGGGCCTGAACGACGAGGACTTTGATAAAGCCTTTGAGCAAGGCCTGGACCGCGGTCGTCAGGATCTGCAAAAAGCCACTGCCGAACAGCGCAATCAGATGTGCGAGCAATTGCGCTCCGGCCCCAAGTTCTAAATTCGCTCTGCCCAGCAAGAAAGCGCTCTGGCCCGCAAGAACCAGAGCGCTTTTTACTGCCAGCGCGAAGACGGACTTGTCTTACAGCGCTTTGACCATATCTTCGATGGTCTTTTTGGCATCGCCAAACACCATCATGGTCTTGTCCATATAGAACAGCTCGTTATCCAGACCAGCATAACCAGCAGCCATGGAGCGCTTGTTCACGATCACGGTGCGAGCTTTGTAGGCTTCCAGAATCGGCATGCCCGCAATCGGCGAAGCCGGATCGTTCTTGGCGGCCGGGTTGACCACGTCGTTGGCACCCAGTACCAGCACCACGTCCGTTTGAGCAAACTCGCTATTGATGTCGTCCATTTCAAAGACCTGCTCGTAAGGCATTTCGGCCTCGGCCAGCAAGACGTTCATATGGCCAGGCATACGACCGGCGACCGGGTGGATGGCGTAGCGCACATTCACACCCTGGCTGGTCAGCTTGTCCGACAGCTCTTTCAAGGCGTGTTGAGCACGGGCCACGGCCAAACCATAACCAGGCACAATCACCACGGACTCGGCATTGCTCATCATGAACGCGGCATCTTCAGCACTGCCGGATTTCACCGAACGATTACCCTGATCTGCACCACCCGCAGCCGCTTCCGGATTGGCACCAAAACCGCCCAGAATCACGTTGAAGAAGGCGCGGTTCATGGCCTTGCACATGATGTAAGACAGAATCGCACCGGAGGAACCCACCAGCGAACCGGCAATGATCAGCATGGAGTTGTTCAGGGAAAAACCAATCCCTGCTGCTGCCCAGCCCGAATAGCTGTTCAGCATGGACACCACCACGGGCATGTCTGCGCCGCCAATCGGGATGATCAGCATCACGCCCAGCAGGAAGGACAAGGCCAGCAGCACACCAAAGGCCCACCATGCCTGGGTCATCACAAAGATCACGCCGCAAGCCAGGGCCAGCAGACCCAGCAGCAGGTTCAGCATGTGCTGACCTTTGAAGGTAACGGGTGCGCCCTGGAACAGTCGAAACTTGTACTTGCCCGACAGCTTGCCAAACGCGATCACCGAACCGGAGAAGGTAATGGCACCGACCAGCGCGCCCAAAGCCAGCTCCACACGGTTACCCATGGGCAGAGCCACCTCGGCCGAGCCAATGCCGAAGGCCACCGGCTCCAGCACCACGGCAATCGCAATGGCTACCGCCGCCAGACCAATCATGCTGTGCATGAAGGCCACCAGTTCCGGCATCTTGGTCATCTCGACACGGCGTGCCATGACGGTACCCAGCACGCCACCAATCACCAGACCAATCAGAACCCGCAGCAGACCAGAGAGCTCTTTGCCTTCAGGGGCCAGGCTATAAATCAGCACGGCTGTGGTCGCAATGGCCAAGGCCATCCCCACCATGCCAAACAAGTTGCCACGACGCGAACTGGCTGGATGCGACAAGCCTTTCAGGGCCTGAATGAAACACACCGAGGCCAACAAATAGCACAAGGTAACGGTATTCATGGAAATCATGACTGCCCTTCCTTGGGCGTATTTTTAGCGCCCTTCTTTTTGAACATTTCCAACATGCGGCGGGTTACCAGGAAACCACCAAACACGTTTACCGAGGCCAGCGCGGTGGCAATAATGCCCATCGCCTGCGCCCAAGGGCTTTCGGTCAGGGCCGCTGCCAGCATCCCGCCCACAATAATGATGGCCGAAATCGCGTTGGTCACCGCCATCAAGGGCGTGTGCAAAGCGGGCGTCACTGTCCAGACCACGTGGTAACCCACGTAAATGGCCAGCACAAAGATGATCAGGTTAATGACCAGGGGAGAAATAATATCCATGGCGTCAGGCTCCCTGCTGTGGAAAGAGTCGTTTGCCACCCTGTACAACACGGCTGGCATTCACAATGTCGTCGTCCGCAGGGATATGCAGCTCGTCAGACTGATCCTTGAGCATCAAGCCCAGGAACTGTTGAATATTGCGTGCATACAAGGCAGACGCATCCGCAGCCACACGGGCCGGGAAGTTGGTCTCGCCCACCAGGGTCACGCCATATTTCTCCACAATCTGGTCGGCTTCGGTCAAGGCGCAGTTGCCGCCACGGGCCGCAGCCAGGTCAATAATGACCGAACCTGCCCGCATGGACTGCACCACTTCCTCGGCAATCAGACGCGGGGCGGGCCGCCCCGGAATCAAGGCCGTAGTAATGATGACGTCGGCCTGGGCACAACGTGCCGCCACCACCGCCGCCTGCCGTTGCAACCAGGAGGCAGGCATGGGACGGGCATAACCGCCTACCCCTTGTGCCGCTTCGCGCTCTTCATCGGTCTCGTAGGGCACATCAATAAACTTGCCGCCCAAGGACTCGATCTGCTCACGCGCGGCAGGACGCACATCAGAGGCTTCTACCACCGCCCCCAGACGACGTGCCGTGGCAATCGCCTGCAAACCGGCCACACCCGCGCCCAGCACCACGACACGGGCCGCTTTGACGGTACCCGCCGCGGTCATCATCATGGGAAAGAACCGGGGATATAAGGTGGCTGCTTTCAGCACAGCGGCATAACCCGCGATATTGGCCTGCGAGGACAGAACGTCCATGCTTTGCGCCCGCGTGGTACGCGGGATCAGCTCCAGGGCGAACGCCTGGCAGCCCGAAGAAGCCAGCCTGTCCAGACCCTGACTTTCGTAAGGGTCCAGCATACCGACGACCACATGCTCGGCACGCAAACGCGCCGAATCAACATCAGCCGGGCCCACTACCAGCAGCACGGTGGCTTGATAGGGATCTCCTATCGTTGCCCCTGCTGCCTCGTAATCGGCATCCGAGCTGGCAATCCCCTGTCCGGCACCCGCCTCGATAATCACATCATGGCCCGCCTTGCGGTAAGCCTTGATGGTATCGGGCGTGGCCGCTACCCTCTTTTCCCCGGTCCCCCGGGGGCTTAGTACACCCAGTCGCATCTTCAATCTCCAGTTAATTAACTAACTTCTACGATCTCTGACGACGTGCAGTACCCGGATGGGTGAGTCTGTCACCACGTGGACACGACCCAACAACCTCTCCGGCCCGGTGTGTGTTTGCCCTCAACACCGGAACACCATCTATAAATTCGGATGTGCAAAAAACAGGCCTGGTGAAGACCGGCCTGAACAGGATAGAAACCTACCCTTTAGTGTCCCTCTCCCACTCCTGCCCCTTGCAGGAAACTGTCATTCTTTTTGAACTCACTATAAGGGCCTTTATTTGACACAAGAAACCCCGACCCGCACTAGACCGCTTTAGACGAAAAAGCAAGACACATTACTACCACCTGATTATCGCAATATGATGCCTGTTCGACGGAATTTTTTTTTCTTGCCCACTGGGTAACACTGAGTAGATCAGCCTTTGCTACGGACTTAGACGCCTGATAATTAAAACTACAAGCATTGGCCTGCTGCTAAGATAGCAACTTCCTATAAAACTTGTCACTAACTTGTAATTAATGTTCGTGTTCACGCCCCGGTGATGTTTGCGTCGCTACTGGCCGCTGAACCACTTCTTTTCAAAGCCTAGGCAACCGCCCCCTTGATGCGCGGTTTACCTGCACTACTCAGTCCCAGGCTGATCTATCCCCATGGCAGACATCCACATCGATCACGTAGTGAAACGCTACGGCAGCAATACCATCATCAATGAACTGAGCCTGCAAATCCGGCATGGCGAGTTCTTCACTTTATTAGGGCCCAGCGGCTGCGGCAAAACAACCTTGCTGCGCATGATTGCCGGTTTCATCATTCCTGATGAAGGCCGCCTGTTTCTGGACAAGGAAGACATTACCTACCTGCCCGCGCACAAGCGTGAGACCGGCATGGTGTTCCAGGACTACGCGCTGTTCCCCGATAAAACCGTGTTTGACAATGTGGCTTACGGCTTGCGGGTACGCAAAGTCAGCAGCAGCGAGATCAAGAAAAAAGTCGCCTACATTCTGGAGCGTGTGGAACTGGGTGGCATGGGCGAGCGTTACCCAGCTGAGCTGTCCGGAGGCCAACGCCAGCGTGTAGCCCTGGCCCGCGCCCTGGTGATTGAACCCCGTGTTCTGCTGATGGACGAGCCTTTGTCCAACCTGGATGCCAAGCTGCGTATTCAAATGCGCCAGGTCATCCGCGAATTGCAGCAGGAATCCAATATCACCGCTATTTTCGTGACGCATGATCAGGAAGAAGCCCTGTCCATGTCGGACCGTATTGCCTTGCTGCGCCAGGGCCGTATCGACCAGCTCGATACCCCCGAAGCCATGTACTCCACACCACGCACTGCCTATGCCGCCGACTTTATTGGCGCAGCCAATCTGATCGACACCCTGGGCGTGCATGTGGAGGACGGTCACACCACCGTCAGCATTGCGGGTGGGCACATTCTGGTGAACAACCCGCCCCCTGTCGGCCAAGTGCTGCTGGCAGTGCGCCCCGAAAACATCACCCTGCATACCGAGGCTCAGGCCAGCAGCATTCCGGCTCAAGTCGTGGCTCGCCAGTATCTGGGAACCAAAACGGCCTACAGCCTGAAGCTGAACGACGGCAAGCAAATTATTGCCGACGTTGCCGCTGCCCAGGACCCGCATCTGTCTGCAGGTGCTTCGGTGAACCTGAGCTTTAGCCCTGAATGTCGTCTGGTCGAGGCGTAAGACCCATGGCTATTGCTGCAAGACCCCTGGCCCTTCGTTCTCCCTGGTTCCTGCCCGCCCTGGTCTGTCTGGTGGTGCTGGTGTTCTGGGTTGTCTGGCCACTCGCCTCCCTGTTCTATCAAAGCGTGATCGACCCGGCAACAGGCCTGCCCAGCCTGCACGGCTTTGAAACCTTCTTTAGCGACCCTCGCTATGTTGAGGCCTTCTTCAACACCATCAAGCTGGGGCTGATCTCCACGATAGGTACGCTGCTGCTGGGTGCGCCGCTGGCCTATGTGGTGGCTCGCTACGACTTCCCCGGCAAGGCCATTGTGGCCATCCTGCCCCTGACCACCATTGTGCTGCCGGACATCATCGTCTCGCAGGCCTGGCTGATGCTGCTGGGCAATAACGGAGTGGTGCGTCTGGCCCTGGAAAGCATTGGTATTGACCTGCCCAGTTTCTACGGCTGGTTTGGCATGTCCTATGTGCTGATCCTGAACGATTACACCTATGTGTATATCGGTATGCTGGCTGCGCTCAAGGCCATTGACGGCACGCTGGAAGAAGCCGCCGTGAACCTGGGTGCCAGCAATTTCAAGCGCGCGCTCAGCGTCACCTTCCCGGTGCTGATGCCTGCCCTGCTGGTCAATGCCATGATTGTGTTCACGCTGGCCGTGGACAACTTCTCCATCCCCATGATTCTGGGCGGTCAGGTCGATGTGCTGTCCTCGCTGACCTACACCACCTTTCTGTCCGAGATGAGCGGTAACCCCACCATGCAAGGTGTGCTGGCCGTGGTGTCCGTGATTCTGGTCGGTGCGGTATTGTTCATCCAGAAGCGGGTCCTGGAGCGCAAGACCTTCCAGATGCAGCAAGGCCGCGCCCCGCGCCCGGTTCGCGCTCAAGGCCTGGCCGGTATCCTGCTGACCGTGGGTGCGGTGCTGTTTGTGACCTTCTCGCTGATTCCGGCCTTTATCGTGCTGATTGGTGCCTTCACCAAAGCCAGCGGCCCGGTCATGCAATACGGAACCTTCACGCTGGACAATATGGAGCGTGCCCTGCGCTACGCTCCCGAGCCCATCTTGAACTCGCTGATGCTGGCCAGTGTCGCCACTCTTGCAGGCACCTGCTTTGCCACGATCTGCAGTTACCTGATCGTGAAAAAGCGCCTGTTCGTGGTAACCGCGTTGGACTATATGGTGATGCTGCCTTTGGCCATTTCCGGCACCGTGCTGGGTATTGCCCTGATCCAGACCTACAACAGCGGCATGCTGGTACTGACCGGCACCTGGGTGATCATGGCCGGCGCATACTTTGTGCGTAAAGTACCCTTCTCCATTCGCTCGGCCTCGGCCTCGCTCTACAACATTCCCGACTCTATCGAAGAGGCCTCCATCAATCTGGGTGTCAGCCCCTTCCAGAGTTTCTTCAAAGTGGTTCTGCCCTTGATGAAGCCCGCCATTCTGGGCGCGGCCATCCTGATGTGGGTCACTTCGCTGGCTGAAATTTCCGCCACTATCGTGCTGTATTACGGTGGCATGGAGACCATGCCCATCCAGATGTTCCGTCAGATCGACGCTGGCTTCCTGGCCCGCGCTTCGGCCTATGGGGTGATCTTGATGGTCGTGATTCTGGTGCCGATTTATCTGGCTATCCGTTTTCTCAAGCTGGATCTGTTTTCCAGCCGCTAATCTAAAAAGGCTCACTATGCTGACTACACGTTTTCTGAAAACTGGTCTGGCACTCTCCCTCAGTGTCGGCGCCCTGTCCCTGTCCGGTGCCGCCCTGGCCGCCAATGCCGTGATGTACACACCCAACAATGTGCAAACCATTGATACGGCGCTGGAAATTGCTCGCAAGACCGCGTCTGACCTGTCCATTCAACAAGTGACTTCGGGCGCTGGTGCCTTGATGAAACGTATCGAAGCCGAAGCACAGAACCCGCTGGGTGACGTGGTATGGGGCACTGGCTACGGCACCATGGCGGCTTTCCAGCAGAACTTTGAAGCCTACGAATCGCCCGAGAACAAGGCCATTCCTGAAGCCTTCCACGGCAAGGACAGCCTGTGGACCAGCTCCAACGCCCACGTCATGGTCATCATGGCCAACGAGCGCCAACTGAAAGGCCAGGCCGCTCCAAAAACCTGGTCCGATCTGTTCGATCCTCAGTGGAAAGGCAAGGTCATTATTGGTGACCCCGCATCATCGGGCAGTGCCTACGACCAGGTTTATGGCATCTACCAACTGTACGGTGCAGAAGGCCTGCAAAAGCTGGCAGCCAACGTGATCGTGTCCAAGAGCTCGGGCCAGGTCTACAAAAGCGTGGCTAACGGCGAGTACCCCTTGGGCGTGACCATGGAATACGCGGCCTACGCCTACGTGGCCGGTGGTCAGAAAGGCATTGAGCTGATCTACCCTGAAGACGGTACCTTCATCGCTCCTGAAGGCGTAGCCGTAATCAAGAACCCCAAGAACGGCCAGGAAGCGGCTCACAAACTGGTCGACGTTCTGCTCTCCAAAGAAGTACAGGAAGCCGAGCTGGTGGAGAACTTCCGCCGTCCTACTCGCAGCGACATCAATGTGGCCGAGCTGACCAAGTTGCCTAACCTGGATCAGATCAAAGTGGCCAACATCGATCCTTTGAAGGCTGCTGCCGAGTACGAAACGGTCATCGAAGCCTGGAAACAGGCTTTGGCTGCAGCTGGCAAATAAGCCGGAGAAATTCAGAGCGCAATAGCAATGCGTGGTGGGCCTGCCCCACCCGCCTGCTGGTCCGCACTGAATGGACAAACCCCTTGATGCTGGATTCTCATCCGGCCCTCAAAGGGTTTTTTATTGCCTGAAATACGTGAGCAAAAACGGCTGCTGGGTGACGTATCCCAAGCACTCTCAGACCGGCTCCGAAACTGCGTTGCGCTCGGCAAGCAACAAGCCTGGAGAAAGACAGAGCTGCCTCATTTATCCACTGGATAAATCTGATCTTCACGCAGGCGTGGGCGATCGGCTTCCACTTCGGTCAAAGGCTCCACACGCTGCATGGTTGCCAGTGAACGCTGGGCCAGACGCTGGTACATACGTGTACCGAAAAACTTGCCATCAATGGCTTTCTGATCCAGTTCTTTGACCACCGTCGCGGGAGACCCGGCCACCAGACTGCGTGGCGGCACTTGCATCCCTTTCTTCACAAAGGCCATGGCGCCAATAATGCTGTCTGCACCAATATCCGCCGCGTCCATGACGACCGCATTCATGCCCACCAGCACGTTGCGGCCAATGACGCAGCCATGCAGCACGGCACCGTGCCCGACGTGGCCATCCTCATGCACCACCGTGTCCTGATAAGGCGTGCCATGAATAACACAGGTGTCCTGAATATTGGAACCGGCCTTCATGATGATGCGCCCGAAGTCCCCGCGCAAACTGGCCGAAGGACCGATATACACGCCCTCGCCAATAATGACGTCACCAATCAGTACAGCGGTAGGATGAACATAGGCCGTGGGGTGAACCACTGGCACCAGCCCATCAATAGAATAAATATTTTGCATACCTGCCTCGTACAAAAAGCCTGCACCCACAGCCGGCACAAGGTCCGGCCAAAAATACGATCATAGCTGCTGCAGACCGATATAATGCGCCGTACTCTTTCTTTTTGCATCCTATGAGCATGTTGTATTACTGGCTGGCCTTTTCCCTGGGCATGGTGTTTTACGCCGCCTACTTGTCGCAGTCCTTTTTGCTGTCGCAAGGCATCATCTATATGAAGGAAAAAGATCAATCGCCGCCCCTGCTCTGGTTGTTCACCCGCCTGATCGGCTTTATCCTGCGTGCCATTCCCGGCCTGCTGATGCGCCCTATCCCCCTGATTTTGTGGGTCGTGGGCCTGGGGCTGACAGTGCAATACAGTTTCGCACTTTAAACCAGACGGGCCGCACTTTTCTCATTCACTGCACGGACATCCGGGTCAGGATTGGGGGCTTCCTGCCCGCACGTCTGCGACTCCCAGTCAAGCCTTCTGCGCCTGTCAGTCAATTCAGCACTGTTCTCCCCTCCTAAACTGACACAAAACAGGATGGCCGGGCTCTGTAAGCAGCACGGCCTGGCGATCAAGATCGCGGATACCGCGACAAGGAGGATGTATGCAGACAAGGAAAATCGTCCGGGCAGCCGCCGTACAGGCCGCCTCTCCCAACTACGACCTGGCAGCAGGTGTTGATAAAACCATTGAACTGGCTCGACAAGCGCGTGATGAAGGCTGCGACCTGATCGTATTTGGTGAAACCTGGTTGCCAGGCTATCCCTTCCACGTCTGGCTAGGTGCACCGGCCTGGTCACTGAAATACAGCGCTCGTTACTATGCCAATTCGCTCTCGCTGGACAGCGCAGAGTTTCAGCGCATTGCCCAGGCTGCGCGAACCTTGGGCATTTTCATCGCATTGGGCTATAGCGAACGCAGCGGTGGCAGCCTGTATCTGGGCCAATGCCTGATCGATGACAAAGGCGAGATGCTATGGTCACGCCGCAAACTCAAACCCACGCATGTAGAGCGCACCGTATTTGGTGAAGGTTATGCCCGTGATCTGATTGTGTCCGACACAGAACTGGGACGCGTCGGCGCTTTATGCTGCTGGGAGCATTTGTCGCCCTTGAGCAAGTACGCGCTGTACTCCCAGCATGAAGCCATTCACATTGCTGCCTGGCCGTCGTTTTCGCTATACAGCGAACAGGCCCACGCCCTCAGTGCCAAGGTGAACATGGCCGCCTCGCAAATCTATTCGGTGGAAGGCCAGTGCTTTACCATCGCCGCCAGCAGTGTGGTTACTCAAGAGACGCTGGACATGCTGGAAGTGGGTGAGCACAACGCCTCTTTGCTGAAAGTGGGCGGTGGCAGCTCCATGATTTTTGCACCGGACGGGCGTACTCTGGCTCCCTACCTGCCTCATGATGCCGAAGGCTTGATCATTGCCGATCTGAATATGGAGGAGATTGCCTTCGCCAAGGCGATCAATGACCCCGTGGGCCACTATTCCAAACCTGAAGCCACCCGTCTGGTACTGGACTTGGGGCACCGCGACCCTATGACTCGAGTGCACTCCAAAAGCGTGACCAAGGCGGAGGCTCCCGAGCCAGGTGTGCAAAGTACGATTACCTCATTCGCTATCAGCCATCCCCAGGACTCGGACGCACTGCTAGTGCAAGAGCCGTCCTGATCCCAAGAGATGACACGGCCCGGACAGCTTGCCCGGGCCGTGACTCCTTCTGCTCCCCAGTCCTGCATCCGCGTCGTCCTGGTCTGAAATTATCGACCCCTGCCACTCTTTCTGGTCTGGCTCAAACCAGAGATCTTGCCTGATACTTAGTCAGTCCAGTTGACCGCGGTCCCTGCTGTCAGCCTTCGGACCCAAGACGGAGAGATCATCAATGGAGCAATGGTCCACCACGGCAGTTCCCGCTACCCGGCGCGCCCCCTATTGGATGGAGGCCGTCAACAAAGCTTATGTGCAGCTGGAGTGCGCCGTCCCCTCCCGTTCCGCTACCCCTTTCTTCGGGGCCATTACGCGACGGGAACTGGCAGAGGTCAGCCTATCTCGCATCTCCTCGACCACCCAGACCGTGCTGCGCACGCCGCTGCAAATTTCCAGAGCGTCCGAGGATATTTTTCTGCTCAGTATTCAAGTGGCAGGAGCGGGACAACTAATTCAGGATGAAAAGACCGCTACACTGAAACCCGGCGATCTGGCCCTGTACGACTCCACACGCCCCTATCAACTCCTGTTTGACCAGGACTTTGAGCAGTATGTCCTGTCTATGCCCGGCTCCATCCTGCGCAAGCGTTTGCGCAATGCCGAAGATATGACAGCCTGCAAAATAACCAGCGCCCAATCCGGCACGGCACGACTGCTCTCCTATATGGTGAGCGAGCTGATGGCCTGCCCGCCAACCGGCGGGCCTATTGTGGATCTATCACTTGCCGACAGCCTGGTCGGTATTCTGGTGGCAGCGCTGGCCGAGAATCTGGGCAGCCCGTCCTTAAAGGACGATACGGGATCCGTGCGGCGCGACCGGATCAAAGCCTATGTATTGGAGAATCTGCGCGACCCCGAGCTGAATATCGGCAAGATTGCCAAACGCCTGGGCCTGACAGCCAGCACTGTGCATCGCGCCTGGGAAGGCGAGACCGATTCACTGACAAACTGGATTTGGTCCATGCGCCTGCAAGGCGCTGAACAGGATTTGCGCCGTCTAGCCCATCACCACAAGACCATCACTGAAATTGCGTATCACTGGGGCTTCAGCAGCTCTGCCCATTTCAGCCGGGCATTTCGGCAGCGCTTTGGTGTGCCGCCTAAAGAGGCCCGCGAAAGTATGCGGGCCCAGGTCCAGACAAACACGATGCCTATCTGATCCGGCGGTCCGGCGATCCGGCGGTCCGGCGAGCCGGCGATCAGGCAATCGCCTTGCCGTCATTCAGAGCCAGCAGGCCCTTGATCAGACGGTACAGAATCCACACGCTGACAATCACGATGGTCACGAAACCGACCAGAATCGCCATCAACAAGAAAGACAGCGCCACACCAAGCAATCCCCACCAGAACGTACGGATTTGCCAATCAAAGTGCGACTCCAGATAGGTGCCGCGCACTTCATCGCGCTTGATGTAGTTGATGATGATGGCGACCAGGGCGGTGATGCCGCCAAACATGGACAAGATGTACAGCGCGTAATTGATCAGGGTCAGATTACGCAGACTGACCAACTGGTTTGTACCGTCGCCTTGTGGGACCGGGTTTCTTTCCTCATTCATCCGTAACTCCTTGGAAAAATAAACGGTAGCGTTACCTATCCCGTAACGCTACCGAAGAAAACCTGTTCAGGTCAGTGACTGCCTGGAGATTAACGCAGTCCAATAAATGGCATGGCGGAACCGGGAACCAGACTTTCTGGCAACTTACCGTCCCATTTTTCCACAGCATTCAAATTGACCAGATTGGTATTCTGGGCCAATGCCTGGGCCCTGGCAGAAATGGCCTTGGCTTCGGCGTCACCACGCAGGCGAATACCGTCAGCTTCGGCCATGTAGCGTTCGCGCTGAGCGCGGGCTTCTGCTTCAGCCTGAACCACTTTGATTTCAGCCTGAATGGAAGCAGTTTCTTTTTGCTGGCGGGTGGTTTCAATTTGAACCTGGGCCAACATGCGGTTTTCAATCGATTGCTCATAGGCTTTGGAGAACGACACTTCCTCAACCTGCACGCCCATCATTTGCAAAGGAGCGGACTCCAGGGTCACGCGCATGGCTTCGTTGATGTCAGCACCCAGCTTCTCGCGATTCTGAATCGACTGAGCAGCAGTGTACTTACCAAACACGTTCTTGATCACATCCAGAGCCTTACGTTCCAGCAAGCGAGCTTCCAGGGCATCGAGTGAACCGTACTCGGAATACAGCTGAGCCACATCAGTTTCAGGAACGCGGTATGTTACCGAAGCCACCATGGAAGCGGACTGCTGGTCAAAACTGTACGCCTCAAGCTGCATGCGAACCGTGTGATCACGTACCGAAATGGTACGTACCGTGTCAAAGAACGGAACCTTGAAGTCCAGACCAGGTTCGGCCACGCGAACCAGCTTACCGTTACGCAGCACCACGCCACGTTCACCCTGGTCCACCTGCAAGAACGAGCCCATGGAGGCCACGATCAGGATCAGGAAAATAACAACCGCCGCCCCCAGGAAACTCAGTCCCTTGGAGTAATTGGCAGGGCCACCTTCTGGCTTTGTTTTAGCGGCCAGTTTAGTAAATGGATTTTTATCAGTGCTCATCACGGCTTCCTTTATGTGGCTGACGCGTCTGGTCTTTTAATTGACGACGTTCCACCATCAGTTGCCGTATGCCTTTGGCAATCAGGTAGGCCAGCACAGCGGCCCCCAACAAAATCAAGATGATACGCATGACGCTTCAGTCTTCCCACTAGATTTCAATCAGAGCGCAATTATCCCCGATTCCCTCTGTCACGCTCAGAAAAGAAGCGTCAAAATATGACAAATGGACAGTATTGCTGGTAACAAATCTTGAACAGACGCCATTGCGACGCCCGAGAAAATGGAAAAAGCGGATTAGTTGCTTATTCTAGGGAAGCTAGGGCAGCGTCCAGTTCAGCCAGATGAGCCTGTACCGGCGGCACATCGCTACGGGTTGCAACCAGACGCAGGATATGGTTTTTACTGATCTGGAAGGTGCGCATCAACTGCTCCAGTTCAGCCGTAGAGTATTGGCGTGCGTTATCGCGCAAGGCCGCTTCCAGCGCATCCAGCTGCTCGTAAACCGAGTCCAGATCTTCGCGCTCCTGGATATAGAGACGAGTCAGCCAGATATGGCGTCCCACGCTATCCCATTGCTCCAGTCCGGCAAAGCCATACTTTTGCGTCAGGCTGTTCAATTGACGGTAAATGTCCGAACCGCGCTCGACCTGATCCACCTCCAGCATGGGTGGGAAACCGTCTGGCAGCCCGCCATCCCAAACCGGTTCGCTACGCTCTACGGTTTGCAGCACCGGCAAGATCTCACCCAGGCTTTGCACATAACGAGTCACAACCTGGTCATCCAATGCCAGCTCAGTTGACGACGCCAAAAAAGGCAGGCCCATCAAGGCCATGCTACAGATACAGAGGACTCGTTTAATCATCGCTCGCCCTAAAAAACAAGACCACCCGTCTTGAACGACGTAAAACACATTCGTCGATTGTAAGCACGGGAATGACTGCTTTTCTTTGTCTGTGCCAAAAACGACACAGCCTTTTCAATCCTCTACCGCCTTGGGTTGAAAAGTCTTGCACTTTAAAAATTCATGCTGTTTGAAACGCTGCCGCCAAGGACTCTCTACGATTTCACTTTGCCTGAATTGGCAAAAATAAAAAAGTAACAATTATTTTTTTTCTTGTGTTTGGAAAGGCGTGATGCCGTCTTGTTGTCGCTCTTGCTGCCTGAACCAGAGCCAGGTTTGCACAAAGCCAAACTTGAGCGCGGGTCCGAACACGGGCGGCGCTATGCGACAGACAATAAAAAAAGCCCTTGAAAACAAGGGCTTGATTTAATTCCAGCTGGCGGAGACGGAGGGATTCGAACCCTCGATACGGGTATAAGCCGTATGCTCCCTTAGCAGGGGAGTACCTTCAACCTCTCGGCCACGTCTCCAGCTCTAGGAAAGAAGTAACTATAGCATTTTTAAAAAACCAATGCAAATAGCTAAGGGGATTATTTTTCCTGATCCAGCTCGAACGTCTTGTGCAGAGCACGCACCGCCAATTCCATGTACTTGTCGGCAATAATCACCGAGGTCTTGATCTCGCTGGTGCTGATCATCTGGATGTTGATGCCCTCTTCGGACAAGGCGCGGAACATGGAGCTGGCAATACCAGCGTGGTTACGCATGCCAATACCGACGATGGACACTTTGCACACGGCTTCGTCAAATACGATTTCACCAGCACCCACAGCCGGGCCGACCTGGTTCATCAGCAGTTCCTTGGTACGCAGCGCGTCGTTGCGGCTGACGGTAAAGGAAAAGTCTGTGGTGCCCTGAACCGACAGGTTCTGCAAAATCATGTCGACTTCGATGTTAGCCGCTGCGATGGGGCCCAGAATGGAATAGGCCACGCCGGGGGTGTCGGGAACGGCACGCAGGGTGAACTTGGCTTCATCACGGCTGAAGGCGATGCCAGAGACAACGGCAGCTTCCATTTTTTGGTCTTCCTCGAAAGTAATCAGCGTACCCGAAGACATTTCTTCTTCGAGCGAAATCATGGGGTCGGTCATGGAGGACAAGACGCGCACAGGCACCTTGTACTTGCCAGCAAATTCCACAGACCGGATTTGAAGAACTTTGGAGCCCAAAGAGGCCATTTCCAGCATTTCTTCAAAGGACAGCACTTTCATGCGACGTGCTTCGGGCACGACGCGTGGGTCGGTGGTGTAGACACCATCCACATCGGTAAAGATCAGGCATTCGCTGGCCTTCATGGCAGCGGCAACAGCCACCGCGGAAGTATCCGAGCCACCACGACCCAGGGTCGTGATATTGCCTTCATCATCCACACCCTGGAAGCCGGTCACAACGACCACACGGCCTGCGTCCAGATCCTGGCGAATGCGGGTGTCATCAATAGAACTAATGCGGGCACGGGTGTAGGCATTGTCGGTCTTGACGGGAACTTGCCAACCGGCATAGCTGCGGGCGGGAACGCCCTGGGCAGCCAAGGCCATGGCCAACAAAGCGCTACTGGCTTGTTCGCCCGTAGCGGCCAGCATATCCAGCTCGCGCGGATCAGGCTGAATGCTCAGTTCTTTGGCCAGGCCTAGCAAACGGTTGGTTTCACCGGACATGGCCGAAGGAACCACCACAACTTGGTGCCCGGCGGCATGCCATTTGGCAACCCGACGCGCCACATTCTGGATGCGCTCGATCGAGCCCATCGACGTGCCGCCATATTTATGTACGATCAGGGACATCTTTTACTCTGCATCAAAGGGCTAAGGTCTGGGATAGACACAAAACCCAACTATTCTAACGACTTTCTGTGCCCCAAGCGCAGGCTCTACCACATACACACGCAAAAAAACACATACTTTGTCGACTCAACACCATAGCCCACGCTCCTGCCACAGGCCACCCCAAACTACTTACTTGCTTGATCGGCCACCAGGCCTGCTTGCTGGTCGCCTGGACCGGCAGATTCGATCTGCACCCGGCCTCGCACACAGCGCACCAGGTTCTGTCCATGCTTCCACATCAAATTTCTGTCGTGCCCCCGGGCATGCAGCCCGCGCAGTTGCTTGAGCAGTTCTGCCAGACGCGCTTGCGTAGGCAAGCCAGCTCCCTGCTCCTGCAACCAATAACGGAGCACCAGGCTTTGCCGCGCTGGCTCCAGGCTACGCCACGCCACCAAACTGAAACTGCGTCCTGTTTCATCAGGTTCCAGTGTCTGCCAGTCCTGGCTGGCCACACTATCCAATACTTCCTGCGTTTCGCGGCTTAGCTGGGCTTGACGCTGCAAACGGCTTTGCCAGCCCGGCCAGCGCGCGTCGAGTACAGGCGTGAGCAAATCGCGCACTGCGCCACGGGTGTAATCAGGATTGATATTGGTGGGATCTTGTACCGCATGCCAGCCCGTGGCTGCGGCAAACGCATCACTGGCTTGAAGAATAAGTGCCCTGGGCTGCTCCAGCCAGGGTCGCCAGTACTGCAATTGATCGCGCTGCATACGGGGTGCCATCGCCCCCAGACCGGTTGTACCCGTGCCTCGCAGCAAACGCATCAGAACCGTTTCGGCCTGATCATCTTGATGATGAGCCAGCAGCACATGCTGCAAGCCAACAAAGTGCGCCAGTTCAGCCAGGCCTTGATAGCGGGCATCTCGCGCGGCGGATTCCATGCCATCTGCGCTTAGACGGCGGGACTGTACCTGGACCCGCAAGCTGTGACAGGGTCGCTGCAAACGCGCAGCCAAGTCATGCACATGCGCTTGCCACTGATCGGCAATGGCTTGCAGGCCGTGATGAATATGGAAAAAATGAAGTGTGACTTTGCGGCGGCTGGCCCAAAGATGGGTATGTACCGCCAGCATTGCCGAGTCCGCACCACCACTTAAGGCGACAGCGACGCTATCGCCGCTTTTAAAACTTAGGTGATGGTTAAGCGCCTCCAGCAGCGGGGGTGAGGGGCTAAAGCCCCCCAGCTGACTGGAAGGCAATGGATCAGGCACGAACTTCCTGATAACGGCCGTAGGCCAGGAGACGTTCCATACGCTGCGCCAGCAGTTGTTCGGTGCTCAGGCCCGAGACCTGACGCAAGGCATCAGCCAGGGCACGGCCCAATTGGCGCGCCATCATGGTGGGATCGCGATGTGCGCCACCAATGGGCTCGTTGATCACGCGATCGACCAGGCCCAGTTCTTTCAGACGGGGAGCGGTAATGGCCAGGGCCTCAGCCGCCACGGGCGCCTTGTCCGCACTACGCCACAGAATCGAGGCACAACCTTCGGGCGAGATCACGGCGTAGGTGGAATATTGCAGCATGGAGACCACGTCACCCACGGCAATCGCCAACGCACCACCCGAACCGCCTTCACCAATAATGGTGGAGATGATAGGTACACGCAGTTTGGCCATGGCAAACAGGTTGTGACCGATTGCCTCGGACTGGCCACGCTCTTCAGCGCCAATACCAGGGTAGGCGCCGGGAGTATCAATGAAGGTAAAGACAGGGATACCAAATTTTTCCGCCAACCTCATCAAGCGCAGGGCTTTACGGTAGCCTTCGGGGCGCGGCATGCCAAAGTTGCGACGGGCGCGCTCTTTGGTATCACGACCTTTCTGGTGACCAATCACCATGCAAGGCGTACCGTTGAAACGGGCCAGACCACCCACAATGGCCAGGTCGTCCGCATACATGCGATCGCCATGCAGCTCGTGGAAGTCCGAGAAGATCTGGTTTACATAGTCCAGGGTGTATGGACGTTGTGGATGGCGAGCAACCAGGGCCGTTTGCCAAGGCGTGAGCTTGGCGTAAATGTTCTTGGCCAGCGTCTGGCTTTTTTGCTGCAGACGGCTGAGTTCCTCTGAAATATCCACAGCGGAATCAGATTGCACATAGCGGAGCTCTTCGATTTTGCCTTCGAGCTCGGCCAAAGGCTGCTCAAATTCCAGGAATGTATTTCGCATGTCGGTTCTTAAGGTTTAGGCCTAATTTAATATCGTACCGCAACTGTGTTCAGACTGCGCCACAGATGCCAGGTAGCCACCGTGCACCACGGTGCCCACGCTTGAGCAACTTCACGCGCCTCGAACCGGGAGACCGGCTCGCCGCTGAAATAGTGCAGAGAGATTGCCTTGAGCAGGCCCGCATCATCCAAGGGGAGAACATCGGGTCTGTGCAAGTTGAAAATCAGAAACATATCAGCCGTCCAGCGACCTACACCACGAATGGCGCACAGGTCCGCAATAACGGCTTCATCAGACAGGGACTGCCATGCCTGGGGGTCGATTTTACGAGCATCAAAGTGAGTCGCCAAATCAACAATATATTCGGCCTTGCGTTTGGGCAAGCCCAAACCATGCAGGGCCTCGTAACCCAGTTCCAAAATAAGTTCAGGCGAGAGTGGCTGGCCGCAACCGTCCAGCAGCTTGCGCCACAGCTGGTCCGCCGTACGCGAGGCCAGTTGCTGGCCCACAATGGAACGCACCAAAGTGGTGAAAGCCGGAGCCTGATGTTGTAGCCAGTAGTCGCCATGCTGGGGGATGAGCTTGCGCAAGATACGATCGCGCTTCATCAGCTGGGCGCAGGCGTCGTCCCAGTAATCAGGTTTGCCCACCAAACGAACTTGAGGGCCGGATTGAACGCCGCTTAGGCCCTGCGCCATTGTGTTGCTCCACCTGGCCGATCTTCCAGCTCTACGCCCTGCTCTTTAAGCTGCTCACGGATGGCGTCGGCGCGCGCAAAGTCGCGATTCTGTTTAGCCTGGCCGCGTTCCGCCAGAAGCTCGTCAATCTGGGCGTCGCTCAAGGAGTCGGCACCGGCCACGCTGGCTGCCTGACCAAAGCGTGTGCTGGCACGCCAGTAGACGGCCGGGTCCACTTGCAACAGACCAATCACGCCACCCAGAGCGCGCATCAAACCGGCGGCCTGCGCATCCTTGTCGCGGTTGGCCTGGCCAGCCAGTTCAAACAGAACGGCAACAGCGCCAGCCGTATTGAAATCGTCGTTCATGGCTTCGGCAAACGCCAGAGCGGGGCCTTGAGTCCAGTCAATCTGGACATCGGCGGCAGGAACGTGTTGAAGGGTCTGGTACAGACGGTCCAAAGCCTGCTGAGCATCGCGCAGATTATCTGGCGCGTAGTTTTGCAAGCTGCGGTAATGATTGCGCACAATAAAGAAGCGCAGCATTTCAGCTTCACGCGGATTGGCGATGTAGCTGCTTTCTTCGTCGGCTAGACCTTCGGGGGCCACGGTATCGCGAATGCGACGGAAGTTGCCCAGGGACTTGGACATTTTCTCCGAGTCCACCATCAGGGGACCGCAGTGCATCCAGACATTGGCCAACTGGCCGCCAAAGGCGCCTTCCGTTTGGGCAATTTCGTTTTCGTGGTGAGGGAACTTCAAGTCTGGGCCACCGCCGTGAATATCCAGGGGCAGGCCCAGCAGCGCCTTGCTCATGGCCGAACATTCGATGTGCCAGCCCGGACGGCCCAGGCCGTACGAGGATTCCCATTTGGATTCGGCGGGTTCGTCTTCTTTAGCCGACTTCCACAGCACAAAATCCAGAGGGTCACGCTTGGCCGAGTTCAGGGCAACACGCTCACCGGCACGCAGATCATCCAAAGAGCGACCCGACAATTTGCCGTAGCCGGGGAACTGACGCACGGCGTAGTTCACATCACCGTCTTCGGACTGATAGGCCAGGCCGTTTTCTTCCAGCTTGGCAATAATGCCCAGCATATCGGGCACGTGCTGCGTGGCGCGTGGTTCCGAGTCAGGGCTTTGCACACCCAGGGCCTTTTCGTCGGCATGCATGGCGGCAATATAGAAGTCCGTTACCTGAGACATCAGTTGCTTGCGCTCGACGGCACGGCGGATGATCTTGTCATCAATATCGGTAATATTGCGCACATAGGAGACGCGATAGCCGCTTGCTCGCAACCAGCGCTGCACGATGTCAAAGCTGACCAGCATACGAGCGTGCCCCAGGTGACAGAAGTCGTACACCGTCATGCCACAGACGTACATACGCACGTGGCCCGGTTCAACCGGAGAAAACACCTCTTTAGAGCGTGACAACGAGTTATAAATGCGCAACATGGCCTGTAATCGTCATAAAATCGGAACCTTGTGCCAGAACAATTGCCCTTGGATCAGGTTCCGTATTTCCCGCCCGGCAAGAGGCAAGGTTAGAATGATGGTCAATAAGTATAGCAAGCAGACCTCGTTAAAGGCAGCAATCTACCAACCTTCCTGGTCTTCAAGCCAGATTTTATAGGCGCCCCCTCTGTGTTCAGTACACCTAGACGGACTCGGTTTCTCGCTCCTTGCACCTTGGCCCTTTTTCTGGCCCTGGGTCAAAACGTGAGCGCCCAATCCCTGCCCGATTTGCCCCCGCCCAGTGCGCGGGTGAACGATCCCTTGCTGGATATCGCTCCCGAACCTGAACGTGGCTGGAAGGGTCTGGCCCGTGCTCTGGACGTGCTGGCCCCCAGCGTCGATACCTCTTTGCCGCTTAGCGCCGCTGAAGTCAGCCAGCGCATCAGCACCTTGATTGCCCAGGGCCGTCATGCCGACGCCTTGCAGGCGATCGAAAAACAGCTGGAGCAACGCAAGGACCGGGGCGAGCCCGGTGCCAATGTGCAGTTGCTGTTTTTGAAGGCACGCGCCCTGTCGGCCAGTGGTGACCACAATGGCGCCATCAGCCTTTACCAGAACATGACCACCTATTACCCGGAGTTGCCCGAGCCCTGGAATAATCTGGCGGCCGAGTACATCGCGCAGGACAAGCTGGACCTGGCCCTGGAAGCCCTGAAAATGGCTTTGACCGCCGATCCGTCCTACGCACTGGCCCGCGCCAATATGGGTGAAGTCCAACTGATGCTGGCCAATGACACCTACCGTCAAGCCGCCGCCAGTGGTGTGCCCAAAGCAGCCCAGCGTGCGCAACAAACTGGCCAAATTCTGCAACAATAAGATTTTTCCTTGACTGGGTTGTCCCTATCTTATGTTTGCAAGCACATTTCAATGGTGTGATCAGGCTCGCAGCTTGCGCACCCTGCTTATTGCTGCCTGTATGGCTATGCCTATGATGAGCAGTCCGGCTATGGCAGCAGATTCTTCCACTTCTTCTGAAGGCACTTCTATGAGCACCTCTCCACGCGTCCAACTGCAGACGAACCAGGGCACCATCCTGATCGAACTGAACGCAGAAAAAGCCCCCAACACCGTAGCCAACTTTGTGGACTACGTGTCCAGCGGTTTTTACGACGGCACCGTGTTTCACCGTGTGATCAACAACTTCATGATCCAGGGCGGCGGCTTTGAGGCCGACATGAAGCAAAAAGCCACCAACGCTCCTGTCAAGAACGAAGCTGACAACGGTTTGAAGAACGACAAGTACACCCTGGCCATGGCTCGCACCTCCGACCCACACTCGGCTACGGCTCAGTTCTTCATCAACGTGGCTGACAACGACTTCCTGAACTTCACCGCTCCTACCGCCAATGGCTGGGGCTACGCCGTATTTGGCCGCGTGATCGAAGGCATGGACGTGGTCGACAAGATCAAGACCGTGCGCACCGGCAACAAGGGCTTCCACCAAGACGTGCCCGTTGAGGACGTCGTTCTGGAAAAAGCCACGCTTGTCGAATAAGCTCACGCTTGCGGGCAACATCTGGATTGCTGCGGACCTGCATCTGGGTCCGGACAATCCAGACACCGTCCAGGATTTCCTGCAGTTTCTGCACTCCGCCCAGCATCAAGCTCATGCCTTGATCCTGGGCGGTGATATTTTCAATGCCTGGATTGGTGACGATCAAATCGCCCACCCTGCTCCCTGGCTTGCTCAAGTCAGTGAGGCGCTGCGCACATTCGCGCAGCAGCATCCGCTGTATCTGATGCGCGGCAATCGCGATTTCCTGCTGGGCCAAACCTACGCCCGCCATGTTCACGCCACGCTATTGCCCGATCAAGTCGTTCTGGACACTTCTGCCGGCCTGATTCTGATGTCGCACGGCGACGAGTACTGCCTGGACGATCTGGCCTATCAACGCTTTCGCCATTGGGTACGCAAACCCTGGCTCCAGAAACTCTATCTGGCCTGCCCTTTAAGCTTGCGTCAGCGTATTGCCGATTCAGCCCGCGCCGGTAGCCAGCGCGGCAAGCAATACAAGTCCAAAGACATCATGGATGTGCAGCCTGCAGCTATTGTGGCAGCCTGCGAGGCGCATCCTGTGCAGGCCATGGTTCATGGCCATACACATCGCCCTGCAGTACATGACATTCCCGGCTTTGAGCCGGTACGCCGCTGGGTACTCCCGGATTGGGAATCTGACTCCTCGGAAGGAGGACGACGGGGCGGCTATATCAGCATTGAAGGTGTACAGCTCTGCCTGCACCAGTGGGGGCAAGAGGATCAGTGTCAGACACTGGGACCTCAGTAAGAGTGACTTCACCTACAGCCAGCTAGGTTTAAGCTCCACGTCTTTTTATACCTTCTTGCGATAAAACCTGTTTTTCTTCACACGGTGCTGGTGGCAGGAATCAAGGTGGCTGCATAAGCATTTTTGAGGGGGCAATTGGGCTCGACTTGGCGGGTCTCCGGCCCGTGCTGCGCACGGGCTCCCTGGTCTCTTGCAGTATCCAGGCGCCCTGTGAACTCGCGGGGTGGCTCGTCCCCCGGACGAACCACAAGCGCCCCGCTCAAACAGCACAGGGCTTGCATCCTGGATACTGCAAGAGCCTGCGGCCAGAGCCCTGACTCGCCCGTCGAGCCCAATTGCCCCCTCAAAAACGCAAAAAAGACCGTGATTTTTGCCAACAAGATACTTTCGCTCGCGGCAACCAAAGCGGACCACCGAAGGCTGGTCTCGTGCCCGACCACCGACTCTTGGCGCCATGAGCAGCAAGGCTGCTTGTCCCTTCCTCACTGTGAGCCTCTCGGTTCGTCTGCCCTGGTATCCGGGCGGTTCAGACTGCTTGCCGCAGGCGGTGTTCGGATACGGGGTGCAAGCGCCCTTCTGTTTGAGCGGGGCGCTTGTGTCTTGTCCGGTGGACAAGACACCCCGCGAGTTAAGGGCGCGCCCGTATCCGAACACCGACCAGGGTACCGGTGCGCAGCACCGGCAAGTAGTCAGCCCGGATACCGGGGCAGACGAACCGAGAGGCGTCTTGCTGAGACCAAGCTCCCTTCAATAAGCAGCAGCGTATCGAAGCCAAGCCAGACCAAATGACGGGCGACAAACCTGCTATTTGCCAACAAACCCTTGCACACAATAATCACCAAAAAAGTGCCTATCAAATTGGTACATCGCTAGATACGCGGACAGACAGACGGATAGACAGCTAGACAGATAAATAGATAGATAGATAGATAGATAGATAGATAGATAGATAGATAGATAGATAGATAGGTAGGTAGGTAGGTAGGTAGGTAGGTAGGTAGAATATGTGCGTGAAAAGACGACATTTACCGAGCCTCCCTGAAAAGAAAAATCCCCGCTGGCAGGTCAAGCAAGCGGGGATTTCAAAACCTCTAAGGCGGCAAAGATCTAAGTCATCAGCCACACAAACAATACTCCGCCCAACGCAATCCGATACCAGGCAAAAGGACGATAGGTGCGACTGGACACAAAGCGCAGCACGGCCTTCACCAGGAACAAGGCGCTAAAGAAGGCAGCAACAAAGCCCACAATAATCGCGGTGCTTTGATCTGCACTCAAGGACGCACCGTTGCGATACAGGTCATAAACCGTAGCAGCCAGCATGGTTGGCATGGCCAGGAAGAAAGAAAACTCCGTGGCGGTCTTGCGCTGAATACCAGCCAACATGCCACCGATAATGGTGGCACCCGAACGTGAAGTACCAGGCACCATGGCAATGCACTGGGCAAAACCAACCACCAAAGCCTGCTTCCAGGTGATCTCTTCCAAGGCAAAGGCGGTAGCCTTCTGCGAGGTGGCGGTTTCACCCTGATCCAGCTCCGACGTGTTCTTCGCGTACTGCGGTTTGCGCTCGACCCACAGCATCAACAAACCACCCAATACCAGCGTGAACACAAACACAATCTGGTGATGGAACAGCGCTTTAACGTACTGAATCGTCAAGGCACCAATAACGGCAGCGGGCAAAAAGGCAATCAGCAGATTGCGAGTGAACATCAGCTCGGTGCGATCTCCGCGCAAGACCCCGGTGATCAGCTGAATCAAACGGGCGCGAAAAATCCAGATCACGGCCAGAATCGAACCAAACTGAATGACAACCTCGAAGACCTTGGCATCGCCCGAGGAAAAATCAATCCAGGAGCCCAGGATCAGCAAGTGCGCCGTACTGGAAACCGGAATGAATTCCGTGATGCCCTCAACAATCCCCAGAAACAGGGCTTTCAACAAATAGAGAGTTTGCTCAGTCATGTTGTCCGAATCAAAGCCAATAAAAATTAAGACGCCAGAAATGGATCGATTTGTTCATCATCGTATGGCACACGTTCCAGGCTGACCTGTGAAATGCGACGCCCTTCCAGCTCTTCCACCTTGAAGCGATACACCGCATCGCTTTGCTCAAGCACACACATATCGCCCACCTTGGGCAATTGTCCGAAACGCGTCAGCAGATAACCGGCCAGGGTGGCATATTCTTCCTCTTCATCCACCAGACCATCCACACCCAGCATCTGTTCCAGATGATGCAAGTCGGTGGAGCCGTCCAGGAGCCAGTGGTCCTGGGACTCCTGGACAATATCGGGGGTTTCGTCCTCGCTGGGGAAGTCGCCTGCAATCGCCTCGAAAATATCCAAAGGCGTCACCAAACCTTCAATAGTGCCGAACTCGTCCGTCACCATGACCAACTGCCCGCGGCTTTGCTTGATGGTTTCCATCAGGTCCAAAATCCCGATGGACTCATACACAAAAACCGGCTGACGCAATTGGTCCAGACGGATATGACCATGAATCAGCAGGTCTGCCAGTAACTCTTTGCTTCGACCAATGCCAATAACCTCATCGAGCGAACCGCGACACACTGGCACCATGCTATGGGGTTCATGTGTCATCTTTTCGCGCAGGACCTCAGGATCGTCCTGCACATTCACCCAGGTAATCGCATTGCGCGGCGTCATCACCGAATGCACGGTACGCTCGGACAAAGTCAGCACACCACTGACCATATTGCGTTCTTCCTGACCGAACACCATTTGCGCCGCTGCACCGGGCAGATCCGGCCCGATGACCGTTTCACCGGAAGCGGGACGCTTGCCCAACATGCGCAGCACAGCCTCGGCCGTACGCTCACGCATGGGACGACCTGCCTGCAGCATACGCAACTTGCGACGCGCCAGCTGATTGAACATTTCGATCAGGATGGAGAAGGAAATGGCCGCATACAGGTAACCCTTGGGTACATGTACGCCAAAGCCTTCCACCAGCAAGGAGAAGCCGATCATCAACAAAAAGCCCAGGCACAGGATCACCACCGTGGGGCGACTATTGATATAAGCCGTCAAGGGTTTGGAAGCAACCAGCATGATGCCAATGGCAATGACCACCGCCGCCATCATGATGGGCAGGTGCTCGACCATACCCACCGCAGTAATGACCGCGTCGATGGAGAACACGGCATCCAGCACCACGATCTGCGCCACGATGACCCAGAAGCTGGCATACATGCGCGAGCCGGAAGCATGAGCGCTGCGGTTCTCAATACGTTCGTGCAGCTCCAGTGTGCCCTTGAACAGCAGGAAAAAACCACCCACGATCATGATCAGATCACGGCCAGAAAAATCCAGACTGAATATGGAGATCAAGGGGTCGGTCAGCTGCACCAGATGGGACATGACCGTGAGCAAGCCAAGGCGCATCAGCAAGGCCAGTGACAGGCCCAGTACACGAGCCCGGTCGCGCTGCGCCGGAGGCAGCTTGTCGACCAAAATTGCAATGAACACCAGGTTATCGATGCCCAGCACAATTTCCAGAACTACCAGTGTGAGTAACCCAACCCAGGCGGTCGGGTCCATCAACCACTCCATCTCAGCTCCTTGGCGCTGTGATTAAAAGAACACCCCGGCAATGCCGGGGTCTAGGTTCTTAATCTTGCAGGTGCGACAGCATCTGAATAAAGATCTTCGGACTGGCGGCAATCACATTGCCAGTCTCTTTCCAGGTTTGTTCGCCTTCAAAGTCGCCCACCAGACCGCCGGCTTCGGTCACCAGCAAAGTGCCGGCAGCCAGATCCCAAGGTTGCAGATTGACGGCGCAGAAGCCATCCAGACGACCTGCAGCCACATAAGCCAGATCCAAAACCGTTGCACCCACGCGACGCACGGCAGCACATTCGGCCAGCATATCGGCAAATGGGGAGGTGGGTTTCACGCCTGCACCCGAATCCGGCACGTGTGCACCGATCAAGGCATCGTGGTAACGAGTCTGGCCCGACACACGAATACGACGGTCGTTCAGGAAGGCACCACCGCCACGGCTGGCCGTGAACATTTCATTGCGGTTGGTGTCGTAAATGACGGCATGGGCAGCCTGGCCACGGTGCATCAAGGCAATCGAAATTGCGTAGCACGGAAAGCCGTGGATAAAGTTGGTGGTGCCATCCAGAGGATCAATGACCCACTGGTATTCGGGAGTACCTTCGCCTGCGGGTTCCAGCGGTGGGCGCTCGCCCGTTTCCTCGCCGATAAAACCGTGGTCGGGGTAAGCTTCGCTCAACACTTCAATGATGGCTTCCTCTGCTGCGCGATCCACTTCCGTGACATAATCTTTAGGGCCTTTACGCGCAACCGACAGGTGCTGGAGGTCCAGACTGGCGCGAGAGATAATGGTGCCGGCACGGCGAGCCGCCTTGATGGCGGTATTGAGCATCGGGTGCATGGAAATTCCGTTTTTTTAACAATAATTGAGCCTGCCTGGCGTGCCCTGTTGCAGGGCAAAATCGCGTGAGCAGACACAGGAAGCGTAGCTTCAAAGTAGCTATTTTAAATGACTCAGACGCAAGCATCGGCATTTGATGATAATTTTCACCGGGTTCGCTTCATTATGGTGCAACCCAGCCACCCTGGAAACGTCGGCGCAGCAGCGCGAGCGATCAAAACCATGGGCTTTGGCGACTTATGTCTGGTCGACCCGCTAGACCCGGACGTTGCACAAAACCCTCAGGCAATCTCGCTGGCCAGCGGTGCCGTAGACGTTTTGGAGCAAGCAACTATTGTTCCCACTCTGGCGCATGCACTGGAACCGGTCACTCTGGCTTTTGCCCTGACGGCCCGCCCCCGCTATTTAGGACCGCCAGCCGCCGATATACGTCAGACTGCCGAACTGAGCCGTGAGCATCTGCGCCAGCACGCCGGAACCGTCGCCATTGTGCTGGGGACCGAACGCGTGGGCCTGACCAATGATCACATCAGCCAGTGCCAATACGTCTGCCATATTCCGGCCAATCCTGAATACAGTTCCCTGAATGTCGCCCAGGCTTTGCAACTGGCTGCCTGGGAATTGCGCTACGCGCTGCTGGCTGAAAGCGGTGCCAGCCTGCTGCCCCATACGGATGGCAAGGCAGACCCTGGCAAGGAGCTGGCTCCCCAAGCCAAAGTGCAAGCCTTGCTACAGCACTGGGAACAGGCCATTGAAAGCGTCAAGTTCCTGGACCCCAAACACCCCAAGAAGCTGGTGCCCCGCATGCAGCACCTGTTCGGGCGCGCCCAGCTTAGTTTGGACGAAGTGGATATGTTGCGCGGCCTGTGTACCGCCATGATCAAGACCGCCAAAACAGCGGGCCACCCCATCCCTGAACAACGTAAAGACGAATCGGCAGGCCCGGAACATCGCTAAAACCTGCCTTCAAACGCGCTACCCCTCTTGCCCGCTGCACCCAGCGGGCACTGTCTTTTATGAGCGATCACACAGTGGACACTTTCTTGGCTGGCGTATATTCTTACTGAGTTACTTTTTCGGTAAGCAATAGCTGTTTTCAAGCATGAACACTCCCGAGACCGTAGAACCGCAGGATCAGGCCGGGCCGCGCACCTTGCAACGCGGCCTGCTGGTGCTCAAGACTTTGCAGAATCATCAAGGCAAAGGGCTGAGCGTCACCGACCTGTCGCGCGCCACGCAATTACAGCGCCCCACCATCTACCGGCTGCTGGCCGCCCTGATCGATCACGGTCTGGTCCAGAACAGTAGCCATAGCCGTCGCTACAGCGCCACGCGCCAGGATCAGGGCCTGTTTGGACTGGACCCGCGTGTCACCATCATGCAGCCCATCATGCAAGAGCTGGCTCAACAGACTGGCGACGCGGTCTTTCTGGTGGGCCGCGATGGCGACGACTCCGTTAGCCTGTGGCGCGAAATTGGCCCCTACCCGGTACAGATTCTGGCCACTTATGTCGGCAAGCGTCAGCCTTTGGGCGTGGGTTCGGGTGGCATGGCCTATCTGGCCACACTTGGGGACGAAGCGATCGAGCAGATTATCGAACGCAATGCCAATCAACTGGATCAGTACGGTGGCATGACTCAGCGCGAGATGCGCCAGTTGGTCACCAACACCCGTATCCGGGGCTACTCGGTTGTAGGCAATTACGCCGTACGCGGTGCTTTGGGTGTGGGCTGCGCGTTGTGCGATCACAAAGGCCGCCCCATTCTGGCCATGAGTGTCACGGCCATTACCGAGCGCATGCCTGCGCCACGGCAAAAAGAAATTGCCGGTTTGCTGCGCGACGCGCTGGATTCGGTCGCCGACAAGTTTTAAATCTGGGCGGATTTCTCCCCCTGAATGGTGTCGGGATCGTTAACACCCTCATCCGCACACAGCCTGCCCTGTGTGCTTTTTTACGTCTCGAAGTTCATTCCCTCTGTCTGCTTTTCCAATCAACGCAGGTGGCTCCTCCAGGCTCAGCCTGTCAAAAAAAGAGAAACTACGCTGGCTATAAGCCCAGTCCCTTCCCACGCCGCACTCCCCCAGGTTGGCGTATGAAAAAAAGCAGTTCCGTTTCAAACAGCGCCCTATCCGCAACTCAAACTGATCCTCTAATCAGTTCGTTTTAGCTAAATATCCCCATCTCCCGTAAAACAAGCGGCTTTATACCCAAAGCCGCGTGTCGCAGCATTCGCACGCCCTTTTCCCCTAGGGTTAACGCGTCATCGTTTCGCCGCGCGTAAATAAAACAACATTTGCTTTATTGATCCACGCACTAGCCTGTCGCTATCTTGTGGGCACAACGATAAGCCCCCTAAGGGGCACACCATAAAAAAGGAAGGCGAGATACAGGCAACAGTCATTACCGAGGAGTACGCGCTAGCGGGACTGTGTATCCAGCATCCACATCCATCAGCCGACCCACTAGCCAGGTCGGGGAGACAAAAACAAGGATAAGTTCATCATGAACACCACTGCTACCCTCTCGGCCAAACCCAGGCCAAACTTGCTGACCCGCTTTACCAATATCTGCGTGCGTTACGTAGAAAAGTGGATGCCGGACCCGTATCTGTTCGCCGTCATCCTGAGCTTGCTGGTTGTAGGACTGATTGCCCTGTTTGTTGATGGCGCCACCCCCGGAGGAATGGTGGATGCCTGGTATCGCGGGGTATGGGGCCCCAAAAGTATTTTCACCTTTGCCCTGCAAATGGTGCTGATTCTGGTGACGGGCTACACCCTGGCCGAAGCACCACCCTTGAAACGCGCCATCATCTGGTTGGCCTCCCGTGCCCGCACACAAGTTGAAGGTGCCCTGCTGTGCTTTGCCGTGGGCGCGATCTTCTGCCTGCTGAACTGGGGCCTGGGTCTGGTGGCCGGTGCCCTGGTTGCACGCCAGGTTGCCCGCCGTCTGCCCAATGTGCACTTCGGTTATCTGATTGCCTCGGGTTATATGGGTTACCTGCTCTGGACTCAAGGTCTGTCCAGCTCGATTGCCCTGGCCAATACCGACCCCAACAGCCCCATTAACGTCATCCATCAACTGACCAGCATGACGGTGCCGTTCAGCCTGACCATTTTCCAGCCCTATAGCTGGATTCCAGTTGTGGCCCTGATCATCCTGCTGTTTCTGACGATCTGGCGCATGGAGCCTGACTACGCCTTGCCGCCTGACCCCGCCGTCTTTGCTGACATTGAAAAAGACCTGCCCAAAACCAAGCCCAGCACCCCGGCTGAAAAGCTGGAAAACCTGTGGATTCTGAATGTGCTGTTCTTTGCCGCGGGTATGTACTACTTCGTGCGCAGCGGTTTTGCGCTGAACATCTCATCCATGATCATGCTGTTTACCGTCACCGGTGCCCTGCTGCACTGGACGCCTATCCGCTTTATCAAATCCTTTGTCGAGTCCGCCAAAACGGCAGGCCCGCTGATTCTGCAGTACCCGCTGTATGGCGGCATCATGGGCTTGCTAGCCTATATCCCCATGGAAGGCGGTCGCGCCCTGGAAGAAATCCTGTCCTCCGCGCTGGTGACTGGGGCCAATGAATACACTCTGCCCTTCCTGACCTTTATCGCCTCCATCATCATCTCGCTGTTTGTTCCTTCCGGTGGCGGACACTGGGGTGTGCAAGGCCCCATCGCTGTGCAATCGGCCCTGGCCATTGGTCAGGACGGCCCTGCCTACCTGGGCCTGATGTCCATGGCCGTGGCCTTTGGCGAGGCGGTGGCCAATATGATCCAGCCCTTCTGGCTTTTGCCTGTGCTGGCCATTGCGCGCCTGAATGTACGACAAGTGATGGGCTTTACTGTCGTGGCCTTTCTGATTGGCACCGTCATTTTGACGATTGCTATTCTTATCGCACCCTTCACGCTCTAAGGACTTGCCATGTCTGTGAATGATTTCGCTACCCGAAACACGACATCCAGCCAGGAGGCAGCGGAGGCAGCAATTGCCCGCTACGAGCAAACCGAGGATCTGATTCAGGCCTTTGCCCATCTGGACAAGGAGCAGGTACGGCGTGTCGCCCAAGAGCAGGAGGACAACACCGGCCCCTTGAAGGGGCTGGTCATCGGCATCAAGGATTTGATCAATACGGCGGACGCTCCAGCCACCTATGGTTCGCCCATTTATCGCGACAACCGCCCCACCCAGGACGCTGCCATTGTGCAGGCTCTGCGTGCGGCCGGTGCCGTGCCTTTTGGCAAAACCGTCACCACAGAATTTGCGCTGTTTAGTCCACCCAAGACACGCAACCCCTGGAATCTGGAGCACACGCCGGGCGGTTCGTCGTCCGGCTCGGCCGCTGCCGTGGCTGCCAATGTGGTGCCGGTAGCTTTGGGCACCCAGACAGCGGGGTCCGTGGTGCGCCCCGCCACGTTCTGCGGAATTTATGGCTTCAAACCCAGCTTCGGCGCCTTGCCCAGCAGCGGCCTGAAAACCATCAGCCCGTCTCTGGACACCTTGGGAATTTTGGGCCAGCGCCTGGAGGATGTGCGCCGTGTGTTCAACGCGCTGCGCAGCACGCCGGAAGTATCGCAAGTCCTGCAGCAAGCCCCTTTACGCATGAGCTTTTTGCACACGCCCTGGTGGGAGGACATTGCCGAGGATTTGCGTGATCGGCTGGAAGCGACCGTGACTCACCTGAAAATGGATGACGGCCAGTTTGAAGTTCAGCTTAGCGACAGGGACAGTCTGTTTGGTGAACTGACCCACGCGCAGCAAGCCGTCATGGGGGCTGAAGTACTGGCCCATTTAAGCCATGAGCGCCAGCAACACCTGGAACTGCTCTCGCCAGCTTTGCAGACTTATCTGGATAAATGCGCACAGACTCAACCTGCCGAACTGATTCAGGCTCAAGGCCTGATCAATCAGGTCAAGCGCCAACCCGAGCTGATCTTCGGCGACGCAGACCTGATCCTGAGCGCAGCCGCCTTGGGCGAGGCTCCCACACGCGACACGACGGGCGATCCCGTGCTGTGCCGCGCCTGGACGGCACTGGGCATTCCATGCATCAACTTGCCCATCGGCTTTGGCAGCCACGGGCTTCCTTTAGGACTGCAAGTGGCTGCCCGCCCTGGGCAGGATGACCTGCTACTGGAAGCGGCCACCCGCATTGCCCATCGCCTGGGCACATTAACTATCGCGCTGCCTGAACTCCGATCCTGAAGGGTCGGGCAGCTTACTCAACGGATCACATCGACAGAGGTAGGACAGGGAAACCCAATGACGGACAGCAACTGGAATCTTAAGAATCAAGCCCGCCAGCAAAGACTGCAACGTGCCAGCCGCGCACTGGGAGACTCTTTGCAAGGCAAGATATGCAGCACGGATAAAGCCAGCAGCTTGCTGGAAGCCGTATTACAAGTAGGAGATCGAGTATGTCTGGAAGGCAATAACCAGAAGCAGGCCGACTTTCTGGCCGACGCACTGGTGGGCGTCGACCCAGCGCAGATTCATGACCTGCACATGGTGCAATCCGTGCTGGCCTTGCCCCAGCACCTGGATGTGTTTGAAAAAGGCATTGCGAACCGCCTGGACTTCAGCTTTTCCGGCCCGCAAGGTGCGCGCCTGGCCAGGCTGGCCTCGGCAGGACGACTGAACATCGGTGCCATTCATACCTATCTGGAGTTGTTTGCCCGTTACTTTGTAGATTTGACCCCGAATGTCGCGCTCATCGCGGCCCAGGCCGCCGATGAGCACGGCAATCTGTACACCGGCCCCAATACCGAAGATACCCCGGCTATTGTGGAAGCCACTGCCTTTTCCGGCGGCATTGTCATCGCCCAGGTCAACGAGCTGGTCGACAGCAAGACCACCCGCCTGCCGCGTGTGGACATTCCCGCCGACTGGGTGAACTTTGTCGTGCCCGCTCCCCGCCCGCACTTTATCGAACCGCTGTTTACCCGCGACCCAGCCCAGATCAGCGAAATCCAGGTCTTGATGGCCATGATGGCGATCAAGGGCATCTACGCGGAATACGGTGTGCAACGCCTGAACCACGGCATCGGTTTTGATACCGCCGCCATTGAATTGTTGCTGCCCACTTACGGCGAATCACTGGGCCTGAAAGGCAAGATTTGCCAGCACTGGGCCTTGAATCCGCATCCTGCCCTGATCCCGGCCATCGAAGCCGGTTGGGTGCAATCGGTGCACTCCTTCGGCTCCGAGCTGGGCATGGAAAACTATCTGCGCGCCCGCTCCGATGTGTTCTTCACCGGCCCGGATGGCAGCATGCGCAGCAACCGCGCGTTCTGTCAGGCGGCTGGCCACTACGCCTGTGACCTGTTCATCGGCTCCACCTTGCAGATCGACCTGCATGGCAATAGCTCCACCGCCACGCTGGGCCGTATTGCCGGTTTTGGTGGCGCACCCAATATGGGCGCGGATGCTCGCGGTCGTCGCCACGCCAGCCCCGCCTGGTTGAAAGCCGGGCAAGAGGCACGCCAAGGACGCCAAGGTGCAGCCGGTACGCCACGTGGTCAGAAGCTGGTGGTGCAGATTGTGGAAACCTTCCGCGAACACATGACGCCCGCCTTTGTGGACACCCTGGATGCCTGGACCCTGCAGGAGCAGACCGGCATGGATCTGCCGCCCATCATGGTGTACGGCGACGATGTCACTCACATCCTGACAGAAGAAGGCATCGCCAATCTCTTGCTGTGCCGTACCGACGAAGAGCGCGAACAAGCCATACGGGGCGTTGCCGGCTACACGCAAGTGGGCCTGGGCCGAGATGCCCGTATGGTGGAGAACCTGCGTGATCGCGGCATCATCCGTCGCCCTCAAGATTTGGGCATAGACCCACGCCAGGCCACCCGCAATTTATTGGCCGCACGCAGCATGCGGGATCTGGTTCAAGCCTCCGGCGGGCTGTATCAACCTCCGGCACGCTTCCGTAACTGGTAATGGCCCGCCACGCTATTTGCATTAGGAGATCACGATGACAAACATTCCTCACGGCCTGGAAACCCTGGCCTATAGCTTCAAAGGACAAGAGCCTATTGGCACCTTCCAGCCTGTGCTGGTGGGCGTGGTAGGTTCGGGCAATCTGGAAGTGCTGGCCGAGCCCAAGGACAGCGCCGAATGCACCATCCATATTCATACCTCGGCACGTGGTTTCTCCACGATCTGGGATGCGGTAGTGCGGGACTTTCACCAGCGCCATCCGCTGGCCGGTATTCACTTTGACATTAACGATATGGGGGCCACCCCTGCCGTGGTCAGTCTGCGTCTGGACCAGGCCGCCAGCGAAGCCCTGGCACGCAGCCAAGCACAAGGAACACAGTCATGAGCAGTTATCTGGAGTGTTCTGCCCGCCAGCGCGTCCAGGCTCTGTTTGACGCCAACAGCTTTCACGAATGGCTGCCCCCTGCACAACGCTTGAGCAGCCCCCATCTGGCCCAGTTGGGAGTGCCTTCTTCCTTTGATGATGGCGTGGCTATCGGCCGTGCTTTGCTGGAGGGGCAGACCGTGTATGTGGCGGCGCAGGAAGGCGAATTCATGGGCGGTGGCGTGGGCGAAGTCCACGGCGCCAAGCTGGTGGGCCTGCTGCGTCGAGCCATGACTGACCGTCCTGCAGGCGTAGTCCTGCTGCTGGAGTCCGGGGGTGTGCGTCTGCACGAAGCTAACGCCGGTTTGATAGCCGTCTCGGAAGTGATGCGCGCCCTGCTGGACACGCGTAATGCCGGAGTGCCTGTGCTTGCTTTGGTAGGCGGGCAAAACGGTTGCTTTGGGGGTATGGGCATTGTGGCCCGCTGCACCAACCACCTGATCATGAGCGACGTCGGCCGTCTGGCCATGTCCGGCCCGGAAGTGATTGAAGCCTCCCACGGAGTCGAAGAATACGACTCCAAGGACCGCGCTTTGGTCTGGCAAACCAGTGGCGGAAAACACCGCTGGCTGACCGCCGATTGCGACGACCTTGTACCGGACACCGTGGCCGCTTTCCGCGCCGCTGCCGTACAAGGCTTGAAGAATCCAGCCCGTGGCCCCGTCACCCTGGAAGAGCTGGAACAGGAACATCAGCTGCTGGCACACCGCGCAGCCCTGCTGCCTGTGGAGCAATGGAACCAAACTGAAAATCAGGCCCAAGCCTTGTGGCAAGCACTGGGGCTGGAACAAAGTGATCAAGTCGGGCAGATGGATGCTGCAGCCGTCAAAGCATTACGCAGCCAGGAGGCGCTGTCATGAAATGGGAAACACTGGTGCAATCGCTGTTCGATACGCAGCACAGCATTAGCGAACAGGATTTATTTTTGCAGGGCGATGCCCAGTTTGATGGCGAGACCTTGGCCGTGATCGGCACGACGGAACACGCCCCCATCGGCGTGTCCCTGGCCTTGACCCAGGCACAGGCCGTGCTGGACACCATCAAGAACCATCCTGGCCGTAGCCTGCTGCTTTTGGTCGATACCCAGGGCCAGCAACTGCGCCGCCGCGATGAGCTGCTGGGCATCAACCGCGCCATGGCTCACTTGGGTATGTGCCTGGATCTGGCCCGACGCAAAGGCCACAAGGTCATTGGGCTGGTGTACGACCAGGCCCTGTCCGGTGGCTTCATCACCTCCGGCCTGATTGCCGATGCCTGCTATGCCGTGCCCGAAGCCGAAATTCGCGTCATGCGCATTCCTGCCATGGCCCGCGTGACCAAGCTGCCCGAAGCCATGCTGGAAGAGCTGGCGCAGTCCAATCCGGTCTTTGCGCCCGGCGTAGGCAACTACGTGGCCATGGGAGGCATTCAGTCTGTCTGGGACAGCAGCTCGCCAGAGCAACTGCGTGCTTCCTTGCGGGCAGCACTGGCTCAATCCAATGATCAGGATCGCCGCGCCAGCGATGGTGCCGAACGTGGTGGCCGCCGCCTGGCTGCCCAGATCATTGAACAGGTCTTGCAGGCATCCTGATGAACGCCCAGCTGCCCGCTCGCCGTCACCACCTGATCACGCTGGACAACACAGCCTGGGATCAGGTGCTGACTGATCTGGAGCTGACCAGCCACGTCTGCCAGAGCCTGCATCAATGGCAGGCTCGAGGCTGGCCGCTGGTCGTCAGCCGTCAGCCAGGCGAACTGCATAGCGGACAGTTGCAAGTGGGCATTCCTTTACCGACCGCTTGGGGGCGGCAACGTCTGTCCCTGATCGTTTCCCAAAACCAGAGCCTGTCTTGGGGCAGTTTCCCCCCCGCCCATGAAGCCCAAACCTTATTGCCAGCCTCCTTGGCGCAAGACTGGCTGAGCTTATGCCAGCGTATGCAAGCACATGGCTGCACGGCTCAGGTCTATGGCAGTTATGGCTGGGAACTGATCACAGGACAGGGCTATGTGCGTGAAGGTTCAGACCTGGATTTGCTGCTACCCGTGCAGAGCGCCACGCAAGCAGATCGTCTGGTGGAGCTATTAAGTGCAATCAGCGAATTGTCCGGTTTGCCCCGCCTGGATGGCGAGTTGCTGTTCCCGGATGACGCGGCCATCGCCTGGCGTGAATGGCAGCAATGGCGCAGCGGTGCCAGCAGCAAAGTCATGATCAAACGCACTCATGGTGTACGTATTCAGGCGCACTCGGACTGGCCCGAGCACGCTCCTGCTCCGGAGTCCTCTCATGCTGCTTGATGCCCTTGAAACCAGAACATTGGCGCATCGCCCCACTGCCGCCGACTTCATGGATCCATCCCGTTCCTGGAGTTGTGCGGCCATAGGCCGTGCGGCGGTTCTGGCGCTGTATGACGAGCTGATTCTGGCTCCCAAACCGGGGCTGGTTTCCTTGCTCGACAGCGGCAGCCATGACGATATGGATGCCAGCACTTTTTATCGCAGTCTGTTTGCCCTGCGCCATTATTTTTCTGACATGGCGGCTCTGGGCCAACAGCGTGTTCCATTCAGCCAGCTGCAAACTCGCGGGATTGCAGCGGAGGCTCGCATGCAGGCGGCAACCGGGGGCATCAATACCCACCGTGGCGCCATCTTCATGCTGGGTCTGTTGTGCGCAGCCGCAGGCTCTTGCCTACCTTTTCGCACCCTGACTCCCGCCACGATTCGGGACCAACTTCAAACATTATGGGGGGCGGCTTTACAGGCCCGCAGCCTGCAAGCTTCGTCCGCACTGCCGGGCGGACGGGCGGTACGCCGCTATGGCTTGCAAGGCGCGAACCAGGAAGCAGCCCAGGGCTTTCCCACCTTGTTTGAAACGGCCTGGCCCGCCTGGCAAGTCGCTGTCAAAACTTTGTCTCCGCACAGCACACCAGTGGCAGAAGAGCAGTTGCAAACCGTGGGTTTGCATACCTTCTTTTCTGTTATGGCGGTCCTTGACGATAGTAATCTGGCCCATCGTGGCGGACTGGAGGGGCTACACTACGCGCGCCACTGCGCCACACAATACTTGCAAGCAGGCAGTGCGTTCAGCCCCGATGCGGTGCAGCGCGCGCAAGCCTTGCATCAAGCCTTCATGAAACGTCGCCTGTCCCCCGGCGGCGCAGCCGACACCTTGTCGGCCTGCTGCTGGCTGGATCGCTTGCAAGCCTATGCACCCGGCAGTGCCAGCCAGCGTCGCCCTACTGGAGCCTGACTATGAAAATCGCCCTGCTGTTTTCCGGGCAAGGCATGCAATACGCAGACATGCTGCCCTGGATGAACCCGGCAAACCCCTCGCTGCTGCAAATGCAGGAACAGTTGCACGTTCCCGATTGGCGCGCTGCCATGCGCGATACCCGTTGGGCCAGCACCAATGCCCATGCCCAAGTTCTGCTGACAGCTTGCGCCTTGGCCGCTTGGCAGGAATTGCAGGAGCACGTCCCTGCTCTGCAAACCTCCAGGCGATCTTTGGTGGCCGTGGCGGGCTACAGCATTGGTGAACTGGCAGCCGCTTGTGTAGCGGGTGTGTTATATGCCAGCAATACCATCCAGCTCGCCGGACTAAGAGCCGCCTTGATGGATAAAGCCGGGGCCGGACAGGACAGCAGCATGCTGGCGATAAGTGGGGTTTCAATCCGGACGATTGAGCAATGGTGCCAAGCGCACGGCGCTGCCCTGGCGATACGCAATGGTCCTGATAGTGCTGTCTGTGCGGGACCACGTGACAAGCTTGCTGCCCTGGAAAAATTCGCTCAAGAACAAGGGGCACGTTGCACACCCCTGGCCGTGAATATTGCCTCCCATACCCATTGGATGAGCAGCGCGGCCCAGGCCTTTCAAGAGCAACTGAATCAAAGCGAACTGACTGCCCCAACCTTGCCTTGGCCCACCAATGCCGGTCTATGGGTACATAACGCCACTACCGCTGCCCAGGCCTTATCAGCGCAGTTGATGCAAACTGTGCAATGGGACTCCTGCATGGAGCAGATTGAAGAGCGACAGCCCAATGTGGTGCTGGAGATTGGTCCGGGCCGCAGTCTGGCGACCATGTGGAATCAACGCTATCCGGAGATTCCTGCGCGCAGTGTGGACGAGTTCCAAACCCTGGATGGCTTGCAGCGCTGGCTGTCTCGCTGGGCTGGATAAACGCAAGACAGCGGCTTGCGCAGACCCGTATCAGCCCGACGTCGGCCCTTCTTTTTCCAACTGAGTACGCACGATCCGGCAGGCCCGTAACAAGCTCAACACATTCGGGCTGCGCTCGCGCGACTTCATGCACACCAGGCCGATACGCTGTGAATGTCGATACTTCTGCTCCAGGCTCAGCCACTGAATCTTGTCAGAAAAAACCGCTTTGGCTCGCGCAGGTAAAAGGGAGCATCCCACACCACCACTGACCAGACTCATCAAGGAAAAGATGTCTCCGGTGCGCATCACAATATCGGCATCAAACCCGGCTTTGGCCAACATGCGCTGCATGTCCCGCCCCGTTGCAAAATCATCGGTCAGCGACACAAAACGTTCCTTGGAACAACGCTCCAGATCCACCACGGACGAGTCCGATCCTTGCCAATCCATGGGAGCAGCAAACATCAGCTCATCATCAAAAATGGGCAGCACTTCCAGATCATCCGGTTGCTCCTGTGGCAACTCGATCAGGGCTGCGTCAATATGACCGCCCCGCAACTTTTGCAGCAGCTTCTCGTTGGAGTCCAGCACCAGATCAATCTGCAATAAAGGCTTGTGAACCTTCAGCTCTACCAAAAGGCGCGGCACCAAACGTATCGTCAGCGAATACATGGAGCCTATGCGCAACTGATCCGACGAATACCCCCCGGCTTCGCGGGCAGCATCAATGCCATGCTGCAAGGTACGTATGGTTTCCTTGGCCGCTTCGGCCAGCTCGCGCGCCGACTCCTGTGGCACCAGATTGCGGCCTTCCTGCAAGAACAGCGGGCAGCGCAACCCTTCCTCCAGGCTTTTCAAGGCCCGATGCACGCTCACCGCACTGGTGCCCAATTGTTCAGCGGCACGGGCAATCGTGCCGGCTTCCAGAAAAGCCAGCAGAACTTCCAGGCGTCGTACCGTGATTTTTTCGTCGATCAGAAACATCGTGAGGGCAGGTGGAAAAACAGCGCCAGAGCAAAGAGTACAGTATGGGAGAAGCCCGCAGTAAGACCAATGCAGGCTAACCCGAAAAAAATGCCCCAAGCCGCTAAAAGCAAGGCTTGGGGCATTCCCATGTCAGGTCAGAACAGCACGGGCTTGAACCCGGCAAAATCGTATTCAGGATCTGGAAATCAGGCCCTGAACCCAAGGCTTAAGCAGCCTTTTTCTCGCCACCCGTTTGCACGATTTCACGTACTGGAACGGGCGTCTGCAAACCAGCCTGATTCAGCACTTGGACCGCACGGCGGAACAGATCAAAACGGGCATCCCAGAAGTCAGCAGCATTGATCCACGCACGCAGATTGACGGTGATTACGCTGTCCTTGTACTCCATGACCATGACCAAAGGAGCCGGGTCTTTCAGCACCTGAGGATGTTCATTGAGCAGGTCTTGCAGCAGCTTGATGGCCAGGTCCAGATCATCGCCATAACGTACGCCCACCCCGAAGTCCAAACGACGAGTGGTGTTACGGCTGTAGTTGATGATAGGGTTGCCCCAGATCAGGCTGTTGGGCAGCGTGAATTGAATGCCATCCACTTGCTCAAAGCGGGTCAGGAACAAACCCACTTCCTGCACAGTGCCGTCACCTTTACCAACAACCGACACAAACTCGCCCGCACGCAAGGGACGCAGCATCAGCAACATGATGCCGGCGGCGATATTTTGCAGTGTGTTCTGCAAGGCCAAGCCCACCGCCAAACCGGCGGCACCCAGTACCGCGATAATGCTGGCGGTCTGCACACCAAAACGGGCCAACACGGCAATCAGCACAAAGATGCGGATTGTCCAGACCGTTACGGACTGGGCCATAGGCACAATCGTCGGATCCACTCGCGGCGAGCGGGCTGCCATGCGCTTGATGGCACGACCGGCGGCGGCAGACAGCCACCAGCCAATAATCAGAATCAACAAAGCAATCACGACGTTGAGCGCAATCGCGACAACGGCTGGAAACTCTGTCATCCAGGCTTGCAATTTTTCCACGTTTCAATCTCCTCAATTAAAAGGCAAAGCACCGAAGGGACTGGCCGCCAAGGGTAAACATTGCTAGTGCGCATCATAGCCTTGGGACGGGTCTGAACCCAAGTTGAGCAAGCCCACCATCTTATCCCCGAAAACTGTGGATAGCTCATAGGAAAAACTGGGCAAATCAGAAAAACCTTCCGTAGTATCAGCCACTTGAAAACCACGAACAGAAAACATCCAAATCCGGAAACAGACGCCAGCTTATCCCCATAAAATGTGGACAAGTCACAGGATAAACCGTGAATCACTGCACTTATCCCCGTGCAATCAAGCACTTAGAAATGGCGAGCAGAGAATCGACAATTCTTTACCATTTTTTTCCTCGGGCAAGCCTTTGCTTGTTGAAAACCGGCTTATCCACAAAAGATGTGCATAAAAATAGGGAAAACCCCTGTATTAGCAAAAAATAGGCTTATAAAACAATCACCTAAGTAGCCAGGTCAGGGATTCACCATTTTGCACCTGTTCAAGCCGGTACGCGCCACAGGGAAGCCAGCCAATGCTGCTCCTGCGGCGGCCTGTCTGTGGGGCGATAAAAGTGATCGATATACTCAAAGCCCGCTTGCTCCAGACGCTCTGACCACTGCTCCCAACTGTAGTAGCAACCATAGCGCTGACCATTCCAGCCTTCTTGCCCCTGACCACGCGGATTGGAGGAGAACAGCACGCCGCCCGGTCGCAGACTGTGTCGCAAAGCAGTCAAAACCGCAGGCAGCTCCGCGCTGGGTATATGGAATAGAACCGCATTGGCAAACACGCCATCAAAAGCCGCAGCGGGCAAACTCAAATCCAGAAAGTCCTGATGCAGCACCGGCAAGCCAGTTTGCTGACGAGCCATCTCCACGAAAGCCGCACAGCCATCCAGGCCCACCGGGCGGTGACCCATGGCCTGAAACGCGACCAGATCCCGCCCCGGTCCACAGCCCAGATCCAGAATATCCACAGGCCCCGGCAAGCCGATGGCCGCCAGCAAAGCATCGCGATTCTGGCTGACATCATGGTCCCACGTGCCGTCCCGATAAGCCTGCGCATGGTCCTGGTAATGATTGACGGTGCGACGACTGGTTTCTTTCATCTGAACATCCTTGCCTATGCTATGGGTTTACTTGACGCTGCCTAACGATGGATCGACTATATCCTGAGTCCAATTTGAATCTGATGCCATGAAGCCAAGCTATCCGCTCTCTGTCCTAGACCTGTCCCCTATTGTTCAGGGTTCTACCCCGGCCCAGTCCTTTCGCTGTTCGGCGGACATTGCCCGTCATGCCGAGCAGTGGGGCTATCACCGTTACTGGCTGGCCGAACACCACGGCATGCCCGGTATTGCCAGTGCTGCCACTTCAGTTCTGATCGGGCACATTGCCGGTCAAACCAGCCGCATTCGTGTGGGCGCGGGCGGCATCATGTTGCCCAACCATTCCCCTTTGGTGATTGCTGAGCAGTTTGGAACGCTGGCCTCCCTGTACCCCGGCCGTATTGACTTGGGCCTGGGTCGTGCCCCTGGCTCCGACCCCGAAACCGCCCGCGCCTTGCGCCGCAATCTGAACAGCGACCCCGACCAGTTTCCGCGCGACGTGCTGGAGCTGATGGACTATATGTCCGACGAGCCGCGCAACCGCATCATGGCCGTGCCCGGTCGCGGACTGAATGTGCCGGTCTGGATTCTGGGCTCCAGCCTGTTTGGTGCTCAACTGGCCGCCGCCTTGGGCTTGCCCTACGCCTTTGCTTCGCATTTTGCACCTGCTCAATTGATGGATGCTATTGAGGTTTACCGCCGTCAGTTCCAGCCTTCCGTGCATCTGGAAAAACCGTATGTCATGCTGGGCTACAACGTCTTTGCCGCCGACACGGAAGACGAAGCCAAGCTGCTGGCCTCCTCCTGGCAACAGTCTTTTGTGAACCTGCGCAGTGGTCGTCCAGGCCAGTTGCCACCCCCCGTGCGTGATTACTACGAGCAATGCAGCCCACCGGCCCAGCATCTGCTGGACTCCTTGCTCAGCTGTACGGCCATTGGCAATCCGGAACAAGTGCTTGAGCAGATGAAAGGCTTCATTCAACTGACCGGCGCCAACGAGCTGATGCTGAACGCCAATATCTTTGACCATAACAAGCGCTTGCGCTCCTACGAGATTGCCGCCGAGCTGCGCGGCAGTCTGGTATGAACCCACGCCATCTTCAGGAGACCGCACTGCGCTACTTCCAGGAAGTAGCGCGGTGTGGCTCTATCTCGCAGGCGGCCAGCAATCTGCATGTGGCCACATCGGCCATCAGCCGCCAGATCAGCGGACTGGAAGAAAACCTGGGTATGGCCTTGTTCGAGCGCCATGCCCGTGGCATGAACCTGACCGCTGCGGGAGAACTGCTGCTGGCCCATGCCCGTCGCAGCGCCATGGATGCCGAGCGCACCTTGCACGATATTGCCGCCTTGCAAGGGCTGCAAACCGGCCTGATACGCATCGCCTCCTCTGAAGGTTTGGCCGCCCAGCTACTGCCGCAATGCATTGCACAGTTTCGTGAAAAGCATCAGGGCATACGTTTTCAACTGGACGTACTGCCGCCACACCGCATCACCATGCTGCTGCTAAGCGGCCAGATTGATATAGGCATCAAATTCACCCAGACGGCTGAAAAAGACATCAAGACCTTGTTCCGCCGCGATGCGCCCGTCATGGCTCTGGCGGTTCCCGGCCACCCGGTAACCCGTACCGAACGCATCAGCCTGAAAAGCCTTCTGGCACACCCCCTGGCCTTGCCCGGCCCCGACACCACCGTGCGGCAAATGATGGATGTGGCCTGCAGCGCACAGAACCTGAGTCTGGACCCGGTATTCAGCAGCAATCACATGCAGTCTCTGCATCAATTTGCCTTGTCCGGCGCAGGCGTGACTGTGTCGGCCTTGCTCTCGGCTCGTCACCTGATTGAGCAAGGTTTGCTGCAAGCCAGTTTCATTCATGAACGCGGCCTGTTGAACCGCCAAATTGAAGTGCAGGCCCTGGCTGGCCGCCGCTTGCCCTCTATTGTTCGCCGCTTTCTGGACGAGTTGCTGCCACAGCTTGAGGTCGACCCTCTAGCCTTGCCAAAATAGCAACACTGACCTGCTTATTTGTTGCTGGTTCGGCATCATCGCCTTTCCTATCATCTCTTGATTGAGGAGATAGCCATGACAAGACCCAGCAACGCCGCAAGCAACGCGCGGCCCCCATCGACCCGTCGCCCCTGGCGGCGTCTTGCCCAAACCTTATTAGGTGCTGTTCTGGCCGTCAGCAGCGTGGCGGCCCATGCCAGCGATTGGCCTGATCGTCCCATTCGCCTGATCGTACCCTTCCCCACTGGCGGTGCCACCGACGTCATCAGCCGCCTGATTGCCGAAAGCGCGGCCAAAGCGATGAACGCCAACATCATTGTGGACAACCGCACGGGCGCGGGCGGCACGATTGGTTCAGGCGAAGTCGCTCGCAGCAAGCCCGATGGCTACACCCTCCTGTTCACCACCAGCAGCACCCACGCGATTGCTCCGCACCTGTACAAGTCCCTGCCCTACGATGCAGAAAAAGACTTCACCCCTATCGCTCACTTGGGCGATGCCGCCAGCGTCCTGCTGGTGAACCCGTCCGTACCCGTACAAACGCTGCCAGAGCTGATTGACTACGCTCGCGCCCATCCTGATGAGTTGAACTACGCCAGCAGTGGCAATGGCACCATCGTGCACCTGGGCACCGAAGCCTTTTTGAATCAGGCCAATATCGTCATGTCCCACGTTCCATACCGCGGAACCGGTCAGGCCATTAACGATATGCTGGGCGGCTCCATTCATGTTTTACTGGACGCCATCCCCACCGGGATGCCCTATGTGAACAGCGGCCAGTTGCGCGCCCTGGCGGTAACCGGCCAGCAGCGCTCGCCGCTGGCACCCGATTTGCCCACCTTTCAGGAGTCCGGCCTGCCGAGCTATGAGTCGGTGACCTGGTTTGGCCTGTACGCCCCCGCAGGCTTGCCCGACGAAATTCGTGACAAGGCTTATGAGGCTTTTTCACATGCCGTTCAGGACCCCAAAGTACGCTCGCGCCTGCAAACATTGGGCGTGGACCAACCCCGCAGCACCAGCCGAGAAGAGTTTATCTCTCTGGTCCGCGAGGACAGCGCACGCTGGCAAGGCCTGATCCAACTGACTGGAATACAGATTCAATGAACAAGACTGACACCTGTCTGGACTGGAACAACCCCTACCCGTCCGCCCGCTCTGCGGTACTTGGCCAGAACATGGTCAGCACCTCCCACCCCTTGGCCGCGCAAGCGGGCCTGCGCATGTTGCAGGCTGGTGGCAATGCCGTCGATGCCGCCCTGGCGGCCGCCATCACACTGACTGTGGTCGAACCCACGGGTTGCGGGATAGGCAGTGATGCCTTTGCCATCGTCTGGGACGGCAAAGAACTGCATGGCTTGAACGCCTCCGGGCGCTCTCCCCGTGGCTGGTCGCCGGATCGTTTCAAAGGTCACGATGCCATCCCCGACAAGGGTTGGGAAAGTGTCTCCGTTCCCGGTGCGGTCTCTGCCTGGGCCGAGCTATCCAGCAAGCTGGGCCGTCTGAGTCTGGAGCAAGTGGCCGCCCCCGCGATTCATTACGCCCGAGAAGGCTTCCCGGTCTCGCCCGTAATCGCGCGCTTGTGGGAGCTAGGCCGTCAGCGTCTGGGCGATCAACCCGGTTTTGCCGAAGCCTTTTTACGTGATGGCAAAGCCCCTGTCGCTGGCCAGTGGTATCAGAACCAGGACCAGGCCAATACGCTGGAACGCATTGCGGCCACCCAAGGACAGGACTTTTATACCGGCGAGCTGGCCAAACGCATTGCCGACTTCTCCCGCCAGCATGGCGGCGCCATGGACGAGCAGGATCTGGCCGAGCACCGCGCGAACTGGTGCGGCACCATCAGCCATCCTTTTGCCCAGTCCGTGATTCACGAAATCCCGCCCAATGGACAAGGTCTGGCGGCCTTGATGGCCTTGGGCATCATGGAACAAGCTGGTGTGGGCCAGCAGCCGCTGGACCATATCGACACGGTGCATTTGAGCATTGAAGCCATGAAGCTGGCTTTTGCCGATCTGTACGAGCACCACGCAGATCTGGAGCACATGATTCATCATCCCGAGCATTTGCTGGACCCGGCCTATCTGCGCGAGCGCGCCTCCCTGATTCAGATGGACAAGGCAGGCGACCCCAAGCACGGCCTGCCTGGCCCCTCCGGCACGGTCTATGTCACCGCCGCCGACTCCAGCGGCATGATGGTGTCCCTGATCCAGTCCAACTACATGGGTTTTGGTTCCGGCGTGGTCGTTCCCGGCACCGGCATCAGCATGCAGAACCGTGGTCATGGCTTTACCCTGCGCCCCGGTCATGTGAATGAAGTGGCCGGTGGCAAGCGCCCTTCGCACACCATTATTCCGGCCTTTGCCATGAATGCCGATGGCACCCCTCAAATGTCTTTTGGTGTGATGGGTGGCCCATTCCAGTCGCAAGGCCATATGCAAATGGCACTGCGTGTTCTGCTGTACGGTCAGAACCCGCAGGCCGCTGCCGATGCCCCACGCTGGCGCGTGACGGGTGGCCGTGGGGTGGCAGTAGAACCCACTTTCGATCCGGCGCTGGTTCAGGCCTTGCGCGAGCGCGGTCATGAAGTCGTCGTTGAACCCGGCAGCGGTGTGTTCGCCTTTGGCGGTGCACAACTGATTCTGCGTCAGGGCAATCATTACGTGGGCGGTTCCGACCCGCGTAAAGATGGTCAGGTGGTGGCTTACTAAGCCTACTTGCCTTCCAGAGATCACTGCCACTTTCTGATTGGGGTCTGGATAAGAGCATCCAGACCCCAAATACCTTTGGGCCTCCCTATCTCTATTCAGACAAACCACTCGACGAAGCAAAGGCACGCTCACCAAGGCCCCATCCCTTCAGCCCCCTTCAAGGCTCAGCCCCGTCCACCAAAGAGCCAGGCACAGCCCCCAAAGCAGGCTCCAACATCGACTTGGCCCACTAAACGTACACCGTGGTCAATATCTGACACTTTCCCTACACAAAGACTGTGTTTTTATCAGGTTTTCTTCAGCCAGACAGAATGACTGCTGTACCATCAAAAATTGCCGCTTCATACCCCGGAAGCGGTTTTCTATTTGTCTAAACGGCCCTGTCATCCAGAGGGCCGTACGCTGGAGCCCATTCGGTGCTGTCATTCTTTGAACGTCGATTAGATCCCTATCCCGAACAACACGTCGCCCCTCCTCCCAAAGGATTTTTCCCCTTCATCTGGGCCTGTACGAAAAATTCACGTGGCTGGATTGGCTTGATGACCGTGACCTCGATTGGCCTGTCGGCCTACGAGGCCATGTTGTTTGCCCTGCTCAGCTATATCGTGGACTGGCTGCCATCAATTGAACCTGCCCAATTCTGGAGCCAGCAGGGTGGCACACTGTTGGCCATTGCCGCTGTTCTGCTGGGCAGCGTCGTGCTGATCAGCCTGCATACGCTGGTCATGCACCAGGTGCTGGCCATCAACTTCCCCATGCGCCTGCGCTGGCTGTTTCACAAGCTGATGCTGAATCAGAGCATGTCCTTTTACGCGGACGAGTTCGCCGGTCGCATCACCACCAAGATCATGCAAACCGCTCTGGCGGTGCGTGAAACCCTGTTCATGGCCGTGGAAGTGGTCGTGGGCATGAGCGCCTACCTGATCGGTATTCTGATTCTGGCAGGCAGCTTTGACCGCCTGCTGATCCTGCCCTTCCTGCTCTGGCTGGTAGGCTACGCTTTGGCCTGCGTGTACTTTGTGCCCCGTCTGGGCAAAGTCGGGGCTGAACAGGCCGACGCCCGTGCGCTGATGACGGGCCGTATTACCGACGCCTACACCAATATCAACACGGTCAAGCTGTTTGCCCACACACGCCGTGAAGCAGACCATGCCAAGAACGCGATGCGCCGCTTCCAGGAAACCGGCCATGCCCAGATGCGTCTGATCAGCATGTTTGAAGTGACCAACCATGTGCTGGCTACTGTCTTGCTGATCAGTTCGGCAGGCCTGGCCTTGTACTTGTGGTCGATTGATCAATCCACAGCCGGTGTAGTGGCGGCCGTCATTGCCATGGCATTGCGTCTGTCCGGCCATTCTCATTGGCTGATGTGGGAGCTGACCAATCTGTTCGAGAACGTAGGCACGATTCAGGACGGCATCAACACCTTGACGCAAAAACCCACAGTGGTAGATGCTCCCGATGCCAAGCCCCTGCAAATCGAACAAGGTCGCATCGAATTCCAGGACGTGAGCTTTGCCTACCGCGATAAAAGCCGTCAGGTGATCGACAAGCTCAATCTGGTGATCAAACCGGGCGAGCGTGTTGGTCTGATTGGCCGTTCTGGCGCGGGCAAGTCCACGCTGGTCAACCTGCTGCTGCGTTTCCATGATGTGGATAGCGGCACCATCCGCATTGATGGCCAGGACATTGCCCACGTCACGCAGGACAGTTTGCGTGCCGCCATTGGCATGGTGACGCAGGATACCTCCTTGCTGCACCGTTCCATGCGCGACAACATTCTGTATGGCCGCCCGGATGCCAACGACGAGCTGCTGCATATGGCCGTTGAGCGTGCCGCCGCTGCCGACTTCATCCCGCAACTGCATGACCGCCAGGGCCGTGAGGGCCTGGAAGCACATGTGGGCGAGCGCGGTGTGAAACTGTCTGGCGGCCAGCGTCAGCGCGTGGCAATTGCCCGCGTCATGCTGAAAGACGCCCCCATCCTGTTACTGGATGAAGCCACCAGCGCGCTGGACTCTGAAGTGGAAGCCGCCATCCAGGAAAGCCTCAACACCCTGATGCACGGCAAGACGGTAATTGCCATTGCCCACCGCCTGTCCACCATTGCGGCACTGGACCGCTTGATTGTGCTGGATCAGGGCCGCATCATCGAGCAAGGCAGCCACCAGGAATTGCTGGAAAAAGGTGGTTTGTATGCTCGTTTGTGGGCACGTCAAAGTGGTGGCTTCCTGGGAGAGACTGGTAAACAAGATAGTTAAAACGTGTCACTTGCTTGCAAAAAAAAACTGACGTTACATCTTTGTCCCATTAGAATTTCGAAAGATCAAACTTCGCCGTGCTTGCGGCGAAGTTTTTTTTCAACTTATTCAGCCCATACATAGAACAAGATTATGTTTTTAGTCTTCCCCGATTCCGCCGCCATTGCGGCACACCTGAGCGCCCGTCTTCAGGAAATTATTCGTCAGGATCCACAAGCGACTCTGGGTCTGGCAACCGGGGGGACCATGGAACCCGTCTACGCCCGTTTCGTACAGGACGTACGTGCCAATGGGCTGGATGTCTCCAAGATCAACAGCTTCAATCTGGATGAGTATGTGGGTCTGGCGGCAGAGCACGAGCAAAGTTACGCCTACTACATGCGCCAGCACCTGTTCGGCCAACTGCCTTTTGATGCCGCTCGTTTGCATCTGCCCAATGGCCTGACCCAAGAGCTGGAGCAGCACTGCCAGGACTACTCCGCCGCGATTGCGGCCAGTGGTGGTGTCGCCTTGCAATTGCTGGGCGTAGGCACCAACGGCCACATCGGCTTTAACGAACCGGGCACCCCTTTTGACAGCCGCACCCATGTGGTGGCCCTGTCCGAGCGCACCCGTATCGACAACAGCCGCTTTTTTGATTCCATGGACGAAGTGCCTGCATCGGCCATCACCATGGGGATTGCCGATATTCTGAGCGCCCGTGAACTTGCCCTGGTGGTCACCGGCGAGCACAAGGCTCGCACCATGCTCAATTACCAGGAAGGCGGTGTCACGCCCGAGCTGCCTTTCACAGCCTTGAAGCAGCACGCCAACACCCACATCCTGCTCGATGAGGCGGCTGCCAGCCTGCTAGACCCCAGCCTCTGCCACCGTCCCCTGATCAGCCAGGCTGCCTGAGCCAGCTTGCCAGCCCCCGCCCAGTGCTCGGAAGAGCGCCGCGCGGGATTGCAGACGTGCCTGCATCAAACTGACGCGCACATCCTGAGCGGCGTACAAGGTACGCTGCGCATCCAGTAAAGACAGCAAGGTTTCCGAGCCGGAGCGATAACGTGCTTCGGCCAGTTGAAACGCCAGCCTGGCTTGCTCCCACTCCAGCTCCATAGTCTGCGCCTGGGCATCAAGGCTATGCAGTTGTGCCAGCACGCCTTCCACATCCATATAAGCTTGCACAATGGTCTGCCGATACTGCGCCAGCCATTCCTGCAAACGGGCGTCGCTCAAATCCTTGCCCGCCTCCAGACGACCGGCATTGAAGATAGGCGCCACCAGCCCGCTGATCAGGCTGTAGACCGGATGGCGCAAGCTTTCTTCCCAATGATTGCCCGATGCCCCTGCCCGCGCCCCCAAGGTCAGGCTGGGATACATGGCAGCGCGCGCCACATGCACATCGGCATGAGCCGCTGACAACTGGGCCTCGATGCGCGCAATATCAGGGCGCTGCGACAAGAGCTGTGAAGGCAGACCTGCTTCCAGCTCTGGTACCTGCAAGCTGGCAATATCCTCCTGCGGCTCGGGCATGATTTCAGTACGGCCCAACAAGGTCGCCAGCTCCACCCGCGTGCGAATGGCCTGTTCTTCAATCACAAACAATTTGCGCTGTTGCGAAGCCAGCAATTGGCGTTGCTGTGCCAGCTCCAAAGGCGAAGCCGCCCCCGCCTGCAAGCGTGCTTCCAGCAGGCTCAACAAGCGTTGCGCAACGGCCAGGTTTTGACGGGCAATGGCCACGCGCTGTTTGTCGCCCAAGGCTTGCAGGCTTAAATGCACCACCTGCGCCTGCACGCTGACACGCAGCACATCCAGCTCGTAATTCGCCGCCTGAGCCAGGAACACGGCGCTGTTGGCCTGGGCACGATTGCGTCCCCACACATCCAGCTCGTAGCTCATGAACACACCGGCCACATATTGCGAGCGAGAGTCTCCATGCGAGGAAGAAAACGGCGCATCTCTTTGCGCAGACAGATTGCCCTGCAATTCCGGCAGCAAACTGGCTCCGGCCATGCGTGCCTGAGCCTGCGCCTGCAAGATCCGGGCCTGGGCCTGACGCAGCACCGCCACGTCCTTCAAGGCTTCCTGCATCAGGCTGTTCAAGCCGGGGCTGTTAAAGGCACGCCACCACTCCGGCTCTACCTGGGCCAGTACAGGACTGGGTGTCGCCTTGACTTGCTGTTGATACGCCTGGGGCAGCGTCGGCGGGGTCTTGTCCAGATCAGAGGACAAGGAGCCGCACGCTTGCAGCAGGAGCGTGCTCATGGCTCCTGCTATCCATCGGTAATGAGCCATGCTTACTCCCCTGCCAAAGCCTGAACGGGGTCCAGCGCGGCCGCCGTTCGTGCTGGCATATAGCCAAAAACCATGCCCGTCACCACGGCGCAGCCAAAGGCGCCCAAGGCCGCCCGCAAGGAAAACACCACATCCACCCCACCAAAAATCAGGCCGATACCCACTACAGCACCGGCCAGCACGCCCAGGCAACCGCCTGTAATCGTCAACAGAACCGCCTCAGTCAGAAACTGGCGCATGATGTCACTTTGCCGTGCACCGGTTGCCATGCGTATGCCAATTTCCCGTGTACGTTCACGCACCGTCATCAACATCACATTCATGACCCCGATGCCGCCTACCACCAAAGACACGGCGGCAATCAGGCCCAGCATCATGCTCATGGCCTGACGCGTGGACGCTTCAGCCTGCAAGCGAGCCGCCGCATTCCCGATTGAAAAGTCTTCTCGCCCGCCATGACGCTGTGTCAGCAACTGACGCATGTCTTGTTCCGCTTCCAGAACGGTGGAACTGTCCTGCGCATCAATCACCACATAGTCGGGCTGCGTCTGGGCCTGATACACACGGGCACGCGCCGCGTGATAAGGCACAAACACCATATCGTCGTAAGCCTGCGCGCCCGAATCGGCACCGCGCTCCTGCATTACCCCGACCACCTCAAAAGGTGAATTGCCGATCAGGAGCTGCTGCCCCAACGGCACGTCCATATCGGGGAAGAATTGCTTGGCGGCACGATGTCCCAACACAACCAGGGGAGCCAGATCCCGGTCCTCGGCATCGGTATAGTAGCGACCTTGTGCCAGCTGCCAGCGATGAATATCCGGCATGGTTTCATTGGCGGCAAACACATACACCTGGCGGTCCACGCTGCCACGCCGCACGGTAATCGGGTCTCCAATCACCGGCATGACACGTCGTATCAACGGCAGCTCGCCAATCGCCTCCAGATCCTCTTCTGTCAGCTGTCCCTTGGCGACCCCATTGGGCGGTGATGAACTGCTCAAGTAAATGATCGTGGTCCCCATCGTGCCCATCTGATCCATGACACGTTGGCGGGCACCTTCGCCCACCGCCAGCATCACGATGACCGAGGCCACCCCGATGATCACGCCTAACAAGGTCAAGGCCGTGCGATGACGGTTAATGAACATGCTGCGCAAGGCGCTGCGGGTAGCATCCTTGATCTCCGAAACCCAGGGCGAGCGGCGGTGCTCGGGCGGTGGTAAAGGCTGTTCAAGCCTGGGCTCGGTAGCCGTTTCTGGGCGGCTATCCGAGAGGATGCAGCCGTCACGAATTTCAATAATCCGGTCTGCCACCGCCGCGACTTCATGATCGTGCGTAATCAGGATAATGGTGTGACCAGAGTTCGAGAGCTTGCGCAGCAAGGCCATCACTTCTGCACCACTGCGCGAGTCCAGCGCACCCGTGGGTTCGTCGGCCAGAATGACACGGCCACCATTCATCAAGGCGCGAGCAATCGACACCCGCTGCTGCTGGCCGCCAGACAACTGATTGGGCCGGTTATCCAGCTTGTCCGCCAGACCCAAGCTACTGAGCAACTCTGCGGCGCGTGCCACGCGCGCGCCCTCATCCATTCCCGCGTAAATGGCAGGCATCTGGACATTTTCACTGGCGCTTTCAGTCGGAATCAGGTGATAGCCCTGAAAGACAAAACCAAAGGTCTCACGGCGCAACTGGGCCAGTTCATCAGGACTGAGCTGCGCGACATCCCGACCTTGAAAAAGATAGGTGCCGCTGCTGGGTTTATCCAGACAACCCAGCAGATTCATCAGTGTCGATTTACCGGACCCCGAGGCCCCCACAATCGCCACAAACTCACCCGGCTCAATACTCAAGCTGACATCGAACAGAACCTGCACAGCCGGCTTAGTGCTGGGCGGGCCGCCATAGATACGATTAATGTCCCGCAGCTCGATCAAAGGAGGTGCAGCCCCTACCATTGCAGCCACCGCCAGCCACGCTCAGGAGTGAGCACCGCCAGAACAACGTGCTCCCCTTTAGCCAGCCCGTTCACGACTTGTACCTGGTGACGATTGCGCACTCCCAGGTCGACCGGCTTTTCCTGCACCTTGCCCCGCTCCAGCACCGGCACCGTAAAAGCATCAGGACCACTATCGGGGTCTGGGCGTAAAGCCACCAGGGGTATCAGTAAGGCCTGGTCGGCACGATCAATCTCAAACAGCACCTGCGCCGTCATCTGCGGCATCAATTCGCCGTCTTCATTGGCCACATCAAACAGCACCGTATACATGATGGCCTGTGTGGCAGTCGGTGCCGCCGCCGTGCTTTCATCCTGAGTGCTGCCCTCTGGCGCAGGCATGATTTGGCGAACCTTGGCCTGCCATTGACGCGCCCGCGTTTCGCCCTGCTCTCCCAGAGTCGTGAAGGTGACGGTCATACCGGGCTTGATACGACGAATATCGGCCTCGGACACGCTGGTCCACACTGTCATGGTGCTCAGGTCTGCAATGCGCAGAATGTTGGGAGTTTGATACGTGGCATTCAGCGTCTGGCCTTCACGCGCCTGCACGCCAATGACCGTGCCACTCATGGGCGCGTAAATGCGCGTATAGCCCAAGCGTGCCTCATCGGCTTTCAGCGTGGCCTGAGTCTGCTCCATCTGCGCTTGCACATGCGCTACCCGAGCCTGCGCAGTCGCCAGATTGGCTTGGGCAATCTGAATATCTTCCTGACGGCTGGCCTGCTGGCGCTCCAGTTGACGCTGGCGAGCCAATTGCTGACGCGCCAATAAAAGCTGAGCCTGCTGCTCGGCCAACTGGGCCCGGAACGCGGCCAAGGAAGCGCGGCCTGCATCGACGGTGGCTTGCTGCACACTGGGATCGATTTCCACCAGCAACTGGCCCTGCTCAAGCTGATCGCCCGGCGCAACCGGCAAAGCCGTAATCTGCCCGGACACCTGCGCACCCACGTCCACATAGCGGCTGGGCTTCAAAGTTCCCACCGCAGCAACGGTAGCGCGTATATCACTTTGCTCCACGGCCACCGTTTCAAACTGCTCTGAAGAACGCCCGGCCTGTGCGGCAAGCGCCCCCAGCACCAGCACCGCCACCAGGGCCAACGCCCAGCGGCGCTTTACTGCATTGGACTTCATAACTAATCCCAAAAAACCGTAGATCTGCACCCGCCGTATCATGCGCGGCAGGTGATCAAAAAAACAAAAGTGGTCAAGAAGGCAGGTACTTGCTTAGACCAAAACCGGCTCCACGCTACTTAGCAGACAAGGAGGTTCCCACCTAAACGGTGCATTCAAGCGGACAGGGCAAGAGGTCCTTTTTCAGGCCTTCCTTATAAAGACGTTTGAGAGCCCACTTTCCGGACATTTATTTTGTAAAAGTTATAGCGATGGGCTTGAGATAAGGGCGTCAAACATTTGCTGGACGCCCTATGTGGTGGAGAACAGGCAGGACTGTGCCCCCTGCCCGGTCCTTTCCTTAAAACTCCGCCGAGACACTCAGCATGAACGTGCGTGGCTGCGACAAGACCAGATAGCCATTATTGGGATAGCCACCGACCGAAGCCCAATACGCCGTATCGGCCACATTCTCGACACTGGCCCTGAACGTCATGGGCACACCGGAAATCTTGCGCTGATAGCTGGCCCCCAGATCCCAACGCACCCAACCTGGCACACGGATCGCATTGGCCGAATCCGCGTAACGGGCACCGGTTGCCAGCAACTGCGTATCCAGCGACAAGCCTGTCACCTGCGGCACATCCCAGGTTAGGCCCAGACTGCCTTGCCAACGCGGCACGCCAATCACGCGCTGACCTTCGCTCAGCGGGTCACCCGTGTTTTTCTGCTTGGTGTCCAAGGCGGTCACCCCACCCAGAATGCGCAGGGAGTCCGTCAACTGGCCGTAGAAGCTCAGCTCCAACCCGTTATGGCGATCCTTGCCCGCTTCCACAAAGCGCAGATCGTCGTTCACCACACCACGCGGTTTGGTCGTGGTAAAGAAGGTCAGCCCACCGCCCATGGAACCGTTGTCGTACTTGATCCCCAGCTCTTTTTGCTTGGCCACAAAAGCCGACAAGCGCTGCCCGGCGTTTTGAACCGGCTGATTGTTAAAGCGAGTCGGTGCCAGATCGCCTTGCGCCAGGCTTTCCGTGTAGTTGCCGTACAAAGCCCATTCATCAGTCAGCTTGAACACCACACCCGCAGCAGGGCTGGTATGTTGCTGACGATCTTTGCGCTGCAAGGCCTGGGTGCCATAGTCATAGCTGCGCGTTTCCATGATTTGATGGCGCAGCCCCAACATGACTTCCAGCCTGTCGTCCCAGAGATACATCAGGTCGCCCAGGGTATAACTGGTCAGTTTGGTGCGTCCCACCAAAGCGGGTGAACCCAAATCTCCCCCGGTATAAGCGAAGGGTGACAAGGCGTGATTCACAGGATCATAAAGATTACTTTCCTGCACGCTACCCATAGTCCAGGCATTTTTCTCTTTGTGGTCATACAAAGAAGCAGCAGCGACCAGCTCATGCAACACAGGCCCGGTCTCAAAACTGGCTCGCAAACCCAACTCGCCTGTTTTCACGTCATCACGTCGGGAATTGTTGAAACGCGAGAAGGTGGTTTTTCCAGAAACGGCATCCGTTACCGTCTGAGTCGCAAGCTGATTTTTTTCCTTGCCATCTTTCATACCGAAAGCAGCCCACAGGGTCATGGAATCATTCAGATCATATTCCCCGCGTACCGTCCCAAAAATGGTTTTCTCATTAGAGTAGGTCCAGGGCTGGGCGAAGTTGCGCGTGTGCGAAGGCAAGCCCGGCAAAGCGGACAAGCCCGCCTTTAAAGCCACATTAGGCCGGACTTCACGCAGCTTATGCTCTTGATAGCCCAAGTCCGCCGACAAACGTACACGCTCACCACGCCAATCCACCCCTACTGTGTACAGGTCCAGACTGGTGTGCTCATTGTCGACCGCCGTATCACCACTGCGTTTGATGGCATTGATGCGAATGCCTGCCGCATCATCGGCAAAACGACGCGCAATATCCGCCTTGATCTGGCTTTGCCCGCCACTACCATAACCTGCACCGACCTTGGTCAGCGGGCTCTCGCCAGCCCGTTTGGGCAGCACATTGATCGTGCCCCCAATACCACCGCCGGAAGGCGCGGCACCGTACAGAAAGCCACCTGCGCCATGCAGCACTTCAATACGCTCGGCCAGTTCGGCAGCCGTCGCTTGCCGGGGCAGCAAACCAAACAAACCGTTGTAGGCAATATCATCGGACGCCGTCAAAAAGCCCCGAATGAAAAAACTTTCCTGAAAATTGCCAAAACCACGGGCCACGCGCACGGAAGGATCATGGCGCACCACATCGGCTACGGTCGACGCCTGCAATTGCTCGATATAGCGGCTGGTGTAGCTATTGACGCTGAAAGGCGAGTCCATGTTTTCAAGAGAACCCAATATCCCCACTCGCCCGCCGCTGGCGACCTGACCGCCCGCATACTCCGGCAACAAACCCTGACGCGACGCATCCGCACTGGCATTAACGGTAATGGTGGACAACTCCTGCGGCTGGGCAACATCCCTCTGGTCTTGCGCCTGAGCCTGACAATGAAGAGCAAACAGAGACAGGACAAGAGAGCGTCCCAGGCAAGGCTTGAATAAGCTGGTCATCACGATTACCTATCAAGCCTTGATGTTCTTCAGGTCAATACGCACCACACTTTCGCGCTTGCTGGCTTTGTACTGCGGAGTGGAAGGAGCTTTAACGGTGACGTACAACTGGCTGTCCGGGCCCAGCTCCAGGCTGTTGGGGTTATCAGGCAAGTTGTATTGCGCCTTGATCGCATAGCTGCCGCCATCCAGCACAGACACTTTGCCTTGCTCGCGGTGAGTCAAATACAGCTCGTCGCGATCAGCGTTATACAAGACATCCATGGCATCCCCCACCGGCAGTTCCTGCAGCAATTTGCCGTTGCGGGCATCCAGCACATACACGGTTTTCTGGTCTTTGGTCTCGGTCACGTACAGACGATTGCGCCTGGAATCCAGCGCAAAATTCAAGAGCAAGGCGGGTTTGGCGCCAGCCGGTTTCCAGCGCTGTTCGATCTTGTTGGTTTGGGTATTGATCACCATCACTTCGCCGTCGCCATTGGCGGCATACAGACGATGCGATCCCGAATCTATCAGCAGACCGGTCACCCATTTTCCTGCGTTTTCAATGGTGTCGATCAGTTCCAGATTACGATCATCCAGCACCCAGATCACGGCCGGCGCACCTACGGCCCCCACATATACACGGCCTTGCTGGGAGTCGTGACGAATCGTGCGTGGCCCCATTTTGGTGTCATCAAAACTGGTATTGCTAAAGCGGACTCGCTCCAGGCTCCCGTCCTCTTTCAGCTCAACTTTGGAGACGGCAGCTGCCAGACTATTGGTGACGTACAGGGTGTCGCCCGACGCGTTCATCGCTAGGCCGAAGTTACTTTCATCGGTATAAATCGTCCCCTTCACATCCAGGGTGATCGGGTCCAATTTATAGATCACACCTCCCCGAACCGAAGGCGCACGCTCTGCCGAGGCCACATACAAGGACTTATCAAACGGGCTGTAAACCGTTTGATAAACCCCGTAAGCCAGATCCTTGCGTAAAGCCCCTTCTGCCGTAATTGACGTCTTTTGCGCCAGCTCCGGCGTCAAGGGCAGCGAGACTGACTCGGACGGCTGGGCATGGGCAAAAGATCCGGCACTTAGCAAAGCGGCAGACAAGACAGACAAAGCAAGGCGACGTGTGAACATTTCAATATCCCGTTTTAGAAATAGAAGTGATTATCATTTGTATTATTACATTAAGCACTTCCATGCTCAAAATCGGGATATCCCTGCACCTTAAGGAGAAACACGCGGGACTAAATCAGCCGCTTCCCTATCCCCCACTTGACTGCCCTCGCTACAATATCGACTCAGCCGCCTTCTGGGCGGCCTTGTTGTTGAATTCCCTGACCTGTACTGCGCTATGACTTCTGCTGCCGATCTGTCCGCCCACACGCCCATGATGCGTCAATACCTTCAGCTCAAAGCGGAGGCTGGCTCGCATCTGCTGTTCTATCGGATGGGGGACTTCTATGAGATGTTCTACGCCGATGCCGAACGCGGCGCACGCCTGCTGAACCTGACGCTAACCAAGCGCGGTTCCTCCAACGGCGAGCCTATCCCCATGGCTGGTGTGCCTTTTCACGCCATGGAAGGTTATCTGGCGCGTTTGGTGGCCTTGGGCGAATCCGTCGCCATCTGTGAGCAGGTCGGTGACCCGGCTGCCAGCAAAGGTCCGGTCGAGCGCAAGATCATGCGTGTGGTCACCCCCGGCACACTGACGGATGACGCCTTGCTGCCTCCCAAGGCAGACCGCCTGATCGCCGCCTGCACACTGATCAAGGTGCAACGTCAGGAAATGGTGGGGCTGGCCTGGATGAACCTGGCCAGTGGCGAGTTTCTGGTCAGCCAGTGCGAACCGGACATGCTGGATACGGAACTGAATCGTATCGGCCCTGTAGAACTGGTCTATCCCGAATCGCTGCGCCCTGCCCCGGAACTGCCGCAAGCCAGTTGCCACACCCTGCCGGATTGGCACTTTGCACAGGACGGTTCACGCGAAACCTTGCTGGACCATTTTGACCTGGATTCTTTAGCCAGCTTTGGTCTGGACGATCTGCCTGCGGCGACGGCGGCAGCCGGAGCCTTGCTGCGTTACGTCGGCAGCACACAATCTCAGTCCCTGGTCCACATCACCGCTATCCGTGTTCAACACAGCTCGGACTTTCTGGTGCTGGATGCCGTCACGCGCAAGAATCTGGAAATTACCGAAACCATTAGCGGTGAAACCAGCCCAACCCTGTTCTCCACACTGGATCATTGCCAGACCCCCATGGGCAGCCGTTTGCTGCGCCGCTGGCTGCATCACCCCTTGCGCTTGAACCACGCCGTTCAGCAGCGTCAGGATGTGGTGTCCCTGTTCTTCCAAACCCAGCAAAGCGCCAGCTTGAATGCAGGCGATCCTTTGGGTGTGCTGCGCCATGCCCTGCGCCGCTTCCCGGACCTGGAGCGTATTGCCACGCGTATTTCGCTACGCAGCGTGCGTCCTCGGGAGCTGGCCAGCTTGCGCGATGCGCTGGTGACACTGCCTGAACTACGTCGGGAGCTGGAACAGAACTTTGCTCAGTCTGAACACTTGCATGGGCATTTGTTAAGTCTGGCTCTGGACCCGGAGCTGGCTTCCTTGCTGCAGTCTGCCATCGCCTCCGAGCCCGCCTTGCTGATACGCGATGGTGGTGTCATTGCCGATGGCTACGATGCGGATCTGGACGAGCTACGCAGCCTGGCCAGCGATAGCGGCGATGTGCTGGTGAAGATCGAAGCCCGCGAACGCGAGCGCACCGGCATTGCTACCTTGCGCGTCGAATACAACCGTGTGCATGGTTTCTTTATTGAAGTCAGTCGCGGTCAGGCCGACAAGGTCCCCGACGACTACCGCCGCCGCCAGACACTGAAAAATGCCGAGCGCTTCATCACGCCTGAATTGAAAGAGTGGGAGGACAAGGTCCTGTCCGCCAAGGACCGCAGTCTGAGCCGCGAGAAGTTCCTGTTCGATGAATTGCTGGACAAGCTGCAAAGCTATGCAGGCCCCTTGGCCTTGTGCTCCAGCGCCCTTGCCGAACTGGATACCCTGTCCTCCCTGGCCTTGCACGCACTGGACAATAATTGGGTCGCCCCCGAGCTGACCGAGCAGGCTGGTATCTGGATTGAAGCAGGCCGTCACCCTGTGGTGGAGCACAGCATCGAGCGCTTCACGCCCAACCATTGTGAAATGCACGCGCAGCGTCGCATGTTGCTGATTACCGGCCCGAATATGGGCGGTAAATCCACCTATATGCGTCAGGTTGCCCTGATTGCCTTGCTGGCCCGCATCGGTAGCTTTGTACCGGCAAGCACAGCCCGTATTGGTCAGATCGACCGCATCTTTACCCGTATCGGTGCGGCGGATGATCTGGCTGGTGGCCGCTCTACCTTCATGATGGAAATGACCGAAGCAGCAGCCATTCTGGCCGGTGCCACCCCCTATAGCCTGGTGCTGATGGATGAAATTGGTCGCGGCACCTCCACCTATGATGGTCTGGCCCTGGCTTGGTCCATCGCGCATCGCCTGCTCAGCCACAATCAGGCACTGACCCTGTTTGCCACGCACTATTTCGAAATCACGCGTCTGCCCAACGAGCTACCTGCCGCTGCCAATGTGCACTTGGCCGCCGCAGAATCGGCCTCCGGCATTGTGTTCCTGCACGAAGTTCAGGAAGGCCCCGCCAGCCGCAGCTACGGGATTCAAGTTGCACAACGTGCCGGCATTCCCTCTGCGGTCATCCGTCAGGCCAGTCGCGAGCTAAGCCGTCTGGAAGCACAAAACGATCCTAGCGCACAGTTGGATTTGTTCAATGCAGGCAGCGCTCCGGAAGCCACGGTCGCCGAGCCTGATCCGACCACAGAAAAAGCACTGGACCTGCTGGATCAGTTCAAGCAACTGGATGTGGATGACCTGAGCGCACGCGACGCCCTGGATTTGCTGTACCGCTGGAAAAAAGAGATGAAGGCGGCGGGTTAAACAGTCCAGAAGGGAGCCCAAGAGGCTCCTTTTTTTATGTGGTTTTCCGAGGACCGTTGGCGAGCAGATCGACAATCAATCATTCTTAGACTCCTACCGTGAGTCAATCACTCTATATCGCAAGTATTTCTCTGGATTCTTTGCGCTGGATACGCCTGATACGCAGGCTAGCCATACACCGGGACAGGCCGGATCAGTTAAGCTACGGGCTAATTTAATTCTTGTTCGGGCAGTCCATGACTATCGACCAGCCATTGACCCTTTTGGGCGGCATCAGCGCGCATGAGTTCATGCAAACCTACTGGCAACGCAAACCTTTATTGATACGCGGCGCCATCCCTAATTTCAAGCACTCGCTGAGCATAGACAATATCCGCGAGCTGGTAACGCGTGAAGAAGTCGAGTCGCGCCTGATCATTCATGACGGCGAAGACTGGGAAATGGAAACCGGGCCTTTTGACGAGCTGCCGCCCGCCTCGCAGCCCAACTGGACCGCCCTGGCACAAAGCGTGGATCTGCACGACGACAACACCGCCGCCCTGATGCGTCAGTTCCGCTTCATTGGCGATGCCCGTCTGGACGACACCATGATCAGCATTGCTTCTGACGGCGGTGGCGTAGGCCCACACTTCGACAGCTACGATGTGTTCCTGCTGCAAGCCCACGGCAAGCGTCACTGGCGTATCAGCCAGCAAAAAGACCTGAGCCTGGTGCCCGACCTGCCCTTGAAGATTCTGCGCAATTTTCAGGTAGAAGAAGAGTTCACGCTGGAACCCGGCGACATGCTGTATCTGCCCCCGCACGTGGCACATGACGGGATTGCAATGGGCGACTGCATGACGATTTCCATCGGCTTTCGCTCGCCTACCCAGGCAACGCTGGCCCGTGGTTTGATGGATGCCGCCTCGGATCAGTTGGCCGCCGCCAGTGGCGAAGGCTTTGGCTTGTATGCCGACCCACCGATGCCCATGCCCGAGAGCCTGCAGCAGCGCTACACCGACCCGGATGCCCAGGCCAGCACCACACCTGCCGCCTTGCCGGAGAAGCTTGTTCAGAAGTCGCTGGATGCCTTGAACGCCATTCGTTTTGACGAAGCATTGGCCTCACGGTTTCTGGGCGTCTGGCTGACCGAATTGCCCAGCAATAGCTGGTTCGACATTGCCGAAGACCCGGTTGACCTGCACGATCCCGAGCTGCCAGCAGGCCGCTTGGCTTTGGATCGCTGCTCGCGCATGATGTATCGCGGCGATGAGCTGTATATCAACGGTGAGGTCGCCCCCTGCCCCGCCAGCCCAGCCCTGAAACAACTGGCAGACCAACGTGAACTCTTGATCCCCGGCGACAGTTTCGAAGCCCTGGATGAAGATGAGCGCGAAATGCTGAATGCCTGGCTGGATGATGGCTGGCTGCAGTTCAAGGAAAACTGAGCACTGAGCCACTAACTCTGGCGAGTTCAGAAAAAAAGCGGAGCAGCTTGCAGGCTGCTTCGCTTTTTTATTGCTAACACCTCAGGAATCGAAAAACCGATACATTTGCTGGTTGCGGTTGCAGTTGCAGTTGCAGTTGCAGTTGCAGTTGCAGTTGCAGTTGCAGTTGCAGTTGCAG
>ENA-UOUJ01000010-UOUJ01000010.1-activated-sludge-metagenome-genome-assembly--contig:-NODE-10-length-236010-cov-13.881549_pt1 | contig 236010 bp, 232 predicted proteins | sample MGYA00249839_ERZ747224 | MGnify/ENA primary metagenome ERZ747224 (study PRJEB28782, sample SAMN03220277) | activated sludge metagenome | biome: wastewater; feature: sewage sludge; material... | reverse complement strand
CCTGGCTGGCCGACCGCGGCTACGACCCCGTCTACGGCGCCCGGCCGCTGAAGCGGGTGATCCAGAAGGATCTGGTCGACCCCATCGCCCGCAAGCTCCTCGCCGGCGAGATCGAGGACGGCGCGGTCATCGCCGTGTCAGCGGGCGGGGACGGGCTGGAGATCGGGAAGGCGCGGGTGCATTAAGGGCGATGCTGTTTCCAAACGGTGGAAGTTCTGAGGCGGTGAATGGCTAAGGTTCAATCGGAAATCGGCTTCGAGCAACTCGGCTTGGGAGCAGTTTTGAAGCGGTACCGTCTGTTGGTTCCGCCAAATCAGCGGGACTACGCTTGGGAAAAAAAGGAGGTTCAAAATCTTCTTGAAGACCTGGCGGCGGCGATCAACGATGATGAGCCTCAACATTTCTTGGGCACGCTCGTTACAATTCCTAGGGCTAATGGCGTCCTTGAGGTCGTTGATGGTCAGCAACGCTTGGCCACGACAGCGCTAGTTCTGGCCGCCATGCGCCAGATATCTCTCCAAGGAAGCGATAATCTTCCCAAAGCGCTCGATGCTTTCTTGACTGACGTGGACACGGAAACGCTCGAGGACTCACCAAAAATGACGCTGAACGCGGCCGATTCAGCTATTTTTCATGAGCTGCTTCTGCATGGAAAAAGTCAAAGCGCGCTGCCTAACCGCGACTCCCATACCCGTCTGGTGACCGCCTATGGCTTGTCCAAGGTTCAGATGATGGCTGTGGCAAAGCCGTTCAGCGAAGCAGACCGTACCAAAGCGTTTTTGCGGTGGATGAAATACATCGAGTTCAACGCGCGCGTCATCTTGCTCAAGGTACCAGACGACGTCAACGCGTTTAAGATGTTTGAGACGCTTAACGACAGGGGATTGAAGGTTTCGCAGTCTGATTTGGTGAAAAACTATATATTTGGTCAGTCTGCTGCTCGCCTTGCTGAGGTTCAACAACTCTGGTCTTATGTAAAAGGCGCTCTTGAAACTCTTGATGAGGAAGACATAACGATGACATTCCTCCGACAATCGCTGATTGCAATGAATGGTTACCTTAAGGAAACGGATGTTTACGAGCGGGTACAGTCTTCGGTTAAGGGGGCTCAGTCATCGGTGAATTTTGTTACCGAGCTAGAGTCTCTTGCAAATGATTATGTTGCTATTGCCAGCCCGCAGAGCGAGAAGTGGAACGAATATCCATCCAAGGTTCGCGCGTCTCTCAAGGTTCTGCAGCTCTTTGACTTGAAGCCCTTTAGGCCCCTTATGCTAGCCATCGCTAGGCGCTTCACTGTTAAAGAGACTGCCTTGGCGTATGAGCGTCTGGTTGCTTATGCGGTAAGGCTGATCATCGCCTCGACCACTCGTTCTGGTTCGGTGGAGCAGCCGCTTGCTCGCGCAGCCAAGCAAATTTTCGATGGGGATATTCAGACTGCGAAAGACCTCGCTTCGCTGCTCGCCCCCATCATTCCGTCAGACGACCTGTTCCGACAGGCGTTCGAGGTTGCGACCGTGAGCCAAGCTAAATTTGCCCGATACTATCTCCGCTCGATTGAGATGAGCAGCTCTGGCGACCAAGACGCGTGGATGATTCCTAATGACGACACAGACGTCATAAATCTTGAACACGTTCTACCGCTTAAGCCTATGGATAACTGGCCATCCTACGACGAGGAAGCCGTCAAGACCTACTCGAAACGCATGGGTAACATGGCGCTCATGATAGCGAAGGATAACTCCGATCTGAAGAGCTCTGCGTTCGGCGATAAGAAGGCTGCTTTCGCGAAATCGCCTCTAACAACAACTTCGATGATCGGAAGCGTTGATGAATGGACGCCCGAGGAGATTATCAAGAGGCAGGTGCTGTTGGCTCAGCTCGCGGTGAAAGCTTGGCCACTAAAATAGCCTGCGTCGCGGCATCGGCTAATATGCTCCGGCGATGCACCAGCCATCACTCCACATCCCCCAACACCGGCATCACCTCCACCCCTTCGCAGGGGAAGATCGCCATGTGCGGGTGGCCGTCAAACAGCCGGACCGCCGCTTCGTGGCTGTCGGCCTGCACCACCATGAAGACGGTCAGCAGGTTGACCACGTCCGTCACCGCCCCCGCGTCGTCGATCCGTTTCGTCGGGCCCAGCGGGCCGCCCGCGTACAGGATGGCGTCGGCGTGTGACGCCTCCCACGCCTTGATCGCCGCCACGCCGGTTTCGGCCGTCGCCGCCTGCTGCCCCTCGGTCATGGCTTTCCAGGCCCGGAATTTGGGGCCGGTCTTGTCCATGGTGAACAGGGCGAGATAGCGGGGCATGGGCGTCTCCGTGGCCGGTCCTGCACCCCACACCCTTGTTCGCCCGGCCGCAAGCGGCGACGCGGCGCCCGCTACATCTTGGGGATCGGATTGGTGCGGGGGTCGGGGCCGTTGGTGACCACGCGGTCGCGGTCAGACAGATCCTTGATGATCTTCACATCGTCAAAGCCCGCCTCGCGGAACAGGGCGCTGACCGCCGGGCCCTGGTCCCAGCCGATTTCGACGGCGAAGAGGCCGCCGGGCTTCATGACGCGGGCGATCTGGGGCGCCAGGTCGCGATAGGCGGTCAGGCCGTCCGGCCCGCCGTCCAGCGCCAGGTGCGGGTCGTGGTCGCGCACCTCGGGGTCCAGGCCGGGGATGTCGCCACTGGGGATATAGGGTGGGTTCGACACCACCAGGTCGAAGCTGTGGTCCGCCAGCCCCGTCGCCCATTCGGTGCGCAGGAAGTCGCAGCGCCCGTCCAGCCCCAGGCTGGCGGCGTTGTCGCGCGCGACCGCCAGGGCCTCGGTCGAAATGTCCGTGCCCAGGCCGCGCGCCCCGGCCCGCTCGGCCAGGATGGCCAGAAGAATGGCGCCCGACCCGGTGCCCAGGTCCAGCACGCTGAACGCCTCATGCGGGGGGTAGTGCAGCAGGGCGACGTCCAGGATCGCCTCGGTGTCCGGCCGGGGGCTGAGCACATCGGGGCTGACGTTCAGCATGATCTTCCAGAACCCCTTGCGGCCCAGGATGCGCGAGGCCGGCTCGCGCTTCAGGCGGCGTTCGACATAGGCGTCCAGCGCCGCCTGCTGGTCCGGCGTCACGGCGCGATAGGGGTCGGTCAGGATGTCGGTGCGGCTGGCGCCGGTGGCGGCCTCCAGCAGAACGCGCGCGTCGATCGACGGGCTGTCGATGCCGACGGCTTTCAGCTTGGCTTGCGCTGTCTTCCAGGCGGTCAGTAGGGTCGGGGTGTCGGTCATCCGGGCGACTTGGCGCGCCGGGCGACGGATTTCAAGCGGAACGCCGCGCGCCGGCGGCCGTTCTGCAGGCGATGCGGGGGATGATGTCGAAATCAAAGCCGGGAAACGCCGTCGGGCCGTGGGCCTGGATCGCCGCCGTGGCGGGCGGACTGGCGGCCGGGGCGGGGGCGGCGCACCTGGCCTATCGCCATGGCCATCGGGTCGGTCTGGACCTGCGCGCCGTGCGGCCCGAGCCGGAACCGCCGCCCGCCCCGACGCCCCAGGATTTCGACGCCCGCGAACCGGGGCGCGGCCGCCTGGCCACCCGGCCGGAACAGATCCCGCGCAAGGGCTGGACCGACATCCTGTGGCGCTGGGGCGCCAGCTATTTCGGCGACCGGGTCGGCTTCGTGGCCGGGGGCGTGACCTTCTTCGTGCTGCTGTCGCTGTTCCCGACCCTGGCCGCCCTGGTGACCATCTATGGCCTGTTCGCCGATCCGACCGACGCGGCCCAGCGGCTGTATTTCCTCTATGGGGTGCTGCCGCCCGGGGTGGCCGACTTCATCGGCGGCGAGATGCAGCGCCTGGCCCAGGATTCGACCGGCGTCTTGACCTTCACCCTGGTCTGGACCCTGCTGCTGTCGCTGTGGACGGCCAACGGGGCGGTCAAGATGCTGTTTTACGGGCTGAATGTCGCCTATCACGAGGTCGAGCGACGCAATATCGTGCGCTACAACCTGCTGTGCATGGGCTTCACCATCTCGGGCCTGGTCGGGGTTCTGGTCGCCGCCGCCCTGGTGGTCGGGGTTCCGGTGGTGCTGGGCGTGCTGGGCCTGGCCGAGGAATGGGCGCATCTGGCGCCGTTGCGCTGGCCCCTGCTGCTGCTGGCCTATGGGGCGGCGCTGACGGCAGCCTATCGGTTTGGGCCGTGCCGGGCCAAGGCGCGCTGGCGCTGGCTGACGCCTGGCGCGATCCTGGCGGCCTTGCTCAGCGTAGGCCTGTCGCTGGCCTTCAGCTGGTATCTGCAGACCTTTGTGCGCACGGCCTCATACGGGCCGCTGGCGGCGATGATGGGCTTTCTGCTGTGGACCTGGCTGTCGGTGCAGATCGTGCTGATGGGGGCCGAGCTGAACGCCGAGATCGAGCATCAGACGGCGATGGACACCACCACGGGCGAACCGGCGGCCCTGGGCGAACGCGGCGCGGTGGTGGCCGACACCGTGGGACCGCGCCGGGGCAACCCCGCCGCCCTGGCCTTCACCATGCGCCACGCCGAGGCCCTGTCGGACCGGCTGTTGAAACGTCGAACGCGGCCGCGCTGATTTCAGGCGGCGCGGCGGCGCTGGATCATGAGGGCGGCGCCGCCGGCCAGGATCAGGCCGAACAGGATCATGGCCCATTCCGACAAGGTGGGTACGACGGCGACCGGCGCGGCCAGGGCGGAGGAGAAGGTGGGAAAGGGACCGGTGTTGGCCGTGATCTGCACCGGCCCGGCCGAGGTGGCGAAACTCGCATAGGGCGCATAGCCGTTGGTGTTGTCGGCCGTCAGAAGTCCCGTGGGCAACGCCAGATCGATGCCTGGAGCTGTGGGGGTGAATAGCGATTCATTCAGGCCGACCGAGGGAGAGCCGATCACCCCGATGCCGATCACCCCGCCGCCGCCGCCGCCGCCGAAGTCTGAACGCATCTCATACAGGGCGGGAGAGGTCAGGGCGCAACCGCCGGAACAGGCCGTGCCGGCAATGGTCACCGTGCCGCTGGTGATCGGATTGACCGTGCCCCCGCCCGTCGTGGCGGCGGTGTCACCCTGAAGCGTGAAGGTGTAGGCTTGGTTGGCGAATGGCGTGCCGTTGACGGTTCCCGAGCCTTCTCCAGAATAGGTGTAGGTGATCGGCGCAGCGGTGGCGGTCGTCGCCGTCAGCAGGCCACAAACCATGGCGGCCGCAAAGACCAGTCTAAAGCCGTTCATTTCAAAATTCCCCGATCCGGCCGCCGACAATGGCTCTGCGATCCCAGATGTCAATTCGACAACGAACGCTGTTCCAGAATTACCCGAACTCCGCCTCCAGATCCGCCAGGCGCGCCGCCTGGTCCTCGGCGATCAGGGCGTTCAGCAGGGGGTCCAACTCGCCCTCCAGCACCTGGGGCAGACTATGCAGGGTCAGGCCGATACGGTGGTCGGTCACCCGCCCTTGCGGGAAGTTGTAGGTGCGGATGCGTTCGGACCGATCGCCCGATCCCACCTGGCTCTTGCGGGCGTCGGACCGGGCCGCGTCCTTGGCCTGACGCTGCTGGTCATAGAGCCGGATGCGCAGGGCCTTCATCGCCTTGTCCCGGTTTACATGCTGGGATTTCTCCGAGCTGGTGGTGACGATGCCGGTCGGCAGGTGGGTGATGCGCACGGCCGAATCCGTCTTGTTGACGTGCTGGCCGCCCGATCCCGACGCGCGGAAGGTGTCGATGCGGATGTCCTTGTCGTGGATCTCGATCTCGACATCCTCGACCTCGGGCAGGACGGCGACGGTGGCGGCCGAGGTGTGGATGCGCCCGCCCGCCTCGGTCACCGGCACGCGCTGGACCCGGTGCACGCCGCTTTCGAACTTCAACCGGCCGAACACGCCGTCGCCGGTGACGGTGGCGATGATCTCCTTATAGCCGCCGGCGTCGCCTTCCGAGATGCTGTCGACCTCGACCCGCCAGCCGCGCGTCGAGGCGTAACGCGAATACATGCGGAACAGGTCGCCGGCGAACAGGGCCGCCTCGTCCCCGCCGGTTCCGGCCCGCACCTCCAGCACGGCGCTGGCGTTCTCGTCGGCGTCGCGCGGGGCCAGAAGCAGGGCTACTTCGCGTTCCAGGTCGGGCAGCCGGGCCTTCAGGGCTTCCAGCTCCTCGGCCGCCATTTCGGCCATGTCGGGATCGGCGGCCATGGCCTCCAGATCGGTCATCTCGGCGCGGGCGCGGGCCAGGCCGTTGACGGCGTCGGCCACCGGCTTCAGCTCGGCGTGTTCTTTCGACAGGCGCACGATCTCGGCCCCGTCGCTGGCCGCGCCCATGCGCGCCTCCACCTGGTGGAAGCGGTCGAGCACTTGATCGAGCCGGGCCTGGGGCAGTCGCAAGTCGCAAATCCTGAAAGATGGAAGGCGCTTCCTAACGACCCGCTGCGCCGGTGTCGAACCTGTGATCGCAACCTCAGCCGTATCCGGGCCATTGTTAGGACGGCGGCGCCTCCCCGCGCCGCGTGATCCAGGGGATGCGTTTGGAGGTCTTCTTTCTGTTTTTGGCGGTCGGGGTGGTGGCCCAGGCCGTCGATGGCGCCCTGGGCATGGCCTATGGCGTCATTTCGTCTTCGGTGCTGCTGGCCTTCGGTGTGCCGCCGGCCATGGCCTCGGCCAGCGTTCACGCCGCCGAGGTCTTCACCACCGCCGCCTCGGCCACCAGCCATGTGGCGCACAAGAATGTCGACTGGCGCCTGTTCCGGCCTCTGGTCGTGGCCGGGATCATCGGCGGGGTGCTGGGCGCCTATGTGCTGGCCGGCATCGACGGGGATGTAATCAAGCCGTTCGTCGTCGCCTATCTGGCCCTGGTCGGGATCTGGATCCTGTGGCGGGCGGGCCATGATGTGCAGCCGCGCCGCCTGCCCTCGTGGATGACCGGACCGATGGGGATCGTCGGCGGCTTCCTGGACGCCATCGGCGGCGGCGGCTGGGGACCGACGGTGTCCTCGGCCATGGTCGGATCGGGGGTCGAGCCGCGCCGCGCCATAGGCACGGTCAATACGGCCGAATTCCTGCTGACCGTGGCCATATCGGCCACCTTTGTCTGGAGCCTGGTGACCGGCCACTGGGAAGAGGCGGGGGCGCTTCAGAACCATGGCGCGGCGGTGGCGGGCCTGGTGGTCGGCGGCCTGATCGCGGCGCCGTTCGCCGGCTGGATCGTCAAGCGTGTGCCGCGCCGGGCGCTGACCTATGCGGTGGGCGGGCTGCTGATCGTCCTGGCCGCCTTCCAGGGGTTGCAGATCAGCGGGCTGCTTTAGGCCGCATCCGGCCGGGTGGCGGCGAAACTGGGCCGGGCCTCCAGCGCGGCCTGAAGCGCGACCAGTTTCGGCCGCCCGGCGCGCCAGTCGAACTCCGGGTGGCGGAAGTCTGTCCAGGTCAGTACGCAGCCGGCGGTGATGACGCCGATGTCCAGCCGCTCGGCCGACAGGTCCGCGGCCTCCAGCGCATCCAGCGACCGGCCCAGGCGGTCGCGCCAGCGGGCCATCCAGCTCGGCGACTGTTCGCTTTCGGGGCGGCGCTTCTCCAGCACCCATTTGACGCCCATCTCCAGCGCGCCCTGGCCCAGGGTCTCGATCCGCCGCACGGCCAGACGTTCCGGCCCCGCCATGGGGATCAGCCCCGGCCCGTCGCCCAGTCCGTCCAGATATTCGCAAATTAGCGGACTGTCGGTGATCGGCAGGCCGTCGCGCGCGATCAGGACCGGAACCTGGTCGATGGGGGCCACGGCCGCCAGTTCGGGCGCCGCGCCGTACAGATCGACCACCACCTCCTGCACCTGATCCGCCAGCCCCCGCTCACGTGCCACGATCCGGCATTTGCGGGCATAGGGGGAGGGGGTGGTGATGTAGAGTTTCATGGTCTCAGCGCCGTTCTATGGTCACGCCGTCGGGCGCGGCCAGGGCGTCCAGACGGGTCCGCGCCGCCGCATCATCCAGGGCATAGGCGCGCATGAAATCTATCGTCGTGGCGGCGATCAGTGCGAAATCGTCGGCCTGGGCGTTGCCCACCAGGCTGTGATCGCCGCCCGCGACGGTGATCAGCATCTTGTCGCCGGCGGGGCTGGCTTCGAAGGCCGCGCGGTGGTCGCGCGGATCGGTGACGAAACCCGGCACCAGATCGGCGTCGCCCGTCACCATCAGCACCGGCGTGGATACCGTCGCAAAGGCGGCCGGACTGACCACGCCCGGGATCAGGCCGGGCGACGACAGGGCGACGACCGCCTTGATCGCCGGATCGCCCTGCGGCCCTGCCAATGTGACGGCGCCGGCCGACATCAGGGCGTTAAGCGAGCCGAACGAATGACCCGCCGCGATCAGCGGCTTGCCCGGATGGCTGGCTTGAACATGGCCGCGCACCACGGCCAGATCGACGATCCGCGTGATGAAGGCGCTGCGTTCGTCCGCCTCGGCGTGACGGGGATGCAGAAGAGAATCCAGGTGCAGGGGCGCCACCACGGTGAAGCCCTGGGCGGTCCAGGCGTCGATGATGCGATGATAGCGCGCCGGGTCGCTGTTCCAGCCATGGCTGAAGACGATGACCGCGCGTTCGTCCGTCGCCGGCCAGACATTGACGGTGATGGCGCGCCCGTCGGGGGCCGTCAGCTCGACCTGGCGCACGGCGGCGGCCGCCGTCTCGGTCGTGGCCTGCGCCAGGGCGGGCCGTCCCATGGCGCCGCACAGCGACAGGGCGAAAACAGACGCGATCAGGATGCGGTGGATCATGGCGGACTCTCTCTTGACCGCGTCTGACTAAACCAGGCCTGGGGCGCCGAACAGGGGCTATTCGGCGGCGTCGGCGCGCGCGGCGCGCGCGGCTTCCAGCTCGGCCGCCTTGGCTTCGACCTGGGCCACGATCTCGTCGATCATGCCGTCATTGGCCTGTTTGTGGGCGATCTTGCCGCTCAGATAGATCATGCCCGCCCCCTTGCCGCCGCCGGTGAAGCCGATGTCGGTATACAGCGCTTCGCCCGGCCCGTTGACCACGCAACCGATGATCGACAGCGACAGGGGCGTGGCGATGTGGGCCAGCCGTTCCTCCAGCACGCCCACGGTCTCGATGACGTTGAACCCCTGACGCGCGCATGACGGGCAGGCGATGATGTTCACCCCCCGGTGGCGCAGGCCCAGCGACTTCAGCATGTCGAAGCCGACCTTGATCTCTTCCACCGGATCGGCGGCCAGAGACACGCGGATGGTGTCGCCGATCCCGGCCCACAGCAGATTGCCCATGGCGATGGACGACTTGATCGTGCCGGTGCGCAGGGGACCGGCCTCGGTCACCCCGACGTGCAGGGGACAGTCGATGGCCTCGGCCAGTTGGTGATAGGCGGCGACGGTCAGAAAGGGGTCGGACGCCTTCACCGAAATCTTGAACTCGTGGAAATCGTGGTCCTGAAGGATGCGCGCGTGGTTCAGGGCGCTTTCGACCATGGCCTCGGGGCACGGCTCGCCGTATTTCTCGAGCAGTTCCTTCTCCAGGCTGCCGGCGTTGACGCCAATACGCATGGAGCAGCCGTGGTCGCGGGCGGCCTGGACCACTTCGCGCACGCGATCCGCCGACCCGATGTTGCCGGGATTGATCCTCAGGCAGGCGGCGCCCGCCTGGGCCGCCTCGACCCCGCGGCGATAGTGGAAATGGATGTCGGCCACCAGGGGCAGACGGGACTCGCGCGCGATTGTCTTGAAGGCGGCGGTGGAGTCTTCATCCGGGCAGGACACGCGCACGATGTCAGCCCCGGCCTCTTCCAGCTGGCGGATCTGGTCCAGGGTCGCGGCCGCATCGGACGTCGGCGTATTAGTCATCGACTGGACGGTGATCGGCGCGCCGCCGCCCACGGGCACGGCGCCGACCATGATCTGGCGGCTGGGACGCCGTTCGATATGGCGCCAGGGACGGATATGGCCGAGGGCGGAAGGGTCGCTCATGACGCCCGTCATATAGGGGATGGGCCGGGCGGGGACCAGTTGGCGCCGCGCCGCAGCGAGCAGGATCAGCCGTCGCCGGCGACGACGGTTTCGTAGGGCACGGGGCCGGTGGCGGGGCGGCGCGCGGGCGGGGTCGCCGCCCGGGCCGACGGAGCGATGACCGCCAGGGTCGCCTGGGCGGCCGCGGCGCGGGCGGATTCGGCGTCGGCGGCCATCTGGCGGGCCATGGTTCCGGCGCGGGCGTTCAGCTGCTGCAGCGGCGTGGCGGTCGACGGCAGGACGCCGCCGTGTTCACCGTTCAGATAGACGTCGAACGCCTGGGGGTCCGAGGCGTCGATCACGGCCGACACGCCCATGGGCGCGCGATAGGCTTCACCGGCGGCCAACTGGCGGGCGAACAGGATGCGCCCGTCGGCCATGCGCACGACCAGGCTGGCGGCCTTGCGCGCCTGAAGCACCACATGCGAGGCGGTGGCCGAGGCGCCGTGTATGGCGCCGCGCGGGTTGAAGGCTTTCTGCACCGGGGCCAGGGCCGTGGCGGTCGCGCCCGGCGCATCGACGTCGGCGTCGATCAGCTGGGCCTCCAGGCCGGGGGTGATGTAAAGCGCCGGCGTCGTCTGGTCCGGCGGCGCGGCGCGCGGCGCGCCCAGGCTGACCGCCTGGCCGGGCACGGCGCCCAGGGTCCAGCTTTCGGGAATGGAGGCCAGGGCCGAGGGCGAGGGCGCGCGCATCAGATTGACGCGCTGGAACACGTTCCAGCCCACCACGGCCACCGCCGCCAGGGCCAGCACGCCGATCACGCGCGGCGAATAGCGGCGGACTTCCTGGAAGGCCACGCCGACCGGCGCCTGCAGCGGCACGGACGGATCGGGGCATTCGCGCTTGAACCGCTCGACCGCCAGCTGTTCGTCCAGGCCCAGGGCGCCGGCATAGGCGCGGACATAGCCGATGGAGAAGACCCGCGACGGCAGCGACGACCAGTCGTTCTGCTCCAGCGCGATCAGATAGCGGGTGTGGACACGGGTGGCGGTCGACAGTTCGGTCAGCGAACGGCCGGACTGCTCGCGCGCCAGGCGCAGCCCGTCCCCCAGAGTCGCGGCGTCGGTGACGGAGGGCACGGGATCCTTCCAGTCGGGATGGTTCCGAAACTCTTCGGGGACATTCCCCGTATCCAGCGCCATGACGCCCGACCCCACACTCGGCGCGGGGATGTCGTTGCCCATCCGCGCCGTACTCGACCACGATCCGACTGATAGCACGCCATCGTGACGGATCGGGTCTCCCCCCGGAGACCCCGGAAAACCGTCTTGTGGATAACTCATTTCAGCCGCCCGATCAACGCTCTGTTAACCGCGTCGCGCGGCCCGACGCAGATGTGCCGGGACGGGACGCCTCAGACCGAGACGTTCAACTTGCGGGCCAGGCTTTCCAGTTCGTTGCGGATCGAGCCGGCGGACGAGCCCAGCAGGGTCTGCATCCCCTTGCGCGCGGCGGTCAGATCGGTGGTCAGGATCATCCGCTTGACCGGCCCCACCCCGCCCGCCGGGGCCGACAGGCGGGTGAAACCCAGGGCGATCAGGGCGAATGCCTCCAGCGGGCGTCCGGCCAGCTCGCCGCACACCGACACCGGCGTGCCCGTCTCGGCGCAGGCGGTCTGAATGGCCTGCAGCGCCCGCAGCGCCGGGGGCGACAGGGGGTCATAGCGGTCGGACACCAGCGGATTGGTGCGGTCGGCGGCGTACATGTACTGGAACAGGTCATTCGACCCGACCGAGACGAAGTCGGTCAGCGGCAGCAGGGCGTCCAGGTGCCACAGCAGGCTGGGGCATTCGATCATGGCCCCGACCCGCAGCAGTTCGGGCAGCGGTCGCCCGCGACGCCGCGCCCATTCGCATTCGATGTCCACCAGTTCTCGCGCGGCGCGGAACTCGTCCACCGTGGCGATCATCGGAAACATCACGCGCAGCTCGCGCCCGGCGGCGGCGGCCAGAAGCGCCCGCAGCTGAAGCCGCAGCAGGCTGGGCCGGTCCAGCCCCAGGCGGATGGCGCGGCGGCCCAGGGCGGGGTTCTCCTCCCGCTCGGTCGCCTCCAGATAGGGCAGCACCTTGTCGCCGCCGATGTCCAGGGTGCGGAAGGTGACGGGGCGGCCCCCGGCGGCGTCCAGCACCAGCTTGTACAGGGCCGTCTGGCTGTCCAGGCGCGGCAGCTCCTCGGACACCATGAACTGGAACTCGGTGCGGAACAGGCCGATGCCCTCGGCCCCGGTCAGGTCCAGATTCTCCAGGTCCACCGCCAGGCCGGCGTTGGTGGTCAGGGTGATGCGCGTCCCGTCCTGGGTCACGGCGGGCGTGTCGCGCAGGGCGGCGAACTCGGCCTGGCGCTGGTCGCGGACGGCCATGCGCGACTGGACGGCCGAGATCATGTCGGGCCGGGGCCGCAGATAGGTCTCGCCCGTCTCGCCGTCGACGATGACCAGATCGCCCTCGCTCAGCCGGTCGCGCACCCCTTGCAGGCGGCCGACGCAGGGGATCTGCAGCGCGCGGGCCACGATGGCGGCGTGGCTGGCGGATGAACCCTCCTCCAGCAGCAGGCCGCGGATGCGGTGGCGCGGATACTCCAGCAGGTCCGCCGGGCCCAGGTTGCGCGCCACCAGGATGGCGTCGTCCGGCAGATCGCGGTCGCCCGGCTTGTCGCCCGCCAGGATGCGCAGCAGCCGGTTGGCCAGATCCTCGAAATCGTGCAGCCGCTCGCGGATGTAGGGGTCGCGCGCCTGGGCGAAACGGGCGCGGTGTTCGTTGCGCACCCGGTCCACCGCCGCCTCGGCCGTCAGGCCGCCGCGCACGGCCTCTTCCAGCGACCGGTTCCAGCCCCGGTCGTCGGCGAACATGCGATAGGTCTCCAGCACCTCGAACGACTGGCCCGCCAGCTTGCCCTGGCCGCCGTCCAGCATGGCGTCGATGCCGTCCTTCAGGGTGATCAGCGCCTCGCGTAGACGGATCTCCTCGACCTGCTGGTTCTCGGCCAGCAGCCGCTCGGGCGGCAGGGGCGCCTCGTGCAGAACCACATGACCGATGGCCAGGCCCTCGGCGAACCTCTGGCCCTTCAGCCGCTCGGGCCGGTGGGGCGCCACCTCGATGTCGCGCAGCTCCTCCTGGGCCAGCAACTCGCCCGAGGCGACGGTTTCGGCCAGGACCATGGCGATGGTCTGGATGTCCTCGACCTCGTCTTCGTCATAGCGACGCTCGGCGCGGTTCTGGACCACCAGAACCCCGATGGCCCGGCCGCCGCGCAGCAGGGGCGCGCCCAGGAAGGCGTGGTACGGATCTTCGCCCGTCTCGGGCCGATAGGAGAAGCTGGGGTGGGTCGGGGCATCCGACAGGCTGATCGGCTGGGCCAGGCGCGCCACTTCGCCGACCAGGCCCTCGCCGGGCCGCAGCCGGGTGTTGTGCACGGCCTCGGGGTTCAGCCCCTGGGTGGCGAACAGCTCCAGCTCGCCCGAGGCGCGCCGCAGATAGATGGAGCAGACCTCGGCCACCATCGACTGGGCGATGGTGCGCACCACCATGTCCAGCCGTTCCTGGGCCGGACCCGCACCAGCCATGGCCTCGCGGATCTGGCGCAGGAGGTTCCTTGGTCCCCTGGTCGTCAATCCGCCGATCGGCAATGGCCCCTCCGTGGTGTCAGCCCCCAGATGGGCGCCGGTGTCGCGTCAATCTAGACCGTATCCAGCCCATAAGCCGAATGTAGGGCGCGAACCGCCAATTCCGCATAGGCGGCGTCGATCAGGACGCTGATCTTGATCTCGCTGGTCGAAATGGCCTGGAATTTGATCCCCTTGTCGGCCAGGGCGCGGAACATGGTCTGGGCCACGCCGGCGTGGCTGCGCATGCCGACGCCGACGACCGAGACCTTGGCCACGTCCTCGTCGACGCGCAGTTCCTCGAACCCCAGCCGGGCCTGCGCCCCGCGCATCAGATCGGCGGCGCGCGCGGCGTCCCTGCGGCCGGTGGTGAAGGTCAGATTGACGGCGCCTTCGCTGCGGGCCTGGCCCTGGACGATCATGTCCACATTGACGTTCGCCTCGGCCAGATAGGTGAAGACGTCGGCCGGCGCCTCGGTGCGGTCCGACAGGCCCAGCAGGGTGATCCGGGCCTCGTCACGGCTCATGGTCACGCCGGACACGATGCGTTTCTCCACGATCTCCTCCTCGTCGCAGATCAGGGTGCCGGCGTTCGTCGGCAGGTTTCCGGCCTCGTCCGGTTCGATGAAGCTGGACAGAACCCGCACCGGCACCTGTTTGGCCATGGCCAGTTCGACCGAGCGGGTCTGAAGCACCTTGGCGCCCAGGGACGCCATCTCCAGCATTTCCTCGTACGACACCCGCTCCAGCCGCCGGGCGCGGGCCTCGATGCGCGGGTCGGTCGTATAGACGCCGTCCACGTCGGTATAGATGTCGCACGGACAGTCCAGCGCCGCCGCCACCGCCACGGCCGAGGTGTCCGATCCGCCCCGGCCCAGAGTGGTGATGCGCCCGTCGCGGGTCACGCCCTGGAAGCCCGGAACCACGGCCACCTGGCCGCCGTCCACCGCCGCGCCCAGCCGGTCGCCGGGCACGTCCTCGATGCGGGCGCGGCCGTGGGCGTCGTCGGTCAGGATGGGGATCTGCCAGCCCATCCAGCTGCGCGCCTCCAGCCCCATGTTGCGCAGGGTCAGGGCCAGCAGCCCCGCCGTCACCTGTTCGCCCGAGGCGACCACGGCGTCATATTCGTCGTCGCACAGGGCCACGCCCGGCCCCGGCTTGCCCGCCCCGTCGGTCCAGGCGACCAGTTCATTGGTCTTGCCCGCCATGGCCGAGACGACCACGGCGACCCGGCGCCCGGCCCGGACCTCGGCCGCCACGATGCGCGCGGCGCGGCGGATGCGCTCCAGGTCGGCCATGGAGGTGCCGCCGAACTTCATCACCAGTCGTGTGGGCGTGGCGGGCCGCGTCATCGTGGCGGGGGCGCTCCGGCTTGCATGGATCGGCCGGCGGGTTCATCCCTCGGGCCATGACCGCTTCTAACCCGCAAGGGGCCGCCCGCAAGCCCCAAACCGTCAAGCCGGACCAGACGGGCGCCCACGGCCCCTCGATCGACCCGGCCGATGTCGCCCGTTTCTCGGCCCAGGCGGCCGAGTGGTGGGACGCGCGCGGGCCGTTCGCGCCGCTGCACAAATTCAATCCGGCGCGCCTGGGTCTGATCCGGCGGCTGGCGCTGGAGCGGTTCGGCCGCGACCCGCAGGCGATCCGCCCGTTCGAGGGTCTGACCCTGCTGGACGTCGGTTGCGGCGGCGGCCTGGTGGCCGAGCCGATGCGGCGCATGGGGTTCACCGTCACCGCCCTGGACGCCTCGGCCGAGAACATCGGCACGGCCCGGGCCCATGCCGAGATGGTCGGCCTGGACATCGCCTATCGCAACGCCACGGTCGAACAGATGGCGGCCGAAGGGGCCGGGCCGTTCGATGTGGTCCTGACGCTGGAGGTGGTCGAACATGTGGTCGATCCGGCCGCCTTCCTGAAGACGGCGGCGGGCCTGGTGAAGCCGGGCGGGATGATGGGCGTCGCCACCCTGAACCGCACGCTGAAGTCGCTGGCCCTGGGCAAGGTGGCGGCGGAATACGTCCTGCGCTGGGTGCCGGCGGGCACCCACGACTGGCGCCAGTTCCTGAAACCGGCCGAGATCGCCGCCATGCTGGACGACACGGGCCTGTCGGTCCAAGGCCCGTTCGGCCTGGCCTATGATCTGCTGAACGACCGCTGGATCGAAGGCGCCGATGCGGACGTCAACTTCATGATGACCGCCTATCGCGACTGAAACTCAGGCCTGAAGCCGCCGGACCATATAGCGGGCGTCGGCGCCATAGCTGGCCAATTTGGCGGCCATGGCCGGGCTGTCGACGGCCTGAAACCCCAGCCGGTTCCAGAATGCGGCGGCGTCATTGACCGCCACCAGGGCGATATCGGGCCAGCCGTCGGCCGTCGCCTGGGCGGCCAGACGTTCGACGATCGGGCGGGTGTGGCCGCCGCCCCGCGCCTCGGGGTGCAGGGCCAGGTCGTGCAGATAGATCACATCGGCGTCGTCAGGCAGGGCGCCGATCAGGCTGTTCAGCGCCGGGGCCGCCTCGCGTCGCCACGGATAGGCGACCAGATAGCCGCGCACCCCCTCCGCGCCGTCCAGCACGAAGCAGCCGCCCGGGTTCAGGTCCAGCCGCTCGGCGAAACAGGCGCGATCTTCCAGGTGGTTCGGAAAGGCCAGGCGGGCGACGGCCACGACCCCGTCCAGGTCGCCCTCCCGCATCGGCCGCCAATTCAGCTCGGGCATCGGCTGTTCAGCTCCTTGCGCTCGAAGGTCCAGGCCGCGCTGCGCTCGCGGCCGTTGATCTGGCCTTCGATGCGGGCGGTCATGCGGTCGCCGTCGCGAGCATAGATGATCCGGGCCGGATAGTCGTCGGCCACCGTGTTCTGGAACACCGCCCGCCCGGCCGACTGCTCGGCCAGCAGGAACAGGGTCGGGGGCGCGCCGTCCGGCTGGGCGAAATAGCCCAGGCGGCCCTCGGGGTCGGCCTTGATCTGCGACGCCTCGAACCCGGCGCGGCCGCCCCGCACCGTCAGGGCCCAGCCGACCATCAGGCCCTGGCGCGGATCGCTCCACGCCTCGGCCGCCTCGCGCCCGTTCGAACAGTCCAGCCAATAGCCGGCCATCCAGCCCAGATCATCGGCCGTGGCGGCCGGGCTTTGCAACATCAGGGCGGCGGCGAGGGCGGGCAGGATGGGCATGGCGGGTTTCTCTATGGTCTGTCCGGGCGGACCCTAGGCGTCCGCCGCGCTCGGCGGCTTGTAGGATTGCGACGCGATGGCCCGCGCCAGTTCGACCTGTTCGCGCGCCCAGTCGGTGGCGGTGCAGCCCAGGAAGCGGCGGAAGTCACGCGCCATCTGCGGCTGGTCGAAATAGCCGGCCGCCAGACCGGCCTCCAGCCACCCGGCCGCCTGATCCTCCGCTGCATGGTCGAACACCCGGCGGAACCGGAACACCGATTTCAGGGCGCGGGGCGAAACTCCGACCCGGTCCAAAAACCGCCGTTGCAGGGCGCGCAAGGCGGCCGCATCGCGGGGCGGCGTCGGTCGTTCGGCCTGCAGGGCCTCCACCTCGGCCCGCACCAGGGGGTCGATAGACCAGTCGCCTGTTCGGCGCTGCCGATCCAGCCAGGCGACGACGGCCGCCGCCTGGCCTTCGGCATCGCCCGGCGGCACGCACAGGTCCGTCGTCCGCCCGGTCATGTCCAGGCGCCGATCGGTGGCGGCGGACAGGGGCGCGCCCAGCCAGTCGCGCGCGCCGTCGGGATGAAACCGCACGGCCACCAGCTCGACCGGCCCGACCGGACGGATGGCCAGGGGCCGGGTCATCTGGCCGGCGAAGATGCGCGGCGGTTGAAGCCGGAACACGCCATCGTCGTGCAGTTCTTCGTAGGGATCGCCGACATCGACCACCAGTTCGGGACAGCCGTCCGGGGCGATGCGCTGGACCGTGCGGCTGGGTTCGGGCGCGGCGTATGTCCAGATCACCCGCACCCAGGGCCTCAGCGCCGGGGGCGGATCGAATTCCTGATACCGTTCCCCGCCGCTCATGACGCCGGTCAGTTCAGCTTGGCCGGATCGGGCGGGGCGGACGGCAGGGGCGCGCAGGGCACGCCGTCATCCCTCAGCCGTTTGACCTCGGCGGGGGTGGCCTCGCCATAGATGTCGCGCTTTTCCGACCGACCCTCGTGGATGTCGCGGGCCTCGCGCGCGAAGGCGTCGCCGACATAGTCGAAATTCTGTTCGACATGGTCCCGCACCTGGCGGGCGGCCTGCATCACCATGTCCTGCATCCGCGCGCTCGTCTCGGGCGCGGCGGCCTTCTTGGTTCCCGACACCGCCGGGGCCATCACCTGTTTGCGAACGGCGGTCGAGCCGCAGGCGGGGCATTGCACCAGGCCGCGCGCCGCCTGGTCGTCATGGTCGGCGGACGAGGCGAACCAGGCCTCGAAACCATGGTCGTGATCGCAGATCAGGGCATAGCGGATCATGGGGCGGCCGCCGATGCAGGCGCCGCGAAATCGCGGTCGTGGCTCAGGGCGGGCACCGCCTGCCGCGCCTTGTCGACCGCGTCCAGGTCCAGGGTGGCGAACAGCACCCCCGGCTCGTCATGGTCCAGCCGACCGATCACTTCGCCCCACGGCCCCACCACGATGGATCGGCCCCAGGTGTGGCGGCCGTCTTCGTGCGTGCCGCCTTGCGCGGGGGCCAGGACGAAGGCGCCGGTTTCTATGGCCCGGGCGCGCAGCAGGATCTCCCAGTGGGCTTCGCCGGTCGGTCGGGTGAAGGCGGCGGGCACGGCGATCAGGGCGGCGCCGGCCTTGGCCAACTGCCGGAACAGGTGCGGAAACCGCACGTCGTAGCAGACCGTCAGCCCCAGCCCGCCCCAGGGCGTTTCGGCCACCACGGCGCCGTCGCCGGGCCGGATGTTGGCGCTCTCGCGATAGGTCTCGCCATTGGGCAGATCGACGTCGAAGACATGCAGCTTGTCATAGCGCGCGGTGATCCGGCCCTGGTCGTCGATCAGCAGGCTGCGGTTCGCCGCCCGGTCGTCGCCGACATGGCCCGATCTGACGATGGCCGACCCGACCAGCAGCCAGACCTTCAGCTCGGCCGCCAAGGCGCACAGGCCCTGGACGCATGGATCGTCGGCCTCGTCGTGGATCGCTTCGCCGCGCCGGTCGCGGCGCTGTTCCAAGAGGTTGGTCCCCTCGGGCGTCAGGATGAACCGCGCCCCGCCCGCCGCCGCCTGACGGATCAGGGGCTCGACATGGGCCAGCCCCGCCTCGGCCGTGGCCGGGGTGCGCGTCTGGATCAGGGCGATGTCCAGCCGGCGGTCCATTCAGGCGGCCAGCAGAGCGTCCAGCTTGCCGGCCCGGTCCAGGGCGTGCATGTCGTCCGATCCGCCGATGTGTTCGCCGTTGATGAAGATCTGCGGGAAGGTGGCGCGGCCGCCCGAGCGCTGGATCATCTCGGCCTTCTTCTCCGGGTCGTTCGAGGCCACGATCTCGGTGAATTGCGCACCCTTCCTGGTCAGCAGGCCCAGCGCCGCATAGCAGTAGGGGCAACCGGGTTTGGTGTAGATGACGACGTCGGCCAAATCAGATCTCCAGAATAAAAACGCCCTAAAGCAGAGAGCCGCCGCGCGGCGAGCGATAGGGCCTGCATATAGGGCCTACATAACCACTTCCCGCGCGGTTCGCACCCGCGCGACGACGGCCAGATCGACCGCCCGCGCCCCGGCGGCCAGCAGGGCCTTGGTGCAGGCTTCGGCCGTGGCGCCGGTGGTCAGCACATCATCGACCAGAAGGATGCGTCGGCCGCGCACACGCCGGGCGCCGGCCTCGGTCACCGCAAAGGCCGTGCGCACATTCTCGCGCCGTCCGCGCGCGGACTTGCCGCCCTGGCTGTCGGTGGGTTTGGCGCGGACCAGGGCGTCGGCCAGATAGTCGCGGCCCGCCGCCCCCGCCAGCGGCCGGGCGATCTCGGCCGCCTGGTTGAAGCGCCGGGCCAACAGGCGTGACGGGTGCAGGGGAACCGGCGCCATCGCATCGGCCTGATCCACCAGATCGGCGGCGGCGCGACTGATCCAGCGCGCGAACAGGGGGCCGAATTGCTGCTGGTCGCCGTGCTTGAACCGCAGGATCAGGGTGCGGCTGGCCTCGTCATAGACGCAGGCGGCGCGCGCGCGGGCGAAGGCATAGGGCTGGGCCGTGCAGGCGGCGCAACGGTCGGCGGCGAAGACCCCGCCGTCAGCCTCGAACGCCGCGCCGCAGCCGTCGCACACCGGCGCCTCCAGGAACACCACCCGGCTCCAGGCGTCGGGGGTCAGTCCGGCCGAGGCGGTGGCCTGACGGCTGTCGTGGGCCATGGGCGGCAGGATCAGATCGGCCGCGCCCCGGCCCAGGCGGCGCAGTTGCAGGCCCATATGCCGGCCCGCGCCTTTCAAAGCCTGGCCCCAGCCCCCATTGTGCACCCGATGACCTCCGCTCCGCCCCGCCTGTTCGACCCCGACCGCCGCGCCGCGCGCCTGAGGCGGGCCGGGCGGCGGTTCGCGGACGCCGACTTCCTGCACCGCCGCGCCGCGACCGAGACCGTCGCCAGCCTGGAGGCCATAGTGCGCAGCTTTCCGGTCGCCGTCGACCTGTCGCCGCATGCGGGCGTCTTTGCGGATGTGGTCGCCCCTCTGGGCGAACGGGTCGGGCCGGTCCAGGCGGTCATGGCCGCGCCGGGGCAGGCGGCCCTGCCCCTGGCGGACGGATCGGCCGATCTGGTCGTCTCGATCCTGGGCCTGCACTGGGCCGACGACCTGCCAGGCGCCCTGGCTCAGATCAAACGGGCGCTGAAGCCGGACGGCCTGTTCCTGGGGGCGCTGTTCGGGGCCGGGACGCTGAAAGAGCTGCGCGGCGTGCTGACCGAGGCGGAGCTTCAGGTGCGTGGCGGGGCGCAGGCGCGGGTGTCGCCCTTCGCCGATGGATATGATGCGGCGGCCCTGATGCAACGGGCCGGTTTCGCCCTGCCGGTCACCGACGTGGACCGGGTGACGGTGCGTTATCCCGATCTGTTCGCCTTGGTGCGCGACCTGCGGGCCATGGGCGAGACCAACGCCCTGGCCGGGACGATCCGACCGCTGACCCGCGATATCGCCGCGCGCGCCGCCGCCCTTTACGCCGAACGCCACGCGGAGGCGGACGGCCGCATCCCCGCCACCTTCGAGATCGTCCAGCTGGCCGGCTGGGCGCCGCACGACAGCCAGCAGAAACCCCTGCCGCGCGGCTCGGCCAAGATGCGGCTGGCGGACGCCCTGGGGGTCAAGGAGCAGGGCGGGGACTGATTGTTGGGAGTCTATTCCCGCATATCCGCTCATCCCCGCGAAAGCGGGGATCCAGTCCTGTTATCGAGACGTCGGTGCTTCAGGACTGACGATGCGGATCACAGGCAGCGCTGCATCGCCCAAAGACCTGGATCCCCGCTTTCGCGGGGATGAGCGGTGATTTTTGAAATGACCCGAATTCGCCAATACTTAACTGGCATATGGCCCTGTCTTATGGCCCGCGGTCGTCGGCCCTGCGGGACCTCCCGACCCGACGCGGGCTAGCCGCCCATGGCGTTCCGAAGCGTGGTCATCGCCACATTGAACACCCCGGTCGAGGTGTTGCCGAACGCCGTCACCGCCGACAGGATGACCAGGAAGATCAGCGCCAGGATCAGGCCGTATTCGATGGCCGTGGCGCCGCCCTCGTCGCGCATCAGGCGGGCGATGAAACGTCTCATGCGGCCCTCCCATGTAAGGCGCGGCGGTTACAGCAGGTCGCGCAGCCAGGCGACCAGGGGTTCATCGGCCGGGGGCATCGGATAGTCCGAAAGCTGGTTCGGCCTGACCCACTTCAGGGCCGCGTGTTCCTTGCGGATCACCGGCCCTGACCACCTGCGGCACAGATACAGTGGCATCAGAAGGTGAAAGGTTTCGTAAGCGTGGCTGGCGAAGACGAAGGGCGCCAGGCAGGATTCCTGCACGTCGATGCCCAGTTCTTCCTTCAGCTCGCGGATCAGGGCCGCCTCGGGGCGTTCGCCCGCATCGACCTTGCCGCCCGGAAACTCCCACAGCCCCGCCAGCTGCTTGCCCTCGGGCCGCTGGGCGATCAGCACGCGGCCATCGGCGTCGATCAGGGCGACGGCGACGACGAGGACGGTCTTCAACGGCTCGCTCACGACCGATAGTCGCCGTTGATCTCGATGTAGCGTTTGGTCAGGTCGCAGGTCCAGACGGTGGCCGAGGCGCGGCCGGAGGCGACATCGACGGTGATGTCGATCTCGGGACGCTTCATATAGGCGCTCATCTTGGCCTCGTCATAGGCGGGCGACGGGGCGCCGTCGATGGCGGCGACATGGGGCCCGAAACGGATGGCCAGGCGGTCGCGGTCCACCGGTTCGTCGGTCTTGCCCACGGCCATGACGACCCGGCCCCAGTTGGCGTCCTCGCCCGCTATGGCGGTCTTGACCAGGGGGCTGTCGGCGATCGACTTGGCCAGCTTGCGGGCCGAGGCGGGGCTGGCGGCGCCGTCGACCGTCACCTTGACGAACTTTGTCGCGCCCTCGCCGTCACGCACCAGCTGGTGCGCCAGGTCCAGCATCACCCTGTCCAGGGCGGCCGAGAAATCCTTCAGGCGACGGTCCCCGACCCGGCCGATGCGCGGCGCGCCCGACGCTCCGGTGGCGAACAGCAGGCAGGTGTCGTTGGTCGAGGTGTCGCCGTCCACCGTCACCGAGTTGAAGGTGGTGCGCACATGCACCCCCAAGAGCGCCCGCAGCACCGGCGGGGCGATGGCGGCGTCGGTGACGATGAAGGCCAGCATGGTGGCCATGTCCGGCGCGAGCATGCCCGACCCCTTGGCGATGCCGGCGATGCGGACCTTGACCCCGTCGATGCGGCATTCCGCATAGGACCCCTTGGGAAAGGTGTCGGTGGTCATGATGGCCTGGCCGGCGGCGGTCCACTGGTCGGCGGCGGGGCGGTCGGCGTCCAGCCCGGCCTCGATGTCCGGCAGGCGCGCGGCGATCTTCTTGTCGTCCAGCACCACGCCGATGACCCCGGTGGAGGCCAGCATGACATCGCGCTGGCGACAGCCGAACCGCTTGGCCACCTCGGACGCCGTGCGCCGGGCGGCGTCGGCCCCGGCCTTGCCGGTGAAGGCGTTGGCGCAGCCGGCGTTGACCACCAGGGCGCGTACGTCGCCCCCACCGCCCTCGGCGTCCAGGTGGCGGCGGCACCAGTCGACGGGCGCCGAACCGACCTTGTGCCGGGTCAGCACGCCTGCACAGGTCGTGCCCTTGGCGAAGCGGAACACCGTCAGATCGGCGCGGTCATGCTTGTAGAAGCCCGCGCGCGCGGTGGCGATCTCGACCCCGCCGACCGGCGCAATGACCGGGAAGGGCACGGCCAGGGGCGAGACCTCAAGACCGGGCTTGCCCGGCGCGGCAGGCGGCGCGGCGACCTCGGCGGCGCGGCCGCGCGTCAGGGGTTTCAGGGCTTTTTCGAGTGCGGCCTTGGCGGCGTCGGCGGGTCGGTTGCTCAAGACTTGGGTGTTCCCTGGACGGAAGGCGCGGCGGCGGGCGGGGGGACAGAGGCGGGAGCCGAAGCGGGCGGGGGGGCCGAGGCGGGTTCGGAGGCGCCGCCGGTCTCGCCCGACAGCAGCACCTCGACCTTGGCCTTGCCGCGCAGCTTCTCCAGCAGGCGCCGCACCTCGTCATAGGTCAGATAACGCACGATCTGGGGCCTGGCCTGGTCCAGGGTCGGAGGGCTTTCGCGGCGACGGTCCTCGACCCGCAATACGGCCCAGCCGCCTTCGGTCTGGAACGGGCCGACGGTCGATCCGGCCGGCTTGTCGCGCAGGGCCGTGGCGTAGGCGGGCGGCATGACGTCCAGCGTCGAATAGCCCAGGTCGCCGCCGGAATAGCGCGTCGCCTCGTCGACCGACCGCTCCATGGCCACGGCCTCGAACTGGGCGCCCTGGCCCAGCATGCCGATCACGGCGTCGGCCTCGGGCTTGGTGCGCGACAAGATCAGCCGCACGCGGATCTCTTCGGATGTCCGGGCCAGGCGCAGCTGCTCCTGGTACAGGGTCTGGACCGCCTGATCGGTGATGGCGCCGTTGACCACCGTCTCGACCAGCATGTCGCCCAGGATGCGTTCACGCGTGGCCTGAAGGCGCCGCTGGGCCAGTTCGGAGTTGTCCAGACCGCGACGTTCCGCCTCGCCCGCCAGAAGCTTCTGGTCGATCACTTCATCCAGCACGCGCCGGAACAGGCCCGACGAGGCGTCCAGCGGCTCGCCCTCGCCGATCAGGCCCTGGGCCACCGCCTCGCGCCGGACGTCGGACATCCAGATGGTCTGGTCCTGCACCTTGGCCACGGCGCGGTCGCCCGGCTCGGGCTTGCGGTCGTTGCCGCCCCCGCCACAGGCGGTCAGAAACAGGGCCATGAACAGGGTCAGCAACAGGGCCTGTGCAAGGCGTCCGATAGAGATGTGCCGGCTTGTGGAGGGGGCTGAGACCATGAGTGCAAGACTTCAGGAAAGGGGACCGCCGCCTAACCGGCGGGCGTGAATTTGGCCATCAGGCTGCACATGTTGCCGCGGGGATCGCTGGCGGAAAGTCCGCCGGAAATGGAAAAGGTCATGCTGACCCGGCTGCCGTCGCCGGTCGGCTCCACGATGATGTTCAGCGGCGCAGTCTTGCCGCTGCCGAAGGACACCTCGGTCGTGGCCGAGATCACCATCATCTCACGATCGGACGAACGAATGGCCCATCCCTCCTGCACCATGGCGGCGTAGGCGCGTCGATAGACGGCCTCGGCCGGGGCGGGGAAGGTTTGGCTGGTGGTGTAGCGACGGCCAGAAAAGAAGCTGCCTTCCGACCGGAAATTGGCCTCGCATTCACCCGCCTGGGGACTGCCAGCCATTATCGCCATGCCCAGGCTCAATGCCGCTTGCAGGACGCTCATGCCTACATCTCCGTGGTTGTCCGAAGGTCACGGTAAACCAGGACGAGGCCATGGCCTATGGCCTATGAAAAGCCCCTTGCGTTGACAGGGGTAAGACCGGTGCTTAAGTCCCGCCTGCGCTCAAGTCGAGGGGTTTTCGATCCTACGCGCGGCCCTTTGCATGCGCCGACTTCAGGGCGCGGCGGCCGCCCCGGGATCGGGCCTTGGCCCCGGCGCCCACCGCCCCTTGCGGGGCCCAGTCCAGAGCTTTCAACCGCTCGATCGCCTTACCGGATCGCCCATGCTCGGCTTCGCCAAGAAAATGTTCGGCTCCTCCAACGACCGCAAGGTCAAGGAGTTCATGGCCCAGGTTCAGAAGATCAACGCCATGGAGCCGAAATACGCGGCCCTGTCGGACGACGAGCTGCGCATGATGACCGACGCCTTCAAGGACCGGCTGGCGGCGGGCGAGACCCTGAACGATGTTCTGAACGACGCCTTCGCCGTGGCGCGCGAGGCGTCCAAGCGGGTGCTGGGCCAGCGCCAGTATGACGTCCAGCTGGCCGGCGGCATGATCCTGCACGAAGGCGGCATCTCGGAAATGCGCACCGGCGAGGGCAAGACCCTGGTCGCCGTGGCGCCGGTGTATCTGAACGCCCTGGAAGGCAAGGGCGTGCACGTCATCACGGTCAACGACTATCTGGCCAAGCGCGACGCCGAATGGATGGGCCGGGTCTATCGCTTCCTGGGCCTGGAGACGGGCGTCATCGTCAATGGCCTGTCGCAGGGCCAGCGCCAGGCCGCCTACGCCGCCGACGTGACCTATGGCACCAACAACGAATTCGGCTTCGACTATCTGCGCGACAATCTGGTCTATGACCGGCGCGAGATGGTCCAGCGCGGCCACCATTTCGCCATCGTGGACGAGGTGGACTCCATCCTGGTCGACGAAGCCCGCACGCCGCTGATCATCTCGGGCCCGACCGAGGACCGTTCGGACCTGTACATGGTGCTGGACGGCCTGGTGAAGGAGCTGATCAAGGACCCCGACACCTTCGAGCTGGACGAAAAGCAACGCCAGTCGCTGCTGACCGAACTGGGGTCCGAGCGGATGGAGGAGATGCTGACCGCCGCCGGCCATCTGGCGCCGGACACCACCGATCTTTATGACGCCGCCAACGTCAGCCTGGTGCACCACACCAACCAGGCCCTGCGCGCCAACACCCTGTACACGCGCGACAAGGACTACATCATCCGCGCCGGCGAGATCATGCTGATCGACGAATTCACCGGCCGCATGATGCAGGGCCGGCGTCTGTCCGAAGGCCTGCACCAGGCCATCGAGGCCAAGGAAGGCGTCAAGATCCAGCCCGAGAACCAGACCCTGGCCTCGGTGACGATCCAGAATTACTTCCGTCTCTACGACAAGCTGTCGGGCATGACCGGCACGGCCGCGACCGAGGCCCAGGAATTCCACGACATCTACAAGATGGACGTGCTGGAGGTGCCGACCCACCGCCCGATCCAGCGCATCGACTTCGACGACGAAGTCTATCGCACCGAGGCCGAGAAGAACCTGGCCCTGTGCGCCCAGATCGCCGAATGCCATGTGCGCGGCCAGCCGATCCTGGTCGGCACCGTCTCGATCGAAAAGTCCGAGACCCTGTCCGAACTGCTGTCGGGCTATGACTACAAGGTCGCCAAGACCCGCAAGCTTAAGCCCGAATACGAAGGCCGGCCGAAAGAGGCCCAGAAGGCCGGCGACGACGCCTATGACATCGAATGGGCGACCGGAAAGGGCATTCCGCACAACGTCCTGAACGCGCGCCAGCACGAACAGGAAGCCTTCATCGTCGCCGACGCGGGTCTGCCCGGCGCGGTGACCATCGCCACTAACATGGCCGGTCGCGGCACCGACATCCAACTGGGCGGCAACCTGGAAATGCGCATGCAGCGCTGGCGCACCGACCAGCGCAACATGGCCGTCGAGATCACGCCCGAGGCGGAAGCCGCCATGGAGGCCCAGTACAAGGCCGAGATCGAGACCCAGAAGGCCATCTCCCTGGCCGCCGGCGGCCTGTTCGTCCTGGGCACCGAACGCCACGAAAGCCGTCGCATCGACAACCAGCTGCGCGGCCGCACCGGCCGTCAGGGCGACCCCGGCACCTCGAAATTCTACCTGTCGTGTGAAGACGACCTGCTGCGCATCTTCGCCGGCGACCGGCTGGATTCCATCATGCGCAGCTTCGGCGTGGCCGAGGGCGAGGCCATCACCCACCCCTGGCTGAACAAGGCCATCGAGACGGCGCAGAAGCGTGTCGAACAGCGCAACTACGACATGCGCAAGAACCTGCTGAAGTACGACGACGTCGTGAACGACCAGCGCAAGGCCGTGTTCGAGCAACGCCAGGAGTTCATGGACGCCGAGGACCTGTCCGAACTGGTGGCCGAGTTCCGCAACGACGTGGTCAACGACCTGGTCGAACGCTACATGCCGCCCAAGGCCTATGCCGAACAGTGGGACATCGACGGCCTGGACGAAAAGGTCCGTTCGACCCTGGGGCTGGAGCTGCCGCTGCACGACTGGGCCGCTGAAGAAGGCGTGTCGAACGAGGAGTTCGAGGAGCGGCTGCTGGCCGCCGCCGACGCCCGCGCGGCCGAGCGGTTGGAACTGGTCGGCGCCGAACAGACCCGCGGCCTGGAAAAGCAATTCCTGCTGCAGATGATCGACATGCAGTGGCGGGAGCACCTGACCCACCTGGACCATCTGCGCGGCGTCATCGGCCTGCGCGGTTATGGCCAGCGCGATCCGCTGAACGAGTACAAGACCGAAGCCTTCAACCTGTTCGAGACGCTGCTGTACGACCTGCGCCACAACGTCACGCGCTGGCTGATGACGGTCGAATTCCGCTTCCAGCCGCCGCCCGAACTGCCCGAGTTCCAGGAGATTCACCTGAACCCCGGCACCGGCGAGAACGAGATGGCCGATCCGGCGGCCCAGTCGCCCGAAGGCATGCTGACCGGCGACGATCGCGCCCGCCTGCCCGTCGGCGCCCTGCCGGTGGGGTGGGAGCGCACCCCGCGCAACTCGCTGTGCCCGTGCAACTCGGGCCGTAAATTCAAGCATTGCCACGGGGCGCTCATTTAAGTGGCGCTACCGCTCGCGCCGCGGGCGCTCGCTGCTTGAGCGCGGGTTGGGCGCTACCCTCGCGACACGGTCGCTCGCGGCTTGAGCGCGGGCGGCGATGACGACCGGGGCGGGACAGGCTAAGGCTGTCGCATGACCGTCAAAGCCCTGTTCTCGCGCGCGCTGAACCTCGCGCCCGGCCGGCTGCATTTCGCCGCCCACAGCCACCATCTGTGGCCCGACGTCGCCTATGAGGCGCAAGGCGCCGCCTGGGACGACGCCAACCGTCACGCCGACCGCAAATGGGATCTGGTGTTCGGCGACGTCGTGCCGGAAGCGCAAGGTCATGTGGCGGCCGAGCTGGGCCTGCCCGATCCGAACAGTCTGGTCTTTTCGCCCAACACCCATGACTTCCTGGTGCGGCTGGTGTCGGGCGTGGAGCGCAAGCCGGTGCGGATTCTGTCCACCGACGGCGAATTCCATTCTTTCCGCCGCCAGTCCCAGCGCTGGGAAGAAACCGGCGAGGCGGTGGTTACCCGCGTGCCGCTGGCGCCGTTCGACACCTTCGATGACCGCTTTGTCGCGGCGGCGCAGGCCGGGGGGCACGACATCATCCTGGTCAGCCAGGTCTTCTTCCGCACGGGCCAGGCGTTCGGAGCGATCCCGGCGCTGGCGGATCTGGCCGATCCGGCCGGGCCGTGGGTGGTGATCGACGGCTATCACGGCTTCATGGCCACACCGACCGATCTGTCGGCGGTGGCGGACCGGGTCTTCTATCTGGCCGGTGGCTACAAATACGCCATGGCGGGCGAAGGGTGCTGTTTCCTGCATTCCCCGCCCGGCTTCTGCCCCCGGCCCGTCGTCTCCGGCTGGTTCGCCGAGTTCGGCGATCTGGAAGGCCCGCCCGGCGGGGTCGGCTATCGCGCCGACGGCGGCCGGTTCTGGGGCGCGACCTTCGATGTCACGGCGCTGTACCGTTTCAACGCCGTGCGGCGGATGATGGCGCAGAACGGTCTGACCACGGCCGGGATGGCCGCCCAGGCGCGCGAGCTGATGACCGCGTTCCAGCAGGCGGTGCGCGACGGTCGTGCGGGTGGTCTGGAACAGGCGACGCTGCTGAACCCCGTGATCGACGACGGGCGGTCGCGGGCGCGCTATCTGGCGTTCCGCCATGCGCGGGCCGGCGACTGGCAGAAGGCCCTGCTGGCGGCGAACGTCGTCACCGACGTGCGCGACGACGTGATCCGTTTCGGCTTCGGCCCTTATCAGGACGCGGCGGACGTGGAACGGCTGATCGCCCTCTGCGCCGAGACGATCAAACCCTAGAAGAAGGTTGTGTCGTCCTGCTTCTTCGCCTCGGGCGGGGCGCGAGGGGTCGGCGGCGCGGACGGGCGCGGGGCGGGCGTCACCACCGGATCGACCGGGGCGGTTGCGCCTTCAGCCGCGACGCCCGGCGCGACAGGCGCCAGGGTCGGATAGGGCAGGCTTTCGGGGCTGCCGTCGCCGGGCGCGACGAAGGGCGGCGCGGCGTCGGGATCGATCACGGCCGCATCCACGCTGTCGGGCGCATCCAGATCATCGCGGATGAAGGCCCAGGAGCGCTTGTCGGTGCAGGCGCAGGCCTTCAGGAACCCCTGGCGGTCGCGCCAGACGATCAGCGGATAGCGCGTCTCGACGCCCGCGCTGCGCAACAGGCCGCCCAGGCGGTCGGTGAACTGGCGGCTGGCCTCGACCACGGCCGAGCGGGCCAGATTGCCGTCGGCGGCCGGAACCCCGGCGGCGGTCCAGTCGCGGCTGGGGGTGGCGGTCCAGCGTTGATAAAGGGTCCAGTCGCGGCTCAGCCACAGCTCGGCGATGGTGGCGCGTTCGGCGGCGGTGGATTGGGTCAGACCCTCGCGGTCCTCCCGGGCGAACAGGATGACGCGCGTCTCGACCCCGGCGGCGCGCAGCTTGGGGCCTTCTTCCTGCTCATAGGCCTGGGTCGCGGCGCTGTCGCGGTAGCCGACGACATAGAGGGGCTGGCCGCCGCCGCCGCCCGACACCCACGACGCCTCGTCCAGCAGGCGCTGGATCTCGGCCTGGTGACGGGTGATCGTCACCGGCTGGAAGCGGGCGTAGAAATTCCAGTAGGCCCAATAGCCCCCGCCCGCCAGGATCAGGCCGATCAGGGCCGCCAGGGCCGACCAGACGAAAAACCGACGCATGGGCGCGCGCCCTCCAGCTTCACCGTTCGCAGGGGTTAACGCCTAGCACCAAAAAGCGTTGTTCCGAAGACATCACGTCCAACAGGCGAAGGTTTCGCCCCGGAAATCCTTCTCCCGCTTGCGGGGGAAGTGTCATGTCGTCGAGCGCAGCGAGACGCATGACGATGGGGGAAGTCCAAGGAAAGAAGACTCCCCTCTCCGACCCTGGATCGCTACGCGATCAACGGGCCACCTCTCCCGCAAGCGGGAGAGGGATGAACCCTCATCCTACCGCATGGTCGGAATGACGAAACTGCTGTCGGCATGCTCCAGCGCGCTGTCGGGCCAGCGGGCGGTGACGGTCTTGGTCTTGGTCCAGAAGCGGACGCCCTCCATCCCGTGCTGGTTGATGTCGCCAAAGGCCGACCGCTTCCAGCCGCCGAAGGTGTGATAGGCCACCGGCACCGGGATCGGCACATTGATGCCGACCATGCCGACATTGACGCGGGCGGCGAAGTCGCGGGCCGCGCGGCCGTTCTGGGTGAAGATGGCGACGCCGTTGCCGTACTGGTGCTGGCTGGGCAGGGCCAGGGCCTCCTCGAAGGTCTCGGCGCGCACGATCTGCAGCACCGGGCCGAAGATCTCCTCGTGATACGAGGTCATGCCCGGCTTCACATGGTCGAACAGCGACGGGCCGACGAAATAGCCGTTCTCGTGGCCCTGCAGGGTGAAGCCGCGCCCGTCGACCACCAGTTCGGCGCCCTCTTCCACGCCCTTGGCGATCCAGCCTTCGACGCGGGCCTTGTGGGCGGCGGTGACCACCGGGCCATAGTGGGCCTCGGCGTCGGTCGAAACGCCGACCTTCATCTTCGGAATCTCGGCGACCATGCGTTCGCGCAGCTCGTCGGCGGTTTTCTTGCCGACCGGCACCACGACCGGCAGGGCCATGCAGCGTTCGCCGGCCGAGCCATAGGCGGCGCCCGACAGATCCTTGATCACCTGGTCCATGTCGGCGTCGGGCAGGACGATGCCGTGGTTCTTGGCCCCGCCCATGGCCTGGACCCGCTTATGGTTGGCCGCGCCGGTCTGATAGACATAGTGGGCGATGTCGGACGAACCGACGAAGCTGACGGCATGAACCAGCGGATGGGTCAGGATGGCGTCCACCGCCGTCTTGTCGCCATGCACCACGTTCAGCACCCCGGCGGGCGCTCCCGCCTCCATCATCAGTTCGGCCAGGCGCACCGGCACGGACGGATCACGCTCGGACGGCTTCAGGATGAAGGTGTTGCCCACGGCGATGGCCACGCCGAACATCCACATCGGGATCATGGCCGGGAAGTTGAACGGGGTGATGCCCGACACGACGCCCAGCGGCTGGCGCATCGAATAGACGTCGATGCCCGGCCCGGCGCCCCAGGTGTATTCGCCCTTCAGCGCATGGGGGATGCCGCAGGCGAACTCGATCACCTCCAGCCCGCGCTGGATGTCGCCCTTGCTGTCGGCGATGACCTTGCCGTGTTCCGACGACAGCAGGGCCGCCAGCTCGTCCATGTTCGCCTCGACCAGGCGCTTGAACTCGAACATCACCCGCGCGCGGCGCTGGGGATTGGTGGACGACCAGCCTTCGAAGGCGGCTTGCGCCGACTGGACCGCGCGATCCACCTCGGCCGCCGTGGCCAGTTGCACCCGCGCCTGGACGGCGCCGGTGTTGGGGTCGAACACGTCCGAGAACCGGCCCGAGGCGCCGGTGAAGCCCGCGCCGTCGATGAAATGGTTGATGTCGCGCATGATCGAGCGTCCTCCCTGGAAACGGACGTGTTCTTGTTGGGCGCGGTTTAGACCCGCGTCTGTTCGGGGGCTAGTCCCGCAGCAGTTCGTTGACGCCGGTCTTGGCGCGGGTCTGGGCGTCCACGCGTTTGACGATGACGGCGCAATACAGGCTGGGGCCGCCGTTCGGATCGGGCAGGGAGCCGGGCACCACGACCGAATACGCCGGCACCTCGCCGCGGAACACCTCGCCCGTCGCCCGGTCCACGATCTTGGTCGAAGCCGACAGATAGACCCCCATGGCCAGGACGGCGCCTTCGCGCACGATCACGCCCTCGGCCACCTCGGCGCGGGCGCCGATAAAACAGCCGTCCTCGATGATGGTCGGATTGGCCTGCAAGGGTTCCAGCACCCCGCCGATCCCGGCACCGCCGGACAGGTGCACATTCTTGCCGATCTGGGCGCAACTGCCGACCGTGGCCCAGGCGTCGACCATGGAGCCTTCGTCCACATAGGCGCCGATATTCACGAAGCTGGGCATCAGCACGACGTTGCGGCCGATGAAGGCGCCCTGGCGCGCCACCGCGCCCGGAACCGCCCGGAAGCCGGCCTTTTCGAAATCGGCCTCGGTCCAGCGCGACCATTTGCCGGGAACCTTGTCCCAATAGGGACCGGGCGTGGGATCGCTTAGTCCCATGAAGACATCGACCGGCCCCGCCATGCGATGATTGTCGTTCAGGCGGAAAGACAGCAGCACCGCCTTCTTCAGCCACTGATGCGTGGTCCAGACGCCGTCGGCGCCGCGCGAGGCGACCCGCGCCTGGCCCGAATCCAGCAGGGCCAGGGCCTGTTCGACGGCGTGGCGCGCCTCGCCCTGGGTCGCGGGCGACAGGTCGGCGCGACCGTCCCAGGCGGTCTCGATGACGGATTCCAGGCGAGCGATATCGGTCATGCGGCGGCGTCCTCAGGCAGGGAAAGGTCGGTCAGGAAATCCAGAAGGTCGGGGGCGACGTGGTCGACATGGTCGCCGATCACCTTGCCGTGGCCGTCGCCGATCAGGACGGTGGCCATGCCCAGGGCCTTGGCGGCCTCCAGATTGCGGGGCGTGTCCTCGAACATCGCCGCCTGGCGCGGCTCGAAGCCGAAGCGTTCGATCATCCGGCGATAGGCGGACGGCGCGGGCTTGGGCGTCAGATCGCCGTCCTCGATGGCGAAGACCCCCTCGAAACAGTCGCTCACCCCCAGGCGGGCCAGAACGCGGTGGGCATAGTCGCGCGCGCCATTGGTGAAGACGAAGCGGCGGCCCGGCAGGCGCATCAGCTGTTCGGCCAGGCGGGGGTTGGGCTCCAGCGAATCCATCGGCACATCGTGGACGTCATGCAGGAAATGGTCGGCGTCGATGGTGTAGTTGGCCATCAGCCCGGCCAGGGTGGTGCCGTGCTCGTCCAGGAACTGGCGCTGCAGTACACGGGCGCTGTCGGGGTCCAGGCCCACGGCCTCGACGACATAGGCGTTGATCCGCGCCTGAACCAGATTCATCAGCCCCTGCTCGCGCGGGTACAGGGTGTCGTCCATGTCGAACACCCAGGCCGTAACGTGATCCAGACGGGGGGGCGACAGGTCGATCAAGACGCCTTCACCAGTGTGCCTGCGCCGTGTTCGGTGAACAGCTCGACCAGCATGGCGTGGGGGCGGCGCCCGTCCAGGATGACCACGGCCTCGACGCCCGCGCGCACGGCGGCCATGGCGGTCTCCAGCTTGGGGATCATGCCGCCGGTGGCCACGCCCGTGTCGATCAGCGCCTGCGCGTCATTGATCGTCATCTGGCGGATGATCTGGCCGTCGGCGCCGCGCACCCCCGGCACATCGGTCAGCAGCAGCATGCGCTTGGCGTTCAGGGCGCCCGCGACGGCCCCGGCCACGGTGTCGGCGTTGACGTTGAAGGTCTGGCCATCCTCGGCCACCCCGATCGGAGCGATCACCGGCACCCAGTCGGCGTCGGACACGATCAGCCGCTCGATCAGCTTGGCGTCCACCTTGGTCGGTTCGCCGACGAAGCCCAGATCGACCTCATGTTCGATCATGCTGTCCGGGTCGCGGCGGGTGCGCTTGGTCTTTTCGACCGTCAGCAGGCCGGCGTCCTTGCCCGACAGGCCGACGCCGCGCACATCGGCCTCCTTGCCCGCCACGGTGATCCAGTGGGCGATCTCCTTGTTCACGGCGCCCGACAGGACCATCTCGGCCACCTGCATGGTGTCGGCGTCGGTGACGCGCAGGCCGTCCACGAAGCTGGATTTCACCCCCGCCTTGTCCAGCATGGCGCTGATCTGCGGGCCGCCGCCGTGGACCACGACAGGGTTCACGCCCATCAGCTTCAGCAGCACCACATCGGCCGCGAACTGGCGCGCCACGGCGCTTTCGCCCATGGCGTGGCCGCCGTATTTGATGACCACGGTCTCGCGGTCATAGACCTGGATATAGGGCAGGGCCTCGGCCAGCGTCCGCGCGGTCGCCCAGCCCCGTTCCTCGGATTGGCGTTCGGTCTCTTCCATGATCGGTGCGATAGCGCCGCCCGATGGCGAAGTCACGATGAAACCGGGGCGGTTCCGGGCCGTTCACTTCGGCATGAAGGAAACCGAGATCGACGACCGCGACCTGACGCCGTCCGACCCGACGGACCCGGCCAGCCTGCAGCATGTGGACGCCACCCTGTGTCCCGAATGCCAGGGGGCGGCCGTCCTGCCGACCGGCGAAACCTGTCCGGTCTGCGAAGGGACCGGCAAGGCCGTGGGCCGGACGGGCGGCGGCTGACCCGCGTCCTAATCGGCGTCGGGGAACAGAGCCCCGGCGCGCTGGAATTCGGCATGCAGGGCGTCCAGCAACCTGTGCAGGTCGGCGTGCTCGCCATGACGGGCCAGGTCTAGCAGGACGGCATGAACGCGCGCGACCAGATCGGGCGCGCGGGCGGCCCCGGCGTCCTGACGCCGCAGTTCGGGGCTGAGAAAGGCGTCCACCGCCGCCGCCTGATCCGGTGTCGGGGCCAGCGGTCGGCCCAGGCGCTGGGCCATCGACGCGACCTGTCCGCGCCAGTCGGCCATGAAGTCGTCCCAGCCCATCAGATGACGCGGCAGGCCCCGGCTGGACCGTTCCGCCTCCAGCACATGCCGCAGCCACAGGCGCAGGCCCCGCGCCGGGGCCATGCCGTTGCGGGCGTTCAGGCTGGCGGCGACCTCGCGCGGGTCGCGCACGGGCATGACGATGACCGGGGCGTATCCCGCCGTCTCCAGCGCCCGGCGCCAGAAGGGGAAGAAGCGACACAGGCGCGGGTCTTTCAGCACCACGGCCGGGGCGTCGCCGAACTCGCCCGCCAGCACCCGTCCGGCCTCCTCGGCCCAGGCGGGATCGGCCAGAACCGTCGCATCAAGCGCGCGCCAGTCGTCCCACGCCGACCCCGCCGTCGCCAGCAGCCGGTCGTTGAAGGCGGTGACCACCTGGCTTTCCCAGAAGCCCTTGGGATTATCCTGGGCCGGGCCCATCAGGGTGCGCGGCGCGGCGGCGCCCAGCAGCGCCAGCGTGCCGGCGACCGACGAGGTTCCGCTGCGGTGCATGCCCAGCACCACATAGGCCGTCCGCTCGGTCATGGGTCCTCCCGCGCGCCCCTTAAGTGAGGCCCCTGAGTGAGACCCCGTGCGTCCCGCCTGATCGCAGACGTGGGCCGGCCGTGCAACACGCCCATGGGGCGTCATCGTCTTTCGCCCGATATGCCAGGTGGAGTAGAAGGCCGGATGGCTCTTTATCCCGTCATCATGTGCGGCGGCGCCGGCGCCCGTCTGTGGCCCGCCTCGCGCCCGTCGCGGCCCAAGCAGTTCCTGGCCCTGGTGGGCGAACGCTCGCTGTTCCAGGAGACGGTGGCCCGATGCGCGCCCCTGGCGTCCGGCGCCGGGCGTCTGGTGGTGGTGGCGGGCGTCGCCCATGCCGGCTGGATCGACCGTCAGCTGGCCGATCTGGGCGTCGAGGCGACCGTGCTGCTGGAGCCGGAACCGCGCGATTCCGCCCCGGCCATGGCCGCCGCCGCCGCCTGGATCGCCGCGCGCGATCCGCAGGGCGTGGCCGCCTTCGTCGCCTCGGACCATTTCATCCCCGACCATGACGCCTTCCGCCGCGCCGTGCGCGAGGCGGCCGAGGCGGCGACCGCGGCCGCCCGCATCGTGACCCTGGGGGTGCGGCCGCGCGATCCGTCGTCGGCCTATGGCTATATCAAGCCGGCCGGGCGGGGCCTCAGCGCCGTGGACGCCTTTGTCGAAAAGCCGGATGCGGCGACGGCCGAGGCCTATATCGGCGCCGGCTATCTGTGGAACAGCGGCAATTTCATCGTCTCGGCCGCCACTCTGGTGGATCAGCTGAACCGCCATGCGCCCCAGGTTCTGGCCGCCGCCCAGGCCGCCCTGCCGGACGGCGAGGCCACCGCCCTGACCGACGTCTTCCGCGCCGCGCCCAAGATCTCCATCGACTATGCGGTCATGGAGAAGACCGACGCCGCCAGCGTGCTGGAGGTGGATTTCGAATGGTCCGACCTGGGCGCCTGGGACGCCATCGCCGCCACCGGCGCCGGCTCGGCCGGAACCCAGCTGGTGCTGGACGGCGAGAACTGCCTGATCCGCGCGCCCGAAGGCATGGTGGTCGCCGCCGTCGGCGTGCGCGACCTGGCCATCATCGTCGAGAAGGACGCCGTGCTGGTCTGCGACCTGAACCGCGCCCAGGACGTCAAGGGCGTGGTCGAGGCGCTGAAGGCGGTGGCGCCCGGACGGCTGGATTTCGATGTCGAGGATGCGGTTCCTGCAGGCCCTGCCGGAACCCTGCAATGATCGGCCTGTCGCCCTCGGCCCAGGCCCTGCGCGCCCGTCGCGCCGCGCCGGATGCGGCGCCGGCCCAGCCGTCGGATGTGGCCCTGTGCTACGACGCTTTTCTGGGGCGCGAAGCGGACGAAGGCGGCCTGGCCTATTGGACCGAACGTGTGGCCCAGGGGCTGGATTTCGACGATCTGTGCGCCGCCTTCCGAGACAGCGAAGAGCATCGTCAGTGGCTGCTGACCGGCCCCCGGCCCCTGCTGGACCTGGATCAGATCGACGCCGCCTGGACCGCCTTGAACGACCCGGCCTGGGCCCCGGCGGTCAAGCGCGCGGTGTTCCGCCTGCCCGAAGGTTTCCGCCTGGACCTGGACCCCGACGGACCCGAGCATCGGGCGCAGCAGCTGGCCCTGTGGTCGCGCATCACCGGCCGGGCCGACTATGACGCCGCCAGCGACGAGGACACCCCCGAGATCGGGGCCATGGACGCCGTTCTGCGCCCCGCCTTCTACGCCACCCGCAGCAGCGCCATCGCCGGCGATCACCTGATGGGCATGGGCCGGTTGCTGAAGCTGGCCGATCTGCGCGCCGGCGACCGGGCGCTGGAATACGGCGCCGGTTTCGGCCAGATCGCCCTGGCCTTCGCCCGCACCGGCGTGCGGGTGGATACGGTCGATGTGAACCCCGCCTTCTGTGCGGCGGTGGACCAGCTGGCGGCGCGGTATCAGGTCGAGCTGAAGGCCCATGTCGGCGCCTTTGGCGACAATCCGGCCGGTCAGGCGGCGGCCTATGACCTGATCTATTTCTACGAGAGCTTCCATCACTGCCTGGACGTTCACGCCGTCCTGCCGAAGCTGAAGACCCTGCTGAAACCCGGCGGGCGCATCCTGTTGGGCGGCGAGCCGATTCTGCCGACCGACGACCCGATCACGCCCTATGCCTGGGGCGTGCGGATGGACGCCGAGAACGTGGCCATCATGCGCCAGAGGGGCTGGATGGAGCTGGGGTTCCAGGAGCCCTATCTGTTCGATCTGTTCGCGCGGGCCGGATTCCAGGGCGTCAAACACCCCAGCAGCGATAGCCATTACGCCACCGTCTACGCCTTCACGGCCGTCGACTAACCGACCTTGCGCCCGAAGATGCGCGCGCCGTGGCAGCCGCCGTGGTTGGTGTGCTCCAGCAGGACCTGCTCGATCCCGTGGTCGGTCATCATGGCCATCAGACGGTTCAGGTCATAGTCGTACATCATCATGGCGCCGGGCGGATGCGGCGCCTCGTCCAGCACCCTCAGGGTCTCGCCGTCCCAGGCCGCGCGGCGGGCGGTCTGCAGCGCATGGCCGATGAAGGTCTCGTCCTTGAACAGGGTGAACTGCACCGACAGCACCCCGCCGGGGTTCAGCCGGCCCAGCAGGTCGGCGAACAGGGCGTATCCACGCGGCGGCGGAATATGCTGGAACACGATGACCGAATTGATCCAGTCGAACCGCTGGTCCGTCAGCCGGTCGACATAGGTGATGTTGGCCAGGCGGTGGCGGTTGGCCTCGGCCAGCATGCCGGGCGAGACGTCCACGCCGGTCACCCGGTCCGCCACCTGGGCCAGCGCCCGCGCCAGCCGCCCGACGCCACAGCCGAAATCGACGGCGTGCCCGGCCTCGAACTCTCCGAAATGGCGCACCAGCACGCGGCGCAGATACTGGATCTCCTCCTCGCCCGAGGCCCAGAACTCGGCCAGGGTTTCGGGGGTCAGGTTGCGGCGCAGGAATTTCTCGTGGGTCAGCACGCCGAAGAAGGGTTCGTCATCGCCCAGGATGGCCCAGTCGGCGTCCGTTTCCCTCAGCGACATGTGATCCTCCGACAGGCCTTGCCGCCCCCCGGCGACGGCCCTGCCTAGGCTCTGGGCGCCGTCGAGGCAAGAAAGCGGGCGCGGAAATCACCGACGTGGCCTCGCCCGGCTTCGGCGACCGTCAGCCGGTGCAGGATCGCCAGAACCAGTCCCGTCATGGCCCAGGCCAGCAGGATGTCCGACAGGAAATGCCCGCCGAAGGCCAGCCGGTTCAACGACAGGGCCGCCCCATACAACGCCACGCCCGACGCCAGCAGGATGCGCCCCGGCGCCAGGATCAGCACCGCCCCGGCCATCCAGGCTGCCGAGGAGGCCTCGCCCGAGACGAAGGAGCAGTTGCTGGCGCAGGCGTCGGTGATGCGCCAGGCGGCGGCGAAGGGGGCGTCGCCGCCGAACAGATCGACCTGGATCGGACGCGGCCGGCCCCACCATTCCTTCAGCACCGCATTGACCAGCAGTCCCGGCCCCAACGCCAGCCCGGCCATGACGCACAGGGCCGGCCGCATGACGCCGAGCCGCGATCCCGCCGCGCCGCGACAGGCCCGGCACAGCCGCCAAAGCGCCAGGCCCAGCAAAACGGCCATCACCCAGGTCGAGCTTTTGCGCAGCAGCTTCAGCCCCGGCATGTGCGACGCCGCGAACCCCTGGGCTGGATCGTGGAACAGGCCGCTGACGGCGATGTCGATCTGTGGAAACAGGACGAAAAGCGCGCTGAAGCCCGCGACGGCGCACAGGGCCAGAAGCGGCGCCCCCGCGCGCGGCAGGCGGAACGGTCGCGCGGCGGCCGCCGCGTCAATCGGCGTGGTGGTCATGTCGGTCGCTACCCCCCGGTGGCGTGCCGACAGGTTGGCGCGTCTGAATGACGTCCCGACCACCGTTCCGTTTAGGCCGTGCGAGACTCCGGCGACCGATCGGTCAAATCCCGTCCGTGCCCGTCCCGGGTTTGGCGCGGGTTGATGAAGGCGCTAGATCGACGCCATGCCCGAGCTTCCCGAAGTCGAAACCGTGCGCCGGGGCCTGGAGCCTGTTCTGACGGGCGCCCGGCTGGGCCGCGTGCGCCAGAACCGGCCGGACCTGCGCTTTCCCTTTCCCGAGCGGTTCACCGAACGGCTGGACGGGGCCACGGTTCTGCGGCTGGACCGGCGGGCCAAATATCTGCTGTTCCCGCTGTCGACCGGCGAAACCTGGGTGACCCACCTGGGCATGACCGGCCGCTTCACCCTGGACGGTCAGGAGGTGGGCGAGTTCGAGGACGACGCCCCCATCGGCGCCAAGCACGAACACCTCAGCCTGTGCGCCGCAACGACGGCGGCGACCACGCGGGTCGGCTATGCCGATGCGCGCCGGTTCGGCTTCATGGGACTGATCCCCACCGATGCGGTTTCGGCCCATCCCTGGTTCTCGAGCCTGGGACCGGAGCCGCTGGGCAACGGCTTTTCGGCCGCGCATCTGGCGCAGGCGTTCGAGGGGCGCAGGCAGAACGTCAAGGTCAGCCTGCTGGACCAGAGGATCGTGGCGGGCCTGGGCAACATCTATGTGTGCGAGGCGCTGTATCGGGCGGGGATTTCGCCCCTGACGGCGGCGGGCGCGGTGTCTCGGCCGAAGCTGGAACGACTGGTGGTCGCCATCCGCGACGTGCTGAACGACGCCATCACGGCGGGCGGGTCCACCTTGCGCGACTTCGCCAACGCCGAGGGCGGTCAGGGCTATTTCCAGCACAATTTCGACGTCTATGGCCGCGAGGGCCAGCCGTGCCGCGGCGCGGCTTGCGGCGGCGCGGTGGCGCGGATCGTGCAGGGCGGTCGGTCGACCTTCTTCTGCCCGACCTGCCAGAAGGCCTGACAAAGGGATCAGACCGTGAACCGTCGCCGCCTTCATCTTTGGATCAGCCTGCTGGTCGGCGTTCTGGTCTGGGGCGCCTATTTCGCGCGCGTCGCCCTGGCCGTTCGGGACGGAGACGTGGGCGGGCTGGTCTATTGGTTCGTGGGCGCTCTGGCGGTGGTGCTGGTGGCCGAGACGGTGCTGAGCGGCGCGGTCGCCTGGCTGTTGCGGCGACGCATGCGGGCGCTGGACGACGGCCCCACCCTGATGGCCGCGCTGAAGGCCGGGCATGTGGCGCTGATGCTGCTGGTCGGCCTGGTCCTGCTGGCGGCGGCGGTGCTGGCGATCGCGGCAGGCATGGGGGCGGACCTGGGTCTGGGCGCCGCGCGTGGCCAGGCGGTGCTGGCCAACGCCCTTTTGGCCATGGTGGTGATCGCCGAACTGACCCGCGCCGGCCTGACCCTGGCGCTGATGCCGCGCGGCTGACGGTTTCCCCGCCGCCCACGAGCCGCTAGACCGGGCGCGCGAAACAGGAGGCCCCCATGACCGACGCCTATGACACCCTGCTGATCGAACGGCACGCCGACGGCTATGCGGTGGTGACGCTGAACCGGCCCGAGGCGCTGAACGCCCTGAACTCGGCCCTGTTCGCCGATCTGGCGGCCTTTCTGGATGCGGTGGAGCAGGACGACAGCGTCCGCTGCCTGATCCTGACCGGCTCGGGCGACAAGGCGTTCGCGGCCGGCGCCGACATCAAGGAGATGGCCGACCAGACCTACGCCCAGATGTATTCTGGCAATTTCTTCGCCCTGGGCCACGACCGGATCACGCGGTTCAGGAAGCCGATCATCGCCGCGGTCAACGGCTTCGCCCTGGGCGGCGGGTGCGAACTGGCCATGCTGTGCGACTTCATCATCGCCTCGGACAAGGCCAAGTTCGGCCAGCCGGAGATCAACCTGGGCGTGGCGCCGGGCATCGGCGGGTCGCAGCGGCTGACCCGCCTGGTCGGCAAGTCCAAGGCCATGGACATGGTTCTGACCGCTCGGATGATGGACGCGGCCGAGGCGGAACGGGCGGGGCTGGCCAGCCGCGTCTTCCCGCACGACACCCTGATGGACGAGGCGCGCAAGATCGCCGCCCGCATCGCGGCGCAAAGCCCGCTGGCGATCATGGCCAACAAGGAGATGATCAACGCCGCCCTGGAGACCACCCTGACGCAAGGGGTCCAGTTCGAGCGCCGTCTGTTCCACAGCCTGTTCGCCTTCGAGGACCAGAAGGAAGGCATGGCGGCCTTCGTCGAGAAGCGGAAGCCGGCGTTCAAAGGCAGGTAGGCGGTAGGCAGTAGGTCTTAGGCAGTAGGGACGATGCGGCCCCGCCTGCGAACACCCGCCACGGTCAGAGCCGCAACCTCCTACTGCCTACTGCCTTCTGCCTAAGACCTACGACCTTCTTCCGACCCTTGATCCCCGCGCCCCATTCCGCTATAGCCGCGCGCTCTTGAGATTTCTGCGCCGTGGACGTGTGGTCTACGGCGTTTTCCGTTCGAAGGTTTGACTGATGGCCAACAACCCCGGCGCCCGCAAAGCGATCCGCAAGATCGAAGCCCGCACCGAAGTGAACAAGGCGCGCCGTACGCGCGTCCGCACCTTCCTGCGTAAGTTCCAGGAAGCCGTTTCGGGCGGCGACCAGGCGGCCGCCAAGACCGCCTTCGTCGAGGCCCAGTCGGAACTGATGCGCGCCGTCTCCAAGGGCGTGGTTCACAAGAACACCGGCTCGCGCAAGGTGTCGCGTCTGGCGGCTCAGCTGAAGAAAATGGCCGCCGCCTGATCCGGCCGCCTGCGGACGGGCCTTCACCGGCCGGTCACATGAAAGTCGAATGATTTCAACGGCGAGGGCGCATCGGCTCCCTCGCCGTTCGCACATCCGCGTCTAAGCGCTCGACCTGAAAATCGTACTCGCCAATGTGGCGAAAGAGACATTTTCCCAAGCCGTCGGGGGCTTTACCGGAGTCAACAAATTTAACTTCGAATCAGGTCGAGAATCTGCGTTGACCGCTCTCCCGCCGGGCGTAAGTTGAGCCTCTAACGCCCTTCCATCCTCCTACGGATGAAGACGGCGCGGAACGATGTTTCGCGTCGCGGGGGATTGTCTGTTCGAGAGTACGGCCCCGCCGGCGAAACCCGTTTCGCCGGACAGGAGAAGTCGTCCCCGGCGGATCGGTCCTCGAAGGCGCGTCGGTTCGGTTGGATGACTTTCTGCGCTGGAGGGCGGGTGACCATGACGGGGGCTACGGCGATGTCTGGAATGACGGATCCCGACCGCATCTGGAGCGAGGCCGCCACGCGCCTGCGCGCCGAGATCGGCGAAGGGCCCTTCAGCTCCTATATCGCCCCGTCCGCCGTGCGCGTGGACGGCGCCGGCCAGCTGGTGCTGGTCACGCCCACCGCCTATGCCCGCGACTGGGTGCGCAAGAACGCCCTGCGCCGCATGAACGAGCTGTGGCTGGGCCTGGACGGCCTGAACCGCCGGCTGGACGTGCGCTGCCGGGCCGAGGTGGGGTCGGCCCCGCCGGCCGCCGCCATGGCCGCCGCCGCGCCCGCGGGCCTTCAGCCGATGGCCCTGTCTGGCCCGATCTCGGCCCCGGTCACCGACGGCGCCCGCGCCGTGCGCGCGGCGGGCCTGCAGGACCGGCTGACCTTCGACAGCTTCGTTCAGGGCGACAGCAACGCCTTCGCCCTGGCCATCGCGCGCCAGACGGCCAGCTGGGCCGACGGCCATTTCAACCCGATCTTCTTCTGCGGCCCCTATGGCTACGGCAAGACCCACCTGCTGAACGCCATCGCCTGGGAGGCCCAGCGCCTGCGCCCCGACGCCAAGGTGGTCTATCTGACGGCCGAGCGTTTCCTGTCGACCTTCGTCAAGGCGATGCAGGACCGGGCCACCGCCGCCTTCAAGGAAAGCCTGCGCGGCGCCGACATGCTGCTGCTGGACGATGTGCAGTTCGTGGGCGGCAAGGCCAGCACTCAGGAAGAACTGCTGTCCACCCTGACGGCCCTGATCGAGGACGGCAAACGCATCGTCCTGTCGGGCGACCGCCCGCCCACGGCCATGAGCGAGATCGAGCCGCGCCTGCGCAGCCACCTGGCCGCCGGCCTGACCTGCCCGATCGAGCCGGGCGGCCGCGACCTGAAGATCGCCGTGGCCCGCAACCGCCTGTCGGCCCTGGCCGGCCTGGGCGTGGTGACCGGCGAGGCCCAGCCCGAGGTTCTGGATCGTCTGGTGGACCGCACCCCCGGCTCGATGCGCGAGCTGGAAGGCGCGGTGAACACCCTGGCCGCCGCCGTCGGGCGCCGCCTGTCGGACGTGACGGTCGAGGAAGCCCAGGCCCTGCTGGGCGCCGCCCTGCGCGGCGGGCCGGAGCGCCGCATCACGGTCGACGAGATTCAGAAGACGGTGGCCGAGCATTTCGCCCTGAAGCAGGCCGATCTGCTGAGCGAACGGCGCACCCGCTCGGTCGCCCGCCCGCGCCAGATCGCCATGTATCTGTGCAAACAGCACACGACCCGCTCCTATCCCGACATCGGCCGCCGTTTCGGCGGGCGCGACCACACCACGGTCCTGCACGGCGTGCGCAAGATCGAGGAGCTGATGGCCGCCGACGAACAGATCGCGCGCGACGTCGAGGCGCTGACGCGCAAGCTGCGGGGCTGATGGCGTCGTGAGCCGCCATGATCGGACCGAGATCCGGCTGGCGGCGCTGGAGGCGGAATATCGGAGCCTTCTGATACCGGCCCTGCGCGCCTGCGCCGCCGGGCGTTGGGGCCTGCTGAACGACGTTGATCCCGCCGATCCGGTCATGGCGCGCCTGCGGCCGCCGGAAGCCGAAGCCTTGGAGGCCCTGGGCGACCGGATCGCGAGCCTCCGTTTGACCCTGGGCGTGGCCGAAGCCTTCCCGCTGCATCAGCGTCTGATGCATGAACGCGGGCTGCGCGGAGACAATATTCCGGGCGAACCCAGGCGGGCGCGTCTGTGGCTAACCGAATTGGGCGAGACCTGACCCGTTGCCCCCTGCGCCCAATCCGCTAGTGTCCTAGGCCCTTAATATACGGCGACGGTTTTGAGTCGTCGGCACGGGCGAAGACGACACATGCAGCTGACCATCGAACGATCCGCGCTCCTGAAGGCCCTGGGCCATGTGCAGAGCGTGGTCGAACGCCGCAACACCATTCCGATCCTGTCCAATGTGCTGCTCAGCGCCGGACGCGACCGCCTGTCGTTCGCCGCGACCGACCTGGACATGGAGATGGTCGACGAGGCCGAGGCCCAGGTGAATGTCGAGGGCCAGATCACGGCCCCGGCCCACACCCTGTATGAAATCGTGCGCAAACTGCCCGACGGGGCTGAGGTGTCGCTGACCTATTCGGGCGACGATCCGCGGCTGGTGGTGTCGGCGGGGCGGTCGAAATTCAACCTGCCGGTCCTGCCGGCCGGCGACTTCCCGGTCATGTCGGCCGACGCCTCGGGCGTGCGTTTCAGCCTGGCCAAGGACGATCTGGCCCGCCTGATCGACAAGACCCGCTTCGCCGTCTCGACCGAGGAGACGCGCTACTATCTGAACGGCCTTTATCTGCACACGGTGGCCGAAGGCGGCGTGCCGCTGCTACGCGCCGTGGCCACCGACGGCCACCGTCTGGCCCTGGCCGAAACCCCGGCGCCCGAAGGCGCGGCCGGCGGTCCCGGCGTCATCGTGCCGCGCAAGACGGTGGATCAGGTCCGCCGCCTGCTGGACGACGGTTCGGGCCCGGTCGAGGTCCAGGTCTCGGCCCAGAAGATCCGTTTCGAGTTCGGCGAGGCGTCCCTGACGTCCAAGGTGATCGACGGCGCCTTCCCCGACTATCTGCGCGTCATTCCCAAGGGCAATGACAAACAGGCCGACATCGACAACGCCGTCTTCGCCTCGGCCGTCGATCGCGTGGCCACCATCTCGGCCGAGAAGAGCCGGTCGGTGAAACTGGCCTTCGACAACGACCGGGTGAAGCTGACCGTACGCAACATGGAGGCCGGTCAGGCCGAGGAAGAGGTCGAGATCGGCTATTCCGAGGAGCCGTTCGAGATCGGCTTCAACGCCCGCTATCTGCTGGACGTGGCCGGCCAGATCACCGGCGAGACGGCCATGTTCAAATTCGCCGACCCGGCCTCGCCGACCCTGGTGCTGGATCCGGGCGATCCGGGCGTCCAGTATGTGCTGATGCCGCTGAGGGTGTGATCGGGTCTTGCCCGCAAATCCTGAACGTCTGGTCCTGGTCGCATCGCGGCTGAAGCTGCTGCTGGTTCTGGCGGTTCTGTTGGCCGCCTTGGCTGTCGGCTTGTGGGTCATCGGCATGACCGATGACGGCTGGACGGCGGCCTGGAGCTGGATCGGCGTTCTGGCGCTGGGGCTGGGCGCCATAGCCGCCCTGATCCAGACGTTTCGTCCGTCGCGCCTCGTTCTGACGCCCGAAGGGTTCGCCATCGAGGGCATGATCCCTGTCGGCCTTGTGGCTTGGAGCGACGTAGAGGCCTTTGTCGTGTTCTCCAGCCCGCCCGACGCGGATGGACATGGCGAGGTTCCGCCGCAACCCGCATGGCGATTGAAGCCGGACTCTGAACACAGGGATGGAATGACCTCACGCCTGGTCCGCCTCGTGGGCGATATCGACGGCAGTCTGCCGACCTATCTGGGCCGGTCGCCTGAGGAGATGGTGGCTTTGATGGAAGACTGGCGCCGCCGCTATAGCTGAGATCGCAGCGACGCCCTCTTATCAAGCGATAGGGTCGCCAGTATGCGTGGAGGCATGATTGCGGCGTTGACCCTCACCGACTTCCGCTCCTACGCCGGGGCGTCGCTGGCGCTGACGGGTCAGCCGCTGGTGCTGTTCGGGGCCAATGGGGCGGGCAAGACCAATGTGTTGGAGGGCTTAAGCCTGTTCACGCCCGGCAAGGGCTTGCGCGGGGCGACGGCGGCCGAGATCGGGCGGCGGGAGCCGGGCGAGGCGGTCGGGCGGGCCTGGGCCGTGGCCCTGACGCTGGAGACGGGGGACGGCGAGGCGAGGCTGGGCACGGGCGTGCAGGCGGCGGGCGCGGCGCGGCGGGTGGTGCGGATCGACGGCGAGACGGCCCAGCCGGGGAGGCTCTTGGACTTCCTGCGGCCCGTCTGGGCGACGCCGGAGCAGGACCGGCTGTTTTCCGACGCGCGGGCCGCGCGGCTGAAATTCTTCGACCGGCTGGTGTTCGCGGCGGACCCCGATCATGCGGCGACGGTGGCCGCCTATGAGAAGGCGCTGCGCGAACGTCTGCGGCTGCTGACCGAAGGGGCCGAAGGCCGGGCCGCGGACCCGTTGTGGCTGGATGCGCTGGAGCAACGTCTGGCCGAGGCGGGCGCGCGGGCAGCGACCGCGCGGGCCGGGGCGCTGACGGCCCTGCAGGCGGCCATCGACGCGCGGGCGGACCGGCCGTTTCCCCAGGCCGATCTGGGCCTGTACGGCGAGGCCGAGCGGATGGCGGGCGAGGGCGCTGACGAAGCGGACCTGATCGCGGTGATCGGCGAGGGCCTGGCGCGCAGCCGGGGCCGCGACGCGGCGGCCGGGCGGTCGCTGTATGGGCCGCACCGCAGCGACCTGACCGCCCTGCACCGCGAGAAGAACCGCCCCGCCGCCGAGGGGTCGTCAGGCGAGCAGAAGGCCCTGGCCCTGAACCTGATCCTGGCCCAGGCGACGCGGTTGAAGGATCAGGCGGCGGCCCCCGTCCTGCTGCTGGACGAGGCGCCGGCGCATCTGGACGCCGGCCGGCGCGCGGCCCTGTTCGACGAGATCGCGGCCCTGGGTTTGCCCGCCGTCCTGACCGGTACCGAACGGCCCCTGTTCGAGGCGCTGGAAGGCCGGGCCCAGTTCGTTCAGGTGGCGGGCGGGGCGTTCCAGGCCGGGTGATCCTTGCCATTTCTTGCCATGGCGCGCATCCTGGCCGCATGGCCACGATGAACATCTCCCTGCCCGACGAGCTGAAGGAATTCATTGACCAGCAGGTCGCGGAACACAGCTTCATGACCAGCAGCGAATACATCCGCTCGCTGGTGCGCAAGGCGCATGCGGTCGCCAAGCTGCGGGCGCTGGTTCAGGAAGGACTGGAGTCCGGCCCGACCATCCCGATGGATGAGGCCTGGTTCGAGGGCAAGCGGGCGCGCATCAGGCAGGCGATCAAGAAGGCCGGATGAGCGGCAAATCCTTTTCATCCGGCCCAGGGCCGATGCGGAATTCGACGAGGCGTTGGACCGATATCTGCTGGAGGCCGGCCCAGGGATCGCCCAGCGATTTCTCGACGCGGTCGAGGACGCCCATGCCCTGATCGCGGATGCGCCAAGCATAGGCGCGCCTGACCTTGGCCGACAGATGGCGATGGACGGCTTGCGCGTCTGGAAGGTCGCGGGTTTTCCGTATCAGGTCCTCTATCTGGACGGCGACGCCGGGGTCGAAATCGTGCGCTTCCTGCACGGACATCGGGACGTGCCGAACGCCTTGATGGACGACGTGGACTAGCCCCCCCTTTCGGCTCGCAATTTCGGCCCGGATTTCCTATATTTCGAGGCGTTCGGCGCCGGGGTTTCCGGTGTCGATTCGTGCGGCCTGATCGCCGCCCCTGGCCGTCCCGACGCGGGACCTTTGACCGACGATTTCATGACCGACGAAACCGCCGCCTCGCCCGAATACGGCGCCGATTCCATCAAGGTTCTCAAAGGGCTGGATGCCGTTCGCAAACGGCCGGGCATGTATATCGGCGACACCGACGACGGTTCGGGCCTGCACCACATGGTCTATGAGGTGGTGGACAACGCCATCGACGAGGCTCTGGCCGGGCACGCCGATCTGGTCGAGGTGATCCTGAACGCCGACGGTTCGGTCACCGTCACCGACAACGGGCGCGGCATTCCCACCGCCATCCACGCCGAAGAAGGCGTTTCGGCTGCCGAGGTCATCATGACCCAGCTGCACGCCGGCGGTAAGTTCGACCAGAACAGCTACAAGGTGTCCGGCGGCCTGCACGGCGTGGGCGTTTCGGTGGTCAACGCCCTGTCGGACTGGCTGACGCTGAAGATCTTCCGCGACGGCCAGGTGCACGAGATGCGCTTTGAGCGCGGCGACACGGCCAAATCTCTGGAGGTCACCGGCACGGCGCCGATCCGCGAGACGGGCGACAAGGCGGGCCAGCCGCTGACCGGCACCCAGGTCACCTTCTTCCCGTCGCTGACGACCTTCAGCCACATCGATTTCGACCTGAAGACGCTGGAGCACCGCCTGCGGGAGCTGGCCTTCCTGAACTCGGGCGTGCGCATTCGCCTGGCCGACCATCGCGGGGCCGAACCGTTCGAGGAGATTTTGCACTATGAGGGCGGGGTCGAGGCCTTCGTGCGCCACCTGGACAAGTCCAAGTCGCCGATCCTGAAGGACGTCATCGTCATTCGCGGCCTGAAGGACGGGATCGAACTGGATCTGGCCCTGTGGTGGAACGACGGCTACCACGAGACCATGCTGTGCTTCACCAACAACATCCCGCAACGGGATGGGGGCACGCACCTGTCAGCCTTCCGGGCGGCCCTGACGCGGGTCATGGGCGGCTATATCGACCAGGCCGGCGCCGCCAAGAAGGAGAAGGTCAGCGTCACCGGCGAAGACGCGCGCGAGGGCCTGACCTGCGTGCTGTCGGTCAAGGTGCCCGATCCGAAATTTTCGAGCCAGACCAAGGACAAGCTGGTCTCGTCCGAAGTGCGCCCGGCGGTCGAGGGCCTGTGCCAGGAAGGCCTGGCCCAATGGTTCGAGGAGCATCCGGTCGAGGCCAAGATGATCGTCTCCAAGATCGTCGAGGCCGCCGCCGCGCGCGAGGCGGCGCGCAAGGCCCGCGAACTGACCCGGCGCAAGTCGGCGCTGGAGATCAGCAGCCTGCCGGGCAAGCTGGCCGATTGTCAGGAACGCGATCCGGCCAAGTCCGAACTGTTCATCGTCGAGGGCGACAGCGCCGGCGGCAGCGCCAAACAGGCGCGCAACCGCGAGAACCAGGCGGTCCTGCCCCTGCGCGGCAAGATCCTGAACGTCGAGCGGGCGCGGTTCGACCGCATGCTGTCGTCGGACCTGATCGGCACCCTGATCCTGGCCCTGGGCACGGGCATCGGGCGCGACGACTTCAACGCCGACAAGCTGCGCTATCACAAGATCATTCTGATGGCCGACGCCGACGTGGACGGCGCCCACATCCGCACGCTGCTGCTGACCTTCTTCTATCGCCAGATGCCGGAACTGATCGAGCGCGGGCATGTCTTCATCGCCCAGCCGCCGCTCTACAAGGTGATGAAGGGCAAGCAGCACCGCTATCTGAAGGATCAGGCGGACATGGACGCCTATCTGATCGAAGAGGGTGTGTCCGAGGCCGAGCTGGACCTGCCCTCGGGCGAACGTCGCACCGGCATGGATCTGCAGGCCCTGGTGCGCGAGGCCAAGGCCTTCCGCGCCGGTGTTGATCGCCTCAGCCAGCGGGCCCCGGCCTTCGCCATCGAACAGGCGGCCCTGGCCGGACTGTTCGCCGAAGAGGGCGGCGATGCGGCCCGCGCGGCGGCCCGCCTGAACCTGTATGCCGAAGAGGGCGACGGCCCCTGGGCGGGCGAGACGGCGGCCCAGGGCGCGATCGCCTTCGCCCGGTCGCGCCGGGCGGTGACCGAGCGCATCGTGCTGGAAGAGACGCTGATCCGTTCGCTGGACGCGCGGCGCCTGGCCGAACGGGCGGTGGGCTTCGACGGGGTGTTCGACGCCCCGGCCGTGTTCCGCCGCAAGGACAAGTCGGTGACCATTCGTGGTCCGATCGACCTGCTGAACGCCGTGCTGGACGCCGGCAAGAAGGGCCTGACCATCCAGCGCTACAAGGGCCTGGGCGAGATGAACCCCGAACAGCTGTGGGAGACGACGCTGGACGCCAACGCCCGCACCCTGTTGCAGGTCAAGGTGGACCACGCCGACGACGCCGACGATCTGTTCGCCAAGCTGATGGGCGATGTGGTCGAACCGCGCCGCGAGTTCATCCAGGAGAACGCCCTGGACGCGGCCGTGGACGCCTAAAGGCGTCCTGCGGGGTTAGCGCAGGCTGGCCAGATAGGCCGCCATCGACGGCCAGGTCGGCGGATCGGCGCGGTTGCCGTCGCAGGCGACTTCCTTGATCGATTCGATCAGGCTGTTGCGCGGCACGGCCTCGTACTCGGCGCCGTCTTCGTCATAGGCGTCCATCTCGGCGCCATTGTCGTATTCGGCGGTGCGGACCAGGCGGAACCGCTGGTCGGCGCAGTTGAAGGCATAGGTCTGGACCCGATAGGCGCGGCTGGACCCGGCGACGGGCGCGCGGGCGACCTTGATGGTGGTGTCGTTTCCGGTCTGGACGACCGAATCCCCGTCGGCCAGATAGATGTACTGGCTGCTGCGCGAGATCGGGTTCCAGTCCTCGGCGGCGGCGGTTCCAGCGGTGGCGATCGCGGCGGCCGCGATGGCGATGCGGATCATGGTTTTCATCAAACTACCCCGAGCGGCCATGAAGATTTCGAGTTTGTCACACGATCACAGCGTGGATTTCAACCATTCGCCGCCACTTGGCCCCGATCCTGCGACAGTATGAACGGATGCTGCGCGCTCTGATCCTGATCCTGTCGGTCGCCGTCCTAGCCCTTGGGGCGCCTGCGGGCGCCGCCACGTCCTTTCGGTCCGACCGTATCCTGGTGGAAAGCCGGGGCCAGGGGCCCGACGTCATCCTGATTCCGGGTCTGGCCTCGACCTCCGATCTGTGGCGGCGCACGGCGGATCGGCTGGACGACCGCTATCGCGTGCATCTGGTCACGGTGCGCGGTTTCGGCGCCATCCCGGCCGGCGCCAACGCCCAGGGCGCGATCAGCGCCCCGGCGGCAGCCGAAATCCGCCGCTACATCACCCAGAACCGGCTGGAGCGGCCCGCCCTGATCGGACATTCGCTGGGGGGGCAGATCGCGCTGCGCGTGGCGGCGGATGGCCGTGGCGGCATCGGCCGGGTCATGGTGGTGGACGCTTCGCCCTTCTTTCCGTCGCTGGTCCGTTCCGACGTCCGGTCCCAGGACATCGAGCCCTTGGCGCGCATCGCCTATTCGACCCTGCTGCTTCTGGGCGACGAGGTTCTGGCCGACCAGGCGCGCAGCCTGGGGGCGGAACTGGGCGGGGCCTCTGACGTCGTCTTCGGCGCCCTAGGCTGGCAGGGCGGCGACCGCCGGGTTCTGGCCCAGGGGCTGTATGAGGTGATGACCGCCGACCTGCGCCGTCGTCTGGCCGACATCACCGCGCCGGTGACCGTCGTCTATGGCTGGAGCGCCAATGAAATGAACCCCCGCGCCCAGGTCGACGCCCTGTTCCGCGCCGGTTACCGCAACCTGCGCGCGCCGGCCCGGTTCGAGCGGATCGAAGGCGCCGAACACATGGTCATGGTCGATCAGCCCGTCCGCTTCCAGGCGGCGCTGGAGCGGTTTCTGACGCCCCAAGGCTAAAGCGCGGCCAGCACATCCAGCACCGCCTTGCCATAGCGCTCCAGTTTGCCGGCGCCGACGCCGGGGATGCGGGCCAGGGCCGACAGGTCGCGCGGCGGGGCGGCGGCGATCTCGACCAGGGTGCGGTCCTGGAAGATGACATAGGGCGGCACATGCTGTTCGGCCGCCCGTTCACGGCGCCAGGCCCGCAGCGCCTCGAACCGGGCGCGGGTGTCGGCGTCCAGCGCCTCGGCCGCCAGGTTCCGCCCGGCGTTGCGGCGCGGCCGGTCGGCGCGGTCCGGGCGGGCGCGGGGCCGCCGCACCTGAATGGCGCGCTGGCCGCGATAGACGGCGCGGACGTCATCGGCCTCGCCCAGCCGCAGGATGGGCTTGCCTTCATTGGGGTCTTCCAGCAGCAGCCCCTCGAACATCAGATGATCGATCACCGCGCGCCAGGCGGCCAGGTCCAGATCGGCGCCGATGGCCCAGGTCGACAGGGCCGTCTCCCACGGCTGGACGTCCTTGGTGCGGCCGGTCAGGTGGTCGATCACCCGGCCCCGGCCATAGCGTTCACCCAGCCGTTGCACCGCCGCCAGGGCCTTCTGGGCGGGCACGGTGGCGTCGTCCAAGGCCGGCGGCTCGCCGCAGATATCGCAGACGCCGCACGGTTCGGCGTCGGTCTCGCCGAAATAGCGCCTGACCGCCTGGGGCCGACAGGTCGCGCCGTCCAGCATGGCGAACAGCTGGCGCACCTTGCGCACCTGGGCGGCCTTGACCGCCTCGTCCATGGCCCGGCCCTCCAGCCGGCGCAGGCTCCAGGCGATGTCGGACGGGCCGTACAGGGTGATGCCCTCGGCCGGGTCGCCGTCACGCCCGGCGCGGCCGATCTCCTGCCAATAGGCTTCCAGCGATCCGGGCGGATCGGCGTGGATAACGAAGCGGACGTCCGGCTTGTCCACCCCCATGCCGAAGGCGATGGTGGCCACCATGACCGCCGCATCCTCGGCCAGGAACCGCTCCAGCCGCCGGTCGCGCTCGGTCCCGTCCAGGCCGGCGTGATAGGCGATGGCGTTGACCCCGGCGTCCCTCAACGCCTGGGCCACCCGCTCGCAGCCGTCGCGGCTGCCGCAATAGACCACCCCCGCCTTGCCCCGGCGTTCGCGCACCAGATCGACCACGGCGGCGTCTGCGCGGGCGCGCGATGCGCTTTCCTTCGGGACCGCCGACAGTTGCAGGTTCGGGCGGGCGAAGCTGTCGACGAAGACCCGCGCCTCGGTCAGGCGCAGCGAGGCCAGGATGTCGTCGCGCGTCCTCTGATCCGCCGTGGCCGTCACCGCCATGCGCGGTACGCCTGGGAACAGTTCGGCCAGACGCCCCAGGGTGCGATAGTCGGGGCGGAAATCATGACCCCACTGAGACACGCAGTGGGCCTCGTCGATGGCGATCAGCGACAGAGGCAGGTCGCGCAGCCGGTCCTGGGTATGCGGCTGGGCCAGGCCCTCGGGCGAGACATACAGCAGGTCCAGTTCGCCAGCCCTTGCGGCGCGCCAGACGGCGGCGCGGTCGTCCATCGACAGGCCGGAATCCAGCCGTGCGGCGCGCACCCCCTGCTGTTTCAGCGCCTCGACCTGATCGGTCATCAGCGCGATCAGCGGCGACACCACCAGACCCAGGCCGGATCGCAGGATGGCGGGAATCTGATAGCAGACGCTCTTGCCCCCGCCGGTCGGCAGTACGGCCAGGACATCGCGCCCGGCCAGGGCCTGGGCCACCACCTGGGCCTGCAGTCCGCGAAAGTCGCCGTGGCCCCACACGCGGCGAAGCAGATCGCGCGCCGCGCCCAGATCGTCGGCGGCGGGCAGGGTGGACGAGTCGGCGGGCATGGGGGGCTAAGTGCCTGATTTGTTCCGGGGTGTCACGCCAGCGATCCCTCCCCCGCCCGCGGGAAAAGGATGGATACGAAAAACGCCCCGCCGGGGACCGACGGGGCGCTTGTTCTTTGGGCCTTCGCCTGGATCAGGCGTTGGCGGCCGCAGGCGTCTGGGCGGCGCGGGTGAAGGCCAGGGCGATCAGACGATCCCAGCCCAGCAGCGACACCAGATGGGCGTAGATCTGGCCCAGGGCGCCGTTGTCGCGCAGTTCGGCCAGCTTCTCGGCCGGCATGGCCTTCAGCTTGTCTTCCGAAATGGCGAAATACTCGGCCAGCTTCTGAGGCTCGCCCGCCGTGCCATCGGCGTTGCGCGGGGTGAAGTTGGCTTCGCGCACCTCGAACAGGTCCAGATCGGTCAGCAGCTTGACGAAGCTGTCGGTGCGCTGACGCTCCTGTTCGAAATTGTTGCAGAACTCCATCGCCTGCTTCGTGTAGTCGCTGGGCTGGCCATCGACGAACAGCGGGGTGTCGCCGCCTTCGGTCAGGAAGGACGCGGTGCGGTCGATGCACAGGATCAGGCGCTTCTGCACGTCGTCATTGGCGAAGACGAACGGATAGCGACGGACATAGGCGGGGATGTAGGCGTCGGCGCGGAACTGGCCGTTGTCCTCGATGTAGAAGTTTTCGCCGGCGCGCAGGCCCATGACCGCGACGGGCTGCTTCTGGGTCTCGCCGATGAAGATCACCGGATACGACAGGGCCGCCGGCGCGAACTCGGTCACCGTCAGCGGCACCAGGTTCGACGTGCCGACAAAGCCATAGGGCTTGTCGACGGCCGTGACGCCCAGCTTGCCGTGCTGCTCCAGGTTCAGCGGCTCGGGCTGGTTGTAGAAGAGGACGTTGCCGGACATCTGGCCGGGCGCTTGGGTCGTGTCGGTCATGAAGAGACGGGGCTCGGAAAACGGGAAAGTCGGGCCTTCTATCCCATGGCCGCCTTCGCCGCAAACCCGCCGATGCGCGCGGGCGGTTGCAGCGCGGGGAATGGGGCACTAGCTGTGGCTCATGGGCGCCTCCTGCGATCACGATCACGCCGCCTCGGGTCTGAACGAAGCCGACACGCTTCAGGCCCTGGATGCGGCCGAAACGGCCTGTGCGGCCGATGGCGAACGCATGACCGCGCCGCGCCGGCGGGTGCTGGACCTGCTGTTGCGGGCGGGCGAGCCGATGAAAGCCTATGATCTGATCGCCCAGTTCGGCCAGGACGGCCAGGCGGCCAAGCCGCCCACCGTCTATCGCGCGCTGGAGTTTCTGGAACGGCGCGGCCTGGCGCACCGGATCGCCTCCATCAGCGCCTATGTGGCGTGCAGCCACGGCGCCGACGACCATGCGGCGGCCTTTCTGATCTGCGACTGCTGCGGCGCAGCGCAGGAGATCGCCGCCCCCTTGAGCGACGGCCTGCGCCATGCGGCGGAAGGCGCCGGCTATGTCATCGACCGCACCACGATCGAGGCGCACGGGCGGTGTCCCGACTGCCGCGTTCCGGCCTGAGCCCAGCCTTGACCGACCCGCGCCGCCTGACCGTCGACCTGCCCGCGCGCGGCGGCGCCATGGCCGTGCTGGAATGGGGTGACCCCGGCCGGCCGGTCGACCTGGTCTTCGCCCACGCCAACGGGTTCAACGCCCTGACCTGTCGCGCGCTTCTGGCGCCCCTGGGCGACCGGTTCCGGGTCTGGGCCCCCGACCTGCGCGGTCATGGGGCGACCCGCCTGCCGACGCCGATCACGGGCCGGCGCGGCTGGTCCGACCACGCCGGCGACCTGGCGGCCCTGCTGGACCGGATCGACGGCCCGCCGGCGGTCCTGGCCGGCCATTCCATGGGCGGGACCTCGGGCCTGCTGGCCGCCGCCGACCGGCCGGATCGGGTGCGCGGCCTGGTCCTGGCCGACCCGGTGATCTGGAGCCGGCCGGCCGTCCTGGCCTTCAACGCGCCGCTGCTGCGCGGCCTGCCCGAACGCATTCCCCTGGTCGCCGCCGCCCGCCGCCGCCGGGCGCGGTTCGACAGCCGCGACCAGGCCATGTCCGCCTATCGCGGCCGCGGCGCCTTCAAAGGCTGGCCGGACGACGTCCTGGCCGACTATCTGACCGACGGCCTGGTCCCGGCGCCCGAGGGCGGCCTGGTCCTGACCTGCGACGCCGACTGGGAGGCGTCCAACTATGCGGCCCAGGGGCACGATCCCTGGCGGGCCATGGCGCGGATCACCGCCCCGATCCACATCCTGAAGGCCGAGACCGGATCGACCTGCCGCGTCACCCCGTCCTCCCGCCGCCCCCAGGTGCGGGTCCAGACGGTTCCGGGCGGAACCCATTTCCTGCCCATGCTCCATCCGGAGTTGGTGCGAGACGCCCTGGCCTCCATGCTGGAGGCGACCGGCCCCGCCTGACCCGCGTCATGGCGCCGCTTTGCCCCCGGCGCCGCTTGGGCTAGGCAAGGGGCCGACAAGACCACAGACGGGGTAGGAAAGATGCGCGTACTGGTTCTGGGCGGGGACGGCTTCTGCGGCTGGCCCACGGCGCTGCACCTGTCGGCGCGCGGCTGGGACGTGACCATCGTCGACAACCTGAGCCGCCGGAATATCGACAACGAACTGGAGGTCCAGTCCCTGACCCCCATCCGCACCATGGGCGAGCGGATCGCCGCGTGGAAAGAGGTCAGCGGCAAGACCATCGACTTCGTCAATATGACGGTCGGCAAGGAGTTTGATCGCCTGGTCGCCCTGATCCGCGACTGGGCGCCGGACAGCGTGGTCCATTTCGCCGAACAGCGGGCGGCCCCCTATTCGATGAAGTCGGCGCGGCACAAGCTCTACACCGTCGACAACAATCTGAACGCCACCAACCACCTGTTGGCCGCCATCGTCGAGAGCGGGCGCGACGTGCATCTGGCGCATCTGGGGACCATGGGCGTCTATGGCTACACCACCGCCGGGCTGCGCATCCCCGAGGGGTATCTGAAGGTCACGGTGGACACCGACTTCGGCCCGGCCGAACAGGAGATCCTGTTCCCGCCGAACCCGGGCAGCATCTATCACATGACCAAAACCCAGGACGCCCTGCTGTTCCAGTTCTACGCCAAGAACGACGGCCTCAGGATCACCGACCTGCATCAGGGCATCGTCTGGGGCGCCGAGACCGAAGAGACGCGCAAGGACGACCGGCTGGTCAACCGCTTCGACTATGACGGCGATTACGGCACGGTGCTGAACCGCTTCCTGATCCAGGCGGCGGTTGGATACCCTCTGACGGTGCACGGCTCGGGCGGCCAGACGCGGGCCTTCATCCATATTCAGGACACGGTGCGCTGTGTGGAACTGGCGCTGAAGAACCCGCCCAAGTCGGGCGACCGGGTCAAGATCCTGAACCAGATGACCGAGAGCCGCCGCGTCCGCGACTTGGCCCTGATGGTCGCCGACATGACCGGCGCCCAGGTCGAATATGTCGCCAATCCGCGCCAGGAGGCGGACGAGAACGAACTGGTCGTGGCCAATGACCAGTTCAAGCAGCTGGGGCTGAAACCCATCACCCTGGCCGAGGGGCTGATGCAGGACGTGACCGAGATCGCCCGCCGCTATGCGGACCGGGCCGACCGGACCAAGATCCCGTGCGTCTCGGCCTGGAACGGCCGCCGGGCCGAGGCCCTGGCCGAACCGGCGGCGCCCGCCCCCGCCGCCGCCCGCACGGCGTGAACGCTTCTATGCTGATCTTCGGCGGCGGCTGGCTGGGCCGCGCCATCGGGGCCGAGGCCGTAAGGCGCGGGGGTGTGGTCGCGGCCACGTCGCGCGACGCCGACACGCGCCAAGCCTTGAAGGCGCAGGGACTGACGGCCATCGATCCGGCCGATGCGGCGGCGCAGGACGCCGCCCTGGCCACGGCCGACGCCGTGGTCATCACCGCGCCTCCGACGGCCGAGGGTTGCCCCGGCCATGCCGCCCTGGCGCCCCTGCTGACGGCAGAAAGACGGCGCCCCGGCTGGATCGGCTATGTCTCGTCCACCGCCGTCTATGGCGACCGGGCGGGCGGCTGGGCGTTCGAGGACGACGCCCTGAACGCCGCCACGCTTCAGGGCGCGCGCCGGGTGCGAGCCGAGCAGGACTGGCTGGAGACCGGCCGGACGCTGGGCCTGGCGGTGCATCTGTTCCGACTGCCGGCCCTGTACGGCCCCGGCCGCTCGGGCCTGGATCGCCTCAGGAACGGCGAAGCGCGGATGGTGCGAAAGCCGGGTCAGGTGTTCAACCGCATCCACGCCGACGATGTGGTGTCCGGCCTGTTCGCCTCGATGGACCGGCCCAACCCCGGCCGCGCCTATAATCTGGTCGACGACGAGCCGGCCCCGGCCCATGTGGTCACGGCCTGGAGCGCGCGGCGCCTGGGCCTGCCCCTGCCGCCCGAAGTCGACTGGACCGACCCGTCGGTGTCGGAGGGGATGCGGCGCTTCTATCTGGACTCCAAGCGCGTCTCGAACGCCCGCGCCAAGGCCGAACTGGGCTGGCGGCCGAAATATCCGTCGTACCGCGAGGGGATCGAGGCCCTGATCGCGCAGCAGACCTGAGATCCGTCTGCCGGGGTGGTTAGCAGACATCCATTGTGGGACAGTCGTTCCTGGAAGGAGACGATGTCATGCGTTGGCCGAGCGTCTATTTTTGGGGCTGGTTCATGCTGCCGGGACGCTTCCTCATCCTGTTTGGCGCGCTGGCGATCGCCGCCGCGACAGCGAACGTTCTTCCGTGGCAGCACACGTTTGAATGGACGCTTGTTCCGACTTTATTGGGATTTGCGGTACTTGGCTGGGCGCTGACAGCCTGTCCCCGCTGCGGTCGAAATGTCTATCAACGATCTTTCTGGTTCTTAAACGACCTGTGGCCTGTCTCAAGGTGCAGCAAATGCGGTTTGAATCTTAAGCGATTCAGCCCCTTTGACAGGCGGGCGAAGATCGCTTCCTGAACGTCGGGTTTGGGTCGTCAGCAGACTCGGCCGCACCGTCCGAAATCGGCCGGTCCTAGAGCGGCAGCACGTTCCGTTGGCGGCTGTAGGCCATGGTGCCGACATTGGCGCCCAGGCGCAGGCCGACCCCGGTGCGCACCGGCGCCAGGATGATGCCGTCCGCGCGCTGATAGTTCACGCCCAGGCCGCCGACCAGATAGGCCGACCCCTCCACCCCAGGATAGCGGCGGTAGATCATGTCGGGGTGGTACAGGCCATACACCAGGGTGAAGACCCGGCTGGCGTTGCCGCCCACGTCCCAGCCGATCGAAATGCCCTGCCAGAATACTTCCTGGCTGGCGCTGAGATCCTTCATATGCAGGGCGCCGCGGCCGTAGCGCAGGCCCACGCCCGCCGCGCCGGCGGCCTCTTCGCCCGCGATATAGGCGGTCGGGCGGTCGCCCTGGTCGGCGAAGATGCGCTCGATGGCGCCGCCCATGGCCTCGGCGGCGATGCCCAGTTCGCGCGATCCGGCCGCGACCAGTTCGTCGGCCGAATAGGTCGGGGCGGTGCGGTCCGAACGGATCGGATAATTGGGGTCGGCGGCGCGTCCCCCGCATGCCGCCAGGGCCGGCAGTCCGGCGGCGGCGAGGCCCGTGGCGATCAGTTGGCGGCGATGCATGGCGTCGGCTCCCGGCGGCGAATCGGTTCGATTGCGAACCTCCGCTGCGTTTGCGTCAGCCTTGCGGCGGCAAGGTTAACGGGAGATTGCCGTGGTCAGTGGTCAGTGGTCAGTGGTCAGTGGTCAGTGGTCAGTGGTCAGTGGTCAGTGGGGCCGATTGGCGACCTGGTTGGTCTGGCGCGGGCTGCTGGAAGCGGACGACGCGAAATTTCGTCACTGACCACTGACCACTGACCACTGACCACTCGCCACGCCTTCAATGCTTCTCCGTGCGCGCCGATAGCCAGTCCATCAGCGCCAGCAGCACGCCCGAGGCGACGAAGGCCAGGTGGATGATGACGCCCCACATCGCCTCGGTCTCGTTCAGCGGATAGCCGTCCTTGCCGATGTTCATGAAGGTCTTCAGCAGCTGGATGCCCGAGATGGCCACGATCGAGGCGATCAGCTTCATCTTCAGGCCCGAGAAGTCGACCGTGCCCATCCACGGCGGCCGGTCGGTCTCGCCCTCAAGATCCAGCTTGGAGACGAAATTCTCATAGCCGGAAAACAGCACGATCAGCAGCAGATTGCCCGTCAGCGACAGGTCCACCAGCGTCAGCACCGCCAGGATGGCGTCGTTCGGCGCCATGCCCCGCCCGGCCGTGAAAGCCTGGGGCAGATAGTAGAAAAGCTCGCGCAGGAAGACGACCAGCAGCATGGCCAGCGCCAGGGCCAGGCCCGCATAGAAGGGCGCCATCAGCCAGCGGCTGCGGAACAGGCCGCGCTCGAACGCGGTCTCGATACGGGGTTTCAGGCCCATGGTGGTCAGCTCCTCAGCCGGGCGCCCAGTTTTTCGACGGCGGCGACGATGCGGGCGCTCAAGGCTTCGATCTCGGCCTCGGCCAGGGTCGCCTCGCGCGGCTGGATGATGACCTCCAGCGCCACCGACTTCATGCCGTCGGGCACGCCCTGACCACGATAGACGTCGAACACCCCGACCGAGCGGATCAGGGCCTTGTCCGCGCCCGTCGCCGCGCGCACCAGATCGCCCACCGCCTGGCCGTCGTCGACCAGGAAGGCGAAGTCTCGGCTCAGCGGCATCAGATTGGGCAGGTCGGCGGCGCCGCGCGCCTTGGTTGCCCCACTCTTGTTTTTTGGGCCGCGCGGCTCGGGCACGGCGTCCAGCACGATCTCGAAGCCCAGCATCGGCCCGTCGGCGTCCAGCGCCTTCAGCACACGCGGATGCAGGGCGCCGAACTCGGCCATGACGACCTTGGGCCCCAGTTGCAGGCGGGCGGAGCGGCCCGGATGCCACCAGTCGCGGTTCTGGCCCTGGACCAGTTGCAGCGACCCGGTCGGGGCGCCGATCTCGTCCAGCACCGTCGTCAGATCGGCCTTCAGCGCGAACAGGGCGTCTTCGGCCGGCCCGGCCCAGTGGCGGGCGGCATGGGGCGCGATCAGGCCGGCGATGACCGTGCGCTGGCCGTCCGGCTGGTCGGTCAGATAGATGGGGCCGATCTCGAACAGGGCCGCATCGGCGTGGCCGCGCGCGGCGTTGCGGGCGGCGGCCTGGATCAGGTTCGGCAGGACCGAGGGCCGCATACAGTCCAGATCGCTGGCGATGGGGTTTTCCAGCACCAGGGTTTCGTCGCCGCCGCCGAACAGGGCCGCCGTCTCGCGCCGGGTGAAGGACCAGGTCACGGCCTCGGCATAGCCCAGGGCCGCCAGGGCGCGCCGGGCGATCCGCACGCGGCTCTGGCGCGGGTTCAGCACGCCGCGCGACGAGGCGCCGGCGCCGGGCAGGGGGGCGTCCGGCAGGGCGTCGAAGCCCTCGATCCGCGCCACCTCCTCGACCAGATCGGCCGGGCCTTCGACATCGCGCCGCCACGACGGCGGGGTGACGGTCCAGGGCGAACCGCGCATGACGACAAAGCCCAGGTCGGTCAGGATTTTCGCGATACGGTCGTCGGCCAGATCCAGGCCCGACAGCCGCTTCACATGGGCCGGGTCGAAGGCGAAGCCGGCCGGGTCTGCCGGGGCCTGGCCCGTCACGACGATGTCCGACGCCTCGCCGCCGCACAGATCCAGGATCAGGCGGGTGGCCAGTTCGATGCCGGGAACCAGCGAGGCCGGATCCACGCCGCGCGCGAACCGATACTGGGCGTCCGAACTGATCCCAAGGCTGCGGCCCATCTGGGCGATCACGAGGGGGTCGAACCAGGCGGCTTCCAGGAAGACGTCCGTCGTCTCGTCCGAACAGCCGGTGGATTCGCCGCCCATGACGCCGCCCAGGCCGATGGGCCGTTCGCCCGACGCATCGGCGATGACGCAGTCGGCGGCCGACACGGTGTAGGTCTTACCGTCCAGGGCGATCAGATGTTCGGGTTCGCCCGTGTCCTTGGCGGCCTGGCCGGCGCGCACCACGATCTGGTCGCCGACCAGTTTGGCGCGGTCATAGACGTGCAGCGGCCGGGCGCGGTCATAGGCGATCAGATTGGTCACATCGACCAGCCGGTTGATCGAGCGCAGGCCGATGGCCGTCAGCCGGTGCTTCAGCCAGTCGGGCGACGGACCGTTTTTGACGCCCCGGATCAGTCGCCCGGCGAAGACGGGGCACAGCTCCGGCGCCTCGATGCGCACAGAGACGGGGCAGGGGAAGGCGCCCGGTACGGCGTCGATGGCGGGGGTGGTCAGGGTTCCGACACCGGCGGCGGCCAGGTCGCGGGCGATGCCGGCGACGCCCAGCCAGTCGGGGCGGTTCGGCGTCACCTCGAAATCGATCACCGGCTCGGCGCCGAAGACGCCGGCGGCGGGGGTTCCGACCGCCAGATCGTCGGAAAGCTCCAGAATGCCGTCGCTGTCGTCGGCCAGCTCCAGCTCGGCGCCCGAGCACAGCATGCCGTTGGACACCACGCCGCGCACCGGCTTTTCGACCAGGGTCACCCCCAGGCCGGGCACATAAGCGCCGATGGGGGCGTAGATGGTGGTCAGGCCTGCGCGCGCATTGGGGGCGCCGCAGACGATCTCCTTAATCCCGTCCACCGTCTCGACCTGGCAGACCTGCAGCCGGTCGGCGTTGGGGTGCCGTTCGGCCGAGACGATCTTCGCCACGGTGAAGGGCGCCAGGGCCGCGATGGGGTCATGGACGTGTTCGACCTCCAGCCCCGCCATGGTCATGGCGTCGGCCACGGCCGCCGCATCGGCGGTCGTGTCGAGGTGGTCCTTCAGCCAGCCGAGGGTGAATTTCACTGGTCGCCCTTCGCCGGACGACCGTTGGCCGCATTCTGCTGGAATTCCGCGATGAAGCGGTCGTCGCCGACGAAGCCGACCTGGGCGAAGCGGCAGCGGATGAATTTGCAGTTCTTGAAGCCGATGACGCCGTTCACGGTCGTGCCGACCGGACGCAGCAGCAGCATCGACGGGTCCGAGGCCACGCCCATGTGACAGCCGTCCATGGCCACGCCGTCACCCATCAGCACCACGGCCGGTCCTTCCAGGGTGCAGTCGGTGAAGGTCTTGCCCTCGATGAAGGTCAGGCCCTGGCGCAGATGCTCCAGCGCCATGCGCGGCAGCCAGATGGCGGCCTTCTCGAAGGTGGTCAGGCTGACCAGCTGGTCGGCGGTGGCGGCGGGTTTGGCGTCGGTCATCATCGGTCTCGTCGGATAGGGGGCGTCAGCTCAGGCCGGACGCGGGATTGGGAACGGCGTGGGCCGAAAAGCCGTAGTGGGCCAGCCAGCGGGTGTCGGCCTCGAACATGGGCCGCAGGTCCGGCACGCCGTATTTCAGCATGGCCAGGCGGTCGACGCCCATGCCGAAGGCGAAGCCCTGCCACTGGTCCGGATCGACGCCGCAGGCCCGCAGCACATTCGGATGCACCATGCCGCAGCCCAGAATCTCCAGCCAGTCGTCGCCGGTGTTCAGCACCAGCTTGCCGCCCGAACGGTCGCAGCGGATGTCCATCTCGGCCGACGGCTCGGTGAAGGGGAAATGGTGCGGGCGGAACCGCGCCTGGACGTCGTCCAGCTCGAAGAAGCGGGCGATGAAGGTCTGAAGCGTGGTCTTCAGGTGCCCCATGTGGATGTCGCGGTCGATCACCAGACCTTCGATCTGGTGGAACATCGGCGTGTGGGTGGCGTCCGAATCCTTACGGAAGGTGCGGCCCGGCGCGATGATGCGGATCGGCGGCTGCTGACTCAGCATGGTGCGCACCTGCACCGGGCTGGTGTGGGTGCGCAGGACCTTGCGTTCGCCGGTTTCAGGGTCGGGCTTCAGGAAGAAGGTGTCGTGCATTTCCCGCGCCGGGTGCTTGGGCGGGAAATTCAGAGCGGTGAAATTGTGGAAGTCGTCCTCGATGTCCGGGCCTTCGGCCACCGCGAAACCCATGCCGGCGAAGATGGCGATCATCTCGTCCATCACCTGCATGGTCGGATGCACCCCGCCCTTGCGGCGCGGCCGGGCCGGCAGGGTCAGATCCACACGTTCGGCCTGAAGGCGGGCGTCCAGTTCGGCGGCCTCAAGCTCGGTCTTCTTGGCCGCGATGGCGCTGGTGACGCGGTCGCGCAGGCCGTTGATCGCCGGGCCCTGCTCGCGCCGTTCGTCGGGGCTCATGGCGCCCAGGCCCTTCAGCAGGCCCGAGATGGCCCCGGACTTGCCCAGGGCGGCCACACGCACATCCTCCAGGGCGGCCACGGTCTCGGCGCCGCCGACGGCGTTGATCAGGTCGAGTTCGAGTTGGGCGAGGTCGGTCATGTCGCGCTTCGTCTAGCGGACGGGCGAGGCGGAGCAAAGCCCGCGAGACGATCAGGGTGCGTTGTTCAGGTCGGCGACCCACTGGGGCGGGTCCGGCTCCCAGCGGATGGGTCGGCCCTCGGTCTGGGCCCAGCGATGCAGCCAGGAAATGCCGTTGGCTCGCACATAGGCGTCGGGATGGTCGTAGATCGGATCGGCCAGGGCGTCTTCCAGCGTCACGAAGCGATAGCCGCGCGCCAGATAGAGGGCGTGGATCTGCGGGTACCAGTCGCGGTTCAGGCTGTTGGCGTGCAGCAGCAGGATCTGGGCCGGTTCGCGCCCGCCGGTCAGTTCGGTCGAATAGGGTTCGAAATGATCCAGCACCGTCGTCATGTGGGCGACATAGGCCTGTCCGATGCGGGTTTTCAGCGCTTCGTCGCCGGCCGCCTCGGCCTTGCGATAGGCGCCGCCGAACATCCAGTCGTTGTTGTCGATGGTGACGGGCGCGACGTCATAGCCGCGCGCGGCCAGGCCCTCGGCGATGGCGGACTTCTTTTCGACGGTCTCGCCGGTCCACAGATAGGGGTGGCGGAACCAGTGCAGGCGACCGCCCCGCGCCTGAAGCGCCGCGCGGGTATAGGGAGCGCCGGCGTCGACGTCGGCCAGATAGGCCTCGACCGTATTGCGATGGATGTTGATGTGGCTGGCGGTGTGGTTGCCCAGGTCCAGCCCGGCGTCGAGCCAGGCGTTCAGGATCGTCGGCATCAGTTCGGCGCGAGTCGCGTCGCAACCCTTGCCCTCGTTGACGAAGGCCGTGCCGCGCGTGTCCAGCGGCGCCAGCATGGCCAGGAACTCGGTCGTCAGACGCAACGCCGTCTCGGGATCGCACAGCGCCTCGGCCGAGGCCTGGTAGGGCAGATCGTCGAAGGTGACGGCGACCATGCGCTGCTGGGCGGCGACGGGCGTGGCGGTCAACAGCAGGCCGATGAGCAGCGGGACGAGACGGATCATGGCGGGAGCCTATCACGACCCAAAACGAAAACGCCCGCCCCGGTGACCGGGACGGGCGTTTGTCTTCTTATGCGCTAATGCTCGCGACGCGGTCGCTCGCTACTTGAGCGCGAGGTCGCGTCGGGTCGAGAAGGCGGAGCCTTCTGATCGCGGCCCAAGGGTCAGGCCAGGGCGGCGCGGACCTTGTCGGCGATGGCCTTGAAGCCGGTTTCGTCGGCGGCGATGGCGGCCATGACCTTGCGGTCCAGTTCGATGCCGGCCTTCGACAGGCCGTGGATGAACTGCGAATAGGTGAAGCCTTCGGCGCGGGCGGCGGCGTTGATGCGCTGGATCCACAGGGCGCGGAACGAGCGCTTCTTGTTGCGGCGGTCGCGATAGGCGTATTGCCCGGCGCGGTCCACGGCGGCCTTGGCCGTGCGGATGGTGTTCTTGCGGCGGCCGTAGAAGCCCTTGGCCTGCTTCAGAACCTTCTTGTGCTTGGCGTGGGACGTAACGCCCCGAGTGACGCGAGCCATGATGTGTTTCCTTCGGAAGGGCCTAACGCTCGCGACGCGGTCGCTCGCTGCTTGAGGCCCGATTCAAACTGGGTGTGTTGTGAAGTTCGTTCCTGCCGTGCGCCGATCAGGCGTAGGGCATGTAGGATTTGATCTTCTTGGCGTCGGCGTCGGCCATGACCGAGGTGCCGCGGTTCTGGCGGATGTATTTGGAGTTGTGGCTGATCAAGCGGTGACGCTTGCCCGCAACGCCGGCCTTCACCTTGCCAGTGGCCGTCAGTTTGAAGCGCTTCTTGGCGCCCGACTTCGTCTTCAGCTTCGGCATTTTCTCTCTCTTTTTGCTTGAGCTACCGCCTATCGGCTACTTGAGCCCACAGAAGGTCGCCGTTGAAAGACCGCCCAGGCATGCCTGTTCGCCCGGCGGTCAGTACGCGAAGGCGCGGCTTCTAAAGGAGACCCGCGCCAAAGGCAAGCAGCGCTCCCCTATTGCGGGGGATTGTTGCGTTCCAGGAAGGCGATGGTGGCGTCCAGCATCTGGCGTCGGGTGGCGGCGTAGGTGAGGAAGTGATCTTCACCGTCCAGCGGCACCATTTCCACCGGCTTGCCCGCCGCCCGCATCGCACGTTCCATGATCTCGCTCTGTTCATAGGTCACAACGGTGTCGTTGCGGCCATGGATCAGCAGCAGAGGCCCCTGGACCCTGTCCGCCAGCATGGCTGGCGAGCGGGCGTCCAGACTGCGGTCGCCCGGTCCCGTTCCGCCCATGAAGCGGTTCCAGTAACGAATGGCCGGATTACGACGGCCCAATGCGCCCTGGCGCTGCTCCTCGCGCAACATGGCCCGAAGGTCCGACACTCCCGCGACCGACACGCCGCAGCGATAGACGCCTGCGTCCAGTGTCATGCCGGCCAGGGCGGCGTACCCGCCGTAACTGGCGCCGACGATGCAGGCCCGAGCGGGATCGGCGATCCCCTGCTGGGTCAGCCAGCGCAGACCATCGGACAGGTCGGACTGCATCTTGCGGCCCCATTCGCCGAAGCCCGCTTCGACGAAGGCGCGGCCATAGCCGTCCGAACCGCGGAAGTTAGGCTGGAACACGACATAGCCCCGCGCCGCCATGGCCTGAGCCCACCAGTCAAAACCGATGGTGTCCTGTGACTGCGGCCCGCCATGCGGAAAGATGATGACGGGTAGGTTGCGCGGATCGCGCCCCGGCGGCAGCGTCAGCAGGGCCTCGATCTGCGTTCCGTCGGCCGCGGCGTAACTGACGGGCCGCACCTCGGCCACCTGGGTCACGTCAGGCCGTGTGCGGCGGATCAATGACATGGCGCCCCGTCCCGCATCGTACAGGTACCAGGAGCCAGGCTCGGCCGGTCCAGAAACGTGCAGGGTGAAGACCGTCTGATCGTCGCTGGTCGATCCGATGACGACCTGCTTCTCGGGGAAGGCCGCAGCTACCCGTGACCATGCAGCCTGGGTGTTGGGATCGAAAAAGACATACTGCTGGCCCGAACCATAGAAGCCCAGCCCCGTGATGGTGCGATTCACATCACGGAACACGGCGTTGGGCTGGTCCGGCAGGACGATCGGCTCGACCGCATGGTCCGCCAGAAGGCCGACATGGGACACGACAGCCTTGCCATCCACCTCACCTGCGAAGGCGACGGTGTCGGGGGTCCGGCCAAAGCCCAGCAGAGCCGGCGGGTCCAGGGGAGCCCGTTCGGAATGGACTTCGCGCCAGCCCGCTCCCGTGCGCGCCGCCAGGCGCCAGCGCCCATCGTCGGTGTTGTAGGTGACGCGCGCGGCCACGGTTCCATCGGGGCGCAGCAAATAATCCTGGACGTTCTCGACGCCTTCTTCGTGGGTGCGGCCCCGGCCATTGTCCAGATTGACCCGGTAGAGATTGTAAGCGTAGCCCCCGCGGATCACTTCGCCCACGGCGCGAACGTAAAGCACCGGCTCCCCACGGTAGGTCCCACGCGAATAGCTGCCGATCAGCGGGAAGGCGCGACGGTCGGCCTCATGCATCACCCGGGCGGCGCGGCCGGTGCGTACATTGATGGTGTCCATCAACGCCCATTGCCCATATCCCAGCGGAGTCTGATCCAGCACGGTCGTCACGACGCCGACGTGATCGGCCGAGGCCCAGAAGACATCGCGTACCGTTCGGTCCGACACATCGACGTCGATCAGCATCTCATTGCTGGCGCGGTCCAGAGCCCGCACCCGCAAACCGCCGTTTGAACGGTCGATCCAGGCCAGACGCGATCCGTCTGGCGAGACAGAAAGACTCTCCATGATCGGCAGCGCGGCATAGGCTTGTACGGAGGCGGGCGTCGAGGGGGTGGACGACGTCTGAGCCGCGGCTCCCGTGCCCACCACGACGGCGATCGCAGCGATGGCGTTGACGGCGAAACGAAGCATGGCTCACAACCTATTGTTGCTTTTGTAGAAAAATATCAGGTCATTACTGACTTGCAAGCTGAGCCTTGTTGTTCCGCTTCGCCGCCCGTCCGGCGTTCACCGCCATGATGGCCGCCGGCACGGTCAGGGCGGCGCCGACCAGGAAGGGCCAGTCGTGGCCCAGCCCGGAAAACAGGGCGCCGGCGAACATGGGGCCGAAGATACGGGCGATGGACCCCGACGCCATGTTCAGTCCCAGCATCGCCCCCTGGCGATCCGGCGGCGTGGCGCGCGAGATCAGGGCAGAGATGTTGGGCATGGCCAGGGACATCCCCCCGGCCCCCAGAATCATCACCAGCGGAATGACCCACCCTTGCGGCAGCGGCAGGGTGAACAGGCCCAGGTCCAGCCGCAGCGCCGGGAACCATTCGGTCGGGGCGATCACCTGCAGCACCAGCGAGGCGCCGAACATCAGCATGCCGACCGTCAGCACTCGCGCTTCCCCGAACCGGCGCGCCAGCCGGCCGGCGAAGATGCCCTGGTTCAACGCCGAGACCACGCCCACGATCATGAAGCTGAGACCCACTTCGCGCGCGCCCCAGGCGTAACGGGCCTCGGCCCACAGGCCGAAGACGCTCTCCATGGCCGAAAATCCCGCCATATAGATCAGGGTCACCAGCAGCACCCGTGACACCACCGGATTGGCCCGCGCTTCGCTCAGGCCCGACAGGAAGGCGGGGCGGGGCGCGGCCGGATCGGCCTTGGCCCGGCTTTCCTTCAGGAAGACCGCCACCCCGACCGCCGCCAGGGCCGCCAGGCCCGCCGCCGTGAAGATGGGCAGCATATAGCCCACATGGCCCAGCTGCGGCTGGGTCAGAAGCCCGCCCAGGCCCGGCCCGACGATGAAGCCCAGGCCGAAGGCGGCCCCGATCAGCCCCATGCGTCCGGCCCGCCGCTCGGGCGGGGTGACGTCGGCGACATAGCCCTGGACCGTCGAGATGTTTCCCGCGCCCAGGCCGGTGAACAGGCGGATGGCCACTGCGCTCCAGATGTCGGGGGCGAAGGCCAGGGCCAGATAACCCGCCGCATTGGCGGCCAGGGTGATCAGCAGAACCGGCTTCCTGCCGATCCGGTCCGACAGCCGGCCCCAGAAGGGTTCGGCGAAGAACTGGCCCAGCGAATAGGCCGAGAACATCAGGGTGATCTGCCACGGCGCGGCGTCCAGCGTCGCCGCGAAGAACGGCAGCAGCGGCACCACCAGGCCGAAGCCGACCAGATTGATGAACACCACGCTGAACAGCACGACCAGGGCCGGGGTCTGGGGGCGTCCGGCGGCGGGGGGTGCGACGTTCTGGCTCATGCGAGACTGATTAGCGGTCGCAGCGTCCGCTGGCGATGCGAAAACGGGCGGCCGGATGTCCGACCGCCCGTTCTGTCTCTTGCTGATCGCCGACGCTTATCGCGGAGCCAGGATCATGATCATCTGGCGCCCTTCCATGCGGGGCGCATATTCGACCTTGGCCACTTCGTCGAAGTCGGCCTGGACCTTGTTCAGCAGCTTCATGCCCAGTTCGGGGTGAGCCATTTCGCGGCCCCGGAAGCGCAGGGTCACCTTGACCTTGTCGCCCTCCTCGAAGAAGCGGTGCATGGCCTTGGCCTTCACCTCATAGTCGTGGGTGTCGATGTTGGGGCGGAGCTTGATTTCCTTCAGCTCGACCACCTTCTGGCGCTTGCGCTGCTCGGCCTTCTTCTTCTGTTCCTGGAAGCGGAATTTGCCGTAGTCCAGAATCTTGCAGACGGGCGTGTCCGCGCTGGCGACGATCTGCACCAGATCCAGTCCGACTTCCTCCGCGGCCTCCAGGGCCGCCGACAGCGGCATGACCCCCTGTTTCTCGCCGTTCTGATCGATCAGAAGCACGCGAGAGGCGCGGATGTCGTTGTTCATGGGCGGCCCGTCCTTGACGGGCGGCGTTTGCATCGGACGGCGAATGGGCGTCGTTTCCTTGGCTGTTTACATGTCTGGCAGGGTAAAGCCCGCGACCCGCGGTCGCGTTCCCCAGCCGCTTCATATGCCGCCGGAACGGCTGAAATTCAAGGCTGGCGGGCGTCCGGCGCCGTTATGTAGGCGTCGTGTAGCGCCAGAACACCATCGAAGACGTGATCGACGCTCAAGGCCTCGATCGGGGCGAACTGTCCGCGCGTCTCGTTCGAGGCCACGGTGCGGGTCTTCGGCCCCCACGGACCGTACAGCCACCATTCGGTCGGCCCGAACAGGCCCAGGGTGGGCCGACCGGCGGCGGCGGCCACATGCATCAGGCCCGAATCGTTGCCGACGAACAGATCGGCCCGGTCGATGGCGGCGGCCGAGGCCAGGATGTCGCCCTTGCCCACGACGTCGATGGCCCGGTCGCCCGCCTCGGCCAGGGCCGGGGCCGCCGGCGGATGGTCGCCCGGCCCGCCCACCAGCATGAAGCGCCAGCCGTCGAAGCGCGGTTCCGCCTTCAGCCGCCGCACCAGTTCGCCCCAGCGGTCGGCCGGCCAGCTCTTGCCCGGCTGGTGGGCGATGGGGGCCAGGGCGATGACGGGGCCGGGACCGGCGCCGGACGCCAGTTGCGGATCGATCACGGCGGCGGCCTCGGCGCGGGCGCGGGCGTCGATGAACAGTTCGGGGTCCAGGTCGTGATCGGCGCCCATCAGGCGGCTGACCATCTGAACCTTGCGCAGCCCCGTCTCCCAGCGGCGGTTGTAGACCACGCGCCGCCGCGCCGGGATCAGCCAGGCCAGGGCCGAGCCGCGGATGTCGATGACCATGTCCCAGCGGGTTCCGCGCACCTGGCGCCACAGGTCCAGCCAGTGTCCGGCCGCCTTCTTCTTGTCCAGGATGATGGTGCGCACCACGCCGGGGGCCGAGCGGAAGAAGGGCGCGGGCGGGCGGCCGCAGGCCACGGTGATCTGGGCGCCCGGAATCTGGCGGCCGATCTCGCGGATCACGCCCGAGGAGATGACGCAGTCGCCGATGCGGTTGGAGGTGACGAACAGAACCTGGGGCGTGGGCATGGGTCTTCCGTCCTATCCCGCGCCGTGCGGGTCAAGCCCGAGGATGACGAAGAGGGTGGAAGCATGCAGAAGGAGCGCATGACCGACACCCAGCACCTGATCCGCCCCGATGGCGAAACCCTGGCCTTCAAACGTGTTGCGGGCGACGGAGCGACCGTCGTCTGGATCGGCGGCTTCCGCTCGGACATGGAGGGGACCAAGGCCCTGGCCCTGGACGCGGCGGCGCGCCAAGGCGGCTGGAATTACGTCCGTTACGACCATTTCGCCCATGGCGTCTCGTCCGGCGACTGGCGTCAGGCCACCATCGGCCGCTGGCGCCAGGATGCGATCGCCCTGATCGACGCCCTGAACGGGCCGGTGATCCCGGTCGGGTCGTCCATGGGCGGCTGGATCGCCCTGTTGCTGGCCCTGGCGCGGCCCGAACGGATGGCGGGGCTGGTGCTGGTCAATCCGGCCCAGGATTTCACCCAGCGGCTGATGTGGCCGACCCTGCCGGATCATGTGCGCCAGACCATCCTGCGCGACGGGGAGGCCCTGATGGTCGAAGAGGGGCTGGGCGAATACGTCCTGACCCGCGCCATGTTCGACGAGGCGCGCGACTGGCTGCTGCTGGACGGGCCGGTGCGGCTCCAGACCCCGCTGCATATCCTGCATGGCGCGGCCGACGACGTCGTGCCGTGGCGGCATCAACTGGCGCTGCTGGAGCGGCTGGAGGGTGCGGACGTCACACTGGAACGGATCGAAGGCGGGGATCATCGCCTGTCAGACCCGGCCCAGCTTTCACGTCTGGTTGAAGCGGTTGAGCGGCTCAGGCGTTAGGTTAAAATCATCGCCGTTCCTGAAGGAGATCGCCATGCGCGCCCTGACCATTCTCAGCCTGTCCGCCGCCGCCCTTGCCCTGGCTGCCTGCGCCACGGCCGGCAGCGGCCGGGATTCGACCTATCTCAGCGCCCTGGATCGTCTGGCCGCCGACTGTCAGGCGCGGGGCGGCATTCTGGCCTCCAACGGCTCCAACACCGGCCGGCCCGAGGTGGACAACCACTGCCGCATGACCACCGCCACACGCACGCCGGGCTGACCTGATAGCCCCTTACAGCAGGGCCGACACCGCCGCCCGCGCCGCCTCGCCCAGATCGGGGCGTTTCAGCGCCAGGGCGACATTGGCCCGCAGCAAGCCGATTTTGTCGCCACAGTCGTGGGTCGCGCCCTCATACTCATAGGCGGTGAAGCCCTGGATCTGCATCAGCCGGGCCATGGCGTCGGTCAGCTGGATCTCGCCGCCGGCGCCGCTCTCCTGGGTGGCCAGGATATCGAAGATCTCGGGCTGCAGGATGTACCGCCCCGAGATCGACAGGTTCGACGGCGCCGTGCCCTGGGCCGGCTTTTCGACCATCCCCTTCATGGCGATGCGGCGGCCGTCGCGGCTGGCCGGATCGACGATGCCGTATTTGTGGGTCTGGTCTTCGGGCACGGCCTCGACGCCGATGACGTTTCCGCCCGTCTGTTCATAGACCTGGGCCAGCTGCTTCAGGGCGCCGGGCGCCGCGTCCACGATGACGTCGGGCAGGATGACGGCGAAGGGTTCGTCGCCGATGATGTCCTTGGCGCACCAGACGGCGTGGCCCAGGCCCTTGGGCTGCATCTGGCGGGTGAAGCTCATTTCGCCGGGACGGGCCAGGTCGGCGTTCAGGGCGTCCAGGATGTCGGTCTTGCCCTTGGCGGCCAGCTGGGCCTCCAGCTCGACCTGATGGTCGAAATAGTCCTCGATCGCCTGTTTGGCGCGGCCGGTGACGAAGACGATATGCTCGATGCCCGCCTCGCGCGCCTCTTCGACGATGTAGGACAGGATCGGCCGGTCGACGACGTTCAGCAGCTCCTTCGGCGTGGTCTTGGTGCCGGGCAGGACGCGGGTGCCCAGACCCGCGACGGGCAGGACGGCCTTGCGAAGGCGGCGGGTCGAGGCGCTCATGCGATCTCCGGTTCGAAACGGGCGCGGACCATAGCGGGGCGCCCGCGTCGCCGGAAGCCGCCTATTCCACCGTCACCGACTTGGCCAGGTTGCGCGGCTGGTCGACGTCCGTGCCCTTCTGGACCGCCGTATAATAGGCCAGCAACTGCACCGGCACCGCATAGATCAGCGGCGCAACCAGCGGGTGGCATTGGGGCGCATCGACCCGGGCGATGCCGGCGCCATGCGGATCGGGCGCGGCCTTGGGCGCGATCATCACCACCGGACCGCCGCGCGCGGCGACCTCTTGCAGGTTGGACGCCGTCTTCTCGAACACCTCGTCCAGCGGGGCCAGGGCGATGATCGGGGTTTCCTCGTCCACCAGGGCGATGGGGCCATGCTTCAGCTCGCCGGCGGCGTAGCCCTCGGCGTGGATATAGCTGATCTCCTTCAGCTTCAGCGCACCTTCCATGGCCAGGGGGAACATGGCGCCCCGGCCCAGGAACAGCACGTCACGCGCCTTGGACAGGTCCACCGCCACGGCTCGGATGTCGTCGTCCATGGCCAGGGCTTCGGCGATCAGGCGCGGCGCCTCGAACAGGGCCTTGACCAGTTCGGCCTCGGCCGCCGGATCGATACGGCCGCGCGCCACCCCGGCGGCCACCGCCAGCGATAGCAGGGCCGCCACCTGGGCGGTGAAGGCCTTGGTCGAAGCCACCCCGATCTCGGGCCCCGCATGGGTGGGCCACAGGGTCTCAGCTTCGCGCGCCATGGAAGACGAATGGACGTTGACCACCGCGGCGGTCTTCAAGCCCTGACGCTTGCACCAGGTCAGGCCGGCCAGGGTGTCGGCCGTCTCGCCCGACTGGCTGACGGCGACCGCCAGCGTGCCGGGCGTCAGCGCCGGGTGGCGATAGCGGAACTCCGACGCGATCTCGACGTCGCAGGGCAGGCCGGCGATCTTCTCGAAGGCGTATTTGCCGATCTGGCCGGCGTAGAAGGCTGTGCCGCAGGCGATGATCTGGATGCGGTCGATGGCGGCGAAGTCGACGGGCTGGGCCTTGGCCTTGCCGGTCACCAGGTCCAGATATTCCGACAGGGTGTGCTGGACGCTGTCGGGCTGTTCATGGATCTCCTTTTCCATGAAGTGCCGATACTCGCCCTTTTCGACCAGGGCGGACGACGCCGAGACCTTGACCACCGGCCGTTCGACGGCGGCGCCCGAGGCGTCGAACATGCGCGCGCCCGAACGGTCGATGGCGACGTAATCGCCTTCTTCCAGGTAGCTGATTTCCTGGGTGAACGGCCCGACCGCCAGGGCGTCGGAGCCCAGATACATCTCGCCTTCGCCCCAGCCGACGACCAGGGGGCTGCCACGTCGGGCGCCCAGGATCAGTTGGTCCTCGCCCTCGATCAGCACCGCCAGGGCATAGGCGCCGGTCAGCCGGTCCAGCACCGACTTGAAGGCGTCCAGCGGCGCGACGCCGGTCTCCAGCGCCGCGTCGATCATATGGGCCACGACCTCGGTGTCGGTCTGGCTCTCGAACACCCGGCCGGCGGCTTCCAGCTCGGCCTTCAGCTCGGCGAAATTCTCGATGATGCCGTTGTGAACCAGACAGACCCGCCCGGCCTTGTGCGGGTGGGCGTTGGCCGTGGTCGGCGCGCCGTGGGTGGCCCAGCGGGTATGGCCGATGCCGACCGTGGCCTTGATCGGATCGTCGGCCAGCACGGCCTCCAGCTCGCGGATCTTGCCCTTGGCGCGGCGCCGTTCGATGCGACCGTCGACCAGGGCGGCGACCCCGGCGGAATCATAGCCACGATACTCCAGCCGCTTCAGGCTGTCGATCAGACGGGGGACGACCGGACCCTGGCCGCTGACGCCGATGATGCCGCACATGGTGGTCTCGCTCCGAAATCTGTCGCCACGTTCCGATCCGTCATCCTCGGGCTTGACCCGAGGATCAGAGGCCGAGGCAGGCGGAGACGAAGACGTTCACGCACACGCCCGAACGCTTCCTGACGGAGCGCTGGCGCATCCGATCCTCGGGTCAAGCCCGAGGATGACGGCGTTGATAGTCTGCTCTAGGACGACATTACGAGTCCGGCACCTAAAAAGCGGTTTCGGATGGTTTCGTGGGAGACGACGCATGGCCGACAGGCGGTATTTCGGAACGGACGGCATTCGCGGCCGCGCCAACACCCATCCGATGACCGCCGAGGTGGCTTTGCGTGTAGGCCTGGCCGCCGGCAAGCTGTTCATGTCGGCCGACGACCGGCGGCATCTGGTGGTGATCGGCAAGGACACCCGACTGTCGGGCTACACCATCGAGCCGGCCCTGGTGGCGGGCTTCGCCTCGGTCGGCATGGATGTGCTGACCTTCGGCCCCCTGCCGACGCCGGGGGTGGCGATGATGACCCGGTCGATGCGCGCCGACCTGGGGGTGATGATCTCGGCCTCGCACAACAGCTTCACCGACAACGGCATCAAGCTGTTCGGCCCGGACGGCTACAAGCTGTCGGACGAGATCGAGCTGAAGATCGAGGCCATGATGGACGAGGGCCTGGGCGAGGGGCTGGCCGCGCCCGACCGTCTGGGCCGGGTCAAGCGCATCGACGACGCCCAGGCCCGCTATGTCGAGATCGCCAAACACGCCTTCCCCAAGGGCCTAAGCCTGAAGGGGTTGCGCATCGCCATCGACTGCGCCAACGGGGCCGGATACCGGGTGGCGCCGACGACCCTGTATGAACTGGGCGCCGAGGTCTTCCCCATCGGGGTCGAGCCGAACGGCATGAACATCAACCTGGACTGCGGCTCGACCCATCCGGCGGCCCTGTCGGAGGCCGTGAAAAAGTACCGCGCCGACATCGGCATCGCCCTGGACGGCGACGCGGACCGGCTGATCATCTGCGACGAGACGGGCCAGGTGGTCGATGGCGACCAGATCATGGCCCTGATCGCGCGCGACTGGTCGCGCCAGGGGCTGCTGACCGGCGGCGGTGTGGTGGCCACGGTCATGTCCAACCTGGGGCTTGAACGCGCCATGCTGGCCGAAGGGCTGACGCTGGAGCGCACCAAGGTCGGCGACCGCTATGTGATGGAGCGGATGCGCGAAGGCGGCTTCAACCTGGGCGGGGAACAGTCGGGGCACATCATCCTGCACGACCACGCCACCACCGGAGACGGCCTGATGGCGGCCCTTCAGGTACTGGCCGTCATGGTCGACAGCGGGCGCAAGATGAGCGAGCTGGCCCGCCAGTTCGACACCCTGCCGCAGTTGCTGGAGAACGTGCGCTATACCGCCGGCAAGCCGCTGGAAGACGCCACGGTCAAGGCCGCGATTGCAGATGGCGAGGCCGCCCTGAACGGCGCCGGCCGGGTGCTGGTGCGTCCCTCGGGCACCGAGAAACTGATCCGCGTCATGGCAGAGGGCGACGACGAGGCCCTGGTCCGCCGCGTGGTCTCGGACATCGCGGCGGCGGTGAAGGCGGCGGGTTAGGCCTCCACCCGGTCCTTCAGGTCCGCCAGCATGGCCACGGCGCCGCGCGCATAGGGGGCGATCCAGCGGTCGTGCACGGCCTTGATCGGCATGGCGTTCAGGTGGTTCCACCGCTCGCGCCCCTCGCGCCGCACGATGACCAGATCGGCCGCCTCCAGCGCCTTGAGATGCTGCATCACCGTGCAGCGATCCAGCGACGGCTCGGCCTCGCACAGTTGGCCCGTGGTGCGCGGGCCGTCCTTCATCGCGTCCAGCAGCCGCCGCCTGACCGGGTTAGCCAGCGCCCGGAAAACGGCGTCCAGATCGTCCGAATTTGACATGTTATGATTTTATAACCTATCTGGCGCGGATGCAAGCAAGGGAGCGCGGTATGGAACTGAAATTCGAGGTCGGGATGCGGGTGTCCAAGCCTGTGCATCAGGTGTTCGATGCGGTGGCCGACCCGGCACAGCTGTCGGCGTATTTCACCACCGGCGGCGCGGTCGGTCGGCTGGCGACAGGCCAGACGGTGCAGTGGGAGTTCGCAGACTTCCCCGGCCCCTTTCCGGTCGAGGTGGTCGAGGTGGTGCAGGACCGCCGCATCGTCCTGAAATGGGAGGCCAATGAGGGCGTGCCGGACGACGCCGATCCGGTGGTCGCGGCCGGCTATATGACCACGGTGACCATGGCCTTCACCCCGCTGGATGGCGGCGCGCGCACCCTGGTCACCATCGCCGAGGAAGGCTGGCGTCAGACGCCGACCGGGCTGAAGGCCTCCTACGGCAACTGCATGGGTTGGACCCAGATGCTGGTCGCGTTGAAGGCCTGGCTTGAGCACGGGCTGAACCTGCGCGAAGGCGCGTTCCGCTAGGCCAGGGCGCCAACCAGGATTTCGATGCGTTTCCTGATATCGGGCACGGCGATGGTTTCCCAATAGGCGGCGCGGGCCGGGGGGCCGACCATCCACAGGCGGCCGTCCGCATGGCCCGCCGCGTCTCGCACCCGTCCGTCGGCGTCCAGGTCCAGCCCGTGGCCCAGCGGCTCCAGCCGCGCGCGGCCGGCGGCGATCAGGGGCGCGGTCAGGGCGTGGGTCGCCGGATCGTGCGCCGGGCCGGTGCAGTCGATGACCCAGGCGGCGGTCAGGGGGTCAGCGGCGGCCCCATCGGCGGGGCGCCAGTGGACGGCCAAGCCTTCTTCCTGCGTCTCGATGCGGTCCAGCCGCCCGGCCCTGAGGGTCAGCCGGCCCTGGTCCTCCAGCCGCGTCAGCATGTCCGCCATCTGCGGTGCGATGCGGTGGCGATGCACGTCCCACCAGGGGCGCAGGTGACGCAGGAAGCGTGCGCGCTGGGCCGTCGTCGCCTCCAGCCACAGCCGGGCCGTGATCGGGCGATAGCCCTCCATCACCGCGCGCCAGTCGGTGCGCCGGGCCAGGGCGCGCGCCGCCTTCAGCCGCTGCGACAGCGGCCCGGCCACGGCGTCGGACGGCAGGTCGGCGGGCGCATCGTGTCCGTATCCGTGCGGCAGAGGCGCCACGCCCTTGAACGACAGGGCCGCAACCCGGCCGGTCCAGCCGCGCGCTTCAAGCGTCTGGACCACATCGATCATGGTCAGGCCGGTGCCGATGATGACGACGTCGTCCGCCTCGGTGATGCTGTCCAGCGCGCCGGGCGCCCAGGGATCGGACAGCACCCTGGCGTCACCCTTGGCGGTGCGCGGCGGCGGGTTGCCGGTGGCCAGCACCACGGCCCCGCCCGTGATCATCCGCCCGTCCGCCAGCCGCACCCCCTGTTCGGTGATGGCCGCGACTTCGGCGACCTCGCGCCGGATCAGGCCGGGGTGGGCCGCCTCGACCGCCGCCAGTCGGTCCTGCACATAGCGGCCATAAAGGGCGCGCGGGGCGAAGCCGTCGGGGTCGGCGTGATCGGGGGCGTGGGTCGTCAGCCAGTCGACGAAATCGCCGGGCCGCCCCTCGACCGCGCTCATCCGGCCGGACCGCACATTCAGCAGATGGCCCGGGAACGGCGTCGAATAGGCCACGCCGCGCCCGAAATCCCCGGTCCGGTCGATGACGACCGAGGCGCGCCCCCGCTCGGCCAGGCGCGCGGCCAGCATGGCGCCGGAAAAGCCCCCGCCGACGATGACCACCGGATCGGTCAGGTCAGATCTCCTGATTATAGGCGCCGATCTCGGCGTATCGGGCCAGGCGCGGCTTCACCTCCTGGCGGAACAGAGCGCGCATGTCGTCCTCGGACCGCATGGATTCGACCACCACCACCAGTTCCGGCTTGTTGGACGAGGCGCGGACCAGGACCCAGCTGCCGTCCTCCAGATGCACCCGCACGCCATTGACGGTGATGGCCTCGACGATCCTGCGGCCCAGGATTTCGCCGCCCGCGTCGGCCAGGGCCTGATATTCGGCCACGATCCGGTCCAGCACCCCGTATTTCAGCTCGTCGTCGCAATGGGGCGACATGGTCAGGCTGGTCCAGGCGTCGGGTAGGGCGGCCTTCAGCTCGGACAGGCGCTTGCCCGGATTGCGGTCCAGCATGGCCAGCACGGCCCCGGCCGCCACGATGCCGTCGTCGTAGCCGTGGCCCAGCGGCCCGGCCATGAAGAAATGGCCCGACTTCTCGAACCCGGCCAGGGCGCCGATCTCGGCGGTCTTGCGCTTGATGTAGCTGTGGCCGGTCTTCCAGTAGACGGTGGTCGCGCCGTTCGCCTTGAGCACCGCGTCGGTCTTGTACAGGCCGGTCGATTTCACATCGACCACGAAGGTGCTGTCCGGGTGGATGGCCGACAGGTCGCGGGCCAGCATCAGGCCGATCTTGTCGGCGAAGATTTCTTCGCCCCTGTCGTCAACCACGCCGCAGCGGTCGCCGTCGCCGTCGAACCCCAGGGCCAGGTCGGCGCCCGTCTCCTTCACCTTGGCGGCCATCTGCACCAGCATGGCGTGGTCTTCGGGGTTGGGATTGTATTTGGGGAAGGTGAAATCCAGGTCGGTGTCCATCTCGATCACCTCGGCGCCCATGCGGCGCAGGGCCTCGGGGGCGAAGGCGCCGGCCGTGCCGTTGCCGCAGGCGCAGACGACCTTCAGCGGGCGGCTCAGGCGCACCTTTTCGGCGACGTCGGCGATATAGCGTTCGCGGAAGTCCTCGACCCTTTCCAGCCGCCCGCCCGGCCGGGCCACGCCCTGATCCTGCAGCACGATGGCTTTCAGCCGGCCCATTTCGTCGGGGCCGAAGGTCAGGGGCTTGTTCGCGCCCATCTTGACCCCGGTCCAGCCGTTTTCGTTGTGGCTGGCGGTGACCATGGCCACGCAGGGGGCGTCCAGGGCGAACTGGGCGAAATAGGCCGTGGGCGACAGGGCCAGGCCGATGTCCAGAACCTCCATCCCGCCTTCCAGCAGGCCCAGGATCAGGGCCTGTTTCACGCTCAGGGAATAGCTGCGGAAGTCGTGACCCACGACGATGCGGGGTGCGACGCCGATTTCGTGCACATAGGTGGCCAGCCCCAGGCCCAGGGCCTGGATGCCCAGAAGGTTGATCTCCTTCTCCAGCACCCAGCGGGCGTCGTATTCCCGGAACCCCGTGGCCTTGACCAGCGGCGTGGTCTCATAGGCGGCGGTGTTGGGAACCAGGTCGGCGCGGGGCTTGGGCATAGGCGGCTTCCGTAAGGCGAAGGTTCTGCGGCTATAGCCGGGCGGCGGGCGCCGGGACAACGCACGATCATCGTGAAGGGTGCGCCGCGGTCGTGCGGCGGGTCTGCTTGACCCACGCGGGCGCCGGGCCTACCCCCGGAACACAGATCAACGGAGTTTGGGATGCCGCGCCTGATCCTGCTGCGCCACGGCCAGAGCCAGTGGAACCTGGAAAACCGCTTCACCGGCTGGGTCGATGTCGATCTGACGGCCGAGGGCGAGACCCAGGCCCGGCGCGCCGGCGACCTGATCGCCCAGGCGGGTTTCCGCCCAGCGGTCATGTTCACCTCGGTGCTGAAACGGGCCAAGCGAACAGGCGCCCTGGCCCTGCAGACGGCGGGTCTGGACGCCGTGCCGGTGGTCGAGGACTGGCGCCTGAACGAGCGGCACTATGGCGGGCTGACGGGCCTGGACAAGGCCGAGACGGCGGCCAGGCACGGTCAGGATCAGGTCAAGGTCTGGCGCCGCAGCTATGACACTCCGCCGCCGCCGCTGGAGGCCGGGAGCGAATGGGATTTCCACGCCGACCCTCGCTATGCGGGCCAGCCGATCCCGGACACCGAAAGCCTGAAGACTACCCTGGATCGCGTCCTACCCTATTGGAACGCCGAGATCGCGCCGCGCCTGGCGGCGGGGGATGATGTGCTGATCGCCGCCCACGGCAATTCCCTGCGCGCCATCGTCAAACATCTGTTCGCCGTGCCTGACGACCGGATCGTGGAGGTCGAGATTCCGACCGGCAATCCGCTGGAGATCGAGCTGGACGCGCAGTTGAAGCCGACGGCCGCCCGCTATCTCGACGCCGACCGCGCCCAGCCCCTGCCGGTGATCGGATGAGCGGCCCCGACGACATGGCCTTCATGGCCCGGGCCATCGCGGTGGCCAAACAGCAGATGGGCAAGACCTGGCCCAACCCCTCGGTGGCCTGCGTCATCGTGAACGGCGGCGAGGTGGTCGCCGAGGCGGCGACAGCGGCCGGCGGTCGCCCGCATGCCGAGGAACAGGCCGTGCCCGCCGCCGGCGCCCGCGCCCAGGGCGCCACCGCCTATGTGACGCTGGAGCCGTGCGGCGCCCGGTCGTCGGGGCGCAAATCCTGTTCGCATTTCCTGGCCGAGGCGGGCGTGACCCGCGTCGTGGTGGCCTGCGTCGATCCCTCGCCCTTCGCCTCGGGCCGTGGCGTCGAGCGGCTGCGCCAGGCGGGGCTGGAAGTCGAGACGGGGCTGTTGGCTGACCAGGCGGCGGTTCTGTACGAAGGCTATCTGCATCGGCTGGAGACCGGCCGGCCCATGGTGCGGGTGTCCGATGACGGCGAAGGCTTCGACGGCCGGTTCGCCGCCTCGCCCAAGGCCGATCTGACGACCGAGCTGAAGCGTCTGGGCGAAGCGGGTTACACCCGTTTGTGGACCGCGCCGGGCGAACTGGCCGACGCCCTGCGCGACCAGGGCCTGCTGACGGAATAGACGGCCGACCGTCAAGGGCTTGGCGAAACGTCGGTTTTCGCAAACCTTCCTTAAGCGGGTCTGGGGCAGGGTGTCGCCATGTCGGCAGCCCCGCAATCCGTCGTTCGGCGACGCCTGAGCCAGCAGGAACTGGACGCCATCTGCATCCGGCACGAACGCCTTTGGCAGGCGCGGCCGGGCGGAGCGCGCGCGGTCTTCGCCTGGCTGGACCTGTCGGGCCTCAGCTTTCGGGGCCGCAATCTGGCCGACGCCGACTTCGCCGCCGCCTGTCTGATCGGTTGCGACATGACCGGGGCGCGGCTGGACAACGCCAATCTGTTCGGCGCCGACATGCAGGAGGTGATCCTGTGCGACGCCAGCCTGCGCCGCGCCGATCTGCGCGGGGCCTGTCTGCGCGCGGCCGACCTGACCGGCGCCGATCTGTTCGAGGCGGACCTGCGCGAAGGGGCGTTAGCCGCTGCCGACGCCAAGGCCGGCTTCCGCATTGTCGAGGCCCAGAACCGCAAGGACACCGAGGCTCAGGGCGCGTGTCTGGCCGGCGCCAATCTGCAACGTTCGCGCCTGTCGGGCGTCCAGGCCCAGTCGGCCGACTTCACCGACGCCATCATGAAGGACTGCAAGCTGGTCCGCGCCAATCTGAAGGCCGCCAGCTTCCGCGGCGCCGACCTGGCCGGGGCGGACCTGTCGGGCGCCGATCTGACTGGCGCCGACCTGCGGGACGCGGTTCTGGTGGGGGTGAAGGCCGCGATGTGGCGCACCGATGGGGCCGACATGACCGGCGCCCTGACCGACGACCGGCCCACCGGGGCGCCCGTGTCGCGCCTGCCGGCCGCCGAGATGCTGCGCGACCACGCCCTGTGGTGCGAAACCGGCGGGGCCGAGGGCCAGCCTTCGGTGTTCGATCAGGTGGACCTGCGGGCGCTGAAATCCATCACCGGCTACAATCTGACGGCCCTGTCGGCGCGCGGCGCGGTCTTCTACGGCCTGGACATGGAGGGGGTGCAGCTTCAGGGCGCGCACCTGGAAGGGGCCGATCTGCGCTCGGCGCGCCTGCGTCGGGCCGATCTGCGCGGGGCGCGGCTGGCGGGGGCGCGGCTGAACGGCGCCGATCTGCGCGAGGCGCAACTGGGGCCGTTGCTGATCGGGCCGGAGCGTCTCATGCCTGCGGATCTGACCGGGGCGGTGCTGCGCGGCGCCGACCTGACGGGCGCCGACATCCGGCGCGCGATCCTGACCGGCGCGGACCTGAGCCGGGCCAGCCTGCACGGGGCCCAGGCGCGCGAGGTTCAACTGGACGGCGCCATCCTGACCGGGGTGCGCGGCCTGGACGTGATCGGAGCCGCCGCATGACCGACATCGTTCGCCGCCGCCTGACCCAGAGCGACCTGGACCTGTTCATGGCCGCCCACGAACGCTACGCCCAGGGACGGCCCGGGGGCCGCCGCCTGTCGCTGAAATTCATGGACCTGTCGGGGCTGAACCTGGCGGGGCGCATGCTGGATGAAGCGGACATGTCGGGCTCGTCGCTGGAGAACGCCTGCCTGCGGGGCGCCAGTCTGGAACGCGCCCTGATGTTCGGCTGTGACCTGCGCGGGGCCGATATGGCGGCGGCGCGCCTGAACCGCGCCGATCTGCGCGGGGTGTCGCTGCGCGGCGCCAATCTGAGCCAGGCTGACCTGACCCAGGCGGATTTCCGCGAAGGCGTGCTGGCCATTCCCCACGCCACCAAGGGGCTGTCGGCCGTGCGGCACGAGACGATGACCGGCGTCGCCGACGGCGCCGATTTCTCCGGCGCGCGCCTGGATGGATCGCGCCTGGAAGGGCTGAGCGCGCATAAGGCCGACTTTACCGACTGTTCGATGCGCGGCGCGCGGCTGACCGGCGCCAATCTTAAGGAGGCGGACCTGTCCGGCGCCATGATGGACGGCGCCGATGTGGTCGGGACCAATCTTTACGGCGCCTGTCTGGTGGGTGCGGTGCTGACGGGCGTCAGCGTGGGGGCGGCCAAGCTGGACAGCGCCGATCTGGCCGGCGCCCTGCGTGACCCGGACGCGGCCGCCGTGGCGGGCGCAGAGGCCCTGTATCAGCGTGCTTTGGACGCCAACGCCTGGGCCGAAAGCGGCGGGGTGATGGGCGAGCCGGCCAATTTCGACTCCATGGATCTGCGGCCTCTGGGCGACCGGCTGAAGGGGCTGCGGCTGCCCGCCCTGTCGGCCAAGGGCGCCTGCATGGTCGGCATGGACCTGCGCGGCATGGCGTTTCAGGGCGCGGCCCTGGACGGCGCAGATCTGCGCGGCGCCGATCTGCGGGACGCGGACCTCAGCGGGGTGCGGATGAGCCGCGCCAATCTGTCCAACGCCGATTTGCGCGGCGCGCGCCTGGGGCCCTTGCCTCTGGGCGGGTCGCGCACCCTGCCGGCGACCTTGACGCTGAGCCGCATGCGTTACGCCCGGCTGGACAACGCCGACCTGACCCAGGCGCAACTGGGTGGCGCCGACCTGTCGGGGGCCGAACTGCATCATGCGGTGCTGGAAGGGGTGGATCTGGCGACCACGCGGCTGGACCGCGTCATCGGCCTGGCCGCCGCCGCCGAACAGGCCGCCTGACAAAAAAAGAAAAAGGGGCGACGCGAACGCCGCCCCTCCAGGCTTGGGGGATCACTCGAAAGGGGCGGCGGCCGGTCAGGCGGCCTTCTTGGCCTTGCCTTCGATCAGCGGCTGGCCGGCGGCGATCTCGATGCGCCGGGGCTTCAGCGCCTCGGGCAGCTGGCGCTCCAGGGTGATCGACAGCAGGCCGTTCGACAGGTCCGCCCCGGTCACGACCACATAGTCGGCCAGCTGGAACCGGCGCTCGAAGTCGCGCTCGGCCAGGCCGCGATGCAGGAAGGTGCGGCTGGCGACCGCCTCGTCATTGGCGGCCTTGCGACCGGTGACGGTCAGCAGATTCTCCTTCACCTCGATGTTCAGCTCGTCGGGCGTGAAGCCGGCGACGGCGATCTCGATGCGATAGGCGTTCTCGCCCGTGGTCTCGATGTTGTAGGGGGGCCAGCCGTTTTCCTGGCTGGTGCGCGCGGCGCTTTCCAGCAGACCGGCCAGACGGTCGAAACCGACGGCCGAACGGTACAGCGGCGAGAAATCATAGGTACGCATGTCATCCTCCTGAGGATCAGCAAGGTTGAGCCGCCCCCGCGTTTTCGGCCCGGGACGGCGTTGGGGTTCCGCACCCGACGGTCCCCAAGGGGCCCCGGCAGGTCCGTGAGAGCCCGGGATCGGCGCTCTCGGATGTTCAGATGGGAAGCCGGCGCGGGGCGTCAAGGGGCCGGCCGCCGGTGCGTGGAATCGTCGCCTGACGCGCGCGCCGACTTGCCGCCCCGTCTCGGGCCGCTAAGGGTAAACGCCCCTTTGGATGGAGATCGCCGATGCGTCCCTGCCTGATGCTCGCCGCCGGCCTGATGCTGCTGACCCCCGCTCTGGCGGCCGAGGCCCAGACGGCGCCGCGCGCGGCCCGTTCGGCCGTTTCGACCGCCGTGCCGGAATATCAGGCCGACCAGGCCCTGGCGGCGGCCATCGCCTCGCCCTCGCGTCCCGCCGCCGACCGCGCCCGCGACGCCTTCCGCCACCCCGAAGAAACCCTGACCTTCTGGGGCCTGACGCCCGGCCTGACGGTGGTCGAGGTCCAGCCCGGAAGCGCCGGCTGGTGGACCGCCATCCTGCAACCCTACGCCCAGGCCACCGGGGGCCGTTATGTTCCCGCCAACGATCTGGCGGCGCTGCAGGCGATCGAGCCAGGTTCGGCGGACATGGTGCTGATCGCCCGCGCCTTTCACAACTGGGCGCGCCAGCCGGGCGTCACCGACACTGTCCTGGCCGCCGCCTTCCGCGCGCTGAAGCCCGGCGGCGTGCTGGCGGTCGAACAGCATCGCGCGGTCGAGGGGCTGAACGTCGCCGACACCGCCCCGACCGGCTATGTGCCCGAAAGCCATGTCATCCACGCCGCCCAGGGCGCGGGCTTCGTGCTGGACGGCCGCAGCGACATCAACGCCAACGCCGCCGATGATCGCGACCACCCGTTCGGCGTCTGGACCCTGCCGCCGGTTCGTCGCAGCAGCCAGGGCGAGCGCACCCTGACGCCGGCCGAGCGCGCCGCCTTCGACGCCATCGGCGAAAGCGACCGCATGACCCTGCGTCTGCGCAAGCCCGCTTGATCTGCGCGCGGACTTTGACCCCGGCTTTGACCCCGGCTTTGACCCTGGCCGCGAACGTCGTTAAGCCGTCTCGACCGCAGCCGGCCCGGGCGTTGGACGGGCGCAGGACGGGGAGTGCGTATGGCTGATCACAGCTCGGGGCTGCGCGGGGGCGCTTCGCGGCGCGGCCTGCTGGCCGGGGCGGCGGCCTGTGGACTGCTGGGCCTGTCGGCGTGCAATCGCGACAAACAGACCGAGGCTCCGGCGTCGGACGCGCCCCAGGGACCGCCGGTCGGATCGCTGGAATGGGCCGTGGCCGGGCCGTGGCGGGCCAAGGACCGGGCGCGCGACGCCTATCGCCACCCGCTGGAGACGATGCGCTTCTTCGGCCTGCAGCCGCGCATGAAGGTGGTCGAGGTCTGGCCCGGCAGCGGCTGGTACACCGAAATCCTGGCCCCCTATCTGAACAAGGGCGACGGGCGCTATGTGGCGGCCCTGTTCGCCTCTGGTCCCGGCGCCGACCCGGCCCAGGGCGCGTTGAACGCCGCCTTCCAGGAGCGCTTCGGCGCCGACCGCAAACTGTATGGCGACATCGATTTCGTGTCGTTCGGCGGGCTGACGGGCGAACTGACGGCGCCGGGCACGGCGGATATGGTGCTGTTCCTGCGTACCCTGCATTCGTGGATGGCGTCGGGTCTGGTGGAAAAGGCGTTCGCCGACGCCTTCGCCGCCCTGCGGCCCGGCGGCGTTCTGGGGATCGAACAGCACCGCCTGGCGCCCGAGGACGATCAGGACCCGGCCGCGTCGAACGGATACGTCCAGGAAGCGTTCGTGAAACAGCTGGCGGCCGAGGCGGGTCTTGTCTTTGTGGCCGCCTCGGAAATCAACGCGAATGAAAGGGATACCAAGGATCATCCCTTCGGTGTCGAAACCTTGCCGCCCCAGCGTCTGACGGCGCCCCAGGGCCAGGCGCCCGACCCGACGTTCGACCGGACCAAATACGATGCGATCGGCGAAAGCGACCGCATGACCTTGAAATTCAGGAAGCCTGAGTGAACCGCGCCGCCGCCTTCGCCGCCAACGCCCCGCTGATGGGCGTGCCCGGAGCCTCCTCGCCCCCCGGCGGGCAGGGGGACTGGTTCCGTGGCGCCGGCGGCCTGCGCCTGCGTTCGGCCCTTTGGACGCCGTCGACCCTGGTGGCGGCCAAGCCGCGCGGCACGGTGGTGCTGTCGCCCGGCCGCACCGAACCCATCGAGAAATATTTCGAGCTGATCGGCAATTTCCTGGCGCGCGGCTGGTGCGTTCTGGCCCACGACTGGCGCGGCCAGGGTCTGTCGGCCCGCCTGCTGCCGGACCGGCTGAGGGGCCACGCCCGCGCGGTCGAGGAATTCCTGGACGACTACGCCCGCCTGCTGGACGCCTATGAAACCCGTGCGCCCAAGCCCTGGATCATGGTCGGTCATTCCATGGGCGGCTGTCTGAACCTTCTAAGCCTCGAAGCCGGCGAAAGCCGTTTCGCCGGCGCCGTCCTGTCCAGCCCGATGCTGAAGATCCGCACCGGCAAGCGGTCGATGTGGTCGGTCAAGCTGGCCGTGCGCTGGAACCTGCGGCACGGCAAGGCCGGCGACTATGTGCTGGACGACCCGGACGATCCGTTCGACCACACCTTCGAGAAGGACGCCCTGACCTCGGACGAGACGCGCTATGAGCTGTGGCGCCAGCAGATGTACGCCTGTCCGCATCTGGCGGTCGGCGGCCCGACCTGGGGCTGGCTGGCCTTCGCCATCGATGCGGGCGAGCGGGTTCTGAAGCCCAAGGCGCTGAAGTCCGTGCGCATTCCGGTGTGCATCGTCCAGTCGGCCGACGATGACCGCGTGTGGAAACAGACCGCCCGCTGGGCCGCCAAGCGGCTGGGCCGCGGCCGTTATGTCGAGGTGGCGGGCGCCAAGCACGAGATCATCATGGAGACCGACGACATGCGCGCGGTCTTCCTCAACGAGTTCGACGCCATGGCCGACTATGTGTCGCCGGTGCAGGATCTGTCGCCGGTGACTGCGTCGGCTTCGGAACCGACGGCCATGGCCGACCCGGACCCCCGACCTCAGGCGGCTCAGGCCGAAACGGCGGCCTCTTAAATCGCCGCGCGTCTCAGCGTCACCAGCGCCTGGTCGATCAGGGCCGCGTCGCCCACGGCCAGGATGCGGCCGTCGCCGCCGGGCGCCTGGCCGCGCCAGTTGACCACGCGCCCGCCCGCCGCCTCGATCACCGGGACCAGGGCCGACCAGTCCCAGGGCTTCAGCGCCGTCTCGGCCACCAGATCGATGCGCCCCGCCGCCACCATGGCGTAGGCATAGGCGTCGCAGCCCAGTCGGGCCAGGCGCGCGGCCGCCCGCACCTGGGTCCAGGCCCCGTGTTCGGCGCCATTGAAGATGTCGGGGTCGGTGGTGGCGATCACCGCGTCGTTCAGGCGCGGACAGGGCCGGCATTTCAACGGCGTCGCCGCGCCGCCGCGGATCAGGCGTGCGCCCGACGGCCCGCCGATGAAGACTTCGTCCAGATAGGGCTGGGCGATCACGCCGATCTTCGGCGTTCCGCCGTGCCGCAAGGCGACCAGCGTGGTCCACAGCGGCAGGCCGGCGACGAAGGCGCGCGTCCCGTCGATGGGGTCCAGCACCCATACGTGTTCGGCGTCGGGCCGGTCCTCGCCATATTCCTCGCCCACCACGCCGTGATGCGGATAGCGGTCGGCGATCAGACGACGGATCGCCGCCTCGGCCTGACGGTCCGCGACGGTCACCGGGTCGAAGCCGCCCGGTCCGCCCTTGTCCTCGACCCCGCAATCGGTGCGGAACAGCGGCAGGGCGACCTCGGCGGCGGCGCGGGCCAGGTCCAGGGCGAAGGCTTCAAGCTCGGTCATCGCCGACGGGCATACCCACGCCCCGCCAACGAGTCACGAACCAAGCGGCGATCAGGCGTTGGCCGGGGCGTCGCCTTCGGCGTGCAGCGACTTGGCCAGATCCAGCAAGCGGCGGCGCGGCCGCTCGCCCAGCTGGTAATAGGCCTGGATCAGGTCGAGGGTTTCTTTGCGGGAAAACATCTCGCCGGCGCCGTTGGCCGTCTCCTGACGTTCCATCGCCTCGGCCAGGCCGTCGTAGAAATAGTTGACCGGCGTCTCCAGCGCCTCGGCCAGCTGCCACAGGCGCGCCGCCGAAATGCGGTTGGCGCCGCATTCGTATTTCTGGATCTGCTGGAAACGGATGCCCACCTGCAGGGCCAACTGCTGTTGGGTCAGGCCCAGCAGGCGGCGGCGGCGACGCAGGCGGCGGCCCAGGTGAAGGTCGATGTCGGTGGCCATGGCCCCATACCCCTTGTTGCTTCGGGCTGTCCCGAAACGGAACGGCTCGCCTGGATCGCTTCAAGGGACATGCCGCACTCCCGCGTCAGGGGAGTGACGCAGCCGTGAACGCAACCGCCCCGCCTTCTGCGCATTAATGCGGCGAGGCAGCTTGGCCTTAAGGAAGAAGGGACTTCGTCATGGGTGGAATGGGCATTCTGGCCTGGATCGTCATCGGCATCGTGGCCGGTTGGCTGGCCGAACAGATCATGGGCCGCAACCACGGCCTGATCACCAACCTCATCGTCGGCATCGTCGGCGCGCTGATCGGCGGCTTTCTGGCCAATGCTCTGGGCTTCGCCTGGGGCGGCTGGATCGGGTCGACCATCGTGGCGACCATCGGCGCCATCGTGCTGCTGTTCCTGCTGGGCCTGATCAAGCGTCGCTGATCGGCCCGGCCTGACAACAGACGAACACAGAAAGGGGCGGCCCGTCGGGACCGCCCCATTTTCATGGCCGGTTCGGCGTTTCAGTCGCCGCTGGGTGCGGCGCTGGGCGCGGGTGCGGCCGGTCGGGGGGCTTCCTCGATCGGGGTCGCGGCCTGGAAGTCGCGCTGGGTCCAGTCGACCGCCACGCCCACACCGTCCTGGCGGATTCCGTTCAGCGGCACGGCCCGCAGGCGACGGTCGGCGCCGCGCACCAGCAGTTCCTGGGCGCCGGCGGCATTGACCTGAACATCCTGAAGGTGACCCAGGATGGTCCCGTCCTTGCCCTTCACCGGCGCGCCCGGTTCCAGGTTGATCGGCGGCGGCGGCGCCTCGGCGTCCTGCATCACGGCGGGCAGGGGCGCGGCCAGGGCGGCGGGAGCGGCGACCAGGGCGGCCAGGGCCAGGCTGGCGGCGGCGACGAGAGTGCGTGTCATGGCGAAACTCTTGGACAAGGCGTCAGAAACGCCCCCAGCGGGCGTCCTGCGAACCATAACGCGCCGTGCGCGGGCCGCCAGTCCCCAAAGAGGATGAAAGCGGGACGACGAAAAAACGGGCGACCTTTCGGCCGCCCGTCTTGTCATCGGGTCCAGGGATCGGATCGGGCGATCAGGCCTGAGGCGTGGCCGGTTCCGGCTCGACCGGATCGGTCGGCTCAGCGGTCGGATCCGCAGTGGCCGGATCGGTCGGCAGGGTCGGCGTCGTGGCGGCCGGGGCCGGCATGGCCGGGATCGACGGGTCCGCCGGGACGGTGTCGGTGGTCGGAGCCGGCGTGGGGGCGGCGTCGTCGTCACCCTCGCTCTGGACCACCGGCGCGGCCTGATACTGTTCCGGCGTCAGGGCCACGATCAGGGTCTCGCCATCCTGGCGCAGACCGCCCAGCGGCACCGCGCGCAGCTGGCCGTCGTCGCCGCGGACTTCCAGCTCCTGCTGGCCGACGTCATTGGTGCGCACGCCTTCCAGCGCGCCCAGACGGGCGCCGTTTTCGCTCTTCACGTCAGAGCCGGGCTGGATCGTCATGCTGCCCTGCGCCGGGGCCGGGGTGGTGGCGGGGGCCGGCTCCTGGGCCGGGATGTCCTGGGCCAGGGCGGGGGCGGCGAACAGAACGGCGCCAGCCACGCCGGCCAGAAGGGTGGTCTTGCGGATCATGGGAGGAACTCCGGTTGCACGGGCCGCTGGCCCGCTGGGGAGACCTGAAAACACGCTCCGCAACGGATTGTTTCACCCGCCGCCAAATGACCTTGGCCCCGCCATGTTTGCAGCCGCTTCCCGGCCGAAGCGCGGCGGATTAGTCTGACGCATGGCGGAACGGGACCAGCGCAACCTTCTGCGGCGTCTCGGCGCGCTGGCGTTCGAGCTGACGCCCCAGGTGTTCGCCGTCGCCGCCTTTCTGGGCGGGGTGGTGCTGCTGGCGTCGGCGGCGACGCCGGCGTTCACACAACGGCTGGTTTTTCTGGATCGCCTGCTGCACCCGCTGCTGATCGATCTGTCGCACTTCGCCGCCAGCGTGGCGGGGTTCCTGCTGCTGATGCTGTCGGCCGGGCTGTGGCGAAGGCGGCGCGGCGCCTATTGGGCGGTGCTGATCGTGCTGGTCGGCGGGGCGGTGTTCTCGCTGATGAAGGGGCTGGATTGGGAAGAGGCCGTTCAGCTGGGGCTTGTCGCCCTGTTGCTGGCGCCGTGCCGCAAGGCCTTCAATCGCCATTCCCGACTGACCGAGCCGTTGCGGCCTGCGTGGCTGCTGCTGCTGGCGGCGGTGGTCGCGGCGGTGATGTGGCTGGGTTTCTTCGCCTATCGCGACGTGGCCTATCAGGACGCCTTGTGGTGGACCCTGCTGACGGATCGCCAGGTTTCAGGCTTCCTGCGCGCCGGGGCGGCGCTGGCGCTGCTGACCCTGCTGGCCGCCGGCCGGTCGCTGCTGGGGGCGCCCGGTGCGGCGGGGCATCGGCCGGCCGACAGGGCGCAGGTCGATCAGGCGATCCGTATCCTGCAACAGGCCGACGTCGCGGCGCCCGAGGCCTGGCTGGCCGCCCTGAGCGACAAGGCGCTGATGTTCAGTCCGTCGGGCCGCAGCGTCCTGGCCTATCGGGTGCGGGGGCGGCGCTGGATCGCCATGGGCGAACCGGCGGGCCTGGCTTCGGAACGGCGCGAGTTGCTGTGGGCCTTCGCCGAAGCCGCCGACGGCTATGGGGCGGCGCCGGTCTTCTATTCGGTGGGCGAGGGGCTGCTGGCCGACCTGGCCACCCTGGGCCTGGCCGTGCGCAAGGTGGGCGAGACGGCCGTGATCGACACGGCCGTCTTCAGCCTGGAGGGCAAGGCGCGCCAGAACCTGCGCACCGCCGTCAACCGGGCCGAACGCGAGGGGGCCGTGTTCGACATGCTGCCGCCCGGCGCGGCCTCGGCCGTGGCGGCCGAACTGAAGGCGGTGTCAGACGCCTGGCTGGCCCACCACAAGGGGACGGAGAAGGCCTTTTCCCTGGGCCGGTTCGATCCGGCCTGGCTGGATCTGACGCCGGTGGCGGTGGTGCGGGTCCAGGGGCGCATCGTCGCCTTCGCCAATCTGATGCCCGGCGCGCGGCCGCGGGACGGACTGGCCGTCGATCTGATGCGCCATGCGCCCGACGCCCCGCCGGGGGTGATGGACTATCTGTTCGTGCGTACGATCCAGTGGGCGCACGACCAGGGCTGGGGGGCGCTGGACCTGGGGCTGGCGCCGTTGGCGGGGCTGGACGACCGGCGGCTGGCGCCGGTGTTCGCGCGGGTCGGCGCCCTGGTCTTCGACGAAGGCGGGGCGGTGTATGGCTTCTCGGGCCTGCGCGCCTACAAGGCCAAATACGGGCCGGACTGGCGGCCGCGCTTCATCGCCGCCCCGCCGTCGACGCCCCTGGCCCTGGCCCTGCTGGACGTGGCCCTGCTGACCAGCGGCGGCTGGCGCGGCATGCTGGGGCGCGGCGGCTGAGGCGCCTCAGTCTTCCTTGACGCGCTTCTTGCGGAAGGACGGGTTCAGCACCTGTTTGCGCAGGCGGATCGACTTGGGCGTGACCTCGACCAGTTCGTCGCTCTCGATATAGGCGATGGCCTGTTCCAGGCTCATGATGCGCGGCGGGGTCAGGCGCACGGCCTCGTCCTTGCCCGAGGCGCGGACGTTGGTCAGCTGCTTGCCCTTGATCGGGTTGACGTCCAGGTCGTCGGAGCGGCTGTTCTCGCCGATGATCATGCCCTGATAGGTCTTCTCGCCGGCGCCCACGAACATGACGCCGCGCTCTTCCAGGTTCCACAGGGCGTAGGCCGCCGTGTCGCCGTCCGAGTTGGAGACCAGCACCCCCTTCAGACGGCCCTCGATGGCGCCCTTGTAGGGTTCATAGTGGCTGAATACGCGGTTCAGCACGCCCGAGCCGCGCGTGTCGGTCAGGAACTCGCCCTGATAGCCGATCAGCGACCGCGACGGGCACGACAGGGCGATGCGGGTCTTGCCCGCGCCCGAGGGGCCCATGTCCTTCAGCTCGGCCTTGCGGGCCGACAGCTTTTCGATGACCACGCCGGTGTGTTCGTCGTCCACGTCGATGACGACTTCCTCGATCGGCTCCATCCGCTCGCCGTTCTCGCCGGTCTGATAGACCACGCGCGGGCGGCTGATGCTGACCTCGAAGCCTTCGCGGCGCATGTTCTCGATCAGAACGCCCAGCTGCAGTTCGCCACGGCCGGCCACGTCGAAGGCGTCGGCGCCCGGCGTCTCGGTGATGCGGATGGCGACGTTGGCTTCCGCCTCCTTCAGCAGGCGGTCGCGGATGACGCGCGACTGAACCTTGTCGCCCTCGCGGCCCGCCAGGGGGCTGTCGTTGACCGAGACGGTCATGGAGATGGTCGGCGGATCGATCGGCTGGGCGTCCAGCGGCTCGGTCAGCTCCAGCGCGCACAGGGTGTCGGCCACGGTCGCCTTGGACATGCCGGCGATGGCCACGATGTCGCCGGCCTCGGCGCCTTCGTCCACCGGCTGACGCTTCAGGCCGCGGAAGGCCAGCACCTTGGTGATCCGGCCCTGTTCGATGACCTTGCCCTCGCGGTCCAGCGCCTTGATCGGCGTGCCGGGGAGGGCCTTGCCGCTCTCGATCCGGCCGGTCAGCAGGCGGCCCAGGAAGGGGTCGCTCTCGATCAGCACGTTCAGCATCTGGAACGGCTTGTCGGCGTTCGCCTGCTGCTTGGGCGCCGGCACATGGCTGACGATCAGGTCGAACAGCGGCGCCAGGGTGTCGGACGGCTGGTTCAGGTCCATGGTCGCCCAGCCGCTGCGGCCCGAGGCGTAGATGTGCGGGAAGTCCAGCTGTTCGTCCGTCGCGCCGATGGCCGAGAACAGGTCGATGGTCTCCAGGTGCACCCGGTCCGGGTCGGCGTGGGCGCGGTCGACCTTGTTGATGCACAGGATGGGACGCAGGCCCATCTTCAGCGCCTTGGTCAGCACGAATTTGGTCTGGGGCATGACGCCTTCCTCGGCGTCGACCAGCAGGACGCAGCCGTCCACCATGCCCAGGATCCGCTCCACCTCACCGCCGAAGTCGGCGTGGCCGGGCGTGTCGATGATGTTGATGCGGGTGTCCTTCCACACCACCGAAGTGGCCTTGGCCAGGATGGTGATGCCGCGCTCGCGCTCCTGGTCGTTGGAGTCCATGGCGCGTTCGGTAGTCGCCTCATTGGCGCGGAACACGCCCGACTGGGCCAGCAATTGGTCCACCAGGGTGGTCTTGCCATGGTCGACGTGGGCGATGATGGCGACGTTGCGAAGGTTCATTTCGGACTCGGGCGGACTGTGTTCGGTCGCGGCTGGGCCGCGCCGCTGCACATCAGGGCGGTTTCAGGGAAGGCGCCGCCTCTTACAGGCCCTTGTCGCAAAACGCCAGCGCGGGCGTTCCAGACCATTTTCGGTTCAGTCGGAATCGACTGAACTCAGGTGTTCACTCTAAAGCCGCGCCAGGCCGACGGCGATCAGGATCGCAGCCGTCGCCAGGGCCAGGATCGACAGGCTGGCCGCCGCCGCCACGCGCGGCCCGGCGCGGAACAGGGCGCGCGGATCGACCCCCAGGCCCAGCGCCGCCATGGCCGTGACCGTCAGCACCGTGACCACCGGCCCGATGCGGGCGGCGGCGTCGGCGCTGATCCATCCCACCGACCGCGCGGCCATCAGCACCAGGAAGGCGACGATGAACCAGGGGACCAGCTTGCCCAGGGTCAGTTTGGGGCGCGGCCAGACGGCGGCCTTGTCGCCCAGACGCGGGGCGATCAGCCCCAGCACCACACACACCGGCCCCAGCATCAGCACCCGCATCAGCTTGACCAGCGCCCCGACCTGAACCGCCACCGGCCCCATGGGCGCGGCGGCGGCCAGCACCTGCGGCACCGCATAGACCGTCAGCCCCGCCACCACGCCATAGGTTTCCGGCTTCAGATCCAGCGCCGCCCCCGCCAGCGGCAGCAGCAGCACCACCGCCACCCCCAGCACGGCGGTGAAGCCGATGGCGGCGGCCACGTCCTTGGCCTCGGCCTTGATGACGGGGGCCACCGCCACGATGGCCGAGTTGCCGCATACGGCGTTGCCCGCCGCGATCAGCAGCGACAGGCGCGGCGACAGGCCCACGGCCCGTCCGATGAAATAGCCGGCCGCCAGGGCGCCGAACACCAGAACCACCACCGCCAGCAGAATGGGCAGGCCCGCCGCCGCCAGGGCCTGGGCGCTGACCGTGGCGCCCAGCAGGGCCACCCCCGCCTCCAGCATCGGTCCGGCGCAGAAGGCGATCCCGGCGCGCCAGCGTGGGCCGGGCGTCCAGACGCCGCGCGCCGCCACCCCCAGCAGGATGGCCAGCACCAGCGGCTCGATCCAGGCGCGGCCGAACAGATGCGCCTCGACCTGGCCCAGCGCCCAGGCCGCGCCCGCGACCGCCAGGCTCAAGGCCAGGCCCGGCGCCAGGTCGATCAGGGTGCGCGACAGGCGCCGCGCGTGCGGCTCATCCCCGGTCATGGGGCGGCTCCGGCCGGATCAGACCTTGGCCGCGCGGCCCCGCACCCAGGCGTAGAGCAGACCGGTCAGCACCACGAACACGACCAGGCCCAGGCTCATGGCCGGCCAGCCGTCGCCCAGGTTGAAGATGGCGAAGGGCGCCTCGTTCTCGGTGGCGCCGATGACGCCGGCGTTGAACACGCCGAACAGGCTTTCGCCCACGATCAGGCCCGAGGCCATCAGCACGCCCATGCGGCGCCCGACGTCGGCGAAGCGGGTCTTGGCCAGGCCCTTTTCGTAGATCCAGCCGCAGACGGCGCCGACCACCAGCATCATGGTCACGGCGGCCGGCAGATAGAAGCCGATGCCGACCGCCAGGGGCGGCAGCTTGACCCGGTCCTTGGTCACGCCGCGCAGCACGGCGTCCAGGATGATGACCGCCACGCCGATCACGGCGCCGACCCCGATCAGGTCCCAGCGCAGGTCGCCGCTGATGACGCCGCGCGCCAGGGCCGAGATCAGCGTCGCCTGGGGCGCCGCCAGCGGCTCGGAGGCGATGCCGACGGGGCCGCCCTCGAAGCCGAAAGCCTTGTTCAGGGCGTTCAGCACGAAGGGAATGACGATGGCGCCGGCGACCACGCCGACCAGCAGCGCCGCCTGCTGACGCCACGGCGTCGCGGCGACCAGTTGCCCGGTCTTCAGATCCTGCAGGTTGTCGTTGGCGATCACCGCCACGGCGAAGACGATGGCGGTGACGATCAGGGCATAGGCGACGAAGGCCGGATCGGCCGGCGCGCCGGTCAGGGCCATCACCCCCAGCATCAGCAGCGAGGCGATGACGATGGCCAGGATGCCCACCCCCGAAACGGGGCTGTTGGACGAGCCGATCAGACCGGCCATGTAGCCGCAGATGGCCGCCACGCAGAAGCCGATCAGCACCACATAGACCACGCCGCCGGCGACCAGCAGGGCGGTTGAACCGGCCAGAACCGGCGACGCCTGGGCCACGGCGGTCATCAGGCCGGCGATGCCGACCAGGGCGATCAGAGACAGGATGCCGACAGTCGAGATGGGGATGTCCTGTTCGGTGCGATCCAGCACCTCGCCGCCCTTGCGCCGCGCCTGGGCGGTCAGGGCCGAGGTCAGGCCGCCGACCAGCGGCCCCGCCAGCTTCAGCAGGGTCCAGACGGCGGCCACGCCGATCACGCCGGCGCCCATGAAGCGCACCTCATTGCGCCATACGCCGGCGGCCAGTTCCTCGGCCGAGACGCCGGCGGCCATGGTGGCGGCCACCGAATCCAGACCCATGCCGGCGGTCCAGGCGACATAGTCGGGCGAGGTCATGATCGGCACGGCGATCAGCCAGGCGACCAGCAGGCCGAACAGCTGGGCCAGGCCCACGGTCAGGCCGATCAGGTGCCCGGCGCCCAGCAGGGCGAACTGCATGCCCAGGCCCATGCCCGTGGCGCCGCCGCCCAGGACGGCCGGCAGCTTGATGAACTGGGCCGCCTCGCCGGCGAACACCCGCGCCGCCGCCAGCCAGGAATAGACGGTCGAAACCACGGCGGCGCCGACCACGACCCACAGGCCGGCCTTGTTCTCGCGCACCGCCGCCTCGTCCTGATCGGCCCCGCGCGAGCCGACTTTCAGAACCTCGGCCGCCGCCACCCCTTCGGGATAGGGCAGGCCGCCATTGACCACCAGCGCCCGGCGCAGCGGAATGGAGAAGGTCACGCCCAGCACCCCGCCCAGCAGGCAGATGCCGATCGATTCCCAGATCGGAAACTCGCGCCACCAGCCGACCATGACCAGGCCCGGCAGCACGAAGATGATGGCGCTCATGGCCCCGCCGACCGAGGCGACGGTCTGGACCGTCATATTCTCCCAGATGGTCGAGGTGCGGAACGCCCGCAGCAGCGCCATGGAGATGACCGCCGCCGGAATGGCCGAGGCGAAGGTCAGGCCGACCCGCAGGCCCAGATAGGTGTTGGCCGCGGTGAACACCACCGCCAGCAGGCACCCCAGGACCAGGGCGCGCGGCGTGAATTCGATACGCTTGCCCGTCGTCGGGGCGGGCGTGGCGGCGTCGGTCATGGCGAAGGTTCCTCTCCCAGGCGGGGGAGGTAAGCCGAGAAACCGCCTTTGGGCAATCGTCCGTTCGTCAGTCGGCGGCGTTTTGCGCCAGATAGCGGTCCGCCAGTTCGGGCAGGGTCTTGAAGGCGATGGCGTCGGCCATGTCGGCGCGAGCCGTGGCGTCATCCTCGGCGCAGACCATGAAGCCGATCAGGCCGACCCCCGCCACGCGCGGATCGCCGCCCTTGGTGGCGATGGAGAAGTCCTCGACCTTGTCGCCCTTGATGTCGATGCGCAGCACGCCGTCGACGATCTGGTCCGGGGCCAGCGGCAGGCTGACCCACTGGGTCTTTTTACGCCGGATGACGCCGCTTTCGACCGGCTTGCCGGCGATGGAGACGGTGCAGGTCAGCGCCTTGTCGTGAATGCCCTGCAGCCCCAGGTACAGCCGCGCCGGCCCCAGGTTCGCGGGCAGGCCGATGGCCAGGGTTCCGCCCTGGCCCTTGGTCCACACGCCCCAGTCGTCGGGCTGCCACCAGCCGTCGCCGATGCGGAAGATTTCGGTCGCCGTCATGCCGGGGGCGATGCGGGTCTCGGTCACGCGCCGCATCCAGTAGTAGCGGCCCGGCTCGGCCATGGTCGGGGCCAGGGGCGCGGCCTCCTGCAGCCCCGCCTCGGCGTCCTGGGCGGCCCAGTCGCGCACCGTCTCGGCGATCTCCAGCCCCAGCGCCCGCCACGGACGCGGACGGAAGGCGGCGGCCCTGGCCTCGGCCTGGGCGCGCCAGGCGTCGTCGAACATCAGCCGCTCCAGCTCGTGCTCGAACGCCTTCTGGTCGCCCAGGGGGAAGAAGACCGCATGATCGCCCCCCGCCTCGGGCAGGGACGAGGAATCCGACAGCAGCGCCGCCTTGCCGTAGCAGAGGGATTCCGTGACCGGCAGGCCCCAGCCCTCGTACATGCTGGGGTACAGGGTGAAGCGGCTGGCGCGATACAGATTGGCCAGGTCCGGGTCCGACACGCCCGAGATCATCCGCACCTTCTGCCGCAGCACCGGATCGGCTCCGGCGCGGGTGAAGACCGCGTCGTTCAGCCAGCCGCGATTGCCCACGCACACCAGGGTCGGCATGGCGTCGACGCCATGCTTCTGCGCCAGGGCCGTCCAGGCGGCGAAAGCGGCCAGGTGGTTCTTGCGCGACTCGATGGTCGAGACGAACAGGACGAAATCGTTTTCGGTCAGCCCATAGCGTGCCAGGCTTTCGGCCATGGGCGCCGGGGCGGCCGGCTTGCGGAAGTCGGCGTCCAGCCGCACCACATGCACGTCGTCGGCCGGAACCTCGGCCCCCAGGATGGCGGCCACCTTCAGGAAGTCGCGCTTGGACGCCTCGGAATTGGTCAGATAGCGGTCGGCGTGGGCGAAGACGCCCGAGGCCCAGCTGATGAAATCCTGGGTCAGACGCTGGACGCAGTGTTCGGGCGCCATGATCGGGATCAGGTCGTGCACGAAGGGCACGTAACGCACCCCATAGGCGGCCTTGGCTCGCCGCACGTGCAGGAAATAGTTCTGCAGCCACCACGAGGTGCCCAGGTTGATCAGCCAGGCCCCGCGCGGGAAGGCCAGGATCGGCGACATGGCCAACAGGGTCTTCAGGTCGTCCAGCGCCGCCATCCACACCGGATCGTTGCGTTCGCCGCTGACCAGCGACAGGTCGGCCATGGACAGGAAGACGTCCTGCGGAACTTCGACCCAGGCGTCGCGCCCGCTGGTGAAGGCGCAGACCCGAACCTCCAGCCCGGCCGCCGGTTCGGTCAGCAGGGCGGTGATGACCTCGATCTGCACCCGCTGGATGCCCGTGGGCAGGCGGGCGTTGTCGAAATAGCTGATCAGGTCCGAGACGTCGAAGACCACATGGGTCAGGCCGCGCGCCGTCTCGGCCTCCAGGGCCTCCAGCGCCTCGGCCGCCTTCACCCCGGCGGTCAGAGCCTTGACCAAGGCCTTGGCCTCGGGCCGGCCCGCCGCGCGCGACCGCGACAGCAGACTGTCCAGACGCGCCGTCAGGGCGCCCAGGCTGTCGGCCCGGGACGGTGTCTGAACCGGGCGCCGCAGTTGCGGCAGAACGCGGGCCAGCCGCTCCTGATCGATCTCTATGCCCCGGCCCGCCAGGGTCTTCAGCTCCGCGACCGCGCTCGCCACCGAAGGGTCCAGTTCGACCGCCCTCAGGAAGGCGTCGGCCGCCGCTTCGGGACGCCGCATGCGACGCATCAGATAGCCGATCTGCAGATGGGTGTCGGCCTCGTCCGGCTCCAGCTCGACTGCGCGGCGATAGGCGGCCTCGGCCTCTTCCATCCGGCCGGCCTCCTTGATCATGTGGCCGTACTGGACCCAGATGGCGGCCCATTCGGGCTTGATCTCAAGCGCGGCCTTGTAGTGGCGCGCGGCCTCGACCCAGGCCTGGGCGTCGCGGGCGCGGTCGCCCGCCGCCACCCGCAGCCGGGCCGGCTGGGCGCGACCTCGTCTGAGCTTGAGCATTTTCATAAGGATGGGGCCCCTCGGGTTCTTGTCCGTCGCCATAACAGACAACGCCGCCTTCTCAAGCGTTCGCCGCGGGAATTCACGGTCGATTTCGGTTGCCGCGCCACGGTGATGGGGGTGCAACGGCGTCTGCGTATTATCGCCATGCTTGCCGGAAAGCGGACGACCGGTCATCCTCCCGTCAGACCCTCTTCGAGAACGGAAAATTCCCCCATGTTTGACGCGGAAATCCTGGGCCGTCGCGCCTTTGGTCAGGAGAACTTCCAGGCGGCGCGCAATCCCGACGCCTTGCTGGACAAGCGTTTCTTCGGCGATGTCGGCGAATATGCGCCGTGCGGCTGCTGCGGCGGTTTCCATGGCCCCGTGGTCGAGGACGGCCCGACGGCGGAATATTTCCTGAACGCCGATGATCGCGGCGGCGGCGCCCGCCAGCCGAACGGCAAGATTTCGTTCGACCCGACCGAGGCGGGCGGGCACATCACACGCTCCAACCTGTTCTGGGGCGCCGCCCTGGGCCAGCCGGCCAACATCAGCTTCGCCTTCCGGTCGACGACCCCGACCACCATGCCCGACGACACCCAGGGCTTCAGCCGTTTCACCGAAGCGCAGATCACCGCCACCCTGAGCGCGCTGGCCTCATGGGCCGATGTGGCCAACATCACCTTTACCCGCGTCAATGACGGTGATGGCTATTCCAACAACGCCACCATGCTGTTCGGAAACTACTCGTCGGGTTCGGACGGCGCGGCGGCCTTCGCCTATCTGCCGGGCAACGGCGCCATCGGCTCGGCCAGCGGCGACGTGTGGGTCAACAGCTCCCTGGCTTACAACGCCAATCCGCAGTGGCTTCAGTACGGCTATCAGGTGCTGACGCACGAGATCGGCCACGCCCTGGGCCTGCGTCACCCCGGCGCCTATAACGCGGGGCCGGGCCAGACCATCACCTATGCCGCCAATGCGGAATATTATGAAGACAGCCGTCAGTACACGGTGATGAGCTATTTCAGCGCCACCAACACCGGCGGCAATCACAACGGCATGTATTCGGCGGTGCCGCTGCTGGACGACATTGTGGCCATCCAGCGCCTGTACGGCGCCAATATGTCGGTGCGCACGGGCGACACCACCTATGGCTTCAACTCCAACGCCGGCCAGTCGTGGTACAGCGCGACGGGCATCGGTTCGGTCTTGATCTTCGCGGTCTGGGATGCGGGCGGCGTCGATACCTTCGACTTCTCGGGCTATACCCAGAACCAGGTCATCGATCTGCGCCAGGGCGCCTTCTCGAACGTGGGCGGCCTGATCGGCAATGTGGCCGTGGCCATGAATGTGGTGATCGAGAACGCCATCGGCGGCTCGGGCAACGACACCATCCGCGGCAACGGCTCCGACAACGTTCTGACCGGCGGTGCGGGCAATGACACCATCGACGGTGGTCTGGGGACCGACACGGCGGTCTTCAGCGGGCCGCGCTCGGCCTACACCATCACCTGGAACGGCTCGAACGCCACGGTGGTCGGGCCGGACGGGACCGACACCCTGACCAGTATCGAGTTCCTGCGGTTCTCGGACCAGACGGTCGCCGCGCCTTCGGCCCCGCCGACCAGCGGCGTGAACCTGACCGGTGATGCGGGCGCCAACGTCATGGACGGCACCCAGTTCGCGGACAGCCTCAGCGGCCTGGGCGGCGACGACACTCTGAACGGCCTGGGCGGCAATGACACCCTGGACGGCGGCTCGGGCAACGACACGCTGAATGGCGGCGACGGCGACGATCTGCTGATCGGCGGGGCGGGCAACGACACCCTGAACGGCGGGGCGGGCAACGACACGGCGGATTACACCAACGCCCCCTCGGGCGTGACGGTCAATCTGTCGACCGGTCGGGCCACGGGCGGACATGGCGAAGATACGCTGAGCGGGATCGAGAACGTCAACGGCTCGTCGGGGAACGACGTCCTGACCGGCGACAGTGCGGCCAATGTGCTTCGCGGCAACGGCGGCATCGACGTCCTGCGCGGCGGCGGCGGCAACGACATCCTGTTCGCCGGGGCCGGCGGCGTCACCGGCGGAGCGCCCGACATCGTCAAGGCGCGGGCGACGGTCAACGCCACCATGAACAGCGCCGTGTCGCTGGATGGCGGCTTCGACCTGCTGAGTGATCCCGACATCGCCAACTCGACCACCATTCCGCACGCCACGGTGCGGGCGACGACGCATGGCGGGATGGAATATTACGCCTTCACCGTCACGGCGGGCGTCGCCGTCACCTTCGACATCGACAACGCCAGCTTCGATTCCACCCTGCGCCTGTTCAACGCCCAAGGCGTGGAAATGAGCATCAATGATGACGGTTCGGTCAGCGATGGCGGATCGCAGACAGATTCCCACATGACCTTCACCTTTGCAGTGGCGGGCACCTACTACATCCAGGTCGCCGAATGGGCGGCCAATACGGGTGGAACCTTCACCAGCAAGCCGCCGGCGGCGGGCGGAACCTACAGCCTGCACGTCTCCATTCCCGGCCATTCGGTCGTGCCGACCCGCACCGTCGGGTCGACCCTGTACGGCGAAGACGGCAACGACATCCTGAATGGCGGGGACAGCGACGATATTCTTGTCGGCGGTCGGGGATCGGACGTGATCAGCGGCGGCGGCGGTTATGACCGTACCATGTACGACGGTCTGGTTCGCGGCTATGCGACGGCGGCCGGGGGGATCAACGGCTTCACCGTTCGCGGCGGCTTCGAGGGCGGCACCGACACCATCTCGGGCGTCGAGAGCATCGAGTTCCTGGACGGCCGTTTCTCGTTCGAGACCGACAGTCTGTATGCCGTGGTCTATCGCATGTACGACGCGGCCTTCGACCGGGGGCCGGACGTGTTCGGCATGCGCACCTGGACCGACGAACTGGCGCGCGGCACGCCGCTGAGCCGCCTGTCGGACGTGTTCGAGGCCTCGCCGGAGTTCCAGCGTCGCTATGGCGCCCTGACCAACACCGACTTCCTCAAGGAGATGTACCGCTTCTCGCTGGATCGCGAAGCGGACACCGAAGGCCTGGCCCACTGGGTGCGCAACATGGACAACGGCATGACGCGCGCCGAGGTTCTGTACCACTTCTCCGAATCCCAGGAGCACAAGGACGTCATGACGGCCAAGATCCTGGCCCAGGGCATGTGGATCCAGGACGAGGCCACTTTCCTGATCGCGCGCATGTATGACGCGGCGCTGGACCGCAACCCGGACCTGGCGGGGCTCAGGACCTGGCGCGCGGAAATGGCCAATGGTCTGACCGAGCTGCAGTTGGCCCAGGCCTTCATGACGTCGCAGGAGTTCCAGACCCGCTTCGGCGCCCTGAATAACCAGCAGTATGTCGAAATGCTGTACCAGACGGCCCTGGGTCGTGTCGGCGACGCCCAGGGTGTCGCCGACTGGACCGCCCGTCTGAACAGCGGAACCAGCCGCGCCGAGATGCTGCTGATCTTCGCCACTTCGGACGAGAACAAGCTCAGCTATTTCCAGACCTGGCAGCAGACCGTCCGCAATTTCGAAAACGGCCTGTATCCCGCCTCGTCGCCTGACGAGGATGGGGCCGCCCAGGTTCTGCCGGCGCTGGTCGATAAGGGACAGGACGACGACGCCTTCGCGCCTCAGGTCCTGCCGGGGCTGGAAGACGGCGCCGACGGCAAGGCGCCGATCGCCGAGGTGTCGCGCTTCAGCGGTCTGGTCGAGGACGACCACATCCTGTCGGCCGAAACGGCGCCGGTCGCCGAAATCCTGCCAGTCGCCGAAACCGAAAAGCCCTTCGTGGCCGAGGTCTCGCCGTTCAGCGGTCAGCCGGATGACTTCATCCTGAGCGTCAAGGACGAACTGACGCCCGACGGTCTTCCCGACCTGTACCAGGACGACGCCTTCGAGCCGCAGGTTCTGCCCGGCGCCGACGACATGGGCTGGCTGACGCGTGAGGCGGATGTCCGCTTCGACGCCATCGACCGGCCGCAGGACCTGGATCATTTCGACCAGCGCCATCACAACACCGCGCCCGACGACATCTTCGCCTGACGTCGGAAGACGAGAATGGGAACCCGGAGCGGCGACGCTCCGGGTTCTGTCTTTTGGGGCGATGCGTTGCGGTGGCGACCGCCCGCCGCTAGACCGCATGGGCGATAGGGCGGGGAGGGGCGCTTGGACGACGACCGGCGCGACGAGATCGTCAATCTGTATCGGTTGGCGCTGGGCCGTGCGCCCGAACCGGGCGCCGACCTGTCCGCCCTGGCGGACATGGACCGGGCGGCGATGGCGGCCGTCTTCTTTCAATCGGGCGAATTCCGCGACCGTGTGGCCGACGCCTATCTGCGGGGCGGTGAACCGCGCGAGGCCGATTTCGACTATCCGCCATCCCAGTCCTTGCGCGACTGGGTGGCGGCGACCTTCCCCCTGACGGATCGCGCTCCGGCGGTGATCGCCGCGCGCTCGTGGGCGCAGCTGTATCGCGCCCTGTTCGCCGATGACGCGGCGGTCTTTGGCCTGGAGCAGCGGCCGTTCGAGGAGCGCGCCTGGGCGGCCCTGTTGTCCCAGGCGGCGGCCGATGACGTGCGCCGGGTCCTGGGCGCCGTGGACAGCGTCGCGCCGGATCGCGTCGCCGGCTGGGCGCTGGACCTGGCCGACCCGCAACGGCCGATGGCGCTGGAGCTGTGGATCGACGGGGTCTTCGCCGGAGCCGGCGCGACGGGCGTCTTCCGCCGCGACATTCAGGAGCGGTTCGGCGCCCAGACGGCGGGGTTCGAGCTGATCGTTCCCGCCGGCGCCGTGTCCGGCGGCCCCGAACAGCGGCTGGAGGTGCGCGAGGCCGGCCATCCGGCGCCGATCGGGACCGGGGTTCTAAGCGGGCCGAACCCGCACGAGGTTCTGGCCTATGAGGCGGTGCGCCGCGAACTGGCACAGGTGCGCCAGACCCTGGGCCGTCTGGAGGCCATGCTGCCGGCGGTCGAAGGCGCCCTGACCCGGCGCGCCGGCGACTGGCCCGACTATTTCGACGCCTGGTATCGCCCGGCGCACGACGCCATCCGCGCCGCCCTGGCGCCCGCCGCTGGGCCGGGCCGTGTCCGCATCCGCATCGACGCCGCCGACTGTCCGGGCGGATGGTTGGAGGAGGCGCTGGACAGCGCCCTGGAGCAGAGCGTGCCCCCCGCCGGGGTCTTCGTCGTCGGCCTGGATGATCAGGGGCGGCGACTGCTGGACGACCTGATCGCCCGGCGTGGATGGGCGGCCCCTACGATCACCGTCGGCGAACCGCCGGCGGGCCAGGGGCCGGTGCTGGCCTTTGCGGCCTCGGGCCTTCTGGCGCCCGATGCGGTGGAGGCGGTGCAGGCCCTGTTCGACGCGCGGCCCCACACCGTGGTGGCCTATGTCGACGAAGATCAACTGGCGGCCGAGACGGACGGGCCGGACGACTGGCGCCGTCGCGCGCACGCGGCGCCGGTCCTGAAGCCCGGCTTCGACCTGGATTATCTGCGTCAGTCGCCGTGGGTCGGCGACTGCCTGGCCTTCGCCGATGCGGTGGGCGAAGGGTTCGCCGACGGTCCGCGCGCCGTGCTGGCGGCGGCCGAGGCGGGCGGCCAGATCGCGTCCATCCCCCGCGTCTTGTTCAGCCGCAGGGCCGAGGCGCCGGTCGCGCCGGACGCCGACGCCTGGGCCGAGACGCTGCGCGCGCATCTGGTGCGCATGGGCGAGACGGCGCAGGTGACGCCGCAGACCGACATCCTGGGCGCCCGCGTTCCCGGCGCCGTGCGGGTGCGCCACGCCGTGCCCGAGGGCGCGCGCGCGACCGTCATCATCCCGACCCGCGACCGGCTGGACCTGTTGCGCCCGTGTCTGGACAGCCTTCAGGCCCACCGCGACGCCAACCGCTGCGTCATGACCGTGCGGGTGGTCGATCACGACAGCCGCGACGCCCAGGTCCGCGCCCTGCTGGACGACCGTCGCGCCGCCGGGCAGATCGAGATCACCCCCTATGACGGCGCCTTCAACTGGGCCCTGATGAACAATCTGGCGGCCCAGGCGTCGGACGGCGAGGTTCTGGTCTTCCTGAACGACGACACCGTGGTCATCAGCCCCGACTGGCTGGACGCCCTGGTCGCCCAGGCCCTGCGGTCCGACGTCGGCGCCGTGGGGGCGCGGCTGGTCTATCAGGACGGAACCCTGCAGCACGCGGGCATGGTGGCGCGGCCCCGGCCCGACGCCTTCCTGATCCACGAAGGCGTCGGTCGGCCCGGCGCCGATGCGGGCTGGATGGGGCGGCACGCCCTGGCGCACCGATCCGTCTCGGTCACCGGCGCCTGCATGGCCGTGTCGGCCCAGGTGTTCCAGCGGCTGGGTGGGTTCGACGCCACGCGCCTGCCGGTGGAAGGCAATGACGCCGACTTCTGCCTGCGAGCCCAGGACCAGGGGCTGGCGGTGATCTATGAACCCGGCGCGACCCTGTATCATCTGGAATCCAAGTCGCGGGGGCTCAGTCAGGACGGCGAACGCCTGCGCGCCTCGGCCCAGGCCACCGCTCGCCTGTGGCGCCGCTGGGGCCAGGGCTATGCCGATGACCCGGGCTTCAACCCTCATTTCGCGCGCGACGGGCGGCCGTTCGACCGGCTGAAGCCGCCGCCGCCCGTGGGCCGTTGAGCGCGCCCGCCGCCGTGCTGGTGGTCGGGGCGGGGGGGCGGCTGGGCCGCGCCCTGGCCCGCGCGGACTGGCCCGCCGCCCTGTCGCCGATTCTGGCCACCCGCGCCGATCTGGACGCCCTGGACCCGGCCGCCGTGGACGCCGCACTGGATCGCCATCGCCCGGCGGTGGTGCTGAACGCCGCCGCCTGGACCGATGTGGACGGGGCCGAGCGCGAGCCCGAGGCCGCGCGGCGACTGAACCGCGACCTGCCCGCCATCCTGGCCGCCGCCTGCGCGCGGTCGGGCGCGCGGCTGCTGCATGTCTCGACCGACTATGTCTTCGACGGCGCCGCCGACCGGCCCTATGTCGAGACCGATGCGCCGAACCCCCTGGGCGTCTATGGCCGCAGCAAATGGGAGGGCGAACAGGCCATCCTGGCCGCCGCGCCCGACGCCGTGATCGTGCGCACCGCCTGGCTGGTCGGGCCGGACCGGCCGGGCTTCGTGACCGCCATCCTGGATCAGGCCGATGCGGGCGCCGACATCCGCGTGGTCGAGGATCTGTACGGCTCGCCGACCACGACCCCGTCCCTGGCCGCCGCCCTGATCGCCGTGGCCGCGCGGCTGGCGACCGACCCGGCCGCGCCGGGCGGAACCTATCATTTCGCCGGGCAGGGGCGGGCGTCGTGGCGCGATCTGGCCCAGGCGATTCTGGACGCACGCCAGGCGGCGGGCGGTCCCGTCGCACCGATCGTTGCGGGCCGTCCCGCGGACACAGGGCCGGACCGGGCGCCGCGCCCGCGCGCCTCGCCGCTGGCGTCCCAGGCGATGGCGCGCGACTATGGCGTCACGGCCCCGCCCTGGCGGCAGGCCGTGGCCGATCTGGTCGGTGGCAGGGTGCGCGAAGGGGGCGGACGATGAAGGGCATCATCCTGGCGGGCGGCACGGGCACGCGCCTGCACCCCATGACGCGCGTCGTGTCCAAGCAGTTGATGCCCGTCTACGACAAGCCGATGATCTATTATCCGCTGGGCGCCCTGATGCTGGCGGGGGTGCGCGAGATCCTGATCATCACCACGCCGCACGACCGGCCAGCGTTCCAGGCCCTGCTGGGCGACGGCGCGCGCTGGGGGCTGAACCTGTCCTATGCCGAACAGCCCCGGCCCGAAGGTCTGGCTCAGGCCTATGTCATCGGCGCCGACTTCGTGGCCGGCGGCCCCTCGGCGCTGATCCTGGGCGACAACATCTTCTACGGGCGCGGCCTGGGCCAGATGTTCGGCCGCGCGCTGGCCCGGCCCGACGGGGCCACCGTCTTCGCCTATCATGTCACCGATCCCCAGCGGTATGGCGTGGTCAGCTTCGGCCCGGACGGCCGCGCGGTCGATCTGGAGGAGAAGCCCGCCGCCCCGCGCTCCAACTGGGCGGTGACGGGACTCTATATATATGACTCCCAGGCGCCGGACCTGGCGGCCGGGCTGAAGCCCTCGGCGCGGGGCGAGCTGGAGATCACCGACCTGAACCGCGCCTATCTGGAGCGGGGCCAGCTGTCGGTCGAACGCCTGGGGCGCGGCTTCGCCTGGCTGGACACCGGCACGCCCGACAGCCTGCTGGAAGCGGCCCAGTTCGTGCGGACGCTGGAACAGCGCCAGGGCTTCAAGATCGGCTGCCCCGAAGAGATCGCCTGGCGCCAGGGCTTCATCGACGCCCCGGCCCTGGAGCGGCTGGCCGCCGACATGGGCAATGACTACGGCGCCTATCTGCGCCGGGTGCTGGCCGAAGAGGCCTAAGCCCGCGTCAATACGATCATCTGCTGGTCACGCGGATGGGCCCAGTCCCCGATCCAGTCGAAGGTCCAGCCCGCCGGCGTCGCCTGGGCCAGCTGGTCGCGCGTGAAATGGTACGGGTCGCGGTTGGGATAGGACACCACCCCCGCCGGATGGCGCGTCTCCGGCCCCTGGCCCTCGAACACGGTGGCGAAGATCCGCCCGCCCGCCCGGAAATGCGGCGTCATCCGTTCCACGCACCGCTGATAGCCGTCGATCTTCAGATGGGTGAACAGCGAGATGGCCAGCCCCAGGTCGAAGGTCACGCCGAACGGAACCTCGAAATCCTTGGTGACGTGCAGATGATCGCGCGGCAGGCGGTCGGCCATGCCGGCGGCGGCGATCTCCTCGCGCCACCCGGCCTCGATCAGGGATTCGGAAATATCGATTCCATAATAGCCGCCGGCATCCAGCCAGGCCGCCAGCGGCGCACCGCCGCGCAGGGCGCCGCAACCGATGTCCAGCACACGGTCGGTCCGCTGCATCCCCTGGGCGATCAGGAAATCCCGCTGCAGCGGGCCGATCACGTCCCACAGCCCCCCGACCACCGCCCGGTGGCCGTGTTCGGCCAGGCGCACCCGCGTCAGGGCCTCGTCCATATAGGGATTGGACATGATTCCTCGGCTGGTCGGGTTTCAGGTGTGGCGCCGTCGCCACGAGTCGGGGCTTCTCTTACATCGCCGTAATCCTGCAACGCCAGCATTCAGCGAAGACCGCCCTAGAAAATGCAAAAGCGGGAACTCGCCTTTCGCGCGACTATCCGATAACGGCGTTCAGGGGCGTGCAGCGACCCCGCCGGACAGATGAAATCGATCCAGGACGACGCTTTGCTGAGCAATTCCATACCGATGCTCTGGGGCGCCCCAGTCGCGGCGGTCCCATGTCGCGCCTTCGCCGTTTCGCGCGGCAGGGGGCGTGGCGGCGGCCGTCGACTGAACGCATGGGGATTTTGCACCTCGACGCATTCGCGGGCGTCTAAGCACCCGTCACAACTGGCGTTTCCACAGTGTTTCGTCGACCGCATCTGCGCAAATCCCCTTGACCGGGCGAAAGTCGTCGGGATAGAAAGCGCTTGCCGTGGGCGCAGCCCGGCCTGAATTTTCAGGCTTGAACTGTGGCCGAAAGGCGTTTCAACGTTGGCTACGTCCACACAACAGGTTTCTTTGGGGGACCATATCCAAATGACTAAGAACATCCTTCTCGCCGCGACCGCCGTTTCGGTCATGGCTTTTGCGGGCGCCGCCAGCGCTCACACCATCACCTTCCGCGCCGCTGGCACCCTGCCGGCGCACATCATCGACACCGACGCCACTGTCAGCGGCCCGGGCGGCAGCTATCCGCTGGCTCAAGAAGCCAAGACGCCGTCGAACACCAACGTGTTCGCCCTGGCCGACACCCTGTCGTCGGGCTTCCTGCCCTCGGGCAACGTCGTGCTGACGATCGAACTGATCGGCAACGCTGAGTTCGCGACCGCTCCGACGGCCGCCAACGTGCTGCCGGGCGCCGGCTGCACCACCTTCACCGCCGCTCCGTCGACCACCCCGACGGCCAAGACGGCTGTGTTCATCGTGTCGAACTCGGCCGCCAACTGCGCCAGCTTCAACATGGATCTGCCGATCCGCGTCACCGGCGCCGGCGACGTCAGCGTCCGCACCAACCTGGTGACCGACGGCGCTCTGACCCCGATCGACAACGGTTTCTCGGGCACCAAGGTCATCATCAGCCGTCCGGACGCCTTCGCCTGGACCGTCGATGCCTCGATCGTCGCTCCGCGCACCCTGGGCACCGGCGCCTACGGCAACACCGTCGCCACCCTGGACGTGACCCCGGTCTACACCACCTTCAAGACCGCCGCGGGCTTCCACACCGCTGCTCCGGAAACCGGCACTGTCGGCGTCCTGGGTACGGCCGCTCTGATCGTCGATGAAACCGCCAAGTACGGCCTGCTGCGCACCAACGCCGTGGTCGCCGCCACCGACGTCCTGGACGTCGATGCTGTCGTCACCGGCAACTTCTCGACCCTGAACACCGCCTTCGGTGGTGTGGCCAGCGCCTACAACACCGGCCGCACGACCTCGACCCACGCCAACATCCAGGCGGGCGTCGTGGAAGTGAAGGGTGGTCTGACCCTGACCGCCGCCAACGAGTTCACCGTCACCAAGACGGGTACGGCTGCGATCCCGGCCTCGGCCTACGAAATCGCTGTCGCCTACGAACTGGATGCGACGAAGTACAACCAGGAAACCGCGGCCAACCGCGCCCTGGAGCCGATCGAGCGTGATGGCACCAACATCATCTTCCCGTGGATGAACTCGACCGCCATCCAGAACGCCAACGGTTCGACCAACCTGATCCGTCTGGGCAACGTCAGCGCTTCGACCACGGGCGCCGTCTATGGCCAAGTTCTGAACAACCAGCCGACCCTGCAAGGTGGCAGCTACGTCGCCCTGACGGCGCCGAAGCAACTGTTCCCGAGCATCGCCGCCAACGGCGAGCGCGTGATCAACACCGCCCTGCTGACCACCGAACTGGGTGACTTCGGCCGCGGCGACGTGCAGATCTCGATCGAAGCCCGTCCGGAGCAGATCACGGCCCGTCGTTACGCCACCCTGGCCAACGGCTCGGTCACCGAGTTCGAAAGCGGCACCGTCGCCAACGACCAATCGGTCGGCACCGGCGCCGGCATCGTCTACGTGCCGTAAGAAAAACGATACGGTCTTCGGATCGTCTCGGAAGGGGAGGGCTTCGGCCCTCCCCTTTTTCTTTGCCTGTCGTCTGGACCCGACTGCAGGTCGCCTGTCGGCATGCTCCAAACGCGCCCATGGTTGCGGCCTCGCCCGTTCTGGCGCAGGGAAGGGGACAGAACCCTTCACCTTCACGGAGTTGGCCCATGGCCGAGATCAAGGATCAGACTGTCGCCGGCCGCGTCGATCTGGATGGCAACACCTACGTCAATGTGGTGTTCGAGAACGCCGCCCTGCACTATTCGGGCGGCCAGGCTCCGAATTTCCAGAACGTCACCTTCACGCCCAGCTGCAGCGTCACCTTCGCCGAACAGGCCGGCAACACCCTGGCCTTTCTGCGCTCCATGGCCCATGATTCCAGCGGTATGCGTTTCATCGTCGATGGCCTGATGCCCGAGGTCGCGGCCAAACGCTGAGGCCGCGTCCGAACCGGACCTGATCCATGACCGCGCCGTCCCCCGATCCGATCGCCATCCGCTTTCCCGCCGCCGACCGTCGGCGGCTGGGCGAACTGTTGCTGGATCGTGGACTGGTCACGGCGGCCGACGTTCAGAACGCCCTGTCTCTTCAGGCGCAGAACGGCGGCCTGATCGGGCTGAATCTGGTGCGCCTGGGCGCCCTGTCCGAGACGGACTTGCTTCAGGTGCTGTCCGAACAGCTGGGTCTGGCGGTGCTGACGCCCGAGGACGCGCCCGCGCCCGACCGCATCGCCGCTTTCCTGGCCCAGATCGGCTCGCCCGTGTCCTGGTGGGCGGAGCGCGAGGCCGTGGCCTGGCGGGCGGGCGATGCGGCGGACGCCCCGATCCTGTGCGCGGCGGTCCAGCCGCTGGACACCCTGCTGGCCGAACGAATCGGCCAGGCCACGCCCGATCCCGTCACCTTCCTGCTGGCGCCCCGGTCGGTGATCGAGGGCCTGACCGGCGACCTGCTGCATCAGGGGCGCGGCGGCCTGGATATCGATATCCTGGGCGGCGGCGCCGATGCGGCGCGCCTGCGCGAACTGGCCCAAGAAGCGCCGACCATCGACTTCGTCAACGCCGTCTTCGCCGAGGCCCTGTCGCGCCGCGCTTCGGACGTGCACGTCGAACCGTTCGAGGACCGCTTCGTCGTGCGTATGCGCATCGACGGCGTGCTCAGCACCGCCCGCACCGCCCCGCGCAGCAGCTATGACGCCGTCTGTTCGCGCATCAAGCTGTTGTCCGGCATGGATATCGGCGAGCGCCGCCTGCCGCAGGACGGCCGCCAGTCGATCCGCGTCTCGGGCCAGGAGGTGGATCTTCGTGTCTCGACCCTGCCGGCGTCGTGGGGCGAATCCATCGTCCTGCGCCTGCTGGGCAAGACCAGCCGCCTGCCCGAACTGTCCGAACTGGGGGTGTCCCCGGCCCAGGAACAGAGCCTGCTGGAACTGTCGGAACAGCCGAACGGCGTGCTGCTGGTCACCGGCCCGACCGGCTCGGGCAAGACCACGACCATCTATCGCCTGCTGACCCATCTGAACGACGGCCAGCGCAAGATCATCACGGTCGAAGACCCGGTCGAACTGGACCTGCCCGGCGTGGTCCAGGTGCGGGTGCGGTCCGAAATCGGCCTGACCTTCGCCGCCGGTCTGCGCTCGATCCTGCGCCAGGACCCGGATGTCATCATGGTCGGCGAAATCCGCGACCCCGAGACGGCGCGCATCGCCGTCCAGGCGGCCCTGACCGGCCACCTGGTCATTTCGACGGTCCACACCAACTCGGCCCTGGCGGCCATTCCGCGCCTGCTGGACCTGGGGATCGAGGACTATCTGCTGGCCGACGTGATCCGCGGCGTCCAGGGCCAGCGGCTGGTGCGGCGCCTGTGCGTCGATTGTAAACGGCCCTCCACGCCCGAAGAGGCCGCCCTGCATGAGGCCGATCTGCCCAAGGCTGTGCGCAAACAGGTCAAGGGCCAGCCGGCGAACTGGCACGAGCCGGTCGGCTGTCCCAAATGCGGCCAGTCGGGCTTCCGCGGCCGGGTCGGCGTCTATGAGATCGCGCCCATGTCCGCCGCCCTGACCGCCGGCCTGCGCCAGGGCGCGGACGAGGACCGCCTGACCGATATTGCGCGCGAGGACGGTTTTCTGAGCTTCGGCGACGACGCCTTCCTCAAGGCCCGGCGCGGCGAGACGGCCCTGACCGAGGTTCACCGCATCGTCGGCGGAGGCGAGGCTTGAGTCCCGTCCCGGCTGCGGCGCCGATCGCCGTCGTGGGCATGCACCGGTCGGGCACCTCGTGCCTGGCGGGCTGTCTTCAGGATCTGGGCCTGACCCTGGGCCAGGTGAACACCGCCGCCCCGCACAACAAGAAGGGCAACCGCGAAAACCCGCGCCTGTGGCCGGTGCATGACGCCGTCCTGGCCCGCGTCGGCGCCGCCTGGGACGCGCCGCCCGCCGAGCCCGTGGCCTGGACCCGTGACGAGATCGCGGCCCTGCGCGCCGTTCTGGCCGACTATGACGGCCTGCCGCATCCTTGGGGGTTCAAGGATCCGCGCGCCACCCTGCTGCTGGACGGCTGGTTCGAGGTGCTGCCGGATCTGCGGCTGGTGGGCTCGTTCCGGCATCCGCTGGCGGTGGCCGGGTCGCTGGCGGCGCGCAACGGCTTCGAGACCGACCGCTCAGTGGCCATCTGGGCCGGATACAACGCCGCCATGCTGGCCTGGCGCGACAGGGCGCCCTTCGCCGTCATCGACTATGACGCCCCGGATTATGAGGCGCGCGTGCGGGCCGCCGCCGCCGACCTGGGGCTGGACGCCACCGCGCCAATGCCGTTCCGCGAGGCCGAACTGACGCACCAGAAGGCCGCGGGACCGGTGCCGACCCAGGCCACGGCCATGTGGGCGCGCCTGCTGGAGGCGGCGGCGTGACCCGGCCGCGCCTGTCCATCGTGGTGGTGGCCTTCGACATGGCGCGTGAACTGCCGCGCACCATACGGTCGTTGCTGCCGCCCTATCAGACCGGGATTGCGCCGGGTGAGGTCGAGATCATCGTGGCCGACAACGGCTCGACCGATCCGGTGCGCGCCGAATGGTTCGACGCCGATGCGCCGGTGACCATCCTGCGGGTCGATGACGGCGGCGCCTCGCCCTGCATCGCCATCAACCGCGCGGCCGCCATGGCCAAGGGCGAACGGATCGCCGTGGCCGTGGACGGCGCCCGCATGGCCTCGCCCGGCCTGGTGCAGGGTGCGCTTCAGGCCATGGCCGTCCACCCCGACGCCTTCGTCGCCACACTGGGCTTCCACCTGGGGCCGAAGGTGCAGCAGGTGTCGGTCGCCGAAGGCTATACTCGCGCGGTCGAGGACGGACTTCTGGCCGGCATCGGCTGGCCCGCCGACGGCTATCGCCTGTTCGAGATCTGCGCCCTGGGCGAAAGCTATGCTGAGGGCGCCTTCCGTTCGCCGCCGGAAACCACCTTCTTCGTCATGGACCGGGCGCGGTTCCTGGAGCGGGGCGGGTTCAACGAGGGGTTCCGCGCCCTGGGCGGCGGTTTCGCCAACTATGACGCCTTTGAACGTCTCAGCGCCGATGGGCCGCTGGTCATGCTGGTGGGCGAGGGCACGTTTCACCAGCTGCACTACGGCGCCACGACCCAGGAAGGCGGCATCCGCCGTCGCCTGCCGGGCGAGGAAGAGGCGCTGGCCGACGCCTATCACCGTGATTACCGCGCCGCGACCGGCCGCGACTATGTCAGGACGGACCGCACCCCGATCCTGTATGGTCGGGTGACGCATCCCCGCGTCAGGCCGCTGTTCTTCCCGCCCGCCGCATGACCGATCTGCCGTTCCAGTACGAGGCCGTGGGCCGTGACGGCCTGACGATGAAGGGCCAGGTCGCCGCGCCGGACGAGGCGGCGGCCGTGCGCCGCCTGTCGGCCGATGGTCTGACAGTGCTGAAGATCGCCCCGGCGGCGGTGAAGGCCCAGGGTAGCGACCGCGACCTGAAACCGGCCGAACGGGTGCTGGTGCTGCGTCAGCTGGCCCTGATGATCGAGGCCGGGGTGTCGCTGCTGGAAGCGATGGAGACGGTGGCCCAGGGCATTCAGGCCAACAAGGGCAAGGCCCAGTTCCAGGCCGCCATCGCCGCCCTGCGTCGCGGCGATTCCTTCGGCGCGGCGATGGAGGGCCATGTCCGGGGCTTCCCCGACTATGTCTACGCCATGGCCCGGGTGGGCGAGGCGTCGGGCAAGATCGCCGACGTCCTGCGTCAGGCGGCCGAACAGATGGCCTATGAAGACCGGCTGCGGCGCGACTTCACCAACGCCATGACCTACCCGGCCTTCCTGCTGTTCGCGGGCTTCGGCGCGGTGGGCTTCATCTTCACCCAGGTGGTGCCGCGTTTCGGGGCCATGATCGGCGAGAACCGAGAGAATGTGCCGGCCGTGTCGCGGTGGGTTCTGGCGGCGGGCGAGTTCGCCAACGCCAATCTGCCGATCGTGGGCCTGGCCCTGGCCGCCCTGGTCGTGCTGGGCGTGGTGATCGCCACCAATCCCCAGGTGCGCGCCCGCGCCTATGGCGTCGCCCACGGCGCGCCGGTGATCGGCCCGGTGATCCAGGCGCGAGAGATCACCGCCTGGGCGCGCCTGTCGGCCTTCGCCCTGAACAGCGGCGTGCCCATTCTGTCGGCCATGGCCCTGTCGCGGGCGGCGGTGCCGATCGGATCGTTCCGGCGCGGGCTGGACATGCTGGACAGCGACCTGAGGGCGGGCGTCACCCTAGACGCCTCGCTGGCGTCGCATACGCGGCTGGAGGCGATGGATCTCAGTCTGCTGCGCGCCGGTCAGAAGTCGGGCGCGGTGGGGGCTATGTTCGGCTTCATCGCCGACAATTACGAAGATCGCCTGCGCGACCGGATGAAGCGGCTGACCTCGTTATTGGAGCCGCTGGCCATCGCCTTCATCTCGCTGATCGTCGGCTTCGTGGCCCTGTCGCTGGTCCTGGCCCTGTCCAGCGTCTACGAGGGCGCCGTGTGATGCGGCGCCGTCGCGCGGGCTTCAGCCTGATCGAGGCCCTGGTCGCCCTGGCCATCGCCTCGGTGACGCTGCTGGCCATCTTCGAGCTGCAGCTTCAGATGGCCCGGGGCCAGCAGCGCGCCGCCCGCGCCATCGCCCAGTCGGCCCAGCAGGAGAACGCCCTGGCCCTGACGCGCGCCGTCAATCCGATGGCCGAGCCTGAGGGCGTCATCGCCCTGCCGGGCGGCGACACGGTGCGCTGGATCGCCGAACCGCATGGCGACGAGGTCGCCAATACCGGCTTTCCCATGGGGCAGGGGGCGTTCCGGGTCCAGCTTTACACCATGACGGTCAGCGTCCAGCCCGCCGCCGGGCCGCCGCCCGCGCCGCTGGTGTTCGACCGGATGGGCTGGCGCCGCATGAGCAGCGACATCCCCGGCCTGGGTTTCTGACCGGGGTTTCTGACGCTCAGGGCCGGCCTGGCGGGGTGGCCATGACCACGGTGGGCGCCGGCGTCTCGGGTTCGACCGGCAGGGTCGGCGGCGCGGCGGCCGGATCGACCAACTGCGGCTCCACCTCGTTCTCGCGCGGCGTGCGACGCGGGATCAGCGGCGGCCGTTCCGAGGCGCGCTGGGCGCTGGGCAGATCGACGCCGACGCCGCGGATCGCCGGCCCCGCGCCCCACGGCGACAGGGTGTAGGACCAGCCCGCCCCGGTGCGGAAGGCCGCGTTCATGTCGGCCGCATAGCGGTCGGCGCGGTCGGCCATGTCTTCGTCGTTGCGCACGATGTGCGGCGTGATCAGCACCAGAATCTCGGTGCGCACGCCCGACACCGTATTGGCCTGGAAGGCCGAACCGATGATGGGCACGTCCTTCAGGAAGGGCACGCCGGAATTGTTCTTGGTGTAGTCGTTGCTGATCAGCCCGCCCAGCACGCCGGTCCAGCCGTTGGTGATGGCGATCTGGGTCGTCAGGCTGCGGTTCAGGATGGTCGGGCTGCCGATGCTGGTGCCCGCGGGCGGGGCGCCGGCGGACGAGATTTCCTGGCTGATCTCGATATCGACCCGGTCGCCATAGACGACGGGCGTCACCTCCATGATGACGCCGGTCTGGCGGTACTGGACGCTTTGCAGCACATCGGTGCCTTCGTCGCCCGACGAAAAATTGGTCGCCCGCTGCGAGGTGATGATCGGCACGTCGGTGCCGACCTGGAACCGGGCCGTGCCGCCGCTGCGGGTGACCAGCTGCGGCCGCTGCAGGATGTTGACGCGGTTGTTCGAGGCCGAGGCGTTGATGGCCGCGCGAATGTCCGGGCCGGTGAAGTTGAAGGTGGCCCCGCCGGCGCCGATCTCGACCCCCTCGGTGCCGCCGGTCCAGGTGCCGTCGCCGCGCACCTCGCGGCCCCACAGATTGATGCCCAGGGCCGTGTCGTCGGTCAGGGTGACTTCGGCGATCATCACCTCGATCACCACCTGGGGCGCCGGCACGTCCAGGGTGGTCAGAAGCGTGCGCAACTGGGCGTAGTCGCTGGCCGTGCCGGTGAACAGGATGCGGTTGCCGACCGTGTCGGTCAGGATGCGTCCGCCCAGGAAGGCGCCGTCGCCTCCGGCCTGACCGGCGCCCCCGCCCGCGCGGGCCGCGGCGTTACGCGCCGCCTCGGCCGCCTGCGCGGGCGGCGCTCCGGGCACGCCGACGGGCGGTTGCGGGGAAGACGACCCGCCGGACTGGCCCATGGCCAGCCGGCCCAGAGAGGCGGCGTCGGTGTTGCGCACCTGGAAGACGAAGGTCGAGGCCTTGTCGCCCAGGCTGGCGGGGCGATCCAGCATCGACACCCAGTAGTTGGCCCGTTCGGCCAGCTCGGGATCCTTGGCGAAGATCAGGATCTGGTTGGCGGCCGGATAGGACAGGATCACCAGCGACCGGCCCGAGGCGGCCATGCGCGAGACCACAAAACCTTCGACCGTCAGCGCCTGTTCCACCGCCTGGGCCAGGGCGTCGGCGGCCATGAAGGCCGGCTCGACCCGCAGGACGTTCGATCCGGCGAAGCGCGGCTGGTCCAGTTCGCGCAGCACCCGCACCACCTGGGCCACTTCGCGGCCGGGACCGGAGATGATCATGGTGTTGGTCAGGGGGTCCGGCGTGATCCGCACCTGGCCCGCGCCGGGGAACAGATCGGTCAGCAGGGTCTGCATCGCCGTGACTTCGATGGTCTGGACGTTGAAGACCTGGACCACCCGGCCGCTGGCGGGGGTGGGCGCGCGGCCGCGCACCACCTGGGCGGCGCCCGGCGCGGCGGCCGAGGCGGGCTCGCCCACCGTGACCATGCCGTTGTCGATGAAGACGTCGATGCCGTACTGCTTCAACGCCATCTGGGTCATGCGGAACAGCACCCTCTTCGACACTGTGCCGCCGGTGCCGCCGGCGATGGTCTCGGTGCGCTGGGCCACGTCGGGCGTCATGGTGTAGGGCGCGCCGATCACGGCGAAGGCCGTGGCCACGAATTGCGGGATCGACTGGGGCGCCAGCGCGGCGTCCACCTGTTCGTCGGGCAGCAGGGCGGCGATCTGGGCCTCGGTGGCGGGCTGGCGCGTCACCTGGGGCGCAGTCGCGCCGCCGGGCAGGGTCAGCATCTCGGTCGGGCGGCGGTCGCCGCCGATCTGACCGTCGATGATCGGCGCGTCTGACCCGGAAGCGCGGGTGCGGGCCACGGCCTCGGCGTCGGGCCGGGTCGTGGTGGCCGACATGTACGGAAAGGCGGCGCAGCCGGCCGCCAGCATCAGCGGCGTCAGGGCCGCGCACCGGCGCAGGCCGCGAAGCGCGGTCGTCGTCAGGCGGCGGGGTGTCGTCTGGATCATGCGGCTCTCCCGAGAATCAGCCGTACAGGCGGACTACGCGGACCTCCCGGCCCTTGCGCAGTGTGACGGCGGTCTCTGAAATTTCACTTATGCGCCAACCGTCCCCAAAGGCGTCTCCCACAGCCATGCGGTTGATTTGCGGCATGGAAGAGGCGGACTGGCGGACCAGGGCGCGCAAGGTTCCGGTGGCGGCGTCCTGTTCGACGCCGGCCAGCAGGCTTTTGAACACCACCGCCACGTCTGGCGGCGGCGGGGGCGGGGGTGGCGGCGGGGGAGGCGGAGGCGGAGGCGGCGGAGGCGGAGGCGGGGGGTCGGACCGCAGGGTGCGAAGGAAGCGCACGGCCGCGGCCGAGGTCTCGCCCGGACGCAGCATTTCGGCGCGGGCGCCGGTTCCGCCCCGGCGCACGGCCGGCGGGTCTTCGGGCAGGCCCGGGAACGCCATGCCCAGCAGGAAGGCGATCACCGGCACGGCCAGCAGGAAGGGCAACAGACGGCTCACGACGCTCCCCCTTCGGTCGATGGGGGCGCCAGCCGCACCGGGGCGGCCACGCCGATGCGCACCCGGCCCTGCGGCCGGCCGGCCATCATCTCGGCCAGGATTTCGGGTGGGATGCCGGGATTGGCCGGCGGCGGCGGCGTGGTCTCATACTGGAAGCTGGTGACGCGGAACCCCTCTGGCCAGGCGGCCAGGGCGTCCAGGAAGGCGAAGGTCGGGGTCCAGCGCAGGTCGGCCTGAACCTCGCCGCGCACCCACTGGGTCGCGCCGATGGTCTCCAGCTCGGTCTCGGTGGTGATCTGGCTGTTGGCCAGCTCGGCCCGCGCCACGGCCTCGACCAGCCGCCGCTCCAGCAGAACCTGGGCGGTCGGCACATTGGTCGCCTCGATGCCCCAGCTGCGCATGTCTTCGTAGATCGCCCGGTCGATGGGGTCGGCCGTGGCCCGCCGCGCCGCATCCAGCGCCAGCCGCGCCGCCGCCCGTTCGGTCACCGCGTCGATATAGCGGTCGGACGCCTGGGCGCGGCGTTCCATGGCCAGAATGGGCGCATAGACCAGCACCCCCAGCGCCAGCGCCGCCAGCAGCAGTCGCTCGCGCGGGGTCGTCCGCTGGAAACGGGCGGTCAGGGCGCGCGTGCGCGTCGACCATGCCGATCTCAGTTCCGCCAGAACCGCTTTCAAATCGTCTCCACCCGCCGCACGCCCCCGCGCCCGCGTTTCGTTTTTTCTTCGACCGCCAACCGGCCGTGAGCTATAGCAGCCGTCAGCCGTCCGTAACAGATTTACCAAGGCAGACCTTGACGTTCCGTCTCCAAAACCGCCGCAAGCCTTCCTCCGGGCCCGCCGCGCGCCGTTCGCTGCGCCAGGGCTTCAGCCTGTTGGAAATTCTGGTCGTCCTGGCCATCATCGCCCTGATCGCGGCCGTGGTCGGCCCGCGCCTGTTCGCCCAGCTGGATCGGTCCAAGACCACGGCGGCCCGCATCCAGGCCAAGGCCATCAAGGGCGCGCTGGAGACGATGCGCATCGACATCGGCCGCCTGCCGTCCCAGCAGGAAGGGCTGAACCTGCTGATCCAGGCCGACGCGACCACCGTTCCCGGCTGGCAGGGGCCCTATATGGACGCCCTGCCGTCCGACCCCTGGGGGCGCCCCTATGTCTATATGCCCCCGGCGGACGCCGGTGCGGCCGGCGGCCTGACCGGCGGCGGTGCGGCCTCGGTCGTCAGCTACGGCGCCGACGGCCAGGAGGGCGGCGAAGGCGTCAACGCCGATGTCAGCTCGGAACAGCAGCGCTGATCCACGCCGCGGGCGCGCCGGCTTCTCCCTGATGGAGGTGCTGGTGGTCCTGGCCATCTTCGCGATGGCCGCGGCCATCGTCATGCCCTCGACCGGCCGGATGATGGACCAGGCCACGTCCCACGCCGTCTTCTTCGATTTCCAGCGCCAGGTGTCCGACCTGCGGCGCGAGGCCAACCGCACGGGCCAGGCCCTGCGTCTGGTCGATCCGGCCGCGGGCGGACAGACGGCGGCCGACGCCGACGTGCGCACCGTCACCCTGCGCGAACCGTGGCGCTATACTCTGGCGCCGGCGCTGGACATCGCGCCGGGCGGGGCTTGTTCGCCCACGACAGCCAATCTGCTGAACGGCGACCGGGTGGTCATGACGCTGATCTCCAGCGACGCCGACTGTCGCTTCATGCGTCAGGCGACAACGGTGGCGCCGCCTCGCGAACCTGCATCTCGATGATCAGGCGCTGACCGGCCGCGTCGGTGCGCGGCTCCACCTGATGGAAATAGCCCGAGCCCTCGAACTCGGCCACCAGATCGCCGGCCACCTTCACCGCCTCATAGGGCAGGGTCAGGGTCAGGGTCTCCGCCTGGGCGTCCAGCGCGATCGGGGTCAGGTCGTGGATGGCCAATATGCCGATGGCCGCGCCGGCGGCGCTCAGCGGGCTGGTGCGGTTTTCGATCTCGCGGAACGAGGCCAGGCGGCGCCGTTCGCCTTCCAGCGCCTGGGTGTCGGCCTGGCGGGGCGTGGCGGCCTGGATTTCGGCGATCTCGCCCTCGATCTCGGCGGCCTTGTTGTCGGTCTGGATCGACTGGCCCAGAATCAAGGCGAACAGGCTGGCCGACGCCAGGGCCAGGCCGCCCAGGCCCAGACCGATCGCCTGCTCGCGCGTGATCTCGGCGCGGGCCAGGGAAAAGGCCTCGCCCCCCCGATCCACCGGCAGGCTCTCGGCCGGCGGCGGCGTGGCCGGCGCCTCGACCCGCGCGTCGCGCTGGGTGCGGGCGAAGGCGGTCCAGGCGGCGTCGTCATAGCGCGCGGCCCGCCAGGCCGAGGCGCGCAGGCCCCCGTCGCGCCAATGCTGGGCCTCATAACCGCGCGCCAGCTTGACGATGCGCCAGTCCCGCCCGACCGGCTGGGCCAGGGTTTCGGGCCGCAGCGAGACCTGGCCGCGCCCGGCGATCATCGGCGCGACGCGCGCCAGATCCCACCACCAGACGCCGAAATCCTCGCCCGACTTCACCAGGGCCGCGCCGCCCGCGACATAGGGCGAGGCCGTGCGCGCATGCAGCCGCGCCGCCTGGCGCCGGCGCCCGCGCGGCAGATTGGCCGTCTCGAACAGGCCGAAGGCGCATAGTTCGCGCGCAAGCAGAACCACCGGACGGCGGAACAGCCGCCCCAGGGGCGCGCCGGCGTAAACGGCCTCCAGCCCGCCATCGGCGCTCAGCCGGTCAATACGGGGTGTAAGGAAATCGAGTCGCATTCGTGGTGTCCGCCGCGGCCCGTCGGGGCGCTTCCATCAGTTCGGTCTGCGTGATCCACAGCGGTTGCACAACCCCGCCGGGGGTCAGGACGATCATGCCCCGGTAGGTCCAGGCCGAGCGTCCGTCGCGAATCTCATAGATCACCCGCCCGCCCGGATAGGTGTACAGGCGCATCGGGTCGGATACGAAGGTGGACCCGACGGTCTGAAGAAATTCCTCCAGGCTGGCGAAGGGAGTGACCTCGCGCCGCCGGATCGCGCTCTCGGCCTGGCCCGCGCTGATGTCGAACACGGCCTGAAGCGCGATCGCAGGGGCGGTGTTGACGTTGTAGGTGATCATCTCCGGCTCGACGATGAAGGCGTGCCGCACGTCGTTCCATTTGCGCGGATCGACCCCGTCGCGCACGCCCAGCAGAGACAGCCATTCCGACGGCCGCAGCATGTGCCGGTCGGGCGGCCCGCCCGCCGCGCCATAGTCGCGCCGCTCGGCCCCGTTCAGGGTGCGCAGGTCGTCGGGATCGACATAGTCGACATATCGGGCGTAGGCGGCCTGGGCCGTGGACAGGGGCAGTCCCGCCAGCGTCGCCAGCCGCTGGTGCACATCCGGCGTGGTGCGGGCCAGGTTCACCAGACCGGCGGCGTCCTGAAGCCGGACGACCATCGGCCCGTCCTGGTCCATCAGATAGGGCCGCCCGTCCAGCCGGATTTCGCTGACCGGCACGCCGGACTCCACCGGTGTCGCCAGGTTCAACCCGAAGGTGTCGTCCATGTTGCGCGGCGCCCCGGCCAGGATGACGCTGGCGCGGAACGGCTCGGTCGCCATCATATAGGCCAAGGAAGCCTCGGCGGTCATGGCGCGCTGCAGGAAACGCACCCGCTCGCGCGCGGACCGCGCCTCGGCCTGCAGGCTGGCCAGGGCGGTGATGGCGACCAGGAAGACCAGCGTCACCATCCCCGTCACCGCCAGAACGGCGGGCAGGGCGAACCCGGGGCGGGACGGCTCAAAGCGCGCCATCGGCGCCCACTCGATACCAGATTTCGGCCCGGCCCGACGACGCCATTTCGACGATGTCCACGCCCGGCCCGGCCAGGCGCACCCACAGGTTCAGCGGCGGCACGGGGCCATCGCCGCGCGGCGCCGGCGTATTGGCGTAGGCGGGCGTCCACACCTGGCCGTCGGTGGAATAGGAAAAGCCGGTCTGCCCCTGCGTCAGGGTCATCAGCCGCGTGACGGGGCGGTTCCCGGCGCGACAGGTCAGCACCCGCTCGCCGTCCTGGTCGGCGATCTCCAGCACCAGGCGGCCGCTCCAGCCCTGGGGCGCGCACTGGGTGGCCCGCTCCATCACCACCTCGACCTCCATCCGCTGGGCCTGGCCGTCCATGGGGCGGTCGATCTGGGGCAGGAAGGCCGATGTGGGGCGCAGGGCGATGCTGCGCACCGTGGCGCGGATGTCGCCCAGGGCCACATCGCGATCCGCCGCCGCCATGGCTCCGCGCCCCAGCCGAAATCCGGCGTCGCCCGCCCGCATGCCGATCGAGAAGATGACGGTCAGCGCCAGTCCCCCCACAGCCAGCACGACCAGGGCTTCGATCAGCGAGAATCCGGCGCGGGGCGGACGGGTCATGCGCCGGTTGTAGCCCCGCCCGCGCGGCGGAACAAAGGCCCCGTGTCGACCGCCCGGCGGCTCCGCTTGGCGATGAGGGCGGGGACTGGTATTTCAGGAGCCTGATCGGGAGTGCGCCACGCCTTGCAGGCTTCGCATCGAACCATAGTTGTGGCGGGCGCGGCCTGCCTGCTGGGCGTCGCCGGCCTGGCCGGGGCGGCCCAGTCCGAGCGCGTGCGCCCGGCCGCGCGCCCTGTGGTCCGGGACGTCCTGCCCGCCGTCGCGCCCGAAACCGACGCGGACCGGCGCGCCCGGCTGAATGCCCGGTTGCAACAGATGCTGACCGATGGGAACGGCGCCCGCCTAACCGATCCGGCGCGCCATCCGGTCCGCGCGGCCGCCCGCACGACGAAGCGAGACCCCGCACGCGAACCGGCCCGCGCCCGGCTGCGCGCCGCGACGACGACGGATGCGCCGGTCCTGTCGCGCGAAGAGCCCGTCGGAACCATCGCTCCGCCCGCGCCCAATCCATTCGCCCGGGCCAGCGCCAACCGCAACGGCCGCTATGTCGCGCCGCGCCTGGACCTGACCACGGCGCCGCGCATTCCCGAGAACGACATCGAATGCCTGACTCAGGCCATCTATTACGAGGCCCGCAACGAGAGCGAGGCGGGCCAGGCGGCGGTGGCCGAGGTGGTCATCAACCGCTCGCGTCATGGCGCCTATCCGCGCTCGATCTGCGCCGTGGTCTATCAGCGCAACAGCCGCACCTGCCAGTTCACCTTCACCTGCGACGGCTCGATCGGGCGCGGCCAGGTGAACATGACCGCCTGGCGCCGCGCCGAACGCATCGCGCGCGAAGTGCAGGAGGGCCGCAGCAGCGCCCAGCTGCCCAAGTCCTCGGTCAACTATCACGCCAACTATGTCCGCCCGTCCTGGGGCCAGCGGCTGCAACAGGTGCGCCAGATCGGGGCGCACATCTTCTATGGCGCGCCGCTGAACGGGACCAACCCCGGCGCGGGCGAAGCGGCCCCGGCGCGTCAGCCGGGCGGCATCATCTTCGTGCGCAACGAGGCGCTGGACCGCGCCTATGCCCTGCTGACCGGCCAGACGACGGCCGAGCAACCGGCGGCGGCCCCGGCCGAGACCGGCGCCTGAGCCTTCACGGGGTGGATCGCGGGACATGAGCTGGGGCGTCACCCTGATCCGCGCGCGCCGTTTCGCCGACGCCCGCGGCTGGTTCGAGGAAAGCTGGTCGGCCGACCGGCTGGCGGCCCTGGGGCTGGACCACGGCTTTGTTCAGGACAATCTGTCCCTGTCGCATGCGCCCGGCACGGTGCGCGGCCTGCATTTCCAGCGGTCGCCCCACGCCCAGGCCAAGCTGGTGCGCTGCATCACCGGCGCCGTCTTCGACGTGGTGGTGGACCTGCGGGCCGGATCGCCGACCTTCGGCCGCGCCCTGACCGTGACCCTGGACGCCGAGGCGGGGGACCAGCTGTATGTCCCGGTCGGCTTCGCCCACGGCTTCATGACCCAGAAGCCCGAGACGCGGGTGGCCTATCGCGTTTCGGCCCCCTATGCGCCCGTCGCCGAGGGCGGCCTGGCCTGGGATGATCCGGCGCTGGGTGTCGACTGGCCCGACGCGGGGCCGCCGGTGCTGTCCGATCGCGATAAGACCTGGCCCCGGCTGGCCGATGCGGATGCGCCCTTCGCCTATGATGGCGTCCCCATGGCCTTGAGGGTGGTGGAATGAGCGGCCCGGTCCTGGTCACCGGCGCGGCCGGGTTTATCGGCTCGGCCCTGACGCGGGCGCTGCTGGACGCGGGCCGGGGCGTCGTCGCCTATGACAAGCTGACCTATGCCGGCCATCGGTCGTCCCTGGCCGACTGTGAAGGGCGGCCCGGCTATGTCTTCATCCAGGGGGACATCGCCGACGCCGAGGCCGTGGCGCGGACCTTTCAGACGCATCGTCCGGCGGCGATCATGAATCTGGCGGCGGAAAGTCATGTGGACCGGTCCATCGACGGCCCGGCCGCCTTCATCGACACCAATGTGGTGGGGACGCTGGTCCTGCTTCAGGCCGCGCGCACCCATGTGCAGACGCTGGATGCGGCGGCGGCCGACGCCTTCCGCTTCCTGCATGTATCGACCGACGAGGTGTTCGGCGCCCTGGGGGATCAGGGGCGGTTCGACGAGGCCACGGCCTATGATCCGCGCTCGCCCTATGCGGCGTCCAAGGCGGCGTCGGACCATCTGGTGCGGGCCTGGGGGCACACCTATGGGCTGCCGGTGCTGGTCACCAACTGCTCCAACAACTACGGCCCGCGCCAGCACCCGGAGAAGCTGATCCCTCTGACGGTGCTGCGGGCGCTGTTGGGCCAGCCGCTGCCCATCTATGGCGACGGTCGGCAGGTGCGCGACTGGCTGCATGTCGACGATCACGCCCAGGCCCTGATCCGGGTGCTGGAGACGGGCCAGGTCGGCCGTACCTACGCCGTGGGCGGCGAGGCCGAACGCACCAATCTGCAGGTGGTCCAGGGCGTCTGCGCCGCCCTGGACGCCATGGCGCCGCGCGCGGACGGGCGGCCGCACGCCCAGGCCATGACGCATGTCGCCGACCGGCCGGGCCATGACCGCCGCTACGCCATCGACCCCGCGCGCATCCGTGACGAACTGGGCTGGTCGCCGCGCATGGGGTTCGAGGAGGGCCTGGCCCAAACCGTGCGCTGGTATCTGGACCATGAAGCCTGGTGGGAGCCGATCCTGGCGAACGGCCAGGCGACCCGGCGCCAGGGCCTGTCGGTTTAGAGGCTGTCCGCCCCGGCCGGCGCGGGCGGTTCGATCCGCTCGATCTGGCAGTCCAGCACCTCCATCCGCCCCTGGAACACCGCCTGGCTCAGGACGATACGCAATTGGGCCGCGCCGGGGCGGGTCCAGACGTGATCCAGCGTCAGGCTGTAGAAGCCCGCCTGGTCGATCATCTCGCGCACCGTGGCCACGTCTTCGCCACAGCCCCAGTCGAACCACAGCGGAACCTCGCCGCCTTCGGGATCGACCATGATCTTCAGCGTCGCGCGCCAGGCGCCGGGCGGCAGCCAGACATAGGGACCGAACATCAGCGTCCGCGCCCGGCCCGTCAGGTCCATCCGCGGCGTCCCGCCCAGCGGATCGTCCCGCAGCGGATAGTTGAAGCGGTCGGCCGACCAGGCCGCGCGCGCGCCCATCAACGGCGGCAGGCGCTGGTACATGGCCAGGACCGGCGCGGTCGGGCCGGCGTTGTCCTCGGGGATGCCGGTGATGGTCTGGCTGACCAGACCCAGGCGCGGCAGGCCCAGCGCCATGGCCGGCATGCCCAGCACCGGCGCGCCGCGCTCCACCAGGGTGGCGGCCATGGCCAGCCGCTTGCTGGCGGCCATCCAGGCGTGGGCGGCGGGCGGAAACTCCTGATAGGCGTCGCCATAGGCGGTCAGCCCCGCCTCGGGCGCATCGCCCAGCACCACCCATTCGGACGGCGTCAGGCCGTCCAGCTGATCCGGCTCCAGGTGGTCGACCAGGACCACATCGGCCGGTTCGCCGCCCCACACGCCGACGCTCAGGCCCTTGGCCTGGGCCGCCGCCGTGATCGCCTGACGCCACGGCCCCTCGCGCAGGGACGGCGCGAACAGGATATGCAGCGGCCGTTCGCTCATGCGGCGCGCAGCCAGGTGTAGACGTCGACCGCCTCGTGGATGTCATCGAACAGCTTGGCCTTGCCGCTTTCGATGATCAGGGCGCGCTCGCAATAGCTGGCGATCAGATGGGTGTCGTGCGAGGCCATGATGAAGGCCCGGCCCGCGCGGGCGCCGAACAGCTCCTGCTGGCATTTCTGCTGGAAGCGGGCGTCGCCCACCGCCACCAGTTCGTCGATCAGATAGCAGTCGAACTCGATAGCCAGCGACAGGCCGAAGGCCAGCCGCGCGCGCATGCCCGACGAATAGTGCTTCACCGGCAATTTCAGCGCCGGTCCCAGTTCGGCGAAGTCATCGACCCGCGCCAGGACATTGTCGAAATTCTTGCGGTACAGCCGCGCCAGGAACCGCACATTGTCCAGGCCCGACAGACTGCCCTGAAACCCGCCGCCGAAGCCGATGGGCCACGACGCCGTCATGCGCCAGTCGACCGTGCCCTGGGTCGCCGGCAGAACGCCGCCCAGCATCTTGATCAGGGTCGACTTGCCCTGGCCGTTGCGGCCCAGCACCGCCAGCCGTCCGCTCTTCGCCAGATCGAAGCTCAGGCCCGAGAACAGGGGGCGGCTGACCCCGTGAAAGGTCAGGCCCAGATTCTCGACGCGCAGCCCCGGGGTGTCGTCGGCCGCCGGCTCCATCAATGCTGCCTGTGCTCGCGCATGCCGGCCCACATCAGCCAGCCGACGCCATAGATCAGCAGGCAGGTGGCGAAGATCGTCAGGATCGCCAGCCAGCGCTTCGGCTCCAGCGGTTGTTCGGCCAGGGTCGGCTGGACGATCCGCTCCAGATACAGCTTCTGGCGGCGGGCCTCCTGCTCGGCGCTGGTCAGGGCGGCGGTGGCGGCAGCCAGCTGCTTGTCGGCGAACTCGCGGTTCAGGACCAGATCCTCATAGGTGCTGATCATCGGCGCCAGCGACCCTTGGGCGCCGGCCATATTGGCGCGCTCGATGTTGATCTGGCGCTGGAAGGCGTTGATGCGCGCGTCCAGCAGCGGCAACTGCGGGCTGTTGGGCGCCTCGGACGCCAACTGCGCCCGCTCGGCCCGCAGGCGGGCGACCGTGGTCATCAGCTCGCTGATCATCTGGAGGCCCTCGTTAGCCTGGCGCGCGGGGTCGATGATGCGTTCGCGGTTGCGGAAGGCGGTCAGCTGCTGCTGGGCCTGGGACAGGCGGGCCTGGGCCTCGTCGCGGGCGCGGCTGGCCTCGCGCACCGTGTCGGCGGCCGACCGGTCGTTCATGCCGTTGATCAGCCGCTCGCCCCCGGCCAGCAGGGTGTCGGCCATCGCCTTGGCGTCGGCGGGGCGATAGGCCTCGACCCGCAGGGTGGAGATGCCGGTGGTGGCGTCATAGCCCACGGTGACGAAGCGGCGCAGGGCCTTCTGCGTCCCCTCGATCGTGCGCTTTTCGCCCATGCGCGGATAGCGCGACAGGATGTCGGCGCCTTGGGGCCCCAGCACCGTGTTCAGATCGAACCGGCCGCGCAGGTCGGTGACCGCGTTGCGCGAGCGAATATATTCATGCACGGCGAAGGCGTCGGTCTGGCTGACCGGTAGGCCGAACCCCTGCAGCGCCAGCCCCACGCCGGACGGCTGGCTGCTGTTCTGGGCGCGCACGATGAACCGGGCCTCGGACACATAGCGCGGGCTGGCGATCAGCAGGAAATAGACCATGGCGATCAGGGTCGGCAGGGCGACCACGATCAGGAAGGCCAGCGGCAGGCGCGAGGCCCAGCCCTGGCGCGGCCGGTCGAACGTCAGCGCCTTCGGAATCGGCCCCAGGTATTTCAGCTTTGAATCGGTCATTTCGGTTCCGTCGTCAGCGCGGGGGCCGGCGCGAAGGGATGAGAGCGAACAGGCTTATTCCACATTGATGCGGTCCCGCGCGCCATAAATCAGGGCCATGCCGACAATGTTGAATATCGCGGCCCAGACCAGAGCGTAAGGGGGGTCGTAATAGGTGGCGGTGAACTCGCCGAACACCCCGGCGCGGATCATCTCGATGGCGTGGGGGAAGGGCACCAGCAGGAAGGTCTCGCGATAGGCCGGTGGCAGCCAGCTGACCATGAAGAAGGCGCCCGAGATCGGGATCAGCAGATAGGACAGCAGCCCCACCACCCGTTCCATGAACTCGAACCGCATGGCCAGGCCGGCCATGATCAGGGCGAACCCCATCCCCATCCACGCCAGGATGAACCAGCCGGAATACAGCAGCAGCGGATCGTGCGGCAGGCCGACCTGGCCCAGGGCGATCAGCGCCGCATAGACGACCATGAAGGCCACCGTGGTGCCCGCCACCTCCAGCAGATTGCGCGCCAGATACAGGTGCAGGATGGCGATCTGCTTGTGGTGCAACAGGCCGACATTGGCCTGAAGCGCGCCCTGGCTCAGCCCGATCTGGTGGCGCAGCAGCAGCAGGGCCATGTAGCCGGTCATCACGAACGGCGCGATGCGCACCCCGTGCTCATAGGCGGGCTTGGAGAAGCTCCACAGGATGATGACGCCGAAACAGAAGATCAGCGGCTCGCCCACCAGCCAGGCGAAGCCCAGACCCTCGCGCCCGAAGCGCGTGGTCAGCTCGCGCATCATCAGGGCGCCGATCACCCGCAGCTGGCGGGCGAAATAGGAGGCGCTGGATCGGATGGCGTTCATAGGGTTGGACCGGCGCCCCAGCACGGCGTGAAGACAAACCGGCCCGGCCCGTCAGGGGGCCGCGACGGACCCCGGCAGCCAGGACCGGCCGTCGGCGCGACCATAGCCGCCCGCCGCACAGTTGCAAGCGGCCTGACGGCGGCTGGGTCAGTCGAACAGGGCGCGGAAATCCGCCTGGGCCGTCTCGAAGTCCGGCGGCCGCCCGATGTCCAGCCAGTATTCGTGGATGGGAAAGGCCCCGACCGTGCGCCCCTCGGCCGCCAGGGCGCCCAGAAGATCGGGCATGTCATAGACCCCCTCGGCCGGTATCCGCCCCAGCACGCCGGGGTCCAGGCAATAGATCCCGGCATTGGCCTGCCAGCGGAAGGTGGGCTTTTCGCGCAAGGAGACCAGGCGCGGCCCGTCCGTCTCGGCCACTCCGTGCGGTGACTGGAACGAATGCTCGCGCACGCACAGGCTGGCCTGGGCCTGAAGGTCGGTATGGAAGTCGATCAGATCGCCAAACCCGACGCGGGTCAGCACGTCGCCATTCATCACCAGCATCGGCCCATCGACCGGCTCGTCCAGCAGCGACAGCGCCCCGGCCGTGCCGCGCGGATGATCCTCGCGCAGGTAACGGATCTCGGCGCCCATGGCCGATCCGTCGCCGAAATGGTCCTCGATCATCTCGGCCAGATAGTTGACGGCCAGGCGGAACCGCCCGAACCCCTGGGCCTGCAACCGTTCGATGATGGTCTGCAGCAGCGGCCGCCCGGCCACCTTCAGCATCGGCTTGGGACAGGTCTGGGTCAGGGGGGCCAGCCGCGCCCCGCGCCCGCCGGCCATGATGACCACCAGATTGTCGCGCGCCTGGGCCGGGGCGATGGCGTCGGGATACAGCCCCGTCACCCGCCCCTTGGCGTCCACGACCGGCGCCAGGGTCACGCCCCGTTCCTGCAGCCGCCGCAGCGCCGTGCGGTCGGACGCCCCGGTCTTCAGCGACACCGGATCGGGGTTCATCACCTCGCGGACCGGCGCCTCCATGGCCAGGCGCCGCATCAGGCCGCGGCGGATGTCGCCATCGGTCACCGCGCCCAGCAGCCGCCGATCCGCATCGACCACCAGTAGGATCTTGCGCCGCGCCGCATCCATCCGCCCGATGGCCTCCAGCAACGGCGTTTCGGGTCCGACCAGATTGCCGGCGATGTCGCCCGGCCGGGTCACACGGCGTATTCCCGGGGGCGGTACAGGTGCGGGTTCTCGCGGATGAAGTCGACCACCTGGGCCAGCCCCGCCTCGACCGAGACGCGCGGGGTCCAGCCCAGCAGATCGCGCGCCCTCGACGCGTCGGCGATCAGCCGCTCCACCTCGCTGGCGGCCGGGCGCATGCGCTGGGGGTCATGCTCGACCGTGACGTCGATCCCCGCCGCCTCGCCGATCATGCGCGGCAGGTCGCCGACCGCGATCTCGCGGCCGCCGCCGAAATGCAGGGTCATTCCCTCGATCCCCGGCGCCGTCGCCGCCCGCACGAAGGCGTCGGCCGTGTCGTCCACGAAGACGAAGTCCCGCGTCGGCCGCGGGTCGCCCATCCGCACCACCTGACCGGCCAGGGCCTGCACCGCCAGGGCCGGGATCACCGCCCGCGCGCTCTGGCGGGGGCCGAAGGTGTTGAAGGGACGCAGGGTCACCACGGGCGTGCCGAACGACCGGTGATAGCTTTCGGCCAGCTTGTCCGCCGCGATCTTGGACGCCGAATAGGGCGACTGGCCCACCAGGGGGTGATCCTCGGTCATCGGAACGGTCTGGGCGCTGCCGTAAACCTCGCTGGTCGAGGTGTGGACCAGGCGGTCGATCCCCTGTTCGCGCGCGCATTGCAGCACGTTCAGCGTGCCCAGGATGTTGGTCCGCACATAGCTTTCGGGCGCCAGATAGGAATAGGGGATGGCGATCAGCGCCCCCAGGTGCAGCACGATCTGGCGCCCCTTCATGGCGTCGGCCACGCTGTCGCGGTCGGCCAGGTCGCCGCGCGCCACCTCGATCTCGGCCCGGATCGGCGACCGGTCCAGCCAGCCCGCCTCGCCGTCGGAGGTGTAGCGCACCAGGGCCCGCACATCGGCCCCGGCCTCAATCAGGCGTTCGCAGACCCGGCTGCCGATGAAGCCGCCGGCGCCGGTGACCAGCACCTTGCGCCCCCTCAGCTCCGCGCCGTTCCTTGCCATCTGCGGGCCGTCCCCTGATTCTCTGAACCGAATCGAGTCTATCAGCCGCCGCGCGCGGGGATAAGGAAGACGGCATGATCGACGGCGCGCGCGTTCTGGCCCTGATCCCGGCGCGGGCCGGGTCGCAGCGGCTGCCGGGCAAGAACCTGCGCCCCTTCAACGGGCGTCCGCTGATCGACTGGACGCTGGACGCCGCCCTGGGCGCGCCTGCGATCGACGCTGTGGCCGTGACCACCGACGATCCGGCCGTCGCCGCCCTGGCCGCCGCGCGCGGGGCGACGGTGATCGACCGACCGGCCGATCTGGCGGGCGCGGACGCCAGCGTGTTTGACGCCATCGCCCATGCCCTGGAAGTTCTGGCCCTGGGGATTGTGGGCGGCCACTGGGACTATCTGGTCCTGCTTCAGCCCACCTCGCCGCTACGGACGGCGGCGGATGTCCAGGGGGCGGTCGCCCTGTGCCACGCCCGGTCGGCGCCCGCCGTGGTCGGGGTCTCGCCGCCGCCAAAGCCCGCCGCCTTCCATCGCCGCGTGACGGACGGCGTCATCGGCCCGGCCGGCGATCTGGACGATCTGAGGGTCATCAACGGCGCCATCTATGTCGGGCGGCCGGATCGTCTGTTGGCGGATCGCCGGTTCGATGTCCCCGGCGCCCTGGCCTGGATCATGCCGGCCGAACGCGGCTGGGACATCGACACGGCGGCCGAGTTCGCGGCGGCCGAGGCCGTGATGCGCGGCTGATCCGCGCGCGGTTCTTTCAGACTCGATCCACGAACGGCTTGCGCGCCAGTCCGGCGAAATCCGTCGTCTCCAGCACCTGCACGATCCGCTGGGCGGCGTGGCCGTCTCCGAACGGGGGCGGGGCCTTGGCCGCCGGGGCGCGGAAAGCGGGGTCCAGAGCCTGTCTCAGCGCCGCCGCTATGGTCGGGGCGTCCAGGGGGGCATCAATCACGCCGAGCGGCCGCAGCCGTCCGGCCTGGCGCTGGCCCACATTGACGGCGGGAGCGCCCGCGATCGGCGCCTCGATCACCCCGCTGGACGAATTTCCCGCCACCGCATCACAGGCCGTCAGCGCCCCCAGATACAGCCGCGCGCCCAGCGAGGCGCGCGCCACGGCCCAGCCGGCGTTCGCCGCCGCCCAAACCTCGATCCGTTCACGGATAGCCTGCGATCCCGCATCGGTGTTGGGCAGGGTGATCAGCACCTTGCGCCCCGCGCGCCCCGCCTCCAGGCCGTTCAGAAAGGCGTCGATCTGTTCGGCGGGCGTCATCGCCCCCAAGGTTTCGGGGTGGAAGGTGGCCAGGATAAAGCCCGGCGACAGGTCCAGGCCCGTCTCGGCCTCCACCTCGGTCCGTGTCCACCGTCCGAAGGTGCGCAGATTGTCCGCCGCCGTCGATCCGACGGTGAACACCCGCTCAGGCGCCTCGCCCATCTGGATCAGCCGGGCGCGATACGGCTTGGCGGCGGTGAAATGCAGGGCCGCCAGCTTGCTGACCGCATGCCTTATGGAATCATCGACCGCGCCGTGGGTCAGATGCCCGCCTTCCAGGTGCAGGATCGGCAGGGCCAGGGGGACCGCCGCCGCCGCCGCCGCCAGCAGTTCGGTCCGGTCGCCCAGCATCAGCACGGCGTCCAGTTCCAGTTCGGCGTATGCCCGCGCACAGCCGTCCAGGGTCGCGGCCATGTCGGCGGCGATCTGAACCGGCGCATCCCCGGCCAGGGGAACGGGAACCCGGGCCGCCACGGCCACCCCCTCGGCCTCGATCTCGCGCACCGTCAGGCCGTGCCGGTCCGACAGGTGCGCGCCCGAAACGATCACGCGGGGCGTCAATGTCGCCGAGGCCTCCAGCGCCGCGATCACCGGGCGCAGCAGGCCGAACTCGGCCCGGGTGGCGGTGAAGACGCCGATCCGCCTCATGGCTGGATCACCTCGTCCGCCGCGAAGTCGTGCGCCGCCGCCTGGCCCAGCAGCGACCAGTACAGCCCCGGCGCCAGCCCTTCGCCCGCCCGCCGCGCCGTCAGATTGTCGGGCGTGAAGGCCTCTCCGGCCTGGATCGGCCGGGCGGCCACCAGAACCCGGCGCGCCACGGCCATATTGGCGATCTCGGCCGGCTGGGGCGTCTTGTGCGCCGAACCCAGGGCCTGGGTCACCCGCCGCACGCCGCGCACCAGTTCGGCCATCTCGTCCGGCTCCAGAGACGCCGCGTGATCCGGCCCCTGCATCGCGCGCGACAGGGTCAGGTGTTTCTCGATCACCACCGCCCCGCGCGCCACGGCGGCCAGGGCGACATCCAGGCCCAGGGTGTGATCGGAGTAACCCGGCCGGACCCCAAGGGCCGCATAGGCGTCCAGCACCCGCAGGTTCGCCTGATCGTGCGGCGCCGGATATTGCGTCGTGCACTGCATGACCACGGTTTCGTCCAGCACCGCCTTCGCCTCGGGCGCCGTCAGGGCCGCCTCGAACGCCGCCAGCGACGGCGTCTCCTGCGCACCCGCCAGCCGGGCGAAGACCACGACCCCCAGCGCCCGGCGCACCTCCTCCAGCGTCGCCATGCCCGTGGACAGCAGAATCGGCCGCCCCAGGCGGGCCAGATCCAGCAGGAAGGGCAGGTTGGTCAGCTCGCCCGACCCCACCTTGATCCGCTTCATCCCCAGATCGTCGACCAGAAGCCGGGCGGAGCCGATGTCGAACGGCGTTGACAAAAAGGTGATCGCGGCGTCCTCGGCCGCGCGCGCCGCGCGCTTCAGCGCCGGCGACGGCAGGACCAGGGCCTCCAGCATGGTCTTCTGGGCCGATCCGGCGCCCGCACGGGCCTGGTACGCCGCGGTCGGGGCCGACGTCGTGACCAGATCGTCGGGGTCAAAGGTCTGGAATTTAACGCAATCCGCGCCAGCGTGGGCCGCCGCCCGGATCAGCGCCAGCGCCAGATCCTCGCGGCCGTTGTGGTTGACGCCGGCCTCGGCGATGACTTCACAGGCTTCGGGCAAACCGGCCGGGGGGGCGTTCATGTCCGAACCCTATCTGTCCCGCCCATCCGGCTCAACGCCCCGTTGAGGACACGATTTGGCCGCCGAAGCCGCCGTGACGGGCTTTTATCGTGTAGCTTCAACGCCACGCTTCCAACTTATCGGCCCATTGTGGCCAAGTTTGCTGCTCGACCTGCCGTGGCAACGCTGTTATTGACCTCTGCAGGCGGCGAAACCGCCGCATAGAATAATTATGGCTGCGGAGGGCTCATACCCATGCGAGTTAAAAGTTTGATCCTGGCTTCCAGCGCGGCGGCGGCTCTGGCCCTGTCGGCTGGCGCCGCTTCGGCTGAGCCGGACGGCTGGTACGGCGCTATCGATGCCGGTTATCAGTTCGCCGACGACGTCGAGCTGGAGTCTGCGACCACGGGTGTGGCGTGGAACTGGGAAGTCAACGACGGCTGGGCGGCTTTTGCTCGCCTGGGCTACCGTTTCAACCCCAACTGGCGCGTTGAACTGGAAGGCGGCTTCCGTTCGGGCGACATCGGCCGCGTGCGTCGCGACAGCAACGTGACCCCGTCGGGCCTGTGCCGCATCCAACCGGCGACCGGCCCCTGCCACTCGCCGGACGGCGCTCTGGACTCGGCCACCCTGATGGCCAACGTCATCTATGACTTCGGCGACGACTCCTGGGCCCTGCGTCCGTTCGTCGGCCTGGGCATGGGCGTGAACCGCGTCAACGGCGACGCCGTCGGCACCCTGCGCGGCGCCCGCACCACCGGCTTCGCCATCGATGACCACTCGACCAAGTTCGCCGCTCAGGCGATCGCGGGTCTGGCCTGGGCCATCGGCGACCGCACCAACATCGACCTGACCTATCGCTACATGATGAGCGACGTCGAGCTGGACACCTCCACCTCGGGCGGTCAGGGCACCGTTGAAGGCGAATACACGGGCCACACCGTGACCCTGGGCCTGCGCTATGCGTTCGGCGCCGACGCTCCGCCGCCGCCGCCGCCGCCGCCGCCGCCGCCGCCTCCCCCGCCGCCGCCGCCGCCTCCGCCGCCCCCGCCGCCGCCGCCTCCGCCGGTGCAGCAGGCGCGTCAGTTCGTGGTGTATTTCGACTGGGATCGCTCTGACCTGACGGCTGAAGCCCGCTCGGTCATCACCCAGGCCGCCAACTACGCCAAGAACGGCCGTCCGACCCGCGTGCTGGTCGTCGGCCACGCCGACACCTCGGGTTCGGCCGCCTACAACATCGGCCTGTCCAACCGCCGCGCCCGCACCGTTGCGGACGCTCTGGTCGCTCAGGGCGTCAACGGCGGCGTGATCTCGCTGGACGGCAAGGGTGAAACCCAGCTGGCCCGCGCCACCGCCGACGGCGTGCGCGAGCCGCTGAACCGTCGCGCCACCATCGACATCAACTTCTAAGATCCACGAGAGGGAGCCGGTCCGCCGGCTCCCGATCTGGACCTTCGAAGCGTCGATGACGACTTCTGAAACCGCCGCTCCTCACGGGGCGGCGGTTTTTCTTTGCTGTGTTCCTGTCGCGTGTGGGCGCGTGCACGCCGCTCAACAATCACCGCTCATCCCCGCGAAAGCGGGGACCCAGTCCTGCTCTCGAGATACCGGCGTTTCAGGGCTGACGATGGCGGATCACCGGCAGCGCCGCATCGCTCAAAGACCTGGATCCCCGCTTTCGCGGGGATGAGCGGAAATGCGGGAACAGACCCCCAACACTCAATGGCGACACAGCCCATTTTCTTTGCGCGATGGTCCGCAGAGAAAGAGACGGACAGCGGTTCGGCCCAGGGTCCGCCGACCCGTGGTGCATCGGGCCTGATGGTCTCTCGACGGAAAACCCCTGGCGGCCTCAGGCGTCCAGGCGGCCCGCCGCGCGCAGCATGGCGATGACCTGATCGGCGGCCGCCTCGGGCGTCGTCGCGGCGGCGTCCAGCCGGGCCTCGGGCGTTTCTGGCGCCTCATAGGGGCTGTCGATGCCGGTGAAATTCTTAAGCTCGCCCGCCCGCGCCTTGGCGTACAGGCCCTTGACGTCGCGCGCCTCCACGACGCCCAGCGGCGCATCGACGAAGACTTCGAAGAACTCGCCCTCGCCCATCATCTCGCGCGCCATCCGCCGTTCGGCCGCGAAAGGCGAGATCAGCGACACCAGCACGATCAGGCCCGCGTCGGCCATCATCCGCGCCACCTCGGCGGCCCGGCGCACATTCTCGACCCGGTCGGCGGCGGTGAAGCCCAGGTCGCGGTTCAGCCCGTGGCGCAGATTGTCGCCGTCGATCAGCACGGCATGGCGCCCCTCGGCGGTCAGCCGCGCCTCGACCAGATTGGCGATGGTCGATTTGCCCGCGCCCGACAGGCCGGTCATCCACACCACGGCCGGCTTCTGACCCTTGGCGGCGGCACGGTGGGCGCGGTCCACCAGCACCGGCTGGCGATGGATGTTGTGCGCGCGGCGCAGGGCGAACCGGATCATGCCGGCGCCCACGGTGGCCTTGCTCTCGCGGTCGATGACGATGAAGCCGCCCAGTTCGCGGCTCTGCTCATAGGGGGCGAAGGCGACGTCACGCGACAGGGCGATGTGGCAGACGCCGATCTCGTTCAGCCCCAGGGTGCGCGCGGCCAGTGGCTCCAGACTGTTGACGTCGATGCGGTGGCGGATGTCGCTGACCTGGCCCCCGCATGAGGCGGTTCCGATCTGGATGTCATAGACCCGGCCCGGCAGCATCGGCGCCTCGGCCATCCAGACCAGGGTCGCCTCGAACTGGTCGGCGCTTTCCAGCGGGCGGGCGGCGGCGGCCAGAACATCGCCGCGCGCCACATCGACGTCGGCGTCCAGGATCACGGCGACCGAGGCGCGATCGGTCGCCGTCCGGACCGTCTGGCCCGAAACGGTCAGCGCCCGCACCGACGCCTGACGACCCGACGGCTCGACCCGCAATCGGTCCCCCACGGACACGGCGCCCTGAGCGATCCGGCCCAGATAGGCGCGGCCGCCTTCCGTCCGCTGGACCAGCTGCACCGGCAGGCGGAAGGCCGCATCGGCGCCTTCGCGCGGCGGCGACAGGGATTCCAGCGTCTGCAACAGGGGCGCGCCGTCGAACCAGGGCGTGCGCGGGCTGGGCGTGGCGACATTGTCGCCGTCGCGCCCGCTGATGGGGATCGGCAGGACGGCGGTCAGGCCGATCCGTTCCGCGAAACTCGAAAACTCGGCCACGATGGCGTCGAAGGCGGCGCGGTCCCAGCCGACGCTGTCCATCTTGGTTACGGCCAGGACGGCGGTGCGAATGCCCAGAAGGGCGCACAGGAAGGCGTGACGGCGCGTCTGGACCAGCACCCCCTTGGCGGCGTCCACCAGCACCACGGCCGCATCGGCGCCGGATGCGGCGGTGACCATGTTGCGGGTGTACTGCTCATGCCCCGGCGTGTCGGCGACGATGAATTTGCGCCGTCCGGTGGCGAAATAGCGATAGGCCACGTCGATGGTGATGCCCTGTTCGCGTTCCGCCAGCAGGCCGTCGACCAGAAGCGAATAGTCCGGCCCATGCGGCCCGACCGCCAGCGCCGCCAGCTGGTCGTCGGGCACGGCCCCGGCCTCGAACAGCAGCCGGCCGATCAGGGTGGACTTGCCGTCATCCACCGAGCCGCAGGTGATGAAGCGCAGGGTGTCGGGCGCGGCGCTGGCCATCAGAAATAACCCTCCGCCTTCTTCTTCTCCATCGACCCGGCCTGGTCGCTGTCGATCAGCCGCCCCTGGCGTTCCGAACTGCGCGAGGCGCGCATTTCGGCGATCACGGCCTCCAGCGTCGTCGCCTCGCTGTCGATGGCGCCCGACAAGGGATAGCAGCCCAGGGTGCGGAAGCGGACGGACCGGATTTCCGGCGTTTCGCCGGGCGCCAGTCGCATGCGGTCGTCATCGACCATGATCCACACCCCGTCGCGTCGCAGGACCGGGCGCGGGGCGGCGAAATACAACGGCACGACGGGAATATTCTCGGCGGCGATGTAGTCCCACACGTCCAGCTCGGTCCAGTCGGACAGGGGGAAGACCCGCATGCTCTCGCCAGGCTGGATGCGGGCGTTGAACAGGCTCCACAGCTCGGGCCGCTGGCGGCGCGGATCCCAGCGGTGGCCGGGGCCGCGGAAGCTGAACACCCGCTCCTTGGCGCGGCTGGCCTCTTCATCGCGACGGGCGCCGCCGATCGCCGCATCGAAACCGTGCAGGTCCAGCGCCTGTTTCAACCCTTGCGTCTTCCAGATGTCGGTGTGAACCGCCGAGCCGTGGTCGAACGGGTTGATCCCGCGCGCCAGCCCCTCAGGGTTGGAATAGACCTTCAGCTCCATGCCGCTTTCGGCCGCCATCCGGTCGCGCAGGGCGTACATGTCGCGGAATTTCCACGTCGTATCGACATGCAGCAACGGAAACGGCGGGGGCAGGGGCGCAAAGGCCTTTCGGGCCAGATGCAGCAGGACGGCCGAATCCTTGCCGATGGAATACAGCAGCACCGGGCGCGCGCACTGGGCCGCCACTTCCCGCAGGATGTGGATGCTGTCGGCCTCCAGCCGCGCCAGGCGGCCGAGGCGGGTGGCGGGATCGGCCCCCTGGCTCATTCCCCGTCCGTCGCAGACCCGGCCTCGCTTCACAAGAGGGCGGGCGGGGGTTATCTGACCGCCACCGCCTGCACGGGTTCGCCCAGGGAAACGCATATGCGCATCGCAATGATCGGCACGGGCTATGTCGGCCTGGTGTCGGGGGCCTGTTTCGCCGACTTCGGCCACACCGTCGTCTGCGTCGACAAGGACGCCGGCAAGATCGAACGGCTGAACCGCGGCGAAATGCCGATCTATGAGCCGGGGCTGGAAGATCTGGTGGCCGCCAATGTGCGCGACGGCCGCCTGTCGTTCGCGGTGGACGGGGCCGAAGCGATCCGCACGGCCGATGCGGTGTTCATCGCCGTGGGCACGCCCTCGCGCCGGGGCGACGGCCATGCGGACCTGAGCTTTGTTTATGCGGTGGCCGAGGAGGTCGCCGACCTGATGGACGGCTTCACCGTGGTGGTGACCAAATCCACCGTGCCGGTGGGAACGGGCGACGAGATCGAACGCATCATCCGCGAACGCCGCCCGGACGCCGACTTCGCCGTGGTGTCCAACCCCGAGTTCCTGCGCGAAGGCGCGGCCATCGGCGACTTCAAGCGGCCCGACCGCGTGGTGGTGGGGGTCGAGAACGACCGCGCGCGCGGCGTGATGGGCGAAATCTATCGGCCGCTGAACCTGAACGAGACGCCGATCCTGTTCACCGGCCGGCGCACCTCGGAACTGATCAAATACGCCGCCAACGCCTTCCTGGCGCTGAAGATCACCTTCATCAACGAAATGGCCGACCTGTGCGAAAAGGTCGGGGCCGATGTGCAGCAGGTGGCCAAGGGCATCGGGCTGGACAACCGGATCGGCTCCAAATTCCTGCATGCGGGGCCGGGCTATGGCGGATCGTGCTTCCCCAAGGACACCCTGGCCCTGGTGCGCACGGCGACCGACGCCGGCAGCCCGGTGCGGCTGGTCGAAACCACCGTGGCCGTCAACGATGCGCGCAAGAAGGCCATGGCCGGGCGCGTCCAGACGGCGCTGGACGGCGATCTGTCGGGCAAGACGATCGCCCTGCTGGGCCTGACGTTCAAACCCAACACCGACGACATGCGCGACGCCCCGTCGCTGGACGTGGCGCCGGCCCTGATCGCGGCGGGCGCGACGGTTCAGGCCTTCGACCCTGAAGGCATGCACGAGGCGTCCAAGATGCTGGACGGGGTGGTGTTCAAGGACGGTCCCTATGAGGCGGTCCAGGGGGCCGATGCGGTGGTCATCCTGACCGAATGGGACCAGTTCCGGGCGCTGGACCTGGATCGGGTCAAGGCGCTGCTGCGCCAGCCGGTGATGGTGGATCTGAGGAATGTCTACAAGCCCGACGACCTGCGGGCGCGCGGCTTCCGCTACAGCTCGATCGGCCGGAAATAGGGGCGGTTTGCGCTCAGCCGCCGGTGCGGATCAGCATCGGCGCTGGTTGCGCGCCCTCGGCCGGATCGACCCGGCCCAGCAGCGCATCGCCAACCGTGATGACCAGGGCAGCGACCAGCACAGCCGACACGACGGCCGTGGCCGCCATCTTCAGACCCTGCGTCAGTTCGTGATCGCCCAAGCTGTCCCCCCGGAATCCGCTGGGCGTTAAGGATCATGTTCGCGCGTTGGGCGCAAGTCACGCAACAGTGTGTCCTGAAACGCGAAACGGGCGGCCATGGCGGCCGCCCGTCCCGATCTTCGCATCGTCGGCGATCAGCCCGTGAAGGGGCGGATCAGGATCTCGACGCGGCGGTTCTGGGCGCGGCCGGCCGGGGTGCCGTTGTCGGCCACCGGGGCGCGGCTGCTGACGCCCTGGACGAACAGACGCTCGCGCATCACGCCGCGCTGGATCAGATAGCTGGCGACCGAGGACGCGCGGCGTTCCGACAGGGGCTGGTTGATGGCGTCGCCGCCCGAAGAGTCGGTGTGGCCGATCACATCGACCACCGACCGGTCGTATTCCTGCAGCACCCGCGCCACGTCATCCAGGGTGGCCAGGAAGCGCGGCTCGATCGACGACTGGTTGGTGGCGAAGGTGACGTCGGCCGGCATGCGCAGCACCAGGGTGTCGCCCTGACGCGCCACGCCCACGCCGGTGCCCGACAGTTCGGCCTCCAGGGCGCGCTGCTGGCGGTCCATGTAGTTGCCCACCGCGCCGCCGGCCAGGGCGCCGACGCCCGCGCCGATCAGGGCGTTCTTGCGGCCCTGTTCGCCGTCAGAGGTGTGGGTCAGATAGCCCAGGATGGCGCCGGCCGCAGCCCCGGCCAGGATGCCGGTGCCGGTGTTGTTGCGGCCCGGGGTCGAGCTGTAGGGGTCGGTGGTGGTGCAGGCCGCCGCGCCCACAAGGGCGGCGATCGAAACGCTGACGAGAGCCAGTTTGGCGCGCATGGGGAGGGTCTCCGTGGTGAATTCGGCGCTGAAACGCGGCCCTTACTGTGAAGGTTCCCGCCTGTACGGTTGCTGAACGACGAATGCGCTTTGCCATCAGGGCGCCACAGGGCGTATGGACACAGCCGATAATCCATACTGGCCCGCCCGCGAGTTCACGCATGACCGCCGTAAAATCCGCCATCGACCCGGTGTCGATGCAACTGCATGACCAGGATTTCCAGGCCTTCGCCGACGCCCTGGGCGCCTCGTTCAAACGCTATGGCTTCGCCGTGGTGGCCGATCACGGGCTGGACCAGGCGACGCTGGACAACGCCCTGGCGGCCGCCAAGGCCTTCTTCGCCCTGCCGGAAGACGCCAAGCGCCAGTATCACATGCCCGGCACGGGCGGCGCGCGCGGCCTGACGCCGTTCGGGGTCGAGGCGGCCAAGGGCGCCGCCACGGTGGACCTGAAGGAGTTCTGGCACGTCGGGCGCGAACTGCCCGAAGGCCACCCCTATCGCCAGTATATGCGCGACAATGTCTGGCCGACCGAAATCCCCGGCTTCCAGTCGCATCTGTACGGCATGTTCACGGCCCTGGACGACCTGGGCCGCAAGATCCTGAAGGCCATCGCCCGCTATCTGGAGCTGGGCGACGACTATTTCGAGGACAAGGTCCAGCTGGGCAATTCGGTGCTGCGCATGCTGCACTATCCGCCGGTGCCGGCCGATGCGCCGGGCGTGCGCGCCGGTGCGCACGAAGACATCAACGTCATCACCCTGCTGCTGGGCGCCGAAGAGGCCGGGCTGCAACTGAAGGACGCCGATGGCCAGTGGCTGGACATCGCGCCGCCGCCGGGCGCCCTGGTCATCAATATCGGCGACATGCTGCAGCGGCTGACCAACCACGTCCTGCCGTCCACCACGCACCGGGTGGTCAATCCGGCGCCCGAACGGCGCGGCTTCGCCCGCTATTCGACGCCCTTCTTCCTGCACTTCAACCCGGATTTCGTGATCGAGAGCCTGCCGTCCACTGTGACGCCGGACAATCCCGACCGCTATGCCGGCAAGGCGATCATGGCCGAGGATTTCCTGACCGAACGGCTGCGCGAAATCCGCCTGATCTGACGGGTCAGTCGCGGGCGTCGGCGAAGGCGTTGATGATCCGCGCCGATGACGGCCGGCCGGCGGGCCCCCGGCCGGGATCGACCACGATCCGCAGGTCGCCGCGCGAATAGGTGGCCGAGACGCGTTCGCCCTCGACGATGGTGATGCTGCGCAGCCGGCTCAGATAGCCTCGGGCCGAGGCGGACCGCGCCATGCGCACCACTGCGTCGGTGGTCACGATCAGGGCGTCGACCGACAGGGCCTCGGACTCTTCGCCCGACAGATTGATCTCGACCAGCCGGCCCAGGGCGGCCGACACCAGGGCGCTGCGTCGCGCCATCAGGTTGAACAGCTGCACCGGCCCCAGCGTCGGCGGCGTCAGGCTTTCGCCCGGTCCCGACAGGGTGACCGGCGACCCGGCCGGTGTGCGGCGGGTGTATAGGGTCATGCCCCCGTCGGCCGTCACCCGCAGCACCGTCTCGCCCGCGTCGTTGCGATACAGGATGTCGCCGCGCGGGGCGGGCGAGGGGCGCAGCACCCAGGTCTCGACGCTGCGATCGAACCGCAGCAGGGGCGTGGATTCGCTGCGGTCCAGCACGAAGCCCTGGCCGGATTCGGCGACATAGCGGCCCGTGGCCGGCAGGTTGCGGCTGAACAGACGGTCGCGCAGGGACTGGCTCTGTTCAGCCTGGGCGTTCGAGCGGTTCTGGGCCGCGGCCGGCAGGGCGACGGCCACGCCCGCGACGGCGAACGCCATCGCGGCGGCAAGGGGCGAAACCGCCCGGCAGGCCGTGAACCTCAGCTTCATGCCGTCATAGAATCCATGCGGCGGCGGCGGATTTGCGGCGGGGTCGGATCAGCCGACCAGATACTGACCGCCGTTCAGCGATAGGGTGCAGCCTGTGACATATCCGGCACGTTCGCCCGACAGCCACGACACCATGTCGGCGATTTCCTCGCCTTTTCCGAGCCTTCCGACCGGGATCTGGGCGATGATGCCGTCCAGCACCTTCTGGTCCATGGCGCCGACCATTTCGGTGTCGATATAGCCCGGCGCGATGCAGTTGACGGTCACGCCCTTGCGCGCGTTCTCCAGGGCCAGGGCCTTGGTGAAGCCGATCATCCCGGCCTTGGCGGCGGAATAGTTGGTCTGGCCGATCTGGCCCTTTTGCCCGTTGATCGACGAGATGTTGACGATGCGGCCGAAGCTGCGGTCGCGCATGCCGCCGATCACCTGGCGCGTCATGTTGAAGACGCTGTCCATATTGACGCGGATCACGTCGGACCACTGATCGTGGCTCATCTTGTGGAAGAAGCCGTCGCGGGTGATGCCGGCGTTGTTCACCAGCACGTCGATGGGGCCCAGTTCGGCCTCCACCTCGGCCACGGCGCGCTGGCAGTCCTCGAAACTGCCGACATTGCCCTTGACCACCATGACGCCCAGTTCGCGGGCCGTGGCTTCGGCCGCCTCGGTGTTGCCGGAGTATCCGGCGGCGACGGACAGGCCGTCTTCCTTCAACCGCTGAACGATCGCCTTGCCGATGCCGCGGGTGCCACCCGTGACCAGAGCCACTCGAGCCATTTGCGTTTCCTTTTGTCCCTAGTGCGACGGTCTCTGACGGACCGTCTTCACCAACAGGCTTAACCCGCCGAAGGTTCAGCGCAAAGTCAAAGCCGCGCCATGTCGATGACGAAGCGATAGCGCACGTCCGACCGCTCCATGCGTGCATAGGCGTCGTTGATCTGGTCCGGGGCGATCAGCTCGATGTCGCAAGCGATGCCGTTGGCGGCGCAGAAATCCAGCATCTCCTGCGTCTCGCGGATGCCGCCGATCAGGCTGCCGGCCACGCTGCGGCGGCGCCACAACAGGGGCACGGCGAAGACCGGCAGGGCCTCGGTCGTCAGGCCCAGCATGACCATGGTCCCGTCCCGCGCCAGCAGGTTCAGATGACCCGCGATCTCGTGCGTGGCCGAGACGGTGTTGATGATCAGGTCAAAGCCCTCGGCCGCCGCCTTCATGGCCGTGGTGTCCGAGTTGATCAGGAAATGGCGGGCGCCCATCCGTTCGGCGTCGGCCTTCTTGCGGTCCGAGGTGGACAGAACCGTTACCTCGGCGCCCAGAGCGGCGGCCAGCTTGACCGCCATATGGCCCAGGCCGCCCAGGCCGACCACGGCGACGCGCGACCCCGGCCCCACCTTCCAGTGGCGCAGCGGCGACCAGGTGGTGATGCCCGCGCACAGCAGGGGTGCGGCGGCGTCCAGCGGCAGGGCGTCGGGTATGCGCAGCACGAAATCCTGGTCCACCACGATGGCGCTGGAATAGCCGCCCTGGGTGATGGCCTGGCCCACCGGCCCGCCCTTGGGATCGGCCGAGCCATAGGTCTGGGTCATGCCGGTCGCGCAATACTGCTCCTCGCCCTCCTGACAGGGGCGGCACTGGCGGCAGCTGTCGACCATGCAGCCGACGCCGACGCGGTCGCCGATCTGGAAGCGGCTGACGTTTTCGCCCACCGCCGTCACCACGCCGGCGATCTCATGACCCGGCACGATGGGATAGCGCGTCCGGCCCGAGTCGTTCTGGACCACATGCAGGTCCGAATGACAGACGCCGCAGTAACGGATCTCGATCGCCACATCGTCCGGCCCCGGATCGCGCCGGTCGAAGCCATAGGGCGTCAGCGGCTTGTCCGAAGCGGTGGCGGCGAAGGCGCGGGTGTTGATGGGCATGGCGGTCTCTCTGGTCGGGCCGTTCCGTTTCCTTCAACATGGCGGCGAAAAGCGAAGGAGACGCGCATGTCGGCGGAACGCGGGGCGGCGATCATTCTGGGGCCGGGCGAAGGCCGTGACTATGCGATGGGCCGGATGCGCGCCGTGTTCAAGGCCGACGAGGGCGAAACCGGCGCCGCCTATTCGATTTCCGAATGGTGGCTGGAGCCGCACACCGATGGCCCGGGCGCCCACAGCCATGCCGACAACGACGACGTCTTCTATGTCATCGAAGGGGTAATGAGCTTTCTGGTCGGCGACGACTGGATCGACGTTCCGGCCGGCGGTTTCGTGCGGGCCGCGCCGGGCGTGCGGCACGACTTCGCCAACCGCACCGACCGGCGCGCGGGCCTGTTGAACCTGTACATCCCCGGCGGGTTCGAGCGCGACATGCCCGCCATCGTCGACTGGTTCGCCAACAACCCCGGTTAGGTTTTCAGGCGGGCGATCAGGGCCTGGGCGGCGGCCGGGTTTCGCACCTTGGCCCCCGCGATGAAATAGGCGAACACCTCGCCGCGTTTCGCCCAGGCGCGGGTCTGGGCCGCCACGGCGTCCAGCTCGGCGCCGGTCATGCCGGTGGCTTCGTCCTCGCGACTGGACATCAGCCGGGCGTATGTGAAATCGGCCGTCGGCTGATCGATGCGCGGCCATTCGGGCGCCTCGTCGTCCACGGCATAGACGATGGCCGCGCCATATTTCGCCGCCAGATCATAGAACTGGGGCGTATCGAAACTGTCGTGCCGCACCTCCAGCGCATGGCGCAGCCGCAGGCCGTCCTTTTCCGCCGGCAACAGTTTCAGAAAGCCCTCGAAATCCTCAGGATCGAACTTCTTGGTGGCCATGAACTGCCAGTTGATCGGCCCCAGCTTGGGCCCCAGGGCCGTCAGCCCCTGATCCAGGAACCGCGCGAAACTGTCGCCGCCTTCGCTCAGCACCTTGCGGTTGGTGCAATAGCGGCTGGCCTTGACGGCGAAGACGAAATCCTCGGGCGTCTCGTCGCGCCACTTCATCCAGCTGTCGGGCTTGAAGGTGGAATAATAGGTGCCGTTGATCTCGATGCTGGTCAGGGCGCGGCTGGCGAACTCCAGTTCCCGTTTCTGGGCCAGACCCTCGGGATAGAAGGCGCCGCGCCACGGCTCATACGTCCAGCCGCCGACGCCGATGTGGATGGGGTGGGTCATGAAGGCCTCATAGACGGCGGCGCGGTGTCGGGCTGGCGATCGGCGGTCCTCTATATATCAGGTCACGCCCGCTTCGGCGGCCAGGGGATGAAGGCGCTGGTGCGGTTCACATAGTCGGCATAGCCTGGCCTCGATTTGTGGATCGCCTTTTCGGTCACGCCGATGCCGGACCAGCGCGTCAGGGTCCAGGTCAGGAACAGCGGCCCGGCGATGGACCACAGGCCCGGCCCCGTCTCGGCCGCGATCAGATAAAGCCCCCACCAGACACAGGCGTCGCCGAAATAGTTGGGGTGGCGGGTGTAGCGCCACAGGCCGGTATCCAGCACCTTGCCCCTGTTGGCCGGATCGCGTTTGAACGCCGCCAGCTGGGCGTCGCCGAGGCTTTCAAACACGATGCCCACGACCGCCAGCCCCGCCCCGGCCCAGGCCAGCCAGCCCAGCGCCGGCTGGGCCGCCACCTGACCCAGTTGCACCGGCAGGCTGGTCAGCCAGGCCAGAACCGCCTGGGGCAGGAAGACGAAGACCAGGGCCGTGCACGGAAAGGACCAGCCCCGTTTCTGCTCGATCCGTTCGACCAGGACGACATAGCGTCCGTCCGCCCCTTGCGCCCGCCAGCGCCGCAACAGATGCCACCCCAGCCGCAGCGCCCACACCGCGACCAGCGTCAGCAACAGGGCCTTGCGCGCCATGTCGCCGTCCGTCCGCGGCCAGGTCGCCAGCGCCAGCAGCAGCATGGCCATGGGCCAGACCGCATCGATGAAGCTGACGTCCTTCAGCCGCACTGCCAGGGTCCACAGCGCCGTCATCACCCCGACGATCAGCAGCAGGTTCAGGCCCAGCAGGCCAGCGATGTCTGTGATGCTCATGCCGCAGATACGCGCCAGACCCCGTCCGGGATGCAGGGCCGGATCATCTTATCCGCTTCAGTAGGCGAAGTCCGCATAGGCGCGCTTCACATCGCCGTTCCACGGGCCGTGATACAGCTCCAGCAGCCGTTCGGCCGGGGTGACGCCGCTGTCGGCGATGTCTTCCAGTTCCGACAGATAGCCGCGCTCGTCCACCATGCCGCCGCTGAAACGGGCGCGGTTCTTAAGCCCCAGGCGGGCGATGGCGACCATGTCGCGGGCCACGTCCTGAACGCTGCGCCCCGCCACCTCCGCCTTCAGGCCCAGATGGGTGACGTCGCGGCGCAGGCGCTCGTGGTCGGCGATGTCCCAGTCCTTGCAAAGATCCCAGGCGGCGGCCAGCGACGGCGCGTCATAGAAGATGCCGGCCCACAGGGCGGGCAGGGCGCAGATGCGGCTCCACGGCCCGCCATCGGCGCCGCGCATCTCAAGGTACGACTTCAGCCGCACCTCGGGGAACAGGGTGGTCAGGTGGTCGGCCCAGTCCTTGTTCAGCGCCGTCTCGCCAGGGCGGGCCTCAAGACGGCCGGCCATGAAGTCGCGGAACGACTGGCCCGCCGCATTGATGTAGCGGCCGTCGCGCTTGACGAAATACATCGGCGTATCCAGCGCATAGTCGACATAGCGTTCGAAGCCGAAGCCGTCCTGGAAGACGAAATCCAGCATGCCCGTGCGGTCCGGGTCGGTGTCGGTCCAGACATTGGCGCGGGCCGAAAGGAAGCCGTTGGGCCGCCCCTCGGTGAACGGACTGTTGGCGAACAGGGCGGTGGCGATCGGCTGCAGGGCCAGGCTGGTGCGGAATTTCAGCACCATGTCGGCTTCGGAGTCGAAGTCGAGATTGGCCTGGATGGTGCAGGTGCGCAGCATCATGTCCAGGCCCAGCGACCCGACCTTGGGCATATAGGCGCGCATGATGTCATAGCGGCCCTTGGGCATGACGGGGATGTCGTCGCGCCGCCACATGGGATCGAACCCCAGGCCCAGGAAGCCCAGGCCGATCTGGTCGGCCACCTGCTTGACCTCCATCAGGTGCTGGCCGGTTTCCGAACAGATGTCGTGAATGTCCTTCAGCGGCGCGCCCGACAGTTCGAACTGGCCGCCCGGCTCCAGGCTGATGGAGGCGCTGAACCCCTCGGCGTTCTTGCGCTCCAGGGCGATGACATGGCCGCCTTCCTCCACCTCGGCCCAGCCGAAGCGGGTCAGGCCCGCCAGCATGGCCTTGATGCCGGTGTCGCCCTCATAGGCGGGGCGGCGCAGGGTGTGGCGATCAAAGCCGAACTTCTCGTGCTCGGCGCCGATGCGCCACTGGTCCTTGGGCTTGATCCCCCTGGACAGGGCCTCGACCAGATCGTTCCGGGAAAGCGGCGCCTCGGCCATATGTTCCTGCCCCTGTTGCGAACGCTAAATGGGTCAGGACGCGGCCCGGCTCAAGAGGCGCCTTGCGTCCAGTCGCCCAATGCCGACTGCCACAGGGTCAGGGCCGCCGCCGCCGCCGTGTCCGCCCGCAGGATGCGCGGCCCCAGCGACACCGGAACCGCCTGGGGCAGGTCCAGCAGCCGCGCGCGTTCCTCGGGCGCGAAACCGCCTTCGGGACCGATCAGGATGGACCAGGGTTGAGGCAATCCTCCCCCATCGGGGGAGGGGGACCGCGAAGCGGTGGAGGGGGCGGCAGCGCGCTCCGGCTCCGAGCCCCCTCCACCCTGCTGCGCAGGGTCCCCCTCCCCCGATGGGGGAGGATTGAAGGCCGCAAGCGTCGCGGCGGCGTCGGGGCCGCCCGTCTCGTCGCAGAACATCAGACGGCGTGACCCGTCCCAGCGGTCCAGCAAGGCGTCCAGCTTGACCGGATCATCCACCGGCGGCACGTCCAGCCGCCCGCACTGTTCGGCGCTTTCGATGGCGATGGCGTCCAGCCGGTCCAGGCGCAGATGCTCGGTCGTGGTGCGGCGGGTGCGGACCAGGCGGATGCGGGCCACGCCCAGCTCCGTCGCCTTCTCGACCGCGAACTCCAGCGGCGCCTTCTTGACCACGGCCATCAGCAGCTCGACCTCGGGCGCGGCGGTCTGAGGCCGAACCTGTTCGTCCGCGCGCAGGATGACGCCCTTCTTCAGCACCTCGGCCACGGTCGCGCGCCATTCGCCGTCCGCGCCGTTGAACACCAGCAGGGCGTCGCCCGCCTTCAACCGCATGACCTGGGTCAGATAGCGCGACTGATCCAAGCTCGGCGCGACGGCGCCGCCGGAAGACAGGGGCTGAGGGACGTGGAGACGGATCATCGGCTGTAGTGATAGCGGCACTGGGCGATCAGCAGGGCGTCGTCGGTGATGCGATAGACCAGGCGGTGTTCCTGGTCGATCCGGCGTGACCACCAGCCTGCGAATTCGCCTTTCAACGGTTCGGGTTTGCCCGTGCCGGCGAACGGGGTGCGGCGGCATTCCCGGATCAGGGTGTTCAGCTTCTTGAGCAGTTGGCGGTCATGCTGCTGCCAGTGAAGATAGTCCTCCCAGCCTTCGTCCTGGAAGGTGATCTTCAATCGATCAGCTCACGCGACTGTCCGCCCCCGGCGTCCAGTTCCGCCACCGCCTTGCGCAGCCGTTCGGCGTTCGCCGGGCTGCGCAGCAGATATTGGGTCTCCTGCCACGAGGCGAAGTCTTCCAACGACATCAGCACGGCGGCGGGCTTGCCGCCTTCGCGGGTGATGATGGTGTAGTCGTGATCCGCCGTCACCCGGTCGATGGCGGCGGCCAGATTCTTGCGAAGCTCGGTGACGGACATGGCGTTCATGCTGCAAATGTACGCATTTGCGTACGCTCGTTCAAGGGCTACAGCGTCCGCGCGATCAGCAGCTTCATGATCTCGTTGGTGCCGCCATAGATGCGCTGGACCCGCGCATCCTTGTACAGTTGGGCGATCGGATATTCGTTCATGTAGCCATAGCCGCCGAAAAGCTGCAGCATCTCGTCGATCGTCTCGCCCTGGATGTCGGTGACCCAGTATTTGGCCATGGAGGCGGTGGCGGCGTCCAGTTCGCCCTTCAGGTGGCGCTCGATGCAGTGGTCGACGAAAACCTTGGCCACCGTCAGTTTGGTCTTGACCTCGGCCAGTTTGAACTGGGTGTTCTGGAAGTCGATGACCCGCTTGCCGAACGCCTTACGCTCCTTGACGTAGGCGATGGTGGCCTCCAGCCCGCGCTCGGCGGCGGCGACGCCCTGAACCGCGATGTTCAGCCGTTCCTGAGGCAGTTGCTGCATCAGCTGATAGAAGCCCTGGCCCTCGGTCCCGCCGATGATGTTGTCACCGGGAACCTTGACCTCGTTGAAGAACAGTTCGGAGGTGTCGTTGGCCTCCATGCCGATCTTGTGCAGGTTGCGGCCGCGTTCGAAGCCTTCGGCGCCATCGGTCTCGACCACCACCAGCGACACCCCCTTGGCGCCCTCGGCCGGGTCGGTCTTGGCCACCACGATGATGAAATTGGCCAGTTGGCCGTTGGTGATGAAGGTCTTGGAGCCGTTGACCACATACTGGTTGCCCTGCTTCAGGGCGGTGGTGCGCACGCCCTGAAGGTCGGACCCGGCGCCCGGCTCGGTCATGGCGATGGCGCCGACCAGTTCGCCGGATTGCAGGCGCGGCAGCCAGCGCGCCTTCTGCTCGGCCGTGCCGTAGTGCCAGATGTAGGGCATGACGATGGCGTTGTGCAGGCTGATGCCGAAATGGTCCGCACCCTTCCAGCCCAGCTGGCGCATCAGCATCACCTCATGCCGATAGTCGCCGCCGAAGCCGCCGTCCTCTTCCGGCATGGAGATGCCCAGCAGCCCTGCATCGCCCGCGTCGTTCCACAGCTGGCGCGGCACCGAGGAGTCGGCGATCCACCGGGCGAACTTTTCGGGCGGGGCGTGCTCGTCGATCCATTTGCCGACGCTGTCGGAGAAGAGGGTGATCTCCTCTTCGCGCATGAAGTCGGGTTCGGGGACGTTGAGGACGTTCATGAGGAGGTTCCGAGGCGTTCGATGACATCCACCAGATCGTGAGCCTTGCTGATGGTTTCTGCACGGGTTCGGGTGTCAGTGGGTCCGATCAGATTGAGCGCTGAAGAAAGACGGAAACGCCATTCGTCTCGCGGCGTCTGACGCTGCTTGAGTTCGCTACGAAGCGCTTCCACGAGTGCGGCCTTCTCGTCATCTGAGCGACCGGTTTCAAGGTAGCGCCTGAAATGCTCCGCCAAGCGATCCTGTAGCGGATCATGCTTGTTGACGGAGCGTGTCCGAAGCCAGCCGACGATGCCGATTACGACTGCGGCGAGAACGCCGACCGCCCACAGCATCGGCCGGGTCAAATCCACCTCAGAACGCCTCGGCCGGCATGGCCATCAGCACGTCGGCGCCGGTCTTCAGCTTCTTCAGATGGGCGTCGGCGTCGGGCAGGATGCGCTCGACGAAATAACGGCCGGTCTGCAGCTTGGCGGCGTAGAAGGGGTCGGTCGAGCCGGCCGCGATCTGCTTTTGCGCCGCCGCCGCCATCTGGGCCCAGCAATAGGCCAGGGCGGTCAGGCCGAAGATATTCAGATAGTCGGTCGAGGCGGCGCCGGCGTTGTCCGGGTTGGCCATGCCGTTCTGCATCAGCCACATGGTGCCGTCCTGAAGCTTCTTCTTGGCGTCGGCCAGGCCGTCGATGAAGGGTTTGATCGTCTCGTCCGCCGCGCCGTTTTCGGCCACATAGGCGTCGATGTCGGCGAACCAGCTCATGATCGCGCGACCGCCGTTGGCGGGCAGTTTGCGGCCCACCAGGTCCAGCGCCTGGATGCCGTTGGTGCCCTCATAGATCATGGTGATCCGCGCATCGCGCAGATACTGCGACGCCGGGAAATGCTCGGTGTAGCCACTGCCGCCGTGCACCTGCATCGCCAGGCTGGCGGCGTGGAAGCCCTTGTCGGTCAGATAGGCTTTCAGCACCGGGGTCAGCAGACCCATATAGTCCTTGGCCTTTTGCGCCACGGCCTCGTCTTCCGACTTCTCCAGGTCGGCCTGAAGCGCGGTCCACAGGATGAAGGCCTGGCCGCCCTCGACGAAGGCCCGGGCCTCCAGCAGCATGCGACGCACGTCGGGATGGACGATGATCGGATCGGCCGGGCCGTCGGGGTTCTTCGGACCCGTCAGCGAACGCCCTTGCAGGCGGTCCTTGGCGAACTCGACCGCGGCCTGATAGGCGGCCGTGCCGATGGCCAGGCCTTGCAGACCCGTGCCCAGGCGCGCCTCGTTCATGACCACGAACATGTTGTTCATGCCCCGGCCTTCTTCGCCGATCAGCCAGCCGGTGGCGTCGTCATAGGCCATGACGCAGGTGGCGTTGCCGTGGATGCCCATCTTGTGCTCCAGGCCCGCGCATTCGACGCCGTTGCGCGCGCCCAGCGACCCGTCCTCATTGACCAGGAATTTGGGCACCAGGAACAGCGACAGACCCTTGATCCCGGCCGGGGCGCCTTCGACGCGGGCCAGGACGGTGTGGATGATGTTGTCGGCGAAGTCGTGCTCGCCCGCCGAGATCCAGATCTTCTGGCCGGTGATCCTGTAGCTGCCGTCGGCCTGCGGAACCGCCTTGGTGCGGACCATGCCCAGATCGGTGCCGCACTGCGGCTCGGTCAGGTTCATGGTGCCGGTCCATTCGCCGGTCGTCATCTTGGGCAGGTATTTCGCCTTCAGCTCATCCGAGGCGTTGGCGTGGATGCCGGCCCAGGCGCCCGCCGTCAGACCCGGATACATCGAAAAAGCCGCCGAGGCGCCGGCCGTGAACTGGCCCACCGCCGAGCCGATCACCGAGGGCATGCCCTGACCGCCGTATTCCGGGTCCATCATCAGCGAAGGCCAGCCGGCCTCGACCATCTGATGATAGGCTTCCTTCCAGCCCTTCGGACCGGTCACGACGTTGCCGTCGATGTGACAGCCTTCCTTGTCGCCCGGATTGTTGATCGGGGCGATGACCTCGTCGGCGAAGCGGCCGGCCTCTTCCAGAATCTGCTGGGCCAGTTCGGACGACACGTCCTGAAAGCCCGGCTGGTTGGTGAAACGGTCGATCTCCAGCACCTCGTTCAGGATGAACGTCAGGTCGCGGACAGGCGCCTTATAGGCCATGGTCAGGCTCTCGCTTTGAAGGGCTGGGAGTGGTCGGGGTTCAGGCGTTCGCGCAGCAGGCTGGCGTATTCGTCGGCGCCCGGCAGCAGGTCGGGGCGATGTTCGCCCAGTTTGGATTCCATCACCGCACAGGCTTCTTCGGCGGTGGTGATGGCCTCGTCCAGATCCTGGCGCTGCTGTTTCAGGGCCTCGATTTGGGCGCGATGACGGCGCAGGGCCACGGCCATCTGATGGGCGTTGTGGTCCTTGTGGTCATACAGATCCAGCATCTCCTGGATCTCCTGCAGGGTGAAGCCGATGCGGCGGCCCCGCAGGATTAGTTTCAGCCGCGCCCGGTCGCGCGCGTCATAGACCCGCGTCTGCCCCTTGCGCGCAGGCGTCAGCAGGCCCTTGTCCTCATAAAAACGCAGGGCGCGGGCGGTCGCGTCGAATTCGCGGCACAGCTGCCGGATCGAATAGGTGCGATGATCGTCGGCGGTCGACATGACCGCCTGCATAGCCCAAACTTGACGTGCACGTAAAGGGAAGGTTTCGGCGCGAGCCTCAGCCTTCGCCGCGTCGGCCCAGCATCACCGCGCCGGTCATGGCCGCCAGCACCAGATTGACCGCCGCCAGGCCCCAGTCGGCGCCCAGGATATGAACCCCGGCCATGGCGGTCTGAAGCGCCAGCAGGCCCGCGGCCGACGCCAGCAGAATCGGCCGCCCGACCCGCCACGACGCCAGCGGCGCCAGCAGGCCCAGGGCCAGCGCGATCTCGACCCCGCCCAGGCCGCGCACCAGACCCTCGGCCGCCATGCCGGGCCAGGTCATCAGCGCCGTCAGATTGGCCATCGGCTCGGTCAGCTTGGCGTAGCCGGCGGCGATGAAGAACATCGCCACCCAACCCTGCATCGTCCACAGGCCCAGGTTGCGATAGGTGGCGCACAGCCGAAGCTGGGCCGGGGTGTGGGTGCGGGTCGGGGCGGAAGAGATCATGGGTGTGAGGAGGCCTTAAGTCAGCGAGCGTTGACTTAAGGCCGCTGCGGTTTACGGCAAGGCCCGCAGCTTGGCTGTAACATCAGTTGATCGACAGCGTCGGAACCTGACGACGCCGCCGCTGGCGCCGGCTTCAGGCCAGGGCGTCGCGCACGGCCGCCAGCCGCTCCAGCTTGGCGCGCAGCGGCCGCCAGTCGTCATCGGCGGCGATGGCGGCCCATATGGCTTCCACCTCGTCGATCCGCATCTCCTCGGGTTCGGCGGCGGCGAAGACGGGGTGTTCCAGCCGCTCGGGCCGGTCCGGCTCATGTTCGAACAGGGCGAAGCGGAAGGCGTCGAAGGCCTCGCCCTGATACAGGTCGCGGCGCGGGCCGCGCAGCGCGCGCTCGGACGAGGCGAAGCCTCCGAACCAGTCGAAGAACAGAGGCTCCCACCGCATCGCCTCGCCGCCTTCGCGCAGCAGGGCCAGGCTGACATCCACCAGCCGCTGATCCGCCGCCTCGCCCAGGCTGCGCACGCCCAGCCGCATCAGGAAGGCCGCGCGCAGTTCGGCGATATAGGCCGCCCCGAAACCGTTCAGCGCCTGGGTCAGGGCGCCGGCGTCCGCAACCAGCTTCAGGCAACCGGCGAACTGGGTCAGGTTCCAGAACACCGCCTCGGGCTGGCGCGCGAAGGCGTAGAGGCCAAACTGGTCGAAATAGGCGGCGGTGAACCCCGGCTCGTAATGGGGCAGGAAACGCCAGGGGCCATAGTCGAAGCTCTCGCCCGTGACGTTCAGATTGTCGGTGTTCAGCACCCCGTGCACGAAGCCGGCGGCGATCCAGCGCGCCGTCAGCCGGGCCGAGGCGGCGACCACGGCGCCCAGCAGGCCGGGCGCATCGCCGGGCGCCACCTGGGGGTGATACAGGCTGCGGACGTGTTCGATCAGGGTCTCGATCTGGTCCGCCCGCTGAAAATAGGCCGCGCGCTGAAACGTGCCGAACCGCACATGGCTGTGCGACAGCCGCACCATGACGACGGATCGGGTCGGCGACGGCTCGTCGCCCCGCTCCAGATCCTCGCCCGTCTCGATCAGGCTCAGGATGCGGCAGGTGGGGACGTTCAGCGTCTCCAGCATCTCGGCCGCCAGGATTTCGCGCACCCCGCCCTTCAGCGTCAGCCGCCCGTCCGCCTTGCGCGACCACGGCGTCTGGCCGGAACCCTTCGTGCCCAGGTCCAGGAGGCGATCAGAGGAGTCGCGCATCTGCGCCGCCAGAAAGCCCCGCCCGTCACCCAGGTCGGGGTTGTAGGTGCGGAACTGATGCCCGTGATAGCGCATGGCGACCGCCCCCGGTTGGCCCGGCAGAGGCTCGAACCGCCCGAAATGGGCGATCCATTCGTCAGGCGTCAGCGTGTCCAGCCCCACCTGGGCGGCCGCCCGGTCGTTGCGGTATCGCAGGATGGTCTGGGGAAAATCGGCCGGCCGCACGGCGTCGCCATATTCGCCCCCCAGATCGAAGAAGCGCGGCTCGGGGCGATAGGCGGACGATACGGGCATGGGCGGCAGATGCGGCCTGATGCGCCTGTCCGCAAGCCGTTTTGACCGCCGATCGGTCCGGGTTTATCATCGACCGCAGAGATCGGGCCGCCTTGCGCGGTCAGGCCGGCGTCCTGGCGAACGGGGCGAATCCGGTCCCGACGCCCGTCGGTAACCGGGCGTCACGACAGTCCCAACTGATCTCTTTGGAGGCCGCCGTGGCGCGCAAACTGACGCTTGATTTCCTGAAGACCGAGGCCGGGTCCGGCGTGGTGCTGGGCCTTGCGGCCCTTCTGGCCCTGCTGGTCGCCAACTCGCCGTGGGCGGCCGACTATTTCGCCGGGCTGAAGGCCGAACTGCCGTTCCGGTTCGGCCCCCTGGCCCTGACCCTGACCACCGCCGAATGGATCAAGGAAGGCCTGATGGCGGTCTTCTTTCTGGTGGTGGGGCTGGAGATCAAATACGAAATCCTGCGCGGCGAACTCAGCGATCCGAAGCAGCTGGCCACACCCGTGCTGGCCGCCGTCGGCGGTATGGTCGCGCCCGCCCTGGCCTATATGGCCGTGGTCCTGCCCACGGGCGGGCCGCACCAGGGGTGGCCCATCCCCCTGGCCACCGACATCGCCTTCGCCCTGGCCGTCTTCGCCTTGGTCGGACGCGGCTTGCCGGCGTCGCTGCGGGTGTTTCTGCTGACACTGGCCATTGTCGACGACCTGGGGGCCATCGCCCTGATCGCCGTGCTGTTCAGCGAGGGGGTGGCCTGGCCGCCCCTGGCCGGCGTTGCGGCCCTGCTGGTCGCCGGCGCGCTGATGGCGTCGCGGCGAAAGGTTCCGGCGCCCTTCTGGGTCGCGGGCTTTGCGGCGGTGTGGTGGCTGACGGTGCAGGCGGGCCTGTCGACCTCCCTGACGGCCGTGGCCTTCGCCGCCATCGTGCCGGTTCGCGCCCGCACCGAGGACGGCCAGAGCCCGCTGAAAGAGGCGATGCACGACCTGCATCCTTACGTCGCCTATCTGGTCCTGCCGATCTTCGCCTTCGCCAAGGCGGGGGTGTCGTTCGCGGGCCTGTCGCTGGACCCGGCGCTGGTCCCGCTGGTCGTCGGCATTGCGGCGGGTCTGTTCGTGGGCAAGCAGGCGGGGGTGATGGTCCTGGTCTGGCTGGCCGCCGCCCTGAAGATCGGCCGTCGACCAACGGGGGCCAGCTGGATGCAGATCTATGGGGTCGCGGTCCTGTGCGGCGTCGGTTTCACCATGAGCCTGTTCATCGGCGCCCTGGCCCTGCCCGGCGATGTGGATTCGCCCCAGCAGGTGGCGGTCAAGCTGGGGGTGATCGCCGGTTCCGTGCTGTCGGCGCTGTGGGGCGCCCTGGTTCTGGGCGCTGCGTCGCGGGCGTCGCGCAAGAAAATCGCGCGAACGGCGAAGGATTGAGGCGCTCAGGGGTCGAATATTGACCTTGCGTCAGCGCATTTTGTCGCTTTCGTGTCACAGTCGGGGCGACGGCAAGGATAAATCGGCGCCCGGACCTTTGCCGCTGCTTGTCGGAGTCTCGGCCTCGCGTTACCCATGAAGGCTCAGAATCCTCGCTCCAAAGCAGGGCGGGGGATAGGGATCAGGAACGCCCCGGCCGTCATCGTCACGGCCGGGCCATCGAGAGGCCGGGAGCCGTCATGCGCCGCACCAATCTCCTTCGCACCACCGTGTCCGCCGCCGTCGTCGGCGCGGTCGTCTTCGGCTTCGCCGGGGTCGCCGCCGCCCAGGAAGGGCCGACGCAAACGGTCGACGACATCATCGTCACCGCCCAGAAGCGCGAACAGAACCTGCAGGACGTGCCGATCGTGGTCACGTCGCTGTCGTCCGAGACGCTGGACAACGCCGGCGTGCGCGACATCAAGGATCTGCAGATCCTGACCCCCGGCCTGATCGTCACCTCGACCACCAATGAATCGGTGACCACCGCCCGGATCCGCGGCGTCGGCACCGTGGCCGACAACCCGGGCATCGAAAGCTCGGTCGGCGTGGTCATCGACGGCGTCTATCGTTCGCGCAACGGCGTCGGCTTCGGCGATCTGGGCGAAATGAGCCGCATCGAAGTGCTGAAGGGCCCGCAAGGCACCCTGTTCGGCAAGAACACCTCGGCCGGCGTCATCAACGTCATCACCGAAGCGCCGTCGTTCACCCCGGGCTTCGAGGGCGAACTGGGCTGGGGCAACTACGGTTCGTGGGGCCTGGCCGGTTCGATCACCGGTCCGCTGACCGACACCCTGGCCATGCGCCTGTACGCCGCCCACCGCGAGCGTGAGGGCTTCTACAACGTCAACGTCGGCGCTGGTCCCCGCACCGAACGTGACGACCAGAACCAGAATTTCTCGACCGTCCGCGGTCAACTGCTATGGCTGCCCAACGACGCCACCTCGTTCCGCCTGATCGCCGACTATTCGCGGCGTGACGAATGGTGCTGCGTCGCCGTTCCGGTGGTGCTGGGCCCGACGGCCGCCATCATCGACGCCCTGACCGGCGGGACCGGCGTCGCCGGACCGCCCTATGGCCCGCAGCCCTTCAGCCGCGAAGCCCGCGCCAACCGCAGCACCAGCCAGAAGATCGAGGATCGCGGCATCTCGCTGGAGATCAACCACGACCTGGAAGCCTTCGGCGGCGCCACCCTGACCTCGATCACCGCCGCGCGTGAATGGTCCACCGTCAATGGCGGCGACGTCGACTTCACCGGCGCGGACCTGTTCTATCGCCTGCCGGACGGCAGCTTCGACTTCCAGCTGGAGCAGTTCAGCCAGGAAGTCCGCCTGGCCGGTTCGACCGACCGTCTGGATTGGCTGGTCGGCGCCATGTACAGCGCCGAAGACCTGTCGCGGAACGACGCCTTCCTCTTCGGGGCGGCCTGGAACGGCTATCTGTCGACCCTGGGTGCGTCCCAGGCCGGCTTCCCCGGCGCCGCCTCGACCTTCCTGCGCTGCCTGACCGCGCCGTTCCCGGCCAACGTCGGCTGCGCCACCACCGGCTTCGGCGCTCCGGCCGTGGCGGGTCCGCTCTATGCCGCCGGCGACGGTTACCTGGACCAGTATTCGCAGGACTCGAACTCGTTCGCCGTCTTCACCAACAACAGCTTCCGTCTGACCGAGCAGCTGGAGCTGACGGTCGGCCTGCGCTACACGCGTGAAGAGAAGACCCTGCTGACCATGCAGGACAACATCGGCAACAACGGCCTGCCCTGCGCGGCCGGTCGCGCCAACCCGGTCATGGCGCCCGGCCAGCCGCTGAACGCCCTGCTGGGCGGCGGTCTGTGCATCAACCAGACCAACCCCGACTTCGACGGCCGCACCTATACGCAGGAGTTCGAGGACGACGACATCTCGGGCCGCGTCTCGCTGCAGTATCGCTTCAACCCCAGCCTGATGGTCTATGGTTCGGCGGCGCGCGGCTTCAAGTCGGGCGGCTTCAACCTGGAGCGGTCGTCCGAACCGCGTGCGGCCAACAACTCCAGCCCGCGTCCGGTCGACGACACCTCGTTCGCCTCGGAAACGGTCGACAGCTACGAGCTGGGCTTCAAGAGCACCCTGCTGGATCGCACCCTGCTGCTGAACGTCACCGCCTATCAGCAGAATTTCCAGAACTTCCAGCTGAACACCTTCGCCGGCATCGCCTTCATCGTCGAAAGCATTCCTGAGCTGGACACCCGCGGCGTCGACATGGACTTCATGTGGTTCACGCCGGTTGAAGGTCTGTCGCTGCAAGGCGGCTTCACCTACACGGACAGCACCTACGGCGAGTTCACCGCCGCCGATCTGCAGGTTCCGTCGCGCTTCCCGGCGCTCAGCCTGCTGCCGGGCAACACGGTGTCGTTCGCCCCGGAGATCACCACCACCCTGGGCATCAATTTCGACCGGTCGATTGGCGAGGGCATGCGCGCGGGCTTCAGCCTGTCGGGCAAATACACTTCGGAATACAACACCGGTTCGGACCTGCTGCCGGCCAAGATGCAGGACGCCTTCACCCTGCTGAACGGTCGCATCTCGATCGGCAGCGAAGATGATCGCTGGACCGTCGAGCTGTGGGGCCAGAACCTGACGGACGAGGAATACTATCAGGTGGTGTTCAACGGCCCGCTGCAAGGCACGCCGTTCGGCTCGACCCTGCAGACCTCGGGCCCGTACGCCGGGACCTACTACAACCCGGCTGCGGACACGACGACCTACAACGCCTTCCTGGGTCAGCCGCGCACCTTCGGCGTGACCATGCGTCTGAAGTACTGATCACCCCCTCATACGGGGGCTGAAGAGACCGGCCGGGGTTCGCCCCGGCCGGTTTTCTTTGGCGCGATCCCATCGCCTGCGGGGCGTCCGGCGCCGCGCGTGCTCGCGCGACCTGGACGGCCTCTGTTCAGGGCGCCAGTCACAGGCTGCGATCACAGGATTCGGCGACGTCGCCCCATCGTCATCGGGCGGGCGGCGCCATACGGCGAACCTTCTCTGTCGCCTGAAGGGCGGCGGGTGCGGTCAGTCGTAGCTTCCTGCTCCGCCAACGGTTCGCCCCCTGAAGAAAAGAAAAGGCCCCGGCGCGAACCGGGGCCTTCTTCTGCGTGGGTTTCGACGCCAGTCGCCCCAACGGTGCGGGACGGGCGCCCTATTCGGCCGTTTGTTCTCCGGCGTCGTGGGCGTGGCGGAATTTGCGGTCCAGGATGCGTTCCAGCCGCACCTTCACCCCGTCGATCAGGCTGAACACCACCGGCACGAACAGCAGCGACAGGGCGGTCGAGGTGATCAGCCCCCCGATCACGGCGATGGCCATCGGGCTGCGGAACTCGGTGCCCGGCATGAAGGACATGGCGATCGGCAACATGCCCAGACCCATGGCCAGGGTGGTCATGATGATCGGCCGCGCCCGCTTGTGCGCGGCGTCCACCAGGGCGTCATGCCGGTTCATGCCGTTGCGCAGCGCCATGATGGCGTAGTCGACCAGCAGGATGGAGTTCTTGGCCGCGATGCCCGTCAGCATGATGATGCCGATGAAAGCCGGCATCGACAGCGACTTGCCGGTGATCAGCAGGGCGAAGAAGGCCCCGCCGAACGACACCGGCAGCGCCGCCAGAATGGTGATCGGGTGGAAGAAGCTGCCGAACAGCAGCACCAGCACCACGTACATTAACAGGATGCCCGTCACGATGGCGAAGGCGAAGCCCTGGCCCAGCTCGGCGTTGCTTTCGGCGTCGCCGGTCAGTTGCTGCTCCACGCCGTCGGGCAGGTCCTTCATGATCGGCAGGGCGTTGACCGCGGCGGTGGCGTCGCTGAGGGCCACGCCGGCCAGCTCGCCGGTGATGGTGGCCACGCGGCGCCGGTCCAGACGGTCGATCTGGTTCGGGCCGGCGCCGAAGCCGATGTCGGCCACCGCCGACAGGGGCACCAGGGCGCCCGAGGCGGTCGGCACCTTCAGCGTCTCCAGCACGCCCAGATCCTGGCGGGCGTCTTCACGCAGCATGACCCGGATCGGCACCTGGCGGTCGCCCAGGTTGAATTTGGGCAGCAGCTGATCGGCGTCGCCGATGGTGGCCACGCGCGCCACCTGGCTGATGTCGGCCGAGCTGACGCCCATCAGGGCCGCGACATCGGCCTTGGGCGTGATCAGGATCTCGGGCCGCACCAGGGATGAGGTGGACTGCACATTGTTCAGGCCCGGGATGGCGCGCATTTCGCGCTCCAGCTGGGCCGAGGCGTGTTGCAGGGCCTCCGGCTCGTCGCTGACCAGGGCGATGTTCAGCAGGCCCGAGCCGCCGCCCGAGGCGTCCCCGAACTGGATGCGGGCGCCCGGTTCACGCGACAGCTCGCGACCCACGTCGCGCTCGAACGCCTGCTGGCCCAGGCGGCGGTCGCCCTTGGGAACCAGATTGACGGTCAGATTGGCCGTGCGCACCTCGCCGGCGCTGGAGCCGCCGCCGGGGCCGAAGCTGACCGAGGCCGAACCGACCGAAGAATAGACCGACTTCACCTCGGGCCGCGCCAGAAGCACGCGGTTGATCCGCTGGACCGTCTCGTCCGTCTCCTGCAGCGTCGCGCCGGGCGGCAGCTGGACCTTCAGGCTGGAGCGGGAAATGTCCTCGGCCGGGATGAACTCGCCCGGCAGCATGGCGGCCAGGCCCAGCGAGCCGACGAAGAACAGCGTGCCGAAGCCCACCACCCAGATGCGGTGGTCGAACAGGCGGAAATACAGATGGCGCCGCACCCAGCCGCCGCGCCGTTCGGCCCGGTCACGCTTCAGATCGGCCGAAGCGGAATCGCCAAGGCACCAGTCCAGCCACCCCAGATAGGTCTTCATCCAGCGCGGATCGCCGTGCTCCTTGCCCTGGTCGCGCTTCAGCATATAGGCGCCCATCAGCGGCGTTAGGGTGCGCGCGACCAAGAGCGAGAACAGCACGCTGACGCAGGTGGCGATGGCGAAGCTGGAGAAGAACTGCCCCACGATGCCGGGCATGAAGCCGGTGGGGGCGAACACCGCCACCAGGGTCGCGGTGGTGGCCATGACCGCCAGACCGATCTCGTCGGCGGCCTCCATGGCGGCCGGATAGGGCGCCTTGCCGTCGCGGATGTGCCGGACGATGTTCTCGATCTCGACGATGGCGTCGTCGACCAGGATGCCGATGGTCAGCGACAGCGCCAGCAGGGTCACCACGTTCAGCGACTGACCTGTCAGGTCCATGATCCAGAAGGTAGGGATCAGCGACAGCGGCATGGCCACCGCCGCGATGAAGGTGGCCCGCCAGTCGCGCAGGAAGACGAACACCACCGCCACGGCCAGCAGGGCGCCCAGCAGAAGGGCTTCGACCGAGGCGTGGAAATTGTTGACCACGTCGACCGTGGTGTTGGCGACTTCCTCGATGGTCACGTCGTCGCGTTCGGCGTCCAGGGCCTGAACCGCCTTTTCGACGGCGTGATAGACATCGACTTCCGACGAGCCGATGGCGCGGGCCACGGCGAAACCGACCACTTCCTGGCCGTCATAGCGGGCGCGGCCGCGCGGCTCGGACCATTCGTCGGTCACCTCGCCCAGGTCGCCCAGGCGCACCGAGCGGGCGCCGACGGGGATCAGGGTCTCGCGCAGTTGATCGACCGACTGGGCCGAACCGACGGTGCGGATGGCCTGTTCCTCGCCGCCGATCTGACCGCGACCGCCGGGCAGGTTGATGTTCTGGGCCCGCAGCTGGTTCGACACGGCGGCGGCGGTGACGCCGAAGGATTCCAGCTTGGCGGGGTCCAGCTTGATGCGGACCTCGCGGCTGACGCCGCCGTCGCGGCTGACCTGGCCTACGCCCTTCACCGACAGCAGGCGTTTGGCGACCGTATTGTCGATGAACCAGCTCAGTTCCTCCGGGCTCATGCCCGGCGCGCTGACGACATAGTTGGCGAAGGGGATGGAGGTGAACTCGATCCGCTGGACGATGGGCTCCAGCACGTCGGCCGGCAGGTCCTGGCGGATGCGGCTGACGGCGTTGCGCACGTCGTTGGTGGCCTTCTCCAGGTCCACGCCCAGCTGGAACTCGACCAGGGTGGTCGAGGCGCCTTCGTTGACGGTGGAGGTGATGTGCCGCACCTGGCCCAGGCCGGCGACGGAATCCTCGACCAGACGGGTGACCTGGGTCTCCAGCTCGGTCGGGGCGGCCCCCGCCTGAATCACGGTGACCGCCACGATGGGCAGATCCACGTCGGGGAAGTTGTTGGTGCGCAGGTTGAAGTAGCTGCCGATCCCCGCGATCGTCAGCACGATGAACATCAGGACGACCGGGATCGGGTTCTTGATCGCCCAGCGTGAGATATTGTTGTGGTTCATGGCCGCGCCCTATTTGGCGGCCGGGGCGGGCGCCGTCGCCGGGGCGCCGGGGCGGCTGATGCTGACCAGATCGCCGTCGCCCAGGAAGCCCGCGCCGCGCACCACCACCTGCTGACCGGCCTCCAGGCCCTGAGTGACCGCGACATTGTCGCCGCTGCGGGCGCCGGTCTGAACCGGGGTGAAGCGCACCGCGCCGTTCTGGCCGATCACATAGGCGCCGGCCTTGCCTTCGCGGAAGACGATGGCGGCCGACGGCACGGTCAGGGCCGGCTGGTCGCCAACGGCGATGGTGGCCCTGGCGAACATGCCCGAGCGCAGGCCGCTGGACGGCGACAACGAGATGCGCGCCACGCCCAGGCGGGTCTGGGGATCGACCTCGGGCGTCACGATGCGGACGCTGCCGGTGGTGGTTCCGGCCTGGTCCGAGGCGACGGCGGCCGTCTGGCCGGCGCGCACCAGCGGCAGCTCGGCCTCGGGCACCTGGGCGTCCAGCTCCAGACGGCCCTCGCGGACCATGCGGAACAGTTCGGCGCCCGGCTGGACGATCTGGCCGCGTGTCACGCTGCGGCTGATGATGCGGCCTGAAACCGGCGCGCGCAGATTGGTCTGGTCCAGGCGCGTGGCCGTCTCGGCGCGGGCGGCGCGGGCCGACGCCAGCTGGGCCTCGGCCGAGCGCTGCTCGGCGATGGCCATGTCCAACGACGCCTGGGACAGGAAGCCGCGTTCCTTAAGCTCGCGGGCGCGGGCCAGGTCGGCGTCTTCGCGCGCGGCGTTGGCCTCGGCGGCGGTGACGCTGGCGTCCTGTTGGCGCAGCTGGGCGCGCAGCAGGGCGTCGTTCAGCTTGACCAGGATCTGGCCCTGCCGGACGTAGGCGCCTTCGTCGACATGGACCGCCACGGCCTGAAGCCCGCCGGTCTCGGCGGCCACCGGCACCTCTTCCCAGGCCGAGACGCTGCCCGAGGCGGTGACCGTGCGCGGCAGATTGACCAGGGCCACGGTCGCGGCCGTCACCGACTGGCGAGACGGCGCCGTGGCCTTTTCATCCTTCTTGTCGCCGCCGCCGCAGGCGGCCAGGGCCAACAGGCCCGCCATCATCAGGCCCGTGCGGGCCGTCCGGGTCGCAATCGCCACGTTCTGTCATCCCCTGGAGAACCGCCAGCGGGGAGGAGACCGCGACGGGGGCGGCCCCACGCGGGCGCCCGAAATATCACTGTCGCCCTTTAGCCTGTTCTTGGACCGTTCTCAAACGGTCCTGGGCGGTTGTGCGCGAGATAATGACGGGGTTGTCGCGTGCAAGTCGCAGGGCCGCCGCATTGGCGAATTCTTCGTGACATGCTAGGCGCCGCCCATGCCTACGCCTCCGATCGAACGTATCCGCAATTTCAGCGTCGTGGCCCATATCGACCACGGCAAGTCCACCCTGTCCGACCGGCTGATCCAGGTCACCGGCGGCCTGAGTGCGCGCGAAATGAGCGCCCAGGTCCTGGACAATATGGACATCGAGAAAGAGCGCGGCATCACCATCAAGGCCCAGACCGTGCGCCTGAACTATCGCGCGCGCGACGGACTGGATTACGTCCTGAACCTGATGGACACGCCGGGGCACGTGGACTTCGCCTATGAGGTGTCGCGGTCGCTGGCGGCGTGCGAAGGCTCGCTGCTGGTGGTGGATGCGTCCCAGGGCGTCGAGGCCCAGACCCTGGCCAATGTCTATCAGGCCATCGACAACAACCACGAGATCGTGCCGGTCCTGAACAAGATCGACCTGCCCGCCGCCGAGCCGGAACGGGTCAAGGCCCAGATCGAGGAGGTCATCGGCCTGGACGCCTCCGACGCCGTGGAATGCAGCGCCAAGTCCGGCATCGGCATCGAGGATGTGCTGGAGGCCATCGTCACCCGGCTGCCGGCGCCCAAGGGGGATGTGGATGCGCCGCTGAAGGCCATGCTGGTCGACGCCTGGTACGACCCGTATCTGGGCGTGGTGCTGCTGGTGCGAGTGTTCGACGGGACGCTGCGGGCCGGCCAGCGGGTCAAATTCATGCAGAACGGTTCGACCCACCTGGTCGACCGGGTCGGCGTCTTCCTGCCCAAGAACACCCCGGTCGAGAGCCTGGGGCCGGGCGAGGTCGGCTTCATCACCGCCCAGATCAAGGAGGTCGCCCACGCCGCCGTCGGCGACACCATCACCGACGAGAAGAAGCCGACCGCCGAGCCTCTGAAGGGCTTCAAGGAGGTCCAGTCGGTGGTCTTCTGCGGCCTGTTTCCGGTGGACGCGGCCGATTTCGAAGACCTGCGCGCCGCCATCGCCCGGCTGCGGCTGAACGACGCCAGCTTCACCTATGAGATGGAAAGCTCGGCCGCCCTGGGCTTCGGCTTCCGCTGCGGCTTCCTGGGGCTGCTGCACCTGGAGATCATCCAGGAGCGTCTCAGCCGCGAGTTCAATCTGGACCTGATCGCGACGGCGCCCTCAGTGGTCTATAAGCTGGAACTGCGCGACGGCAGCCACATCGACCTGCACAACCCGGCCGATCTGCCGGACGTGATGCAGATCATCGAGATCAGCGAACCCTGGATCAAGGCCACCATCCTGACGCCGGAGGAATATCTGGGCGGGGTCATCAAGCTGTGCCAGGACCGCCGGGGCGAGCAGAAGGAGCTGACCTGGGTCGGGACGCGCGCCATGGTCGTCTATGACCTGCCGCTGAACGAGGTGGTGTTCGACTTCTACGACCGGCTGAAGTCGATCTCGAAGGGCTACGCCAGCTTCGACTATGAACTGGCCGATTATCGCGCCGGCGATCTGGTCAAGATGAACATCCTGGTCAACGCCGAGCCGGTGGACGCCCTGTCGATGCTTGTGCACCGCAGCCGCGCCGAGACGCGCGGGCGCGGCATGGTCGAGAAGATGAAGGAGCTGATCCCGCCGCACCTGTTCCAGATCCCGATCCAGGCGGCGATCGGCGGCAAGATCATCGCCCGCGAGACGGTGCGCGCCCTGCGCAAGGACGTGACGTCCAAATGCTATGGCGGCGACGCCACCCGCAAGAAGAAGCTGCTGGAGAAGCAGAAGGAAGGCAAGAAGCGGATGCGGCAGTTCGGCAAGGTCGAAATCCCGCAGGAAGCCTTCATCGCCGCCCTCAAGATGGACGAGGACTGATCCGGCCTATCCGGCGGCGCCCCGCTACCCCGCCCCCGTCAGGTCGCGCCAGCGCCAGGCGGCCCGGCCCACGGCGATGCGCGGCCCGTCGGGCAGGGCGATGACGGCTAGGCCCCGCATCGGCTGGTCCTTGCAGGCGGCGGGCGCGAAGGCGACCTCGACCGCCACCGCCTGACGCAGGCCCGCCAGGCCCTTGCCCGCCTCGCCCCGGCTCTGAAGCCAGTCGCCGTCCCAGACCAGCAGGGCGCGGCCCTGGGCCGACAGGGCGTCATGGGCCATCCGCACGGCGGCCCGCACCTCGACATCGTCGGCCAGGGCGTCCTGAAGCCGTCGCACCATGTCGCAGCGGCCGCCGCCCGCGCCGGACCCCTGACCGCCCCCGCCCGTTCCACCACCCCCGCCCGGCGGACCGGCCACGGCCGCGCCTGCCGTCTGATCGGCGCCCAGCAGGCTGATGCCCGGCGGTTCGGGCGTGGGTTCGGCGGCGGGCAGGGGCGCTGACATCGGCGGCGTGCGCAGTGGGCGCAATCGCAACGGCGGCGGGCGGGTCGGTTGCGGCGTCGCCGTCTGTGCGGTCACCGGACCGGGCGCGGGGCCCGGATCGGTCGCCGCCGCGGGCGGGGCGGGCGGCGGCGTCGGGCGCGGCGGCTCCAGAGTGACCAGCACCGGATCGGGCAGGGCGGGCGGCGGTGCGAAATCGGCCCTCAGGCTCATCACCGGCCCCAGGATGGCGGCATGGGCCAGGATGCTGAGCGCCGCAGCCCCCCAGCGGCGGCCGGCCTGCCGGCTTTGCGTCTTGGAAACCCGGGCGATCGGAGACATGCGGCCTGGCGACGGCGCCCGCATCGGCGGGCCGGACCCGGCGATCCTGCCCATCGGTCCGCGTCAGCATCGTGGCCGCGACACGGTCAAGCTGCCGTCATCGCGCCTTCTGCGGGTCATGACATGGCCGCGAGCGGGCCGTGAGGTGCGCGGGCGCGACGCACGGGAGTGGCGCCCCGGCCCCGAAAAGAGACACGACCTTGACCCGATCCCTTCCCCGTTCGGTCCTGCTGACCGGTTCCGTCCTGATCCTGGGCCTGGCGGCCAGCGGCTGCGCCAGCCATCGCTTCGTGCGCGACAATGTCGCCGTGGTGGACGCTCGCGTCGATCAGACCGACGCCAATGTGACCCAGGTCGCCGGCACGGCGGGCGAGGCGCTGACCCGCGCCAACGCCGCGCACAAGCTGGCCGAAGGCAAATTCCTGTTCGAGATGGTGCTGTCGGATGACTCGGTGAAATTCCCGACCAACGCCGACCAGCTATCGCCCGAGGCGGAACAGCGCCTGGCCGAACTGGCCCAGCGGCTGAAGGCCGAGAACCGCAACGTCTATCTGGAGATTCAAGGCCACACCGACGCGCGCGGCGACGAACGCTACAACCGCCAGCTGGGCGAACAGCGCGCCGAGGCCGTGCGCCGCAGCCTGAGCCAGCAGGGCATCGCCCTGAACCGCATGGCCACCATCTCCTATGGCGAGGCAGCGCCGGTGGCCCCGAACGACACCGCCGACGGCCGGGCCCAGAACCGGCGCGTGGCCATCATCGTCCTGAGCTGACGATGCGGACCGGCGGCCGCGCTGCGGGGCGCGCGGCCGCCGGGTTCGATCATTTCAGGAAGTCGTCCACCGCCTCGGCGAACGCGGCGGGCTGGTCCATCATGATGAAGTGGCGGCTGCCGTCGATGCGGATCAGGCGAACGCCCGGCAGGTCCGCATATTGCGACGACCACATGGCGTCGGCCATGGCCGCCGGGGCGCCGCCGTTGGCGTCCGAGGCGTAAAGCGCCGTCACCGGCGTCGAAATCCCTGCCAGCAGGGGCCGCATGTCGGTGGTCATGACGTCGCTCATGGCCGCCGCCAGAGCATGGCGGTCGGTGGCCAGCGACCATTGCACGATGCGTTCGCGGTCGGTCTCGTCGCGGGCCATGCCGTTGGCCGTCATCCGCTGGCCGGCCAGGAAGTCCTGTTCCGACGATCCCAGCACGATGGCGCTCATCCGTTCGGCGGCGGGGCGCACCGTCTCGACCGTGGCGGTCGGTCCCATCAGGGCGCCGAAGAAGGGCAGGCTGTCGACGCTCATCAGCCGATCGACGCGATCGGGGTGCTGCTGGGCCAGCATCAGGCCGGTCAGGGCGCCCATGGAATGGCCGATCACGGCGGGGCGGCCGTCCGTATGCTGGGCCACATAGCGGGCCAGCTCGTCGATCATCGGCTGCAGGAAGGCGCCGTCGCCGTGGACCCACGGCTCGCCCGCGAACCCGGCCAGCTGCACCAGATGCACCCGGTGCGTGGCTTTCAGCCGCTCGGCCTCGGCCTGCCACACCTCGCGCGACGAGGCCATGCCGGGGATCAGGATGACGTCCGGCCCCTGTCCCACCACCTGAACCGACAGCCGGTCCGAGACGAAGGAGGCGGGCGCCTGGGCGGTGGCCGGTTCGGCGTGCACGGCCGACGCTGCGGACCCGACCCCCAGGGCGACGGCCGAGGCCAGGAACAGGGCGCGCAGGGTCAGGCGGCTCGTGGAAGAGACGATGTGAAGCATGGGTTTTCTCGCGTAAGGTTATCCTGACGTACGGTCAGGCGTGGGGGTTCTGGAAGATGTCTTCGACCGGGCAGGCGAACAGGGCGGCGATGCGATAGGCCAAGTCCAGCGACGGGTCGTGTTTCTCGGTCTCCAGGGCGATGACGGCCTGGCGGGATACGCCCAGACGGTCGCCCAGCTCCTGCTGGGTCCAGCCGTGTTCGGCCCGCAGCACCTTCAGGCGGTTTTTCATCAGCGGCTGGTCCGAATGAAGGGGGTGACCAGGCCGAACATGGCCCAGAACAGTGGATAGATCAGCCAGGCTGGAATGTGCGGCGCATCGCCATAGGTCTCCATGAAGCCCCAGGCGGTGGCCAGGGCCATGGCCAGGCCCGAGGCGACGATGAACCGTTTGGCCGTGACCGCGCGCACGAACTCGTCACTGTCGTTCATCAGGGCCAGGGTGGCCCACAACTGACCCGCTACGGGGGCGGCGACGACCAGGCCCAGAGCCAGGCCGCCCGCGCGACCGATGTCGTCGAAGGCGCCGAAGATGGCCGCCACGTTCACGGCCGTATAGCCGGCCATGAAGGCGAAGGTTCGGAACAGATATTGCTTGTGGGCGCGGGTTCCGCGGGTGTTGGCCATGTCCATGTCGCTCTCCTTGTGTAAGGACAACCTGACACCGACTTTATGTCGTGTCAACCTGACAAAATGTAATTGCAGCCTGACATGGCTGCGGACTTTGCCTGGATGAGGCGGGCCGCCTATTCTGAGGCCATGCCCGCCGCGCCCCGCATCGCCGCCGCCAGCCTGTTCAGCCCTGAGGACTGGGCGCCGTTCCAGCAGCGGTCGGCCTGGATCGGGCCGCTGCTGGTGCTGCATTGCTGGGCGGCCATCGTCGCGGCGGTGGTGGTGGGGGTGGTCTGGCCCTGGCTGATCCCCCTGTCGATCATGATCATCGGCACGCGCCAGCTGGGCCTGGCCATACTGATGCACGAGGCGGCGCATGGGGGCCTGTCGCCCAATCCGCGGCTGAACGACTTTCTCGGCCACTGGCTGTGCGCCGTGCCGGTGGGGGCCAGCCTGCGCGCCTATCGCCCCTATCACCTGTCGCATCACAAATATGCCCAGCAGCCGGAAGACCCGGACCTGCCGCTGTCGACGCCGTTTCCGGTGACGCGGGCCTCGCTGCGGCGCAAGCTGGTGCGCGACCTGACGGGCCAGACCTTCTTCAAGCAGAGGGTGCTGTTCGCGCTGAAGGCCTTCCGCGACGCGCGCGACGAAGACCTGGCCGAGGGCGCCGTCGTCACGGGCAAATCGGTGGCGCCCTTCCTGCTGGTCAATGCCGGGCTTCTGGCCGTCTGCATCGTGGCGGGGGCCTGGTGGGCGTGGTTGGTGCTGTGGCTGCTGCCGATGGCGACCTGGTTCCCGATGGTGACGCGCCTGCGCAACATCGCCGAGCACGCCTGTGTCGAAGGCTCCAGCCATGACGCCTTCCGCGCCGCCCGCACCACGCGGGCCAACTGGCTGGCGCGGGCCTTGATCGCCCCCTACTGGGTCAATTTCCACGCCGAGCATCACCTGTTCATGCACGTCCCCTGCTGGCGCCTGCCCGACCTGCACTACGCCCTGCACGCCCGGCCCGAGGGCGCGCGGATGGAGGTGGCGGACGGTTACGCCCAGGTTCTGAAGAGGGCGACATCTCGCGCATGACCATCCTCGATCCGGCGGCCTTCATCGTCGCCAACACCCGGCTTCAGCCCGTGCCGCATGCGCCGGAGATTTCGCTGTGGCTGGCGGACGAGGTCACGCCGATCTGGCGGCTGACGGAGGAGGAACTGGGCCAGATGGGCCTGCCGCCGCCGTTCTGGGCCTTCGCCTGGGCGGGGGGGCAGGCGCTGGCGCGCTGGCTGCTGGATCATCCGCACGCGGTCGCGGGTCGCTCGGTGCTGGATTTCGCCGCCGGGTCCGGCCTGGTCGGCATCGCGGCCATGAAGGCGGGGGCGGAGCGGGTGCTGTGCGCCGACATCGACCCCTTCTGCGGGGCGGCCGTCGGGCTGAACGCGGCGGCCAACAGCGTTGTGGCCGACTTCACTGACCGGAACCTGCTGGACGCGCCACCCCCGGCGGTGGACGTGATCTGCGCCGGCGACGTCTGTTACGAACGGCCGATGGCCGACCGGGTGTTGGACTGGCTGCATCAGGCCAAGGCGGCCGGAACGCGGGTGCTGATCGGCGATCCGGGGCGCACCTATTTCCCGCGCGAAGGCCTGACCTTCCTGGCCGAGTACCGCGTGCCGACGACGCGGGAGCTGGAGGACCAGGAGATCAAGCGTTCGGCGGTCTGGGCGCTTTAGGCGGTCGGTCGCGGGGCGTCGGCGGCGGCCTGCGCCTGGCCGCGATGGCGGCCTTCGGCGAATTCCTCGATCATCTTGGCGTTGAAGGCCGGGATGTCGTCGGGGCAGCGGCTGGTGACCAGGCCTTCGTCCACCACCACCTCTTCGTCGACCACAGTGGCCCCGGCGTTCCGGAGGTCGGTGCGGATGGTCTTGAACGCCGTCAGGGTGCGGCCTTCCGCCACTCCGGCGTCGATCAGAACCCAGGGCGCATGACAGATGGCGGCCACCGGCTTGCCCTGATCGAAGAAGGCGCGGACGAATTTAAGCGCATCGTCATCGCCCCTGAGCGCATCGGGATTGGCCACCCCGCCGGGCAGCAGCAGGCCGTGATAGGAGCCGGCGTCCACATCCGCCACGGCCTTGTCGACCGGCACGGTGTCGCCCGGCGTCAGATGGTTGAAGCCCTGGATCGGCTGGGTCTTCAGCGAGACGATCTGAACCGTGGCCCCGGCGTCTTTCAGCGCCTTGACCGGGTCGGTCAGTTCGATCAGCTCGACGCCGTCCGTCGCCAGGACGGCGATGGTCTTTCCGGACAGGGACTGGCCCATGGGGGTTCTCCTTTGCGGGTGGGAAGGTCCGCAAGGAAACCCGTGAAGTCGGTCCGGGTTGCCCCGAACCGTCAGCCGCGCGGGGCCGGGGCGTCGCCGGTCTTGACCGGGGCGCCGGCGAACTCGTCCGCATAGGCCGGGGCCAACAGGGCGCGCAGGGCGCTCTGCGGCACCACCACCTCATACGGCCCCTCGACATAGGGGCCCAGCTGATAGGCGCCGATCAGGAAGGTCAGACCGCCCGCCTTGCCCGCCACCGTGCCGGGGGTCAGGACGAAGGGCGTCTCCAGCGCCTTGGGGCACGACCACATTGTCCCGCGCGCCGGATCCAGCGACACCGGCTCGGCGTCGGGCACGCGCTGGCGCTTGGCGGCGTTGGCGGCGGCGCACAGGGCCTGGTCCAGCGCCCGCATGTCCACGCCCTTGCGGAACAGGTCGGCGACCGTGATCTGGCGCTTCATCGCCTTGTCCCACAGCACCCCGGCGAACAGGGTGTTGCCGTGCGCCCCCCCGGTGAAGTCGTAGTCCTGGCGTTTCAGGCTGAACAGCTTGCCGGTCTCGGCGCCGGGCTGGATCTCGATGATCTTCTCATAGGGGGGCATGCCCGCGTCGCCGCCGGCCTCGGTGCGGTCGGCCTGGGCGCCCTCGACGAACTGGCGCAGGTCGCGCACCGCCCCGGCGTAAAGGGCCGCATGCAGGTCCGGCTGGGTCTTCAGCGCCGGGGGCAGGGTCAGCTTAACCGAGGCGAAGGCGTTCTTGCTCTCATAGGCCAGGGGCGCGCCGGCGTCGGCCGTGGTTGCCGGGGCCGCGGCGGACGGAGCGGCCGGATCGGCGGCCTTTTCCCGATCACGATTGCAGGCGGCCAGCGTCAGGGCGGCGACCGAGGCGACAAGAACAAGGCGCAGGGCGGACATGAAGGGAGGCTCCGAGAGGGCGTTCGTTACACTAACGCGCCAAGGGTGATGGCGACCAGCAGAACCAGTCCGGCCTCGCGATTGGACTTGAACAACCGCAGGGCCAGGGCCGGATCGTCGGCCCTCAGGGACCGGATCTGCCAGGCCAGATGGGCGGCGTAGGCGATCAGCACGCCGAAATAGCCCGCCCCCAGGTTCGCCGACCAGCCGGCCACGGCCGCGAAGATCACGGCCAGGCCATAGAACACCCCGACCCCGAGCCGCACCCGGCCGCCCAGGCGCCGGGCCGAGGACTTCACCCCGACCATGGCGTCGTCCTCTATGTCCTGAAGCGCATAGATCGTGTCGTAGCCCAGGGTCCAGAACACCCCGCCCAGCCACAGCCACAGCCCGGCCCAGATCAGGGGGGTATAGGCGCCCAGGATTGGATACAGCCCCGCCGTGGTCACGAAACCGCCCGCCGCCGCATAGCCCATCAGAGCGCCCCAGTTGAAGGTCAGGCCCAGCCAGGCCTGGGGCCACCAGGTGATCCGCTTCATGAAGGGATAGGCCGCCACCAGCCCCAGCGACGCGACGCCCAAGAGGATGGCGGTCAGATTCAGAGTCAGCAGGATCAGCAGCGCCGCCAGGCTGCACCCGACGATGAAGGCCCATGCGGCCTTCACGCTGATCCGGCCCGAGGCCACCGGCCGGGCGGCCGTGCGCGCCACCTGGCGGTCGATGTCGCGATCCACGATGTCGTTGAACGCACAACCCGCCGCCCGCATCAGACAGGCCCCCAGGGCGAAGCCGATGAACAGCCAGATCTCATAGGCGCCGGGCGTCTTGCGATAATGCGCCAGGGCCAGGGCGACCCCCTGCCATCCCGGCAGCAGCAGCAGCCAGACGCCGATCGGCCGGTCGAACCGGCCCAGCTTCAGCCAGGGCTTCAGTCCCTCGGGCGCATGGCGATCGACCCAGTTGCGGCCCGCATCCGGCAGGGGCGCGTCGGGCAGGGGCGCATCAGGCAGGGAGGCGTCGCTCATTTCGCCAGCCGGCCCTCGGATGCGTCGGCGGGAAAGACGATCTCCGGGTCGGGCCGTTCGCACTCCAGCCCCGGCCGGTCCAGCCGCCGCAGGATGTGGCGGATGATGTTCAGCCGGGCCTTTTTCTTCTTGTCGGTGGCGATGACGGTCCACGGCCCGTGCGGCGTGTGGGTCTGGGCCAGCATTCTATCGCGGGCGTCCGAATAGGCGGCCCAGCGTTTCTGGGCCTCGGCGTCCAGGGCCGAGACCTTGAAATGTTTCAGGGGGTCTGCGACCCGCGCGGCCATCCGTTCGGCCTGCTCGTCCTTGGTGATGTCCAGCCACAGCTTGATCAGGATGATCCCGTCGTTGGTCAGCATCCGCTCGAACCGGGGCGCGTCATGCAGGAACTGCTCATGCTGGGCCGGGGTGCAGAAGCCCATCACCGGCTCGACCCCGCCGCGATTGTACCAGGACCGGTTCAGGAACACGATCTCGCCCGCCGCCGGCAGGTGCGGGACATACCGCTGGAAATACCACTGGCTGGTCTCGCGCTCGGTCGGCTTGGGCAGGGCCACCACGCGCGTCTGGCGCGGGGCCATATATTCGACGATGCGCTTGATCGCCCCGTCCTTGCCGGCGGTGTCGCGCCCCTCGAACAGGACCAGCACCCGCAGGCCCTTCTCGATGGCCCACCCCTGCGTCTCGACCAACTGGATCTGCAGCCGCTCCAGCGCCGCTTCGTAATCGTCTGACTTGCTCATGGCCCCATGTTGCCGCGCCGCCGGTTGCGGGTCCAGCGGGCCTTTGCCGAACCGCGTCGGGCCGTTAAGGCTTTTTCGCCATGGATCGCGACTTCGCCGATTTCTGGAATCTGTTGTGGGAGCTGGGGCTGGGCCTGTGCGCGGCCTTCGCCCTTCTGAACCTGTTCGCCCCGCACCAGGACCTGCCGTGGAAGCCGCTGGATCTGAACCGGCCGGTCGGGGCGGCGACGGCGTCGAAAGTCGGCGATTTTGAACTGGCCCGCAGCGCCGCCGCGGAAGAGGTGGCGGCCACCACCGACGCCTGCATCCAGGTGCTGCGCGAGGCGGGGGTGCAGGTCGAACGCGCGCCCGATCGCGATGACGGCGGCTTCTGCGTCGTGCGCGGCGCGGTGCGCATCACCGGCGGGGCGGTGACGCCGCTCAGCCCCGGCGGCCTGGTGATGCAGTGTCCGCTGGCCGTCCGCTATGTCATCTGGGACCGACAGGTGCTGCAACCGGCGGCCCAGGCGGCGTTCGGCGTCGGGGTTTCGCGGGTCGAGAATTACGGCAGCTATTCGTGCCGGCGCATCTATGGTTCGACCCAGGAGAACGACCGGCCCAGCGAGCACGCCCGCGCCAACGCCCTGGACGTCGCCGCCATCCGGCTGGAGGACGGGCGCACCGTCAGCCTGACCAAGGACTGGAACGGCCAGGGACCCGAAGGGGCGCAGGGCGCGGGCTTTCTGAAGCGCATCCGCAACGGGGCCTGTCGGGTGTTCTCGACTGTGCTCAGCCCCGACTACAACGCCGCCCACGCCGACCACCTGCATCTGGACGGCGCGCCACGGGGCCTGTGCGCCTGATACCGGTAACCCTGTTCGCCCGTGGCGCGAATCGCTTTTCCGTTGACCGACCTCGACAGTCAGGAGAAAACACCGCCGCAGTCCGGATACGGCGCGGCGTCCATAGTCGCGTTTTCGCTCTTTCTACCGAACGAGCTGTCCAGATGGGCTGACGGGCGATCCTGCGGGACGCCTGCCTGGAAAGCGCGTTTACGGAGACGCAAGACATGGCGACCGGCACGGTTAAGTGGTTCAACCCCACCAAGGGCTTCGGCTTCATCCAGCCCGAAGGCGGCGGCTCGGATGTGTTCGTTCACATCACCGCCGTTCAGAAGGCGGGCCTGGCTGGCCTGGATGAGAACGCCAAGGTCGAGTACGAGCTGGAAACCCAGCGCGGCAAGACGGCGGCTGTCGATCTGAAGCTGATCGGCTAAGGCCTTTCGGATTTCAACGAGTTGAAGGCCCGAGAGCAATCTCGGGCCTTTTGCTTTTTTTGCCCTATCGCTCGCCGCGCGGCGGCTCGCTGCTTGAGGGCGGGGTTGGCCCTATCGCTCGGCTCGCGGAGCCTCGCTGTTTGAGGGCGGGGCGGCAGGGACCACGGCGCGGGAACGTTGGGCCAGGACGATGGCCGCCAGCACCAGGGCGCCGCCCGCCGCCTGGATCAGCGTCAGGGTCTCTCCGAAAACCCACCAGCCCAACAGGGCCGCCACGATCGGCTGGACCAGAATGGTCACGGCGGTGATCGACGCCGGCAGACGCCCCAGCGCCCAAGCCACGCCGCCCTGGCCGAACACATGCATGACCCCCAGACCGACACAGGCGGCCCATCCGGCGGCCGTGGCCGGCATCATGTCTTCGCCCAGCAGCAGCGCCACGCCCCCCATCAGCGGAACCCCCACCAGGGTGGCCCAGAAGGTGACGCGCATCGCCCCGGCCGTGGTGCGCGCGCGTTGCACCGCCAGGAAATAGCCGGAATACCAGACCGCCACCGACAGGCTGAACAGATCGCCCAGCAGGGGGTTCGAACCCTGCTGGCCGCTGGCCCCCGCCGCCATGGCGAAGGCCCCCAGCAACGCCAGGGCCAGGGCCACCAGGAACAGGCCGTCGGGCCGCTGCTTCAGCACCATCCAGGCGAACAGGGTCACCACCACCGGCGTCAGGTTGCACAGCACGGTGGCGTTGGCCACCGAGGTCATGACGATGCCGTAGTGCCAGAAGCTGAGGTCCAGGGCGAAGAACAGGCCCGCCAGCAGCATCCATTTCGACGGCCGCCCCAGCCCCTCTGCGCCCGGCCGCGCGGTCAGCACGAACAGCAGCGGCAGCGCCAGGGCGAAGCGCCAGAATCCCGCCGCCGCCGGCCCCGTCTCGGTCAGCCGCACCAAGATCGGCGCCAGCCCCAGCACGCAGGCCGCGAGCACGAGAACGAACAGGGCCAGGGCGCGCGGCGACATGGGCCGCTCCTATCCTTCCCCCGCCTGCGGGGGAAGTGTCCCGTCTTCGCCGAAGGCGAACAGGGACGATGGGGGAAGCCGAAGGAAGCAGACTCCCCTCTCCGACCCTCGCGGCGCTGCGCGCCGTCGTCGGGCCACCTCTCCCGCATGCGGGAGAGGGATTTAGACTCCCAGCTGCGCCCGCACCTGATCCGCGCTCACGCCCCGCTCGCGCATGTCAGCCAGAGTCGCGGCCCGGTCGCGCTTGGCCAGGCGCCGCCCGTCCGGCCCCAGGATCAGCCGGTGATGGCGATAGACCGGCGTGGGCAGGTCCAGCAGCGCCTGCAAAACCCGCTGGACGCTGGTGATCGGCGCCAGGTCCACCCCGCGCACGATATGGGTCATGCCCTGCGCCGCATCATCGACGACCGAGGCGATGACATAGCCCGCGCCGATGTCCTTTCGCCCCACCACCATGTCGCCCAGGGCCTGGGGCGCCGCATGGCGTTCGCCGGGTTCGACGCCGTCCTCGATCCAGGTCAGGCGGTGAAAGCCGCCCAGCCGCGCCTCGGCCGCCTTCAGCGACAGCCGCCAGGCGAAGGCCTCGCCCCGCGCCAGGCGTTCGGCCTCTTCATTCGCATCGACGGGGCCGCCGGCGAAGGCCTGGGCGTCGCCCGGATCCTCGGCGTGCGGGGCGCCGCCGGCCAGGGCCATCAGCTCCTTGCGGGTGCGAAAGCATCGGTACAGCACCCCCTGGTCGCGCAGACGCTCCAGCGCCGCATCATAGTCGGCGCGATGATCCGACTGGCGCCGCACCGGCGTCTCCCAGTCGATCCCCAGCCAGGCCAGATCCTGAAACACCCCCGCCTCATACTCTGGCCGACAGCGGGTGAAGTCGGTGTCCTCGATCCGCAGCACGAACCGTCCGTCGGCCTCTCGGGCGGCCGTCCAGGCGGTCAGGGCCGAAAAGGCGTGGCCCAGATGCAGGCGGCCGGTCGGCGAGGGGGCGAATCGAGTGGCGAACACGCGGGCCAGGATAGACGTTCAGACCACCCGGGCCAGGGCGCCCGCCTTGACCGCCGCCTCGACCGCCTTGCGCAGGGCCTCGGGATCGTGCCCCTCGAACTCAGCGATCAGGTCTTCGATGGCGAAGGCGGGCTGGGCGAAAACCCAGCGCAACGGGGCCGCCATCAGGCCGGCCGGGATCACCGGCTGAAGCCCCGTCACGCGATAGAAGGTCAGCTCGGCCGCGCGCGGCAGGTCATAGGGCGACAGGCGCGGCGACAGTCGGGACTGGGCCAGGGCCACCTCTTCGACGAAGGCGGGGCTGGCCATATGGTCGGTGATGCGCCGGGCCAGATCGGCCAGATGCTCGGCCAGGGCGCGGCCCCCGTCCTGATGCGCGGGCGGCAGGAAGGCGCGGAAGGCCGAATCCTGCACCGCCGTCTGGGCCAGTTGCGTCACGATGGCCCGCCCGTCCAGCGGCGCCACCGAATAGGTCAGGTGCAGCGAGGCGCCGCCATCGGCCAGGGCGTCGTGATACCAGCCGCGCGGCAGATACAGCAGATCGCCGGGCTTCATGCGGATCTCGGCCATCACCGGCCCGCGCGTCGCCTCGACCCAGCGGCGCGTCTCGGGCGAGTCCGGCGGGAAGACGTGGGGGTTGTCGGCCCGGTTCTGATACAGGCGCCAGACCTTTTCGCCCTCCAGATGCAGGGCCCAGACATCATGGTTGTCGAAATGGGTTCCGAAGGCCCGCACTCCGCTGAACGAGCAATAGGCGTTGGCCCCCACCAGCGCCCCGAACCGGCGGGACAGCGCATCGGCCACGCCCGCCATGGCGGGGTTCAGCGCCTGGATGTCGTTGGCCACTAGGCTGGCGCCGTCGGCCAGGCAGATCTGCACCTTGGCGGGCGCCGGACGCCACTCGATCCGTCCGTCCGGGCGGGGCGTGCGGTTGCAGTAGTCCGCCTCGGGGATGGCCGTCACATCCTTGTACAGGCGCAGATTGCGGCTGTCCCAGACCGAGGTCTGATCCAGAAGGGCGTTCAGCCGCGCCCAGTCCAGCACGCGCCGCGCGGGTGATCCGTCGGCGGCGGCGGGCACATGCAGCGGTTTCCGGTCGTGATAGTCGGCGAAGAACTGGTCCGGGGTGATCGGCGCCAGGATTTGGTCCAGGGTGCTCATGCGCGTGACGCTAGACCATTTTTGCGTGCGGATTGATTCAAACCTGCAACTAATCGGGCCGTTCATGCCTGTCGCCCCTGATGCTTCGACCCTGGCCGCCGCGCGCGATGCTCTGGCCGCCGCCGATCCGGCCCTGGCGCGGGCGCACGAACAGACGCCGGTGTTCGAGTGGCGGCTGCGGCCAGGCGGGTTCGAGGGTTTGTTCCGCATGATCGTGGAACAGCAGGTGTCGGTCGCCGCCGCCGCCTCGATCTGGAAACGGGTCTGCGACGGCCTGGGCGAAATGACGCCCCAGGCGCTGCTGGCGCGCGATGGCGAGACGCTGCGCAGCTTCGGCCTGTCGGGACAGAAGGCCAAATACGGCCGCGAGATCGCCCTGGCCCAGGTCGAGGGGCGCATCGATCTGGCGCATATGCAGACCCTGGACGACGCGGCCGCCATCGCCGCCCTGACGGCCATCAAGGGCGTCGGCAAATGGACGGCCGAGACCTATCTGATGTTCTGCGAAGGCCGCACCGACGTCTTTCCCGGCGGCGACGTGGCCTTGCAGGAAGCGATGCGCTGGGCCGACCGGGCCGAACTGCGCCCCAATGAGAAACAGGCCTATGTCCGCGCCGAACCGTGGCGCCCGCACCGCGGGGTGGCGGCGCATCTGCTTTGGGGCTGGTATGGCGGGGTGAAGCGGGGCGAGATCGTGCTAGACAACCCGGCATGACGACGCCCCTGGTCGATCCGGCCATCGCCAATCCGCAGACGGTGCTGGGCGCCCTGGACTTCGCCGGGGTGGCGGTGTTCGCCGCCACGGGCGCCCTGGCCGCCGCACGCGAGCGGCACGACCTGGTCACCTTCGCCTTCTTCGCCGCCATCACCGGGGTCGGGGGCGGCACGCTGCGTGACCTGCTGATCGGGGTTCCGGTCTTCTGGGTGCAGGACTGGCGCTATATCGCCGCCTGTCTGATCGCCGCCGTCGCCATCTGGCTGCTGGGCTATCGGCCGTGGCGGTTCCGGCTGCTGCTGTGGCTGGATGCGCTGGGGCTGTGCGCCTATGGGGTGCTGGGCGCCGCCAAGGCCGAGGCGGCGGGCGTCGCGCCCCTGATCTGCATCGTCATGGGGGCGCTGACGGCCTGTTTCGGCGGGGTGGTGCGCGACCTGCTGGCGGGCCAGCCGTCCATCCTGTTGCGGCGCGAGATCACCGTCTCGGCGGCGCTGCTGGCCGCGACCCTGTTCGTGGGCATGCGCGCGCTGGGTCTGGACCCCTGGCCCGCGGCCATCGCCGCCTCGGCCGCCGGTTTCGCCCTGCGCGCCGGCGCCCTGGTCTGGGGCTGGAGCCTGCCGGCGTTTCCCGGCCGGGCGTCATAGCCCCGTCGTCGAATCAGGCGTAGGCTTTCCCCATCAGACAAGGGGGAGCGTGTCTTCAGTCCTGTCGCCTTGATCATCCGTTCCAAACGACGGAGGGCCTGAATGATGCAGGCCCATGCTGGTCCTTTGGCCCGCCCGCACGGGGGCTTTCCCGCCCTGGTGCTGAACGCCGATTTCCGGCCCCTGTCCTATTACCCGCTGTCGGTCTGGCCCTGGGAAGAAGCGGTCAAGGCGGTGTTCCAGGATCGGGTGGACGTGGTGTCCTGCTATGATCGGGTGGTGCGCTCGCCGTCGCTAGAGATGCGGCTGCCCAGCGTCATCGCCCTGCGCCGCTATGTGGAACAGGACCGCCAGCCGGCCTTCACCCGCTTCAACGTCTTCCTGCGCGACGGTTTCGCCTGCCAGTATTGCGGCGAGGTCAAGGAACTGACCTTCGACCATGTCATCCCGCGCAGCCGGGGCGGGCGCACCACCTGGGACAATATCGTCGCCGCCTGCGGACCGTGCAATCTGCGCAAGGGCGGCCGCACCCCGCTTCAGGCCGGCATGCCCATCCGCCGCGAACCGCACCAACCCAGCGCCTGGCAGCTTCAGCAGGCCGGCCGCCGCTTTCCGCCCAACCACCTGCACCAGAGCTGGCTGGATTATCTCTACTGGGACATCGAGCTGGAGCCTTAACGGCTGGCGGCCCGGCGGGCGGCGGCGTCCTGGCGCTGGCGCTCCTGGAATTCCTCGATATGGGCCAGGCGGCGCAGCACGCGGTTGCGCGGGTCCAGCAGGATGTGCGCCCCGGCCGGCGCCGTCAGCTCGCCGCGCCCGCCCTCCATGGCCAGGGTTTGCACCTGTCCATCCACCTCGACCTCGACCGGCATGGGGAAGGGTTTGCCCGAGGGCGTGACCCACTCCAGCGTCACCCGGTCCCCGTCGCGCGTCATCTGCAGGTCCGGCAGGCCGGCGGTGTACAGATAGGCGTCGAAGAACCAGCCCAGGTCGCGGCCCGACGCGGCCTCGGCATTGGCGATGAACTCGGGCGTCGTGCCGTATCGGGGCGTGAAATTGCCCGGCCGGGGGTCGGGGCGGCCATAGACGCTGGTGCGCACCGCGCTCCAGAACGCCTCGTCCCCGATCAGCAGCCGCAGGCTGTGAGCGATCAGGGCGCCCTTGTAATACAGGTCCAGCCCCGGCCCGGTGGCTTCTTCATAGACCTGGCCGGCGGTCTGGGACCGGCCCGACACCACCGGGAAGCGGTTGATCAGCCGCAGGCGCATGGCCTGAAGCTCGGTCTCCATGGCCCGGTCGCCATTCAGCCAGCGGGCGTAGAGCGGCTGCATATAGCTGCCGAACCCTTCGTGCAGCCACATGTCGTCCCAGTCGGCGTTGGTCAGCTGGTTGCCAAACCACTCGTGCGCCAGCTCGTGCTGCAGCAGCCAGTCATAGCCCTTGCCGTCCAGGGCGTAGCCGTTGCCATAGGCGTTGATCGTCTGGTGCTCCATGCCCAGGTGCGGCGTCTCGACCACCCCCATCTTCTCGTCGCGGAACGGATAGGGGCCGACCGTGGCCTCGTAGAAGTCCAGCATGGGCGCGAACTGGGCGAACAGGGCGCGGGTGCGCTCCGGGTCCGACGAGGCCAGGGGCCAGAAATGCATCGGGAACCGGTCCCCGAACCGGCTGGCGTATTCGTCCGTCAGCTCGACATAGGGTCCGACCGCCAGGGTGATGGCGTAGGTGTCGGGATCGCGCGTGGTCCAGTTCCACGTGGTCCAGCCGTCGCCATGGTCTTCCTTGCCCACGAAGCGGCCGTTGGACGGCGCCGACAGGTCGGACGGCACGGTGATGTGCAGATCCACCCGGCCCGGTTCGCCCTGGGGGTGGTCGATGCAGGGCCAGAACAGGTCGCAGCCCTCGCCCTGGACGGCGGTGGCGATCCACGGCTTGCCGTCCGGCGTCGTGGCCCAGACGAAGCCGCCGTCCCACGGCGCGCGCGGCGCCTGGCGCGGCGACCCGTCATAGGCGATGCGCACCTGAACCGAGCGTCCGGTCGCCAGGGTGCGGGGCAGGCGGATGGTCAGGCGGCCTTCCGGATTCGACCACTGGCGGGGGTTCAGCGCCTGGCCGTCGACCGACACGGCCGAGACGGGCAGGGCCGTATCCAGTTCGACCACCACGGCGCGCACCGGGGCGGTGGCGGTGAAGTCCAGCACGGCCACGCTGTCGATGGTCTTGGTGTCGGGATGGATGCGGAAACTCAGGTCCGCCTTGTCGAACCGCAGGGCCAACTGCTCGGCCGTGCGCGCCCGGCCGGTGTCCAGGCTGAAGGCCGTGGTTTGCGGCGCAGCCGATTGGGCCAGGGCCGGGGCCGCCCCGGCCGTCAGGGCCAGACAGGCGGTGGAGATCAGCAGGCGACGGATCATCGGGCGGCTCATGCTGCGGGAAAAGACCCCGCCACCCTATCGACGCCGCGCGCCGCGTAAAAGCGGGATCGACGCCCGCTCAGTCCATGCCGCGCGCGCGGCGCTGGGCTTTGGTGGCGCGGCGGGCCCAGGCCTTTTCGATCTGTTCGCGCAGCCGGCCGGGGTCGGCGACGCCATAACGCACCAGAACGGCGGGCCAGCCGTGGAAATGCGGCGTCTGGAAATAGGCCGCCGGCTCGGTCTCCATCAGAAAGGCCACGGTGGCGTGGTCCAGCGCCAGGGCCAGGGCGTCCGGTTCGCGCGAATCGTTGACGATCCAGTGGCCGCGCACCCGCACACAGCGCCCGCCGTGCAGGGTCGAATCCTCTGCGCCCGGCTGTTCCAGCGCGCAGGCGAACATCTGATCGCGGGTCATGCGCCATCCTGGCCCGGCGTCGGACAAAGAAAAAGGCCGGCGTTTCCGCCGGCCTCGTTCAATCGGATTGTCGTCGCGATCAGGCGGCGGCTTGTTCAGCCAGCTTGGCCTTGATCTGGCGCTTGATGCGCTGGGCCGTGGTCGAAAGCTGCTCGTCGCGGGCCTTGACGATATAGGCGTCCAGGCCGCCCTTGAAGTCCAGGGTGCGCAGCGCGGCGTTCGAGATGCGCAGCGAGAAGGTCTGGCCCAGGGCGTCCGACGTCACCTTGACCGACTTCAGCGACGGCAGGAAGCGGCGCTTGGTCTTGATGTTCGAGTGGCTGACCGAATGGCCGACCATCGGGCCGACACCGGTGAGTTCGCAACGACGCGACATCGTCAGATCCTTGGGCTTGCACCACACGAGGGGCGCATGAAACAGAAGCGCGCGGAAGACGGGCCCCGCGCGAGAGGGGGCCGTATAGTCGAAGGCCGGGGGGCGGGTCAAGGCGTTCAGTAAGCCGACGTCAGGCTGCGACGCTTGTTCAGCCGTCGTTCAACCGCCACCTTCCATGACTATAGCCCAAGAGCCTGTGGATCGAGAGAGCCAGACATGAGCATCAAGACCCTGACCCGCGCCGTCGCCCTGGCCGCCCCGCTGATCGCGGGCGCCGGTGTTCTGGCCGCGCCCGGCGTGGCCGGCAGCCAGTCCGCCCAGACGCCCCAGCCCGGCTATTGGGAATACACCACCAGCGTCATGGGCGTGCGCGACACTGAGACCAAATGCGTCCGCCCCAGCGAGATCAACCGCTTCTTCGGCGGCCTGTCGACCCGCCGCTGGCAGTGCGTCTATCCGGTGCGCGAGGTGGGCGGCGGCAATGCCCGGTTCGAGGGAACCTGCACCGACCGCAAGGGCCGGCGCGTCAATGTGCGGCTGAACGGCCCGTATCAGACCGAGAGCTTCAGCTTCCGCGGCGGCGCCCAGCTGTCGCGCGGCACGCCCTATATCCCGGCCAGCATCAGCGCCCGGCGCGTCGCGGCCCAGTGCCCGGCCAACGCCGAGTATTTCTGACGCGATCTCTCAGACCGGCTGGACGCGGGCCACGACATAGGTGTGCTGACGACCGTCGGCCAGCGTCAGGCTGACGTATTCCCCTGGCACGAAGCGTTCATCGCCGAAATGGAAGCCTGTGGCGTCTTCGGCCACGCCTGGCTCGAAGTCCAGCAACCAGCGCCCGCCCGGCCCTCGGGTCAGTCTTCCGGCAGCGGTGGTCCGGTCCTGGGTGAAGGCCCGGACGCGGCCGCGCTGCGGCTCGGCCTTCAGCGCCTCGCCATCCAGTTTTCCTGCGTCGTTCAGGGGCGCGACGATGTCATAGCCCGTATCGGGATCGCCGCTGGGGCTTCCGGGTTCGCGGGCCAGTTCCAGGCGGATGTGGTGGAAGGTCGTCATGATCGCTCCGGCTTTCAGGGGCTGACATGAGCGCAGGCTGCTCCCGTGGCGCCGTGAACGCCTTGATCCAGCGCAAGGCTGCAGGCCAGGATCGGCGCGACAAGAAACCGAACGGGAGGGGCGGATGCGACGGTTGGGACTGATCGGGCTGATTCTGCTGGGCGGCTGCGCGGCCCAGGCCGGGGCGACGACCGGGGCGGGCCCGCAGGCCGCCTTCGCGGCCCTGCCGGCCGAGGCGGCCGGATCGCCCGGCGCGGGCGGGGTTCTGGCGGAACAGTTGTGCGCCGGGTGCCACGCCATCGGTCGCGACGGCGCCAGCCCCATGCCCGCCGCTCCGGCGTTCCGCACGATGGGCGCCCTCTATCCGGTGTCGGACCTTCAGGAAGCCTTCGCCGAGGGGCTGGTCACGGCCCATCCGGCCATGCCCGCCTTCGAGATGGAAGCGCAGCAGATCGCCGACATCATCGCTTATCTGGAGAGCGTTTCGGGCGGCCGCGCCGAGCGGTGAAACGAAAAAGGCCCCGGATCGCTCCGGGGGCTTATCGCAAGGGATTCGAAGACCGATCAGGCCGCTTCGGCGGCGACCACCGGCTTCTTGGCGCTGAGCGACTTGGCCAGCAGTTCGACCGCCGCGTCCTTGTCGATGCGGTTGGCGGCGGCGACTTCGCGGGCCATGCGGTCCAGGGCCGATTCATACAGCTGGCGTTCCGAATAGGACTGTTCCGGCTGGGTCTCGGCGCGGTGCAGGTCGCGCACCACCTCGGCGATCGAGATCAGGTCGCCCGAGTTGATCTTGGCCTCGTATTCCTGGGCCCGGCGCGACCACATGGTGCGCTTGATGCGGGCGCGGCCCTTCAGCGTGGTCAGGGCCTTGGTCACGACGTCCTCGCCGGCCAGGGTGCGCAGACCGGCGGTCTTGGCCTTCTTGGTCGGGACGCGCAGGGTCATCTTCTCGTGGTCGAAGGTCACGACATAGACCTCCAGCGACATGCCGGCGACTTCCTGGGTCTCGATCGCCGCCACCTTGCCGACGCCATGCGCCGGATAGACGACCGCGTCGCCAACCTTGAATTCTAGACCGCTCTTGCTCGTCATGTCTCAGTCCTTTCCCGGCTCAGGAAGGACGGGGATAACGCCGCGCGCAAAGCAGAACGGGCTTCGCCCGGCGAAGACGCCGGGGGAAAGTCGTCAAGGCTTCAAGCGTGGAAGCGGATCACCGAACCTCTGGCCGACCCCGCCTGCGTGGGCGAGGTTCTGTCGCAAACGCGGGCGGCGCGAGAATTTCGCGGACCGCCCGACCCAATAGGTAGGAACCTATCACAAAACTGCAGAAATTCAAAACGTCCACGGCGCCAGCCGTTGCGACGCGGGAAAACGCTGCCGCAGGGCGGGCGAAGTCGGCTTCAGGACCCCTTGCCGGGCTTGGGGCTGAAATACTTCTCGTACTTGCCCGTCTCGCGCTCGAACTGTTCCTTGTCGGCCGGCGGCGTGCCCTTGACCGTGATGTTGGGCCAGACCTTGGCGTATTCGGCGTTGATCTGCAGCCATTTGCCGTCCGGCTCGTCCTCGGTGTCCGGCACGATGGCGTCGACCGGGCATTCCGGTTCGCAGACGCCGCAGTCGATGCATTCGTCCGGCGCGATGACCAGGAAATTCTCGCCCTCATAGAAGCAGTCGACCGGGCACACCTCGACACAGTCCATGAATTTGCAGCGCACACAGGCGTCGGTGACGATGTAGGTCATGGCGCGGCGGGCGGGATCACGGCGGGATCAGGAGGGGCGGGAGAGGCCGGGACATGAGCCGCCGGGCCGCCGGTGTCAACCGCCCGGCGCGCCCAGCGGCGCCGCCACGTCGTCACAGCCTTGGCGCCGTCTCGATACCGTCTTGATTCTGGGGGCTTGAGCCGGACGCCCTGTTGGCGGCACAACGAACAGAAGATCATGGGCCGTGCGCGGCCCGGCGCGTCCGTCAGCAAGGAAACCAAGACCGTGCGGCTGCCTTCCCTGCTTCGACGCACGCCGTTTCGCCTGACGCTGCTGTTCCTGGCGCTGTTCGTCACGGCGGCGGGATCGGTGCTGGCCTGGGTCTATATCGCCTCGGCGGCCGAGGCGCGGGCGCGGGCCGAGGCGGACGTGCGCAGCGAGGTGGGGGTTCTGGCGTCCCTATACCGCGCGCGCGGCGTCGACGCCCTGAACCAGGCGCTGGTCGAACGCTCGATCCGGGGCGGACCCTATCTGTACCTGCTGATGGACGCCCAGCGTAAGGCGATCACCGGCAATGTCTCGGAATCGCCGATCGAGCCGACCGAGGGCCGGACCGTGGCCCAGTGGAGCAGTTTCCGCCTGACCGACACCGATCAGGAAGGCCGCGTCCGCCGCCGCCAGGCCATGGGCGTCGAGATGCAGCTGTCGGGCGGCGAGATCCTGTTCGTCGGCCAGGACATCGGCGACACCGAGGCCTATCTGGGCCGCCTGACCCAGGCCCTGTGGGCGGCCATGCTGATGGTGCTGGTTCTGGGCGCCGGCGGCGGCCTGTTGGTCAGCCGCAATGTCGAACGTGCGATGGGGCGGCTGAACCGGGTTGTGCACGCCGTGCAGAACGGCGACCTGAAGGCGCGCGCCGAGGTGCGGCGGTCCGGCGATGAACTGGACGAATTGGGCGCCGGGCTGAACCAGATGCTGGATCGGCTGGAGGCCTCCATGGCCTCGATCCGCCATGCCGGCGACGCCATCGCCCACGACCTGCGTTCGCCCCTGACCCGGATGCGGGCCAAGATGGAGGTCGCCCTGATCGACGCCGAGGCGGGCCGGATCGACGGGGCCGACGCCCTGCAGGTGGCGCTGGACGAGGCGGACGCCCTGCTGAAGACCTTCAACACCGTTCTGGCCATCGCCCGGCTGCAGTCGGCGGCGGGGCGCACGCCCGATCCGGTGCTGTTTGACGCGGCGGATCTGGCCGCCGACCTGGCCGAGCTGTACGAACCGGCGGCCGAGGACAAGGGCATGGAGTTTTCGGCCGAGATCGAGCGCGGCCTGATGATCGAGGCCAACCGGCCCTTCCTGGCCCAGGCCCTGGCCAATCTGATCGACAACGCCATCAAATACACGCCCGAGGGCGGGGCGGTGAAACTGCGCGCGCGGCGGCGCTCGTCGGGCGAGATCGAATTCTCCCTGACCGACACCGGGCCGGGCGTCCCGGCCGAGGACCGCGAGCGGGTGGTCCAGCGGTTCGTGCGGCTGGACAACAGCCGCACCGAACCGGGGTCGGGCCTGGGCCTGTCGCTGGTCACCGCCGTGGTCGAGGCGCACGCCGGTCGGCTGACGCTGGATGAAGGGCCGGGCGCCTATGACGGCTATGGGCCGGGCCTCAGGGTGGCCATGGTGCTGCCGCCGGCCCTGGCGGCGGAGACGGCGTGAGCGTGCTGGCCCAGCGCCTGATCCCCTGCGGCCCCGTGGTCGATCCCGGCGCGGCTGATCGGACCCGAGAACGGCTGGCCGAAGCGGCGACCCAGGCCAACTGGGCGCCCTTGCTGGACCAGGCGTGGCCCGCCCTGGCGCCGGTGTTCGCCGCCTCGCCCTATCTGGCCGGGCTGGCGCGGCGCTGGCCCGAGATGCTGGCGGCGCTGCTGGCGGCCGACCCGGATGACAGCCTGGAGGATCTGCTGGGGCGGGTCCGGGCGCTGGACGGCCTGCCCGACGACATTCGCGCGCCGTTGCGGCGCATGAAGGCGGAACTGCATCTGATGACCGCCCTGGCCGATCTGGGCGGCGTCTGGGATCTGGATGCGGTGACCGGCGCCCTCAGCCGTTTCGCCGATGCGGCGACGGTGGCGGCCCTGGCGGCCGTAGCGGCGGACCAGAGGGCGCGGGGCAAGCTGATCTCGGCGCCCGACGATCCGGCCGGTCCGGTCCCCGGCCTGTTCGGTCTGGCCATGGGCAAGCACGGGGCCAATGAGCTGAACTATTCCAGCGATATCGATCTGTCGCTGTTCTACGATCCCGACCGCCTGGCCCCAGCCCTGGCCGAGGGGGTGGAGCCGCAGCGGTTCCTGGACCGCCTGGCCCAGGCCTGGGCGGGGCTGCTGAGTGAACGGACGGCCGAGGGTTACGTCTTCCGCGTCGATCTGCGCCTGCGGCCCGATCCGTCCTCGACCCCGCCGGTCGTGGCGGCGCCCATGGCCCTGGCCTATTATGAATCCGTCGGCCAGAACTGGGAGCGCGCGGCCTTCATCAAGGCCCGGCCGGTGGCGGGCGACGTGGCGGCGGCCGAGGCCTTTCTGAAGGCGCTGGTCCCCTACGTCTGGCGCCGCAGCCTGGACTACAAGGCCGTGCTGGATGTCCAGTCGATCAAGCGCCAGATCCACGTCCACAAGACCGGCGAGGGGCTGGAGGCGGCCGGCGCCAATCTGAAGCTGGGCCGCGGCGGCATCCGCGAGATCGAATTCTTCGCCCAGACCCAACAGCTGATCCTGGGCGGCCGCGACCGGTCGTTGCGGTCGAACCGCACGCTCCAGGCGCTGGCGGCCCTGATGGTCGCGGGCCATGTGACGTCCGAGGCGGCGTCGGAACTGACCGCCGCCTATCAGCGCCTGCGCGCGCTGGAGCATCGGGTCCAGATGCTGGACGACGAACAGACCCACGCCCTGCCGGTCGATCCGGTGCGGCGCGCGGCGGTGGCGGCCCTGGCGGGCGAGGGCGATCTGGCGGCGTTCGACGCGGGGGTCGAGGCCCTGCTGGCGGCGGTCAACGCCCGCTATGGCGAACTGTTTCAGGACGAGGAGGACCTGTCCTCTCCCTATGGCAGTCTGGTGTTCACCGGGGTCGAGAACGATCCCGAGACGCTGCAGACCCTGGCGCGCATGGGCTTCGCCGAACCGGCCGCCGTGGCCGACACGATCCGCAGCTGGCACCACGGCCGCATCCCCGCCACCCGCACGGCCCAGGGACGCGAGCTGTTCACCCGGCTGGCGCCCAAGCTGCTGACCGCCGTGGCCGACACCGGGGCGGCCGACGCCGCCTTCCGCCGTTTCGCCGTCTTCTTCTCGGGCCTGTCGGCGGGGGTGCAGGTGCAGGCCCTGTTCCTGAACCAGCCGAACCTGTTCGATCTGGTGGTGCGGGTCATGGCCTTTGCGCCGCGTCTGGCGCGGATGCTGGGGCGGCGTCCGGCGGCGCTGGACGGCATGCTGGACGCCCGCTTCAACCGCGACCTGGATCAGGATTCGGGCGTGATCGCCGAACTGGCCGCCGACGCCGCCTCGGCCGGAGACTTCGAGGGCGCCATGGACGCGGTGCGCCGCATCCACCGCGAACAGATGTTCCGCATCGGCATGCAGACGGTCACCGGCCTGGCGGGGCCAGAGGCGGCGGGGCGCGGTTACGCCGACCTGGCCGACGCCGTGATCCGGGCCTTGGCCCCCTCGGCCCTGCGCGACGTCGAGCGCCAGGGCGGGGCGATGTCGGGCGGGGCCGTGGCCGTGATCGCCCTGGGCAAGGCCGGATCGCGCGAGATGACGGCCGGATCGGACCTGGACCTGATCACCCTTTACGATGCACCGCCCGAGGCGATGTCGTCGGGCAAGGGCTGGGGGCCAGAAGTCTTCTACGTCCGCTTCACCCAGCGGCTGATCGCGGCCCTGTCGGCGCATACGGCCGAGGGCGGGCTGTACGAAGTGGACATGCGGCTGCGGCCCACGGGGTCCAAGGGGCCGGTGTCGGTGCGCCTGTCGGCCTTCGACCACTATTACGCCGCCGAGGCCGACACCTGGGAGTTCATGGCCCTGACGCGGGCGCGGCTGGTGTGGACCACCGACCCCGACTTCGGTCGACAGGTGGAGGCGACGATCCAGGCGGCCCTGCGCCGCCCGCGCCCCGGCGCCGACATCGCCGGCGACGTGCGGCGCATGCGCGAACTGATGGCGCGCGAGCGGACGCCCTGGGGCTTCTGGGATCTGAAGCTGTCGCGCGGCGGTCAGGTGGACGCCGAGTTTCTGGCCCAGTATCGCCAGTTGCAGGGCGCGCCGACGGGCGGCCCCCTGACCGTGTCGACGCTGAAGGCCCTGGTCGGGGAGCCCGAGGCCGCCGCCGCCTGGCGGATGCAGCAGGCGCTGCGACAGCTGTTGGCCTGCGCATCCGACGACGACATCGACCCGGAGGGCGAACCCGAGGGCTTCCGCGCCCGTCTGGCCCAGGCCGCCGGCGCGCCCGATTTCGAGACGCTGAAGGCCCGGCTGGTTCAGGCAAGGGCCCAGGCTCTGGCCGTCTTCGACCGCGCCCTGCCGTCGTCCGCGACGGAGAACTGATCCGGCCGCGTTCAATCCTTCGGCAAGCCCACAGGGGGGCGTTTCCACACCAAAGGGAAACCTGTCCATGAAGACCATTGTGACCGCCGCCTGCACCGCGGCCCTGTTGCTGACCGCCGGCGTCGCCGCGGCTCAGCAGACGACCCCTCAGAACGCCCCGGCCCGCATGGCGCGTGTCGACGCGGACCGCGACGGTCGTCTCAGCCAGGCCGAATACCTGGCCCGCTTCGACCGGATGGCGGCGATGGACGCCAATGGCGACGGCGTCGTCTCGGCCGACGAGCGCCGCGCGGCCATGCAGGCGCGCCGGGGCCAGCAGCGCACCGCCGCCTTCGACCGCCTGGACGCCGACAAGGACGGGGTCATCAGCCGCGCCGAGTTCGAGGCCCGCCCCGACCGCGCCCCCCGCGCCCGCATGATGCGACGCCAGGGCCCGCGCCGCGGCGGCGACCTGAACCTGGCCCAGGCGCGCGAACGTGCGGTCCAGGCCTTCGCCCGCATGGATCGTGACGGCGACGGCTATGTCAGCGCCGATGAACGTCGCCAGTCGCGCCAGGAGCGCCGTCAGGCGTCGCCTGCGGCCCCCGTTTCGCAGTAGGGTGATGCGCCGGCGGGCCGGCATGGGCGGGTCGACTCTTTCGACCGGTGCGGAGGCGCGCTTCCTTGGCGGTGGACGACCCGGACGAGGATCTGGTGCGCCGGGTCGGGCGCGGCGACCCGGCCGCCGTCCAGGCCCTGGTGGCGCGCAAGCTGCCGCGCATGCTGGCCCTGGCCCAGCGCATGCTGAACGACGCCGCCGAGGCCGAGGATGTGGCCCAGGAGGCGATGCTGCGCGCCTGGCGTCAGGCGCCGTCGTGGCGGCCGGGCCAGGCCAAGTTCGACACCTGGCTGCACCGGGTGGGACTGAACCTCTGCTACGACCGGTTGCGGCGCCGGCGCGAGATTGCAACCGACGCTCCGCCCGACCGGCCGGACGAGGGGCCTGCGCCCGATCGCGGCATGCTGGCGGCGGATGTCGGGCGGCGCGTGCAGGCGGCCCTGTCGGTTTTGCCCGATCGCCAGCGCGAGGCGCTGGTTCTGTGTCATTATCAGGAGCTGACCAATATCGAGGCCGCGCGGCTGATGTCGGTCAGCGTCGAGGCGCTGGAAAGCCTGCTGTCGCGCGGACGGCGGGCGTTGCGTCAGGCCCTTGCGGACCTGGCGCCGGGGGCTGAAGGAAGCGGGCTATGACTGAGCAACGACTGATGCAGCTGATCGCGGCCTATGGCGCGTCCTGGCGCCGCTGGCCCGAGGGCGAGCGCGAGGCGGCGCGCCGCCTGTTGGACAACCGCCCCGACCTGGCCGCGCGGCTTCAGGCCGAACGCGATCTGGACGATCTGATGGACGCCGCGCCGCGCCTTCAGCCGTCCATGGCCCTGCATGACCAGGTGCTGGCCTCGGCCATCCAGGCCGGGCGCGGGCGGTGGCGCCAGCCGCGTCCGCTGGCGTGGATCGCGGGGGCGGGCTGGGCGGCGGCGGCCTGTGCGGGCGCCCTGTCGGGCCTGGCCCTGACCGGACACATGACCGCCGATGCGCGGGCCGAGGCCGTCTACGCCCAGGCCGCCTTCGGCGCCATCGACGACGCCGAGGTGCTGGGATGACCGGTCGCACGCTGAAGATCCTGCTGGGCGTTTCGGTGGCGCTGAACCTGTTCGCCGTGGCGGGCGGGGCCGCCCTGTTCGCCAGCCGCGCCAAGGTCGAGCGCCAGGTCGAGGCCGAGGCCCGGCCCGGTCGCGGTCATTCCTTCATGGCCATGATCCAGCAACTGCCCGAGGGCGAACGCGACCGCGTGCGCCAGGCCATGCGCGCCTCGGCCCACGCGGCCAAGCCCGACTTCGAAGCCGCGCGCACCGCCCGCAAACAGGCCGTGGCGCTGGCGGGGGCCGAGACCTTCGATCCGGTGGCGGTCCAGACCCTGCTGGAGCAGTCGCGCCTGGCCGAGATGCGCGGCCGCGCCCGGCTGGAAGGCGACGCCCTGGTCATGCTGGGATCGCTGTCGCCCCGGGATCGCGCGGTGATGGCCCCCATCCTGTCGCGCCGCAGTTCGCGCGGGCAGTCGCAGCACCCGCCCAAGCCCCAGGCTGCGTCCCAACCCGCGCCTCAGCCCGCCCCGGCGGGATGAGCCGGCGCATTACAGCCTCTTAACTGTCGCGGCCGCCGCGTCTTGATACGGTGCCGCCGAAATCACCCCGAACGCGGACCTGACATCATGAAACGCCTTGCCCTGATCGGCGCCTCGCTGCTGGCCCTGACGACCGCCGCCCCGGCCCTGGCCCAGACCGCTCCGGCCATCACGCCGCCGCCGCTGCAATATACGCATCGCGAGCTGGCCAACGGGCTGGACGTCTACGCCATGCCCGACCCCTCGGCCGGAACCGTCACCATCCAGATGTGGTACGACGTCGGCGGCAAGGACGACCCGGAGGGCCGCTCTGGCTTCGCCCACCTGTTCGAACACATCCTGTCGCGCAAGACGGTCAATCTGCCTTATGGCCACATCTCGACCATGGTCGAGAATGCGGGCGGCAGCCGCAACGCCTCGACCGGCCAGGACTTCACCAACTATTACGAGACCGTCCCGCCCCAGTATCTGGAGCGGATGCTGTGGGCCCACGCCGAGCGCATGGCCCGCCCGGTGGTCGATGAGGCCGTGTTCCAGGCCGAACGCTCGATCGTGAAGGAAGAACTGCGCCAGCGCGTGCTGGCCCCGCCCTATGGCCGGTTCCAGCGGTTCGTGATCGGCGACAACAGCTTCGACACCTCCATCTATCGCCGCAGCGTGATCGGCTCGATCGAGGAGCTGGATTCGGCGGTCATCGACGACGCCCGCGCCTTCCACGAGGCCTATTACCGCCCGGCGATGGCGACCCTGATCGTGTCGGGCAATTTCGATCCGGCCCAGCTGGATCGGCTGGTGGACGAATATTTCGGCGCCATCCGCAACCCCGACCGTCCGGTGCCGGTGTTCCAGCGCCCGGTTCAGGCACCGCGCACGGGGCCGCGCCATGTCGTGTCCTACGCCCCCAATGTGCCGCTGCCGGCGGTGGCGGCCCTGTATCCCGGCGTGGCCGCCTCTGACCCGGACAACGCCGCCCTGGACGTGCTGTCGGCCATCATGAGCCGGGGCCAGAGCTCGCGCCTGTATCAGGCCCTGGTCTATCGCAGCCAGCTGGCGACCAGCGCCGGCTTCGGCGTCAACGGCATGGAGGAGGACGGCTCGATCACCGTCAACGCCGTCGCCGCCCAGGGCAAGGCCCCGGCCGAGGTGCAGGCGGCGCTGGACGCCGAACTGGCGCGGGTGCGCGACACGGCCGTGACCGAGGCGGAACTGGCGGAGGCCAAGACCGAACTCTTGGCCCAGGATCTGCGCCAGCGCGAAACCGCCGACGGCCGCGCCTTCATGCTGGGCCAGGCCATCGTGTCCGAGAACAACCCCAAGGCGCCGGACGAACGCATCGCCGCCATCCAGTCCGTCACCGCCGCCGATGTCCAGCGGGTGGCCCGTCGCTTCCTGAACGACCAGGTGCGGGTCACGGTCGAATATCTGGACGAGAGCCAGAAGCCCGAGGGCGCGCCCGACGAAGGCTGGCGCAACCCGGCGCCGGTCCCGACCTATCTCAGCGTGCCGCCGGCCATTCTTCCGGCCAACGAACTGCTGCCCGAGGATCAGCGCATGGCCCCGCCGGCCCTGGGCGAGGCGCGCGCCGTGGCGGCGCCGCGCATCCAGGAGCGCACCCTGCCCAACGGCCTGCGGGTCATTGTGGCCCAGTCGACCGACCTGCCGATCATGAGCGCCCAGCTGGTGCTGGACGGCGGGGCGGCGGCCGATCCGGCCCAGCGGCCGGGCCTGGCCGATTTCACCGCCACCCTGGCGCGACGCGGCGCCGGCGGCCAGAGCGCGCCCCAGATCGCCGCGCGGCTGGAGGCCCTGGGCGCCCAGGTCGGCGGCGGGGCCGGGCCGGACGCCACCACCCTGTTCGCCTCGGCGCCGATCGCCTCGGCCCCGGCCATGGGCGCGTTGCTGGCCGACATGGTCCAGCGGCCCGACTTCGACGCCGCCGAGCTGGAGCGCGCCCGCGCCCAGGCCGCCAACGGTCTGCGAGTGGCGATGCGCGAGCCGGGCTTCGTCGCCGGCGCCGTGCTGAACCGCCTGGCCTTCGGGGCCGCCCCCTATGGCGCGCCGGCCAATGGCACCCAGGCCTCGGTCGCCGCCGTGACCCGCGACGAGATCCGGGCCTATCACGACCAGTGGTGGCGCCCGGACGCCGCCACCCTGATCGTCACCGGCGGCATGGACGCCGAGGCGGCCTTCGCCTTCGCCGAGGCGACCCTGGGCGGCTGGGCCCGGCCCCAGACGCCGCGCCCGACCGTCGAAGGCCGCGCCGGTCAGGCCCAGGCGCCGCGCATCGTGGTGGTCGACATGCCGGGCGCCGGCCAGGCCGCCGTGGCCGCCGGCTTCCGCGCGCCGCGCCGCACCGATGCGGCCTGGTATCCGCTGGCGGTGGCCAACGCCGTGATCGGCGGCGGCCAGGGCGGCTTCCTGTTCCACGAGATCCGCAGCATGCGCGGTCTCAGCTATGGCGCCAGTTCGGGCCTGGGCCAGCGGGCGGACAACGCCCTGCTTCAGGCCGCGACCCAGACCAAGAACGAAAGCGCCGCCGAGGTGGTGGATCTGGTTCTGGCCCAGTTCGACCGTCTGAAGACCGAGGCTGTGGCCGAGGCGCGGGTGGGCGAGCGCGAGACCTTCGTCAACGGCGGCTATCTGCGGGCGCTGGAGACGACCAACGGCCTGGGCGGCGTCCTGGCCGGCGCGGTCCAGCAGGGCCTGCCCCTGTCGGACATCCAGGCCTATCCCGACCGCATCGCCGCGACCGACGCCGACAGCCTGCGCCAGGCCGTGATCGACTATCTGGGGTCGGAACGCGCCTATGTGGTGGTGGTCGGCGATGCGTCGCAGTTCATCGACGCCATCCGCGCCAAACATCCGCAGGTGCAGGTGATCCCGGCGGCCGAGCTGGACCTGGGCGACGCCGGCCTGGGCGCCCGATAGGGCCTTCGGGGGCGGGGGCGGTTCGTCGCTCCCGTCGCCGGCCTATTTCGCGCGGAAGGCTTTCACGGCCTGAACCGTCGTCTTCACCTGGGCCTCGATCGCGGCCCAGTCGCCGGCCCTGACCGCCGCATCGGTGATCAGTTTCGACCCCATGCCGGCGGCGGTGATGCCGCTGCCGAACCATTTGGCGATGCTGGCCGCGTCCGGGTCGACGCCGCCGGTCGGCATGATCTTGGTCCAGGGCATCGGCCCCAAGACCGCCTTGACGAAGTCCGGCCCGCCGACACTGGCGCCGGGGAACAGTTTCACAATCTCGCAGCCCAGTTCGTGCGCCCGGCCGATCTCGGTCACCGAGCCGCAGCCGGGGAAATAGGCGGTCATCCGCCGGTTGCAGACCCGCGCCACATCCTCCACCAGACAGGGGCTGACCACGAAGCGCGCGCCCCGGTTCAGGAACAGGGCCGCCGTGCCCGCATCGACTACCGAGCCGATGCCCAGGATCACCTCGGGATCGGTCTTCTGAAGCTCGCGCGCGATCTCGCCGAACAGGTCGCAGGCGAAGTCGCCGCGATTGGTGAACTCCACCACCGGAGCCCCGCCGCGCGCGCAGGCGCGGATGACGTTCAGACAGACCTCGGGGTCCGCGTGATAGAAGACGGGCGCGACGCCTTGCGTCTCCAGCGCGGTCAGGACGGTCAGGCGGTCGTGGGGCATGGGCGGCTCCGGATGCTGATCCTCAGTCTGACGGGACCGGGTTCACGTCAAGTGAACCGCGATCAATCCCGGTGTCAGCCGCGCGCCAGCTCGGCGATCCGCCCCACCATCGCGTTGTCGGCGTCGAACAGGGGATCAAGCACGGTGAAATGGTTCAGGCCGGGCAAGGCCTCGAACCGGGTCTGCACCCCTTGCGCGCCCCAGGTGTCGGCCATGACGCGGCTCTGACGCAGGAATTCCTCGCTCTCGTCCCCGCCGACGATACAGTCCAGAACCGTGCCGCCGGGCGTGGCCCCGTTCGGCGCGGGCCATCGCAGAATGTTCAGGGCGCGCGCTTCCCGTTCGTCCAGTTTCAGCGCGTCGTTCAGCGAGGTTCCGATCAGCGGCTCCAGGTCGAACACACCGGAAAGGGCGACGGCGGCGCAGGCCCGGCCCTCGCTCAGCATGGCCGCCGCCATATGGCCGCCCGCCGAGTGGCCGAACACCAGCGGGCGGCGCCCCGTCCGCGCCCGGATCGCCTCGACCGCCCGGCGCATCTGGCCGACGATGGCGCCGACACGCACGGCGGGCGCCAGGTCATAGCTGGGAATGGCGACGCTGATCCCGTGGGCCGCAAGGGCGGGGGCGATTCCGCCGAACCAATCCTTATCCAGCGCCTGCCAGTAGCCGCCGTGGATGAAGACCGCGACCGGCGCGTCAGGGGCGGCTTCGAACAGGTCCAGAGTTTCGCGTTCGCCGTCGCCATAGGCGATCCGGATCATGGGATGGGCCGTCCGCGCCGCCTCGGCCCGTTCGCGCCAGAGGGCCATGACCGCCGGGTGGTCGGGCACGCGGGCGCGGTTGTTGTACTGGGCCTCCAGATCGACCTTACCCGTCACGCATCCATCCGCTACTAGAGGCCCGGACGCCGCGCCGGAGACCCTTGCCATGATGACCGCCATCTTCGTCTTCATCAAATGCGAGCTGGGCCACGCCAACGATGTGGCGGCCGACATCGTCGACAATGTCGAGCATGTGTCCGAATGCTATTCGACCTCGGGCCAGTATGACCTGCTGGCCAAATTCAGCCTGCCTAAGGACATGGACATCGGAACCTTCGTGACGAAATCGGTCCAGACCCGGCCGCACATCCGCGACACCTTCACCGTCATCACCTTCTCGCCCTTCACGCCCAGCCGCTGAGGGTTCGTCCCTGACGCTGCGTCAGGCGGAATCGCTGCTAGGGTGCGGGGCATGAGCGAACTGGACGATTTCCGCACCGAAACCCGCGCCTGGCTGGAGGCCAACTGTCCGCCCGAATGCCGCGGCCCGGCCGATGAGGGCGCCGCCATCTGGGGCGGGCGCAACGCCGTCTTCAAGACGCCCGCGCACAGGCTGTGGCTGGACCGGATGGCCGCGCGCGGCTGGACGGCGCCGGAATGGCCGACCGAATACGGCGGCGGGGGCCTGAGCCGCGAACAGGCCAAGGTGCTGGCGTCCGAGCTGCGCCGCATCCAGGCCCAGCCGGCGTTGAACAGTTTCGGCGTCTGGATGCTGGGCCCGGCCCTGCTGCAGTTCGGGACCGAGGAACAGAAGCAGCGTTTCCTGCCCGAAATCGTGCGCGGCGAAATCCGCTGGTGCCAGGGCTATTCCGAACCCGGCGCGGGATCGGACCTGGCCTCCATCCAGACCCGGGCCGAAGATCGCGGCGACCACTGGATCGTCAATGGCCAGAAGATCTGGACCTCCTACGCCGACAAGGCCGACTGGATCTTCTGCCTGGTCCGCACCGACCCCCAGGCGCCCAAGCATCTGGGCATCAGCTTTGTCCTGTTCGACATGGCCACGCCGGGGGTGACGACCCGGCCAATCACCCTGATTTCCGGCAAGTCGCCCTTCTGCGAGACCTTCTTCGACGATGTGCGGGTGGAAAAAGCGAACCTTGTGGGCGCCCTGAACCGCGGCTGGGACGTGGCCAAACACTTGCTGGCCCACGAACGCACCATGATCGGCGCCATGGGCGAGGTCGGGGCCGGCCGGCCGGTGGGCCAGGTCGCGGCCGACCATATCGGCCTGGACGAGACGGGCCGGCTGGACGACCCCATGCTGCGCGCCCGTATCGCCGAGCTGGAGATCGACGCCGCCGCCTTCCGTCTGGCCATGGAGCGGGTGGGCGATCAGGTGAAGGCCAGTCAGGCCCATCCGGCCATCGCCTCCATGCTGAAATACTATGGGTCCGAGCTGAACAAGCGCCGCCATGAACTGCTGATGGCGGCCGGCGGGCACGAGGCGCTGGAGTGGGAGGGCGAACGGTCGCGCGACGGCGTCATGGCCCGCGACTGGCTGCGCACCAAGGCCAATTCCATCGAAGGCGGGACCAGCGAGGTTCAGCTGAACATCATCGCCAAGCATCTGCTGCAACTGCCGGGAGCCTGAGCCGATGCCCCTGATCCTGACCGAAGAACAGACGATGCTTCAGCAGGCCGCCGACGGCTTTTTGAACGAACAGGCGCCCATCGCCCACCTGCGCCAACTGCGCGACGACCGCGATCCTGAGGGCGTGTCGCGCGACCTGTGGCGGGCGTTCGGCGACATGGGCTTCGCCGGCGTCCTGATCCCCGAGGCGCACGGCGGCATGGGCCTGGGCGCCGTCGAGGCGGGGGTGATCGCCGAAAGCCTGGGGCGCGCCCTGACGCCCTCGCCCTTCTTCGGCACGGCGGTGCTGGCGGCGCGGACGCTGGCGGCGGGATCGGAAGACCAGCGGGCGGAATGGCTGCCGCGCATGGCGGCGGGTCAGGCCATCGTGTCCCTGGCGCTGGATGAGGGCGCCAAGCATCGGCCCGACCGCATCGCCACGACCGCCGAACGTGCCGGCAACGGCTTCACCCTGAAGGGGGCCAAGGCCATGGTGCTGGACGGCCATGTGGCCGACGCCCTGATCGTGGCGGCGCGGACGGATGAGGGGACCACCCTGTTTCTGGTCGATCCGAAGGCGGCGGGGGTGATGGTCGAGCGCACGGTCATGGTCGACGCCCACAACGCCGCGCGGGTGATGCTGGCCGACGTCGCGGTCGACGCCGATGCCGTTGTGGGACCGGTGGGCGGGGGCGACGCCGTTCTGGAAGGCGTGCTGACGCTGGGCCGCGCCTGCGCCGCCTCAAGTCTGGTCGGCGCCGGAGATCAGGCGTTCAGGATCACCCTGGACTATCTGCGCACCCGCCAGCAGTTCGGCAAATTGATCGGCGAATTCCAGGCCTTGCAGCACCGCGCCGCCCATCTGTTCAGCGAGATCGAGATCGCCCGCGCCGCTGCGCTGGCCGCGCTTCAGGCCGTGGATGCAGGCCGCGACGACGCGCCCATGGCCGCCTCGGTCGCCAAGGCCAAGGCCGGGCGCACGGCCGAACTGGCGGTGCAGGAAGGGGTCCAGATGCACGGCGGCGTCGGCATGACCGACGAGTTCGACATCGGCCTTTTCATGAAGCGGGTCCGCGTTCTGAACGAGACCCTGGGCGATGCGGGCTTCCACACCGAGCGGCTGGCGCGGGCGCAGGGTTTCTGAGGGAACTGCGCGGTTTGACCTTGCTCAATCCTGCGTCCGACAGGGTGACGCTGGCGCGCGCGGTCGCTAAACCTCCCGCAACGGGAGAAACGCACATGACGACGCGAACCAATGCGCCGCGCTACCTGACCGGTTTCGGCAATCATTTCGCCACCGAGGCGGCGCCGGGCGCCCTGCCCGAAGGGCGCAATTCGCCCCAGCGGGCGCCGATGGGCCTGTATGCGGAGCAGCTGTCGGGCACCGCCTTCACCGCCCCGCGCAGCGAGAACCGCCGCAGCTGGCTTTACCGCCTGCGCCCCTCGGCCCAGCACGGTCCCTATCGCCCGTTCGATCAACGGGGGGTCCGCTCCGGCCCGTTCGACGAGACGCCGCCCAACCCCAACCGCATGCGCTGGGATCCGCTGCCCCTGCCGGGCGAGCCGACCGACTGGGTCGAGGGGCTGGTCACCTATGGCGGCAACGGCGACCCGGACGCGGGGGGCGGATCGGGCATCCACATGTACGCCGCCAACCGGTCGATGACCGACCGGGTCTTCTATTGCGCCGACGGCGAACTGCTGATCGTGCCGCAGCAGGGGGCGCATCGCTTCGTCACCGAGTTCGGCCTGATCGAGGCGGCGCCAGGCCACATCGTCGTCATTCCGCGCGGGGTGCGCTTCCGGGTCGAGCTGGACGGGCCGATTCGCGGCTATGTATGCGAAAACTACGGCGCGCCCTTCCGCCTGCCCGACCTGGGGCCGATCGGCTCGAACGGCCTGGCCAATCCGCGCGATTTCGAAACCCCGGTCGCCGCCTTCGAGGATGTGGATCGCCCGACCGAATGCGTCCAGAAATACGGCGGCAAGCTGTGGGCGACCACGTTTGACCACAGCCCGCTGGACGTCGTGGCCTGGCACGGCAATCTGGTCCCCTATCGCTATGACACCGCCCGGTTCAACACCATCGGCACCGTCAGCTATGACCACCCGGACCCGTCGATCTTCACCGTCCTGACCAGCCCGTCGGACACTCCGGGCACGGCCAATATCGACTTCGTCATCTTCCCGCCGCGCTGGATGGTGGCCGAGAACACCTTCCGTCCGCCGTGGTTCCACCGCAACGTCATGAGCGAGTTCATGGGCCTGGTGTTCGGCGAATACGACGCCAAGGAAGGGGGCGGCTTCGCCCCCGGCGGCGCGTCGCTGCACAACCGCATGAGCGGCCACGGCCCGGACCAGACCAGCTATGACAACGCCATCAAGGCGGAGCTGAAGCCGGTCAAGATCGACAAGACCCTGGCCTTCATGTTCGAGACCCGCATGCCCATCCGCACCACCGCCTGGGCGGAAGGGTCGCCGACGATGCAGCTGGACTATGACGACGTCTGGACCGGTTTCGACAAGGGGCAGGTCCAGCCGTGATCCGCACCCTGGCTCTGGTCGGCGCCTTGGCGCTGGCGTCCTGCGCGCCCGCGCCGGTCACGGACGAGACGCCCGGCGCGACCCAGACCCTGACCGCCGCCGAATGCACGGCGCGGGGTGGCCAGATGCGGCCTGTAGGGCGGATGCAGAGCGTGCGCTGCGTCCTGCGTTACGCCGACGCCGGCAAGCGCTGCACCGACGGCGCCCAGTGTCAGGGCGACTGCCGCGTCGAGGGCGAGGCGACCGCGCGCGAAGGCGATGCCGTCGTGGGCCGTTGTCAGATCGAGAACGTGCGTTTCGGCTGTTTCACCACCATCGCCAACGGCCGGGCCCAGGCGACCCTGTGCATCGACTAGGCTGAGGCTCATCGCGGGCTTGCCCCCGCGCGCCGCAGTTGCGAGGGGAGGCGCATGGGGATCGCCGACCTGCCTTTGTCCGACCTGCTGATGCTGGCCGCCGCCATGATCGGGGCGGGGCTGTTCGCCGGTGTGATCGCGGGCCTGTTCGGGGTCGGCGGCGGCACGGTGATCGTGCCGGTGCTGTTTTACGCGTTCGAGATGCTGGGCGTCGGCGGACCGGCCAATCTACATGTCGCGGTCGGCAGTTCGCTTCTGACCATCGTCGGAACCTCGTGGCGGTCGCTGGCGGCGCACCGGCGCCATGGGGCGGTGGACGAGGCGGTGCTGCGCGCCTGGACGCCCTGGGTCGGCTCCGGCGCCCTGGTCGGGGCCGCCATCGCCGGCGTGGCCTCGATGCAGGGTTTAGCCGTCGTCTATGGGGTCTGCCTGGCCGGGATCGGGCTTCAGATCGGCCTGACGCCCGAGGGCAAGACCCTGTGGCGCGGCCTGCCCACCGGCTGGGCGCGGCGCATCGTCGGCGGAACCATCGGCGCCCTGTCGGCCATGATGGGCATCGGCGGCGGCAGTTTCGGCGGGGCCATGATGACCCTGTGCGGGCGGCCCATCCATCAGGCGGTGGCCACCGGATCGGGCTTTGGCATCGCCATCGGTTCGGCGGCGACCCTGGGGTTCGTCGTGTTCGGCTGGGATGCGGCGGGGCGGCCGCCGCTGTCGCTGGGCTACGTCAATCTGCCGGCGGCGGCGATCCTGGGGGTGGTCACGACGCTGGCGGCGCCGTGGGGCGCGCGGCTGGCGCACCGGCTGGACCGGCGGGTGCTGAAGCGGATCTTCGCCGCCTATATGATCCTGACCGCCCTGTCGGTGGTGGTGAAGGCGCTGTAGCTCAGGGTCGCAGCGTCAGGCCCGTGGGTGTCGCCTCGAAGGCCGACAGCCGGCCCAGATAGCTCATGCCGAGAAGCGAATGCGGCAGGCCATCCTTTAGCACCAGGGCCTCGACCCCCTGAACCTGGGCGCGGCCGACCGACACCCGGTCCAGACGCACCGGCGCGGCCGGAACAGGGCCGGAGGCGGTGCGCACCGTCTGGGTGAAGTCCGCCTCGTTCGGGCGCAGGCCCAGGCGCGCGGCGTCGTCCAGCGTCAGGGCCACCACCGTGGCGCCGGTGTCGATCATCACCCGCACGGCGCGGCCGTCGATGTCGGCTTCGGTCCAGAAATGGCCGTCCGCGGCCTTGACCACCTGGGCGGCCGATCCGCGCGCGGGCGCAGGATCAACAGGGGCGGCCACGACCACCGCCGCCTGGGCTTCGCCCGGCCCGGCCAGGCGGTTCAGCCAGAAGGCCGCGCTCAGAGAGGCGGCCAGCGCCAAGCCGACCACGGCGACGGAAGAGGCGGCGAGACGGATCATTCAACCCACGCTTCACGCGGGCGCCTTTTGCGCCCAGGCCCCGATCCTTAGCGCCCGGCCGTTGGGATGCGGTGAAACGACGTGGTTGACGAAACCTCAACTGCGCCCGGCGGGGTCCGCGCGCTCGGCCCGGCCGGGCAGTTCGGCCATGACGGCGGCGCGTTCGGCGTCGGTCATCCGGCTCCAGGTTCCGATCTCCTGCAGGGTGCGCCAGCAGCCCAGACACAGGCCCGATGCGCCGTCCACGACGCACACCTGGACGCACGGAGTGGCGATGGCGCGTGGCGGAGAGGAAGAACTCAAGATGACGACCTTGCGAAAAACGATCCGATACCGGAACAAAAAACTTGCAATCCGCAGCCGGGTGCGGTACGTTCACCATGACGCGAAACGACTATGAGGGTGAAACCCCCGAACAGCACGACGTGTCTCTTTTCATTCGATTGCGAAAGGAGACGCCAAGAATGAACAACAAGGAGCGCAACCTCCAGCACGCCATGATGTCCTTCGCCCTGTGGGGCGGGATGCTGGTGAACACGAAACAGACGAACAACAGCCGGGTGGTCAGCCATCCGTCCAACTTCGTCCCCATCGACATCAAGAAGCGGCGCTGAAGGCCCCCACCGCGCGCGCCCGTAAGGCGAGCGTCAGGGGCCATACCCTATCGTCCCCTCAAGCAGCGCGCGCCCGCGGCGCAAGCGTTAGGGGTGACAAAGTCCCGCCTGCATCTTGATCCTCAACGCCCCGGCCCCGAAAAGGCCGGGGTTTTGCATTTCGGGAGCATGGGTATGGGCCGACTGATCCGGCGCGAGCGGCGCGGGGGCGTCGAAATCTGGACCCTGGATCGGGCCGAGCGATTGAACGCCCTGCCGGACCTGGGCGACGAGGCGGATTTCGTCGCCGCCGCCGAGGCGGTGAACGCCGACATGGATGTGCGCTGCGTGGTGATGACCGGGGCGGGGCGGGCCTTTTCGGCCGGTGGCGACCTGAAGGCCATGCGCGACAAGACCGGCCTGTTCGCCGGGACCGAGGATCAGATCCGCGAGAACTACAAGGCCGTGGTCCACGGCATCGTGCGGGCGCTGTACGGGCTGGAGGTTCCGCTGATCGCGGCCGTCAACGGCCCGGCCATGGGGCTGGGGTGCGATATCGCGGGCCTGGCCGACATCCGCATCGCCTCGGACCGCGCGGTCTTCGGCTTGCCGTTCCTGAAGCTGGGCCTGGTTCCGGGCGACGGCGGCGGCTGGATCACGCCGCGATACGCCGGCTACGCCCGCGCCGCCGAAATGCTGTTCACCGCGCGCACGGTGGACGCCGCCACCGCCGCCGACTGGGGCATGGTCAGCCGCGTGGTTCCGCACGAGACGCTGATGGACGAGGCCCTGTCGCTGGCCGATCAGATCGCGGTCCAGCCGGCCCAGGCCCTGCGTATGACCAAGAGCCTGCTGCGCCTGGGCCGCGAGGCGCCGATGGACCAGGTGCTGGACGCCACCGCCGCCCTCCAGGCCCGCGCCCATCTCAGCGCCGACCACGCCGAAGGCGTCGCCGCCGCCCTGGAGAAACGCGCGCCGCGGTTCGGGGGTTAGGTCGGCGCCCGGGGCCGCAGTCCCATCGTCAGACCCAGCATGGCCAGGCACATCAGCGACGAGACGGCCAGCGCCGTCTGCACAGACATATCCAGCACCAGCGCATAGGCCGCCGGCGCCGCCGCCTGGAGATATCGGGCCGGGGTCAGCAACAGCGCCTGTCGGACGGCGTAGCGGTCGGGGCCGAACACATGCAGCGGCAGAACGCCCGAGGCCACCGACAACAGGCCGTTGCCCGCCCCCTGTCCCGCCGCCAGCAGAGGCGCCAGCCTGGCCCCGCCCAAAAGGGCCGCCACGGCGCCCAGCGGATGCAGAAGACTGGCCAGCCGCAAGGTCAGGACCGGATGGCTGCGATGCAGGAACACCAGATCGACCAGCCGCGCGCCGATGGCGCACGCCGCCATCAGTCCCGCCGCCCAGGCGGCCGGTCCCGCCGCCAGCCCCAACAGGTTCAGCACGCGCGGCAGATGCGCCCCCATGGCGGTCGAGACCATCCAGGCCAGGGCGAAGATGGCGGCGATCTGGACCATGGCTCGGTCCCACGCCACGGGCGCGGCCGGCGGCGTCTCGGCTGGGCGGGGCCCGGTCGCCGGCCTTCGCGGCAGCACCGTCAGCGTCAGCGGCAGGCAGACCGCCAGATGCGCCCCGGCCCAGAACAGGCAGGCCAGTCGCCAGTCCCCCGCCTCGATCAGCGCGCGGCTGGCGGGCCAGCCCAGGCCCCCGCCCAAAGCGCCGATCAGGGAAACGGCGGTGATGCCGCGCCGCGCCTCGCGGCCCTTCTGTTCCACCACGAGGGCGAAGGCCGTGCCGTAAAGCCCCGTTCCCATGCAGACGCCCAGAAGGGCGATGCCCAGCCACAGCATGGCCACCCCGGTCGCCGCCGCCAGGATCGCCAAGGCCAGGGCGAAGGACAGGTGGGCGAAGGCCAGAACGGACCGCCCCCCATGCCGCTCGATCGCCGCGCCCGCAAAGGGTGTCAGAACGGCGGAAATCAGGAAGGCGGCGGACAGGGCGGTATAGAGGACGGCGGGGGCGACCGCCGCCGATCGCGCCATCGGGTCGGCGGTCACTCCCAGCAGATAGTAGCTGGAGGCGAAGGCGACCATCTGGCCCAGCCCCAGCACCGGAATGAACAGGCGGTCTTTCATCTCCGGCTCTTCCGCGCATTGCCGCCGGATTCAAAGCAACATATCCGAGGGGCCATGTGCGAAAAACTCACAATCGGACGGCGGCTGCCGTCTCTGAACGGCCTGCGCGCCTTCGAAGCGATGGGGCGGTTGGGGTCGGCCACGCGGGCATCGGTCGAACTGGGGGTGACGCCGAGCGCGGTCAGCCGGCAGGTCCAGGCGTTGTCGGTCGCGCTGGGCGTGCGCCTGTTCGATGGGCCGCGTCACGCCCTGACGCTTACGCCGGAGGGGCGGCGTCTTCTGGAGGGGCTGACGGCCGGTCTGGACACCCTGGCCGGCGCGGTGCGATCGGTGCGCGTCGATCCAGAGGCGACCGTGGCGGTGCACGCCAGCCTGGCGGTCAAATGGCTGATCCCACGCCTGGGGGATTTTGAACGGCGCCACTCGGACCTGACCCTGCATCTGCGGGACCTGCCGGTGACGGCCATGCGTCAGCGCGAGGCCGATCTGGTGGTGCGCTTCCTGGACAGGCCGCAGATGGATCAAGCGGGCGTCCAGCAACTGGCCCCCAACCATATCGGCCTGGTCGTCCGTCCCGACCAGCAAGACAGAATGGACGAACTGCCGCGTCTTTCGACGTCCAGCCACCTGCGGGGATGGCGCGACTGGGAGGCCCTATCCGGCCGCAGCGTCCCGGGGCGAGGGGAGCGAACCCTGTCGCATCTGCACTATGTGCTGGACGCGGCCGTGACAGGTCTGGGCGTCGCCGTCCTGCCGTGGATCCTGGTGTCGGACGCCGTGGAGAAGGGCGAACTGGCCGCGCCGTTCGGCTTCGTCGCCGACGGTGGCGGTCTGGCGGCGGTGAGCATGAGCGACCAACCGGCGCATCCGGTGCGGACGGTGGGTCTCTGGCTGAAGGCGCAGGCGGCGGCGACCGCCGCCCGCGTTCCGTTACAGACCTAGACCGATTTCGCTCTAGTTGCGCGTCGGCGGGGTCTGCATGGCGCGGTCGGGGCCGACGCCGGGGCTGGTGGTGCGCGGGGCGCCCGCCGCCTTGCCCGGCTTCATGAATTTCACCAGCACCCGCTGACCGATCAGCAGCGGCGCGTCGCCGGCGGAAACCACCACCTCGACCACCCGCTCGTCAGAGCGCTGGCTGGGGTCGTCAGAAGCCAGCTTGCGGGCGCCGAACACCGCCGCGCGGCGCAGGACGGCGCCGACATAGACCTTGCTGGGGTCGCCTTCGGGCTGGATCTCGACCGCCTGGCCGACGTTGATGTTGGGGATGTCGCTTTCCACGATCTCGGCGCGGACGATGCGCGGGGCGTCCGGCTCCAGGTCGAACATGGTCGAGACGTTCAGGGTCGAGGCGCCGGCGCCGGGGTTGGCGTAGCGGCGCACGATCCGGCCGCTCATGGGCGCGCGGATGACCGTCAGCTCCAGATTGTAGGCCGCCTCGTTCTGGCGGGCGCGGGCGGTCTGGACGCTGGCCTGCTGGGACGCCAGCCGGGCCTGGGCCGTGGCCACGGCGTCGCGGGCCTGGTCGATGCGCTGGGCGGCGACGAAGTTGGAATCCACCAGCCGTTGCAGGCGCTCCAGCTCGCGCTGGGCGGTGTTGATGTCGACGCGGATGGCCGACAGCTGGCTTTCGGCCTGGGCCACCTCGGCGCTGGCGCGTTGCAGGGCCAGGCGCGGCTCATCGTCTTCCTGGCGGGCCAGGATCTGGCCGGCGACGACGCGGTCGCCTTCCTGCACCAGCACTTCGCGCACCACGCCGCCGCGTCTGGCCGCGATCTGGATGATGCCGCCCTCGACGTCGGTCTTGCCGTTGGCCACGGCCGCATAGGGGCTTTCGACCTTGGCGGCGGCGGCCTTTTCGGCCTCTTTTTTCTTGGCGGCGTTCTGGCCCTGGACGACCTGGAAGCCGACCAGCAGGACGATGATCAGCCCCAGGCCGATCCAGGTCCATTTGTTCTTCAGAAAGGCGGGCATGGCGGAATCCTAAGGGCGTATCAGTGGGCCGCGAAGGCGGCGTCGGGGTTGGGGGTGCGGCGCTGGTCGTCGGTGATGACGCCGTCCTCGATATGGATCACCCGGTCGGCCCAGGCCTCCAGGCGCGGGTCGTGGGTCACGCAGATGACGGCGGCGCCGTGTTCGGTGGCGGCCCGGCGCAGCAGGCGGATGACCACCTGGCCGTTCTCGCCGTCCAGGGCCGACGTCGGTTCGTCGGCGAACAGGATCTGGGGGTCCTTGGCCAGGGCGCGGGCGATGGCCACGCGCTGTTTCTCGCCGCCCGACAGGGCCGCCGGCCGCTGGTGCAGGCGATGGCCCAGACCGACTTCCTCCAGCGCCAGGGCGGCGCGCTTACGGGCCTTGTCGGGGCTCAGGCCCTGGAATTTCAGCACCGTCTCGACCTGTTGCAGCGCGGTCAGGGCGGGGAACAGGTTGAAGCCCTGGAAGATGAAGCCGCAGTGCTCCAGCCGGAACCGGTCGATGCGGCCATTCGACAGCTTCCACAGATTGTCGACGTCCAGGATGTCGACCCGGCCTTCCTCGGGCCGCAGCAGGCCCGACAGGGCCGCGATTAGCGTGGACTTGCCCGAGCCGGACGGTCCCATGACCATGGTCAGGTCGCCGTGGCGGGCGTCGAAATCCACGCCCTTCAGAACCTCGACGAAGCTCTTGCCCGACTTGAACCGCTTGACCAGGCCCTTGGCCTCGATGGCGAAGTCGCCGTGCTTTCCGTGCGATTTGGTATGGCTCATCGCAGCAGGTCCGCAGGTTGGCTGTTTTTCAGGACGCCCATCGACAGCAGGCCCGACATCATGGCGATGACGATCAGGCCGCCGCCCACCACGATCAGCAGGCTGAGGGGCAGGGCGATGATGACCGCATTGGCCATGGCCAGCAGCGACACCAGCCAGGTCAGCAGGATGGCCGCGCCCACGCCGACCACCCCGACCCAGAAGCTCAGCTCCAGCACGATGCGGTTCAGCGATCCCATGCCGACGCCGAGGGCCCGCAGGGACGCGAACTCCTTGATGTTGGCCATGATGGCGCCGCGCAGCGTCTGCCAGGTGATGGCCACGCCGATGATGGTGCCCAGAACCACGCAGCCGCCGATGATGATGACCAGGATGCCTTCTTCGAACATGGCGCTGGCGTTGGCGTCGGCCAGGCCCTGGCGGGTCCAGGCCTTCCATTGGCCGTTGCCCATGGCGTTCAGCTGGGCCGCCACGATCTCGGCGCGGGCGGGATCCTTCAACTTGACCATCAGCGGGCCGACGCGCGGGCCGGTGTCGGCCTGACCCAGCATGCGCAGGGTGTCGCGCGACATGATGACGGTCGACTGCATCATGTTGGGATAGCCGCGGGTCACGCCGACCACGGTCACGGTCTGGCCGTTGTACAGCGCCCGGTCGCCCAGCTTGACGCCCAGTTTGGGCAGGGCCGTCTCGTCGACCGCGACCGTATAGGGCTGGCGCAGCGCCTCGACCAGTTCGGGCGAATAGTCGGTGGGGATGGTGACCGATCCGGGCGTGGTGTCGATGACCATCGACTGCACATACTGCTGGCGCGGGGCGCCCTGACGCGCGCGGTCGGCCTGGCTCATGGTCGGATCCACGTTCTTGACCGACTGGAAGCTGCCGCCGGCGCCGTCTAGGGGCTGAACCTCGACCACTTCGGGGTGGTTATAGACCAGGGGGATGAAGCGCCGCGGCACGCCCGACGGCCCGCCCATCAGACTCTTGGCGCCGGGCTGCATCACCATGACGTCGGCGCCCGAGCGTTCGATGGTGGCGGTGAAGCCCTTGCCGATGCCGATGAAGACGCCGGTCATGGCCAGCACCAGCAGGCCCGAGAGGGCCAGCGCCATCACGGCCGCCATATAGCGCCGCCATTCAAACAGCAGGGTGGACAGGGCCAGGGACATGGACAGGGGCGCTCAGGCGGAGAAGATGGAGCGTTATCTGACCGCCACGACGTTTTCGGCCAAGTTAAATCGGGGTAAGTCGATTACCGATTTGCAATCCTTGGACGGGCGTATCGGGCTGGACGGCGCGGCGCCCGGGCCGCTAGCTGTCCGGCGACGGACCGGCCGCGGTCCGGCGTTGGATGCCTGAATGACCCTGCGACCCTTATTAGGCCGGCTGCTTGCCGCGGCGATCCTGCTGCCGGGCGTCGCCGCGCGCGCCGAAGAGGGGATGTGGCCGTTCGAACAGGCGCCCTTGGGCCGGATCAACGCCGACTATGGTCTGGCGCTGGATCAGGCGTGGCTGGACGGGCTGCGGGCGGCGGCGGTGCGTCTGAACGGCTGTTCGGGTTCGGTGGTGTCGGGCCAGGGGCTGGTGCTGACCAACGCCCACTGCGTGGCGGACTGTCTTCAGAACCTAGCCGACGCCGGCGAAATCGAACACGCCGACGGCTTCACCGAGGCCACGCGCGAAGAGGAGGCGGTCTGTCCTGGTCAGAGGGCCGACATCCTGGTGGAGACGCGCGATGTCACCGAGGCGATCCAGGCGGCCGGGCGCGACCTGGTCGGGGCCGAACGGCTGAACGCCCGGCGCCGGGTCGAGCAGACGATGATCGAACAGGCGTGCGCCGGCGACGAACGCCATTTCTGCCAAGTGGTGCGCTTCCACCATGGCGGCCGTTATGTGCTTTACCGGTATCGCGTCTATCGCGATGTGCGTCTGGTGTTCACGCCCGAGCCGTCGGTGTCGGGTTTCGGGGGCGACCCGGACAATTTCAACTTCCCCCGCTATGCGCTCGATTTCGCCTTCCTGCGTCTGTACGAGGACGGCCGTCCGGCCGTGACGCCCGATCGTCTGGCGTGGAATCCGCGCGGCCCGCGCGAAGGCCAGCCGGTCTTCGTCGCCGGCAGTCCCGCCTGGACCCAGCGCCAGCTGACGGCGGCCCAGCTGGAACGGATGCGCGATCAGGTGCTGCCGACCCTGACCAACCATCTGTCCGAGGCGCGGGGCCGCCTGTTGCAGTATGCCGAGGCCGATCCCGACCAGGCCGCCGCCGTCGCGGGTCCGCTGGCGGGGGTCGAAAACAACTACAAGGTCTATCGCGGCCAGCTGGACGCCCTGCTGGACGGCGCCCTGATCGCGACCCGACGCGACGAAGAGGCCGCCCTGCGCCAGGCGGGCGCTCTGGCGGGCGTCGAAGACGGGCCGGACGCCGAAGACCCTTGGGCCGTCATCGCCCGCGCCGAGGCGGCGGCCCGCGATCTTTACGCCCCCTATCGCCAACTGGAGGCGGGGGCCGGCGCCGGGTCGTCGCTTTACGCCTATGCCCGCGCCATCGTCCGGTCGGTGACCGAGGGCGCCAAGCCCGAGGCCGAACGCCGCCCCGGCTACAGCGACCGCGACCGCGCCCGCCTGGCCGCCCGCCTGGGCGCCCCGCGCGCGTTCCAGCCGGATATCGACCGGCTCTATCTGACCTATTGGCTGCTGAAGACGCGCGAAGCCCTGAGCGTCGACGATCCGAACGTCCAGGCCCTGCTGGGCGACGAAAGCCCCCAGGCGCTGGCCGAGAGACTGGTGCAGGGAACAGGCCTGTATGACGCCGAAACCCGCACGGCGCTTCTGGCCATGACGCCCGAGGAACTGGCGGCCTCGGGCGATCCGATGATCGCCTTCGTCCTGGCCAATGACATGCCCGCCCAGCTGGCGCGCGCCCAATGGGAGCTGGCGGTCGAGGCGCCGACCGTGCCGGCCCAGGAGCGCATCGCCCGCGCCCGTTTCGCCGTGCATGGCGACGACATCTATCCCGACGCCACCTTCACCCTGCGTCTGTCCTGGGGGCGGGTGCAGGGATGGACCGAGCGTCGGCGCGACGTGCCCGCCTTCACCGATGTCGCGGGCCTGTATGACCGGGCCACCGGCGCCGATCCGTTCCGTCTGCCCGACAGCTGGGTCCAGGCCCGGGAGGCGCTGTCGCCGGACACGCCCTTCGTCTTCGTCAGCACCAATGACATCACCGGCGGCAACTCCGGCTCTCCGGTCGTGGATTCGCGCGGTCAGCTGGTCGGGGTGGCCTTCGACGGCAATCGTCACGCCATCGCCGGCGCCTTCGCCTATGACGGCGCCCGCAACCGGACCGTCAGCCTGACCACCACGGTGATGACCGAGGCCCTGCGCCGCGTCTATGGCCGCACAGATCTGCTGAAGGAACTGGGTCAGCGCTGAACCCGAGCGGTTGACCCGCCGGGCGCGACGGGGGCAGGTTGCGGCCCGCAAGATCATACCCCCGCCGTCTGTTCGGAGAGCGTTCCCATGCGTCACAACACCCTGATCCTGGCTGCCGTCTCGGCCACCGTGGCCGCGGCCATGGCCGCCGGCCAGGCCCGCGCCGAAGAAGGCATGTGGACGCTGGACAACTTCCCCATCGCCCGCGCCAACCAGATGCTGGGGACCAATATCAACCAGGGCTTCCTGGATCGGGTGCAGCTGAGCGCGGCCAAGTTCGGCGGTTGTTCGGCCGGCTTCGTCTCGGGCCAGGGGCTGGTGCTGACCAACAACCACTGCGTCGAAAGCTGCGTCGCCAATCTGTCGACCCAGGCGACCAACTATACCGAGACCGGCTTCACCCCCCGCACCCGCGAGGAAGAGCTGCAATGCCCCGGCGCCTCGGTCGAGGTGCTGACCGGCATCGACGATGTGACGGCGCGGATGCAGGGCGCGGGTCAGGGCCAGACCGGCCTGGCCTTCACCCAGGCCCGCGACGCTGAGGCGGGCCGCATCGAGCGCGAGGCCTGCGGCGACGATCGCGGCAAACGCTGCCAGGTGGTGACCCTGTATCGTGGCGGCCAGTTCAAACTCTATACCTACAAACGCTATTCCGACGTGCGCCTGGCCTTCGCGCCCGAGAATGCGGCGGCGGCCTTCGGCGGCGATCCGTACAATTTCAGCTTCCCGCGCTTCTCCATCGATGCGGCCTTCGTGCGCGTCTATGAGGACGGCCGCCCGGCGGTGACGCCCAACCACTTCACCTGGAAGGCCGACCGCCCGGTCGAGGGCACGCCCGTCTTCGTCGTCGGCACGCCCGGCGCCACCCAGCGCCTGTTGACCCAGGACCAGCTGGCCAGCATCCGCGACGTCTTCCTGCCGCTGGACCAGATCATCAGCTCCGAACTGCGCGGCCGCATGATCCGCTTCTCCGAGGAAAGCGACGAGAACGCCTTCATCGCCTTCGATCCGTTGGGCGGGGTCGAGAACACCTTCAAGCGCGGCATGGGCCGGATGAAGGCCCTGATCGATCCCGGTTTCATCGGCCAGCGCGAACGGGCCGAGGCCGACTTCCGCGCCCGCGTCGCCGCCGATCCGGCCCTGGCTGCGCGCATCGGCGACCCCTGGGCCGACCTGTCGGCGGTCCAGGACGACTATCGCGAACTGTTCCCCGCCTATCACATGCTGGAGACACGGGCCGGCGGCGGCTCGGCCCTGTTCGGCTGGGCGCGCACCCTGGTCCGCGGCGCCCAGGAACGGGCCAAACCCTCAGAAGAGCGTCTGTCCGAGTTCGCCGACAGCCGTCTGCGCGCGGTCGAGACCGGCCTGACCGCCAACCGGCCCAGCTATCCGGCCCTGAACCAGCTGCAGCTGGAATGGTGGATGTCCAAGACGCGCGAACTGCTGACCGCCGACGATCCGCGCGTCGAGGCCCTGCTGGGCGCCGAATCGCCGGAAGCCCTGTCGGCCCGCCTGGTCGCCGGCACGCGCCTGGCCGATCCGGCGGTGCGCCGCGCTCTGTGGGAAGGCGGGCTTGAGGCCATCCAGGCGTCGGACGATCCGCTGATCCAGTATGTCCTGGCCATCCAGCCGCCGACGCGCGAGATCCGGTCCCAGTGGGACGAGCGGGTGCAGGGGCCGACCGACCGCGCGTCCGAAACCCTGGCCGCCGCCCGCTTCGCCGCCTATGGCGACACCGTCTATCCCGACGCCACCGGCACCCTGCGGGTCTCCTACGGCCTGATCGAAGGTTCGGACGTGCCGGGCCAGAGGTTCGGCGCCTTCACCACCTTCGCCGGCCTGTGGAGCCGCGCCACCGGCGCCCCGCCGTTCCAGGCCGCGCCGCGCCTGCTGGCGGCCAAGGACCGGATCGATCCCGACACGGTGCTGAACATGGCGGTGTCGTCCGACACCATCGGCGGCTCGTCCGGTTCGCCCGTCATCACCGAGCGGATGGAGATCCTGGGGGCGAATTTCGACTCCACCGTCATGAGCCAGCGCAACGCCTATGGCTATGACCGCGACGTCAACCGCAGCGTGATCGTGACCACGGCGGCTGTGACGGCCGCCCTGCGCGACGTCTATGGCATGGAGCGACTGGTGCAGGAGCTGGGGGCCGACTGACCGCCCGCTTCATCCCCTTGCATTCCCGGCGTCAGCCCATCTGGCGCCGGGCCTCGCGGAAATACTGCACCCCGGTCCAGACGGTGATGACGGCCGCCACCCACACCAGGCCGTAGGCGAAGGTCGAAAAGGCGTTCAGCCAGTCCAGGCTGAAGCCGAAGCCGTCCCACAAAAGCACCAGTTGCAGCGCGCCCAGGGCCACCATCTGCAGCGTGGTCTTCCATTTGGCCAGCAGGGTGACCGGCAGCTTGACCGACCCGGCCACCGTCTCGCGCAGGGCCGAGACCGCGAATTCGCGGAACAGGATCAGGCCGCAAGGAATGGCCGCCTGCGGCACCGAGCCCCAGGCCAGCACCCCCAGGATGGCGCCGGTAATCAGCACCTTGTCCGCAATCGGGTCCAGAATGGCGCCCCAGCGCGTGGTCGCCCCCCACCGCCGCGCCAGGAAGCCATCGACCCAGTCGGTCGAGGCGGCGATGACGAAGATGATGAAGGCGTTGCGTCCCAGCCGGAACTGATCGTCCGGCGACAGATACTGCGACAGCAGCGGTATCCCCTGCGGCGCCGCGCCCGCCAGGATCAGGAACATCACGATCCCCGCGATCAGCCGCAGGCCGGTCAGGATGTTGGGCAGGGGATTGGCGTGCGGATTGGGGGTCATCGGGGGCTCCCGCTCGAGGTTTCCAGCACGGACGCCAGCAGCGGATGCAGCGTCTCGGCGAAGGGGTTGGCGACGGTCGTTCCGCGATAGACGAAACCGTCCTGCAAGTCTTCGGACAACAACAGCGCACACCCCGCCGAAGCGGCCGTGGCCAGGATCATGGCGTCCCATATCTGCAAGCCGCTGGTTTCCGCCAGCATCAGGGCGTCACCGAAATCCGTGGTCGTGCTGGGCGCAAGCTCCAGCGCCGTGGCCCAACTCCGCACGACCTGGGCGGCGACCGGCGCCGGATGCGCCCCCTTGCGGCGCAGGACATTGTAAAGCTCGCCCGCCACCTGTTGCGGCAGGACCAGCGCCGCGCCGGACAGGGTCTCAAGCATTCCCAGCGCCCGGTCGCGCCGGCGGGCGTCATCGATGCCGGCCGCATAGGCCAGGACGTTGGTGTCCAGTGCGATTCTCACTCGTAACCGTCGTCGCGGTTCACGCGGCCGGCGTTCCGCACAGGCAAGGACGCCAGGGTCTCCAGCAGGGCGCGCATCCGCTGGCGCCGTTCTGCGGCCGTCTCGCCGACCGGCTGAACCGGCGTCATCCGCATGACGGGCTTGCCCCGCGAGGTGACGACATAGGATTCGCCGCCCGCGATTTCGCCCATCAGGCGCGAGAACTCACGATTGGCGTCGGTCGCTGAGATGGTGCGTTCCATCTCCACAATGTAGTGGATTTCACTACTTTTCGCAAATCAGTCCAGCGGCTGGAACCGCTCGGCCTCGGTCAGGGCGGTCAGGGCGCCGTCGGCGATGCCGAAATGCAGGCCCGACAGGCGCAGTTTTCCAGCCGCCTCGCGCTCGGCGATCCAGGGGAAGGTGCGCAGGTTCTCGATCGACAGCCGCACCACCGCCTCTTCCGATGCCCGTTCGATGTCGGCCGGGAAGGTCTCGCAGGCCCGGCGCACGACCTCGGCGCCCTGTTCGACCCAGGGGCCGACGAAGTCGCGGCAACTGTCGGGGGCGCCCGTGCGCATGGCGTTGACGCCGCCGCAATAGGCGTGGCCCATGACCACGATCCGCTGGACCTCCAGCACCTTGACCCCGAACTCCAGCGCCGCCGACACCCCGTGCAGATGACCGTCTGGCTGATAGGGCGGCACCAGGTTGGCGACATTGCGCACCACGAACAGCTGGCCCGGCGCGGCGTCGAAGATCAGGGCGGGGTCGGCGCGGCTGTCTGAACAGGCGACGATCAGGGTGTGCGGCTTCTGTCCGGCCGCCAGGGCCTCATACTCGGCGCGCGCTTCGGGCCAGCGGTCCTGGCGAAAGCGGTGATAGCCGGTCAGCAGGGGATCGTTCGGTCCTTGGGGCATGGCGGGTGTCTAGCCTGATTTCCTTATGACGCGCACCTGAGGATCGCATCGACAGTTTCCGTCAGCGGCGCGGCGCGCGCATTGGCCGTAACGCTTGGCGCATGGAATGGATCATGCGCGGCATCGGGGCCTTCTACGTCTTCTGCGGCGTGATCCTGATCCGTCAGGCGATCATCAACTGGCGGCTGGAGCGGATCTTCGGCGCCTTTCTGGAGACGCCGCGAGCCGAAAAGGCGGCGGATGTCATGCTGACGATCATCGCCGTCCTTGTGCCGATCTCGGGTCTGGGGTTGCTGACGCTGCATCCCTATGCGGTCCCTGCCGTCCTGGCCTGCTGGGCCATGCAGGCCGTCTATCTTCTGTGGGCCAACCGCTGGCATCGCCCGGTCGAGCCGGAGCTGATCAAGCTGCGGCGCCAGACGACCAACGCCTTCTTCGTCTATACGGCCGTCACCCTGATGACCCTGTGGGGCCTGCGGGCGGGCCTGTTCGCCTAGACGATTCCGCGTTCGCGAAGCGCCGCGACGTCCAGCCCCAGGGCGCCCAGAACCGTCTCGGTGTCCTGGCCCAGCGCCGGCGGGGCGGCAGGGTGCACGCACGGCGCGCCATCCATGCGGATTGGCGAGGCGACGGTGCGGATGGGGGCGTCCAGGTCGGGCCGCGTCTGCTCGACCGTCAGGCCGCGATGCAGGGCCTGGGGCTCGGCGAACACCTGATCAATGGTGTTGACCGGCCCGCACGGCACGCCTGCCGCCTCCAGCATCGCCATCAGCTCGGCCATGGTCAGCGGTTGGGTCAGGGCCGCCAGCAGGGGCGTCATCAGGGTGCGGTTGCGCACACGCTGGGCATTGGTCTCGAACCGGGCGTCGGTTCCCAGCGCGGCCTGGCCCAGGGCGGCGCACAGGGCGCGGAACTGGCCGTCGTTGCCCACCGCGATCACCACCGCTCCGTCGGAACAGGCGAAGGGCTGATAGGGCGACAGGTTCGGATGCGCGTTGCCCAGCCGCGTCGGAACCTGGCCGCTGACGAACCAGTTCGTCGCCTGATTGGCCAGCATGGCCGCCTGAACGTCGAACAGGGCGATGTCCAGATGCGCGCCCCGGCCCGTCGCCCGCGCCTGCATCAGGGCCGCCAGAATGGCGTTCGATGCGTAAAGGCCGGTGAACAGGTCCGCCACCGCCACCCCCACCTTCATCGGCTCGTCGCCGGGCGCGCCAGCGGGCTGTCCGGTGACCGACATCAGGCCGCCCATGGCCTGGATCATGTAATCGTATCCGGCCCGGTGCGCGTCCGGCCCGTCCTGGCCGAAGCCGGTGATGGAGCAATAGACCAGGGCCGGATTGACCGCCGACAGTCCGGCGTAGTCCAGGCCGTATTTGCTTAAGCCCCCGACCTTGAAATTCTCGACCACCACATGACTGTCGGCGGCCAGGCGGCGGATGATGTCGGCGCCTTCGGGGGCGGCCATGTCGACCGTCACCGATCGCTTGCCCCGGTTGGCGGCCATGAAATAGGCCGCGTCGCCGCGCCCCCCATCCGTCGTGGTGGTGAAGGGCGGGCCCCACAGGCGGGTGTCGTCGCCGGCGCCGGGCCGTTCGATCTTGATCACCTCGGCGCCCAGGTCGGCCAGGGCCTGTGTCGCCCATGGCCCTGCCAGCACACGCGACAGGTCCAGCACCCGCACCCCGGCCAGAGGCCGGTTCAGGACAGGTCCGCTCACGGCGCCAGATCCGCCGGCAGGGTCTGGCTGGCCAGCAGACGCTGCATGGTCGCCCAGTGATCCGGCCCCTGCCGCTCGACCCAGTCGCGCACCATGTCGCGCCCCAGGCCATAGTTGATGACATAGCTGCGATAGGTCTCGATGAAGCTCAGCCGCTGGGTCGCCCGCGCCCGGTCCGACAGGCCATAGGTCTGCAGCCGGTTCAGCGTCTCTTCGCGATCCACCCGGCCCGACAGGAAGTCGTCGGCGATGACGTATTCGGCCCGCTTCAGCCGGTCGGTCAGGGCCAGAAGGCGCAGGCCGTCCTGGGCCGTCGCCGGGTCCAGCCCCGCCAGCGGATACAGCACCCGCGCCTCGTATTCAGCGCGCTCGGCGCCGGGGAAGGCCAGGTCGATGCCATAGTTGGCGCTGCCTTCGGCGATCAGGCTCATGGGCGAAAACAGCGGATAGACGCTCATCTCGACCCAGCCCTTTTCGCGCACGAAGGTCTGTTCCAACAGGGCGTTATAGACGTGGTGGCCGGGGTATCCCTCGTGGCACCCCAGATCGACGGCCCGGTCGATGTAGATGGGCAGGTCGGTGTTGATCTGGATCAGGCTGTTGGCGTCGCCCTTGTAGTAATTATAGCCCGACCACGGCTTGTCGGTGACGAACTCCAGGGTGAACCGCTCATGGGCGGGCAGGGGGATGCGGCGCGCCGTGCGGGCGCGGCATTCGGCCATGGCGGTGCGCATCACCTCATCCAGCCGGTCCTTGGGAATGACATAACGGGCGCGCAGGGCCGCCACCCGCTCGTTCAGCGGCCCCTGGCCAGGAACCAGGGCGTCCAGCTCCGCCAGCACGGGATCGAAACTGCTCAGCGGCGGCAGGTCCGGCCGCACCCCGAACAGGGCCTCGGCCTCATCGGCGAAACCCATCCGCTCGCCCCCGATCATGCGCAGGCGGGCGGCGGCGGCCGACACATGGGCCATCAGATACTGCCGCCGCTGTCGGCTTTCGGCGTCCAGCCCCGCCTCGGGCACGGCCTGAAGGCGTTGGGTCAGGGCCTGCGCCGCCTGGCCCAGATCGGCGACCGACCGGGGGTTGGCCTTGGCCGCCGCGGCCCATTCCGGCGGGCCGTAATAGGCGTCGACATAGCCGTCTTCATGCTCGCCGATCTCCAGGATCAGCCCGACATAGTCGCGCGCGATGGCGTCCAGCCCGTCGGGCGTGGCGGCCGCGCGGGGCGTGGCGGCGCAGGCCGCCAGCAGCATCACCACACTCAGAACCAGGGCGCGCATCGGCCTCTCCTCACATCGCTCCAGACGGCATGACGCTTAAGCCCCGCCGCCCTGCCCGCCAAGTCCGGCCCGGCCGAGATGGAGGAAGACGGTGGGGGATTGAGACGCCGCCGCCCATGCTGTAGAGGCCATGCCTCGCCCGCCAGGGCCGACCGCACCCGTAGCTCAGCTGGATAGAGCGTTGCCCTCCGAAGGCAAAGGTCACACGTTCGAATCGTGTCGGGTGCGCCATTTCTCCGCGGTCTTGTCCTGATTTGCTTATCTACCGCCCCTTCCTGAACCGCTCCGCCTTCTCCGCATTCGCCTCCGCCCGCCACCGCTTGGGCGCGGCCTTGTCGATCTCTTCCCCCGCGCCGGTCAGGGCCTCGTTGGCGAATTCGAGGTCCAGCAGCTTCATGCGCTTGATCTCGTCGCGCAGGCGGGCGGCTTCCTCGAACTCCAGGTTGGCGGCGGCCTCGCGCATGCGGCCTTCCAGGTCTTTTAGCGCGGCCTGGAAGTTGGAGCCGGTGAAAGGTTTGGCCGCCTCGGCGACGCCGGGGCGGGTCAGCTGGTCCAGGGCGCGGCTCTCATAGGGGCTGGCCAGGATCTCCTTGATGTCGCGCTTGACCGATTCCGGCGTGATGCCGTGGGCGAGGTTGTAGGCGACCTGTTTTTCGCGACGACGCTCGGTCTCGGCCATGGCCCGCTCCATGCTGCCGGTGATGCGGTCGGCGTAGAGGATGGCGCGGCCGTCCACGTTGCGGGCGGCGCGGCCTATGGTCTGGATCAGACTGGTTTCCGAGCGCAGGAAGCCCTCCTTGTCGGCGTCCAGGATGGCGACCAGGCCGCATTCGGGGATGTCCAACCCCTCGCGCAGCAGGTTGATGCCGATCAGCACGTCGAACGACCCCAGGCGCAGGTCACGCAGGATCTCGATCCGCTCCAGCGTATCGACGTCGGAGTGCATGTAGCGGACCCGCACCCCCTGCTCGTGCATGTATTCGGTCAGGTCCTCGGCCATCTTCTTGGTCAGGACGGTGACCAGGCTGCGATAGCCGGCGCGGGCGACGGCCTTCACCTCGTCGATCACGTCGTCGACCTGGGTACGGGTGGGGGTCGAGACGGGGCGCACCTCGACCGGCGGGTCGATCAGGCCGGTGGGGCGGATTACCTGCTCCACGAAGACGCCGCCGGACTGGTCCAGCTCCCAGGCGCCGGGTGTGGCGCTGACGTGGACGGTCTGGGGCCGCATGGCCTCCCATTCGTCGAACTTCAGCGGGCGGTTGTCGATGCAGGACGGCAGGCGGAAGCCGTATTCCGCCAGGGTCGATTTGCGGCGGTAGTCGCCCCGGTACATGGCGCCGATCTGGCCGATGGTGACGTGGCTTTCGTCCACGAACAGCAAGGCGTCGTCGGGGATGTATTCGAAGAAGGTGGGCGGCGGCTCGCCGGGCGCGCGGCCGGTCAGCCAGCGGGAATAGTTCTCGATGCCGGCGCAACTGCCGGTGGCCAGCATCATCTCCAGGTCGAAGCGGGTGCGTTGCTCCAGGCGTTGCGCCTCCAGCAGCTTGCCGTTCTCGACCATCCAGTCCAGCGTCTCCTTCAGCTCGGCCTTGATGCCGCCGATGGCCTGGTTCAGCGTCGGGCGCGGGGTGACATAGTGGCTGGCGGCATAGACGGTGACCTCGGTCAGGTCGTTGGTCGTCTTGCCGGTCAGGGGGTCGAACTCCTGGATCGCCTCGACCTCGTCGCCGAACAGGCTGACGCGCCAGGCGCGGTCCTCCAGGTGGACGGGGAAGATCTCGATCGTGTCGCCGCGCTTGCGGAACATGCCGCGCTCGAAGGCGGCGTCGTTGCGCTTGTATTGCAGGGCGATCAGGTCGGCCCGCAGCTTGGCCTCGTCGATCGTGTCGCCGACCTTCAGATCGAAGGTCATGGCCGTGTAGGTCTCGACCGAGCCGATGCCGTAGATGCAGCTGACGGAGGCCACCACGATGACGTCGTCCCGCTCCAGGATCGCCCGCGTCGCCGAGTGGCGCATGCGGTCGATCTGCTCGTTTATCGAACTGTCCTTTTCGATGTAAGTATCTGTTCTTGGGACATAAGCTTCCGGTTGGTAATAATCGTAGTACGAGACGAAATACTCGACCGCATTGTCCGGGAAGAAGGCCTTGAACTCGGAATAGAGCTGGGCGGCCAGGGTCTTGTTGTGGGCCAGGATCAGGGCCGGGCGCTGGGTCGCCTCGATCACCTTGGCCATGGTGAAGGTCTTGCCCGAGCCGGTGACGCCCAACAGCACCTGATCCCGGTCGCCGGCCTGGGCCTGGGCGACCAGTTCGGCGATGGCGGCGGGCTGGTCGCCGGCAGGGGTGTAGTCGCTGACCAGACGGAAGGGGATGTGGCGCCGCTTGTCGGGGCGCGACGGGCGGTGCGGCACCCAGTCGGCCGGGGCGCCAGGGGCTTCTTCCGGCGTCAGGCGGGGGCCGGCAACGGGGGCGAACATGGGCATCTTGCCGATGTCATGGACGAAGGACGCCGGCGCCTCGGCCACGCCTGACGCGGGCTTGGGCGTGCCGGATTTCGAGGGAGAACGGGCCATGAACGGAATGTAGTCGCCCCCGCCCGGCCCCGCCAGTGCGAAGCCGGGCCTTCCCGCATCAGCGGCGGATGCGGACGCGGGTCTCCAAATCGGTCAGACGGCGGTCCAGATAGGCGCGATCGTCGGCGGTGACGTTCAACCGGGCGTAGGCGGCCTGAAGCCGGGTCAGGTCCTCGTGCTCGGTGCGCAGCTGGGTCTGGGCCGCGCTGTTCAGTCCGCTGCCCGGCAGGGCGCGGGCGATGGCGTCCAGGCGCGCGCGCGGATCGGTCGAAACCTGGCCGCCGCCATAGCCGACGTCGCCCACGCGCTGATCCAGGGCGTCCAGCCGGCTTTCCAGATCGTCGCGCTCCTGACGGTTCAGCACGCCGTCGCGGCGATAGTCGGTCTCGACCCTGATCAGGGCGGCGTAGTCGGACTTGATCCGCGTGCCCTCGGTGCGGCTGATGCTGCGATCCCGCACGGCGGCGTCGACGCGGGCGTCGAAGGCGGCGCGGCCGTCGGCGATGGAGGTCCAGCCGGTGGCGCCGTCGTCATAGCCGCCCTGGTTCAGAACCTGAGTCAGGGCGGAATAGCGCTGGTTCAGGTCGTTGCGCTCCTGCTGGGTGAAGCGGCGGTCGGCGCCATAACGGGCCTCAAGCTCCACCAGGTCGCGATAGTCGGCCTTGGCGCGGTCGCCGGTCGAGCGCGACAGGGCGCCGGATCGGACCTCGGCGTCGATGCGGCTGTCGAACTGACTGCGTTGCTGGGCCAGCGGCAGGCGACCGGCGGCCCATTGGGCGTCCAGCCCGGTCGTGGCGCCCACACGCTCGCCGAACAGGGCGCCCAGAATGGCGCGCACCGCCTCCTGCTGCTGGGTCGGCTGCTGCTGTGTCGTCTGGGCCGAGGCGGGCGAAGCGGCGAAGGCGGCGGCGGCGACAAGCGAGGCGGTCCGAAGGCGGGTCATCGAGGGAAGGCTCCTGTTGATCTCGGTCACAGAACGGATCGGCGTGGCCGAGGTTCACCGAACGAACGGATTGACTCCCTCACACAGTATGCGACATACACTGTGCGTCACACACTATGTGACAGCAAGTGAGGGTCTGCCGTGGACGAGACCGATCTTTATGAGGCGATGCGGCTGGAGCTGAGGCGCGGCTCGCTGGTGCTGGCGGTGCTGGCCCGGCTGCGGGTCGAGCAATACGGCTATTCGCTGCGGGTCGCCCTGGCCCAGGACGGGCTGGAGATGGAGGAAAGCACCCTCTATCCGCTGCTGCGCCGTCTGGAGGGCCAGGGGCTGCTGGTCAGCGAATGGCGCGAGGAGGAGAAGCGCCGGAAACGCTTCTATCGCCTGTCGCCCGAGGGCGAGGCGGTGCTGGTCCGCCTGCATGCCGAATGGCGCCGGATTTCGGATTCGCTGGAGCGGATCCTGTGAACACCAACACGAACAAGGGGGAGGGGGCGATGACCCTGATCGAGCAATATCTGGCGGCCGTGGCCGCGCAACTGCCGGGCGAAAAGCGCGAGGACATCGTGGCCGAACTGCGTGACGCCCTGATGGAACGCATCGAGGCGCGCGAGGCGGAACTGGGCCGGGCCATGACCGAGGCCGAGACGGAAAGCCTGCTGCGTGAATTCGGCCATCCGCTGACGGTGGCGGCGCGCTATCGCGGCGGGCCGGACCATCTGATAGGGCCGGAGCTGTTCCCCTACTGGTGGTTCGCGCTCAAGGCGGCGCTGGTGGTGCTGGTGGTCGTGGTCGGGATCGGGGCGGTGCTGAGCGTGGCGGTCGGCCAGGCCAGTCCGGTCGACGCCTTCGCCGACATCTGGGAGGGGCTGCTGGACGGCGGCCTGATGATCATCGGTCTGGCCGCCATCGCCGGCTTCGTCATCGAACGCCAGCCGAACCGGCCGCGCTTCATGACCGACTGGAAGGTTCGGGATCTGGAGCTTTTCCGGCACTGGTCGCTGAACGGCGACGGGCTGAACCTGGCCATGGGGGACGAGACGGCGCCGAAAACGGCGATGAGCAAGGTCGCCCGCCGCAACCGCAGCCGCGCGGCCGAGGCCCTGTGGTGCGTGGCCATCTGGGCGGTGTTCCTGCTGTGGTGGGGCGGCGGCTTCCGGCTGGGCGGCCTGGACCCCCAGACCCTGCTGGCCTCGGCCGCGGCCCTGTTGCCCGGCGTCAGCCGTGACGGCGCCATGGAGGGACTGGTTCAGCCGCTGTACTGGCCGGTGATCGCCTATGGCTTGGTCCGCATCGGGCTGGAGCTGGCGCGGGCCGCCTCGCCGCATATGGCCGTGCCGGTGGCGCTGGGTGACCTGGTGATGGCGGGCGCCAGCGCCGCGATCCTGGCCTGGGTCTGGACCCGTTCGGTCCTGGCCCCCGTGGCGGTGATCGACAGCCCCGAGCAACTGATCGAGCGCACCACAGACCTGTTCCGCGGTCATTTCAGCCTGAGCCACATCCTGGTGCTGATCCTGATCTTCAACGCCCTGGAAATCGTGGGTCGGGTGCTGGGCGCCCTGCGGCGTCTGGCCACCGCGCGGGCGTGACCGCGCAGAAAGTGCGACAGCCCGCTTGACAGCTGTGTAACCCATAGGTGATATGTCACCTCAAGGTGACATGGAGCGAAGGGCATGGATCAGCAGCTGGAACAACGCGAAGCGCGGCGCGAGACGCGCAACGGCCTGGGCCGGTTCGTCATGGGGCTGGGGGTTTCGCTGATCGGGGTCGGGCTTCTGGTCCGGTTCGACGGGCCGGCGTCGCATCCCGATGCGGCGATGTGGCTGATGACCGCCGGGGCGCAGCTGGCGCTGGCCGGGGCGATCTGGGCCTGGGCCAACCGGCCGGGCGAGGACGCCAAACGGCTAGGCGCCTCGGTGGCGGTAGTCGAGCGGGCGCATCGCAACCGGTCGATCATGCTGGTTCTGTCGCCGCTGTTCATGCTGTTCTTCGCCGGGGCGTCCCTGGTCGCCACGCAGGATCTCTTGGCAGGGCAGGGCGACAATATTGACCGGCTGATGATCGGGGCGGTGATCGCCTATGCCTGGCTGGGGCCGCTGATCGTCATGGGGCGCGGGGGGCTGACGGCGCGGCAGCGGCGGGTGTTGGAGGATGAGCTGACCCGCCACCATCGGGCCATGGCCGTGGGGCTGGGGCTGGTGACGCTGCTGGCCGGGGTGTCGGGCGCGCTGGTCGTCGGCCTGTGGCGGCTGGAATGGGGGGTGCAGGCCCTGCCCCTGGTGCTGTGCCTGGCGGGGGCGGCGACGACGCTGCGCTTCGGCTGGCTGGACCGCAAGGCCGCCCAGGATGGCTGAACTGCGGATGGGCAGCCGGCTGAAGGCCGTTCGGACCGAAGCCGGCCTGACCCAGGCCGAGCTGGCCGAGCGGGTCGGCGTGTCGCGCAAGACGGTGAACACGGTGGAGAACGGGGTATTCACGCCCTCCACCCCGCTGGCCCTGGGGCTGGCGCGGGCGCTGGGGGTGCGGGTCGAGGATCTGTTCTGGCTGGAGGATTAGGACCATGACCGAGGCGATGGATCACAGGGCGCTGGAACGCGCCGAGCGGGCGCGCGAAAGCCGGATGAAGCTGGGCCTGACCTGGCTGGGCGTCGGGGCGATGAGCGCGGGGGTCGGGGTGATCAGTCCGGTGGACTGGAACGGCTGGATCATCGGCGCGGGCGGGGCGACGGCGGCGATCGCGGCGGCATTCGCCTGGGCCAACCGGCCGGGCGACCCGGCGCGGCGCCTGGAACGGTCGACCGGCGCCCGCGAACGGGCCCAGAAGGCGCGGGCCGAAATGCTGGGCGTCATTCCCGGCACCATGATCGTGTTCGGCGTTCTGTCGATCAAGGCCATGACGGCGATCCAGGCGGGCGAGGCTGAGTTCGGCGACTGGGCCATGATGGCGGTGGCTCTGCTGTACGCCTGGATGGGGCCGTTGTTCGTCATGGGGTGGGACGGCGCCTCGCTGCGCCGCCGCGCCCTGCTGGAGGATGAGCTGACCCGGCATCACCGGGCGCTGGCGGTCATTCCGGCCTTTGTGGTGCTGTTGGTGCTGATGACCGGCCTGTGCATCCTGGGGCTGTGGCGGGCCGACTGGGCGATCACGGCCATGCCGGCGGCCCTGTGCGTGTCGGGCGCGCTGGCGGCCTTCCGCTTCGGGCGACTGGATCGGCAGGCGGACGCGGGCGAATAGACGGCGGCGCGGCCGCCGTTTGCGAGGCATGATTTACCGGTGGCGCGGCGAAAGACGTCCGCATAGCCTGCGGGGATGAGCTCGATCCTGCCGCGCCCCCGTTTCCTGCCGCCGCTCAGCGTCGCGGTGCTGATCGCCCTGACGGTGGGGCTGGCGGCCGGGGCGGCGGCCCAGAGTTGGGGCCTGCCGGGGGGAGAGACGACGGCGGGGGGCATAGCCGCCGTGGGCGCCCTGTGGCTGAACGCGCTGAAGATGACCATCGTGCCGCTGGTCTTTTCCCTGCTGGTGACCGGCATCGCCTCCATAGCGGACGCCGCGCGCACCGGGCGGCTGGCGGGCAAGGCGATCCTGTGGTTCGCCATACTGATCACCGGCGCGACGATATACGCTGTGCTGGCCAACTATGGCCTGCATCAAGTCTGGCCCATCGACCCCGAAGGCGGGGCGCGGCTGATCGCCGGGGCCCCTGCGACGCCCGATGGCCTGCGTCCCGGCGCGCCGTTCAGCGAGTTCGTCAAGACCATCGCCCCGGCCAACCCCATCCGCGCGGCGGCCGAGGACGCCATACTAGGCCTGGTGGTGTTCGCCGTCTTCTTCGGCTTCGCGGCCAGCCGCCTGCCGGAAAGCCAACGCCTGCCGCTGGTCGGTTTCTTCGGCGCCGTGGCCGAGACCATGATCATCATCGTGCGCTGGGTGCTGCTGGCGGCGCCGTTGGGGGTGTTCGCCCTGGCGCTGGGCGTCGGCCTGTCGGCGGGGGTGGGGGCGGCCGGAACCCTGGCCCACTATATCGCCCTGGTGGTGCTGGCGCAGGTAGGGCTGATCGTCCTGATCTATCCTGTGGCCATGGTGTTCGGGAAGGTCGGCCTGCCGCGCTTCGCCCGCGCGGCCGCCCCGGCCCAGGTGGTGGCCTTCTCCACCCAGTCGTCCCTGGCCAGCCTGCCGGTGATGGTCGAGCGGGCGGTGGACTTCCTGGGCGTGGCGCGGTCGACGGCGGGGCTGGTGCTGCCGCTGGCGGTGGCCCTGTTCCGCATCACCAGCCCGGTGGCCAATCTGGCCGTGGTCATCTATTGCGCCCATCTGTTCGGGGTCGAGGTGTCGTTCGCCCATATCGTGGCGGGCATGCTGACGGCCATATTGGTCAGCATCGGCAGCGTCGGCCTGCCGGGCCAGATCTCCTTCTTCGTCTCCATCGCCCCCATCTGCGTGGCCATGGGGGTGCCGCTGGAGGTGCTGCCGCTGCTGCTGGCGGTCGAGGTGATCCCCGACATCTTCCGCACCGTGGGCAATGTCACCGCCGACCTGGCCGTGGCCCGCATCGTCCAGGGCGGTGACGCCGAGGCGGATGTCGGCGGCGAGATCTAAACCGCCGACCATTCGTGTCCGAAAACCGCGAGACGGGCCGGGCGTCAGGGCCTATCTGTCGCCCATGGACGAGACGGGACTGGATCAGGACGCCTGCTATCGCGCCGTCGTGACGCGCGACGCCCGGTTCGACGGGCGGTTCTTCGGCTGTGTGAAGACCACGGGGATCTATTGCCGCCCGGTGTGCCCGGCGCGGACGCCGCGGCGCGAGAACATGCGGTTCGTGGCCACGGCGGCGGCGGCCGAGGAGGCGGGGTTCCGCGCCTGCCTGCGCTGTCGCCCCGAGACGGCCCCTGATATGGGGGCGTGGCGCGGAACGTCGAACACCGTCAGCCGGGCTTTGGCCCTGATTGAGGCCGGGGCGCTGGACGCCGGATCGGCGGAGGATCTGGCCGCGCGGCTGGGTGTGGGCGAACGGCATCTGCGCCGCCTGTTCCGCCAGCATCTGGGCGCCGCCCCGGTCAGCGTGGCCCAGACCCGGCGGGTGCTGCTGGCCAAGGCCCTGATCCAGGAGACGGACCTGCCGATGGCCCAGGTGGCCCTGGCGGCGGGGTTCGGCAGCGTGCGGCGCTTCAACGAGACCTTCCAGGCCCTGTACGGCCGGCCGCCGGGCGAGCTGCGTCGCCGGGCCGAGCGGGCGGCGGGGCCGGATGTGCGGCTGAGCCTGCCGTACCGGCCGCCCTATGACTGGGACGGTTTGCTTCGGGCCCTGGCGGCGCGGGGCGAGGCGGTGGCGGACGGCCGCTGGTCGCGGATGCTGGACCGGGCGGTGGATGGCGCGGAAGGGTCGGTGAGCGTCGCGCGCGGCGCGGCGGGGCGGCTGAGCGTCGCGGTCCAGGCCAGCGACCTGCGCGCCCTGCCCGGCGTGCTGGCGCGGGTGCGGCGGGTGTTCGACCTGTCGGCGGACCCGGACGCCATCGCGCGCGATCTGTCGGCCGATCCGCTGCTGGCGCCCCTGGTGGCGGCGCGGCCGGGGCTGAGGCTGGCGGGCGACTGGATCGACGCGGGTGAGGATGCGCCCAGCGACCGGGCGCCCGAAGGCTGGAACGCGGCCATGCGGGGGCGGGTGGAACAGTGGCGGCCCTGGCGGGCCTATGCGGCGGCGCATCTGGCGGCCGCCGGGATCGAGATCGAGGAGACGAAGGATGCGGCCTGAAACTCTGACGCTGGAATGCCTGCCGTCGCCGGTAGGGCAGGTGCTGCTGGTGACCGATGCGGACGGCGCCGTGCGGGCGCTGGACTTCGCCGATTTCGAGGACCGGATGCGGCGCCTGCTGGCCCGCCACGCGCCGGGCGCGGGGCTGGTCGAAGGGACGGCCGATGCGAAGGCGCGGGCGGCGGTGGCGGCCTATTTCGCGGGGGACGCGCGGGCCTTCGACGGCGTGCCGGTGAAGACCGCCGGCACCGAATTTCAGGAGGCGGTCTGGGCGGCCCTGCGCGCCATTCCGCCGGGCGAGACCCGAAGCTATGGCCAGCTGGCGGCGGCCGTGGGGCGGCCCAGGGCCGTGCGCGCGGCGGGTCTGGCCAACGGCCAGAATCCGGTTGCGGTGCTGAACCCCTGTCATCGCGTGATCGGGGCGAACGGGACGCTGACAGGCTATGCGGGAGGGCTGGAGCGGAAACAGTGGCTGCTGGCGCACGAAGGCGCCACGGCTGTTGACGTGGGCGCGGTCCGAAAGGCTTCATAGGGTCGAACCCGGAGGCCTCGACATGACCAAGCGTTTTCCTTTGCTGGCCGCGTTGGTGCTTCTCGCCTCGCCAACGGTCGCCCTCGCGCAGGACGATGACTGGGAATTCCAGGAAGACCCGTCTCAGAAACTGTCGGTCGCGGCGGTGCGATATGAAGGCGGTCAGATGATCGCGCTTCAGTGCGAAGACGAACAGTTACGTCTGGTGATCACCGACCTGCCGCAGTTGGAAGGCCAACTTCACCTCACGGGGACGCGGGCCGACGGCAGAGGTGTGGAACAGGTCTGGACGCCGATCGCGCCCGGGGTCTATCGCAGTGCAATGCCTGGCCGGGACGCGCGCTTCCTCAGAGGCGGCGGCGCCTATTCCCTGAGGCCGAGCCGACATGAGACCGCAGCCATCAGCGTCGACTTTGACCTTCCTGCGGAGTCGGCCAATCTGGATCGGGTCTTGACCGCATGCGGCTGGGCGCTTGAAGACGACCGCGATCTTCTGCCCGAGGCCTATGAAGCCTATCTGTCCCCGAACATGCGCGAACGGGCAGGGCCGGATGAGGCGGTTCGATATTATCGGGTGGCCGCGAACCCCGAACGTGAAGTGAGCTGCATTGTTCGCGGCGCGCGGCTTGCCGACTGCCGGGCCGACCATCCCGCCAGCGCGAGAAACTCTCACGTCAAATCCCTGCTGCGCGCGGCAAGGGGCAGCCGGATAACCGTCGCGCAGGGCATCGACCCCGCCACGCTTGAGGGCAGGGTGTTCCGCGCCATCGCCAGCAACAGTTGGCTCGTGGTGGTTAACCGCTAGTCTGCCCATTCCATTGGCCCGCGCCCTTGCATCCCGCGCGGATCGGCCTACATTGTCCCTGCTTATGCTGATTATGAGCATAAGGGTGGAGCGGAGGTCCGGCATGGCGGACGGAGAGTTCGGTTTCGGCGCTGAGGTTGCCCCTGAGGTTGCGCAGGCCACGGATCATATCTGGCCGCGCGTGCGCGAGCATGTGACGCCGCTGGAATGGACCGCCAAGGCGCCGCTGATCGCCGAGATCAACCGGCTGAAGGCCGAGCGCAACGCGGTCATCCTGGCGCACAACTATATGACGCCCGACATCTTCCACGGGGTCGGCGACTATGTCGGCGACAGCCTGGGCCTGGCCAAGGAAGCGGCGCGGTCGGACGCCAGAGTGATCGTCCAGGCGGGCGTCCACTTCATGGCCGAGACGTCCAAGATCCTGAGCCCGGAAAGGACCGTGCTGATCCCCGATCCGCTGGCGGGATGCAGCCTGGCGTCCTCGATCACCGGGGCGGATGTGCGGCTGATCAAGCAGCGCTATCCGGGTCTGCCGGTCATCACCTATGTCAACACCACCGCCGATGTGAAGGCCGAGACCGACATCTGCTGCACCAGCGCCAACGCCGTTCAGATCGTGGAATGGGCGGCGGCCGAATGGGGCGTGGACCGGGTGATCCTGATCCCCGACGAATATCTGGCGCGCAATGTGGCGGCCCAGACCGAGATCGGCATCATCGCCTGGGCGGGCCATTGCGAGGTGCACAAGCGGTTCACGGCCCAGGACATCGCCGACATGCGCGACGCCTGGCCGGACGCCGAAGTCCTGGCCCATCCCGAATGCCCGGAAGAGATCCTGGAAGCGGCCGACTTCGCCGGATCGACGGCGGCCATGGCCGACTATGTTCAGACGCACCGGCCCCAGCGGGTGGTGCTGATAACCGAATGTTCGATGGCGTCGAACATCAAGGGCGACCTGCCCGAGGTGCAGTTCGTCGGCCCGTGCAACCTGTGCCCGCACATGAAGCGGATCACCCTGGAGAACATCCGCGACGCCCTGCTGCATCTTCAGTTCGAGGTGACGGTGGACGAAGCGGTGGCCGAGCGCGCGCGCCGGGCGGTGCAGCGGATGGTCGATCTGCCGCCCCCGGCGATCCCGGCGCGGTATGACCTGGTGCGGGCGCGGGGCCATCATCCGGCGGTGGAGCTGATCTGATGCACTATGTCCCCCAGGCGCGGGCGGTGGCGACGCTGGATGCGCGGACCCTGCGGCTTTTGGCCCTGGCGGCCTTGCTGGCGCGGCCCACGCCGCCCAGGTCGAAGCCATGAGCCGTAGTGAAGATAACCCCGCCCCCCTAGCAGGGTCTCGCCGCCCTGGACCCTGGGACCGCCTGCCCGAAGCGGCGGCCCCCGCCCCGGCGCCCGCGCGCGAACCGGAGATCGTCCATCGCGGTCAGAACCCGGTGTGGGCGGTGGTGTCGACCCTGCTTCTGGGCGGTTTCCTGTGGTGGATCACCGGCACCTGGGTCGCGGCGGTGGCCGGGGTGTTCGGCCTGTTCGTGCATGAATACGGGCACGTCCTGGCCATGAACCGGCTGGGCATGGGGCCGGCGCACATCCACATCATCCCCTTCCTGGGCGGCATGGCCCAGGGTCAGCGCGCGCCGCGCAGCGAATGGCACGGGGTGCTGGTGTCCCTGGCCGGGCCGGCGTTCGGGCTGCTGGCCATGATCCCGTTCGTGGGGGCCTGGGTCATCACCGGCGGCGGGGCCTGGCTGTTCGGGGCGTTTTTCATCGCCATGATCAATCTGCTGAACCTGGTGCCCGCCCCGCCGTTGGACGGGTCCAAGGCCCTGGGGCCGGTGCTGGCGCGGGTGCATCCGATGCTGGAGAAGGCGGCCCTGATCGCCGTCGGGGTTCTGGTGGTCTGGTGGGGCCTGACGACGGGGCGGTTCATCCTGGCGGCCTTTCTGGCCATCGCCGTGATCGGCCATCTGCGGCGCGGCGCCTGGCGGCCCGACGAAGGCCCCTTGAGCATCGGCCAGGCCATGCAGAGCCTGGGCCTGTATCTGGCGACCGGCGCGGTCTGCGCGGCGGCGGCGGTCGGCGCCCTGATCCCGCTGGGCGACGGCACGGTGATGGGCGCGCTGGAGTTGGGCGCGCGCTTTGTCGGCATGGATTTCGGCGGCGTCGCCGGTCCGGCGGCGTGAGCTGGATGCGCCATGACGGCCCTCTGATCGTCGGCGGCGGCCTGGCGGGCCTGTCGGCCGCGCTGGAGGCGGCGCGCGCGGGGGCGAAGGTGCGGGTGGTGACCCCCGAGCCTCTGTTGAACGCCTGCGCCTCGGCCTGGGCGCAGGGCGGGGTGGCGGCGGCCCTGGGCGCGGGCGACAGCGCGGCGGACCATGCGGCCGATACGGCGGCGGCGGGCGCGGGTCTGGTGGAGACGGCGCCGACCCTGGCTCTGACCGGCGCGGGGGCCGCTACGGTGGACTGGCTGGCCGCCCTGGGCGCGCCGTTCGACCGCACCGAAGACGGCGGCTACGCATTAAGCCGCGAGGCCGCGCACGGGCGGGCGCGGGTGGCGCGGGTCGGTGGCGACGGGGCGGGGCGCGCCATCCTGTCGGCCGTGGTCGCGGCGGCGCGGGCCGAGCCGAACATCGAGATCTGGGAGGACGCCCGCCTGCGCGGCCTGATGCAGGACGCCAAGGGCCGCGTGACCGGCGCGGTGCTGGAGCGCGTGGGCGGCCGGTTGGTGCAGGTGGCGGCGCCGGCGGTGATCCTGGCCACCGGGGGGATCGGCGGGCTTTACGCCGTGACCACCAATCCGGCGGCGCTGCGGGGCGAGGGGCTGGCCATCGCCGCCTGGGCCGGGGCCGAAATCCTGGACCCCGAGTTCGTGCAGTTTCACCCCACGGCCCTGGACCTGGGCCTAGACCCCGCGCCGCTGGCGACCGAGGCCCTGAGAGGCGAGGGGGCGCGGCTGATCGACGGCCAGGGGCGGTTCCTGCTGGGACCGGACGCCGACGCCGATCTGGCGGCGCGCGACGTGGTGGCGCGGGTGGTGCATGCGGCGCGGATGGCCGGGCGCGGCGCCTTTCTGGATGCGACGACGGCGGTGGGCGCCGCTTTCCCCGAGCATTTCCCGGCGGTGTTCGCCGCCTGTATGGGCGCGGGGCTGGACCCGCGCATCAGCCCCATGCCGGTGGCCGAGGCGGCGCACTATCACATGGGCGGGATCGCCGCCGACGCGGACGGACGCACCTCGCTAGATGGTCTTTTCGCCATCGGCGAATGCGCGGCGACGGGGGTGCACGGCGCCAATCGCCTGGCGTCCAACAGCCTGCTGGAAGCCGCCGCCTTCGGACGACGGGCCGGGCGGGCGGCGGCGGATCAGGCGCCGAGCGCCGACGAGGGCGCGGCGGGCCGGATCGCCACGGACCTGCCCCAGGCGGAGATGATGCAGCTGCGCGCAGCCATGACGGCCCATGCCGGACCGGTGCGCGATGCGGCGGGGCTGACGATCCTGATCGCCCTGATCGACAGGCTGCAGGCCCAGCATCCCGATGCGGCGGTTCTGACCACCGCGCGACTGGCGGCCGAGGCGGCGCTGGCGCGACGCGAAAGCCGGGGCGGCCACTGGCGCGCCGACTGGCCTCAGACGAATGACACGGCGGCGCATACGCGCCTGACGCTGAACACCAGGGACAAGGCGGCATGATGGATCTGTTGATCGAACCGGTGGTGCGCGCGGCCCTGGCCGAGGATCTGGGCCGGGCGGGCGACCTGACGGCCCAGGCCTGCGTGCCGGAACAGGCGCGGATGAACGGCGTCTTCGCCGCGCGCAAGGCGGGCGTCGCCGCCGGGATCGATGCGGTGCGGATCGCGGTGCGGATGCTGGACCCCCAGGCCGAGGTCGAGACCCTGGTCCTGGACGGGCGGCCGTTCGCGGCCGGAGCCGCCCTGGTGCGGGTCGAGGCGAACGCCCGCGCCCTGCTGGCCGCCGAGCGGACGGCGCTGAACATCCTGGGGCGGATGTGCGGGATCGCCACCCTGACGCGCGCCTATGTCGACGCCGTCGTGGGCACGTCGGCCCGCATCGCCGACACGCGCAAGACCACGCCGGGCCTGCGCGCGCTGGAGAAACACGCCGTGGCCTGCGGCGGGGGGATGAACCACCGCTTCGGCCTGGATGACGCCATCCTGATCAAGGACAAC